>Ga0315338_1000186_pt1 | contig 238233 bp, 213 predicted proteins | sample ASW8metaG_FD_204518 | JGI IMG/M metagenome (GOLD analysis project Ga0315338, IMG submission 204518) | Ammonia-oxidizing marine archaeal communities from Monterey Bay, California, United States - ASW #8 | ecosystem: Environmental > Aquatic > Marine > Coastal | place: USA: California | collected...
GACCGTAACCGCAACCCCAACGGCCACGCCGACGCCAACCGTGACCGCGACACCGACCGCCACCCCGACGGCGACCGTAACCGCAACCCCAACGGCCACGCCGACGCCAACCGGCACGCCGACGGTGACACCAACCCCGACCGACCCGGGACCGACGCCGACGCTAGAACTGAACTTCGCCCAGAATCACTTCATGTGTTACGAGCTGAAGCGGAAGCCGAACCCGCCGACGATCGAGGACTTCCCACTCGAAGACCAGTTCGGCCCGTCCCTCGTCGAAGCGCGACGCCGGTGGCGTATCTGCAATCCCACCAGCAAGAACGGCGAGAACCCGGACGCGGCGCTCGCCGAGGATCACTATGTCGCGTACCTGATCAAACAGACCGATCCGCGCTCCGAGAAATTCAAAGACATCACCGTCGTGAACCAGTTCGGCATCGTCTCTGTCGACCTCACGAAACCAAAGGCCATGATGGTCCCCTCAGCGAAAGAATTCGCGGTCGGCGGTATTCCCCCCGCGCCTCCGGCGAATCCTCTGATCGACCACATGAAGTGCTGGGACGTGCGAGGCGCACAGACCAGGATCAACGTCACGTCCGACGATCAGTTCGGTCATCTGTCGGTCGATGTAAAGAAACCGATCCGATTGTGTGCACCGGCGAACGCCGACGGCACGCCGGTCAACGATCCTGAGACCCATATGATGTGTTACAAGGTCAAGACCGATCCGCGGAATCTCCTCGCCGGTGTCGAGTTGTTCATCGCCAATCAACTCGAGGAGGCACGGGTCACGCTCACCGGCCCACGCGAAATCTGCGTACCATCGCTCAAGGTCCGCTGCTGCGGCCCGAGCGATCGCTGCCTGGATCTCGACGGCACCACGAGCCCGGACCGCGGACTCGCCGTCGATGTAGAGGTCGGGGACGCACTCCTGAGCTGGCCGGCCGCGGATGTCGACGACCACATGCTGAGCCTGTACGACAACAATGGCAACGGCCTCTGGAATTTCGGCAACACCGGCGATGACCTCACCATCGAGGGCACGCCCTGCGGCACCGCCACGGCAAACGGGCTCCACGATCTGGGCGACTGCGTCGTCCTCGATGTCAACAACAGCCTGTCTGCTGGCGACGCGATCGACTGCGACCTCGAGAGCGGCATCGGATGCAGCCCCGGATTGCTCTCGACCCTGAAGTTCCACGACGCCAACGGCGACAACGCCTGGGACGACGGCGAGGACATCATCTTCGACGCCAACGGCAACGGCATCTGCGACTGATCCGAACCGGCTGCCCGTGCCTTGGTACGGGCAGCCGGTCCACGGGCCCCGGGGGCCGAGATCGGCCTACCTGCCGAACCGCTAGGCACAGCAGGGACTTCCAGGTCAGAGCCCGTGGTTCCACCCCTCCGCGGCGGCCTTAGCGGGCCCGCCTGCGGCGGCGTTCCCATCCCGATAGGGGCGGGCATCAGGCCCCCAAGTCGTTGACTTCAAAGGCGTCTCTCCTGTAAGGTTCCCCGCTTGGCTCGCGGCAGGGGTGCGCGAGCCGCACACCTAATGTTCGATACACTCGGGGATAAACTCGACGGCGTCTTCAAGCGCCTGCGCGGACAGGGCCGCATCAGCGAGCGGCACATGACCGAAGCGCTCCGGGAGATCCGTATGGCTCTCCTGGAAGCGGACGTCGCCCTTCCGGTGGTGCAGAAGTTCGTGGACTCGATCCAGGAGAAGGCGCTCGGCCAGGAGGTTCTGAAGAGCCTCACGCCCGAGCAACACCTCCTGAAGTTCGTCCACCTGCAGCTGGCCGAAACGATGGGCGAGACGGCGGCCGAGCTCGATCTGGCGGCGCCGGCGCCGCTGGTCATCATGATGGTCGGCCTGCAGGGCTCCGGGAAAACGACCAGCTCGGCCAAGCTCGCACGCTACCTGAAGACCGAGAAGAAGCGCCGCCCCTACCTCGTCCCTGCCGACGTCTATCGTCCGGCCGCCATCGAGCAGCTGACGACCCTCGCGCGCACGCTCGATTGCCCGGTCCACCCGACAGCCGAGGGTGCCAAGCCCGTCGCCATCGCGAAAGCCGCGGTCGCCGAGGCCAAGAAGAACAACTACGACACGGTCATCATCGACACCGCCGGCCGCCTCCAGATCGACGAAGAACTCATGGGCGAGCTCGCGGCCATCAAAGACGCGGTCGCCCCGAAATACGCATTCCTGGTGGCCGACGCCATGACCGGCCAGGACGCAGTCAACGTCGCCGAGGGCTTCCACGAGCGCCTGTCGATCGATGGCGTGGTCCTCACCAAGCTCGAGGGTGACGCCCGTGGCGGCGCCGCACTCTCGATCCGGGCCATGACCGGCGCCCCGGTCTATTTCGTTGGTATCGGCGAGAAGCTCGACGCGCTCGACGTCTTCCATCCCGACCGCATGGCCTCCCGGATTCTCGGCAAGGGCGACATGATGTCGCTGATCGAGAAGGTCGAGAAGGAATTCGACGAGAACCAAGCCGCCGAGCTCGAGCGCAAGCTCAAGAAGAACGAGTTCACCCTCGAAGACTTCGCCGAACAGCTCCGGATGGTGAAAAAGCTCGGTTCGATGGGCGATCTCCTCGGCATGATCCCTGGCATGAAGAAGCTCTCGGCCAAGGTCGATCCTGGCGTCGCCGACCACGAACTCCGCAAGATGGAAGCGATCATCAGCTCGATGACCAAGCAGGAGCGCCGGAACGACTCGGTAATGAACGGCAGCCGGCGCAAACGCATCGCCGCCGGCAGCGGTACGAGCATGTCCGAGGTGAATCGCTTTCTGAAACAGTATCTCCAGACCAAGAAGATGATGAAAAAGCTCACGAAAATGAAAGGGATGGGCGGCGGTGGACTCGGGGGTGGACGAAATCCGCTCGCGGGCCTGTTTCCCGGTTGATCCCCTGCAAAAGCTGCGCAAAAGCTTGAAAGGAGCACCATGAGTGTCGCCATCCGTCTCGCCCGCAGAGGCATGAAGAAGAAGGCCTTTTATCGCATCGTCGTCGCCGACAAGCGTGCTCCGAACGGTGGTCGGTTCATCGATCAGGTGGGCACCTACGATCCCCTGGTCGAGCCCCCGCTGGTTGACTTCAAAAAAGAAAAACTCCATGAGTGGATTCGCCGGGGGGCCCTCCCGTCGCAGACCGTCTCGCAGCTGATGAAACGGGCGGGAGTAGTGCCGGGACGTGAGAGTCCTGGGGGGGAGACGACATGAAGGAGCTGGTCCAGTATCTGGCGCGATATCTGGTCAACAATCCCGAAGCGGTCGAAGTCAAAGAGACCCAGGGAGAGACAGCATCGGTCCTGGAGCTGAGAGTCGCGCCAGAAGACCTTGGCCGTATCATAGGCAAGCAAGGCAGGACGGCAAAATCCATCCGTACGATTTTGAACGCCGCAGCGTCACGCACCAATCGCAAGGTTGTCCTGGAGATCCTCGAGGACAAGTAGGCGACCGGATGACGCGCAGGCGGGCCACGAAACATGATCGAAGGAGCACACACACCCCCATCGGGACGTCTGATCGGTCTCGGCAAGATCGTCGGTACGCACGGCGTTCGGGGACTCCTTCGCTTTCATCCGGCTAACGAGGCGAGTGCCGCCTCGGCCGTCGAGGCGGCCGGACACAGCGTGTTCCTTCGATCCGGTCCTTCGACCGGACGCAACTCGAACGAGCCGCGTCCCATCCTGCTCCGGAGCGCCCGGCCTCACGGTCGGATGGTGCTCATGGAGCTCGACGACATCAGTGACGTCGATCACGCCGCAGAGTTCGTAGGTCTCGAACTCGCCGTGCCGGAGTCTGAGCTGCCCGAGCCGGCCGCGGACGAGTACTACACCTATCAACTCGAAGGCCTCGAGGTCGTCACCGTCGCCGGAGCGGTCCTCGGAACGATCGCAAGCGTCATGCCGACCGGCAGCAACGACGTTCTCACGGTCCGCGGCACCGGCCGGGAGTATCTCATACCCGTCATCAAAGACGTGATCCGCAGCATCGACATCGATGCTGGCAAGGTAACGATCGAGCCGATGGAAGGGCTCCTCGACTAGCCATGCACGTTCACGTCATCACCGTCTTCCCCGAGTTCTTCGCCTCACCGCTGGCGGTTGGGATTCCCAAGCGTGCGCGCGAGCGCGGCGTGCTGGACGTGTCCCTGGTCGATCTCCGCGACTACACTGACGATCGTCATCGCAGCACCGACGACGCGCCGTACGGCGGCGGCCACGGCATGGTCATGAAGGTGGCCCCGATCGTGGACGCGCTGGAGGCGATCGCCGTCGGCGCCCCGAAAGCCCACCGGGTGCTACTCTCACCCCGGGGCCGGACGCTCGATCATGCCCACGTCGCATCACTGGCGACGCACGACGAGTTGGTGCTGATCTGCGGTCGCTACGAAGGCATCGACGAGCGGGTCGCCGACTTCGTCGACGAGGAGCTGTCGATCGGAGACTACGTTCTGTCGGGCGGCGAACTCGGGGCCATGGTCCTGATCGACGCGATGACCCGACTGCTCCCGGGGGCACTCGGCAATGCCGAGTCGGCCCACGCCGAATCGTTCGCCACCGGGCTCCTCGAGCACCCACAGTACACGCGCCCCGAGTCGTTCCGTGGCCGCACAGTTCCGCCGGTACTGCTCTCTGGCGACCATGCCGCCATCGAACAATGGCGGGACGCCGAAGCCCGGGCTTTAACCGCACGCCTCCGCCCCGACCTCCTGGCCCATGCGGGCACGGAAGACAGCCGATGAGCATGGCGCCACTCTACCTCGCGCTCCTGCACTACCCCGTCTACAACAAGCACGGCGAGGTCGTGACGACCGCAGTCACAAACATGGACATCCACGACATCGCCCGGACTGGCCGTACCTATGGCGTGCGGCGCTTTTACATCGTCACCCCGGTCGACGAGCTCCGCGCCCTGGCAGCCAAGATCGTCGATCACTGGGAAACGGGCCACGGGGCAACCTACAACGAGACGCGCCGCGAGGCGCTCGCGCTCGTCGCACTCACCGAGGATCTCGAGCGCACCATCGTCGACGTCGAGCGCGACGCCGGCACGGTGCCGCAACTGATCGTGACCTCGGCGCGCATGCGCGACCCCACGTTGTCCTACCGGGAGCTACGCCACATGGTGCGGGAGGGTACGCACCCGCTGCTGATGCTGTTCGGAACCGGCTGGGGGCTGACCGAGTCGACCCTGGCGCGCGCCGACTACAGCCTGCCGGCAATCACGGGAACGGACACGTATAACCATCTTTCAGTACGTTCCGCCGCCGCCATCACCCTCGATCGGGTATGCGGCACGCGGGAAGAGGAGGCACGACCATGAACGTCATCGACACCATCGAGAGCCAGCAGCTGAAGACCGACCGTCCGACTTTCCGAGCCGGCGACACCCTGAAGGTGCACGTACGCATTACCGAAGGCGACAAGGAACGCATCCAGGTCTTCGAGGGCGTCTGCATGGGCCGGAGTGGCGGCGGCAATCGCGAGACGTTCACGGTGCGCAAGGTCTCGTACGGCGTCGGCGTCGAGCGGACGTTCCCCCTGCACTCGCCGCGGATCGACAAGATCGAAGCCATGACGCGCGGCAAGGTGCGTCAGGCGAAGCTGTACTACCTGCGGGATCTGTCGGGTAAGGCGGCGCGCATCGAGGAAGACACGCGTGTGCGCGCGCAACGCAACCCGACCTCGCGGGCCCGGAAGCCCTCCAAGAAGAATGCGGCGAAGGCGGCCGCTGCAGCCGAGGCCCAGGCGGCGAAAGCAGAAGCGCCGCCGACAGAAGCTACAGCAACCGAGTCCTGAGACCGGTCGGCTGTTCAGGAGCGACCGCGTTCCTGAACAGCCACTTCAGCAGCGCCCTCGGCGTCGGGCGACCGGAGCCTGCGGCGTCGGGCGACCAGCACCCACGGCGTCGGGCGACCAGCGCCTACCACGTCCGCGCACCCGCGCTATGGCGTCAGCCCGTTGGAGCTGAGGCCACTTGTTTGAGCGGCGCGCAGTTCATCCGGAAGTCGGCGTCGATGAAGGCGTCTCCCGACGCCACGAACGCCCCCGCCTCGATCACCCCGGTCACACGAGCGCCGGCTTGAATCTCGACCCGGCCAGAGGCGTGGATCTCGCCGCTGACCTCGCCGGCGATGACCAGCGATACGGCGCGAATCGTCCCCTCGACGACACCGCCCGCAGCCACAACGAGGAGTTCGGTCGCCCGGATCTCGCCGCGCAACTGTCCGCCGAGTCGCGTTGGGGTCGTGAAATGCAGCTTCCCGGTGACTTTGGTTCCTGGATCGAGGAACGTGCGGATCTCGCGCCAGCCGATCAGCCCCGGCTCCGGCGCCTGAGTCGGTACGGGCTTTGGCAGCTCCACCCGACGTCGCCAACGCTCCCGCATGCACACTGCTGTACCGAAGATCCTCCACGGCGTCCATGGTGAATCGGTGGCAAACCGTGTCCGCTCGACCTCCCCGCGATTTCGAACGGCGGAGCGCCCCAGAACGGGACACTAGGCTAGGCGCACGACCCAAGACGCGATCTCCGGGCGCGGAGCGCACGGCCGAGCGGCCAGCGAGCCGGGGGATGAGGCCTCCGAGCGGCTTTGCCGCGTGGAGAAGGGGGAGGGAATCCCGCTTGTTAGTCGGATGCTGGAAACACGTGGCATGCGACCGCGTGACCGGAGGCGCCCGTGGTGAGTCGCGGGGTCTCCTCGCGGCAGCGGGGCTCGGCAAAGGCGCAGCGCGGATGGAAGGCGCACCCGGACGGTGGGTCCACCGGGCTCGGGAGATCGCCGCTCAACAGAATGCGTTCGTTCCGAGTCGTCGGATCGGGCGTCGGCACGGCCGAGAGCAGCGCACGGGTGTAGGGATGCCGTGGGTTCGCGTACAGCTCTTCGCGCGGCGCCTCCTCGACGATCCGCCCCAAGTACATCACACCGACCCGGTGGCTGACGTGCTCGACCACGCGGAGATCGTGGGAGATGAACAGGTAGGTGAGGGCCATCTCGGTCTGCAGGTCGCGCAGAAGATTCAGGACCTGGGCCTGAATCGAGATATCGAGCGCCGACACGGGCTCGTCAGCGACGATGAAGCGCGGCCCGACGGCTAACGCGCGGGCGATGCCCACCCGCTGGCGCTGGCCGCCACTGAACTCGTGCGGATAGCGGTCGCGATGCTCGGGGCGAAGACCGACCTGCTCGAGCAGCTCCTCCACCCGCCGAAGCTTCTGCGCCCCCCGCGCCAGGCCATGGACCTCGAGCCCCTCGGCAACAATGGCGCCGATCCGCATCCTCGGGTTCAGGGAGGCGAAGGGGTCCTGGAAGACGATCTGCATCTCCTGACGCATCTGGCGCATCTCGCCCGGGCTGAGTGCGAGCAGGTTCTTGCCGTCGAACCAGACCTCGCCGCTGGTGGGCTCGATGAGCCGGAGAAGACAGCGCCCGAGTGTCGATTTGCCACACCCCGACTCGCCCACGATGCCGAGGGTTTCCCCGGGACGGATCCGGAGATCGACCCCGTCGACCGCACGCACCAACTGGCCGCCGCGCCCGAACATCCCGCCCCCGATCGGAAAGAACTTGCGGAGGTCGCGGACCGTGACCAGGTCACCCTCCGCTGGAGGCGTGGTGGACGTCGCGCTCATAGGCGGATGCACGCGGCTCTGTGTCCCGGTGCCTGCTCTTCAAGGCGCGGATCCTCGGTGGCACATGCCTCGATGGCACGGTCGCAGCGATCGCGGAAACGGCAGCCGCTCGGCAGGTCGAGAACGCTCGGCACTGTCCCAGGAAGCGCCACCAGGCGTCCATCGGTACCCGGAGCGTGCCGGCCCACGACCTGGATCAGGGCCGCCGTATACGGATGCCGGGGATTCTCGAACAATCGAACTACCGGGGCCTGCTCGACGACGCGCCCCGCGTACATGACGGCGACATCGTCCGCCTGCTCGGCGATGACACCGAGATCATGCGTGATCAGGATCATGGCCATCCCGAGCCGATCGCGAAGCCCACGCAGGAGGTCGAGGACCTGGGCCTGGATCGTCACGTCGAGCGCAGTCGTCGGCTCGTCGGCGATCAGCAGGCTTGGCTCGCACGCGAGCGCCATGGCGATCATGGCACGCTGGCGCATCCCGCCCGAGAGCTCGTGCGGATAACTGTCGGCGCGGCGCTCCGGTTCCGGGATCTCGACCATCCGGAGCGCCTCGATCACTCGCGGGCGCACCTCGCGCCGGGGAAGCTTCTGATGCAAGCGTACGGCCTCCGCAATCTGGCTCCCAACCGTGAACACAGGGTTCAACGACGTCATCGGCTCCTGAAAGATCATCGCGATCTCGCTGCCGCGCACGGCTCGCATTTCGCGCTCGGAGAGGTCGAGAAGATTGCGCCCGCGAAAATGGATGCTGCCGCCAGCAATCCGCCCCGGGGCGGTAATGAGGCGCAGGATCGAAAGTGCGGTCACGCTCTTCCCGCAGCCCGACTCGCCGAGAATGCCGAGCGTCTGGCCGGCTGCAACCGAGAGGCTCACGCCGTCCACGGCGCGGGCGACGCCATCGTCGGTGTCGAAGACCACGTGCAGATCGTCGACGGCCAGCAGCGGCTCCTGGGCGGAAGGGGCGGCCACACTCGTCATCCACGAACTCCGGCACTGCGCGGATCGAGCGCGTCGCGCAGATAGTCCCCGAGGAAATTGAACGACATGATCGTCACGAAGATGAAGACGCCCGGGGCCAGGATCCAGGGAAACTGCGCAATGCTCTGCACGTTCTGCGCATCGGCGAGGAGGTTTCCCCAACTGGCGTTCGGTTCCTGAATCCCGAGACCCAGGAGCGAGAGCGCGCTCTCCCCGAGAATGAATCCTGGGATACTGAGTGTCGCCGCGACGATGGTGTAGCCGAAGGTCGCCGGAATGATGTGCCGTACGATGATGCGCGTCCGGCTCGCCCCGAGCGCCCGCGCGCTCTGCACGTAGTCGAGCTCGCGGATCGACGACACCATGCCGCGAATGATGCGTGCGAATCCCGCCCACCGGATGAAGCTCATGATGATCACGATGAGGAGAAACGTTTCCGCGGAACTGAGCGATGTCGGGATCGCCGCCGCCAGCGCGAGCAGAAAGTAGAACGAGGGCAGGGACATGATGATCTCGGTTCCGCGCATGATGAGATTGTCGATCCGACCTCCGAAGTAGCCAGCGACCGAGCCGACGAGGATGCCGATTGTAAAGCTGATCGCCACGCCGACCAATCCGACGGTGAGGCTGATCCGGCCGCCATAGACCACGCGTGAAAATAGATCGCGTCCCAGGGCATCGGTCCCGAGCAGGAACACGCGCGCATCAGGATCGGCGGTCGTCAGCAGCGACCCGCGCGTCAACCACCGGAGCGGGATCTTCTCGGTCCCCTGGATGTAGCGACGGCCGGTCGCGGCCTCGAGTTCGTACTCGAAGGTGTAGAGCATGCCCTCGCTCGCCCAGGCTCCGGGCGCGTTCACGCCGATGGGCGAGGGTGGGCAATGCGGAAAGGCGCGATTCTGCGCCGCGTAGTGGTACGGCGCGAGTGCGGGAGCGAACAGAGCACCCGTGTACAACACGCTCAGGATCGCGAAACTCACCGCGGCGGGCCAACTCATGCGCCGCAACCAGGTTGGCAAACGTGAGGAGCGCGCCACTAGCGACTGGCCTCCAACTCCGAAAAGTTGATCCGCGGATCGACCAGCGTGAGCGCAATGTCGGCCAACAGATTGCCGACGAGGAGCAACAACGAGCCCATCACGACCGAGCCCATCACGAGATAGAGGTCGAGCGATCGCACGGCCTCGAGCATCAAGGCGCCGAGCCCTTGCAGATTCATCACGGCCTCGACGAGCGCTGCCCCGCCGAGGAGTGTCCCGAGCTCATAGCCCGCCAGCGTCACGAATGGATTCAATGCGTTCCGAAGCACATGTTTCCCGACCACCTTCCATTCGGGCAGTCCCTTGGCGCGTGCCGTCCGGACGTACTCGGAATTCTTGATCTCGAGGATGTTGCTCCGCATGAGACGCATCAGGCTCGCCATTCCGCTGGTGCCGAGCACGATCACGGGCAACACGAGATGCGCCGCGCGATCGGCGACCTGCTCCCACGGGGTCAGCAGCGGATAGTCGAGCGACGTCGTCCCCCCGACCGGGAACCACCCGGTCTCGAGTGCCAGATACATGAGCAAGAACGCCAGAAAGAAGTTCGGAACCGACATGCCGAAGAACGCAAAGAACGACAGCAGCCGATCGGCGACCGACCCCGGCCGGATCGCCACTGCCACCCCGATCGGGATGGCGAGCAACCACGTGAACACCATGCTCGCCGCAGCCAGGATCATCGTATTGATGGCGCGCGAGCCGATGAGGTCGAGAACGCCGACCCGGTAGGCAAGCGACATCCCGAAGTCGAGCTGGACGATCTGCGACAACCAGCGTGCGTATCGGACCAGGAACGGCTCGCCGAACCCGAACTCGCGCTCCATCTCCTCCACGACCTCGGGCGGGATGGACGGGTTGGCACGCAGCGTGTCGAAAAAGTCGCCGGGCGCGAAGTCGATGACGAGGAAGGAGAGAAAGGTGATTCCCACCAGAAGGGGAATCATCTGCAACACCCTCCGCACCACGAACCGCAGCATGTATCTCCGCCCCTCAGCCAGCCCGGAGCTGGCGCCTCAACCAGCCCCTCAACGTTGTATGGCGATCCGCTCTGGTTGGTACAACCCCCACACGGTCGGCGAGTAGTCGGTGAGGTAGGTCTTGTACGCGAGAAAGCGATGCTGGCGCACCAACTGCACGACCGGGAGCTCGCGGTGGAGGATCTCTTGAATCCTCCAGTAGTGCAGCCGTCGCTTGTCCAGGTCGATCTCGCGCGCACCTTGCGCGAGGGCCTCGTCGATCTCCTTCTCCCACGCCGTCGCCGCCGTCTCCTGATTCGGATGCCAGAGATGCAGGTTGCCCGAGGAGCGCCACAGATTGGCACCGTTGTGCGGCTCGACCCCACCGGTGAATCCCATGACCATGGCATCCCAATCGAAGCTGTCCTGCAACCGACCGACGAGTGCCGCGAAGTCGAGTGGGCGGTAGTGCACCTGGAGGCCGATCTTCGCCCAGTCTTCCTTCAAGATCGCACACAAACGCTCGCGCACCTGATTGCCGGTGTTGGTCGTGAGCTCGAACTCGAGGACGTTGCCGTCGGCGTCTTCACGGACCCCGTCACCGTCCCGGTCGCGGTATCCGGCCTCGTCGAGCAGCGCGCGGGCGCGGGCGAGATCGTACTCGTACGGCTCCAGATTGGGATTGTGGAACAGCTCGTTCTCCGGCGACACCGCCGTCACGGCGGCCTCACCGTAGCCGTAGTAGGTGTTCTGGATCATGCTCGCCTTGTCGATGCTGTGCGCGACGGCGCGCAGAAAGCGCGTATCCGTGAACCAGTCGAGCTGCGGAGCACGCACCCCGTCCTTTTCGTAGTGCGCCGGGTTGCGATTGAAGGCGACGAACAGCATCCCGGTATCGAGGCCGATCTTGTCGAGCCGCGCGTTCAGACTGTCGACACGCTCGCGCAGGTCGGCGACCTCTTCGGGACGAGGAGAGTAGACGTGCAACTGCCGATCGAGGAATTTCAGGTACGTCGTATTCTGGTCGGGCACGATCAGGATCGTGCGCTCGGTGAGGCGTGGCAGCGCACCGCCTTCGTCATCCTTCATCCAGTAGTCGTCGTTGCGTTTGTACTGCAAGAACTGCGCGGGGACGTACTGCGCGAGACGGTACGGCCCCGTACCCACGATGGCGTCGGGCGATGTGTCGATGCCCCACTGCTGGACGAACGTCCCGTCAGCCAGCGCGGAACCCAGGATATGCTTCGGGAGAATCGCGAAACCGAGACCATTCAGGAGCGGCGCCAGCGGCTCGGCCAACCGAAGCCGCACGGTATGCGTATCGACGACCTCAACCCCGATCGGTTCACCGCCGGCAACGAGAATATGCTTGACGCTGTTCGGAACCTTGGGGTGGTAGATCGCCTCGAACGTGAACGCGACGTCGTCGGCCGTGAGCGGTGTACCGTCGTGCCACCGCACGTCACGGCGTAGATGGAAGGTCCACGTCGTCCCTGCGTCGTCATGCTCCCACCGCTCGGCGAGTAGCGGCTCGGGCAGCGTAGTGCGGGGATTCAACCGCACCAGGCCCTCGAACACATTGTCGACCGCCTGACTCGAAGCGCTATCGGTGGACAACAAGGGATTGAACGTCTTGGGATCGCTGATGAGGGCTTCGACCAGACGATCGCGTTCGCGCAACCGCTCTTCGGATCCTCCGCCGCGCGTACAGGCGCCAACGACGCACGCCAGCAGGCACACCAGGAGACACGCCGAGAGATCCCTGGAAAAACGCCGCGTCACGACGCCGCCCCCGCGGGCGAGTACTGGTCGATCCGCTGCTCTTCCACTCCCTGGCGCGGCTTGAAGCCGAACATGTGTTGGATGATCTGCGCGTTCAGCGAGGGCGACGAGTAGCGCACGCGCACCGCCCCCGCACGCGGCTCGGTCTCGATGTCGATCGCGAACGGAAAGGTCACCGGCCCTTGCGCCTCGTAGTCACCGAACGACACCTTGAGCGCGCGCCCGTCGGAGAGCGGCGTCAGGCTGACGACCGGATGCAGCGTCCCGGGCTCGAACCAGATGTCCTGCGTGCCTTCCGCAACGGGCACCGCGAGCCGGATGAGCCCCGCAGCCTCGTCGCGCAACACGACCGGGTCGCCCGTGGCCACGCGCACGGGCGGCGCGCCAAGCAGAATGGCGACGACATCGGCCCCCGCCAGCGGCACGCCGGTATAGGCCGCAACGTTCAATGGCGTGGCCGCCCCACGATAGACCGCCGAGTCGCGGCGCACATACACGACGAGATCTGGGCCGTTGCTGGCAATCACCGCCAGCGAACCGAACGCGGAAAGCACTTCGAGCCGAAAACGATCCGGTCGTTCGGCGAGCACGGCATGCCGGGATCCGAGCGTATCGTCCTCACTCTCGTACGCGATCTGCGCGAACCCGCGGAGCGAGCCCACCGCAGATCGTCGGGTCTCGAGCTCTGCCAGGAGCGTCTCCGCGGAGGGCAGGCTCGTCGGCAGCACGGGGCGCAGCCGGGCGGTCCCGCACCCCAGCACCGCAAGGCCGAGGCTCGCGACGAGAACCGCGGTCCGGAGATGCGTGGAGCTAGAGCTCAACGTCGCTGGTGCGCGTCTCCGCGCCCAAGGCCCTGAGCTTCTCCTTGATCCGTTCGATCTGCTCCGGCTCCTCGGCCCCACGCCACGCCTCCTGATACGCACGAATGGCTCCACCCAGATTGCCCAGCTTCTCGTAGGCATCGCCAAGATGCTCAGAGATCGTGGGATCCTGACCGGCCTGCTCGACGGCGCGCTCCAACTGCTCGACCGCCTTGTCGTACTGTCCGCGCTGATAGTACACCCAGCCGAGTGAGTCGATGTAGAAGCCGTCGTGCGGCTCGATCGCGAGCGCACGGCGCACGAGATCCTCGGCCTCGTCGAGTCGATCTCCCATGTCGGCATAGGTGTACCCAAGATAGTTGAGGGCGGCCGCGTTCTCGGGATTGATCTCGATCGCCCGCTGCATCATCGCGATCGCGTCCTTCTTATTGTCGACCTGATCGTAGGCCGCACCCAGATTGAAGACGTACTCGTCGTTGTCGGGCTCGAGAGCGACCGCGCGCTCGAGGACCGCGACCGCGGCAGACAACTCGCGACGCTGGCGATGCAGCGCCGCCAGATACGCGAACAGCTCGGCATTGTCGCCACGCGCCTCGAGGGCGGCTTCGATCTCTTCGACCGCCAGATCACTCTTCTCGGCGCGCTGAAAGATCCAGGCCCGCTGAATCCGGGCGTCGATCCAATACTCGGACTCTTCCGGAATGCGATCGAGCTGATCGAGGGCTTTGTCGAGCTCGCTGGTCTGCGAGTAGACCGCACCGAGATAGTAGTGCGCGCGTTCGTTGTCGGGATCGGCGGCGAGGACGATGTTCAGTTCCGTGGCGGCCCGATCGTAGTCGCCCTTCTCGAGATAGATGAGCGCGATCTTGACGCGCGTTTCTTGCGGATCGGTCTCGATGCGCTCGAGTTCGTGGAACTGGAGCAGCGCCTCATCCAGCTTCTTCTGTCCGATGTAGATGCCCCCGAGACGCTTCCGCACCAGCGCGCTATTCGGGTTCGAGGCGAGAATACGCTTGTAGTACTCGATGGCCCGCGGGTACTCCTTCTTCAGCTCGTGCAGCGTGGCCAGATCCATCAAGACGAGCTCGGAACGTGAGTTCCGGTCGAGGGCCTCGAGCAGGTAGCGCTCCGCGTCGTCGAATCTTCCGGCGGCCGTACTGATCCGGCCGAGATAGTAGTACCCCAATACCGAACGCGGGTTGAGCTCGATCAGCTTGCGAAGCGTCGCGAGCGCCTCGTCGAAGCGCTCCTGCTTACCGTACAGCGCACCGAGGTACAGGTACGCTTCCTGATTGTTCGGATCGAGATCGAGGGCCCGCTGGTAGCTTTCCGCGGATTCGTCGTTGCGCTCGAGTGCCGATTGAATCCCGGCCATGAGCAGGAAACCTCGCGGATCGTCGGGATCGAGCTGCACGGCGGCGCGACAATGGTCGAGCGCCTCGTCGAGGGCGCCGATCCGCACGAGCAGGCGCGCGAGACGCAGGCGCAGCAGCGGGCTGTCGGGATCCTCGCGAACCGCGTCACGGAACGCTTGCAGGGCAACGTCGTAGTCGCCCTCGGCAAGCGCCACCTCGCCAACGAGAAAGCTCCCGAGTGCGGCAACCTCACCGTGCGGCTCGGCCGGGTGCGTCGGAAGCACGCGAGCGTTCGGATCCCAGTTGAGATCACGTGGAGGGGCGGACGCGCCCCGCATCGGTCCGCAACCACCAACGAGCACGAGGCCCACCAAGAGCCCACCGATGAGGCCGCCGCGAACGTTTCGATACATGGCGCTAACTACGCAAGGTATCACGACCTTTCCAGGACGGTCAACGTAACTTCCGACACGGGGGCGGCAGTGTTAGAGACGTTGCGCACGACATCCGCCGAAGGAGAAAGCCATGCCACTGCGCCAGGAACGACGCGAAACAGTTCTCATTCTCACCCTCGACAGGCCCGAGGCGCGGAACGCGCTCGACCCCGAGACCCTCGTCGAGCTGGCCGAGGCGTGGACCGCCTTCGACGCCGATCCCGATCTGCGGGTCGCGATCATCACGGGTAGTGGAAATACCTTCTGCTCCGGGGCCGACCTCGGACGCCTCATCCCCCTGATGACCGGAGCGCGCCCGCCCGAAACCCCGGCCGATCACAAGCTGAAGGACAACCCCAGAATGCAGGGGGTGGCGCTCCTGCGCGGCAACGACATCACCAACAAGCCGATCATTGCCGCGGTGAATGGCCACGCCATCGCCGGCGGCATGGAGCTGATGCAGGCCACCGATCTCCGTGTTGCCTCCGAGAACGCCGTCTTCGCGCTCCAGGAGGCCAAATGGGGGCTCTTCCCGGTCGGCGGCTCGACCGTCCGCCTGCCCCGACAGCTCCCCTGGGCAATCGCGATGGAGGTCCTCCTCACCGGCGGAAAGATGAGCGCCCAGGACATGGAGCGTCACGGGCTGGTGAACCGCGTCGTCCCGCCCGATCAGGTGTTGCCAGCGGCTCTGGAGCTTGCCGAGAAGATCGCCGCGAACGGACCCCTCGCCGTGCAGGCCATCAAACGCTCCGCGCTCGCATGCAGCGGCCGTCCCCTGCCTGAGGCCCTCGCCACCGAGGCCGAGATCGGGAACCCGATCTTTCGCACCGAGGACGCCGTCGAGGGCCCGCGCGCCTTCATGGAAAAGCGGCCGCCCGCGTTCAAGGGGAAGTAGCGCCAGCCTCGCGGCGCACGAGCGACCCCTCGCGGAAGGAGCCGCCAAGGCCAGCGGCTCTAGGGCGTCGGTCCTATCGGCCCGGGCGCACCGGGGAGCGTTGCCGTAGCCGGGACACACAACGATCGTAGTCGGGCCGGCTGGAGCAGGAGATCGTCGGCGAATTGGTTGTCGATACGGAGCAAGCCGCCGACCGGTTGTCGCGGCGCGCGTAGTCCGTAACAGAGAAGGGCAAGAGCCCCACCGGAGCCAGAGTCGCCCTGCGCACGGAAGGTAGCGGTGGAAGGGATCGCGAGCTGGACCAGACCGTCGCGCCCCGCGCCGGGGTCGGCGATGGGATTCGGCGTACCGAGATCGAGCTCAATATCCTGCGCGTTCGCGCCAATGAAGGTTACGCCCGGGACGATGGGGGGATAGGGCACCACGACCGAGAGAGATCCGTCAGGGTTGAAGACCAACGTCCCCGTGCTGAGCACGATGAGATCCCCCGGATCGCCGAGGAGCTCACCGTGATCGGCTCCGGTAGCATACTCCCATAAGTTCGTTCCTGTCCTGGTGAAGAACATCGTCAAGCGGTGACGGGCCGCGCGACTATCGATGACGTCGACCCCGCCCGAGAAGTTGGACGTCGCGAAGGCAGTCTCGAATGTTGCGCCATCGATCCCGCCTGGAATGAGCGGTGCATTCGCTGCCAGATTCCCATCCACCTTCACGAGAGTCGTCGGACCGGGCGGGCGCTCGGTGACGGGCTCACCGTTCTTGCGGGTTGCCAGACAGAGGCGCGTTGGGCGCTTGACGTCGAACTCGACCGCCCGGAATCGGTCCTCGACGCCGACGTCGTCGATCGACTTCCGTCCGCCCCGTACTCGATAGCAGGTGAAGTGGTTGACGTGCGTCGGTCCCGGGACGAACTGGGTCGTGCTCGGCACGAGCAGCGACACGGGTCTCTGCAGATCGACGACCACCGGCGGAAACGCATCATCCTGCGGCACGACCGACAGATTGCGCACCCGCCTGATGGCGCGCTTGAAGCGACGGATTCCGTATTCAGTGAGAAAGTCAGGCAGTTCGCGAGCCGCTGGGTCGCGGCCGTTGGCGCTCGCCGGAGCGCAGACATGCTGCACCTTCCTCAGAGCGACCGTGGCCGTATCGATCCCGGTCTCGATGACGACCCCCGGAACTCGCTGACGTGGCGCTCGTTTGACGCCGTAACACGTATACGCCGGAGGGCCATCGACCACGGCGCCCAGGGCGGGCGTCACCAACGATACGACAGCGAGTAGCGGCAGGAGGCAACACGCGGCCTCCCCGAACGACCTACGGTCCGACCTTCCCCTCACACCCGACCTCCCCACAGCGTGGCTCCACCAGCGGCATTCTAGCGCGCGTGCTTCCCGGTTTGCCATCCGCTGCGGTCGAGGGTCTGCTTCGCGGACGCGAGGGGGCTGCTTTCGAGCTCGGTCGCCATGGTGTCGTTCCAGCGATTGAGCCAACCGAAGAGTGAGCAGACGGCGACGATCTCGACGACCTGCTCCTCACTGAAGTGCGCGCGGAGAGCCGCGAAGTGCTCGGCGGTCACCAGGTTGGGAACCAGTGCGGAATCGCGAGCAAGGCGGAGTGCTGCGCGCTCGGCCTCGGAGAACAACGCATTGGTCTCGAACTCGAAGGCGACGGCGATCTTCGCAGGGTCCGCTCCCTGGTGCGTGGCCGTGTGTGCCGTATGCGCCTGGCAGTAGTTGCACCCGGCCGCATTACTCGCGACGTAGGACACCAGGTTCTTGAGCTCCGGCTCGATGGTGCCACCCGCCAGGACGGACCCGGCCAGCGCCGCGAACCCCTGGAGAATCTCTGGCCGCCGACCAAGGGTCAGCATGCTGTTCGGCACAAACCCCATGGCCCCCTCCACGAGCTCGAATACCGGTTCGAATTCCTTCAATTCCTCTCGTGCGAGTGGCTCGACATGCGGCATAGGCAACTCCTTTCGTCCGTTGGCTATCCGCCGACCGCACTGGCGAGTCAACGCGACCTTCTTCTTACTTGCCAGTGGATTCTTCTTTTAGTAAGGCCTTACGTAAATGGCACCCGACGTTTCAAGCGACGTCGTCCGCGACCTCGGACTCCTGGCGCTGGGCAGCCGGCTCCGGCGCCTGAGCGACCGCCTGATGACCGACGCCACCGCGATCTACCGCGCCGAGGACACCCCCTTCGAGCCGAGTTGGTTCCCGCTCTTCCGCCTGCTCGCCGCGGCTGGACCAACGACGGTCGGGGACGCCGCCAGAGCGCTCGGCGTCACGCATGTACGGGTCAGCCAGAGCAGCCGTGCGATGATCGCGCGTCGCATCGCCACCTCGACCAAAGACACACGGGACGAGCGACGGACGGTGCTGTCGCTCACCGCGGCCGGCCACGATCTCGTCAGCACACTGCAACCGATCTGGAACAGTCTGCACCACGCCCTGCGCGACGTGGTAGCCACCACCGGGGTCGATCTGCTCGCCGTGCTCGATGGCATCGAGCACGCACTGGAGGCACGCGCACTCCCCGACCGTACCGCCGAATATCGCCGTGCGCAGCTCGGCGAGGCCGTGAGCATCGTCGACTACGAGCCGCGCTGGGCGCGGGACTTCGAAGCATTGAACGTCGAGTGGCTCGAACGTTGGTTCAGCGTCGAGCCAGTGGATCGAGAGATGTTCGCCAGGCCGGAGGCCTCCATCATCGCCCCGGGCGGCGCCATCTTCTTCGCACAACTCGATGAACGCATTGTCGGCACCTGTGCGCTCGTGAAAACCACCGCGGACACCTACGAGCTGACGAAGATGGCTGTCGCCAGCGCGCTACGCGGTCGTCAAATCGGCCGGAGGCTCGCCGAGCACGCCATAGAGGTCGCAGAGATGCGCGGGGCACGCAGGGTCTGCCTCGTCACCAACAGCGGCCTGACGCCCGCCGTGGCGCTCTACCGCAGCCTCGGATTCCGGGTCACGCGCGTGGGCCCACACCCGAAGTACCAGCGTGGGGATCTCACCATGGAGCTGATGCTCGCCGAGGCTCCGGGAGATGGACCTGACCGCTAGGGACCTTCGAGCTCCTGAATGCGCTCGATGATCTGATCCATCAGCCAGGCGGGCGTCGATGCGCCTGCCGTGACGCCGACGTTCTCGACCCCCTGGACCCAGGCCGAATCCACCTCGGACGCCCCCTCGACGTGATAGGCGGTCGTGCCTTCCTCGCGACACACCTCGGCGAGGTGACGGGTATTGGAACTCGTCTTGCCACCGACCACGATGACGACGTCGACCTCGCGCGCCAGTTCGCGCGCAGCCTCCTGACGCTCGATCGTCGGATTGCAGATGGTGTTGAATACCTTCAGTTCTTTGCAGCGCGGCGTCAGCTCCGCCAGGAAGGCGGCAAGCAACTCGGTCTCCTGCGTGGTCTGGACGACGACACCGACGCGCTTCGGAAAATGCGTGTCCTTCACCTGCTCGGGATGCTCAATGACCGTGGCCTTGCCGCCGGCGTGTCCCAGCGTGCCGATCACCTCGGGATGCTTCGCGTTCCCGAAGATCACCAGATGATAGCCCTCATCGACCAGCTGCTTCGCCTTGCTCTGCACCAACGTGACGAGTGGACAGGTGGCGTCGATGACGTTCAGACTCTTCTCCCGCGCGTCCGCGTAAACCGACGGCGGCACACCGTGGGTCCGGATGATGACGGTCCCCTCGTGCATGTCGTCGAGCGTGTCGACAGCATGCACTCCGCGCTCTTCGAGCGACTGGACGACGTGCGGGTTGTGAATGATCGGGCCGAGCGTACGGACGGTTTCTCCGGGCCGCGCGGCCGCCGTATCGACGACGATCTCGAGCGCGCGCTCGACGCCCCAGCAGTAGCCCGCATGCACCGCTTTCCGAATCTTCATCCTGCTCCCTCACGTCGTGATTGGGATCCGTGATCGCACGCACCGATCCAACGCTCCCCGCCTTCGAAGTATTCTTTCTTCCAGATCGGCACCGCCGCCTTCAGCGTATCGATGCCGTACCGACACGCTTCGAACGCTGCGTCGCGGTGCGCCGCCGACACCGCAATGGCAACGCTGGCCTCACCGAGAGGCACCACCCCGACCCGATGCACCATGGCAACATTCACGACCGACCACCGGCGAGCGATCTCATCGCCGATCTTCTGCATCTCTGCGACAGCCATGACGTGATAGGCCTCGTACTCGAGCCGCTCGACGACCTTGCCGTCGTTCTCCTCGCGGGTCGTCCCGACGAACAACACGCTGCCGCCGGCCGCGTGGCTCCCCACGGCGCCCAACAGGGCGGCAGAATCAATCGGTTCGTCGGTGATGCGGTAGATCAATCGAAGTCTCCGGCGCCACCGCTTACGGGCGGGATGATGGCGAGTTCGTCATTGTCGTGAAGGGTCTCAGCCTTGTCAACGTAGACCTGATTGCGCGCGAAACGCGGTTGCGCCTCGGCAAATCGGTCGTGGCTCGCGCACAACAGCTCCCAGACGTCCCCGACCGAGACGCCCTCGGCGACGTCGATCGACAGCTCCCGTTCTCCGGCACGCTCACGAAGGTACGCGAACAGAAGGACCCGTATCGTCATACGCGCCCCAACAAGCCAGCGATGTGACCCAGCTCGGGCACGATCAAGCGTTCAAGCGCGAGCCGACATGCCTTGGGCGAGCCTGGCAGCACCGCGACGAAGACCCCGTCGATGACCCCGGCCGTCGCACGACTCAGCATGCTCGCCGATCCCACCTCCTCGAAACTGAGCGTGCGGAAGATCTCACCAAAGCCCGGAAGCTCTTTCGTCCACAATCTGGCAAGACTTTCGATGGTCACGTCACGCTCGGCGATCCCGGTTCCGCCGGTGATCATGATCGCCGCGACGTCCGCGCGCGCCGTCAGCTTCCGGACGACCGCCTGGATGGCATCCTGTTCATCGGGAACGATCTCGCCCGCGCGAATCGGATGTCCGGCGCCCTCGAGCTGCTCGCGGATGACCGCACCGCTTCGATCGTCCCCCGAGGAGCGCGAGTCACTGACCGTGACGATCGCGCAGCCGACCTGCCCAGACGCCCGGTCCTGATGATGATGGTCCGCCACTCCCCGACTGGACTAGCTGAGCCAACAAGACCACACCATGCCCCCACGGAAGCAATCCCGCCCCCACCGATTCGCGACGCCTAGCCGAGCGGGGGCAAAACAGGGAGCAATCGCGGCTTCGCCGCGGTTCGCGACGTCCATCGCGAGGCGCAGCCGAGCGGGGGCAAAACAGGGAGCAATCGCGGCTTCGCCGCGGTTCGCGACGCCCATCGCGAGGCGCAGCCGAGCGGGGGCGAAACAGAATTGCCCCTCTGGGGGCAACGCCCTCGGGTGCCGTGTCCGAAAACGCCGCCCCCTAGAGAGAAGGAGGATAAGCCATGAGGTGGTGGTGCTCTTGAAAAGGCATCGAGGAATGCCCGAACACTTCTCCCCACGACGTCTCCAGTTATGAGACCGGGCCAAAGGGTTGTAAATACGTCCGTTTCCCTATTGGGAGGGGTTTTTTTCCCTATGCAGGGGGGCTGAACCCCGGGGCTGTGCAACTAGTTGAGACTACAGGGAGAATTGACCGGCATTTCAGTCTCCGGCCGGGGTCAAACCCTCCCGAAGAGCGAATTTTACGAGCTCTGCGGTCCGTCGGCAGTGCAGTTTCTGCATCAGGCGGTCGCGATGCTGGCCGACGGTCTTCGGGCTGATACCGAGCGCCGCGGCGATCTCCTTGTAGCTATTCCCCTCGGCGATCAACTGCAGGACCTCGCGCTCGCGAGGCGTGAGGAGACCCAACTTCTCGACGGTGGCAGCGCGATTGGTCTCCAGATACCCGTCGATGATCATGCGGGAGACCGAGGCGCTGAAGTAGCTGCCGCCGTTCCGCACGCTCTCGAGGGCGGCGACCAGCTCGTTTCCGGCAGCACTTTTCAAGAGATAGCCGGCGGCTCCGGCCTCGAGGGCTTGGCGCACATACGACTCCAGGAGGTGCATCGAGAGCACCACGACCTGCGTATGCGTCCAGCGCTGCCGGATCTGGCGGGTCGCCTCGATACCGTTCAACCCCTTCATCGCGATGTCCATGACGACGATGTCGGGATGCAATTCCTCGGTCAGCTTGACCCCGGCGCGCCCGTCCTCGGCCTCGCCGACGACGTCGACATCGCTCTGCTTCTCGAGGAGGGTCCGCAACCCCTGTCGAAAGAGCGTGTGATCGTCAACCAGCAGTACGCGCACATTCCACCTCGACGGAACGCGAAGTCGTCAACGGCCAACCATAGCTCGGCGCCGAATGAATCTCGACCATGACGCTACTGCCGCCCATTCGTCAGTGTCAACCGCATGGAGCCTGCGACGACGCCCTGAGCTACGAGAGCGACTCTACGGCGCCGGGCGGGATACGCTGGGCGCACGAGTCGGGATGGATCAGTCCGGCGAGGATCTCCGTGCTCTCGACAATGCGTGGACCGGGTCGATTCAGATAGGCGCTGCCGTCAATGACGCTCGCGCGCCCCTGCTGGACACCGGGGAGCGCTTGCCAGTCCGGGCGTACCGTAAGCGCGCCGAGTTCGCGACGCGACTGCTGGATGTTGAATCCACATGGCGCGACGACCACGACCTCGGGACTCGCACTGGCGAGATCCTCCCAGGTCACGACCCGGCTTGGCTCCCCCGACTCGACGAACGGGTAGGCGCCACCGGCGATGGCCACCAGATCTGCCATCCAGTTTCCTGCGATCATGAGCGGATCGAGCCACTCGATACACGCCACCACCGGCCGACCGAAGCCGGCGATCTGGCCAGCGAGCGTTGCCAACCGCTGCTTGCCATCCGCGACGATCGTTGCGCCCGCTTTCACCTGATCGATCGCCTGCGCCACCCGATCGATGTCTTTCCAGACATCGTTCAGCGTCCGGGGAGACAACGACACGATCTGTACGTCGGAAGAGAGTACGTCACGGACCGCCGCCTCGACATCGGCCAACGGCACCGCGCAGACATCGCACTGGTCTTGTGTGATGATGAGGTCGGGCTTCAGCGATTGAAGCCTCTCAACGTCGAGTTCGTAGATGCTGAGCCCCTGCTCAACGAGCGCGCGCACGTCCCGGTCGATCGCGGCACTCGCGCCGGCCGCCTTGATCCTGGCGTGCGAGACGATCGGTTGCAGCCGGACACGTGGCGGGTAGTCGCACTCGTGGGAAACCCCGACCAGAGACGATTGTTCCCCGAGCGCGCATACGATCTCGGTTCCGCTCGGGAGTAGTGAAACGATTCGCACTAGCCGGCCGGCCCCGGCCTCTCGATCTTCACGCCGCAGGTCGCGGAGCACCGCGAGCACACGTACTCGAACTTGTCCCCCTCGGGCAGGACCAGCAAGAGACGCTTCCGCACCGGCACCGCTTCGTTGCAACCCGGACAGCGTAGCAACGTCGCCTCGAGATCGCTGAACTGCCGATTCGGGTCTTCCGCCGGCGGTGCGAAGGGATCGTACACGAGCCTTTCCTAGCACAAATCAGACGGGCGGGCGCCAGTCCGGCACACACCCGTGACCACGTTGCCGGCATTCCCGGCCGCCGTTATAGTCCCAACCCGTGCCCCGCACCGTATACCTGGAGACGTACGGCTGTCAGATGAACATCGCTGACAGCGAGATCATCGTCGGCCACCTCGCAAGCCACGGGTACAGCAAGGTCTCCGATCCGGCCACCGCCGACGTCATTCTGCTCAACACATGCGCGATCCGCGAGCACGCCGAGGAGCGCATCGTTGGTCGCCTGACCGACCTCGCGCGACTGAAGGCGACGCGCCCGGAACGCCTCCTCGGGATCTGCGGATGCATGGCGCAGCATCATCGCGACGCATTGACGGCGCGCGTCCCCGCACTCGATCTGATCGTCGGGCCGGACGGCTATCGGCGCCTCCCGGCGTTGCTTGCCGCTGCGGAAGAGAATCAGGGGCGGAGAGAGGCCGTCACGGACGTGCGGCTCGATCCGGACGAACTGTACGAAGATCTCGCCGTCGCTCGACCCGACGACGCGGTACGCGCATGGATCACCGTGATGCGCGGCTGCGACAAGTTCTGCACCTTCTGCGTCGTACCCTACGTGCGCGGCCGCGAGCGCAGCCTACCAGCCGAAGCGATTCTCGCCGAGGTAGAGCGGGTGGCCGCCAGCGGGATGTGCGAAGTGGTGTTCCTGGGTCAAACCGTGAACGCCTACCATGACGGCCAAGCGAGTTTCGCGGATCTGCTGCGCCGGACAGCCGAGGTCGATGGCATCACGCGCATCCGCTTCACCTCGCCGCACCCCGCGGACATGACCCCCGAACTGATCGAGGTCATGGGCACCGTCGATGCGATCTGTCCGCAACTGCACTTGCCCGTGCAGTCCGGCTCCGACGCAGTACTCGCCGCGATGGATCGCGGCTACACCATCGCGGCCTACCGTGATCTCGTCGCCCGGATCCGCACCGCCGTTCCCGGCATCGCACTCTCGACCGACATCATCGTCGGCTTCCCCGGCGAAGAGATCCCCGACTTCGACGCAACCTGCCAACTCCTGGAGGAGATCGGCTTCGATCAGGCCTATCTGTACAAGTACTCCCGGCGCAGCCTGACGAAGGCGGCCCGCTGGGAGGATCCCATTCCGCCGGAAGAAAAGAGCCGACGGCTGACGCACATCATCGACCTGCAGGAGGCCATCGCCGCCGAACGCAACGCCCGCTGGATCGGCCACGAAGTCGAGGTGCTCGTCGAAGGACCGGCGCGGCGTCCCCCGGGTCACGTCGTCGGCAAGACCGCGCACTTCACGACCGCCGTCGTGCCCGGTCCGGCCGAACCGGGCACGTTGGTCACCGCAACGATCACATCCGCCACGGGCCACACGCTCGTCGCCACCGGGCCGGAATGCGCGCCCGGCCTCAGCGCAGCGACGTCAGGAACGCGCGCAGCAGCTGACTGAATCCCGCCGGATCCTCGCGGTAGACCGCGTGCCGAAGGCCGGGAAGGATCTCCAGACGCGCGCTCGCCCCCTCGCTGGCGGCACACGCGCGCTGAATGATCACCGAGCCTCCGACTCCGAGCGGATCCTTCTCCCCGACGAGAACCAAGACGGGACAGCGCACGTCTGCGAGTTCTTTCGTGAGAGGTGCGTCGTGCATCGCACCGATGGCGCGCGCCACATGGGCAAAGCCGACGCCATCCGGAGGAGCGCTCTCGCCGGCACGCACGCCGACCAGCCGCAACACCGCGGCACCGCCGTCGCGTGCCGCGACCTCCGCCATCGCCTCGTAGCGGGCGCGCGCGGGCGCGTTACACTCGCTCGACGTACCGACGAGGATCAAACTCCGGACGAGTTCCGGATGATCGATCGCCGCCCGCATCGCCAGCACACCGCCCGCGGAGAACCCCACGCAATGTGCAGGCCCCGACGCCGTCGCGCCGACGATCGCCGCCAGGTCTTCGCCGAGCGTTGCGACGTCACAGGCCGCCGCAGGCGTTCCCGACGCAGCATGCGCGCGCATGTCCCACGTCACCACACGATACGCTGACGCCAGGAGCGTCACCTGCTCGGCCCACACCGACCCGGCCGAGCCGAGACCATGCGTGAAGACGATCGTTTCAGGACCCGTCCCCGTGACGGTGTAAGCAAGCGACCACCCACCACGGTCGAGTGTGTGCGAACCCGGAACGCTCACGTCAGGCCAGCACCTCGAACGCAACCTCGAGGAACTCGGACGCGTCGTCATCCCAGGCGAACGCCTTCACGTCACCGACCGTGTGCGCATCCACCGAGAAGACCACATAGATCACGCCGGGGTACGCCGGACCCATCTCCACGGAGCCACCCCACAAGGCGCGCTTCGTGTCGGTCGCGGAAAAATACGCGTCGTGCTCGGGATGCGAATGGTAGAACACCGCCATGCGCCACCCGGGACGATCCCCGTCACGGCTCGCCTGCATGAGTTCCTGGGGGTCCGGAGCGTACGCCGTCTTCGCATCACGCGGATGCTGCTCCGGATCCTCCTCGTGGAGCGCGTTCTGCACGTTGGTCATGGAACGCACGACCTGGCCCTCCGGACTCTCGAAGAGAATGCCCCACGCCTCGTCGGGATACTCCTCCCGGACGTGCGCGCGCATGCTCTCCAATGCCTGGCGTTCGATCGCGATCGGTTCTCCCATGGGAATGTCGGCCTCTCCACCGGCAACGTCCGCGCTGGGCGTCACACACCGACGAATATGCGCTTCACCGCGCACTTGCCAGCGGTGGTGCGCTGCGGCGACCGGCGCGAAATGCGCGCGCTTTCAGGTGTTTCGCACCTAGCCAGGTGTCGCGCGGCAGCCTACGATGTCGCAAGGCGGTGGCCAGTTGGAAGCCTCGCCCGATGTGCTAGACTCCGCCGCTTCGCTTCCCATCCAAGAACCAAAAAAGGAAAGCCCCATGAGCGAAAGCCCTGCCACGCCTACCCGTAATTCGAATCTTCTCAGCTGGGTCGATGAGATGGCCAAGCTGACGAAGCCCGACAAGATCCAATGGTGTGACGGGTCCGAAGGGGAGAAGAAGCGGCTGATCGACGAGGCCGTCGCGGCCGGCATCCTCATTCCGCTGAATCCAGAGAAGCGTCCCAACTCGTACCTGCACCGCTCGAATCCGAACGACGTCGCGCGCACAGAGCATCTCACCTTCGTGTGTCCGAAGAACGAAGCGGACGCCGGCCCCAACAACAACTGGATGGATCCGAAGAAGGCGTACGCCAAGCTCGGCGAACTCTTCGATGGATCCATGAAGGGCCGGACGATGTACGTCGTGCCCTACCTCATGGGACCTGCGGGATCTCCATTCTCCAAAGTCGGCGTCGAACTGACGGACAGCGTTTACGTCGCGATCAACATGGGGCTCATGACGCGCATGGGGAAGGTCGCGCTCGACACGCTCGGCGACTCCTCCAACGAGTTCAATCGCGGACTGCACTCCACGCTCGACGTCAATCCCGACCGACGCTTCATCTGCCATTTCCCCGAGGACAACACGATCTGGTCGGTCGGCAGCGGTTACGGCGGCAACGCGCTCCTGGGTAAGAAGTGCCTCGCACTTCGCATTGCGTCCGCGCTCGGCCAGAAGGAAGGGTGGCTCGCCGAGCACATGCTCATCCTCGGCGCCGAGGATCCGGACGGCAACAAGCACTACGTCGCGGCGGCCTTTCCGAGCGCCTGTGGCAAGACCAACTTCGCAATGCTGATCCCCCCGAAGCGGTACTCGGGCTGGAAGATCTCGACGATCGGTGACGACATCGCCTGGATCCGGGTCGGCGACGACGGCCGGCTGTGGGCCGTGAATCCCGAAGCCGGCTACTTTGGCGTGGCCCCGGGCACCAACGACAAGACGAACAAGAACGCCATGGAGTCGCTCAAGCGCGACTGCATCTTCACCAACGTCGCACTCACTGAAGACGGCGACGTCTGGTGGGAAGGCATGGGCGATCCGCCAGCCACGTTGACCGACTGGCAGGGAAACCCGTGGACACCCGCCTCGGACAAACCGGCCGCGCATCCGAACTCCCGCTTCACCGCACCGATGCGGAACAACCCCATTCTCTCGAAGCATGCGGATGAAGCCAACGGCGTACCGCTGTCCGCCATCATCTTCGGTGGCCGTCGGGCAACGACCGTTCCACTGGTACTGCAGGCCCTGAATTGGGGCCACGGTGTCTACCTCGGCGCCACGATGGGGTCGGAGACGACCGCCGCCGCCGCGCACAAGATTGGCGTCGTTCGCCGCGACCCGATGGCGATGCTCCCATTCTGCGGCTACGACATGGGGAACTACTTCCGCCACTGGCTCTCGCTCGAGAACCGCATCGCGAACCCACCGCCGATGTTTCTGGTCAACTGGTTCCGCAAGGACGACGACGGCAAGTTCATCTGGCCGGGATTCGGCGACAACATGCGAGTCCTCAAGTGGATCCTCGACCGCGCAAGCGGGAAGGTCGCGGCCACCGAAACGCCGTTCGGCCTCGTGCCGAATGCCGACGACCTCGACATCGAGGGCCTCGACCTGTCCGCCGACGATCTCAAGGGGATCCTGGCAGTCGAGCCGAAGGACTGGGCCGCCGAGTTCGAATCACAGGAAGAACTCTTCGAGAAGCTGAGCGCGACCATGCCCGACGAGTTGAAGGCACAGCGCCAGAAGCTGCGCGCTTCCGTATAGCGTCGCAGACATACGGGTCTGGCGACGACCACGCCCGATAGAACAAGCCCCTTTGCGTTCGCTGTGGCGTTTGTTCGGTTCGGAGGGCTCGGCTGGTGACACTTTCTGTCAGCTGAGTCGCTGCCAGCGACGGTGGCGGTGACAAATCGTGCTCGACGCCCTGTTTTGGCTGCGCGACGCGGCGTACCTGGGGCTTTCCGCGGAGCGCACAATGCAGCAATCTCAGTAGGATGGAAGATCGGCGCCGCGAATCCGCGCCGTTTCGCATAGTGGCATCGGCCTTGCTGTTTCCCCGACCATGACGGCTCGCCATGATCGCGGTTTCACACTCCTCGAGTTGCTCGTCGTAACGGCGATCATCGGCATCCTGGCGAGCATCGCGATCCCCCAATACACGCGGTACCGGGCGCGTGGCTTCGACTCGAAGGTCGCCTCGGTGGTTCGACACGTGGCCACCGGCGAGGAGGCCTTCTTCGCCACCAGCCGTATCTACACGACCGACATCGCTCAGCTCGACGGCATGGTCGTCGATGATGTGACGATCACGATCTCGGCCGGTAACAGCGGCGATCTCGGATCCTCGTTCCTGGTCGAGGGCGCGCACGCGGTCGCCGCCCACGACGTCTCCTGGATAAGCGATCCAGCCCCAGGCGAGCCAAATCTCGTGCTGACCGCGAAGTAGGAACTCCCCCCCCCCCCCCGCCACCGCCGCTATCGCCTCGGCGATCCGAACCGGATCGCCGAGGCGATCTGCGTTGTGCTCGAGCGCACTGACATGTCGCACGCTCTTTGCGGGGCCGCCGCGTGGGTGTAGATTCGCGCCGTCATGTCGACGGTATCGCGTGATCGTTTGACCACCCTGTTCCTCGAACTCGTTCGTATCGACAGTCACTCGCGCGAGGAACGGGAGGTCGCGGACCGACTCGTGCGCGAACTCGAATCACTGGGCGCCGCGGTCGGCTTCGACGAAGCGGGTACCGCCGTCGGCGGCAACGTCGGGAACCTGATCGCCAGAGTCCAGGGTAGCGCCGCAGTCGATCCGTTGCTCCTCTCGGCGCACATGGACACCGTGCAACCCGGGAAGGGCGTGCAACCGATCATCGAGGGTGACGTCATCCGCAGCGATGGCCGCACCGTGCTCGGGGGTGACGACAAATCGGGCCTGGCGATCATCTGCGAGGTCTTGCGCGTCCTCCGCGAACGCGAGATCCCGCATGGCGACATCGAGATCGTGTTCACCATCTGCGAAGAGGTCGGTCTCCTCGGCGCCAAGCATCTCGATATCGATCGTCTGCACGCACGCGCGGGATTGGTGCTCGACAGCGATGCCCCCGGGTACCTCTTCACACGCGCGCCGGCTGCCAATCACTTCGAGTTCGTGGTTCACGGTCTCGAGGCCCACGCAGGCATGGCGCCCGAACGTGGCATCAACGCGATACAAGTCGCGGCGGCCGGCGTCGCCGCCATGCGTCTTGGGAAGATCGATGACGAGACGACCGCCAATATCGGCGCCGTGGAAGGCGGCGGCGCCATCAACGTCGTTCCGAACACCGTCCGCCTCCGGGGCGAGGCGCGAAGCCACGACGAAGACAAACTCCGCGAGCAATGCGCCCACATGCAACGCTGCCTGGAAGAAGCTGCCGCGCGGGCAAGCGTGACCAACGATGGCGTGACCGTTCACGCACGCGTCGAAACCCACCTCGAGCGAACGTACGACCGCATGCACGTGCCCGACGACTCACCGATCGTCCGCCTCGCGCGCCGGGCGGCAGACGCCCTCGGACATCAGGTGACGGCCGCGGCAATGGGCGGAGGCTGCGACGCCAACGTGCTGAACCAGCGCGGATTCCAGGTGGCCAACCTCGGCACGGGCATGCGCGACATCCACACCGTCAACGAATGGCTCCAGGTCAGCGACATGGTCCGCACCGCCGAAGTCATCGTCGAAATGATGCGCCTCCACGCCCAGGCCCAGTAGCAGGGAGGAACGGCCCATGTATGTTGGACACATTCTGGAGAGCAAACCGTTGCCAATGGCGCAGTTCGACACGATGAACGTCGTGAAGGTGGCGCGGAAGCACCTGGAGTCGATTCGAGAGCCCCGAAGACGCCAGATTCTCGAGAACTTCATCGAGCATGCAGCCGCCGAGGCGCGCGGCGACTACGAGGCCCTGATGGCCTCCTGCTCGAGAAACCAGCAGCAGTATGCGATCTACGGTTCGGACTTCGGCGCACCCCAATCCTATGCCGAGCTCGAGGTCCACTACCGGGGCTTGATTCAAGCCAATCTCTACCTCATTCACTTCGACGTCGAGAAACTGGTCGTTGGAGACGATGTGGTCTTCCTGGAAGGCATCGTCCACCAGGTGTACCCCGGAAATCTCATCAAGCCACTGTTCGGAGTCGACGTGAGAGACGAGGCCAGCGTCTACCAACTGACGAAGCGGACCGCGCTAACGTTCGTCTTCGACAAGGACGGCCTGGGTGCGGGTGAACACGCCTACGCAGATGGACCAGCGACCGCTGCTGACTTCGTCGAAATCGCGCCGAACGATGTTCCAGCGGCCTTCTACGAGAATCCGTTCGAATCCGACGCGGGCGACGCACGGTAGCCGGAGCGCAGGGCTGGCAGCGAACGTTGCGTCTCAGGATGCGTCTTGCTTCACGCGAACGGCGGGAAGGCGCGCGCCGCTGGCGAGGAAAACGAGGCCACCGACCAGACTGTTGACGAGGATCACGATCAGCCAGAGAATCCCGAAGGCGAGGGCGCTCTCGCGATCGATACCGTAGTGCACGAGGAAAAAGAGGTAGCCCCCTTCACGCAGGCCGATCCCGGATAGTGTGATCGGAATCGCACTCAGCGCGCTCACGAGCGGATGAAACACGCAGATGTAGCTGAACGGAATCTCGAGCCCGAGCGCGCGCGCCACGAGAAATTGCGTCCCGATCTGGACGAGGTGAAATAGGACGGACACCCCTGAGGCGCGCACGAGCATGCCGCGGTCGCGCCAGAAAGGGCCGAGGTCATCCTCGATGAAGCGTCGCAGTCTATGGCTCTCGGGCAGTACCAGCGCCGCCATGGTTGGCGCGAGCCACCAACCCAGCACGAGGAATGCTCCCGCCGCCACGGTCGCGTACAGCAGAGGGAGAGGAAGGCCGTAGCCGGGAAAGAGCACGAACGCGATCGCGCCGATCGCAATCAATACGACCAGGCCGTTGATGCGGTCGAACAGGACGGAGTTGAACGCACGAGCTCGCCGGCCGCTTCCCTCCGCCAGGTAGAGACTCCGGACGACGTCACCGCCGAGGGTGCTGGGACCGAAGAACATGAAGAACATGCCGATGAAATAGAAGCGAAGATACTGACTGAACTCGTCGATGAGACCGACCGACGCCCCGATCATCCACCAGCGGAACGCGCTCATGGCCTGACCAAGCAGGTAGACCGCGATTGCGGAGGCCACCAGGACGGGAGACGCGGCGCTGAGCACACGAGCGGCGTCGCCGAAATCAACGAGGCGGGACATCAGATACAACGCGACCGCCGTGACCGCGAGTTGCAGCAGCCGTTGCCACCCGAACCGCCGGGATTCGCCCTCGGCATCTGCCATGGCCGCGCACAGTCGTCCGCGCAGGGTCAAATTGCAAGGGTGTCAACCCGGATTGCGTTCGCCGGCACCCGCTGCACAATGGCGGGGAAGAGGAGGAGTCGCTCATGTCCGTGAAGTCCGTGGAGGTACGCCTGCGCCCTTGGCAGCTGGCAGTGATCAGCATCACGGGAGGTGCCGTCGGTGCCTTGCTGTTGGCGCTGCTGGCGCCAGCGCGACTGGAATCGCAGATGGACAGCGCGATGCCGTCCTTGGCACCGCTCGCCGAACGCGTCATGCCCGCGGTCGTCAACATCAATACGACCAAAACCGTGGCACCGCGCGGGCGCGGCGGCCGTCCGGATCCGTTCGAGGAGTTCTTTGGGCAGGGATTCTGGGATCGCTTCGGGGGCGGCCGACGCTTTCCTCAGCGCGCGCGCAGTCTCGGATCGGGCTTCGTGATCGACGACGACGGCTACATCGTGACCAACCATCACGTCGTCGCCGACGCTGACGACATCGAGATTCAGTTCGCCGACGGCACCGAGTACACCGCAACGGTCGTCGGCAGCGACCAGAAGACCGATCTGGCCCTACTCAAGATCGAGCCAAGCGGTCGCCTCCCAACGGTGCCCCTCGGCGACTCCGATCGACTCCAGATCGGCGACTGGGTCATCGCGGTCGGGAATCCGTTCGGGCTCGAGCACACCGTCACGGCGGGAATCGTCTCGGCACGCGACCGCGTCATCGGTGCGGGACCGTACGACGACTTCATCCAGACCGATGCCTCGATCAATCCCGGGAACTCCGGTGGGCCGATCTTCGACCAACGGGGCCGCGTCGTCGGCATCGCGACGGCGATCTTCAGTCGCTCGGGCGGCAACATCGGCATTGGATTCGCTACACCGATCAACATCGCGCGCACGATCGTGGACCAGTTGCGGACCGACGGCCACGTGGTCCGTGGCTGGCTCGGAGTGAGCATTCAGCCTCTCAAGCCCAATCTGCGCGAAGCACTCGGACTCGGCGACCGAGAGGGGGCGCTCGTCGCCGACGTCTTCGAGGACAGTCCGGCCGAGGACGCAGGGCTCGAGCGTGGCGACGTCGTGGTCGGCCTCGATGGCGAGCCGGTCACCGAGCCCGGAGCGATGAGCCGCGCGATCGCGATGATGAAACCAGGAACACGCGCCCGATTGCGAGTGCTGCGCGACCAACGCGAGCGCAACATCACCGTCACCATTGGACGACTGCCCGACGAAGGCGGGGACGAGGACAGCCGCCGCGGCCGCCGCCCCGGGAACGATGATCTCCTCGCAGAGCTCGGCATCGCCCTCGATGATCTGACCGATGATGCACGCGCGAAGCTCGGGCACGCGCCTGACCTCGAAGGCGTGCTGGTCGCCGGCATCGCCAACGGTGGTCCGGCCGCCGAGGCCGGCATTCGCCCGGGCGACGTGCTGCTCGAGATCGCCGGCGACGAAGTCGCCTCACCCAAGCGCGCCCGGAAGGCCCTGGCAGGGGCCAAGCCTCCGATCCTCCTTCTCGTCAAGCGCGGCGAGAGCACCCTCTTCCTGACACTGTCGCCGCCAGGCTGATCGACGCAGGCAGGGTCTTCGACGGGAGACCCTGCCTACGATCCGATCGCCGCGGCGTCGATGAGGGCACGTTGCGCGGGCTCGAAGTCCGGCGCACGTCGCACGACCTCGCGCCAGGCCTCTCTGGCCTCTGGCCGTGCCCCCGCATACCAATACGCCATCCCCAGCGAGAAGCGCGTTTCGATCATGGTGGGGTCGGCCGCCAGAGCGCGTTCGTAGGCCTCCGCCGCCTCGGGCCATAGACGCATCTCGCGCAAGAATTCGCCATACCGATGCTGGTACCACCGCTCGGCGATCGGAAAATCGACCAAGCGCTCCCACGACGTGGACGGCACCGCCGCGGGACGCTCGAGCCGTGCGAGGCGAATGTCATCGAAGGCTCGTATGGCGCGCTCCCGATCCTCGCGATGCGGCTCGTCGTCGGGAAGGAAGACCGCGGTGTTGTCGTCGTAGTAGACCATCGTCCAGCCGTGTCCGGCCGCCAAGTACGTCACGAGCGGAAGGCGATTCCCCCACGCGTGATACAGCACGATGAAATCGGGTTGGTAGTACTTGGCCAACCGCGCGAAAGTCTTCGGATTGTCGATGGCCCGAAAGTAGTTGTGGAAGACCGAGGCGGGGTAGGTTTCGAGGCGCCCATCGACGAAGACCGCTTGGGGCGATTCTCCACCACCGTAGTGCCAGATGAGGTAGCCACCCATCGCGAGGCAGTTGAACGGACGACCGGTGATACCGAGCCGATCGAGGAAGGCCACCGCTTCGACGGGAAAACGCTGCGTCGCAACACCGAGCCCGAACTCGCGCCGGCTATCGACGAGTCGCGAGAAGTGATTCGTGGCTACGGCGCACGCGAGGACCAGAATCCCCACCGGAATCAGCGCACCGAGCGCTCCAGGAGACGACGCGGTCTTGCCCCGGATGTCCGGTCCCTCTGCGTTCCTCTCCCGATCGACCCGGCCGAGATTGGCCGCGATGACGGGCACCGCAACCCAGGCGAACAGCGCCATGTGGCGAAGCGCCTGCGTCGCCAACACCGCGAACGCCCCGGCAACCAACAAGCGTCCGAGATGGACGCGCCGAACGCGAAGCAGTGTCGATCCGGCCGCGACGACCACGAGGGTCGCCCAGAGGTAACTGAGCACGAGGGCATTCCGTGCCTCGAAGGGACCCCGGAGTTCCCCGATCCGGCTCGAGACCAGAGAGCCACCGGTCGCGCTCCGCACGAGTTCGAGCGGAAAGAGGGCTCCCTCGAGACCGTACGGGTTCAGCAGGCACCCGAACGTCGCACAAACGAGCACGAGGGTCAGCCGCCGCCAGGCCCGCGGCGGGAGACCCGACGCGACTCGCCACCCGGCGGGAACGGGCAGGAAGGCCAGAGTCGCCCCCGCCCAGTAGCCTCCGATCACGACGAGGCCGAGCGGAAAAATACCCTGCACGTTCGCCCACACCACCTGGAGTGGAACGAGGGCCCACACCCACCGACCATTGGCCGGCTGTCCTTCCAGAATGGCCAGGTACAAAGCCAGAAGGAGAAACGAGATGCTCTCCGGGCGCGGCATGAGCCTGGGACTCGCTACGGTCATCGCAACGGCCACCAGCAACGCCGCGACCGCGGGCGACACCGACCGACAGGCCAATCGATAGAGGACGAGCGTCGCGCCAACGATGAAGCTCGTGACAAGAAGCGTACACGCTGCGGCACCGCCCACCTGATAGGCGGCGTAGAGCAGCAGTTGGAAACCCCAGTGGACGTCGATCCACGGATGATCGGGCGTCGTGAACGCGAACGTGTTCACGGTGGGCCAGGTCCAGGTCTCGACCATCAGGCGGCCACCGGCGAGGTGGTACCAGAAGTCGAACGTGTCGATCCGGTGAGCGGTGAACGCGACCGCCAACCCAACGACGGCGAGCGGCGCCAACCCCGAGATCCGCCAGGTCATCGCGGCTTCCTAACGTGCGCCGCGCCGCGGGTCTACGTGTCAGCGAGCGGCGACTTGCACTTCGGCCTGGCGACCCGCGACCATCTCGCCTGCCTGGTTCCGCAACGCCCGGTAATAGGGCGTGAAATTTCCTGTCAGGACGGAGCCGTGCCCGGGCGCGAGATGTGTCGGCTCACTGGCCTCGATGCGGTCGAGCGCCCGCAGGAGATACTGCGGCGGCGGCTGGCCATAGAAGGTTCGATAGAGCTGGACCGACAGCGCAGAGCGATCGTCCTGACTCAAGGCATCGCAGTGGCCAGGTTGCATGAACAGGTCGGTGGTGAACACGAAGTGCGTCAACTCGTCCGCGAGCATGATGCCGTCCCAGGCGTGGACGTACGGCACCTCGATGACTCGCAGATGATGCCGACCAGTGTCGATCGCCTCGCCGTCGCCGAGACCACGCGGCGGCCGATCGGAGAAATCCGAGAGCGACGTCAACGCCGTCCGCGTGGAAGCCAGAGGGACGGCATTCTGCGCCTGGAGGAGAAAGTCGTTCAGGGCTCCGCACTCATCGGATTCGAAGTGAGGAACGACGATTTGTGTAAGGGTGGTCGGATCGAGCACCTCGGCGATCCCCGCGCGGGTATCCTCGAATCGATCGCGCAGGCCCGTCGAGATCAGCGTCGGCTGGTCGTCCACGATCAGGTACTGATTGACCGAGCAGCGCCACGGCTCGTGATACGTCGCCACGCGGTACACGTCCGGCGCGACTTCCGAGACAACTGCTGCGTTCTGACTCATTGAACCCCCTTAAACCCGGCGCAATGCTACCATAGCCCCCCGGGGAGCGAGAACTGCTTAAATCGCGGGCAAATCCGTCCCGCCTGTGGTACGAGCCACGCGTCGTCATGGTGACAGCCTCGTGACCGCAGACCGCAACATTCGGACGATATCGGCGCTGCTCGCACGGGCCATGACCGAACACGGAGACCGCCCCGCCCTCAGCGACGACCGGGAAACACTGACGTTTCTGGAGCTTGGAGCCGGAACCGATCGTGCGGCGTCGAGCCTACGCAACGCCGGGGTCGGCCCGGGCGGGCGGGTCGCCATCGTACTGCCCAACTCCTGTACGTTCGTGCAGGTGGCGCTCGCGGTGCTCCGTTGTGGCGCTTCGGTGTTTCCGATCAACCCGGGCGCGCAACCCCGTGAGTTGGTCCGGCTCCTCGGGGAAACACCGGTCGTCGCCATGGTAGGCGCCGAGGCGCTCGTCCGGGCGCACGCGCCCACGGGGACGGCGGGATTGGCCCCCACCGAGACGGGTCTCACCATCCTGCGGGACCGCCCGGGCCCGGCCCCGATAGCGCGCGCGACGCGACCACTCGACGCCGCACTGACCGCGTACTCCTCCGGAACGGTGACGCGTCCGCATCTCGTGACACGTACGCAGGAGAACCTCTGGTGGGAGGCCGAGAACTTCCACGCCGCGACCGGGCTCGGCCCCGACGATGTGATTCTCGGCGTCGTTCCCTTGTCGCACGCCCACGGCTTCGGCAACGCGCTCCTCGCGAGCCTGCGCTCCGGGGCCCACCTCGTCGTCCGCGAGCGCTTTCATCGAGGCGACGTCCTCGATCTCCTGGAACGCGAACACGTCACCACATTTCCAACCGTACCGTTCATGCTCCGCACGTTGACCAGCGCGGGGCGCCGACGCCGATGGGATCTCGAGACGCTCCGCTGGTGCATCAGCGCCGGTGCGCCACTCTCCCGCGACATCGCCAACGCCTTCCGCGACCGCTTCGGCGTCACCGTCCGTCAACTCTATGGGCTCACTGAGGCCGGCAGCGTCACCTTGAACACGGCGACGTCCAACGACATCGACCCGACCAGTGTCGGAATGCCCCTCGGTACGACCACTGTCACCATCGTCGATGCAGACGGCCTCCCGGTCCCGCCGGACACCGAGGGTGAGATCGTCGTTCACAGCGACGCCGCCATGGGTGGCCGGGACGCACCGCTGCGCACGCATGATCGCGGACACTGCGATGTCGATGGCGCCCTCCGGATCACCGGACGGACGAGCCTCTTCATCAACTGCGCGGGCAACAAGGTCGATCCAGCCGAGGTCGAGGAAGCACTCCGACAACATCCGGCGGTCGGGGAAGCGGCGGTCTTCGGTGTGCCAGCCGCCCATGGCGAGGAAACGGTCACGGCCGCGGTCGTGCTCCAGGACGACTGCAGCGCCGACGCGCTCCGCGAGCATTGCCGAACGCTACTGGCCGGCTACAAGGTGCCGCGTGTCATCCATCTCAGAGACACTCTGCCACGATCAGCCCTCGGCAAGGTCCTGGTCGGTCGGCTCGTCGATGAGGTCGCCTCGACCACGCATCAGTGACATACTGCCGGACTTCCCCATCCGATGAGTGGCAACGGCACGAACGCGGCTCAGAACGGCGTGAAGCGGAAGCTGAAGGAGATACTCGTCAGCGGACTTCGGCTCCATGACGTAGCCCCTGAGAGTATCGCTGACGACCAGGCGATCTTCGTCGACGGTCTCGGACTCGACTCGATCGACGCCCTCGAGCTCGTCGTCCTCATCGAGGAGCACTTCGGTATCGCGATTCCCGATGAGGAAATCGGACGTGCCGCCTTCGCCTCGATCAACGCCCTCGCCGAGTTCGTCTGCGCGGAGCAGGCGAGGAGCTCCTAGCCGATGAGGGCCGACGCGGCCGGACGCGTCGTCGTCACCGGCCTCGGAACGGTGAATCCTCTCGGGACCTCGACGCCCGCCTTCGGATCGGCACTCCGCGCGGGCACCTGCGCCATAAGCCCGCTGACGTTGTTCGACACGACGGGGTTCCGCTCGGTGATCGGCGCCCAGGTACAAGACATCGAGAGCGTCCCCCTGCCCGCGCACGTGAGCACCGCTCTGCGCCGGAGACTCTCGCGCGCCGACGTGTTTGCGCTCGGCGCCGCCATGGAGGCCCTGGCCGACAGCGGACTCGATTCGACAGCCCCTACCGAGCGCCTTGGCGTCGCGCTCGGTGGCACGACCGGTGGCATGCTTCGCACCGAGCGCTGCCTCCAAGATCGCACGAACGACGGGCGCCGCTACCGTGCGAATGCCCTCGTCGGCGCGCCCGTCTCGGCCAGCGCCGATGTCGTTGCGCAGACGCTCGGCATCGCTGGGCCACGCCTCACGGTGAGCACGGCCTGCTCATCCAGTGCAATGTCGCTGGGGATCGCCCTTGATTGGATTCGCCTCGGGCAGTGCGACGCCGTCCTCGCCGGAGGCAGCGAGTCGTTGTGTGCGACAGTCTTCGCCGGCTTCAACGCACTACACGCGCTCTCCCGCGAGCCCTGCCGCCCCTTCGATCGACAGCGGAGCGGGCTGTCGCTCGGCGAAGGCGCCGCGATCATGGTGCTGGAAGACGCCACGCATGCGCTCGCACGCGGCGCGCGGATACACGCCGAACTCCTCGACTACGGCGCGAGTGCCGACGCGCATCATCTGACGGCACCGCATCCGGAAGCGCTCGGCGCGGTCCTGGCCATGCGACGCGCCCTCGCCCACGCCAATCTCGCACCGAGCGACATCGACTACGTCAACGCCCATGGAACCGGCACTCCACTGAACGATGCCAGCGAGATCACCGCCCTCCACGAGGTCTTCGATGCCGCGGGCGGAGCGCTGGCCGTCAGCTCGACGAAATCCGCGGTCGGGCACACGCTCGGCGCGGCTGGCGCGATCGAGGCCCTGGTCACCGTGCTTGCGGTGCGGGACGGATTCATACCCGCCACCGTCACGCTCGACGAGCCGGAAGATCCGACCCTGGACTTCGTCCCCCGAACCAGCCGCACCGCCTCGCTGCGATGCGCGCTGTCCAACTCCTACGGATTTGGCGGAAACAATACATCGCTCGTGATCGGCCGTGCCGCGGAATCCACGCACTGACACCACCCGGGTGGTCGTGACCGGACTCGGCGTCGTGAGTCCGCTCGGCCCGCTCCCCGACTTCTGGCGGCGACTCACCACCGGAGAGCACGGCATCGGTCCGTCCGACGATCTCAAAACCCGACGCGGCACGCCCGCGACCGTCGCCCGGGTGACGTCGTGGGAGCCGAAGGAGCACGTCCACGTACCGGCCCTGCGACGGATGGATCGTCTGTCGCGCATGATCGTGAGTGCGACCCGCGCCGCCCTGACGGATGCCCGTCTCGCATTGACGACGGCGGCCGCGGATTCCGCCGGCATGGTCGTTGGCACCGCCTACGGCAACGTCGTCGAGACCGATCAGTTCATTCGCCGCCTGCAAGCGCGAGGTCCTGGCCTGGCCAACGCGCTCACCTTTCCGAACACGGTGCTGAACGCGCCCGCGGGGTATGCCGCCATCGATCGAGGCCTGCGCGGCCCGAATGTCACGGTGGCCCACGGCGAGGCGTCGGGCGAACTCGCACTCGCCACGGCGTACGATCTCATTCGCTCGGAGCGCGCCGACGTCATGCTGGCCGGTGCCGGCGATGAGCTCGCTCCGCTGGTGTTCGACATCTACGACGATCTCGGCCTGCTCTCGCCAAACGACGGGCAGCACGCCTGGAGTAGCCCGTTCGACCGATACCGCAACGGCATCGTCCTTGGTGAAGGAGCCGCAATGCTGGTCCTCGAACGGGCCGAACACGCGGCCGCGCGCGGCGTCGAACCGTACGCCGAACTCCGCGGCCATACCGCACAACGCGTCGCCGCAACGCCGCACGACTGGCCCGCGACTGCGGCGGCCGATCCCGGCGATACGGCGCGCCAGCTCGAACACCTCGGCTGGCGCCCCGGGGTGACGGACGATCTCGTCATCTCGTGCGCCAACTCGACCAAGCGACTCGACGCTTTCGAAACGGCCAACCTGACCCGGCTCCTCGGCGCGGCGGCGTCTTCGGCCACGGTCACCTCACTTCGCGGTGCCATCGGGGACTTCGGCGGCGCCGGCGCGATGAGCGCCGCTGCCGCAGTCCTGGCCCTTCGTACCGGCGACCTACCGCGACTCGGCAGCCTGCGCGAGCCCGACCCGACCTGCGACCTGCGGCTGGCGACGCTGACGCGAGCGCCACCGGCACACGGCTTCGAGCGCGTGCTCGTCTCTGCAACGCCCCGTGGAGGCGGTTGTCGGACGCTCCTCTTTCAGCGCGCATGACTTTCGGGCCCGCTTTCGCTAGATGCGCACGGTAGGCACCGACTCATGGAGACCAACGCCGACACACGCCGCCGCCCAGCAGTCGGGGATGCCGCCGGAGACTTCCTGCCGCACGCGCCACCCTTCGTGCTGCTGGACCGCATCGTCGCCCTCGAAGAATCGAGCGGCAGATTCACGAAAGCCATCGCCGCCGACGATCCCATCATCAGTCCACGGCACGAACTTCCGCCCGTCCTCATGGTGGAGGCCATGGCACAGGCCAGCGGCTTGCTGCTGGTGCACATGCACCCGTCGCTCGGAGGGCGGGGTGCCGTACTGGCGGCAATCGATCACTGCGACATGACGGCGGTAGCGCGCGCCGGCGACGTCCTCGAAATCGAGGCCTCGCTCACGCGCCGCTACGCCGACATGGCCAGGTTCCGTTGCGTCGCGCGGGTTGGCGATCGCACGTGCGCAACGGCGTCGCTCACCCTCGCGCTCGCTCCGACGAACTATCGCCGCTGAGTCGGGAAGCGCGTGCGGGCCACGACCGCGCGTGCCCTATAGCGTCCACGCGGTTCGTGGCGTGCAATTTCCCCGTTGACAGGGTCGCCCCGGACACGGAAAATCTCCCCTTCAGAATCACACGCCACGACGAGCGCCACTGAGATCACTCAGCACCGCGCTCGCCGCTCGCCGCACCACTCGCTCCACCAGCTCTTCCACCACCACGAGGGTACATCATGGGTCTGTTCAACCGCTGGCACTTCATCTGCCGTCTCGTCCTGCTCCTGCTCGCTGCGCCCCTGGCGGCGCACGCACAGAGCGCACAACCACGCATCGTGAACGGCGTGCTGACGGGAGAGTTCCCCTCGACGGGCGCTCTGCTCCGAGGCACCACGATCGACACCGCCAGCGCCTGGTGTTCCGGCGTGCTCATCGGGTGCGAGACCTTCCTGACCGCTGCACACTGCGTGCAGGGGCTGCACCAGTCGAGCCTGTTCGTCTTCCTGCCCCACGCGGGCTTCTTCGCCGTGAGCAGCATCGCCGCGCATCCCGCGTTCTCGTTTCCGAACGCCGACGTCGCCGTCCTGACCTTGGTCGATGCGGTAGACGGCGTTTCTCCCACGCCGATCAATACGACCAGCTCTCCCGCATTCGGAACGTCGGCGGTCATCGCCGGGTTCGGTCGCAGCGGCGACCCCAACTTCGACTATGGCCTGAAGCGTTTTGGGAGCGTGACCACGGCGGCGTGCACGAGCGCGCCGAACGGCGGGGACGACACCTCGCTCGTCTGCTGGAATTTCACCGGAGCGTTCGGCGCGCCGGGCTCGAACTCGAACACCTGCAACGCCGACTCGGGCGGCCCGCTCTTCGCGGACCTCGGTGCCGGCGAAGTCGTCGCCGGCATCACGTCAGGAGGCAACAACTTCAGCTGCCTGCAGAACGACCACAGTTACGACACGAACATCTTCACCTACCGCACGTTCATTCAGAACGAGGGCGGGGCCGACCTGGCCCAGACGACGTGCGGCGACCTCCCGCAGGTCGAGACCGCAGGGGCCACAGTCGTCGCGCACACCGGAACCCTCGATGCAACGAACCCCGACGATCTGTTCGTGATCGACGTACCGCCGGATGCCCTCGCCCTGCGGGTGGCGTTCAATGGACACGACGACGGTGCCAGCGACTTCGATTTCCACGTCAGGGCCGGCAGCCCGCCGACGCTCGACGACTACGACTGTCGCGCGATCGGTGGCAACCAGTACGGCTTCTGCGAGATCGACAGTCCGACGGCGGGCCCATGGTACGTCAAGATGACGCGCTTCGCTGGGGCGGGCACCTACCAGGTCACGGCCACGACCTTCGGTATCGACTGCACCAATCCTGCGAACGACGGCCTCCCATGCGACGATGGCAGCTCGTGCACCCTGAACGAGGTCTGCCAGGCAGGCGCCTGCGTGGGCGCCGCGGAGCCCGAGGGCACACCGTGCGACGACGGGAACGGCTGTACGCAGCCCGACACCTGCGCGGCCGGGATTTGCGTCGGCGCCGAGCCGACCGGATGCGCGCTCCCGATCGCGTCAGGCAAAGCGTCGTTCCGACTCGACGACAAGACGACCGATAGCCGGGACAAGATGAAATGGCGCTGGCGCAAGGGAACGACCACCAGGGCAGCGTTCGGCGACCCGCTCAACGATACCGACTTCGAGCTCTGCGTGTACGACGAGGTCAGCAACACCCCGCAGCTGGTACTGCACGAAACGATTCCTGCCGGGGAAGGCTGGCGCGAAAATCGCCGCGGCTTCCGTTATGCCGACCGCACGCTCGCGCGCAGCTCGATCAAGACCATCTCACTGAAGAGCGGCCTGGACGGCAAAGCGTCGATCAACCTCGATGGCCGCGGCAGCCAACTGCCGATGCCGAGCCTGCCGCTCCAACAGGATCAACGGGTCACCGTCCGACTCCTGAACGGCAACAGCTGCTGGGAGGCACACTACGCCACGGCGCAAGACAACCACCAGGATCGGTTCAAAGCAAAAGCGGAGTAGCGCTCAGGTAAAGATCTCCCAGAGGATCGTCATCAGAGCCATCCAGCCGGTCGCGAACGCGAGCGTACGGACGTAGGGCCAACCGCCCAGGTGCACGACGGCGTGTGCGACCCGCGCCCAGAAGAACACGGCCGCAGCCGTAGCGGTGAGGGCACTCGCCTCGCCGCTGACGTGCGCCACGAGCACGAGGGCGGCGAAGACCGGAAGACTTTCGGTCAGGTTGAGATGCGCCCGGTTCGCGCGCGCGAGAAACGGCGAAAGGTCGCGCTGAGGCGGCACCCGATAGTCGTCCGGGTTCGATCCGTAGGCCTGAATCGTGCCGACGATGTACGGAATCCAGAGCACCGACGAGAGGGCGGCGGTCAACGCTAGATACGTGAGATCAGGCGTCATCGTGTTCCTCCTCTGAGAGAACAGCGCGGACGATCCGCGACGACCCCAGACTGACACGCCCCCAACCCTGACGCTACTCGCCGCCGCGGTAGCACTTACCAGCCGAAATCGGAGGGCGTCAGTTCTTCGAGGGACGTCACGACGCGGGTCGCTGCCGTAAAGTCGGCGGCAGTGTTGGCAGGGTCGGGAACGGCGATGACCTGCATCTTGGCCGCGCGCGCAGCGGCAACACCCGATGGGGCGTCCTCGAGCACGATACACGTCGACGGCGCCGCCCCGAGCTCCTCGGCTGCGAGAAGAAAGATGTCCGGAGCCGGTTTGCCGCGCGTCAGGCGGGGATCGTCGCCGCGAACCACCACCCGAAAGACAGCCAGCCACTCCTGGTGGCGCGTGGTCTTGAGATCGAAGAGCCGCCGGGCCGAGCTCGTCGCGATGGCGAGCGGCGCGCCCACGGCCGCCAGGGCCTGCGTGAGTTCCACGGCACCTGGCAACGCCCGACAGGTCGGCGCCAGCGCTTCCAGGAGGCGCTCGCGCTCGGTCAGGTACGCCTCGGGCGCGAGCGGCAGCTCGAGGGCATCGACCAGATAGCGCGCCGACTCCATGGCCGGCCGACCGACCATGTGGGCCTTCACGCTCCAATCGAAGGTCTTGCCGTAGCGGCCGACGATCTCCTGCGTCACCTGGGTGTAGAAAGGCTCAGTATCGAGAAGGAGGCCATCCATGTCGAAGATGACCGAGGCCCGTGAGATCCGCGACATGGCCGAATTGCATGCCACAAATGGTGGGCACACCGAAACTTGCTGGACACGAGCTGCAAGCTCCCCAGATTCGGACGCCGCCCGGCTTCTCATCGTCCGGGCGATCTGACATGGTACGGCCGGTCTCGAGCTGCACGCAAAGAACATGATCGAATACACGGTCACACGCCTCCCGGAGTAATCAATCGTGTCTCCTGAACGCCCGTGCGCGCTCGCAGCGATGGGAATCGTCAATGCGCTCGGCGCAGACGCCGACGAAATGTGGCCGCGCCTACTGGCGGGCGACCCCTCCGGGCTCATCCTCGACGCGTCACTCGTTCCCGACCGACGCTTGCTGGTCGGGGCCGTCCGGACGCCGCTCCCGGCGATCCCGGCTCACCTCGGTCGCTACGCCTGTCGCAACAACGCACTCGCCCTGGCGGCCATCCAGCAGATCGAGCCGGCGATCCGTGCGATCCGCGCGCGCGTCGGACGCGGCCGGGTGGGTATCGTAGCCGGCACCAGCACCTCGGGAGTCGCCGACGCCGAAGACGCCATCCGACATCATCTCGCGACCAACCAACTGGCACCGTCGTTCGACTACGCACAGCTCGAGTTCGGAGGCCTCGGCGACTTTCTCGCCGAATATCTCGACGTCGGTGGCCCCGCCTACACCCTATCGACCGCGTGCTCGTCCGGAGCGCGCGCGCTGGCCTCGGCACGCTCGCTGTTGGCACTCGGGGTCTGTGATGCGGTCGTGGCCGGTGCCAGCGACTCGCTCTGCCGCCTCACGACCAACGGATTCAGCGCACTGCAGGCCGTCGCAGAGGACGTCTCGAACCCATGCAGCGCGAACCGCAAGGGCCTGACGCTCGGCGAAGGCGCGGTCATGTTCCTGGTCACACCCGAGGAGCACGGCGTGCAACTCCTCGGGGTCGGCGAATCCTGCGAAGCGCATCACATGTCGGCACCGGATCCAGCGGGACGCGGCGCCGAAGCGGCCATGCGAGGCGCCATCGACAACGCCGGGGTCGCATCGACCGAAATCGGCTACTTGAATCTGCACGGGACGGGCACCCCGCTGAACGACGCCATGGAATGTGAGGCGGTGGCACGCGTCCTCGGCACAGGGGTCGCGTGCAGCTCCACGAAGCCCCTGATCGGTCATACTCTCGGCGCCGCCGGCGCGATGGAAGCTGGCTTCTGTTGGCTGGCGCTCAGCGCCGGCGTGAGTGGTGGGGCCCTCCCGATCCCGCCACATTGCTGGGACGGCGTCCGCGACACGACGCTGCCACCGATCCGCCTCACCACGCCCGGCGAGCACGTCAACTTCGCCGATCGCAGATTGGTCATGAGCAACTCCTTTGGATTCGGGGGCAACAACTGCAGTCTCGTCCTCGGACGGTCGGACGCATGCTGACCACCAGGGTGCGCCGCTGGGCCGCCTGGGCGCCCGCATGCCCCGACACTGCCGCGTGGGAAGCATGGGCGACGAACCCTGGTCCGATCGGCACCGACGGCCATCCCGACGCGCGGTTCCTGCCGCCGATGCTCCGCCGCCGATGTACACCCTTGACCCGGATGATGCTGACGGCGGCCTTCAGTTGCTGCGACGAGGACGAACGGGCCGAGGTCCGTACGGTCTTCGCCTCGCGACACGGAAGCATCAACGATTCGATCGTGCTCCTCGAAGCGCTGGTCCGGGGCGAGCGCATCTCGCCCGCCAAGTTCAGCCACACCGTCCACAACGCGCAAGCGGGACTGTTCTCGATCGCGGCTGGCAATCGCCAGGCCTCGAGCTCCCTCTCCGCGCGCGCCGATACCTTCGGGAGCGCGTACCTCGAAGCCCTCACGCACCTCGACCGCGAGCCCGATCGCCCGGTACTCCTCGTGGTTGGCGACGTCCCGCTCGATGCAACATTCGCCCCGCTCGTGCACGAAGCGGTCGCCGGCTACGCGCTTGCGCTCCTGCTCACGCACCACGGCGAGGGCGAGGAGATTGCGCTCGCGGTCGGCGAGACTACCGCGTCCAGCGCGCACCCACCGTGGCCCGACGCAATCGAGTTCCTGCGTTGGCTCCTCGCGAGGGAGGCGGCGCTGACCCTCCGCGGTGGCCGCTGTGCCTGGTCCTGGACACGCGCCGGCGCACGCGCGGCATAGCTCAGACTATCGGGAGAGCCCCTGACGCCGGAGCTCTTCGCGCGTGCGCTCGATGTACGCCGCGGAACGGCGGCCTTCCGGAGTCGCGTCCGCCGGAAACAAGGTCGACCACAGCCGGTCGAACGGCGTGCCGTAGAAGTAGTACCGGAACCACCACTTGCGAACGAGAAACTCGACCACGCTCAGCGCGGCCAGAATCACGTAGATCATCCAGCCGGTATAGGCCTTCCACCATTCCGGAGGAGCGAAGATCGCCAGGACCGCCACTACGACCGCGTTCGCGACGAAGAATCCGCACCACATCATCGTCAGCTTCCTGCAATACGAGCTGATGAACTCGGGAGCGTAGGGCTCCATGAATCGTGCTCCGAGTTCGATCATCGACATCGGTCCGTGCAAGCTGGCGCGAAAGAGCTCGAACAGCACGAGATAGACCGCGGCGGGCACGAGCATCAGAAACAACCGATCACCCGTCACGGCTGCGGCAAGGGTCAACAACAGCGGCCCGATGCTGGCCGGCGCACGCGTCCCGAATGCCGCGGCGACACGTTGCCCGGCGAGCGCGAACGCCGGCGCCACGATCGCCGTCAACGCGAGTGCGGCGATCCGAACGCCAAAGCGCTCGATGACCCAGGCCGAAGCGAGCGGGTACACCAACAGAAGCATCGCACCAGCAGCGACCAGTAGAGACTGCCCCCGGCCGAGGCGAGGAGCGGAAGAGAAGGAACCGTCAGACAAGAGGACGATCGACCAGGAATGTGGTGAGCGGCATCGGTTTCTCGGCGGCCGGATCTCCGACCAGGGCTCCTGCGTCCGGCGGGTCGCTCGCGGTGTTCAGTTCGTCGAGAACCTCGCGGGCACCACGGAACACACTGTTGAAGGTCTTGCCGGTCTGGTCGAGTACCTCGCGACGCGTCCGCGGCAACCCGACCTGATCGACGAAGTCGATCTGCTCGAGGCCAGAAGCGAATCGACCGACATTCCCACGAAAGTACGCCCCCCGTTCCTCGAGCGAGTGCCCCATCGTCCGGAAGAGTCCGGAGAAGTTCCGCAGCGCCTGAAGGATGAAGCGCTGCTGGCGCAACTGACGCTGCAGGTAGCTGGCGTCGAGATACGAGTCCTGCATGTAGGGTGAAAGCCAGAGGTTGTAGTAGCAGCCGATGTCGAGGTCCCACTTGAGGCGCATGATCTCGTAACTGCCCTGCACCTGGTACAGATCGCGATACAGGAGCATCGCCGCTTCGTGCCTGAACTGCATGAAACGATCGTAGAGTTCGCAGCGAGGAGCGAGTTCGTCGGCCGACTCGCCGCCAGTGTCGCGCGCGATGAGATCGGTGAGAAAGTCGTTCTCGAGCGCGATGAAGTCGCTCCCGGGGCTGTACAACGGATCTGCCGCCGTCGCCGACTCGCCCGTCAGCCCCCAGCGGTCGGCATGGAAGAAACGGCGCGTGCCGTAGGCGATCTGCGTCGCGCTCCCGACGTCGACGCTCCGGGCGTTCGCCAGCAACGAGCGAATGGCGGCGTGTTCGTCGAGAAACGCCCGGAAGCCCGCCGCCGTCCGGAGCCCAGGCCCGCGGGCGCCGAGATCACCCACGACGCCGATGCTGGTCAGTCCGCCCCGGAGCGGAATGAACCAGACCCAGTAGCCCGGGTACCAGAAGTGCATCGTCGATAGCCGCCGGCTCGAGTATCGGACGCGCGCGCGAAACGCCGGATCCAGATCGTCGACATCGACGACGTTCTCAAACCGCCCCCAGACGGAGCTGACACGGTGTACGTCCTCGCGCACACGGAGATCCTGCGCATGCGCCAGCAGGCTCGAGCGCCCCGTGGCATCGATCAGCCACCGACATTCGACGCGCTCGGTCTCGTTTTCACGCACGACCTCGAACCCATGCGACGCACCATCCGTCCCGAGTACCGGGTTCCGTACCGTAACGCCCGTCTCGACGCGCACCCCGGCCTGCCGGTTCATTTCGAGCAGGTCGGCTTCCATCCGGGCGCGATCGATCTGAAAGCCCGGGTGAAATGGCGGACTGATCGGACCGATCTCACTCATGTGCTCGAAGGCGGTTGAGCGCCCGGCGTCGTCGAAGAAGTAGCGCAGGCCGTTCTTCGGCAGATGATGCTCGATGAGATACTGCGTGAAACCGTGCCGGCGAATGAGATAGTTGCTCGCCATCTCGACGAGCGACTCGCCTACCTTGAACGAAGACCGGGTCGCCTTCTCGAACACACCGATGTCCAGTCCAGAAACCGTCCGGCTCAGCTGTCGCGCCAGCAGGTTTCCCGCCAGCCCACCACCGACGATGGCCACGTCCAACCGTGCCGCGCCGTCGCTCACCCGAGCCCTCCGCTCACTGCGATCACCTGCCCGGTCACGTACGAGGCGCCCTCAGAGCACAGAAAGGTCACGACGTTTGCGACTTCCTCGGGTCGCCCGAGACGGCGCATGGGAATGACCTTGCGGATCTCATCGACGGGAGCACCCTCGATCATGTCGGTCTCGGTCAAGCCCGGGGCAACCGAGTTCACCGTAATGCCGCGCTTGGCGAGTTCCTGGGCCAGGGCCTTCACGGCGCCGATCAGCCCGGCCTTGGATGCGCTGTAGTTGACCTGACCGCGCTGCCCCACCAGCCCCGCCACCGACGAGATCGCCACGATCCTGCCCCCACGATGCGCGCGGATCATCGGCATCATGACGGGGCGGAGCACGTTGTAGAAGCCGTCGAGGTTGGTTCGAAGCACGTGATCCCACGCTTCACCGCTCAAGGCGGGGAACGCCGCATCAGCACGCACGCCGGCGTTGCACACCACACCGTAGTACGGACCCTCACGCGCGACGTCGGCCTCGAGCGCTGCCGCACTCGCCTCGCGATCGCCGACGTCGAACGCCAGGACACGCGCCTGGCGCCCGCGCGCCTCGACCGCGGCCTGCGTCTCGGTCGCGGCAGCCACCCCGCGATGACAATGCACGACGACATCGAACCCCGCGTCCGCCAGCCCGAGCGCAATCGCCCGACCGATGCCACGACTCGCACCGGTGACCAGGATCGCGCGCTCACCCGTGCTCATGCCGCGTGCGCCTCCTCTGCAGGCGTGGCCACGTCCCAGAAGTCGTAGAGATTGAACCACTCGTACGGTGCGTGCCGGCATTGGTCTTCGAGCAAGCGCACGTAGCGTTCGAGCAACGTGCGGGCGAGAGCTTCGCAGTGTGCACGCGGCACGCGCTCGCCCTCCCAGAGAGTCTTCACCACGGTTTGGTAGCGCGCGTCCCCGGTGCGCACACAAAGCGACACGAGCAACGGTCGGCCGAGAACGCAACCCAGCAGAAAGGGGCTGAGCGGGAACACCGCAGGTCGGCCGAGAAACATCGTCTCCACCGGATGCTCACGGCCACCGGGGGTGACACGGTCAGCGAGAATACCGACGAACTCGCCACGATCGAGGCAGGCCTTGATCTCGAGCCCGGCCTTGATCGAACCCGGATCGAGATTGAGTACGCGAATCCTGCTGCTTGCGTCGCGCTGCTCGAAGAACGCGTTGATACGCGCGGCGTGCTTCGTGAACATGACGACGTTCACCGTGACGCCGCCGGTCTCGGCCAGGGCACGGGGCATGTCGTAGCTCCCCAGATGTGCCCCGAGGAGGATGCCGCCGGTGCCACTGTGGGCTAGGCGGTAGAGATCCTCCGAGCCCTGATGCCGCATGTCGAAACTGCGTCCGTCGCCCCCCCACATCACCATGCGATCGAGAAGATTGATTGCGAAGCGGTGCAGGTGATGGAACGAGTCCCGGGTCGTCGGCGCGCGGCCGAGCCCCGCCCCGGGCGGGCTGCTCGCGTGCAGCGCCTCCAGGTACTCACGGGAGGCCCGCCTGATCTCTGGAGCGCGAAGATAGAAGTAGGTCGTGATCGGATACAGGAGCGCGAGACTGAGTCGACGCCCGAAGGTATCGTGGAACCAGGCCATCGTCCGCATCGCCGCCATGGAGCCGGACTCGGCCATCGCCGCCCATCGGGCCGAGGCCACGGCTACCCTCCCGTCCCGGCCAGGGGCGATGGCCGGCGCTCCTCCGCGATGGGTCCATCGTCGATCACGACACCATCGAGCGATGGGGGACGCCGGAGAAGCTCGGGTGCACGCACGAGCATGCCGGCGAGGAGCCGAACGTACAGCCACCCGAGACGCGGAAAATCGCGCGCGAGCGAGAAGTGGGACAGTCCGCCCTCGTGATAGACGATCCGGGTCGGCACGTTCATCACGGGCACCCGATCCCAGAACAGCCGGACGGCGACTTCCGGCTCGAATTCCATGTGGTCACCCGTGTCCTCGCGCGCGAGGAGGCGCAACATCGGGAGCAGCGGAACTCCGCGAAAACCGCACAGCGGATCGTGGATGGCGAACGACAGCGATGCCGCCCACACCGCGCCTCGCGAGATCTGCCGCGCGTAGAGGCGACTCCGCGGCACGGTGTCGTCGAACACCGGTAGGCCGAGCACCAGCGCGTCGGAATGCCGTTCCATCGCATCGAGCACGCGACGGGCGTCGGCGCCGTCGTGCTGCCCATCGGCGTCGAGGTGCACGACGTGCGAGAATCCGCGTTCGGCGGCGAGCCGGAAGCCGACCTTCAGGGCCCGCCCCTTCCCTCCGTTGGCATCGAGACGATGCACGTGCACCCAGGGCATCTCCTCGGTCAGGGCATCGAGGACCGCGCGCGTCGGGGCCGCGCTGCCGTCATCGACGATCAGGCACGGCACGCCGAGCGGCGCCACCGACAGCACGACCGATCGGATCGTCGTCCCATGATCGTAGATCGGTATCAGGAGACACGGCTTCATCGAAGACTCGGCGTGGGTTCACTTCGCCCGGTGCTCGGAGACAAACGCAGCCAGGCTGCGGACCGAGGCGAAGATCTTTTGGTTCGTGTCCGGATCATCATCGACCATGATGCCGAAGCGCTCCTCGAGGACCATGACGATCTCGAGCGCGTCGATCGAATCCAACCCGAGGCCCTCGATGAAGAGCGGCGCATCGGTCTCGATGTCGGTTGGGGTGATGTCCTCGAGAGCGACGGCCTCGATGATCAGCGCCTTCAGCTCTTCTTCCAGACTCTCGGGCGTCGGCATGGGTCTGTGGGCATCATCGCTACGAAACGCGACATGTCAAACCCACTTGGAAAACGGCGGTGACGCTTGGAAAGGCGCGAATGAATGGGTAGGGACCCGGGGATGAGCCTCCGCGTCCTCCTCGCGTCCGGCATCCTCGTGCTCGCGGTGCTGGGCGGCCTCGCGATAGCGGAGCCACCCGCCATCCCACCGGGGGAACTCACGCTCGAAACGCTCATGCGACGCATGGCCGCGAGCAGTGGCGTCGTCGCCAACTTCCACGAGGTGAAGGAGCTGGCGCTCCTCGATGCCCCCCTGGACAGCCGCGGCACCCTCCACTTCGTCGCGCCGGACCGGCTTCTCCGGGAAACCACGAGCCCCAACGTGGCCCGCCTGATCGTCCAGGACGAACGGATCAGCTATCGCGATGCCGCCGGCAGCGAGGATATCGATCTCGCCGAGAATCCGGTCGCGCGCCAATTCGTCGACAACCTCATCGTCTTGTTCAACGGCGACCTCCCTGCGCTCCGGGACCGCTACGAGATCGAGTTTGCCGCCGACGGTCGGGCCTGGCGACTCGCCCTCACACCACGGCGCGCCGCAATGCGCCACTTCATCGCACGTATCGCACTGTCGGGAGATGGCCCGGCACTCCAGCAGCTCGTCATCAACGAAGCAGATGGCGATCGCACCACGACGACCTTCACGGATGTCGTCACCGATCACACCTTCGCAGACGCGGAGCTGAAGCGCCTCTTTCACGCCACACCGGGCCCCACGGATCCGTGACGCGTACCACGCTCGCATTGGCAGCGTCGGCCGCGGTGGCGATGCTCGTCTACTGCGTCACGCACCTCGAACCCGGGACCGACATCACCAATTTCCTTCCGGATCGAGGCAGCGCCGATCTCGCCACCATCTCGACGCAACTCGCCGACAGCGCGCTCACCCGCACGATCGTCCTTTCGATCGAGGGACCAACGACGGCAGAAGCGGTCGCCGCCGCGCAGGCACTTGCGGGACCGCTCGGGAAGCATCCCGAAGTGGCGTGGGTACGCTCCGGGATCGATCCGGATCTCGTCGAGCACGTCTATGACGTCTACTTCCCTCGCCGACACTACTTCCTTTCATCCGAGCCAGAGCGCGAACTCCCTCGGCGCCTCGATCGCGCCGCGCTCGGACGTCGCGCAGCCGAGGCGCGTCAGGAGCTCGCCGGCCCGGCCTCGCCGCTCCTGAAGCGCATCCTCACCGCCGACCCCCTCGGTGCCTTCCGCTCGATCCTCGCGCGCGCGCGCGATCAGCAGCCGATGCTGCGAGCGATCGACGGGCAGTTCGTCTCAGCGGACGGGCGCGCCATCCTGTTCGTGCGCGGGCGCGCATCCGCCTTCGACTCGCGACCGCAAACCCGACTGCTCCGCCATGTCGAGGACAGCTTCGCCGCGGTGGCCGCCCGCCATCCGGGCATCTCCCTCGAACAAAGCAGCATCGGCCGATTCGCCGCGGCGACCGAGGCCAGCATGCAGCAGGACGTCCGGCTGATCGCCAGCTGCTCGTTCGTCGGTGTCGCCGTCCTGTTCATGCTCTTTCTGCGCTCGCCGGCCCGCTTCGCGATCTGCTCGATTCCTGCACTGGCGGGCATCCTCACCGCCACCACAATGGGCCTGCTGTGGAAAGGCACGCTCGACAGCTTGACGATCGCGTTCGGCGCGTCACTGATTGGCATCGCCATCGACTACCCGATCCACGTCCTGGTCCACCGCAGCCTCGCGCCGACCGGCGAGGCATCGGCGACGACGATCCGACGCCTGCGTGGATCGCTCACCGTCGCGGCCCTGACGACGATGGCGAGCTTTGCTGGACTGATTGCAACCTCGTTTCCCGGATTCCGGGAAATCGGCTCCTTCGCGATCGTCGGGATCGCGGTAGCCCTCGCGGTCACGCTCACCGTGGTGCCCGCGCTGCTCGGATCCCCCTTGCGCGTCCCGTCCCTCTCGGTCACGGTCGCCGGACGGCTGGCCGCAAGCGTCGCACGTCTCTCACGATGGCGCCGATGGCTGCTGCCAATTCCGATCGTCTGTCTGGTCGGTGCGCCGTTCGCCATCCGCCACCTCGCATGGGTCGATGATCTTTCGCGTTTGACCGAACAGGATCCCACGCTTGCGGCCGAGGACCGGCGGGTTCGTGAACGCGTGTCGCAGCTCGACCCCGGCCGCTTCGTCGTCGGCATCGCGCCGACCGCAGACGCTGCCGTCGCGTTGAGCGATCGTATCGGCACCCGGCTCGCACGCGTCGTAGAAGAGGGGAGTCTCGGCGGCACCCGCTCGCTCCACGCGCTCCTCTGGTCAACCGACCTCCAACGCCGCAACTGGGAAACGCTCACGGCGGATGCCGCCCTCGTCTCGCGGGTCGAGGCGGCCTTCGTCGAAGCCGGATTTCGGGCACACGCCTTCGACCCGTTCCGTAAGGCGCTCACCAGCGCTCCACCACCCCCCCTCACGATGGCCGATCTCGAAGCGACGCCGCTCGCCGATCTGACCGACTCGCTGCTGTTCGAGCTCGGCGACCGCACCGCCGTAGTCACCTATCTGCGTGACCTGCGAGACCCCGACGCCGTACGTGCCGCACTCGCCGATCTCGACGACGTGCACTTGTTCGAGCAGCGGAGCTTCCTGAACGATATCTACGGCGAATTCCGCGTCACGACCCTTCGGCAGATCATGCTCGGCACGCTCTTCGTAGCCCTGGTCCTCCTGGTGCGGTATCGCCACTGGCGACCAGCGCTCGCCGCGTTTCTCCCGTCCGTACTGGTGGCCCTCATCGTCCTTTCGGCCTTCGCCCTCTTCGGCGTGGAGACCAACCTCCTGCACGCCGTCAGCCTGATCCTGGTGATGGGCATGGGCGTCGACTACGGCATCTTCATCGTGGACAGCGCCCATCATCGCCGTGGCCTCGAAGCCACCATGCTGAGCCTGCTCGTCTCGTGTCTGACGACGGTGTTCGTGTTCGGCACCCTCGCACTCTCCGAGCACCAGGCACTCCGCGCGCTCGGCATGACCACGGGCCTCGGAATTCTTCTGTCACTACTGCTCGCCCCCGTCAGCCTGGTGCTAGTCCAACCAGAGACCGCACGCCCGTGAGCTGCGCGGCCTGGCAACGACTGCTGGTGCTGCTCGCGGCGAGCCTGACCGTCGCCTGCCCACCACGACTGCTCCCGGGCGTGCCCCATGTCCCCTCGTTCGCCGACTGTCCCGGAATGCTGCGCCCTTCCGACGAGATCGACGGTGCGTTTCTCCTCCGCCAGGACATCCGCCTGCGTTCCGAGCACCTCGATGTCGGCGTGCAACTCATCGTACAAAAGAAAGGTGCGCGGCTCGTACTCGTCGGCTTCACCACCCTGGGCTTCAAGGCCTTCACGGTCGTGCAGGAGGGGACGGCGATCACGGTCGATGCACCGCTCGGTCCCGCCTGGGCCATACCGCCGCTGAATCTCCTACGAGATCTGCACCGCACGCGCTTCCTCCAGGTTCCCGGAGGTCCGTTCGAGAGCGGCGACGTCCAAGCCACGCGAGAGGATCTGACCATCACCGAGCACTGGCGCGAGGGAATGCTCGTCACGCGATTCTTTGGGCGGACGGGCGACACATCCGACGTCCGCGTGACCTTCAACGACGAGGATGTCACGATCGTCCACGATGAATGTGGCTATGAGGCGACCATCGTCACGACCGAGGAACGGCGACTGTGAGCACGGCGCCGCCTGGACGCTCGACTGCCTGGCTGGCGGTACGCGCTGCGGCAGCAAGCGTATATTTCGCCGCCATCTTCTTCGTCGCGATTCCTGCCTGGCTCGTCGCCGGGAACGTCCGTGTCGTCTCGGCCAGCACTCCCGGCCGGGCCCTCGGCGGGTTGGCCATCCTCGGAGGTAGCCTGCTCGTCACCTGGCTCGTCGTGGTCTTCGTGCGCGACGGGCGAGGAACCCACGTGCCACTCGATCCCCCGCAACATCTGGTCGCCTCAGGCCTCTATCGTTGGGTGCGGAATCCCATGTACGTCCTCTACGTGCTGATCATCCTCGGCGAGGCTCTGCTCTTCGCGTCGGGCCCACTGGTCGTGTACGCCGCAATCTTCTGGCTGGTGTTCCACGCGTACGTGGTCTGGCGTGAGGAGCCGCTACTCCGACGGCGCTTCGGCGATTCGTACGTGGCCTACTGCCGCACGGTGCCACGCTGGCTGCCGCGCCCTCCGCGCACCGACACCGCGGCGAGCACACGCGTCGTCAATCCTCGCGACCCCGACTGAGCTTCCCCGTCAGGGTCAGCGGCAATCCGGAGACGATCTCGAACCGGCGCGGTACTTTGTAGGACGCGAGCTGCTCACGGCAGTACCTGCCAAGCGCGGTGGCCTCCGGTGGTGCGTCTGGATCGGCCGGTACGACCTCGGCGACCGGGATCTCTCCCAGATGCGCGTGCTCCATCGGGCGCACGCGACTCCGAGCAATCGCGGGGTGGGCGTCGAGGACCGCCTCGACCTCCTCGCTGAAGAACTTCATACCCGCCATGCTGATCCGGTTGGCCCGGCGACCGGCCAGGTGCAGATCGCCATCACCGTCCCACCATCCTTGATCGCCAGTGCGAAAGCCGTCGGGGGCGAGCACCGTCCGGGCGGGCGTCCAGGGCTCGAGGTAGGCGTCGAACATGCCGGGGCCACGGATGCAGATCTCGCCGGACCGTTCCGGCGCGCTCGGATCGGACACGGGACGTCCATCGTCTCCGCGGAGCCAGACCTCGTAGTCCGGAAGCGGGCGCCCGAGCGCAGTCGGCTTCGTCTGCGCGCACACCAGGTTCATCACCGACAGGCCGACCTCGATGATGCCGAGGGCCTGGACGAGCGGGAGTCCGAAGCGTGCGGCAAAGCGCGTTCCGACATCGGCGCGCAGGCCCTCGGCGGTCGATACCGCCAACCGCACCGATGCGAGCGTGTGCTCAGACCGGTCCTTGGCGAGGAGATGGTAGTGGTACGGTGAGGCGTAGAAGATCGTCGGGCGCGCGCTCTGCGCGAACTCGAGCACCGGCTGCGCAAGCGAACTCGACGGCAGGAGCACCGTGGCCCCACGCTGCAGGTAGAGCAGGATCGAAACGACGAAGTGGTGCGCCATCGGGAGCAGCCACATGATCCGGTCGTCGGCATCGATCTGCATGCCCCGGTTGGCAGCATCGAGCCGGGCGAGGATCGTCGCGTGCCCGAGCACGACCCCCTTGCGTGCACTGGTCGAGCCCGACGTGTAGCGAAGGTAGGCAGGTTCGAGCGCGCGGAACGCCATGTCGTCATCCGCGCCCGCCGTCGTCGCGACGCCCGTGCGATGCGAGAACTCGCCGCCGTCCGCGCGCACGAGGTGCGCCAGGCCCGCCCGCGCGACGAATGCCTCGAGCGTCGCGTCGGGATGATCGGGAGGAATGGGCACCAGACAGGCGCCGGTCGCCATGACCCCGAGCGCGGTCTCGACGAAGCCTGCACCTTGAGGCGCGATCACGCCACATCGATCGCCGCGTGCGACTCCTGCCTGGCGTAGCGTGCTGGCGTGGCGCGCGATGCGTGCAGCCAACGTTCCGTACGACACCGTCTCACCGGCTTGCTGCACCATGGCGGCGTGGTCCGGCGTGCGCTCAGCATGCGCCAGAATCTGCTCGACGACCGTCAGGAGTCCGCCTCCGCCAACACCTGCCTGCGCTCCCGCACGGTACCCGCCGCAACGTCGGCCAGCGTGCAGCCTCCATCGGCCGCAACCGCCGCCGCAATTCCGATCGCCTCGCCGGTCGCCATCGAGGTCCCGATCACTCGCAACGCACCGAGCGCCTCGTGGGTGGCTGACACGCACCGTCCGGCCATCCCGAGCGTCGGGTGCGAACGACTCACCAGGGCCCCGAGCGGTACCGAGCACGGCGCCGCTGGATGCGCGAAGTGAGGCCGCAGATGATCGTCCCAGAGCTCGATCGGCCAGGTCGAGACGGCCACTTCGTCCGCATCCTGTTTCCCATCGAGAATCTCGGCCCGGGTGATCTCCACGCGGCCACGAAGACGCCTCGTTTCCCGGACACCAATCCGCTGCGGCCACTCGGCGACGTCCGCGCGCGCGAACGCGGGACGAGTCGCGCGGAGAAACGTCGCGATCGCCTCGGCGCGCACGCGCGCTTCGCGACCGAGCGCGGCGACGTACGCGGGGTCGAGCGGGGCGTACCGGGCATGCGCGGGCCGTGGAACGTTCAGCGTGACCCACGCATCGCCCGCCACCGTCGCAGGTCGCACGAGGATCGACTCGCACCCGGTCTCGAGCGTCCCGTCGCGCACGGCTCCCGCCACGGCATGGCTGACCTTGAGACGCGCAAAGCCCACGATGGCATCGGGGTCGACATTCGTCATGCGGAAAATGAAAGAGGGCAACTGCAGGGCATCGGACGATGCCATCACGCTGTCCGCGCTGGCGAGCGCCCCTGCGGCGCCTTCACCACTCGTATCGACGACGATTGTCGCCCGCACGGAGGTTTCGCCCTCGACACCGTCGAGCGTCAGGAGCGCTGGCGACCCGTCCTGCATGTCCGCGCCCACGACCGCGCACTCGAGCCGGCACGTCAGATCGGCGGTGGCACGACAGGTCGCAGCACCGACGCGCGCGAATGCGCGCGGCTCGATGGGCAGGAAATACACCCGGCCCGCCCGCTCCGGTGCTCCTGCCCCGCCGGCGGCCTGCAGCCGATCGGCAAAGCGACGCGGGAACCCCGGGTGAGCGTGTCGCGCCGACCCCTCGGCGGCGGAACGATAGAGCCCGCAGATCGTGTGCACGAGCGCGTGCGCCACGTTTCCGCCCAAGCAGTCGGTGCGTTCGACGAGGAGGGTGCGTGCGCCAGTGCGGGCCGCGGACACTGCCGCGGCGATACCGGCCGAGCCACCGCCCACGACGACGACGTCGAACCGCTCGGGACCGCTCACCGGGCCTCGCCGATGAGATCCGCACGGACACTCCGGCGGATCTCCTCGATCTCGTCCTCGACGAGCACGTCGCTCTGGTACACATGCGTGACATTCAGCCGACCACCGCGCAGGCTCATCGCCAGACAACTGCCGGGCGATGGCGTGACCGCCGGAGCATGGAACCCGTTCAGAATCTGCGCGCCGAGAAAACTGTCCGCGGCCGGAACGAACTGGTCGGTGTAGGCGAAGAAGAACGAGCACAACTCACCCGCCATGCCACGACGGGTCATCCGTGCGTACAAGCGCTTCGGCAGGAAGCGCACGAAGTCCATGGCTGCCACGCCACCCTCCACGAGTCCGCCCTTGATCGAAGCATGCCGCTGCCGCTTCAGCTCGGCGATCAACTCCTCGAGATCGGACACCTGCTCCTGGCGAACCTGAAACCACAGCAACGAGACGTGGGAGCGGAACACGGCGCCATCGACACCCTTCGGCCGCAGGTTCACGGGCAGGGGCACGACGTAGCTGCCCGGATCGAGACCACGCGCCCGGAACACGCGATCGTGCGCCCGGATCGTTGCCGCGAGATAGAACAGCATGGGAGTGAGGAATCCGGCCAATGCTTTCGCTCGCTCGACCGCGCGTGTCGTCTCCTCGACACTGAGCGTCTCGATCCGCAGGCGCAGGGACTGCGGCACCGAGCGGAGCGGGCCGGCGAGCGACCGTGGAGGCTGCGCGCCGAGCTGGGTAATGTGCTCGCGCCACGCCCGCGCACGTTGCCCACGCGCCGACATCTGCTCGCGCGGCGCCGGCGGTCGATCGTAGGTCATCAGGTCCGCGACGCGACGGGTCCCCTGGAAGCACTGGTCGAGCTGCGCAATGAACGTCTCGCTCCCGGTGCCATCGAAGAGCATGTGGAGCCAGCTCATCGCGAGGTCGGTACCGCGCGTTCCGTCGGCGTACGGCACCACGTCGAAGTGCAGCAGGCGACCGCGACGACCGAGGAAACGATCATTCATCCGTGCCGCGAACACGGACGGCACTGGTCCCGTTGGCCGACCGTCGGGCTCGGGGGCGTGCACCGTCACGACCGGCGGAGGCATGCGGTCGGCAAGATCGATCCGGTAGACCGGCAGGCCGACACCGTAGCGTCGCCGGATCGGCGCCCGCACCAACGGCACCGCTGCCGCCACCTCGCGCAGTAGCCGCTCCAGGACTCCGACATCGAAACCCGGACCAAGGCGCAGGATCAGCTGCGAGACGTGGCTGGCGCCGTTGTAGCGCCGCACCTCGTCGTCGAACGCACGGAGGAAGCAATCGGATCCCGTCAGCGGTACGATCCGCGGAACACTGCCCGCCACACCACCGGCTTCGATCCCGGACGTGACTCGCGACGGGCGTTCCGCCGCGCCGGAAGGAGCGACGTCAGCCCTGGGCGAGCTGCTCATGGACACACGCCGCGAGCGTTTCGGACGAGGAGAGGAGTTCTGGCGTGAGCAGCCCCTCATCGACCCAGACGCCCGTCCGCTCCTCGACCGCGAGCATGAGCTGCGTCACCCCGATCGAGTCGAGTCCGGCCTCGATCAAGTCGGACTGCGGCGTGAAATCGTCGCCGACCGTCACGAGCTGGTCGCGGACGATCTCGAACACGAGCTGCGCCAGACGCTGCACACTCCATTCAGTCATGAGCCGAGCTGTTCTTTCGCCGGTCGTCACGCGTTGTCAAGGGTGCCCGTGTCCCCTATTGTCCGTTCGCCATGGCAACAGCGCATGTCGGCACCGTTGCAGTGCTCGGAGGTGGACCCGCCGGGGCCATGCTGGCGGCACTTCTGGCCAAGCGCGGCGTCCGCGTCGCCCTGTTCAGCAAGGCGAAGCGCCCCCCGATCATCGTCGGAGAGTCCCTCGTCCCGGCCATCATCCCGTTCCTTCGCCGCCTCGGGATCGAAGACGAGGTGGCCGGGTACAGCATCTGGAAGGGCGGCGCCACCTTCGTGTTGAACAGCGAGCAGCGGCTGAACGTGCGCTTCGACGACGTCCGGGGGGCGCGCACGACGTACTCGTACAACGTCCCACGTGATCGCTTCGATGCCTCGCTGTTGCAGGCCGCCGAGCGAGCCGGGGCGCGGATCATCAGTAGCCCCGCTCTCCTGGCACGCGTGGCCGATTCCGATCGGGTCGCCCTCGAGGAGCCGAGTATCGCCGCGGCCGGCGATGTCTTCGACGGGCAGCAGCCGGATTGGATCATCGACGCCGCGGGGCGCAGCCGCCAGATCGCGCGTCTGCTCGATCTCCCGACGATTGAAGGCGAGCGCCACGACGCCGCGCTCCATGCCCACGTCGAGGGCGTCGAAGTGGAAATCGATGGCAACGTCCATACCGATCGTCTGGAGCACGGCTGGGCCTGGCGCATTCCGCTTCCCGGTCGAGTATCCGTGGGATTGATCGTCGACAGCGACTATCTGCGGACGTTCGGTGAGACGACGGAGGAACAGTACGACAACTATCTTCACGCCGACCCGGTCATTCGCGACTGGGCGCGACCGGCACACCGGATCACACCCGTCGTGCGCTACTCGAACTACCAGCTGCGGACCATGCGTGGAGTCGGCGCGAACTGGGCGCTCGTCGGCGATGCTTTCGGGTTCATCGACCCGGTGTTCTCGAGCGGCATGCTGATTGCGCTCGAGAGCGCGGACGAGCTCGCCACCGCACTGCTCGATGGATCGCCCGACGCCCTACGCACCTACGAGCGCGAGTTCCTGCACAAGCTCGAATGTTGGCAACGCACCGCCGAGTACTTCTACAGCGGTCAGCTCCTGACCCTCTTCAAAGTGGGGGACATGGTCAGGGGGACGTTCTGGGGCCGGCTGCTCGACTTTCATTTCCGGAAACACATGCCGCGCCTCTTCACGGGGGAGGGCGCGACCAACCGCTACAGTCAGTGGCTGTTGGGTTTCATGGTCCAACACGGACTCTATCGCCAGGACCCCGCCGAACTCCGTATCAACTGAGGAAACGGCACCATGGCTGCGTCCACCGACCGCATGCGGTTTCACGGGGAAGCCCATCGCGACCGCTACGACGTCATCGTCGTCGGCAGTGGAATGGGTGGCCTCACCACTGCGGCAATGCTCGCCGACGCCGGGCGATCGGTACTGGTCGTCGAACGCCATGACCGGCTCGGAGGCTACGCGCACGCATTCCGACGCGGCGCGTATCTCTTCGATTCGTCGGTCCATATGGTCGGCGGCTGCGAACAGCGCGGCCTCGTCGGTCAGCTGCTGGAGACCCTCGGCGTTGCCGACCGCTGTCAGTTCACGCGACTCGAGCCATGCTACCGGGCTGTCTTTCCCGGGCTCGATCTCGCAGTGCCCACCGGCGTCGATGCCTTCATCGACGCGCACGAAGCAGCATTCCCAGGACGCGCGCAGGGACTACGCGCACTGATCGCACGCTGCCGCGACATCCGAAGCGAGCTCCGCACCGCGGCCGAGCTCCCCTCGCATCTCGACGCACTCGGAGCGCCCGAGCGGTTCCCGACGCTCACGAAGTATCGACGGGCGACGCTCGCGCAACTCATGGAAGCGCACGACGTCGATCCGCAACTGCAGGCCGTGTTCGCGACGCTCTGGCCGTTCCTTGGTCTTCCGCCCGGCCAGGTGTCGTTCGTCTATTGGGCGACGATGCTGCTCAGCTACATCGAAGATGGCGCCTACTACTGCCGCGGAACGTTTCAACGTCTCGCCAACGTCCTCGGCGAAGCGATCACGGAGCGCAACGGCGAGATCCTCCTCCGCAGTGTCGTCCGCCGCATCCGGCTCGACGACGGACGGGTCGCAGGCGTCATCCTCGAGAACGGACAGCACATCGACGCACCGGTCGTCGTCTCGAACGCCGATGCCCGGCAGACCGCCGAGGAGCTCGTTGGCGCCACGGCACTTCCAACGCGGTACATGCGAACACTCCGGCGACTCTCGCCGTCGGTATCCGCGTTCGTCGTCTACGCCGCAACCGACCTCGATCTTGCGGCACGCGGCGTCAGCCATGAGAGCTTCGTCTATTCCGGCTGGGATCACGAGGCGGCGCAGCGCCGCATCGGCGCCGAGCATCCCTCCTGGCTGACCATCACCGTCCCGACGATCAGCGATCCGTCGCTCGCCCCCGCAGGCGAGCATCTTCTGATCCTGACCACGTTGATCCCGAACTCGGCGACCCAACGCTGGAGCCGCGACAAGGCAGCCGAGGTGCAAGCGATGCTCACGGCCGCCGAGCGTCACATTCCCAATCTCCGGAAGCACGTCGTGTTCGCCGAGGGCGCGACGCCACGAACGATGGAGCGCTACACGCGGAACACCGCAGGCGCGATCTACGGCTGGGCAATGTCCCCGCAACAGATCGGCCCCGCGCGACCCAGCCAACGGACGCCCATCGACGGGCTGTACCTGGCCGGGCACTGGACCCGGCCCGGCGGCGGGATCTACGGGGTCGTCGCCTCCGGCGTCGAGGCCGCCCGGACCATCATCGGCCACGCGTCCGACGTCGATCGCTGGAAGACATTGACCGCGTAGTCCGAGGCAAGGGGAAGCACATGCCAAGCACGAGCAGTGGAGCCGTTCTGGTCGAACAGCGGGATGCCGTCACGATCCTGGCCATCAACGACGCGCCGTACAACCGGATGTCACTGGAGTTCATGGACGAACTCGAGCGATTGGTGGCATCGCTTGCGAGCGATGATGCGGTGCGAGCCATCGTGATCACCGGCGATGGCGATCGCAACTTCTCGGTCGGCATGAATCTAAAGCAGCTTCCGCAGGGCATCAAAGAGAAGGGGAGCGCAGATGCGCTCTTCGACCAGCGTCTGCAGGTGCTTTCGGCGATCGAGAACATGGGCAAGCCCTGGATTGCGACTCTGTTCGGCTTCTGTCTCGGCGGTGGACTCGAACTTCCGCTGGCCTGTCACTTCCGTCTTGCGGCCGCAGAGGGCGCGGAGATCGGCCTCCCCGAAATGGATCTCGGAACCGTACCGGCGTGGGGTGGAAGCGCGCGCCTCGTCCGGTGCGTAGGTCGCGACCACGCCCTCGACATGATCCTCCGCGCCAAGAAGATCTCGGGCCCCGAAGCGCTACGCATCGGCCTCGCACAGGAAGTCTGGCCGAACGTCGAGCTGAAGGCTCGCGCGATCGCGCTCGCCGAGGAACTTGCCGCCATGCCCAGGCTGGCGGTCAAGGCCATCCTGGGGTGTCTCGTCGGCGCCGAAACGAAGACGCTCGAACAATCCATCAGTGACGAACGCGCCGCTGTCCACGCAACCCAGAGCACCCCCGACCAGGTCGAGGGCATCATGGCGTTCCTCGAGAAACGGAAGCCGGTCTTCAATCAGTCGTAGACTGCGCGCACGACGCCGAGCCAGGCCCAGCCGGACTCAGCCCGGGACCGCCACGAAGCGCCCGTGCACGACGCCGCGTTCGAGCGCGTCCATCGCGTCGTTTACACCGTCGAGCCCGATGCGATGAACCGTCGGCCGGATGAGCTCCCGACGCGCCAGTTCGATGACGTCGGCAAAGTCGTTCTGCGACCCCCACCAGCTGTTCGTGACCGTCACCTCGGCACGCACGCCGAGAAACGAGAACGGCAGTGTTCCGCCGCCGATCCCGACCATTACGATGATGCCGCGGCGCGCAGCGATCGCGCCGGCGGTGGCGGCCGTCGGATCGGTGCCAACGAAGTCGAGGACTGCCTGGGCCCCTTCGCCACCCGTCAGACGAAGGACCTCTTCGGCCGCATTCCCACGCGCATCGACGGCATGCGTCGCACCCAGCTCCGTGGCGAGCGCAAGCTGCTCGTCCGCGACATCGATGGCAATGATATCGACCGCGGGGGCAAGTGCTCGAACGATCTGAAGGGCCATGTGTCCGAGCCCCCCGACGCCGATGACGGCAACGGATGCACCCGGGTAGAGGAACGGTAAGCACTTCGTGATCGCCCGGTAGGGCGTCAGGCCCGCATCCGCGAGCGGCGCGATCTCGACCGGGTCGAGATCGCCCAGCGGCAGAAGCTGACGCGCCTGCTGCACCACGGTGTAATCCGCGTAGCCACCCCCGGCATCCCACAGAGCGATGTCGCAGCACTGCTCGTGCTCGGTCTTGCAGATACGACACTGGCCGCACCCGAGACCGCCCCAGATGGCAACCGCGGCACCTGCCGCGAGCCCTTCCACTCCGGCCCCGACTTCTTCCACCCATCCCGCGTTCTCGTGGCCGAGCGTGAGCGGCAACTCGGCCCCCGGAGGTATCGGGAACTCGCCCGAACGAATGTGCACGTCGGTATGACAAACACCCGCGCCCCCGATCTTCACGAGTACCTGACCCGCCCCCGGTCGCGGAACATCAATCTCATCGAGCGCAAGGCGAGCCCCCGGCCCATGGAAACGAACAGCTCTCATCCCCCACCTGCTACCAGACACCCCCCACCCTGCCCAGCCACCGGAGCACAGCCCCCCCGCCCGCGCATACGGAGCTTGAGATCGGCACCGCGGCTTTGCCATAGGCGCGGCTCTGCCGCGCAGGGAGTAACCGCGGCTTTGCCGCGGTTCACGACGCCCATCGGAGCACGGCGCGGAGCGCCGCGCGCACGGGGGCTAATCAGAATGCCTGGCGCGTACCGAACAACACCTGCACCGCGTTCGTCTGGCCCGACGCGTGATCGAGGCGGCGCGCGATCTCCAGGTAGAAGATACCCGGATGGAAGCCCATGAAATCATACACGGCCGCGAGACCGATGCCGGCACCAACCGCGAAGTCGGACACGCGGTAGAGGGAACTTCGCCGGTTCTCGACGTGCCCCGCATCGACGAAGAAGCGTATCTGATGATGCCGCAACACCAGAAGATCGAAGAAGCTCCAGTCGACGTCGGGATACAGTCGTTGCCGCAACTCGCCACGCACCAACATGATGTTCTCGCCCAGCTCCTCGTCGACAGGAATGCCACGAACGCCGCGGTTCCCGCCGAGACTGAACTGTCCCTGAAGCGGAATACGATCACCGTCGATCGGCGTACTGAACGCGTTCAACACGTGGCCGGCAACAAGCGTCCGGTGGGTCAGCAGAGGGCGGACGATGCTCGCGCGCACCCCACCCTCGAGATAGTCGAAGGTGCTGCCGAAGGCATCCTGATACCACGTGCCAAACAGTCGGAGCTTGAAGCTCGATGTCGGATTCCGGGTCACGCGCGCGTCCGTGTAGTCGTAGCGGAAGCCGAGCCCGCCCAGGCGGCCGTCCGTCCGCAGTCCCGGGCGCGAATCGTCCGTGAAATCGCCACGGAGCCAATTGGCTCGATAAAAAGCCACGAGATTGTGCCGGTAGGTGTTGGCGTCGAGCGGCGTGCCGAAATGCCAACGAGGCCCGACCTCTACCCCGGCGCCACGGCTCGACACGAAGCCCGTCAGGCCGATGTCTTTCGTATAGTCGTAGCGCTTGCGAGCGACGAACAACGCCGCGAGACCGAACTGACTCGACGTCACGGTCGCATCCGCGCCGCCGACCACGATCTGCCACGGCCGTGGCGCGGTGTTGTCGACCAGGGTCTCTTCGAGCAGCTTCCGATCCGGATCGACGCGCACACTCCGTACCCGCACCGGCGCCTCGACATCGAAGACGGCCTCGCGTCGATCGTCGTCCCACACCAAACGTACCCGATCGTCGGCGGCGCCCCTGATCTCGACTTGGACCGGCTCGCGCACGGTCCGCGCACTGTCCCGCGCGACGCGGACCCGGGTCGGATCACCGTTCGTACCCGGCTCCAGGCCCGCAACGCGATAGTTGATCTGGGGATACGGCGCCGTCCACTGCGCGAGCGCGGGACCGAGCGGCGCCCCATGGACCTGCTCTGCACTCGCAACGAACGCTTCGTCGCCGGACAGATAGCGGGCCCGGATCGCACCCAGCGCATCGTCCCCGACGATGTTCGCGAGCTTCCGGAAGATCGTACCGCCCGAGGGCCGGGCGCGCGCGAAGCTCTCGATACCGTCGCCGAGCGCATCGATGGTCGTGGCTTGGGGGAAGAAGCTCCGCCCAAAGGGGACCTGCGGTGCCGTCTCGAACCGATCGACCACCGCGAACACGTTCAGGGCATTGATCCAATCGTCGACGCTCCAGCGATCCGGCTGCGTCTCTCCGACATGACGGTCGGCCAGCGTTGCCGCGAGCCCGGCCGTAATCCACGGTGCGTCCTCGGGGGTCTCGCGCGCGGCGATCGTACTCGCAAACGCCGCCGCGTAGACGGCCTTCGCGAGCTGACGCTCGTGCAAGTGACGGAGCGCACGGTGCACCCGAAGAATGCGATCCGAGACGACGGCTACCCCGGGACTTCCAGGTGCCGTCAGGGCGAGGCGAAGCGGCGCCTCCGCAATGATCAGTCGTACTGGAGGCGGCGGAAGATCGGCAGGCCACGCCTCGAGAATACGCGTCACCGTATCGAGCATGAGGTCGGAGCGCGCCGGGGCTGGGGGCACCGAGTACGCAAAGCGGGACGGCCGCTCGAGATAGGTCACCTCGGTTGATCCGAGCGTGCGCACGGTGACCCGATAGCCGGGCGAGGACAGGAGGCCCGGACCCTCGTTCCGGTCGCTCCGGAAGCAGATCGTACGATGCGACGAATCGGCCGCGTCCTCGTCGCAGCCGACCGACCCGTCCGCGTCAGCCGGGGCAACGAGCGCACCGACCAGGCTCGTCGCACCGGGTGGCACCCGTAGACGGCCGACCGTCGCACCGGGCACCGGCAGCGCCGCGACCCCCGGCGGAAGATCGTCACCCGATGCAGCCACCAACGGAAACCACCCGGCAAGAGCCGTCGTGGAGTCATCGGCCACGCCGAAGGTCCCGAACCGCTCCGGGAGCAGTGTCCGGAACGAGATCACGATCACGACGCCAGTCGCGTCTCCGCGCGCCGCCGGCACACGAACGCGAAGCATCGTGCTCGGCCAATCCCCGATCGCATCGTAGGCGAGATCGTCGACCGCGATCTCCTCCTCGTCGCTGCTCGCGCCACGAACGACGACGCGATCGATGGTGATGCCACCGGCAATGAACTCTTCGTCCGGGTACACGAAGCGCCGCGTCAGATCGTCGATGCCGGGATCGTCGAACGCGAACCGGTTCGGATAGAGCATGAGCGCCAGGTCGTCGCGGCCCATCGCACCGTGAATCTCGACGGTACCGACGATCGTCCGCGCCTGCGGGTCGAGCTCGGCATCGACGACGTACGACACCGACACCGCACCGACCGGAGTCGCGCTCAGAAGCACGAGGCTTGCGAACAGCCCCCACCACCCACGCATCGCGCACCCTTCGCACACCACCCCGACCCCCGGCAAGCTCGCGCCCCTCATGCCCGCCCATCCGGGCGCTCGCCGTCCGGGACTTCCGGCCCGCCATGCATGGCGGGCCGGAGGTAGGACGCTGCGGCCGAACGGGTTACATCACTCGCTCGTGTCGAAGGGACCCAGCGCAGACGGTGCGGCAGACGAGCGGTTGCCCATCAGCACCAAGATCCTCATCGGGATGGGGGATCACACGCTCACCCTCTCGCTCACCGCGATGTCGGTGCTGCACGTGTTCTTCCTCACCGAGTACGTGGGTTTGCGGCCCGCCCTGGCCGGCACCGTGCCGCTGATCGGTCGAGTCGTCGACGCATTCACCGACCCCATGATGGGGCGCATCTCCGACCTGACCACCTGGCGGTCCGGGCGTCGGCGTCCCTACTTCGCCCTCGGAGCACTGCCCTTCGTCCTCAGCTTCGCGCTGATGTGGGCCGACTTCGGACTGACGTCTCAGCTCGGAATGTTCGTCACCTACTCCAGCATCTACATCCTCTACAGCCTCTGCTCGACGGTACTCACGGTGCCGTACGTCGCACTCCTGCCGGAGGTCACCCGCAACTATCACGAGCGAAACTCCGTCAACGCGTATCGCTCGGCCGCGGCACTCCTCGGCACGTTGCTCGCGGGCGCCGGATTCCGTCCCCTGGCGGCAGCGTTTGGCGAGGGCGGTGCCGGATTCCTCGGCGCGGGGCTCGTGTTCGGCTTGTGGATGCTCTGGCCCTGGTTCGCGCTGTACCGAACGATCCGGGAGCGCCCCGACGCGGTCCGGCCGTCGCACATGGGGTTCGTCGCCGGCATGCGCATGCTGGCGAGCCACGCCGCGTATCGCCGCATCACGGGATTCTACCTCTGCAGTCGGGTCGCCATCGACGTCACCGGCATGATGCTGGTCTTCTACTTCACCTACTGCATGCGCCGTCCCGGCGACTTCGAGATCACGTTTCTCCTTCTGCTCATCGTCGCGGTCGCCGCGCTTCCAGCCTGGATGCACCTGGCGCGCCGACTCGACAAACGGACGGTGTTCATCGCTGGAGCCGCGTGGTGGGGGCTGCTGCAGGCCAGCCTCTTTCTCGCCACGCCCGAGTGGCCGCGCGCACTCGTCATCGGCTGCACCTTGATCGCCGCGCTCGGCTACGGCTGCGTCGACATGATGCCCTGGTCGATGCTCGCCGACGTCGTCGACGAGGATGAGCTCCGGAGCGGCGAACGCCGCGAAGGTCTGTATGCAGGCGTCTTCGGCTTTCTACGAAAGCTCGGCGGCGCCTCGGCCGTATGGATCGCGGGCATCTCTCTCGACCTCGCCGGGTTCGTCCCCGGCGCCGAGCAACCCGCGCATACGCTGGTGACGATCCGGGCGCTCACCGCGCTCGTCCCCGCGACAGCGCTCGGGCTCGGGGTAGTGCTCGCGTCGGGCTACGACCTCGGACGGGCACGCCACACCGAAATCCTCGCCAAGCTCGCGTCCCGAACGGGGGCTCGACAGAGCCCGTCCGCTGAGACCTAATGGCCCGCGTGGCACGTCAGAACATCGCAACGGGTACGCCCTGGGAACCGATCGTCGGGTATTCCAGAGCGGTGCGCGTCGGCAACGTCGTGCACGTCTCCGGCACCATCGCGACGGACGACGACGGCACAGTGGTGGCCGAGGGCGATGCCTACGGACAGGCGGTCCAGACGCTTGCCAACGTCGTACGCGCGCTCAACCAGGCCGGCGCCGACACCACCGATGTCGTCCGAACGCGCATCTACGTCACCAACATCGACGATTGGGAGCGGGTGGGACGCGCCCACGCCGAGGTGTTTGGCGCCGTCCGTCCCGCCACGTCGATGGTCGAAGTGCGCCGGCTCATCACACCGACCGTCCTCGTAGAGATCGAAGCCGAAGCGATCATCGACCCCTGAGCGCTCACTCGCTGTCGGTGAGGACGGTCTCCACGATCTCGATCACCTCGGGATCCGCGAGGATGTCGACGTGGCTCCGATCGAACCCGTAGAGCGCGACCGCATCCACCTGCGCCTCGCGCTTGAGCTGGCTGGCGACGCTCACGGCACCGTCGTTGCTCGGCTCCTGCACCAACGACCGACTCCCCCGGTAGCTGAAGAGCAGATGATGGTCGATCTTGCCGTGCAACCGTTCGGCGAAGAGCCCCTCGATGAACGGGCTGCCGGGCGCGAGGTCGCGCCAGGACGGAACTACCGCGGGCGCCCCGTCGACACCCTTCTGCGCCATGGCATGACCGTCCCAGGGCGTACTGATGCTGACGAAGGTGTCGATGTAGGGCGAACGTCCGGACGCCAGGTTCTGCAGGAGAAAAGCGCGTGCGACCAGACCGCCCTGACTGTGCGCCACGACGTGGAAACGCTCGACCCCGAGATGACTGGCCAGGATCTCCGTACCTCCCTGCAACCAGCTGGCCATCTCGCCGAGACGCCGGCCCGTCGGATAACGATAGAACCAGGGCTGGAACGGTCCGTCGTCCAACGCCTCGAAGAAGGCGCGCCAGTTCTGCGCCGAGCCACCGGCACCGTAGACGAAGAGCACGGGCGTCCGCTCGGGGTCGTATTCGCCGATGACGTAGATGCCGACTCCCGAGAGGAGCGGATCGGAGAGCGGCTCCCACAGGCCCCGGCGTCCGGACTCGGCCGAGAACCGGTCATCCTTCAACGTGGGACGAGGACACGTCCCGTCGTCCGCGCGCGCGACGGGGCACCGGAGATACACCGACTCGCCGAGATCGACGGGGATTCTCGCGTCCTCGAGCGCCGCGTCCGACTGCGTCTCGCCAAACGATCGCGCCGACGCCACCAACTCGGCCGGAATGACGACGTCGGCCCGAAGCTCGCCCCTGACCTGCGCCTTCTGCTCGTCCCGGTCGAAGACGATCTCCTCGGGTCGTCCATCAACCCCAGCGTGCAGCCACGCCGGCTCGCCGACATCATAGCGACCGTCGCCGTTCACATCGGCGATGGCCACGACGTACCAGTGCTCGACGTCCTCGACCGAGAACGCGAAGAGCCCGAGCTTGCCGACCTTCGTCCGCACTCCAGACACGACCTCGCCATCCGGCGTCCATCGGACCGCGACCACCCAGACGTCACAGTCGAAGTCCTCTGCGTTCGTGACCATCCCACTCAGAAGATAACTCCGCTCCATACGCGCCAGATCACTGGCCAGGCGCCGGAAGCCACCGCAACCGACCGACTGCACGACCAGCACGAACATCACCGCTAGCAGAACCTGGCGTCTCATAATCGGGCAGTCTACCAATCTCGACCGAGAAGGTTCAAAGTGAACGGCACCACCCACCCTGGTGGACAGTGTCGGAAGCCCTCTGCTAGACCCGTGGCTCATGGCCGCGCGCATCGTTCTGCTCGAGCCGCCCTACGTCTTCTGGGATCGGACGATGGACAAGATTCGCGCGGGCGAGGAAAGCCTCACCGGGTGGGGCGTGCTCGTCCTGGCGGCCGTCGCGCAAAAGCGCGGCCATCCGGTCGCCATCGTCGATGCCAAGCGCGGAGGCATGACCTTGGCCGAGGCAACCGAACAAGTCGTAGCGCTTGCGCCGGACGTCCTTGGCATCTCCGCGACGACCATCTCCGTGACCAACGGCGCTCGCATCGCCGCCGGGGTGAAGGCGCGCCTGCCGCACGTCACGACGGTCGTCGGCGGACCACACGTGAGCGCCGCCCCCGAACCAACCCTCCGAACGTTCCCCGAGTTCGACTACGGCGTCCTCGGCGAGGGCGAGGTCGCGTTCTTCGAGTTGCTCGACGCGCTCGCCGCGGGCCGCTCGCCGGCAGGGATCGTGGGCATCGCCGGGCGGGACACCGCGGGCGCCATCCAGCTCTCGTGCCGCGCGCCCTACCTCGACGACCTCGACGCGCTTCCGTTTCCGGCCTGGGATCTCCTCGGCGACGCGTTTCCGCATCGCTTCGGACCATCGATCTTCAACTACCCCTGCACACCAGTCGCGACCATCGTGACGTCGCGCGGGTGCCCGTTCTCGTGCTCGTTCTGCGACCGCTCCACCTCTGGCAAGCTCGGGCGCTATCACAGCACCGAGTACGTGCTCGAGCTCTGCCGCGAGCTCGCGGCACGTGGGACCCGACACGTCCTGTTCTATGACGACCTCTTCACGGTCAAGAAGAAGCGCGTCGTCGCGCTCTGCGAAGAGCTGATTCGCGCCGAGCTCCCGTTCACGTGGAGCTGCAACAGCCATCCGAATCTGCTCGACATCGACACCATGCGCCTGATGAAGCGGGCCGGGTGTTGGCAGATCGCCTACGGCGTCGAGTCCGGCTCGCAGCGCATCCTCGACGTGGTCAAACATGAGGTCAGATTGCCGCGTCTCCGCGAAACCTTGCGCCTGACGCGCCAGGCGGGGATCCGCGCGCGTGGATTCCTGATGCTCGGCCATCCGACCGAAACCCTCGAGACGCTCGAAGAAACGCGGCAGTTCCTGACCGAGGTCGAGCTCGATCAGGTGCAGATCACGAAGTTTACGCCCTATCCTGGCACTCCCGCCTACCCGACCATCCAGGAGCACGGCACCTTCACCGAGGATTGGGAGCAGATGAACGCCATGAACTTCATCTTCGTCCCCAACGGGTTGTCGGTCGCTGAGCTCGAAGACTACTTCGATCGCTGTTACCGCGCATTCTATAGCCGGCCCCGCGTGCTGTGGGGCATCGCCCGCGCCTTTGCGAGCGAGCCGAGCTATCTCCCACGCTTCTTCTCGTACGCGCGAGCCTACGTCGCGGGCACCCGGGCCGCGAGACGCAGCCGGCGCAACGCGCCAGGCGCGGCGGCCGCCGCCCAACCCGCAACCCCGGCTCCGTGAGCCTGCTGCACCGCCTGCGCGCCGTCCGCTTTGACGGCCTGTGGTGGCGAAGGTTCGCCTACCTCGGTAGCGCCTACGGTCCAGAGTGGTGGAAGCGATACTCGCCGACGTGGATCGCCGCCATCCTCTTCGCCTGCGTCGGCACCAACCGCCGCGGTGCGATCGCCAACATGCAACGCGTCCTCGGCCGACAGGGATGGCTGCGCGATTCCTGGAATGGACTCCAGGTGTTCGTGTCGTTCGCGCACTCCCTGAACGAGACCCTCGAGTTCCTCAGCCCGCGCCGTCAGCCGATGGAGATCGACCACCCCGCGCACGACCGCATCGCCAAAGCACTTGCGACGGGACGCGGCGCGGTGTTCGTCACGTGCCACTTCGGCAACTGGGATGTCGCGGCGCAGAGCCTCTCGACGTATGGCGTGCCGGTGAACCTGGTCATGGCGCGTGAGGCAAACGAGACCACGGACGAGTACGTCCGCGCGGCGCGTGAAGAGGCCGGCCTCCGCGTCCTGATTTCCGACGGCTCGGTCTTCCGGACGTTCAGCATGCTCCGCGCGCTGCGTCGGCGGGAGATCGTCGCGATGCAACTCGATCGACCACTCGGCGGACCGGGGGCACGCCAGATCGAGTTCTTTGGCGCCCCGGCGCCGTTCCAGGTTGGCCCGCTCCGCCTGGCCCGCTCGGCGCAGGTCCCCATCTTCGCTGCGTTCGTCGTGCGGAAGGGCCCGCGGTCGTATCGGATCGTCGTCGGGGAGGAACGCACGATTCCACGGAACGCCACCACCCTCGAGGTCGATCACATCCTGGCCAGCATCGTCCGGGAGTTCGAGGATCTCGTCCGCGCCGACCCCAGTCAGTGGTTCCAGTTCGTCCCCTTCTGGCCAGCGGACCCATCGTCGGAAGCAGCCGCGCCCGACGAACGCTCGCGCCCCGCACGAACTGGATAGAGCCTTCGCCGCGGCACCAGCGATCTGACTATTACCCTCCATTAGCTGGTCTCCGTGGACCTCGAATGGCATATACGACCAGCCGCCGCGGCGCTCGGTCGACACGCGACGTACCCTAGGAGGAATTTGATGACGCTGCTTGGAAGTCGCCTCGGCCTTCTGTGGGCCCTCGCACTTGGCATCCCCGTCGCGGTATTGCTCGCCCCTCCCACGGCCGGGGCAACCGCTACACCCGGCGTCGTCATCGTCCGCACCGATCGCGCCACTGGACCGGGCGACGACAGTCGAACCACGACGATCAAGCTCACCCGCGAAGCCGTCCGTATCGACAGCGAGGGCACCTCGATCATCTACCGGAAGGATCTCGACACCGCCTGGATGATCCAGGGAGGCCGTTACATGGTCATGAGCAAGGACGCGGCACGCGCCGTCAAACGGCAGATGACAGAGCATTCGGGGGCCGTGCAGGCAGAGATGGACAAAGCGATGGCGTCGATGCCCGCTGAGAAGCGCGCCATGGTCGAGAAGATGATGCGCGAGCAGGGCATGGGCGCGCCCGGCATCCCAGGTGCAGCCAGCGAGCCGCCGAAACCGCGCGTGCCAACGTACACCAAAGGTGCGCGCGACAAGGTAGGGCCCTGGGACTGCGACCTCTACGACGGCACACTCGATGGCCAACTGGCACAGCGCGTTTGCGCCACTGGCATCACCGACCTCGGCCTCAATGATGACGACGTCGAAATCATGCTCCACGCAGCGGAGTACTTCTGGGAACTGGGCGCGGAATTCGGAGGCAAATCCTCCGGGCCGCCGCCCGATCTTCTCGGCATCGAGAAGGAACAGGGATTCCCGGGGTATGCCCTCAGCCGCAAACTCTACAAGAACGGGAAACTCACCCACGACAGCACGGTCTCCAAAGCGGAGCGGGTAGAGTTCGACGCCGCGCTCTTCTCCAAGCCAGCACTCGAAGAACGGAAGTTGGGCGTCCCGCCCATGGGAGCACCGAAATGAACACCGAGCCCCGCACCGAAGCCATGAAGCCGGTTCCGCCGCATCCACCGCTCACCGACTACTACGACACGCCGGAGCGCCAGCGCTACGTCATCGATCTCTTCAACAAGACCGCCAAGCACTACAATACGATCGAAGCCCTGTTCCTGAACGGTGGTCTCTTGTACCGGCGCACGTCGCTCCGCCTTGCCGGGCTCCGCAAGGGAATGAAGGTCCTCGACGTTGCCGTCGGCACCGGCGCGGTCGCGCGCGGGGCGGTCCGGATCGTTGGGGAGGACGGGCGGGTGTTCGGGGTCGATCCGAGCCCGGGCATGCTGGGAGAAGCGCGACGGGTATTTGGCGGACCGCTCACCCGCGGCGTTGCCGAGCGCCTGCCCTTTGCCACCGACACCTTTGATTTCGTCACTATGGGTATCGCCCTCCGTCACGTCTCCGACCTGGCGGCGACCTTCAGCGAGTATCTCCGCGTGCTGAAGCCCGGCGGCACCCTGTGGATCCTCGAGTCCCACGTCCCGACCTCGCGACTCGGGCATTCCCTGACGCGGTTCGTCTGGGCGCAGCTGATCCCTGGAATGACGCTGCTCTCGACACGCAGCCGCGACGCCAAACTGCTCATGGACTTCTACTGGGACACGGTGGAGCAATGCGTCCCCCCGAAGACCATCGTCGAGACAATCGGGAATGTCGGCTTCGAGCAGCCGAGGTACAAAGTCGTCGTTCCAGGAGCGTTCTGCGAGTACTCGGGCCGCAAGGCCCTCGCGGGCTCCTGATCCCTAAGTGCAACTTTCAGCAGGGTAGGGTGTTCTCCCTGGACAAAGTACAGACTTTTCCGTACTAAGCCCGGGTGGGCCCCGAAACGAAATACCCAGAAGCCTGGAGGGTGCCATGAACTACGATGTCGTCTGCGAATCGTGTGAAGCCGCTGTGATCAGCGCGCCCCACATCGGGGATCCCGAAGCCAACGAGCTCGTCAAACACCTGCTGGACCACCACCGCGACCGGGTAGACCCCAGTCGGCGTCCGGCGTTCGCCGAGGTCGTCCGCGAGTTCCGCCTGCAGAAAGGTAGCGTTGCTACCCGTCCGCAGGCGGATTCCACGCCTAGCTAGCGGGCGTCACCGAGCCGCGAATCCTTGCCGGGGCTGTTGAGCCAGGCCGCGATGTCTTTCCCGATCGTCTTGGCGCAACGGCCGAGGATGGAACACGTCCCCTTGTAGCCGCCGAACGCACCGCCGCCCGAGCCGCGGCGGGCGGTGAAGTTCCCGATCATCTCGCCGTCTTCGTGCAACTCGCCCGTGACGGTCATCCACTTCGGACCGGAGAACATACCGCCGCCAGGTGCGTGCACCTGAGTAACGCGCATCGACAGGACGCGACCGGTGCCGCCGGGATCGCCCGTGACCAGCTCGACATCGCTCGAGAAGTCTTTCAGAAACGCGGGGACCTTCGTCTGCAGCTTGCACTCGTCCTTGATCTTCGGCCGAACATCCGCGTCGTCCGCAAATCCGATCGTCTGCGCCGCCTTCACCGTCCCTGCCGAAGCAAACGCGGCCTGCATCAGAACACCCACCACAACCATCGTCGGAATCTGCCACTTCACACTACGCATCGATCCTCCCTCCCCCGCAGCACGGGATGCTGGCACAAAGATGACGAACCCCCGCCCGGCCGGCAAGGGGCGCCCCGCGAAAGCGAGCCCGCCGCGACGACTCGAATGTCCCCCCGAGCGATGATAGAGGTCGAACCCGTTGGGCACTGGCCGCCGATCCAGACCGGGCCGCGCTCGCTGGAGACTTCTGCGACGCTCGCTGCGGCGAATTCTCACGGAACGGTCGACGCCGGGCCGGCTGGGATGGGCGGTCGCCGTCGGGGTCTTCATCGCGGTGACACCGCTCTACGGCCTGCACACACTGATGGGCATCGGCGCCGCCAGTGCCTTCGGGCTGAATCGGCCGCTCACCCTCCTGGCCACCACATTCCCGCTCCCGTTCCTGCAACCGGCCCTGGCCCTCGGGGGCCTTCAGATCGGCGCGGTAACTCTCACGGGGGAGTTCCTGCCAGTGAGCCTCGACACTCTCCATGAACATAGCTTCTGGTCCTTCAGCGTCCTGTGGACCGTTGGCACCGTGATCCTGGGGACCCTCCTCGGCGCGCCTCTCGGCCTCCTCACCGTCGTGATGGCGAAGCGATACAGACGAGACAGAACCCGCGCCGATCCGCTCGGGTGAACGACCCGGGCGGGCGCGCAGTCGCCACCCGTCGAGATTGCGCCCCAGTAGAAACACCCCCGCAGGGCCGCATTCAAGTGAGGCTCCATTCCCGCCGATAACTGACTGGATGCGGAACCAAGGGCGGAGGAGCCGGACGATGACGGGATACGCGGGTGGTGGCGACGGACGGGCAGGCAGACTTCGTGCGGTCATGATCGAGGTCACCTGCCCCCACCACGGCCGCGTTACGGCCGAGGTCACCGCGCAAACGAGTGCGGCAGGTCCGCCATGCCCGACCTGCGGCAACGGGTGCCAGGTGTATGCACCGATGCTGGCGCTTGCCTGCGCGTCCGCGGAAGCAGCACCGCGGCTCGGCCTGGAACGCTTGCTCCAGGCGCTGCGACGCGACGACCACGTCTATGCTGCGCCGCCCGTGTCGAGTCCCGCGCGGACCTCGTCCGACGACGGAACGCCCTCGGACCCTGCGAGCGCGCCGCCCGTGCTTACCGCACCGCCGCCGCACGAGTAGCGCGCAGCCCTACGACGGGGCGTCGCGCACGCCAGCCGTAATCTCGCGCGCGAACGTCGCGACCGCATCGACCAGACCCGGCGCCGCGAACACATCGTTGTGATGAAAGCCCGGCGCACGGACGAAGCGCTTCGGCTCGTTCGCGGCCGCGAACAATTCCTCGCCGAGCACGAACGGCACCACCTCATCCTGATCCCCGTGCGCCATGAAGAGGGGCACCGCGATGTCGCGCACCCGGCGCAGAGAGTCGAAGCGGTTCCCCGCGAGCGCGGCAATCGCACCGTAGTGGCGGCGCGCCACGGCACCGAGCGAGGTAAACGTCGATACGACCGCTATCCCAGCACACGGACGCGTACCGGCAAGATAGATCGACACGGCACCACCGAGCGACTCCCCGAAGCAGATGATGCGCTCAGGGGAAACGCCGCGGGCACGCTCGCTGTCGTAGGCGGCCTCGGCGTCGCGATACACACCGGCCTCACTCGGGGAGCCTTCGCTCTTCCCGTAGCCCCGGTAGTCGTACGCGAGCACGCTGATTCCCTGCGCCGCCAGCGCCAGCAGCACGTCGCCCCGCCCGCCAATGTTGCCACCGTTCCCGTGCGACCAGATGAAGGTCGCCGTCGCCCCGGGAACCCCGGCGAACCATGCATGCAAACGCACGCCGTCGTCGGTCGTGATCCAGCGCTCCTCGACCCCCGGCGGCGGCTCCGGAACGTACGGATCAGGAAAGAAAACGAGCCTATCGAGCCCCATGAAATCGCACCCAGCCACAAAGGCCAGCATCAACACGGCGGCCGCGCGTGTCATACACCCACTCCACGGCGTCAGGAGATGGTCGCCCAAGCGTCGTCGTGACTCCCGAGATACCGATGCACTTTCAGATTCGCCACGACGTACGCAAGGCTCTCGAGCAACTGCCCGCGTGGTGGCGGACTGAAGCGGCGCAGGATGCTCCCGACCGAGTAGAACCCTTCGTACACGTGTCGGAAACCTTCGATCATCTGCTCGGAGGTCATGCCCGTCGGCTGGATGAGCGGCGTCCCGTAGTCGTAACGCGCCCAATCGCCGTCGAGGATCCTCCCCTCCCGCGTCATGTCGTCATGGAACTTGGTGCCGGGATAGGGACAGGGAGTGAACAGCTTCAGGAACGAAACTTTGTTGTCGACGAGGAACTGCAACGTCCGCCCAAACGTGTCCGGGGTATCGCCGTCGAGCCCCACCATGATGAGGGCAATGACCTGAATGCCGTGCCGGCGCAGCGCCCGGAGATCTTCGGCGAATCGCGGGGCCTGGTTGAATTCTTTCCGTACCGAACTGAGGCTCGGCGCGTTGATGCTCTCGAGACCGATCGAAAGGCTGACGCACCCACTGCGCGCCGCCAGGTCGAGCAACTCGGGATCGCGCGCGATGTTGATGGTCGACTGCGATGCCCACTTGAGCCCGAGAGGAATCATCGCGCGAAAAAGCTCTTTCGCCTTCTCGGGATGCGCGATTGGATTGTCGTCGAGAAACAGAATGCGGTTGCCGCCAAGGGATTTGATCGTGTGGAGATCTTCCATCACGTCCTCGACGGGTCGGGTGCGAAACGAGCGCTGATAGTACGTCTGCACGGCACAATACTCGCACGGATGCGGGCACCCACGAGAGAACACGACGGGCCAGTGGAAGTACATGCGATAGAGCGCGCTCGACCGGAACGCCTCGCGCTTCAGCAGCGGCAGGCTCTCGTAGTCGATCTTCGGCAGCCGCTCGAGTGAATGCCAGTTCTGGGCGCGGTAGATGCCACGATTGCGCCCTTCGGCGAAGTCGGCGAGCAGTTCCGGCCAGATCGTCTCCGCCTCTCCGGCGACCACCGCATCGCAATGACGAAGCGACTCCTCGGCCGTGAGCGTGACCCAGGTGCCACCCATGACGACCCGGCGCCCGCGCGCCTTGAACTCGGCGGCGAGGTCATACGCGCGCGCGATCTGGGGACCCATCGCCGTAATGCCGACCAGATCGCACTCGTGGTCGAGATCGATGTCCTGCATCAACTCGTCCACGAAGGTCACGTCGTGCCCAGGTGGCGTAATCGCTTTCAGATACGGCAGTGTCAGCGCACTGGTCCAGTACCGCGTCGTCTTGTGGAGGCCGCCATCGCGCTCGTAGTGAGTGGGCGACACGAAATGGATCCGCATCGCTCGCCCATTACGCCCGCAAGAGACTGGAATCAACCGGACGGGTTCTTGCGAGCATCCCTCCGGCACCGCGTCTTCGGCCTCAGGGCACGGTCACGTTCCCGATGCTGTACGGGAGAAGCAACGTTCCCAGACCGGGAAACCCGGCTGTGACGTTGACCGCGCCCGAACTCGTCGGCGGGATACAGAACGTCCCGGCGTAGATGCCGTCGGGGAACGACGCCGTCCCCGTCCGAACCACTGACGGGTCCGGGAAACACAGGCGCCTGGCTGGGACGCACGTGTCACCCAGCACGGGACAATCGCCCGACGACGTGCACTGCCGGAACGTCTCGGTTGGCCCACAGGTGCTCGTGAAGGGCCCCGTAGTGCACTCGCCCTCGTTGTCCGCGATCGGCGAACAGACAGTGCTCAGGCACGCGTTCGACTTGGTCGGTTCACCACGAAGACCGCAGGTACCGCCACCGCAGTCGAGCGAAGACGTGCACGGATCGCCAGCGAACGGGGGGTCCAGGCACCGCAGTCCGCCACAGGTCGTGGCACCGACGGCGGTGCAGTCAGCATGCGTGCGGCAGGGCGTCGCCGCCAGATTGTCGCAGGTATCGCAAAAGCATTGCGCGTTGGTGAACCCGAACCCGCTGCAGCTCGGGCTACCCGCAACGAGGGTCTCGATCAGCGTCCCGGTGGTTGCGTTCCGAAACACAATGGGGAGGTTGCCGATGTTGCTGGCCGGATCCGGGAAGCAATCGAACGAGGTCTCGCCAAAGAGGGAACTCGAGGCGTCGGCATCGCAGGATGCGCCATCGGATGGCCCGCCGGTGCACGTGCCGTCCTTCACATCGTCGTCAATGGCGATGTCGCCTTCACAGAGCGGGCATGGCTGTTCGAGGAACAGTCCGGTGTGGGCCTTGGAGGTCAGGTCGTAGTCGTAGTTGAACGCTCCGGTCGCGAGGTCGAGCGCACCCGTTGCCTCCCCGAAGACTTCGTTCACGACGCAGACGGGAACGCCGCCGGTCGAGAGCGGCAACGGCGGTCCAAAGAACGGCGTCTGGTACCGCGCGACGAAGCTACAATTCGTATCCGGCCCGCCCGACGAACAGCCGTACGCGTCGGCAGGGAACAAAAAGCCCTCGAGCGCCGGCTGGTCATGACCGATCCCGGTCCAGCCGGTGTCGAGATCGGCACCCGCCCGCGCGCTGACGTCGAAGGTACCGACAGGACACGAGCACGCGTCGGCGCCGAGACTGAGAGGGGCACAACTTCCGGCGCACGGCCCCTGGGCGAGATCGCACTCCTCGCCGGCATCGAGAACGTTGTCGCCGCAGGATGGCAGCGGCGTCGACGTCGCCGTCACCGTGGGCGTCGGCGTCAGCGTCCCCGTGGCGGTCGGGGTGAGCGTCGGCGTTGGGGCGGGTGTTGGGGTGACCGCGCACGCGAGAGGCAGCGCCTCGCGATGCGGCACCACCGCTCGATCCATGCAGTCGACCTTGTAGTCGAGCACACAATCGATGCAGCGTACGAGTTCTTCGGAAGAGTCGATCAGATCGGACATCGTCCCGCTCGGCAGGTCGTCGAGCGTCCCACAATCAGTATTGGGCGGGTAGGGCAGAACGAGATCCGGGCAGTCGGTGCCAAAGCCGATCTCGGTCTGCGGATCCAGGTCGTCGGTCAGCCCGTCTCCACCCACCGGCCCGATGGCCACCTCACACTCCTTACCGGGGCCACCGCACTTCTTGCAGATGCCCGCGATCTTCTTCGACTCGGCCTTGGCAATCTTGTCGTCGGTCTTCCCCGATCCGTCGATGCAGCCGAGCGCATCCGTAGAGCTGAAGCCGGCCTTGCCCTTGTCGAGTGCGGCCCAGCACTTGGCGCGAATTTTCGACTTCGCCAGCAGATACTTGGCCGAGGACTTGACCAGGGCCTGCTGGCACTTGTTGCGGGTCTTCTCGGGTTCGGCCCCGGCGCCAAAATTCGTCGGGTCGAGGTCACCGTAGAGTACGTCGAGCGCCTGGTCGACGGCCTCGTCGTTGATGCACAGTAGACAGTCGCTGACGCCGTTGCCGCTCGACGCCGCACCGCCACAGTCGTCGATGATGAACTGGCACGAGAGTTCGTCCTCGAAGCCGGGGCACGTCCCCGCGAAGCCGCCCGAGGGTCCCCATCCGATCGCGGGATCGTCGAGATCGAGCGCGTCACCGTCCTGACAGGTCTTGCTGCTCCCTCCGCAAGCCTTGTCGACCCCCGCCTCGAGTTTGCCCGCGATCTTGTCCAGGGCGTCCTGGGTCTTGCCGTCCAGGCTTCGGCAGCCGGCACCCTGCTGGCCGTTGAAGCCGGCTTTGGCCTTCAAGAGGCTGTCGTTGCACTTGGTCAGGACCTTCGCACGCCCCTTGACGTACTTGCCCGCCGCCTTCTGGAGCCCTGCGGAGCACTTCTCCTGGGCCGTGGCCGCCAGCACGTCGCCGGCTGCGCCAACACTGACCGCGACCGCGAGCGCGACAATGAACGACCTACGAAGCGAGATACGCATGGCTCCTCCTCGAAAATTCGACGATACGACTGGCACGGGGCGCGTGTCGACTCGTGTGGGCTGGCGTCGAAACGGCCCTGAAGGCTCTAGGAAATTCCACCGCTTACGGCGGAAGGCTATTCATGCGATAGTCCCGGGAGATTCAGTGAGTCAAGGAATTTGTGTCCCGCCCAGACTCCCCCGCTTGAATTCCCCCCGGAGCGATCGGTAGTCTAGGCGAGCTAAGGGCGAGGCCTCAACGGGTTTCCACGTACGCCCACAACCACAATCGTTTCTAGGAGGAATGTAGATGAAGAAATTCGTCATGTTGAGCACTGCCGCCCTGGCGCTGGCCGTGGTCGTAACGGGCTGTGCGCAGAAGAGCGATGTCGAGGCGGTGCAGGCGGCGCAGAAGGAGATTCTCGCCAAGCTCGACAGTATGGAGAAGACGATCCTCGCCAAGGTCCAGGCGAAGCCTGCCGCGGCGGCGCCGTCTCGTCCACAGGTCGATCCGAACAAGCGGTACGAAATCCCGGTGGCCAACTCGTATATCCGTGGACCGAAGGATGCCCCGGTGACGATCACGATGTTCTCCGACTTCCAGTGTCCGTTCTGCGCCCGGGCGACGCCGATCGTCGATGGCGTCATGGAGGCGTACCCCGAAAAGGTCAACTTCATGATGAAGCAGTTCCCGCTGCGGCAGATCCATCCGAACGCGGATCCCGCCGCGCGCGCGGCCCTGGCCGCCGGCAAGCAGAACAAGTTCTGGGAAATGCATGACGAGCTGTACAAGAACAGCCGTACGCTGAACCCGGAGAGCATGAAGGGCATGGCCGAGAAGCTCGGCCTCGATGTCGCCAAGTGGGAAGCCGACATGAACTCGGACGAGTTGAAGAAGCAGGTCAACGACGAGCTCGCACTCGGACAGAAGGTGAGTGTCCGCGGCACGCCGACGTTCTTCATCAACGGCAAGATCGCCCAGAACCGATCGGTCGAGGGCTTCAAGGCACAGGTCGAAGCAGAGCTGAAGGAAAAGGGTTAGTCCAACGCTCGTCGCACGCGCCGTCGTCTTCCTCATGGCAGCCGCTCTCGTGAGCGGCTGCACCACGCAAGTGGTGAAGACGACGCGCGCGCCGGCGGCGGGCAGTATCGGGACGATCACGCAGTTCGGGTATGCGGACGGCGAGATCGTCGTACACTTTACACCGCGCGGTGAAGAGTTGGCCGCGCCCTTCGCCAACAAGCCTCCTGGCCGCCTGGTGTTCGGCGTCGAAACCATCGACCGGCTGAACACGAAGTACCGGGCAAACGCGGTCATCCCACTCGAGCAGGACGGCGTCACGGTCTATCGACTCAGATTGTCGCCGGACGCCAATGTGCTGCGGGCGGCGGCAGAGTACGACGCGCATCCGCTCGTGCTGCAGGCCAAGCCGAACTACGCGTATACGATCCTGCGTCCCCCCGAAGCGCCCGACGCCGTCAAAACCGAAGTGCGCCCGCGCCAGCGGAGATGATCGAGGAGCACCCCTCGGAGCGCTGACCTCGGGGCGTTAGGCGCCCGCTGTCTCGAGGTCGCCGGCGTGCTCGACCTCGGCGCCATCGACCAGCACGTAGGCCGGCCGATAGTCGGCCGGGCGGCGCCACCAGAACCACGCGCCACCGAGCGTCAGGGCCTCTGCAGCCCAGAAGCCAAGGGCTGCCGACATGATCGACTCGGTCGTGCCCATCTTCTTGGCCAGCAAGAGCGCCTGCACGATCTCGCGCACGCCCTCGCCGGCAATCGTAAAGGGACTGATCACGGTGGCAAAGATCTGGATCGACGACGCGAACGTCACTTCCCAGAAACTCGCGCCCATGGCGCCGATCGCCAGCGCCGTAAAGAAGTACATCGCCGCCGTACAGAAGTGCACCGCGAAGCTCTGCATCGTCGCATTGAGCAGGAGCAATTTCTGGTTGCGGTAGACCGCCGCAGCGTCACTCACGCCGGTGAGAAAGCCGCTGATGCGGCTGCGGCCTGGAAAGGGAATCGTCGCGATCAGCCACTGCACGAACGTCGGACGGAATGCCAGCAGAAAGAACATGCCGATGACGCTGATGGCGACGGGTACGGTCACGGCCGCCACGATCCCCGCGTTCGCACCGAGGATGTCGTAGCCGAAGGGCAACGCGACAAGGAAGGTGAGGAAGATGCCGACGATCCCGAGGACTTTCTCGATCGCTGTCGCCGCCGTCACCGCCGGCGCCCGGCGGCTGAATCGCGCCGCATCGTAGAGCTTGTAGCCGTCGAGCCCGACCGTCGATGGCAGGAACGTACCGAGGAATCGACCAATCAGGAACGAGCCGAAGATGTGGTTGAACGGCAACCGGATACCCTGTCCCTGCAACAGGAGAAGCCAGCGATACATGGAGGCCAGGATACCGACGAACTTGATGCCGGCGGCCAACGCCACGAACTGCCAGAACGTGACCGGATCGATCTTCGGAAGGTAGTCGATGATGGCGCGAAACGCCGTCACATGCTCGCCGTCGTCGGTCTGCACCTCGTGCGACAAGAGGAGGTAGAAGGCCCCGATGGTGATGAGGAGCTTCAACCCTGTAGTGATCACCGTCCGGCCGCGCTCGGGAACACGCTGCCAACTCTCTCGGATTGCCGTCGTGACTGCCATGATCCGGGCATTCTACCAGAGGGCCTGGAACCGTGCGACGCACCTTCGGCACGGGGGAAGCGTTGACCCTCACGCGCCAGGCTTCTAGAACGACACGGCTCACTCAGGGTCCTTCTCATGCCTGCTTGCGCGTGCCCCCCCACAGTGTCCGAGGAACGCCATGGCCGACGCTGACGTCGTCGTCATCGGAGCCGGCCTCGCCGGGCTGACGGCAGCACGGACGCTCCGGCGGGCGGGCGCATCGGTGGTCGTCCTGGAGGCACGCGATCGCGTCGGCGGACGGACGTTCAGCCAGCGTACCGAGAGCGGGGTCATCGATCTCGGCGGCCAGTGGATCGGCCCGACGCAACCACGCATGCAGGCGCTCGTCACCGAGCTCGGCATTGCGACCTTCCCGACGTTCCACGAAGGGCGGAAGGTCCTCGAGCTCGGGGGACGCCTTTCCACCTATCTCGGTGAGATCCCTTCCCTCGCTCCCCACAAGCTCGCCCTCATGCAGTGGGCACTGAAATACCTCGATCGCACGATGAAGCAGGTACCGCTTGCCGATCCCTGGAACGCCGCGCGCGCACTTCGTCTCGACGCCCTCACGGTGGATACGTGGCGCCGGCGCCTGATGCCGAGCCGCGATATCCGTGGGGTGCTCGACGTCGGAACGCGTGTGGTCTTCGGCGCCGAAGCGAGCGAGATCTCCCTCCTGTACTTCCTCGCATACCTTCACGCGGGCGGTGGCTTCATGAAGCTGGTCGGAATCAAGGATTGCGCCCAGCAGGATCGATTCGTCGAGGGCGCGCAAACGGTCGCGCTCCATCTCGCGGCCGAGCTTGGCGAGCGTGTGGCGCTCGGCACGCCGGTGCGCACGATCCGACACTCACCCGAGGGTGTGGTCGTCGAGACCGAGGCGCGCACCAACGGACATGCCGATCGGCGCACCTGGGTCGGGCGCCGCGCCATCGTGGCCATCCCGCCCGTGCTCGCGGGACGGATTGCGTACGACCCGCCACTGCCCGCGCTCCGCGATCAGCTCACGCAACGCGTACCCATGGGCGCCACCATCAAGTGCCACGCACTCTACGAGCGACCGTTCTGGCGCGATCAGGGCTATTCCGGCGAAGCGGCGTGCGACGGTGATCCGATCACGGTGGTCTTCGACAATACCAGTCACGACGACGCACAATCCGGGTTGGTCGGCTTCATCGTCGGACGCGCCGCGCGGCTCTGGAGCGGACGCGATCCCGAGGAACGCCGCGCTGCCGTGCTGGCGTCGTATGCGCGCTTCTTCGGCCCGGAGGCCGCAGGGCCGATCGAGTACGTCGAGAAGGACTGGTCGGTCGATCCGTGGGCGGGCGGATGTCCCGTCGGCGTGATGGCGCCCGGAACGCTCACGGCCCTCGGCCCGGCGCTGCGGATGCCGATCAGCCGACTGCATTGGGCTGGGACCGAGACCGCGCTCGAATGGACCGGCTATATGGAGGGCGCGGTCGAGTCCGGTGAGCGCGCCGCCCGTGAGGCCATCTCGGCCCTCTGAAGGCGGAACTCCCGCGCGGTCCCAACGGCGCCGCGTCCCAGGAATGTGAAAACGGGCAGAATTCGGCCTTGACTCGCTGTACCCATAGGTGTACTAAAGACAAGACTTTGGTACTCTTAATGATTATCAGCGATCAAACTCTCTCCCGCGAACGAGCCGCCACGACGCGCCGGCGCTCCGCCCGCCAGGAGGAACTCCTCGACGCCCTGGAAACCATCGTTCTCAGTGAGGGCTTCGGCGGCCTCACTGTTGGCGACCTCGCGCGTCGCCTCAGCTGCTCGCGTTCGACGCTCTACGCACTCGCGCCCAGCAAAGAGGAGCTCTTCCTGGCGCTCGAGGAGCGCCTCCTCAACCGGGTGCAGGCCACCGCGCAGGCATGTGCCGAACGTGAGACCGATCCCACCAAGCGGCTGATCGGCTATATCGCCGGCGCGATCGAGAGCGTGCGAGACGTCGGCACGCCGTACCTCGCAGAAGTGTCCGCCTACGCGCCGGCGCGCCAGTTGCTGGCGGAGTTCCAGCGAACGACCATCAGCCAACTCCGGACGTTGATCGAGGCCGGCATCGCAGAGGGCGCCTTTCACGCGCTCAATGCACGACTTGCCGCCGAGGTGCTCGACGCGGCCGTCAGCCGGATTCAAGACCCGCGTGTTCTCGCCGAGACCGGGCTCACCGCCAGCGAGGCACTCGAACACGTCAGCCAGCTTCTCACCCAAGGATTGCTCAAGCCGCCCGCACGCCGGCGGCGCTGAACACACAAAGGAGGCATCGCCATGTCCACGATCGAAAAGTTCGCCCGACCCGCCGACGCGCCCGCCTGGCACGTTCCTCAGAGCTTCGACACGACCTTTCCCTGGGAGTACGAGGACGGCCGCACCAAACTGCTGAACCTCTACGAGAAGGGAAAGAAGCTGCAGTGGAATGCGCAGGAGCGCATCGACTGGTCCCAGGACCTCGACCCCGAGAATCCCGAGGGCCTGCCCGACGAGATCATCCCGATCTTCGGTACGCCCATCTGGGATCGCCTGACGACCAAAGAACGTGCGAATGTCCGCCGGCACTTCCAGGCATGGCAGACGTCGCAGTTCATGCACGGCGAGCAGGGCGCGCTGATCTGCACCGGCAAGATCGTGCAGCAGGTGCCGCAGATGGACGCCAAGTTCTACGCCGCGACCCAGGTCGTCGATGAAGCGCGTCACGTCGAGGCCTTCTCCCGGTTGCTCCACGAGAAGTTCGATCTCACCTATCCCATCAACCCGCCGCTGAAGGCGCTCCTGGACGACGTGTTGAGCGATTCGCGATGGGACATGACCTACCTCGGCATGCAGGTCCTGATCGAGGGCGTGGCACTGGCAGCCTTCGGCTTGATCCGCGATCAGGCGCAGAACCAGCTCGCCGCATCGGTGAACGCCTACGTCATGCAAGACGAAGCGCGCCACGTCGCCTTCGGACGACTCGCGCTGCGCGACTACTATCCGGAACTCAGCGACAAAGAGCGCGACGAACGCGAGGAGTTTGCCGTCGACGCGTGCTACCTCCTCCGTGACCGCTTCAAGGCTGAAGAAGTCTGGGAGACTCTCGGCCTGCCCGTCGACGAATGCGCCGCCATCACCGAGCATTCCGAAACGCTACGCACGTTCCGGAGCATGCTGTTCACGCGCATCGTCCCGACCATGAAGGACATCGGCCTGTTCGGCCCGCGTATCCAGAAGGCGTACGCCGACATGGGCATCCTCGGTTTCCAGGACGCCGACCTCGAAGCGGTGTCCGCGCACGACGAAGAAGTAGCTACCGAATTCGATCAGCGACACCAGGAGATCGTCCAGGTCGCGGCGCTCGGCAGGTAGATGGGCAGAGCGTCGCACGGGTGAACGGGCAGGCCGCGTTCACCCGCGAAACTCGCCGGCGGCGTTCAGTGGAGACTGGGCGCCGCCGGCTGCTCGAGGGGCACCCGGAGTGTAGGCTGCTCGAGAGGCACCCGCACCGTGAACGTCGCCCCGAGGCCTTCTTCACTCTCGACGTGAATGCGGCCGCCGTGCTCGTTGACGATCTCGCGGGTCACCGCCAGGCCGAGTCCGGTGCCGGATTCCTTGGTCGTCGAGAACGGCTCGAAGATGACCTCGTGGCGATCGGCGGGCACGCCGGGTCCGGAATCCCGCACCGCAAACTCGGCGAGTTTCGTGCCCGCATCGTCGACCTCTGTACGTGTTCCGATCGTCACGGTCGTTCCCGGCGTCGATGCCTCGATAGCGTTCAGAACGAGATTGAGCAGCGCCTGCGTCAAGCGAGCAGGATCGGCCTGGGCGCGCGGAAGGGCGTCGCCGATCCTCCGAAGCTCGACGTGGCGCCGCTCGGCGGCAACGCGCAAGAGCCGCACCACCTGCTCGACGATGTCGTCGAGGGGCGTCGGCTGAAATGCAACCGTCTGCTTGCGGGCGACGTGCAGCAGATCGGTCAGAAGCTTGGAAACGCGCTCAACCTCGCCGAGGGCGACTTTGCGAAAGTCGACCGTGATCTCGGGATCGCTCAGTCGATCGGGTAGGACCTGCAAGAACGTCTGGACCGCCGCAAGGGGATTCCGGATCTCGTGGACGAGCCCCGCGGCGAGCGTGCCGATCGTGGTCAGCTGACTCGCCCGCTGCAACATCTTCCGGGACTCGGAGAGCTGAAGATTCGAGGCGTCGAGCTCCTCGTGAAGTCGGGTGTTGTCGATGGCCATGGCCACCTGGTTGGCAAGCACCGACAAGAGTTCGATGTGATCGGCCGCATACGGCTCGTCGGCGCGACGCGGACCGATCACGAGCAGACCGAGCGGGCCGGTTTCCGTTTGCAGGGGAAAACAGATCCGTCCGCCGAGGCGGCGGAAGGCTTGATCGAGGCGATCCCCGCCGTCACCGGCGCATCGAACGAAACGCGGGCCACCGCCGGTGCCGGTAGCCCACGCATCGATGACCGGGACGTCGCATACGGGAATGATCGCTCCGTGCGCGCCGCTTCCAGACCCGTCGACCAGGCGATAGGAGCCACTGGCTTCGTCGCGCAGCCAGAGCCCGACCGCGTCGACGTCGAGGGCGTCGTGCAAGCGCTGCCGGAGTGTCTGCGCGAGAATCTGCACGTCGAGCAAGGCGGCCACATCACGGATGGCGGTTCCGAGTGCGCGGCGACGGCCACAGCGCTCAGGAAAGATCGCGCGGTCGAGGCGCTCGTATGCCGCCTGCCGCACACCGGGAAACACGAAGGCGGCCAATACGAGAAGGGCCGCCACGACCAGGGCACGGCCAGCCACCATCTCGGCGGGAAGCATCCCGTCGGCGGCGATGTACACCGCGAGGCTCGGCGCCAGCAACGTCCCCACCACGAGCACCTGGATGCATGCGATCCGTAGCGCGCTCGGTAACTGACGTCGCGTGCGCCGCACGAAGCGGCGCGCAACCGCGGCAACGTCATCTGTCATGGGAAATGAGTTTGGCATTGTCTCGAAGGGAACCCGTGTCTCAGGTCATTCGAGCAAATCCGCTGCCAGCCGGCGGAGCCCCGCCAAAGGGCCCATATCGCCGAGCATAGCGCTCCCCTCACAACAAACGCCTGGGCGTCCGTTTTGAGACGGTGTGCCACCCGCGAGCGCGATGGCACACACCATGACAGCGATGACACACCACTGGCACACACCGTGGGAACCGTTCCGCAGTCGTCGACAGGCCCCGATCACTCGGGCATGAGAAAGCTCAGGAAACACATGTCGGCTCCGGGAAATCTACTCGATCGCCTGCTGGCCGGGCTCCTCCGACGGGCCGCGCCGGCACTCGGACGAGGAACCCCGGTTCTCGACCTCCATGGCCTCGGCGTCAAAGATGCGCTCGCCGCCACCGAACGGTTCGTGCGTGAGTCAGTAACCGACGGACATCGCGACGTGCGAATCATCTACGGCAAGGGGCGAGGAAGTCCGGGCGGGCGCGGGGTCCTCCGCGAGATCGTCCCGCGTTGGCTCGCCAAAGAAGGCCGCCGCTGGGTCGAGAGCGCCACTCCCGATCCCGACGCACGCGGAGAGGATGGCGCCATGCGCGTGCGGTTGCGTCCGGGGAACGATTCCGAACGATCAACCTGATCCCTTAGGACGGATGGCCCCCCTTGGCAGGGGAGAGGGCACGTGGCGCCCGCGGTGCGTCATCGCGGCAAGTTGACGCCGCGCCCGGTTCATAGGTATGGCCGGCGTCGGCGCTCATCCCGATGCCGTCCGGCCTCGCATACCAACGCATCCTGTTCCTCCTCGCGCCGACGGGCGACTTCTGCCGCGAGGATCGCTGCCAGTCGTACTTCCGCGCCGAGCTGATTCCGACCCGACGGCCACCGATGGAGGAATGCGAGGCCGCCGGGGCACTGCGCGCGATCGGCGCGCAGGCGTTCGTGATCGACGCGCCGGCAGCAGGGCTGTCGGCGACCGCGACGTTGGAACGGGTGCGCCGACATGCGCCCGATCTCATCGTCGTAGTCGTGACCTTCGGCTCGATGACCGACGACCTCGCCTGGGCGACGCGGCTGCGCGCAGCTTTTCCGGACGTGACGATCGGGCTCCGAGGTGCCCCGTGCTACGTCCTCGCCGACGAGATGCTGGCGCGGGCGCCGGCGGCCGACTTCTGCGTGCGCGGCGAGTACGAACTGGCGTTCGCGGCGATTGCCGAGCGCGGCTACCCGCGCACACCCGGGACCGTCTATCGCGACGCCGGGCGGATCGTGGCCCCGGTGCCGGCCGTACAGGCGGACGACCTCGATGCGTTGCCGCGGCCCGCGCGCGACGTGGTCGATGCGCGGGCCTACACCGTGCGCTGGATCGGACGCCCGCAGGCAACCGTGCGTGTCCAGCGCGGCTGTCCGTTCCCCTGTACGTACTGCCTGGTGCACATGGTCTCGGGTGCGCGCGCACGGCACCGCTCGGCCGCGAGTATCGCCGCCGAGATGGCCGACGTCGTGCGCGATGGCGTCCGCGATTTCTATCTCCGCGCCGACACATTCTCGCTCGACCGCGACTGGACCCTGAAGACCTGCGCCGCCATCGCCGAGGCTTGTCCCGGAGCGCGCTGGGTGACGACCACGCGGGTGGAGTGCGTCGACGACGCGGTGTTGGCGGCGATGCGTCGCGCCGGATGCTACGGCGTCAGCTTCGGCATCGACGCCGCAAGCGAGGACATCGGCGCGCGGGTGCGGAAGGCACCGGATCTCGCGCGCGCCGAGACCGCGATGCGCCTCTGCGATCGGCACGGCCTCGTTTCGCTTGGCTACTTCATGATCGGTTTTCTCTGGGAGACCGAGGCGACGCTGACGGAAACGGCGCGGTTCGTGCGCGCGGTGCGGCCCGACCTGTTGACGATTCACTACGCGCACCCGTACCCGGGAACGCCGTACCACGACGAGGTACGCGCCGCCGGCGCGCGCCAGGCTTCGCCGCGCGCGCAGGCCGAACCCGCGATCGAGAGCACCGCGCTACCGCCAACGGCGCTGGAAGGTGCCGCGCGCCGTATGCTGCGTCGCCACTACGCCAACCCGCGCGTGCTGGCGTCGCTGGCAGGTAAGGGCATCCAGTTCGCCCTCGGTCGCCGCTAACGTTTTGGTCGTGGCGTCACTCACGCGGCGCCGGGGTATCGAGGGCGGCCTCAACGCGGCGCAGGCGCGGCGCGATCTGCGCTGACGCGGGGCGCATGCGAAGCAGCGTGGCGTAGTGGCGGGCAGCGCCGTGCAGGTCCCCGGTACGCTCGAGCGCGTCGGCGAGCCCGAAGCGCGCGTCGAAGTTCTCCGGGTCGAGCGCCACGGCGCGCTCGTAGTACTCCACCGCACCCGCGAAGTTGCCTTCGAGCGCGTACGCCGTCCCGACGTTGTTCGCGGCTTTCGCAAAGGACGGCCGGCGGCGGAGCGCCTCCTGGAACTCGGCGCGGGCGCGGACGTATTCGCCGCGGCGCGCGTACGCCGTGCCGAGATTGTTGCGTCCGTCGGGCCACGTCGGATTGATGCGAACGGCCTCGGCGTAGTGGCGGGCGGCTGCGTCGTACTCACCGGCCGCGGCGAGCGCCAGACCCAGGTTGTTGTGTGCGATGTAGTTGTCGGTCGTGACCGCGAGGGCGTGCCGGAAGAGGGTGGGAGTGTCACGCCAGCGCGCGACTTGCATCGGGGTCAGGACGAGACAGACGGCGATGGCGCTTGCGGCAGCGACACCGGCGATGATGCGTCCCTGGCGTAGGCCCGAGACGCAGTCGTGCGCGCTCCACACCATGAGCACGAGCAGGCCGATGTGCGGCACGTACGTGAAGCGATCGGCGATCGCCTGTCCACCGACCTGCACGAGCCCGATGACGGGCAGGAGCGTCACCAACCACCAGAGCCAGCCGACAGTCAGGTACGGGCGGCGCGCGCCGCCGTAGCGGAGCGCGCTACCCGTCACGAGCGCGAGTCCGAACACAGCGGTGGCACCGAGCGTCGCCGGCACGTGCTCGAGCGGATAGAAGACCGCCAGGTCGGTCGGCCAGAACGTCTTGCCGAGGTAGCGGACATAGCCCCATCCGGCGTTCCAGATCCGCTGCACGGCCGGGAGCGACTCCAATGATACGGTCGCACCGGCGGCGCGCTGCGACGCGGTCGTGATCATGCTGGCGGCGAGGGCGAGGGCGAGCAGTGGGACCTTCTCGGCGAGCAGCCTGATGTTTCCGCGCCGTAGGAGCGTTGCAGCGGGTCGCCCGACACGCCCGCGCTGCGGCGACGTGTCGGTGTGCGGCCCGGCGTGTCCGCACCGTGGATCCGTGCCGGGATCCCAGCGCCCGAGTGGCCACCAGTCCAACAGGAGCAGCATGAGCGGCAGCGTCACCAGCATCGGCTTGGCGAGCAGGCCAAGCACGAACAGTAGCGCCAGTCCGGCGTAGCGGGCGAGCGTCGGCCGGCGCGTATAGTAGATGTACGCCCCCATCGCGCTGATCCAGAACAGGACACTCAGGACGTCCTTCCGCTCGGTGACCCACGCGACCGACTCGACGCGGAGCGGGTGGAGCCCGAAAAGGGCAGCAACGACGGCACTTCGCCACGTCGCGCCGGTGGCGGCCCGCAATACCCAGAAGAGCAGGACAGTATTGAGCGCATGCAGGCTGACGTTCACGACGTGCATCGGGCCGGGGCGCACGCCGAACAGCTCGACGTCGGCGGCCAGCGACAGCCAGGTTAGGGGGTGCCAGTGGCCCGAATGGAACGCACTGAACGCCCAGGCGACGGTGTCCCAGATGAGGCCCGCCTGCACGTGAGGATTGGCCGTCACGTACAAGTCGTCGTCGAGGTTGACGAAATCGCACTGGGACGCCTCGCCGAAGGCGGCGGCGACCATGAGCGCCAGCCCGATCGGAATAGCGATACGGCTCATTTGCATACGGATGGCACGATCTCACCAGCCGGGTCGCAGAAAGACCAGCCTTCCGCTTGGACTTTCGAGCGCAGCCTGTGGCAAGCTTCCCCGATCGAGCCTTGAATCCGGCCCACGCTAGCTAACCAGGAGCCCGCCATGCCTGTTCGTCATCTTTCGAGAGTTCTCCTCGCCCTGGCCGTCGTCCTCACGCTGACCGCGGGAACTGCCGCGGCCCAGCCCTGCTCTCAGGGGGAGGTATCCCCGACCGGCACGGAGCCGTGTACGGCGTGCGTGCCAGGGACCTTCCAGGACCAGCCGGGCCAGACCACCTGCCTCGATTGCGCGGTGGGGACCTTCGTGCCCGGTCCCGGAAGCTCGGTTTGCATTGCGTGCCCGGCAGGGACCTTCCAGGACCAGCCGGGCCAGGCCACGTGTCTCGACTGCCAACCGGGGACGTTCGTCGATGTCACCGGCGCCGCCGCGTGCGCGGCATGTCCCGCCGGTCGCTTTCAGGCGAACTCGGCTGCCACGACCTGCCAAGACTGTGCACCGGGCACGGCGCAGCCGCAGCAGGGGCAGGCTGAGTGTCCCCTATGCGCACCAGGCACCTTCCAGGATAATTCCGGGGCAACGACCTGCCCGGAGTGCCTGGCCGGCACGATCGCACCGAACCAGGGCACGATCGTCTGCGAGAACTGTCCCGCTGGCCAGACGGCACCGCCCGCATCGACGATGTGCGTCAGCGATACGCCGTGTGAGCCGAACCCGTGTCAGAACGGCGGCACGTGCAACGACCTCGGGCTCGGGGCCTTCGAGTGCATTTGTTCGCCCGACTTCATGGGCCCCCTGTGCGCCGACCCTGTGGCGACCGAGCTGAATCATTTCCAGTGCCACGAGGTCGACGACCGACCCGTCGTACCTGATCCGTTCAAGGTGATCGGCCTCACCGATCCGTTCGGCTCGTCTGCGAATGTACGCGTGAAGCGATTGAAGCGTCTCTGCAACCCCGCTGACAAGAACAACGAACTCGGCATGGTGCCGACTGATCCCGAGCACTACCTCGCGTACGACGTGAAGACGAAGAAGCAGAACTTCCCGACGGCGAACGTCGGGGTCGTGACCCAGTTCGGAGTCCTCGACATCACGGTGCAGCGGCCGACGATGCTGTTCGTGCCGGCCTCGAAAGATCTGGCGGGCCCGGTGCCGGCGCTGAACCCGGTCAACGTCGATCATCTCCTCTGTCACCGCCTGCGCGGCGCGCGCTTCCGCCAGGACGGCATCCAGGTCGACGATCAGCTCGACAGCTATCTCGAGAACATCAAGAAGCCGTTTCGCCTGTGCAGTCCGGTCGAGAAGGACGTCGCCGGGCAGATCACGCCGGTGCAGAACCCCGACCAGCATCTGCTCTGTTACAAGGTCCGGACCGATCCGCGCCGGCCGGCCATCACCGGTCCGATCTGGGCGACGAGCCAGTTCGGCGGCCTCGTGTTCGACGTGACGCGCACGCGTGAGTTCTGCGTGCCCGCCACGATCTTCGACCCGACCCAGCCAACGGCGACGCCAACCTTGAGCGCGACGCCGACGCCGACCGTCACGAGTACCGCCCCGACGGTGACGCCAACCCCGACCCTGTCGCCGACACCGACCGCGACGGTCACGTCAACGGCCACGCCAACCGCAACGCTCACTGCGACGCCGACGGCAACCCCTACCGTGACGCCAACGGCAACGCCCACTGTGACGCCGACGGCAACGCTCACCGTGACGCCGACGCTCACCATGACGCCGACCCCAACGGTCACCGTGACGGCGACGCTCACGCCGCGACCCACGCCAACGCCTACAGGCCCGACGCCAACGCCGACGATCGCGCCGATCGATCACTTCACGCTCTACGACGTCTTCCCGCTCGGTCCGGATGCGCCAGTCGTGAGCCTGGCCGATCAGTTCCATGTCGTGGCGCCGCTCGTGACCGATCTGGGCGACCTCGCGTTCATTTTGAACCCCGCGATCAAGAACGGCGAGACCCCGCTGGATCTCCGCCAGCACCTGACGGGCTACGAGGTTCTCGGCGAGATGTTCGGGCCGGTGGATGCCGACATCGACAACCAGTTCGGTCCGCATACCATCCGGATCTTCGATCCGGAGTTTCTGGCCGTGCCGGCGGAGAAACAGCACCCGGATCCGCTGCCGACGCCGCCTCTCCCGCTGACGATCGACCATTACCTTTGTTACAACGCGACTGGCGTACCGCCGGGCTTCCCCAACCCCGAGTGGACCGACCAGTTCGACGATGTCCCGGCCACCCTGCTCGTCGATCTCCTCTATTTCTGTAACCCCGTCAGCAAGAACGGGGAGGGAATCAGGAACTTCGATCAGCACCTCGCGTGTTACGGGTTCGACACGAACGGATTGCAGGCACCGATCCCGTTCTTCTTCCGGGACCAGTTCAACGACGACAGTGCGCTCGCCGACTTTCCGGTCGCGCTCTGCGTCCCGTCGCTGAAGTTGAACGTCGTGCCGGTCCCGACCCCGACCTCGACCCCGATCTAGCTGAAGACGCTGCACCCGCTCTCCCGGTGAGGGGAGGGCGGGTGCGGCGGCGTTCGCAGTCGGTCCGCAGGTAGGGACGCTTCGTTCGGCGCGGTCCGACGAACGCGCCTTCGTTGGCGATCCCGGCTCTGCCCGTGGTATCGCCGCAGGCCATGACCCTCGACTCGATTCTCTTGACGCACGCAGAGGTTGCGGTCGCCGTGGCTGGGTTCGCGAGCGTCGTTGCGGTACTCCGGCGACCTCTCACGATTCTCCAACGTCAGCGCTTCTTCTCGATCCTCCTCGGTAGCTTGACCCAAATCCTGAGTTGTCTCACGACGGTATCGCTCATGGGCGTAGGGATGGATGGCCCCGCACTTTGGCGTAGCGCATCAGCTGTGACCCTCACGCTCCTCATTCTGGTCACCGTAGTGCTCTATCTGCCAATGAGAGCGCTCGGTACCCACGGCATCGTCGTCATCAACGTTCCAGTGACATACTTCGTGTATGTCCTCTTTGCTGCCATGTGGGGAACGCTCCTCGCCAACATGTTCGTCGTTGCAGCTCCGGGATTCGGTCTCTACTACTCGTACATGCTGCTCGGCCTGGCAAACCTCTTCCTCGTCTTCGCGGATGTCGTCGTCGGCGAGCGCGAGGGCACTTCCTGAGAACGGTCGCGACGAATGTCACCGACAGACGAGGCACTGAATCAAAGACAGCGGTCCGTTAGGCGGCGGGAATGACGATCGAAGCAGTCGGAAGCATCGGTGAACTCATCGCGGCGATCGCAACGGTCGCAACTCTATTCTACCTCGCGATGCAGATTCGCCACAGCGTGGAGGCCACGCGGGCGACCTCGCAGCAGGCCTTGCTCGACACCTACCATGATTCGACCTGGGATCTCGGCCGGGATATGGAGCTGGCTCGCCTAGTCGGGGTCGGATTGGTCGCATTCGACTCGCTCGACGATCGCGAGAAGACGGCTTTCTCGCTCGTCCTCCTGCGCTACGTAGGCAATGTCGAGAAGGGGCTCCGGCTACGCGCGGCGGGCTTGATCGATCAGGAGACTCTCGACAGCGTCGCCAGCAATCTCGTAGCGGCCCTGAAGGCGCCAGGGGGAGCCGAGTGGTGGAAAGTCGCGGTCTCCTTCGTGGCGCCCATTGTCGTCGAGTACCTCGACCGAAGGCTCTCCGACCCAGACGACCACGTGATCCCCTGGAACGAGCAGATTCCCTTCTGGGCGCGTTGGGCGACCGAAAGCCAAGATCCGGCGCCGGACGACGAACCCGCCACCTAGCAAGCTGTTGGGCTGGCGATCCGATGCTTTCGCTTAAACGTTGCGTGGTACAGCCTGGAGGTCCCAGCCGTTTCAGCTGCTTCGGCAGGCCGCCGCTCGCAGCTCGACGGCCGATGCGTTAGGAGGCTTGATTGCTCGTACATGGCGATACATTCGCGCTGCTCTCCGAACTGGCCATCGCCGTAGCTGGGTTCGCAGGGGTGGCCGTCGCGCTCGGTGGCCGAGCCCGGACCTTCGGCCCGTTCGAGTTGCTGCGCCTCAACGCGCTCTTTCAATACTCCGCGTTGATTCTTGGTGGCTGCTTCGGACTCTTCGTGCTCAATGCCGCCGGCCTAGGATCGGCCGACGCGATACGGCTGGTATCCATTGCGGGAGCCTTCGGCTACGGCGCGATCGGGATCAGAACGGTACCCCGTGCTTTCCGTTTGCTCGCGGCGAGCGACGGTTCCGCGAGCAGCCCAGCTCGCGTGTACCTCGTAGCCGGCACGTACCTGGTATTCATCGCACTGTTTCTCGTCAACGGACTCGTGCTTGCTGACGAGTGGCCGCTTCTCATAGTGTTCTCGAGCTCCCTGCTCATGGCTCTCTGGATCTTCCACGGGCTGCTGACACTACGGGGCTAGCCGCCACTCCGCGATTCCCGTCCCCAGAGCAGTCGAGGATCTGGTTCCAACTGGGAGTAGTTGGAGACGCCTACGTCATTCTGCCGAACGAGGGATGTGATCCAACTCTGACACGGCCTTGCGAATGCGGGCGATCTTGGCCGCCGTCTCGGAGCCGATACCCTCCGGCGGTGTCGAGCAGTTCGATCGGCCTGCCAGAGATGGCACGCACTCGGCGGTGAACCAGTGGCCGGCAAGATACTGCGCCGCCTCTTCGAGCGTCGCCACGCTGAACAGACCGGCGTAGAACCTTGGCTTGGGATCCTCGGTCGGCTCACCCGCATCGACCAGACGCGCCGCGCGCTCACACGCGGTGGAGAGCCGCGTCGGGTCGGTCGATGCCAAATGCGCCAGATAGGCTTCCGCGTTCTCCCCGAGCCCGTGATGAACGATCCAGCCACTGTTCACCTTGCGAGCCCAGGCCACGGTTTCGGACCGGAGTGGAGAACTCGACGCCATGTCGGAGCAGAGTACCTCCACTCGAGCCGATGTTCCATGCTCTAGTGGGCGCGGTAGTTCCAACTGGGAACGGTTAGGATCGTTTCGTTCCGGCTCGGGCCTACTCGCAGGCGCACGCGCGGGAGATATCTGGGTGGCTGGTCGATGATCCGGTCGGCGTCGCTGTGCACCGAAGACGAAGTGGGAAACCAGGCCCGGTGACGGCGCAGCCGAGTCCGCTGACCGCGATACTCCCGTTGGCGAGACAATCGATGTCGCCGACGTCGACGAATGGAGGGGTGGTTTGCCCGAGTGCGTCCATCACCTCGTAGCACTGGCTCAGACTCCCACTATCTCCAGCATACGACGCGGTCGCCGTGCTGTAGACCAGCCCGACGCTCGCACAGGTCGCGTCGCAATCCGTCGCAGTGCCGAGGAACCAGCAAGAACCTCCGACATCAGCCCCACCCAGAGAAACACAATCCGCACAGCCGCTGACGTCGAAGTTGCACGATCCGTCGCAGCCCAGAGTGCCGGCGCTCAAGTGGCCGAGCGACGAGCAACTATAGCCGTCCAGATCCACACCATCGCATTGCTCGCCGGCGACGTTGACTACGCCGTCGCCGCACCCTGCCAGCGCCCCGCCGTCCAGGGCCGTAGCGATGGCATCGGTGTTGGCGCTGACGAACGCCTGGATCGCAGCCACGGTCACGCTGTCGGTACAGGCCGCAGGCAGCTCCGCCCTCGTCCACTGCCGTAGCAGCTTGTCGTTGCACTTCGTGTAGTCCGGTGCGACAGCCTTCTTGATAGCCTTAACCTCCACCTTCGCGCGACAGAAAGCGTACTTCCCAGCCACCTTGTTCTTCGCCGACTGACACTTCTCGGCGTCGGTCTGACCAGCGAGCGCTCCCGCTGCGGAAAGTACGATGATCAGCGCTGAAGAGACTACCTGAAAGCCGTGTGTTCGCATTCTTCCCCCGAGTTCCGCGTTGCCCTAGTTTCCAGTACCGAAGCGCGCCTTGCAAGAGAGAACGCCACGCAGGCGCGTTACTGTCTCGAGCTCGGACCGGGAGCAGCAGCTCGCTGCGCCCGGTCGTGTCCGTGCTCCGATACACCCTCGGTCAATCCTCTGGGATGAACTGGATCAGGCGCATGCTGCCGAATTGATCCCCTTCGACGAGATCCTTCGAGCACGACGTGTGGACGTTCAGCGATTGGAGGATGTCCGGCGCCTGACGTACGTCGAACTCGGTCTCCGCCTTCATTTTGCTGCCGTTGCTCGTCCCGATGCGGACGGTATCACCGACGCTCAAGGCCTGGGTGTCGGGATCGGCGAAGATCTTGTTGGCGTCGCGCGTGATGACGATCTGCACCGGTGCGGCACCGGCCGGATCACCGTCGCACTCGAACTTTCCTTCTTGATCGTTGGTCGTCGCGCCGCAGTCGTCGCCGGTGTACTCGAAGATCAGCGCCTGCGGCTTGCCGTCGGCGCAAGAGCCCGGCGGGATCGGTGGCGGCACGATCGTGACCGTGCTCGTATCCATCGCCTGACACCCGGCGCCACCGCCCGTCGTGCCGGCCACGGTCACAGTGTTCGTCGTCGTAGTGTCGATGAAGGCGCTCGCAGCAAGCGTGACCGATGCCCCGGCCGCCAGATTGGCAATGGGGCTTCCGGCGACTACGCCGAGGACGTCGTCCTGCACCGAGATGTTGGTCGCGGCGGTTGGGCCCGTGTTGGTGATCTCGTAAGCATAGTCGACCGTGCGGCCGAGCGACTGGAGGCCGCCCTTGGTGCTGTCGAGCGTCACGACCTGCATGGCACCGAAGATGTCCCCGACCGCAAGGGTCTTCGAACACGACGTGTGAATCTTCAGCGACTGCAGCGTACCGCCGCCCTGGCGGATGTCGAACACGGTGTCCGCCTTGAACTCCTTGTCAGCCGTCAAGGTGACCAGATCGCCCACGGTGATCGTCTCCGTAGCAGGACTGACGGTGATCTTGCTGGCATCCTTTGTAACGATGATCTGCACCGGCTCGGCACCGGCGGGGTCGCCGCTGCAGTCGAGCTTGCCATTCTGCTGGTTCGTCGTCTCGGCACAGCTCCCGCCGAGATAGCGAAAGGTGAGACGCGTGGCCTTGCCGTCGCATTCGCCCGTCGAGCCCACGAGCGCACAGTCGTCGCTCGCCACCGGGGGGGCGGGCTCGTTCACTACGTCTCCGCTCTCGGTCGTCATCTGCACCAGCCGCACGGCACCGAATCGATCGCCAACGGTCAGACGCTTCGAGCACGACGTGTGCACGTTCAACGCCTGCAACGTCGCGCTCCCCTGGCGCACGTCGAACTCGGTCTCGGCCTTGAACTTCTTGCCGTCGTTCGTTGCAACCGTGAACTGGTCGCCCACACCGACCGTCTGGGTGCTCGGGGTGACCGTGATCTTGTGGGCATCCCTCGTGATGACGATCTGCACTGGCGCCGCGCCGGCGGGATCACCGTCGCACTCGAACTTGCCCTCCTGGTCGTTCGTCGAGGCCGCGCAGTCGTCACCCGTGTACTCGAATACAAGCGCGACCGGCTTCCCGATGTCGCACGAGTCGTCGGCAGCCGGATTCGACTGCACGACGCACGTCTTGTCGACCGTCAATGCGCACTCGAGCATGCAGCCGTTGGAGCATCCGTCGCCCTCGGCGCCGTTGCCGTCGTCGCATTCCTCGAGGCCGTTCAGGACGCCATCGCCGCAGTAGGTGCAGTCGGAACGGCAGAACTCCCCGTTCGGCGGCAGGGGCCCTGCCCCCGGAGGATCACAGCTCTCAGCCGGCGCATCCACGGTGGCGTCTCCGCAGAACGGCGTCGGCGTCGCGGTTGGCGTCGACGTGACCTGGGCGATCACGACCGTTGCGGTCTCCGTTGGAGTTGGTGTGGCCGTCGGCGTCGCGATCTCGAGGGGCGTAGCAGTAACCGTTGGCGTGACCGTCGGCGTGCCGGTCGGCGTGAGCGTCGAGGTCGACGTTGCTGTCGCGGTCGGTGTCCGAGTCGGCGTCCGGGTCGGCGTCAAGGTCGATGTTGGAGCCGGAGTCGGCGTCGCGACCGAAACCATGCAGTCGTTGTCACAGCCGTCGCTGTTCGCAGCGTTGCCGTCGTCGCAATCTTCGCCGGGATCGACGGTGCCGTCGCCGCAGTAGGTGCAGTCGAAGCGGCACGGGTTGTCGTTCGGTGGCTGTGGCGCTTGCGGGGGCTCGCAGGTCTCGGGCGGATCGACGACCCCGTCGCCGCACGGTGGCTCGAGCGCCATGAAGTTGTGGTCGGTCTTGAGCTCGTTCGCAACGAAATGGCCTTGAACGAAAGCGTTCCGCCCGAGGCGTAGAAACGTGTTCGGCGCGAAGAGGCGCGCGATCAGTGTCGAGTTCTGCCCGACGCGGACGCCCGGAGTCCCTTCGAAGTTGATCTGCACGTCGTGTGCAGACAGGCCGGGCCCCGGAACGAGCGACGCATCGTTGCCGAGAAAGAACTTGTCGCGGACGTTCAGGGTGGCCGGCCCAAGAATCTCCGCGTCACCTCGAACGATCGTCAGGTCGCAAAACTGATAGGTGCCGGCCTGGAGCACCATCTTACCGTTCTTGCCGACCTTCACCTTGTCGTAGCTTCCTGGAAGGAGACCGAACACCTCACCGACGCCGCCGATCCTGTCCGGCCCACCGCAATTGATCGGGAAATCCATCGGAAAGTTCGCAGGGTCGAACGGGTCTGGCAACACGAGCACTTCAGGCAGGTAGATCGGCGGAAGGATGGGTTGGTGCAGCGTGCCGTTTATGACCGCCTGGTCGAGCGCACTGTTGTTCAGCGTGTTGACGTAGAGATCGAACACCTCCGCGTTCACGCCGAGACTCATCTCATCGGCGACCCCGATGGTTCCGTCGCCCATCGTCGCGTCGCGCGCCACCGACAGCAGACCGTCGTCCTCGTTGACCCCGATATTTCCGGCGACGAAGCCTCCGTTCTTCACGAGGGCCTTCTCCTGCACCAGAAACAAGTAGCTACCCTCGTCCCGCGGTTGCGCGTGCAAAGTGTTTGCGACGAGGAGAAGTGCGAGAGACAGCGAGGTGACGATGGAAGTCATTCGGAAACAGACGGTCACGGCGGGAACCTCCCAGGAGTCGGAATCAGGATGGAGTGACAAACGCGCCTGCTTCACACTGGCGCACCTTCTCATCCGCCAACCTAGTTCAAGCTATGCCATCCAACAACACACGTAATGCATACGTGCATACGCCATATGCGCGTCTATGCGGAAGGCCGCGCTGGCCATCTCGCGTCGGTCCCGCACGAAACCGACGCCTGGCGCACCGGGAAACGGCGGAAACGCGGGACCGCTGCAGTGGCCTATGACTTGCTCGTTGCGTGGTTGTCGCTGCCGGTCTTCATACGGAGGGCACAACGATGACCGCGGTGGTCGGATCGTTCAGACCACGGTGCCGAATAGAGCGCCAATCCCTGCGGTCGCCGCCATCGCAATCGCGCCCCAGAACGTGACGCGTGCGGCAGCCGCGAAGACAGGCGCGCCACCGACCCTCGCCGAGATTGCTCCCAGCAACGCCAGGCTCAGCAGCGACGTGCAGGCGACTACGAGAATCGCACCTGCGCTCGAGGCTGGCGCAACCGCGGTCGACGCGAGCGGCAGAAGGGCTCCCAGCGCGAACGTTCCCGCTGAGGTGAAGGCCACCTGCAGCGGACGGGAGGTGACGGTCTCGGAGATGCCTAGTTCGTCGCGGCGATGCGTCGCGAGCGCATCGTTCTTCGTGAGCTGTATCGCAACTTCTCGCGCGAGATCCCTCTCGACCCCACGGCCTACGTAGATCTGCGTCAGCTCCTCGAGCTCGACTTCCGGGTGCTCTTTGAGCGCCCTGCGTTCGGTCTCGAGGTCGGCGCGCTCGGTGTCGACCTGCGCGCTGACGGACACATACTCGCCGGCGGCCATCGACATCGCTCCGGCGACCAGACCAGCGACGCCGGCGATCAGGACGCTGCTTCGATCGGGCGACGCCGCTGCCACTCCCACAATCAGGCTCGCGGTCGAGACAATACCATCGTTGGCGCCAAGCACCGCTGCCCGTAGCCAGCCGATACGATGCACGAAATGGTGTTCGCCGGATTGCGTTAGATAGGTGATCTCACAACTCCCAGCAGGGGGCGGGGACAGTTCCAGTCCCGGCGCCTGAATATCGTGCCGGAGACTTCGAGAGCAAGCGTCGCCTCGGTGTTGGGCCTGCGTACGCCGCGCAGGCGTCACCTTCGCCGAATCGGGCGTTCATGTTGCCCATCATCATCAGACACGAGCGCCGCTCCTGCAACGGCGCCTTCCCGAAGGCTACACCAGAACGATCCACCTCGAGCTCCGGGCGACGCCCCGCGCCTTGACCCGGATTCCGCGATCCGTGTACCTCCGAGGTAAAGTCCACCTGCGCGGCCACGCTGTGCGCTCGAGGAGGTCGATCATGCAACGTTCTCGCCGACGAGTCTCGTGGCTCGCGATGATGCTCCTAGTCGCCCTGGGGCCGGCCCACGCCGACCCTGGAAGCGTCGATCCCTCCTTCGGCGACCAGGGGGTCGTCACTACTCCGATCGGCCTGGCCAGCCACGCACGGGACGTCGTCCGCCAGGCCGATGGCAAGCTCGTCGTGGTCGGCCTCACCGGCGACGACGCGGGCGACTTCACGACGCGCGACTTCGCACTTGTGCGCTACCATGCCGACGGGAGTCTCGATACGTCGTTCGGCACGGGCGGCGTCACGGTAACCGACTTCGGCGGTTTCGAGGACACAGCCCTCGCCGCCGCCATACAGCCGGACGGCAAGATCCTCGCCGCGGGCTGGGGTTGGCGTTTCGGGGCAAGTCCGAACCCGTTCGACATCGCGGTCGCCCGCTACGAAACCGACGGCTCGCTCGACCCGACATTCGGCCTCGGCGGTCTCGCAGTTACGCCGATCGGCACGTCTCGGAGCTCCGGCCGTGATGTCGTCGTCCAAGCTGACGGCAGGATCGTCGTCGCTGGCGACGGTATTCTCGGCAGTGGAGCGGGCGCAGTAGTCGCGCGCTATCTCGCGAGCGGCGCCCCCGACCCGGACTTCGGAACGGACAGCACCTTCATCTACCGCCCGCCCGGAAGCGATCATGCGCGAGCGCACGGGGTTGCGCTCCTTCCCGACGGCACGATTCTCGTCGCAGGCACCGCGCGTATCGATGGGGACTGGTACATCACGCTGACGCGCCTGCTGCCGGGCGGGACGCTCGACCCGACATTCGGAAGCGGCGGCATCGCACTCGGCCCCGAGACATATTCCGGGCTCAATCGGGGTAACGGCATCGTGCTTCAGCCAGACGGCAAGATCCTCGTTGCAGCCGACGCAAGCCACGAGATCACCCGCTTCAACGCTGACGGCAGTCTCGACACAGCATTCGGCACGGACGGCACGACGAGCATGGACCGAGGCGCGGCTCATTTCGGAACGCGGCTTCAGGCCGACGGTAGGATCGTTACGATCGGATACGGCCACCAGAACCACATCGACCGGGCGCTTCCCCGCGCCGTGACCTTCGCGATCGGACGCTATCTTTCCGACGGGACGCCCGACCCTTCATTCGGCACGGATGGCATCGCGTCGCCCGTGGTCAACACCGCGTTCGCAGAGCCGAGATTGCTCGGGGCTTTCGGCTGGGCCACTGTCGCCGAAGGCCCGAACGCGATGATCGCCGTCGGGGCGGCGCAACATGCTGAGCTTGGCTTCCTCACCCTCGCGTTCGAAGAGCCGTCGCATTTTGCGATGATCCGACTCGACACGTGCCCCTGCCCCGCCTGCTTTACGTGTGATGGGGAAGGTGGCTGCGCGCCAGGCCCACGCGCCGGTTGCCACCATCCGACCGCCGCGGGAAAGAGCACGCTCAAGCTTCAAGTTCGGAACGGCGAAGGGCGCGTCGGGTGGTCGTGGAAGAAGGGCGAAGCGACGAACCTCCTGCATCTTCAAGACCCGACCACGATCGACGACTACGCGTTGTGCGTATTCGGAGGTACGGCCCCAGCCCTGCTCCTCTCCGCGACGGCACCCGCCGGGGGCTTCTGCCCCACCCAGTCCGAGAAGCCGTGCTGGAAACCCTTGGGCCGAAACCCGACCAGCAAGAACGGCTTCAAGTACAAGGACCGCGGCGGCGTTCCCGAGGGACTCACCGCCATCACGATGAGGCCCGGTCCGGACGGCAGGGCGAAGGTGACCCTCAAGGGGAACGGCGAGAACTTGCCGCTGCCGCCCCTGCCCGCCCCGCTGCCCATACGCGTTCAGCTTCAGGCCGATCACGGCCGATGCTGGGAGGCAGAGTTTTCCACCACAGGCCTGAAGCGCAACGACGTCGGGCAGTTCAAGGGCAAGTCGGACTGAGCTGCTACCACCCGAGTTCCGTGCAGAAATCGGTGGTTTCCGAGCCGATGGGAACAGGTTGACGAACGGCCGGGATTCTTGATTTGACCCGACCCCGGCGCTGCCAGGGTCAGCAGCGCCGAGCATCGTCCGAGATCCGGCTCAGCTGTCTGGTTCCGGGTCGCACCCGCTGTGACCGATTGAAAGGGGATCCACATGATGATGCAAGCGACGACGCTCGTAGCCCGCATGGGTCAGCTGGCGGCCACGCTGGTGCTGGCGCTGCTCGTAGCCGCGCCCGTGCAGGCCCAGACCATCATCGACACCCCCGGGACGAGCGGTGATCAGCTCGTCTTCTTCTACGATGCCCGCGCGGGGCGCGTGCCCTTCATCGCCGTCGGGAGCTTCGCCGACGTGCCGGTCGTCGTCGAGACCGCGATCTACAACCGGGTGGGTAGCGGCGGCACGGGCGGCCTGGCGCTCCTCGCAACCGAGGTCGCGACCATTCCGGCCCGGGGTGCGCTTCCCACGATCGATCCGTCCGATGCCGTCCGCTTCCCCGGCATGAACGGCACGGCCGGCCTCGTGGTCGTGACGGCCGTCGTCAGCGCGGGGGACACCCGCCCAGTCGTCTCGCCGCTTCCCGGGGGCGATCCCGGCGCCGGCTCGCTCTTCGGCGGATTCACACTTGCGAACCTGAATCTCAACTCGGGCTTCGGGCAGAATCCCTTCGCGCGCATCGCCGTCGATGGGGCCGGTACGCGCGCCGCGCCCGGGATGGTCGTCGACGGCACCATCGTCCGGTATCAGACCTTCTCGCCCAACGTCCTGGCCGTGCCATTCTACTTCAACCCCCAGAATCTCGGCCCGCCCGAAGACGACGGCAACCGGATCATCTTCGGCACCTTCGCCGACGTCTACGGCGCCAACAACTTCCGGATCGGCAGTCTCGGGGCCGCGGTGCAGTTCGAGTACATCATGGAGGACGCAGGAGGCGCGACGCTCGTCGATACCGATCAGGACATCCAGGTGGCCAACCCAGTCCCGGTCAACGGCGTCCACTTCGACGACCTGCAGAATCTCGCGGGGCCGCTCACCTTGACGGGTCCTGGCAAGGTCACCTTCATCACCGTCGACCCGGTGCCCGCGAACACGAACCTCTTCGGCATCGTCAACCAGGCGGTCGGCACGTTCTCGGTCGGCCAGCGCATGCCCGGCGGCCAGACCGACGCGCCAACGACTGACCAGACCGGCAACGGGTCAGTACCGTGCAATGCCGCGTTGGGCATCGACATTTGGTCGTTCACTGTCCCGGGTAACGAACAGGTCACGATCACGGCGGATACCGTCAACGCGGCGACCACCGGCGATCTGCGCATGCTGATCGCGTGTACGGGCACCAACAGCGGAGCCCAGACCAGAAGCGAGTTTCTGAACGACGACGTTCCTTGTACCTTTCCGCCTTCGGCCGGCAGCTGTCCCCAGGATCAGTTCACGCTCCTGAACAACAGCGTGTGCACCGTCTCGGTCGCGGTCGCCGACGAGACCTGCGCCGGAGACAGAGTTGCGTACACGCTCACCGTGACCCCAGCGAGGACGCTCGCCCTCTCGGCCGACGACTTCCCCCCGGTGTGATCGGAGAAGCGGCGGCCACACCCACGGCCACGCCGATCATACTGTAGGCTCGTATCGACGGGCGCTACCGGTGCGGCGTCAGCGGAGATCGGAACGAACCCCGAGCGTCACTCGACGTAGAATTGCTGGAACCACTTGCGGTAGCGCCCGATGGCACCGTCGCCATCGCACAAGATCGGCCGCGCCTCATAGCGCTTTTGCTCCCAGATCGGAATGTCTTGCTCGATCTGCTCGAAGGCGTTCGCGAGGATCAGGTCGGTGATGGCCGCGTGCTCCTCGGCCTTGTCGAGCGGTACCGAGCAGGCGAAACGTAGGTCGAGGCGGTCAACCTCGATCGGTGTCGCCAACCCGATCATCAGGAGGTCGATGCCGAAGTTACGGGCCCAGCTCTGCCCCGGGCCGACGCTGACGCTGTGGATGGCGCCGAGCACCGTGTCTGTGTCCTTCTCGGCGATCGCTCCTTCGACGTCGACGCGCTGATGCCCGACGTGAATCACCGACGTCCGCCGCGGCCCCTCGAAGGTCACCTCGGTCGTGGTCTCGATCCCGCCGGTGTTGTGGACGACCGCGAAGTGGGCGGTATCGACGGCGTTCTCACCGGTCTCCTGCACATGCGTACGGATCTCCCAGCGCCGCCGCTGGCACGGCGTCCACCGACCCGACTCGAGCTCTTCGAAAGGCGCGAGCTCGAAGGAAGGCGCGGCCCCGTCGGGATGGTACCAGGCGAACAGAAACTCACTGCGCTCGACCACCGGATAGTGCCGCAAGCACCCCGCGCGCGCGGCACGCGGCGGGATCTTCGAAGCGTACGGAATCTCGACAGCGGCGCCGTCAGGCCCGAAGCACCACCCGTGGAAAGGACAACGCAGCCCCGTGTCATCGACCCGACCGCCGTGGCCCAAGTTTGCACCCAGGTGTGGGCAAAACGCCGAGGCGAGGGCGGCCACGCCGTCCGTGCTTCGGTAGAGCACCAGATCCTCGCCGAAGTAGCGAAGAGGCTGCACCTGCCCCGCCGCAAGCTCGTCGCCATAGCCCACACAGTACCAACCGAATGGGATGGGAAGTCCGATTCTCGCCGATCGCTCTGACACTCACTTCTCCCGGGGACGCCGTGTGCTGTGCGCGGAGGCGCCCCGTGTTCCCGGCGCATCGCCCTCGAGCGCCGCCACTTTGCGCGCGTGCCAGCAAACCCTAATGAAGCCGACTGCGCAACGTGACGTACACGCTTGCGCCCTGGAAACGTGCCTCTCGTGACCCCCGACGCTGGGTACGCGCGAAATGATTCGCGATCCCGTTCTGGTCGTCCTTGGCGGCATTGCGGGGACGACTTGCGGGGCCCATAAGCTTGTGATGACTTCGGAAGTTCGTCGCTCTCCCCACGCAAAGGAGTCCGTCATCATGGCGTCGTTCGGCGACCGGTCCTGGCGATACACCGCGATCCTCATGGCATTGTCGTTCGGCATCGCCGCGTGCGGCAATCCGGCGGGCACTCCCTGCAGGACCGTCGGCAGTGGCTTTCACGCACGCCATGACTGCCGCCACCGGTGCTTGTCGCGATGGCACGTGACCTGTCCCAGCGGCGAGCGGGTGTTGCCGAATGCCTGCTCAGGATCCTTCGGTTGTACACCAGGGCGCTGCCCCGACGGGCAGGTGTGCTATCACGACGACGATCCTTTCGACGATCGAAGCTTCTGCGTGATGTCGACCACGTGTGGACAGCTCAGCAAAGACAAGCTTGCGAGCTGGGAACACGAACGGGTACGCATTCAGCAGCAGGTCCGCGAGAAACGCGCCGAGAAGGAAGCGCGGCGCGCACGCTGGCGCGCCGAGAACCCCGGCGCGACGACGGCCACCCCTGTGGATCCGCGCAGACCGTAAGGTGCGGTCGGAATCACGCTCACGGGACGAGCACCGAGAGCGTGAAGATGACGCGATAGTGCTCCGTGCCTTCGCCGCCCTGCTGGTCGCGCTCCTCGTTCAGGTCGGTCCAGGCCGGCACCTTCACCCCGAGGCCGAGGCTCACCTGCCGCCAGTACGCACGGACGCCGGGAAGCATGTAGAGGATGTGTCCGCCGGTCGCGCGCTCGTCGCTGCCGTTGGTGCGGTCGCGTCCGAGATTCAGGTATTGAGGCTCGAGGGAGACGTCGAGTCGCAGCCGATGCGCCTCGTGCTCCCAGAGGCGGTAGATCAGCCCCGGATTGACCCGATACTCGGTGCCGAAACGCGTGCGATTGCCGTCGTCATAGGTGTTCTCGATGAAGGCGTTTCGGGAGAGCTCGAGATTGAAGGTGAGCCGGTCCGCGAGCATCTTCGTGGCGGTGAGCCCGAAGGCGTACGACGGCTCGCCGAAGCCCGTCGACTTCCCCGGATCGATGGTGCCGTTGCGGTCGCGCTCGTTGGCATTGCTCGTCGGGATCGTGAAGCCGCCAAAGAAGGTGAAGTGCCAGTCCTCGAGATCATCGAGGCTCTCGGTCGGCGGGATCAACCGCGGGCCCTCGTCCCACTTCCATCCGAGTTGGGTGAACAGCGAGAGATCTGCGAAGCCCTCGGTGTCGAATCCCCCGGACTCGTCGATCTTCTGGTTGTAGGGGAAGAATAGGTACGCCGAGAGCCATGACGTTACGCCATAGCCGAGGCCGCCGATCCAGAAGTTGGCGTAGTCGCTCTCCGGATTGGTCGGGTCGCTGTCGAAGGTCTCGTACTCGGCCCGGTCGAGCTTGAGGTAGAACAGCAGCGTACGCGCGGGCAGCGTCGCCGACGTGGCCGCCTCGAGGGGCGCACCCGGACCCTGCAGCCCGGCCACCCCGAGGCCTGCGACCCCGTGATGCGCCGCGACCGGTGACACCCACGCGAGCAGGAGGCCGAGCGCGCTCAGCGACGCCAGGCCTCCCGTCGATCGGAAGATACCGGAACGTCGCACCACTCAGTCGTCCTCGGGCACCGTGAAGAACAGTTTCGTCGAGCGGACGAGCGTGTCGACCTGGTCGTCCCGGAGCGGCTCGTCGACACTCGCGGTGATCCGCTGCGGACCGCCGTGGCGCACCCGGATGTTGATGCGCCCGTCCGCGCCGGTGACGCCGCGCGGGGTGTCGTCGTACGCCACCGCGACGCCGGCCCGCGGCTGCCCCTGATAGGTGACGAGGAGGCGGAGCTTCCGTCCGGGACGAATCGCGAAGGGATCGGTGGTCGAGACCAGCTCGAGACCGTTGCCGAGCGGGCGTGCGAGGTCTTCGTGCCACGCCTCGATCACCTTCACGCTCTCGACCGCGCGCCAGCTGCGCTCGACGCCGGTCAACTCGTGCCGCGGCAGGTTCTTGGTGCCGCTCGATGTCTTCGACCAATAGCCGGTGTCCACGCGGGCGAGCACGCTCGCACACGGGCCCGCGATGCGTGCCGGATAGTCGGCCGCCGCAGCGATCTGGCGCCGGGCCCCCGCGGGTTCGATGCAGACGATCTTACGAACGATCGTCGGTGCGTATGGCACCACCGCCGTCTCCCCATGGCCGTGATGGTGGTGATGGTCCTCCTTGGCGTGACGGTGGCCGCGCAGCAGCACGTAGTCGGTGCCGTCGCGGTCGAACCAGTAGTCGTGCGCGTGGAGCGGGCCGCTAGTCAGCAGAACGATGGCGCCGACGAGCGCCCAACGCCCCACATACAGCCAGTACCTCTGGTCAGTCACAGCGAATGTCCTCCGTGGCCTGCGCGCGCGTGTGCCCCTGCGCGCGGCGCGTCTACTGGTCCCCGATGAACATCATACCCGATGCCGTTCGCCAAGCAGCGCATCGCCTCTGGCGTTCAGAGCGAAGGCCCTACTGCCGTCGGTCTCCTAGTCCATCAGGAGCAGGACCACCTGCGTGCCGAGGGCGACGAGTTCGCCGGTCTGATCCCACACTTCGGTCGCGACCGATACGAAACCGTCGGCGGCCCGGTTCGCGCGAAACGACACCAGGAGCCAGTCCGATTGCGGACACGCCAGCGCATGCGCCGTGTGATCGGTGCTGACCATGCCCCACGGCGGAGCGTCGGGTCCGATGTACTCGGCAATCGACTGCCCCGCCATGTCGGTGAAGGCCATCGCAACGAGCCGTCTGGCCGCCTCGTCAGACGGCGACTCGCGGAGCCGCAGCCAGAGAGCGCCGGTTGAGCTTCCGCCCTGCCATCCGCGTTCCCACCAGTGGTGTCCAACAGCGACTCGCCGATCCACAGATTGCCAGAAGGGCGTCGTTGCCCAGGGGGGTGGCGGTGGCGTCTCGCCCTGCGGTGGCGGCGCGAGAAACGAAGGGCACGCTTCGGGCGCTGGTACGTCCGGCCGACGCCGCGCGGTGAACGCGAAGCCCGGGCGCGTACGCCCCAGTACCGCGATCGTGTGCAGCAACGGTCGGTCGTCGTCGGAACGCAATGCGACCGAAATGTGCGCAACCGATCGCCCACGACGCAAGATCGCTACGCGGGCGCTCACCCGGCCGACCGGCACCGGCGCAACGAATACACAGCTTGCGCTCCGCACGAGCAACGAGGGATCGTCGACCTCATCAGCCGCGACCTGCAGCGAGGCCGCGAGCGCCAGCCCGCCGAACTGACCTGCGACGCCGCGAAACGCGTCATCGAAATCGAGGGCATAGTCGCCGCCGGACATGGCTCGGCTCGCGATGTTGCGGGAGAACGGAATCGTCATCGCAGCCGCGCTCAGCCCGAGAATCTCTGGAAGGTGGCGAAACGCTCGATCAGCGGCGTGTAGTCCGTGGGCTGTTGGTCGCACACCACGTCGTCGGGGTGTGGACTGAACCATGGCTGCGCACTTCGCATCCAGGTGTGGCCCGCCGGTCGAACCCAGGATGCGTCGTCAAGGGTTCCCGCGCGGAGACTGAAGACTCCGATCGTCGGCGTCTGGCCATTGGCGATCCGGCTGCCGCAACCGCCGCAGAACAGCCCGTACCGCTCGGTTCCGGCGTCGGAGATCCAGGTAAAGCGTGCCGGGTCGCCGGTCGTGAACGAGAGTGAGTCCTCGGGGATGGCCATCGACAGTACGAAGGCACTCCCGGTTTGCTTCTGGCAGTTGGTGCAGTGGCAAGCGTAGGTCACCAGGGGCGCCTTGGAAATGCTGTATCGAATCGATCCGCACTGACAGCCCCCGGCGAGAGGTAGTGAGACTTCGTTCATGGCGCGTCCTCCGTGTGCAGGCGGCGCGGTGTGCACCGCGCCGGATTGGGATGCTGCCGCGACACGCAGGCCTGAGAGGGGCGCGTCGCGGCAGAACCGTACCAGATGTCCATGGCTGCGTCGCTACCAGCGGTCTTTGGGGGAATCCAGGCAGTTTTCTCGACCCTTCGAGAGTATCCCCACGCACCGTCCGCCTCTGTCACGGCGTGACGGGCCCCGTCACGTCCTCCAACTAGACACGGGATCACGACTCGATCCCCACTCAAAGCAAGGAACGAAAGCGAGGACGACCATGACGAACACACCCCTGACACGGACCCCAAGCACTGTGATCTCGAGCCTGCTGACCGTCGCACTCTTGAGCTTGTTCTTTGCGAGCGCGGCCGAAGCGGTGAAGCGAGAGAGCGAAATCAATGGCACCGCTATCGGACTCTTCTGTGCAGCAGGCCTCAATTCCGACGATTGGAAGGAATGGTGCACCGACACGTACATGACGAGCGACAAGGCCGTCTGCGCGGAAAGCTGTTGCGAGCAGGGGGCGGTTGAGGCCGCCGGAGGGGAAGGATCCACTGATGACGACTTCCTCGACGTACTGCGCATCTGCGAACTGCTCGTGATCGAGCATGCATTCGCTGGCGAAGGTGGCCCGGTCGTCGAGACGACCTACGAGGGATTTACCGACCGTCCAGGCCGGGACTATCGATCATTTGATCTCGACCAACCCGATGCGCGGCTTTGTCAGTCTCAATGCGTCATCGAGGCTCGCTGTGCCGCGTGGAGCTACGTCGAGCCCGGCCTCCAAGGTCCGAAGGCGCGCTGCTGGCTGAAGGACACAGTGCCCGCGCCGCGCCAGCACGATCGCGTCACGTCGGGCGTCAAGATCTCCGTCGAGCCTGGCATGGGTCGCGACGGGCACGACTACCGCTCCCTCGATCTTCCAACGGGCTCCACCTCGGAGTTCTGCCATTCGATCTGTATCAGCGAGGCACCGCGATGCCGCGCATGGACCTACGTGGCGCCCGGTATTCAAGGATCCCAAGCGCGCTGCTGGCTGAAGGATCGCGTGCCGGCACCGGCAGAGAAGGACGGCCGGATCTCGGGCGTCGTCGGCGCCCAGCTCGTCGAGTTCGTGGTCGTCCCGCCGCCTGCACCCGGCCCCACGCCCACTCCGATACGCTGCGTGAACGTCGACCGGCCGCGCTTGAAGCTGCAGGGACTCACACGTGCGCCCGGCTCGCACCGGCTCACCCTCCAAGGCGCGGCCGACTTCTCCTTCCCGTTTCAGGTGCCGCCGGACCCCCGCGCGAGCGGGATCCGGATCGAGATCCTCGACGCTGACGGTGCGGTCGTGGCCGACGCGTCGATTCCCGCCGGCGACTTCGACGCCTCGCGGAAGGAAGGCTGGAAGGTCAACCGCAAGGGCACCGCATACAGCTGGCAAAGCAGGGCGGGGATCGACGGGTTGGACAAAGCGTCACTCCGCTGGGGATCCCGCAGCGACCCAGGCCGGATCAAGTTCTCCGTACGAGGTAAGCGTGGACACTACCTGGTCGATCCAGCAGCGCTCCCGCTCCGCGCTCGGCTCTACATCGCGGGAGCGGCCCTCTGTGCCGACGCGGCCTTCGGAGCCCCCGACGGCGCCTGCACCGACAGCGGTGATTCGGTACGCTGCAAGTAGTAAGCAGGGCTTCCAGCACGCAACGGCAACGCGCGGGGCGGGGCGACACTGTCGCCCCGCCCCGTCTTCGCATCACGATGCTCCCTCGCTCCAGGCACGTCCCGCCACTTCGCCCCCGAGGCAACCTCTGGGCGACGCAACCTCACCACATCAATGCCGATCAGAGTCGCGCGCTCACGACTTCTTCTGAAAGATCACGATCTCGTAGTCGTGTCCGCCAAGGACCGTGACCGGTTGCTCGGGTCGGAACCGCTTGACGACTCTGAGCTCCGGGTGCTTCAGCAGTGACTCCAGAGGCGTCCGACCCTCGTTCGGGCCGAAGTGAGCGTCCCAGACGATGAGGCTCCCGTCGGGCATGCGGCCGACCTCCTGTCGCTTGCGGCGGTGCAGCAGTCTGCCGCGACGCTCGTCACGCGGATCCAACCCGAGTCGCATGCCGACGTAGCCGACATAGTAGTGGATCCGGTTCACACCCAACCCGCTTTCGACAACGTAGTCGACAGCCTCGTTCATGAGTGTCGTCTGGGGATCGAGCCGGAACCCCGATCGGTAAACCTGCGTCGCGTCGTAGGAACCCTTCGCAACCAGAAGCGCGACGACAGGCCCGACCACGAGCGACCACCCCCTGCGCTCGATATCGACGAGCCGACTCACCCCGACAGCCGCGGTCAGCGCCGCCAGGGGGGCGACCGCCGCGGTGACGCGAATCAGTCCGAGCCCGATCCCCTGCCACCACGCTACGGAGTGGGCTCCCACGAACGTCACGAACGAACCCACGACGAGCAGAATGAAGTAGAACGTGTCCCCGAGCCGGCCCCGCTCGCGCGTTACCCACCTGCCGACAAGCACAATCCCTCCCACGAGACAGAGAAGGCCAGTCGTGGGGCCGAGAACGTTCGGCAGGCTCGTGACGAAGTGGAGCAGCTCGCCGCTGCCGTAGACGTCCCGCATCTCACCTGCGTCCGGCATCTCGGTGATCAGCCACCCGAGACTATCCTTGAACGGCCAGCCGGCGATACTGATCACGGCGAAGCCGGTCGCGAGAAGCGGCACCGCCCGGCCGCGCCCTGCGAGAAGGAAGGCTGCGACGAACAGCGGCAGGACGACGATGCCCTCGTTCCGAATGATCGGAAGCAGTGACGCCACCACGGACGCCCAGAGGTATCGTTGCTTCAAGAACAGCAGGATCGCCAGCACGATGAAGCAGCTGAACGTCACTTCGGTCAGTGACGTGAACATCGATACGAAGTAGATGGGCGTGAACACCACCAGAATGATCACGACCCAGGCGTGGGAGAGTTGCATGTGGAGCGCGATCCGCCATGCGAGGCAGGCGGTGAGCAATCCGACGCACAGGTTGTAGAAGCGGGCGCCATCGATGCCGAGCTGCGCGAACGGCGACACGAGGATGGTGAACACGGGCTTGCCCCAGTGGTGGAACAACAAGTCGGGGTACGTCCATGCCCAGTGGGCGATGTAGAAGTGCGAGAAGTGATCGGCGCCTCCGAAGCTGTTCTCGGTTCGAAGGAGAACGATCGTGAGGCCGACGAACAGCGTCGCGAGCACGATAGAGGCGGCGTAGCGTTCGCGTCGTGACGTCACTCGGCGCGTCGAATCAGGTGCTCAGCTGTCTCTCGACAGTATGGCTCCTCATGGTCGGGTTGCTGACCGGCGCCGCACTCATCAAGATGACGATCCGAGCTCGACCGTCGTCGATGGGACGCAGAGCTCTTCTTCCTTGCTGGTGCTGAACTCGTGCTCCTGGATCCAGGTGCGCACGAAGACCGGACGTGCGACGTGCTTCTGCTGTTTGGGGTTGATCTTCTGCTTGCCGGTGCGTCCGTTCTTGCTTGCCGTCTTCTTCTGGTAGCACGTGAGCGCGAGGTCGGGTCGGGTGGTGGAGGCGGACACCACCGGGCAACTCGAGTCGGTGCCGGTCGACTTGTCGACCGCGACGCAATAGCGCGTCGGCTTCTTCAAGTCGTAGACGCGCGCGGCGTCGAACTCGGGATGGCCGTCGCCCGGGCCGCAGTGCGTGAACTCCGCCTTGTTCCCGCCGCACTTGCTGTCGTCTTTGCAGGCCCCGCCGACATTGGCCGGCGAGCCTCCCTGGCACACGTAACGCCGACCACTTTCGAACTGGTCGACGACGATGGCCTGGCGCTTCTGAAACTTGCCCTTGGCGCTCTGCTGGCTACCGGGATCGGCCTTGGCGACCTTGATCTTGTAGCACTTGTAATGATCGACCGTGCTCGAGCCGTCGGGCATTGATGGGGAGCTGTCGAAGTCCTTGTGGGCCAGCGCCAGGAAGCGGTCCTCCTTGTTGGTGTCGAAGCGGAGCGTCCCGAACTGGTTCAGAGTCAGCACGCCCCGGCGCTTGGCGTGCTTGCCGGCACCCTTCTTCCGCTTCATCGCGTAGCCGACCAGATGCGTGGCCTCGTCGACGAGATCGTCGAGGGCAGGAATCTGCTGTGGAACCAGGGTGGGCGGCAGGTCCTTCTGCGTCTTGTCGGCCGGCGCCAGCAGCGCCGCGACCTTGCTCACCGTGTACTCGGTGGCGCCGTCCCAGCCGGTCGAGGAAGTATCGTCGAGGAGCAGGTGGCAGTTCTTGTCGAGCTTCGGCGCTTTCTTCAGCTTGTAGCCCTCAAAGTGATCGAGCGCCGGCTCGAAAGTGACCGGACAACCACCGAGGAGTACCGCCGTCGTCGCGACTGCGCCGCAGGTATCGGTGCAGGCCCCTGCACGCACGTTGCGGGGTCCGCAGCCACGGCATTCCCCGGCCTCCTGGCACTTGCCCTCCGTGCCCTCACAGAAGAAGCACGTCGTGGGAACGCCGCTGACGTCCAGGTGCCAGGACTTCTCGCACGCCTTCCGGTCGCCGTCGAACTCGCGGCAGGCGCGCGAGCCATCGTCTCCGTCCACGAGCGTCTTCCGCTTACGGTCCTGACAGACGGCTTCCTCGGCGCAGGTGTTCTCGCAGACCCCGCGTTCGCGGTTCTTCTCACCACAACCGCGGCAGTCGCCCGCGCCTTCGCACTGGCCGGTGTCGTTCTTACAGACGAAGCAGGAGGAAGGAATACCCTCGTTGTCGAAGTGCCAGGCCTGCTTGCAGGCCTCCGGATCGCCGGTCAGTGTTGGGCAGACGTTATCACCAAAGAGCGGGTTCGTCCGTGACGCGTCGAGGCACAGGCTTCGCGTCGGATCGATGCACGCGTTCGCGCAGGCGCCTTCTTCGATATTGGTCTCGCCGCAGCCGCGACACTCGCCCGCCGCCTCGCACTGGCCCTCTTCGCCCGCGCAGAAGAAGCAGCTCGCGGGAAACTCGGTGTCGTCGTCCGGAACGTGCCAGGCCTGCTCGCACGCGGTCTGATCGTCATCGAAGGCCCGACAGGAGCCGCCGTCTCCGCCGCTGCCACGGACGAGGCGTGGCCGCGGCGGGCAGTCGAACACCGGCCGGGCGCAGTCGCCGGCCCCGAGCACGTGGAGGCCACCGAAGTCCCCCGCGAAACGCGATCGGAAGCTCGTGATCTCGTTCAGTGTGGTGGCATCAAGATCGGGGAATGTGGCGGTGCCGGCGGCGGTGGCGCGCACCTTCTCGCTCTGGCAGCCGTTGTCCGGCACGGGGACGACCCCGGGGAGCAGCGTCCGGAGCCACTCCCAGCCGCCGGCGATCCGGTCCTGGGTGTGGGTGAACAGGCCGCCGCCGTTTTGCACGAAGTCGGCGATCGTCGCGGCGTTGGCGTTCACGATCGCGATCTGGTCTGGCTCCGCGAAGCAGCTCGACGCGCTGCCGCCCCGGGTCACGTGCCAGGCGGCGTTGCACGCTGCCGCATCGCCATCGAACTGTTGGCAGGCTGCGCCGTCCGGCGCGCCCGCGGCCTTGGACCGTGACAGGTCGTCACAGGTCACGACCTCTGAGCTGCACGTATTGGTGCAGACGCCGCCCTGCTCGTTCTTGGGCGAGCAGGTCTGGCACGAACTCCCTGTCCAGAAGCAGCTGGCTCCTTTGAAACCTCCGGTGGTGTGCCATGCCTGCTCGCAGTCGGTCTGGTTGTTGATCGACTGGCAAGTACCGGCGGCAAACCCGGGGCCTCCGAGCGCGACGGTGCGGCCGGCGTCCTCACACGCCGGTGGTGGCACGCAGGTATTCGTACATCCCGCCGAAGCGTTGTTCTTACCGCAGCCGCGACAGCCGGCCCCGTCCCAGAAGCAGCTGGACGCCACGCCGAACTTGTTGCGATGCCACGCCTGCTCGCAGGTGCCCTGATCGGTGAACTGCTTGCATACGCCCTCGCGCGGGCCGCCGGCGTCGATCGTCCGCGCGCCGTCGATACACGTCGGCGGCGCGCCGCAGGTGTCAGCGCATTTACCCTCGGCCTCACGGGTGGCTCCGCAGCCTCGGCAGGGCGCATCGGCTCCGCGGATGCCTCCGCGGACGTTATCGCCGTCGCTCGGCAGGTAGATGATCGCTGCCTCGGTAATCTTGGTGGCGCCAGTGTCGTTGAAGAAATCCGCGATGTCGTCGACATCGGCCAGCCGGACGCGCGTCCATCCCATGCCAGGTAGCCCCGACTCGTCGAAGCCGAACTCGAAGGCCCCGCTCGCGCTGTCGTCGGTGCCGGGCTCATCGTTGCAGCCGAGGCAGACCGCGAGCGTATTGCCGTTGGTTACCTTCTGACCGATGGCATCGAAACCCTCCTCGATGTACTTCCACCCGTCGCTGTTGCCCGGGGCGCCGCCGCCTTCGAGGAAGCAGCTCGCTGGCAGTCCTGACTGTGACAGATGCCAGCCCGTCTCGCAGGCGGTTGGGTCACCGTCGAAGACCTGACAGGAGCCACCGTTCTGGCCCGAAACGGTGGACAGGGTCGTCCGGGTCGGATCGGCGCAGGTGAGGCAGGTGTTCGTGCAGAGGCCGTCTTTCGAGTTGCGACGCCCACAGCCGCGACAGTCGCCAGCGACCCCGCACTTCCCCTCGTCACCGACGCAGACGAAGCAGCTGGCCGGCAGACCGTCTTCGGTGAGGTGCCAGGCCTGTTCACAGGCGGTCGGGTTGCCATCGAACTGCTGACAAGCGTTGGTCTTCGGACCACCGAGAGGGTTGGTGCGCGTAACGTCCTCGCAGAACGACGGCGTGCAGGTGTTGCTACAGGCTCCCGCCTTGAGATTGTCCTTGCCGCAGCCCCGGCACTCACCGGCAGCTTCGCATTTGCCCTCGGTGCTGGCGCAGAAGAAGCACGACGCGGGGACATCTCGCTGCCCGGAGGGGTGCCAGGCCTGCTCGCAAGCAGCCTGGTCGCCGTCGAACTGCCGGCAGGAACCGCCCGCTTCTCCGTCTTTGACCTCTCTACTGACGCGCACGGTCCGCGAGGAGTCGTCGCAGTCGTTGAGGAAGCAGGTGTTGGTGCACTCCCCCCTTCCTTCGTTGCGCTTGCCGCAGCCCGAGCAGTCGTTGAAGCCACCGCGCTCGTCGGCCGCATCGCCGCCGATGATGACTGGACCGCCGGTGACGAGGCCGGCCTGGGCCGCCCCGGCGATCATGAACGTTGCCGCGATTGTGGTGAGAAGGGCTCGGGTCAGCTCTCGCATCGTTCTCCTTGCCGGCGCAATCCCGCGCACCTGGGCGACCCTACCATTCCATATTGGGGCGCCCTGTTGAAAGGCCGCGAGGCGTGCCGCTCGCTCGAGGCACCCGCCCCCGGCTTCGCTGCTTCCGAGTAGGTTCTTGCGTCAGCCGGCCTGACGTCGCTGGTGCTCCGACGAACCGACGTGTACGTAGGCAGTCGCTGCGCGGGTCCCGCGCGCGCCGAAGGGCCGTCCGATGATCGAGTCACCCGAAGGACGTCGCCGCGGACCGCGGTTGGACGTCGCGTTACGTACGCGGATCGAGCGTCGCTTCGAAGAGTGGGGTTACATCTCGGCCCGGAGGCGCTGGCCGATCATCGGCGCGATGGTCGTACTCGCGCTGGCGCTGGGATCGCAGGTTTCGCGGCTCGAGATCGACACCTCGAACGATTCGTTCCTGCAGGCCGACGATCCGACCCGGGTCGTGTACACGGATTTCCGCGAGCGATTCGGTAGCGACCAACTACTCCTCATCACCCTGCGGCCGCCCGAGATCTTCGCGCCCGGCTTTCTCACGACTCTTCGCGAGCTCCACCGCGCGGTCGAGGACGAGATTCCCTACGTGGCCGAGGTCACCAGTCTGGTCAACGTGCGCGAGACCCGTGGGCAAGGGGACGAGCTGATCGTGCGCGAGCTGCTCGAGGAATGGCCGCTCGACGCCGACACGTTACTCGAGATCCGGGGCCGCGCCCTCGCCAACCCGCTCTACCAGAGCTACCTCTTTTCGCGGGACCAACGTACGACGACATTACTCGTCAAGCTCGAGACCTATGCCAACGACTCGGGTTCCGAGGACGCACTCGTCGGATTCGATGACGCCGGAAGCGTCGCACCCATCGGCCTGACGGGCGAGCAGGAGGCGGAGGCGACCGACACGATCATCGCACTGCTCGACCGCTTCCGCACCGACGACCTCACGATCCACCTGTCCGGAGGCCCGGTCGTGGCGGCACGTCTAGCGGCCGAGATGATCGACAACATGGCGGTCTTCGTCTCGCTGTCGTTGCTCGCAGCGGCGCTGCTTCTGTTTGCGATGTTCCGGCGCGTCTCCGCCGTGCTCCTCCCGCTCGTGGTCGTCGCACTCTCGATCGTCTCGACGTTCGGGGCCATGGGGCTGATCGGGAGACCGCTCGGCATTCCAACGCAGATCCTGCCGTCGTTCTTGCTGGCCGTCGGCGTCGGGGGAAGCGTCCATCTCTTGGTGATCTTCTTTCGCGCCTATGATGCGGGCCGGTCACGCGACGAGGCCCTGGCCCACGCCCTGCATCACTCGGGACTGGCGATCGTCATGACCGCACTCACGACGGCGGGCGGTCTGCTCTCCTTTCTGGCCGCTGACGTCCAGCCGGTCGTCGACGTCGGGATCTTCGCACCGCTCGGCATCGGGCTTGGGCTCACCTACTGCATGGTGCTGCTGCCGGCCCTGCTCAGCGCAATCCCGATCGCGCGCCGCCCGTCGCGTGAGGGAGTACGGGCCGGTCGTATCGAGCGGGCGCTGGTGTGGACGGGGGAAGAATGCGTTCGGCATCCGAAAACCGTACTGGGGTGCATGACCGTGATCCTGCTGTTCGCGATCGCGGGCATCACCCGGCTCGGCTTCAGCTACAACCCGATCGGCTGGTTTCCGAAGGACGATCCCGTTCGCGTAGCGACCGAGCTCGCAAACGCCGAGCTTGGCGGCTCGGTGTCACTCGAGGTGCTGGTCGATACCGGAGTGGAGAACGGCCTGCACGAGCCGTCGCTCCTGCGACGCCTCGACGAGCTGAGTGATCGCAGCACGCGCATCGAAGCCGTGCAGGACGTCCGCGTCGGAAAGGTCATCTCGATCGTCGACGTCACCAAGGAGATCCACCAGGCGCTCAACGAGAATCGCGCCGACCACTACGCGATTCCCGACAACCGGACGCTGGTGGCTCAGGAGCTGCTGCTGTTCGAGAACAGCGGCGCTGACGACCTCGAGCAGCTGGTCGATCTTCAGTTTCAGCGCGCACGTCTCACGATGAACCTGCCCTACGCCTCGCCTCTGTACTATCAGCCGTTCATCGAGCGCGTGAGGACGCTCGCCCGCGAGACACTCGGCGACGACGTCGAGATCACGATCACGGGATTCGTCCCCCTGATGACGCGATCGCTGAACGCGATCTCGACCAGTCTTCAGCGCAGCTACCTGATGGCCCTCGCCATCATCACACCACTGATGTTTCTCGTGCTCGGTACGTTTCGCACGGGTCTGGCCGCGATGGTCCCCAACCTGGCGCCGATCATCCTGACGCTGGGGCTCATGGGCTGGGCCGGGATCGCACTCGACACTTTCACCCTGCTGATCGGGAGCATCGCGATCGGCCTGGCAGTCGACGACACGATCCACTTCATGCACGTGTTTCGCAAATACTACGAGGAGCTTCACGACACCTCGGCGGCCGTTCGCGAGACCCTGCGCACCACCGGACAGGCGCTGCTGGTCACGTCCGTCGTCTTGTCACTCTCGTTCTTCATCTATGCGTTCGCGAGCCTCGCCAATCTCGTCAAGTTCGGTCTACTGACGGGATTGACGATCATCTTCGCCTTCGTCGCCGACATCAGCCTCTCGCCCGTACTGATGGTCCTCAGCACCCGAGGTGACGAAGCAGCGCGGCGCTCCGATCGAACGGGGGAGCGGGCAAGCAAGTTGGCACCATGATGGCGCCGCGCGGCCACGAGCAGGCAACGTCGCCTCGGCGCTGGACTACGCGCCGTTTGCCGTCTAGCTGACACGGTGCATCCGTGGGCGGCCTCATGACAAAGCAGCGACGCATCGTCGGCGGACTGATCCCCGCGGCGCTCATGCTCGTGAGCATGGCGGCACCGATGCTCGCCTCCTGTTCCCGCTCGGAGCCGCGGCCCGAGCCGCACCCTACACGCATCGTATTGATCGTCGTCGATACGCTCCGGCGCGACCACGTCTCGGCGTACGGCGGCACGGTGGCGACGCCCAATGTCGATCGCCTGGCCGCGGACGGGCAGCTCTTCACGAACGCGATCTCGTCCTTTCACCAGACCACCATGTCGATGGCGTCGATGTTCACCGGGCGCACACCGAGCATCGAGTCCGTGACACGGAAACTACCGCTACACTGGAACGGGCGGACATGGTGTGGTCTCGCACGATTCGCACCGCAGACAGACGAGGCCTCGTGCGTCCCACGCAGCCTCCCTACGATGGCGGAACGCATGGGAGACGCCGGATACCACACCATCGGGATCGCCTCGAACGAGCTGCTCTTCCGGCCGGCGGGCTTCGAGCGCGGCTTCGACGAATGGTTCGAGATCGGCACTCCGCTGAGCGACTCGGTGGTCGACTACAAGGCGGCCGAGCGTGCTCGCGCAGCCCGCTACGTCAACCAGAAGGTGCGCGACGCCCTCGACGCGCGACCGGACGGCGCGACCTTCCTCTACGTGCACTACATGGACGCGCACGACTGGGATCTTCATGGCTCCTACACCGAGGCCGTGGGCGCACTCGACGTTGGGATCGGCCGTCTGCTCGACGATCTCGCCGAGCAGAGTTTCCTCGACGACGCCGTGGTCGTATTGACGGCGGACCACGGGGAGTCGCTCGGGGAGCGTCATCCAGTTCCCGTGCAGCTCGGACACCTCGGCAACCCCTCGTACGAGCAGGTACTGCAAGTACCTCTCATCGTCATGCCTGCCGTGCTCGAGAACTCGAGTCGCCTGGTCCGCTCTCAGGACATCGCAGACCTCTTGCTCGAGATCGCCGGGATCGAGAGCACATCGATTGGGGACCTCGACAGCGACGAACTCTATCTGAGCGAGGTCGCCTACCAGACCTACCGGCGCGGACGGTGGAAGAGCACGGTCTCGCGCAAGGACGAGCGATTCCTGCTGTTCGATCTCGAAGCCGATCCGGGGGAGACGCAGGACGTGGCGACGTGGAATCCCACCGTGGCTCGTGAGCACATGCGCCGCATCGGGGAACTCGCGAAATCGCTTGCGACGACAGAAGCGCCGCCGGCCGTGCTCTCCGAAGCCGATGCCCAACGGCTGCGCCAGCTCGGCTACCTCGAATAGCCACTACCCTCGAACGGCGTAGCGGCTATCTCACTCGGCGATTCAGCGTTTGACGCCGGCGCCGGAGCGGCCTTCGCCACCGGCGAAACGTGCGGCGCCGCGACTGGCTTCGTCGAAGACCGCGCGGCCGTGACGGGCTTCGATGGTGAGACCGTGCTCGAGCGAGGCGCCGAGACCTTCGTAGACCGCCGCGCGATCCGAGAGGAGTGTCGGCCAGGGAAATCCCGCCATCGTCTCGGCGAGCTCGAGCGCGCGCGTGACGTGCCTCCCGGGCTCGACGACCTCGTTGGCGAGCCCGATCCTGTGGGCTTCCTCGGCATCGACGGGACGCCCGGTGAGAATCATCTCGAGAGCACGCCCGAGACCGACGACGCGCGGCAGGCGCTGCGTGCCTCCATCGACCAACGGCACACCGAAGCGGCGCTCGAAACAGCCGAAGGTCGCTCCGCGCGCGGCGATCCGGAGATCGCACCAGAGCGCGAGCTCGATCCCGCCCGCCACGCAGTACCCGGAGACGGCGGCAATCGTCGGCTTGGAGGGGATGATGCGCGAAATGCCGAGCGGCCCTTCGGCGCGATCTTTCAACGTCTCGACGGCCTTGAGATCGGCGCCCGCACAGAACGCCTGGTCACCCGCACCCGTGAGCACCAGCACCTTGGCGTCGGCGTCGCTCTCGAATCGTCGATATCCGTCGAGCAGTCCGCGCGCGGTATCGCCGTTGACGCAGTTCCGCACCTCGGGACGATTGATGGTGATCAGTGCCGCCGCACCCCGCCGTTCGTACAGGACGAGGGGCTCCGCCACTATTACTGCCCTTGCTCGATGAGCTTGGCGACGCTGAACGATGCGGGCATCCCGCCCGAGGGCTTGTACTTGGTCGCGGAGCCGGCGCCCGAGTCGAAGTGCCATCCTTCGTGCCGAGCCGGCTTGGGTCCGGGATGTGGAACGTAGGTGGCGTGAAGGAGCTGCATGTCGACCATCGTCAATCCTGCGTAGAAATCCTTCTCTTCGTCATACACGGTCGCACCCGGAAACGCCGAGCGTTTGAATTGGTGGTTGTCGATCCACACCTTCCAGAGCTCGTGATTCCGATCGTAGATGTCCGAATACGACACGACCATCGACTCTTTGTCAATGAAGATCACGCGCTTGCCATAGGCGTACTGCGGCAGCTTGGACACGCCCTCGACGACGTACATCGTTCGCTTCTCCCACGCGTCACAGAAGAGAAAGTCGGACGCCCCCGGACATCGCTGCATCGGGTAGTGCTCCCCGTGCAACACGCCGAGCATCTCCTTCTCGCCCAGGAACTTCCAATCGGACCAGGCGATGTGTCCGTTGTAGCCCCAGTAGGAATCCGGATCGGTGTCCTGACCGAACAGCGCATCAGAGCGCTGCGCGGTCGACAAACGGCGTACGCGGCGAAGCGTCGGTACGTACAGCCACGTGTCGTCCTGTTGCGCCGCATCGATGTAGCGGTACGAGAGCGCGCCGATGCCTTTGAGATCGAAGGGCGCCACCAACGGCCCGAGAACCTCTTTGAATCGAATGCCGTCAGGGTTGGGAAGCTCGGGCTTCGGGTCGATGCGCAGCCGCGCGTTGTAGTAGAGACGCCGCGACTCGCCGATCCAGTAGCGGCGCTCGACGTCCATCGGCGTCCCCTGACCGACCGCGCCCGTGTCTGCCGGGAAGTCGTACTCGACGAAGTCGTCCGTCCCCGGGAACGGCCGGTACTCGTAGTTCCACATGATCTTGACGGCTGCCGCGGGGTCCTTGGTATCGACGTTCGGAAACGGCGCGCCGGCGACGTGCCCCTCGAGCGCCAATCCATTCTCGGCAAGCCGAACCTGTCCGGCGTACTTCTCGGTTGCGGCAACGTAGACCTGCGGCCACGTAATGGGCTTCGGCTCGACGATCTTCATCGTCATGCCGTTCCGTACGCACCATTCGATGGCGGGCGACACGAGGTCGGCAACCGTTTCGACGTTACTCGCATCGACGATGTCACCGGGAACGACATCGGCGTGGACCCTGGGGGCGAGCCCTAACAGCAGCACGATGCTCGCAATGCGGAGCATGTGGTTCATGACTTCTCCTCCCCTACCGCGAACCGGAATGCGGCGCCTCAGGTGCGTACGGGAATTGTCAGGCAGGGGCCGGGGGCCGTCTAGGCACGAAATCGCAAAGCACGCCTCACGGGGGTGTCAAAGATCCGACACCCGACTCAGGGGGCGCACGCCTGGCTCAGCCTCGAGCCAACAATGCCCGCCCGAGGACGACCCAGAAGCCGAGCAGCACGAAGTAGCCCGTCACGAAGGCGGTCATGCGATACCCGAGGCGGTTGGACGTCACGTGAATCATGGTGTGGACCAACCTGAGGGCGACGAACACCCAAGCGAGAATGACGAGCGGCTGCGAGACGAGATCTGCTGCGTAGGCCAGAAGGCAGCCTGCATAGAAGAGGACGGGAAGCTCGAGGAGGTTGTGGTAGTTTCGCGCGACCGCCCGGACGATGTCCGGCTCCTGATTGTCGCTCTCACGAAACAGCTTGTAGTAGCTCTGCGTGAACCTGCCGGTGGCAATGCCGCCCACCCTGAGAATGCCGAGCGCGAACAGGACCAGGAGCGTGAGGCTCGCCAGCGCCAGCACAGGCATCAGGATCTCGGTTCGGTTCATCGCCCCCTTCGTCTGCCCAGCAGATCCTGCGTCAGCTGCAGCGTCTCGTTAAGCGACGGATGCACGCTGCCCCTCCACCGCCTCACCTCCTAGGCGGCGAGACTGTTGCTGACTCCAAGGATCCACGCAAGTTGGAGCAACGCCGAGACTACAAGACCGGTCCAATGGTGCGACGGACGGTCTGACCAATCCATGAGAAGCAGCCTGGCGTGCTCTAAAACGAGTTGATAAGTACCCATTGGATGGAGTTTCGCGAGCTGGCGCGTATCAATGGCGGCTACGCCGAGGCCCGGATTCTCCACACCGCCGTGGAACTCGGGATCTTCGACGCGCTCGACGCGTCCGGCCATACCGCGACCGAGCTCGCGACACGCCTCGACACCGATTCCCGCGCCACCGAGCTGCTGCTGAACGCGCTCGTGGCGATGCGCCTGGTGCGCAAGAGCCGGGACACGTTTCGCGAGACCGACGTCTCGCGGACGATGCTCGCCAGTGAGGCACCGGCGTCGTACGCCGACATGGTGCGCTTCGACGCGGCGTTGTGGCCGCTGTGGGACCAGCTACCGGACACGGTCCGCCGCGGCACGCCGGCACGCGAGCCCGATGCGTTTCAGTCGAACGCGGACGATACCGCGCGGTTTATTCAGGCCATGGACAGCCTCGTACGCGCACGTGGGGACGCAGGCGTCATGGCCGACCATCTCGATCTCGACGGCGCGACGCACCTGCTCGACGTCGGTTCGGGTCCGGGGACCTATCCCATCGAGCTCTGCCAGCGCCATCCACACCTGGCGGCAACGATCGCCGACCTTCCAGGCACCCTCGAGGTCACCAGGAAATACGTGGCTGCCAGTGGCATGGAAGATCGCATCACCCTCGTGCCCTGCGACTATCGACGCGATCCGCTCCCGTCCGGTTGCGATGTCGCCTTGCTCTCAAACGTGATCCACGGCGAGGACGAGGCCACCAACCGCGCCCTCATGCGGCGCGTGTTCGATGCACTGACCCCGGGGGGACGCATCTTGATCAAAGATCACATCACCGACGATTCCGGAACCAGCCCAGCCGTGGCCGCGATCTTCAGCGTAACGATGCTCCTCTTCACCCGCGGACGTGACTACAGCTTCCCCGAGGTTCGTGAGTGGCTCGTCGAGGCCGGCTTCGACCGCGTCGAGGTCGACGCGTTGCCGCCCGGCCTCGTGTCCAGCCTGGTGGTGGCCTACAAATGACCAGCGAACCTACCGCCGCGAAATTCTGCTCGAAGTGCGGCGCCGCACTCGGTACCGGAGCGCGTTTTTGCTCCGGCTGCGGGACGGCCGTTGGAGCGCCGGACACGCCGAGTCCCGCGACGCCGCGTTCATGGCGCGAGCAGCTGCCGGGGCTGGCGGTGCTGACGATCTTCCTGAGTGCCGGACTGATCCTCTGGGTCGGAGTGCTCCAGGACACCGGACCCACGGCGACCGCGCCCCGACCCCCCGGACCGCCTCCGGGCGCCGTCGACGGGAGTATGCCGTCCGACCATCCTCCCGTCGGTCTCACCGACGAAGCGAAGCAGTTCCTGGATCAGATGACGGCCAAGGCGGAAGCCGCACCGTCCGACCCGGCCGCCTGGAAGAATCTCGCGCAGGTGCAGGCACGTGCCGCGGCCCTCGATCCTTCGTACGGTGCGCTCGCGGCGGAGTCGTTCCGCCATGCCTTGAATCTCCGGCCCGACGACGCCGACACGATCCGCGCCCTGGCCAACGTCTTCTACGACCAGAAGCAGTACACGGAGGCCTCGGCGCAGTACGAGCGCTACCTCGAGATTCGACCCGACGACATGAACGTGCGCACCGATCTCGCGACGACGTTTCTCTATCGTCAGGAGATCGATCGCGCGATCGCCGCGTACAAAGACATCATCGCCGCCCGCCCCGACTTCCTGCAGGCGCACTTCAACCTCGGACTGGCCTACGAGGCCAAGGGTGATCGCACACAAGCGCTGGCAGCGATCGCCAAAGCGCGCGACCTCGCGACCGACGACCCGACACGGGAGCGCATCGACCATGTCGTCAAAGAGCTGGAGCAACGCGCACCGGGGGCACAACCCGGGACCGCGCGCGCCGACGCGCCAGGCGGCGCGCCCGACAGCGCCCCAGCCGCACCCCCAGCGGAAAACTACCGCGCCGCGGTAGAGCAGGGGCTCCGCGCCCACCCCATCCTCGGCCTCAAGATCACGCGCTTCGAGTGGCCCGACGATACGCGCGTACGCGTCCTCGTCGACAAGTTTCCCATGGACAAGATGCCGGATTCCGTCCGCAACCTGTTCCGCGGACGCCTCGAAACGATCATCTACGACGCCAAGGAGCAGTTCGAGATCGCAGACGAGCGCACGATCGAGCTCGTCGATGCGGCTTCCGATGCGGTCATGGATCGCGCAACGCAGTAGAACGATACGACGCCATGGATCAGGACTTCTTCGCAGAGTACGCCGTCATCGAGGACACCCATTGGTGGTTCCGGGGGCGGCGCAAGATCTTCGAACGCGTGCTGGCCCCGATGGAAGCGCAGCGCGAGTCGAGGCGGATTCTCGATATCGGCTTCGGCACCGGGGCGATGCTGACGTTTCTCGCGCGCTACGGGGCGGTCATCGGCATGGACATGTCGGCAGAGGCCATTCGTTTCGCGCGCACCCGGTGCGACCGACCGATGCTCCTCGGCGACATCACCAAAGTTCCGCTCGCGGATGAGACGCTCGATCTGGTCACCGCGTTCGACATCGTGGAGCATGTCGATGACGAGAAGGGTGCGCTCGCCGAGCTGGCCCGGGTGTGCAAGCCGGGGGGCCACGTCCTTCTGACCGTACCCGCGTTCCAGTTCCTCTGGGGCAATCAGGATGTCGTCAGTCATCACAAGCGCCGCTACCGCCTCGGCCAGCTGCAACAGAGCGTCGAGGGGGCGGGGCTTCGCATCGTCACGCTCAGCTATTTCAATTCGCTGCTGTTCCCGATCGTCGCGGCGGTACGCGTGGCGCGACGTCTGCGCGGCGAGTCGTCCGACGGCGAAATGCCGAAGTCGGACTTCACCATGACCAAACCCGGCGTCGTCAACGATACGCTCACGCACGTCTTCGGTGCCGAGGGACGGCTCCTCGCCCGCTGGCGCTTGCCCGTCGGCGTCTCGTTACTCTGCCTGGCCGAGCGGACGTAAAGGGTATGGATCAGACACCAGAACTGTCAGTCGTCGTGCCCGTCTTCAACGAGGACGCGGTTCTTCCGGAGCTGCAACGGCGCCTGTCGGCGGTGCTGGCCGAGTGTGCGCCCGCGCATGAGATCATCTTCGTCGACGACGGCTCGAGCGACGAATCGCCAACCATTCTGCTCGCCGCCTCCGACGCCGATCCCAGAATCCGCGTGCTCCGCTTCAGCCGGAACTTCGGACACCAAGCCGCGGTAACGGCCGGAATCGAGCACGCCGCGGGCGCTGCGATCGTCATCATCGATGCCGATCTGCAAGATCCCCCGGAAGTGATCCCCGATCTGCTGGCCGAGTGGCGCGCAGGCTCGCAGGTGGTGTCGGCAGTACGTGGCGTGCGCGAAGGCGAGAGCCCGATCCGCCTGGCGTTGATCCGACTCTTCTACCGATTGATTCGTGGCATGTCGTCGGTCGATCTGACGCCGGACGTCGGTGATTTCCGGTTGATCGATCGCCGCGTCGCCGACGCTCTGAATCGACTTCCGGAACGCAACCGCTACGTCCGCGGTCTCGTGCGCTGGGTCGGCTTCAAGCACAGCGAGGTCCGGTACCGGCGCGCTGGTCGCTTCGCTGGCCAGACGAAGTATCCGTACACCAAGCTGATTCAACTCGCGCTCGACGGCATGACGAGCTTCTCCGCCGTCCCGCTACAGCTGGTGACCTATCTCGGCTTCGCCGTCTCCGCACTCAGCCTGGGCCTGGTGGGCTTTGCATTGATCAGCCACCTCGGCGGCGGGCAGATCCCCGCGGGGTGGACCTCGGTCTTCGTCGCGGTCGCGTTTCTGGCCGGAATACAGCTCGTGGCCATCGGCATCCTCGGCGCCTACGTCACGCGCATCTTCGACGAAGTCAAAGGACGTCCGCTCTACATCGTGGCCCACGATTCCAAACACGATCAGTCACCAAAGTAGCCACGCCAACGCAGACACACTGCGTAGACACACCGACGCGCTAGGACTTGCCGAGCACGCGCGCACTCGGGCGCGCTGACACCTCGGAGAGCCACCGCGAGAGGTGCTCATGCCGTGGCTCCACCGTGAACACCGAGGGCGTCCCGAGGTCGAGGGCGACCTGGGCGGTGATGTCGGCGATCGTGTAGTCGTCGCCCGCGAGGAACTTCCGGTCAGCGAGCGCGCCATTCAGCCAATCGAGATGCTTCCGTGCGCTCTCCTTCGCGGTTTCGGCGTAGGCTGGAAGCTGCGCGATCTTGTCCTTGAAGAACGGAATCGTGTGCTGGAAGTAGTCAGCGGTGCTGCGAAACAGTCCGAGCTCGAGACGGCGATTCCACATCTCGACGACGGCCTGCTGCAAGGGGCCCATCCCCAGCAGCGGTGGCTCCGGATAGTGCGATTCCAGGTAGCGACAAATGGCGACACTTTCGGTGATGCACGTACCATCGTCGAGCTCGAGTACCGGTAGCAATCCGAGCGAGTTCTTCTCCAGGAAGGCTGGGGTCTGATGCGCGCCCGCCATGACGTCTACGGTCACGGACTCGATCTCGGCGTTCTTCTCGGCCAGGAAGATGCGTACGCGCCGGGGATTCGGCGCCCCGATCTCGTAGAGCTTCATACCTGATGCGTCCCCGTGGACGCCTCCAGGTGCGCCGCGAGGCAATCGAAGGAGCTCGCCCAGCCCTCGGAGTGTGCGCGAGACGCCGTCGCCGTCTCGAACTGGTCGTGGGTCAGGGTGAGGAGGGAGCCGTCGCCCACCGGATCGAAACGAAGGGTCACACGCGTCTCGTCCTTCGGTTGACTCTCCCACGCCCAGGTCATGCAGATGCGGCGGGGAGGATCGAGCTCGAGAAAGCGGCCGAGAACGACGACGGGGTTTCCCTCCGAGTTCGCCATCGCGATCCGGTACCGGCCGCCAGAACGAGCGTCGATCTGCACGTCGGTACACGTGACGCCCTTGGGTCCGAACCAGTGCGTCACGTGCTCGGGTTCCGTGAAACAGCGGTAGAGCTGCTCACATGATGCCGGAAAGGTGCGCTTCAACTCGAGTGATAGTGCGTCGGATGCTGCGGGCTCCGACATCTTGGAGGCTGCATTACTCATCGTCGTCTCCTTGGGTCTCCGTAGTGCGCTTGTTGAGCGCGTCGACGTAATCGGCGAGCGAATCGAGGCGGTCGGTCCAGAAACGGCGGTGATTCTGGAGCCAGTCAGCCGCCTCGTTCGCCGCCTCGGGAACGAGCCGACAACGATGGAACCGTCCGTTGACGGTTCGCGCGATCAGACCCGCACCCTCGAGCACCTTCAGATGCCGCGAGATAGCAGGAAGCGACATGCCGTAGGGCTCGGCAAGCGTGCTGACGTTCGCCTCGCCGGCGCGGAGCTGCGTCAGGATCGCGCGGCGAGCGGGATGGGCAAGGGCGCTGAACGTCATGTCGAGATGCTCTTGCATAGTTAACGTCTTGGTTAACTATGCTGCGGAGCCGAGTCAAGTTGCGAGTCCCGTTTCCGTCCCAACCCTGTGATTTCCGGGAGTTTGCTTCACCCCCACCCCCCTCTTAGAATCCCCCGCGACCTATGAGCTCTCCTTACTACCTTCCGATCGGCGACGAAGTAGAGATCTTCCAGACGGCCTACGAGAAGCGGCTACCCGTGCTCCTCAAAGGACCTACCGGGTGCGGAAAGACACGCTTTGTCGAGTACATGGCCGCAACGCTTCATCCTGGTGGGGCCGATGCAGATCCACTGGTCACCGTCGCGTGTCATGAGGATCTGACCGGCAGCGACCTCGTCGGTCGGTATCTCATCGAAGGCGATCAGACGGTGTGGATCGACGGCCCGCTGACGCAGGCCGTGAAGCGTGGCGCGATCTGCTACCTCGACGAGATCGTCGAGGCGCGGAAGGACACCATCGTCCTGATTCACCCACTCACCGATCACCGCCGGATTCTCCCCATCGACAAGAAGGGCGAGATCCTGCCCGCGCACTCCGACTTCCTCCTCGTCATCTCCTACAACCCCGGCTACCAGAGCGTCCTGAAGGACCTGAAGCAGTCCACGCGCCAACGCTTCGTCAGTCTCGAGTTCGAGTACCCACCGCGCGACAAAGAAGCGCAGATCATCGCCCACGAAGGGCCCGCCGAGATGCGAACGGCGCTCGAGCTTGCCACGCTCGGTGAGAAGATCCGCAACCTCGGAGCGGGCGGGCTCTCGGAGGGCGTCAGCACCAGGCTCTTGATCTACGCCGCGCAGCTGATCGCGGGTGGCATCGCACCGCGACGAGCGTGCACCGCCGCGATCAGCCGCTCGCTGACGGACGACGTCGAGCTGCGGCGCGCGCTCGACGAGATGGTCGGATCGATCTTCCCCTGATGGGCCGGATGCCCCGGATGCCCGGGACGCCGGCGGCTTCATGAGTCGGCTGCGCGGCCTGTGGTTCGATAGTCGGCACCTGGCCACCGGTGCTCCCGATCTGCACGCCGAGATCGCGGCACTCACCGAGAGCACCCGCGAGGAGATGCTGACGACCGGCGATCGCCTCGCCGACGTCTCGCTGACCCTGGCGCAACGATACTGCCGCCGCGCGCCCGCAGCGCTCCACCACGGTATCGATTGGTTCCGCCATTGGGTGTCCTGTGGCGAACGTCTCGCGCGCGTCGATGCCGGCTCGCGCGCCGCCGCGGCGGCCTACTTCGCTCTCGAGCCGGCGGACCTGGCCGCGGTGCCGAACGCCGACGTCGAACGCTGGATCGCGCTCGGCGAACGTGTCCTCCAGACCTCGCGTCGGCTCGGCGAAGTCTTCGTCGCAGAGAGCGGTACGATCCTCGGCACGTTCGATCGGCCAGCCGAGCGACTGCAACGCTGGGTCGACGAAGGGCTCTCGCTCCTCGGCAAAGACTCCTGGGAAGCGGAGATTCTGGCATTGCACTTCTTCGAGGCGACCAGTCTGGTCGTGCCGCTGTTCGTCCCCGAAGATTACGCTACCTGGGCGTCCCTGGCGCGCGCGGTCGAACGCCTTCGCGCCACACGCTCCGAGTTCTTCGCATCGGTCCCCGCCTCGGCGCACGCGCTGCCGGAACGCGATCGTGGCGCGGCACTGCGGGTCGCATACGCAGCGGCCGGATCCGCACCGGTCGTCGCCCTCGAACTCTACTTCTCATTGCCGACGGTGCTCGAGGCGCTCCCCGACGACCAACGTGCGGCGCTGAACGACAGCGTGACCCCGGTAGCAAGGTCCGCCCCTTTCGCGCTTCGCGAGCTCCTCCCGGTACTGCGGGTAATTCTCGAAGCGACTCCAAACGATGTCCGCCGTGAGGTACTGCTCCTGGCCGGAATGGTTGCCGCGCAGTTCCCCGAAGGTGTCGTACCGTTCTACCGCGTGCTGCCGCGTCTGCTCGAACGCACGGGCCTCGAAGGTCTCGCGCGCTGGGTCGAGCGCGGACTGCAAGTGGCCGATGACAGCAGCAGCGCTGGCCAGGCGTTCTTCGGCCTCGACTCGCGTACCAGTCGCGCAGTGCTGGCAACGGAATCAACGGCCGTCGACTTCGTCGAGGTTGAAGGCCTGATGCGTCGCTACCTCCAGATGCTGACCGGTCCCACCACCCCGACCAGCCCGACGACACGAGGCTGGCGCGTCGGCGGCGATGCGCACGCGAGCTACCGACCGCCGTTCGCGGTCGATCCCGAGCGCGAGGCTGAGGCGATCTTTCCACTGCGCGTCGATATCTTCCCGACGGCCGAGGCTAACCTGCGCCTCTATCGACTGGTCGCCGCGCATCACGCGGGCCGCCGCGAGTTTGGCACCGACGCGATGGAGCCGCCCGTGGGTGAGTTCCTGGCGAGCTTCGACCATCCCGAGATCGCGACCGAGTTGCTTGCCATCTTCGAGGGCGTGCGCCTCGATGCGCGCATTGCCGGGGCGTACCGTGGTCTGGCGGCTGATCTCGGTGCGGTCGAACACGACTGTACGCGGAGCGATCTCAGACTACCGGGGACGGTGGAACACTTCACAACCGTGCTGCGGCACGCACGCCGCCCCGACATCGTACGCCGACTCCCCGGCATCGCCGCGCAGCTGGCCACGCCGTCGGCGACGGTCCAGGACAGCGTCGATGCCACCCGGAGCGTCTATCAGGAGATTCTGCGCGGCGATTTCGTACGACTCTCGGCCGCCGACCCCGCGGGGTTCGCCGACATGATGGCCGACTCCGAGATGATCGACGCCCGTCTCGAGCTCGACGGCGACGGCGAGTCGCTCGCGAGCGACCAGGCACCGAACGCCGATCCTCCCAGCGACGCTGCACCGGTCGACGAGCGCCCGGAAGGGCTGGAGCTCGACCCCGACGGTGACGAGGGCGGGACCGGAGTCCCGATCGATCCCGAGACTCTCCTCAAGATGCTGAAAGAAGGCGCCTCGATCTCCATCAAGCAAGGCGCGGGTGGTGAGCACGTCGAGGCGCTCGGTCTCTACATCTCGGACCTCGGCGGCAAGCTCCCGCGCGAACGCATGCAGGAGTTGAAGGCCCACCTTCGGCAGGCACACGGCGCCCTGGCCCACACGCCAGCCGGCACCGGCGACGGCGCTTTCGTCTACGACGAGTGGGACTACACGATCAGCGACTATCGCCATGCCTGGTGCCGCCTCGCCGAGATCCCACTCGCGAGCGATACCGGTGAGTTCTTTCAACGAACGCTGGCGACGCATGCCGATCTGCTGCCGGAGGTCCGTCGTCAGTTCCAGCAGATCCGCCCCGAGCGCTATCGCATCGTGCATGCGCTCGAAGATGGGGAAGAGTTCGACCTGAATGCCGTCATCGATGCGCGCGCCGATCGTCGCGCCGGACACGCACCGTCACCCAAGCTCTACCAGGCACGCCAGCGCGAGGAGCGCGACGTCGCGACCCTCTTCCTGATCGACATGAGCGCCTCGACCGACGAGCCGGCGCCCGAAGCCCCCGAGCGCCGGGTGATCGACATCACGAAGGAGGCGCTCGTCGTGATGACCGAGGCGCTCGAAGAGATCGGCGATGCCTACGGCATCTACGGCTTTTCCGGCCACGGCCGTCAGCAGGTCGAGCTGTACCTCGTGAAGCAATTCAACGAGTCGCTCAGCCCGGCAATCAAGGGTCGGGTCGGGGCGATCGAGCCGAAGCGCTCGACCCGGATGGGCACGGCACTCCGCCACGCTGTCGCGCGCCTGCGGGCGGTCGGCGCGCGCTCCAAGCACATCATTCTGCTGTCGGACGGCTTTCCGCAGGATCTGGACTACGGCGACGATCGGCGCTCCAATACCTACGGGATCCAGGACACCATGATGGCCTTCCAGGAAGCCATGCGAGCGGGCGTCATGCCGTTCTGCATCACGGTCGACAAGGCCGGTCACGACTATCTGAAGGATATCTGCGACGCCTCGCGCTACATCGTCATCGACGATATCACGTCGTTACCGCGCGAGTTGCCGAAGATCTATCAGCGTTTCGTCAAGCCCTGAGCGATCGCGCCGGGGCATACTGTATTCTTAGGAGGTAGGATGGCTCTGCTACGACGTCTGCTTCTCAGCCGATCTGGCATCATCGCTCTGCTCTGGCTGGCCTCGATTGTTGGTCTGCACTACGGCCAGAAACGACACAACGAGCTGCACGTCGATTTTGGCGAAACGGCCGAGGTCGGCGAAACGCTGATACCGGGCACCGCGCTCGCGACCACCGTCGCCGCGATGATCGACCACGAGCTGCAGCATGGATTCGGCTGGCGTCCGAACGACTTCTTCCTCTGGGGTCCGCGTTTGTGGGCGGACAACAACGCGAACCGTCAGCTGGGCATTCTTCAGACCGTTCGCGAAACCATCCGCGTGATGAAAGACCACCTCACCAAGATCTCGAGCGACGAGTTCGATGCGAATCTCCAGGAAGCGGACACGATGTTCCGGAACGATGCCGAGCGTCTATGGATGCCCTCGGCCGAGAGCCGCTACCGAAAGGGCGTCGAACACCTCCAGGAATACGTCCGCGGACTGCAACCGCAACTCGGAACGTCGAAGCCCATCAATCAACGCCACATGGAATTGCTGCGCCTCTTCCAGGCCTGGACCGATCTCCTCGGCGACGCCCACGCCAACCTCTACCGACGGGAGATCAACGAGACCCGCATCCGTCCGTGGGAAACCGACGACCTCTTCTACCGTGCGCAGGGCTTTGCGCACGCCATGTCGCACTGCCTCGAAGCGCTCGAGCACGACTACGCGCCGGCGCTCGAAGAGCGTCCGATTCTCGCCGACCTCATCACCGAGGTGAAGCAATCGCTCAACATGGCAGCGCCGCTGAAGCCGCTCGTGATCATCGACGATCGCCCGGCGGGTCTATTCGCCAACCACCGTCGGAATCTCGACTCGTACATCACCGAAGCGCGCCAGAAGATGTACTCGATCCGGGAGGAGCTGGAGAAGTAAGCCGCGTCATCCCGGGCACCTGGCCCCGGTCACGCACGGGCGACACTCGTCAGCGTGCCGCGCGGGGACGCTGGCCGGCCAGGCGGCCGGACACACGCTCGAGATCGCCCGCGAGTCGCTTCGGGGAGGCGCCCGCTTCGCGGATGATGCCCCACCAGCTGCTCCCACGCCGGAGATCGTCGACGAGGCGCTCCGGCGAGATCTTTGTCGAGCGTAGCAGCGCGAAGGCGAGGGAGGCCTCGCCGGGCGACAACGACGCCTGATTCGAAAAGCGGACGACCGACTCGGGCTTGACGTCGAACGCGCGACCAATCTCGGTCGCAACGAGCTGCTCCGATCCCGATTTCGCCGCCAGACGGTCGATCTTCACCACCGCATCGAGGAGCGCTTCCTCGCCCGCATCGCCACCGCGAAGCTGCTTCAGCGACGGGAGCCTGCGATTCGAGACGCGACCAGGCTCATAGAACTCGAGCGCACGCGGCATCGTGGCTTCGATACGCCGGATGCGGGTGCCGTGGCTCGGATGGGTCGAGAGGAACTCGGGCGGCGCAGCCCCGGCGCCCTTCAGCTGACTCATGCGTTGCCAGATGCCGATGGCCGCGTGCGGATCGTAGCCGGCTTTCGCCATCAGAATGAGACCGATCTCGTCAGCCTCGGACTCCTGGGCGCGACCGAACGGAAGCATGACGCCCATATGTGCGCCGAGACCGTACGCCTGCATCAGGAGATCGGCCGTTGCGCCACTCGTCGTACTCCCCGCGGCCACGGCGAGTCCCATCCCGAGGATCGAGACCAGCTGGCCTTGACTCGCACGCTCGGCACCGTGATGCGCGATCGCATGCGCCACCTCGTGACCGATCACGCTGGCGAGCCCCGCCTCATCCTTCGCGACGGGAAGGATGCCCGTGTAGATCCCGACCTTGCCGCCGGGAAGAGCCCACGCGTTCACTTGTTCGTCGTCGTCGAACAATGTGAACTCCCACCGCCATTGCGGCTGCCCGGACACCGTGGCGATCCGACGACCGACGTCCTGCAGAATGTTCGAGGTCACGGTGTCGTGCGAAATGCGGGCGCGCCGACGTGCGATGGCGTACAGCTGTTCGCCCTGACGGATCTCTTCGCTCGCCGAGACCATCGAGAGCTGGCGGCGACCCGTATACGGTACGATCGCACAGGCGCCGGCGACAAGGGTGGTGATCACGGCAACGAGGGCCAACCTCGCGCATCGGGAGGACTCGTTCACGTTCGCGATACATAGCACGGCGCGCATTTCACTCCAGACGTACGCGGAAGGGCTCCGACTCGGTGACCTTCCACCCCTGCCGGAGCCCGAGATAGGCACGATCGACGTTGTCGCGGGGGAGGCACCCGGCGCGCGCTCGTACGACCGGCTCCATCTCGGCGACGGTCGACGTCTGCACCGTCGGCGCCGCATGCGGGGCCGCGGCCTCCCCTGACGTGCCTGTCGTGGCCTGGTCGCGAAAGACATTGTCGGCGGCATAGACGGCGGCGGGATTCTTCAACCACAACGCCGAGTTCTTCTTACCACCGATGCTGGTCGCGTAGCGCGAAAGCGTAAAGAGCGACGCCACGATGTTCCCGCTCGCCCCACCCTCGAAACGCGCGCCCCACAGGCCCCAGTCCTCGACGATGACGTTTCGCATGTCGACGCTGGTCGTACCGTCGAAGAGTGGGCTCCGCATCCAATTCTTCTGCAACAGCGTATGATGCACCGAGACGTTGTGCGTGCCGTCGTACTTGCTGAACAGGCCACGAGTATTGCCGGCGAGATAGCTGTACTGCACCGTCACGTCGTGCGCCCCGTGCGTGATCGTCATGCCATCGTCGCGTGCACCCGTGGACGAGACGTGGTCGATCACGACGTTGAAGGCCTCGGGACCCTTCACGCGCAGATTATCGTATCCGTTCCGCAGGCGGAGGTTGCGCACGATCACGTCATGGCCGCGGATGTCGAGCAACGCTACGTCCTGCTCGAGCCGCGACCCGTCGATCGTGGCGCCGTTGCCCTCGATGGTCACACCGCTGCCGGTCACCTGCGGGAGCATCTTCTCGAGGACGATCTTGGCATTCTCGGGTAGGTGAATCGTCACGTTGCCGGTGCGGGCTCTGGAGAAGACCTCGCGGAGAGCCTTGGTCGACACGTCGGTGACCCTGAGGTCCCTCCCGTCGGCACCACCACGAGTGGACGCCCCGAACCCCTCGAACGGAAAGGCCGTACTGGTGGGCACCGGGGCCGGAGCGCTCACGGCAGGCGTCGCGGCCGGCGCGGGAGCACCGGGGGAGCGACACGCACCCGCGGCCACGACGACGCTGAGCGCGACCACGAGCAGTGTTCGCCTTGCGTCTACCCGCTGCGGTTCGTTCATCCACGACATGGGGCGGTACCATAGCGCGTTCATCGACAGCGGACACCCGGGGACGAGCAGCTTGCGCACATCCCGAGAGCGCGGCATCTTCAACTCGACCCTGAGGCCCGCTCCGGGCCTTATTGCCCCACCACGAAGGGATTCTCGATGACAGCAAAGGACAACTACGGCGCGCGGAGCATGCTTCCCACGGCGGGAGGATCCGTCACCTACTACCGGCTCGCGGCACTGGCGAACCAGCAGGGGGTCGATCTCGACACCCTGCCGTACACGGTGAAGATCCTTCTCGAGAACACGCTGCGCCATCAGAACGCCGACTTCGCCAACCCGGCCGACATCCTGACGCTGGCGCGATGGACCCCGCAACCAACCCAGGCCGAGCTGCCGTTCATGCCCGGCCGCGTCGTCCTGCAGGACTTCACCGGCGTCCCCGCCGTGGTCGATCTGGCGGCCATGCGTACCGCCGTCGCGCGCGCCGGCGGCGATCCCAAGCAGATCAATCCTCAGGTTCCGGCGGATCTCGTCATCGATCACTCGGTGCAGGTCGATCAATTTGGGGCTGCCGGGGCCTTCACCGCCAACGTGGCGCGCGAATACGAGCGCAACCGGGAGCGCTACATGTTGCTGCGGTGGGCACAGGGCGCCTTCGAGAACTTCCGCGTCGTCCCGCCGGGCACCGGCATCGTCCATCAGGTCAATCTGGAGTTCCTCGCCAGCGTCGTCCAACTGCGCGAGCACGACGGCGTGCAGGTCGCCTTCCCGGATACCTTGGTGGGTACTGATTCGCACACCACCATGATCAACGGCCTCGGCGTCGTCGGCTGGGGAGTCGGCGGCATCGAAGCGGAAGCGGTCCTGCTCGGACAACCGCTGTATCTGCTGTCGCCCGTCGTCGTCGGCTGCGCGCTCCACGGACGCTTGCCGACCGGGACGACCGCGACCGATCTCGTCCTCAGCGTAACCGAGCTGCTGCGCGCACACGGCGTCGTCGGCAAGTTCGTCGAGTTCACCGGTCCCGGCGTCGCCGAGCTCTCCCTCGCCGACCGCGCAACCATCGCCAACATGGCACCCGAATATGGGGCGACTGTCGGCCTGTTTCCCGTCGACGACGAAACGCTGCGATATCTCCGCGCCACCGGGCGCGACGAGGCACTCGTCGATCTCGTCGAACGCTACACGAAGGAGCAGGGGCTGTTTCGCACCGCGACCACTCCCCGCCCGCATTTCTCCGAAGAGATCGCCCTCGATCTCGGCATGGTCGAACCGAGTCTCGCCGGCCCGAAGCGTCCGCAGGATCGCAGCACGCTCGCGCAGGTGCCGGCGAGCCTCCGCGACGGGTTTCCGACCGGCACCGACGCCAGCGCCACGATCGAGATCGATGGCACGCAGGCGACACTCGGTTACGGCTCGGTCGTAATCGCGGCCATCACGAGCTGTACCAATACCTCGAACCCTTCCGTGATGATCGCCGCGGGTCTCGTCGCCAAACGCGCGCTCGAGCGGGGCCTGATGCCAAAGCCCTACGTCAAAACGAGTATGGCGCCCGGCTCACGGGTCGTCACCGACTATCTCGAGGCGGCAGATCTCCTCGAACCCCTGAACGCACTCCGATTCAACCTGGTCGGGTACGGCTGCACCACATGCATCGGCAACAGTGGCCCCTTACCCGAACCCGTTGCGAACGCCATCACCGAGCACGGCCTCGTCGTCTCTGCGGTGCTGTCCGGCAATCGCAATTTCGAGGGACGCGTGCACGCGCAAGTACGCGCGGCCTACCTGGCCTCACCGCCACTGGTCGTTGCCTACGCCCTCGCCGGCACGGTGGACCTCGACCTGGCGACCGATCCACTCGGGAACGACCGTGACGGCGCGCCGGTCTATCTACGAGACTTGTGGCCGAGCGCGGAGGATGTCCAACGCGTGCTCGCCGAGGTCGTGAAACCAGAGCTGTTCCACAAAACGTACGGCAGGGTCTTCGAAGGCGACGAGATGTGGCAAGGGCTCCCGGTGCCCGAAGGGGAGAGCTACGCCTGGAACGACGCGTCCACCTACGTGCAGGAGCCGCCGTTCTTCACCGACCTCGCCCCCGAGCCGGCGCCGCTCGAAGGGATCCTCGGTGCGCGTACGCTCGTCGTCGTCGGCGACTCGGTCACGACGGACCACATCTCGCCCGCCGGCGCCATCGCCAAGGACGGACCCGCCGGGCGCTACCTCCTCGCCCACGATGTCGAGCAGCGGGATTTCAACAGCTTCGGCTCGCGTCGCGGGAACCACGAAGTGATGATGCGAGGTACGTTCGGCAACGTGCGGTTGCGAAACATCCTCACACCGACACGGGAGGGCGATTGGACGATCGACCATTCGACCGGCGAGGAACTCCGCATCTTCGAGGCGGCCGAGCGCTACCGGCAGGCTGGCACGCCCCTCATCGTACTCGCCGGAAAAGAGTACGGCACGGGCAGCTCGCGCGACTGGGCGGCCAAGGGCACGTTGCTGCTGGGGGTGCGCGCCGTGCTGGCCGAAAGCTACGAACGCATCCATAGAAGCAATCTCGTTGGGATGGGGGTCCTCCCACTCCAGTTCAAAGCCGGCGAGACGCGCGCGAGCCTCGGCCTCGATGGTCACGAAACGTACGACATTCCTGGACTCGGCGACGATCTAGAGCCGCATGCCGAGCTCGAAGTGATCGCGCACCGGGCCGATGGATCCGAGGTCCGGCTGCAGGTCATCGCGCGCGTCGATAGCACGGTCGAGATCGGCTACCTGCGGCACGGCGGCATTCTCCAGATGGTTCTCCGCAACCTGACGCACGCGTGACGATCGCGCAGGAAATAGCCGGGCAGAGCATACCCCAGATGTCACTTCCTGTTCGCTTTTCCTTGTGTTTCGAGGCTTCATAGGTATAACCCCCGAGATCTTTCCGGCTACGATTTCCAGGAGACAGCGACGGATTGGACGGGCGGCAGAGGTTGGTGATGATGATGTCTCGACGGGTGACCGGACGTGGCAGGGTGAGCACCCTGGCCGCGCTCGCAGCGGCGCTGGCGAGCGGTTGTATGCTGACGGGCCCCACCCAGCCCGCGGCACCGGGGCTGGCTGACGCTGCCAACGCCATCCTGGCGCGACAGATCGTGCCCGCCGCGCCAGCAGTGGTGCCCAATCCGTTCGACGTCGACAAGCCCGAAGCCGACGGCTACGTCGCCAGCTACTCGACGAAGTCGCGCCGCACCTTCGACCGCGCCCTCATTCGCGGCAGCCGCTACCTCATCTCCATGACCGACATCCTGGCACGCGAGGGATTGCCGACACAGCTTGCCTATCTTCCCCTCATCGAGAGCGGCTACCGCACCCATGCCGTCTCGCATGCTGGCGCCGCCGGACCATGGCAGTTCATTCGCCGCACCGGCAGGCTCTACGGGCTGCGCATTGACGCGCTCGTCGACGAGCGCCGTGACCCGATCAAATCGACGGAAGCGGCCGTCCGATATCTGAAGACCCTCCACGCCATGTTCGGCGACTGGGAACTCTCGCTCGCAGCCTACAACGTCGGCGAAGTCCGGGTCACGCGCCTCCTCGACCGGGGCATGCCCGACTATTGGACCATGCGACGGCATCTCCCGCGTGAAACGTCGGAATACGTGCCGCGGTTCCTCGCCGCACTCCGGATCGCGCAGGCGCCGAGTGATTACGGATTCGAGTCTCCGATCCACCTCGACCTGCGCTTCGAAACCGTCCACGTCGATCGCGACCTGCGGCTCGACACCGCATCCGCACTCTCGGGCGTGCCGGAAGCCGAGCTGATCGCGCTGAACCCTGCACTCAGGCGCGAGATCACACCGCGGGGCTACGAGCTGCGCGTGCCGCTGGGCAGCGCGACGCCACTCCGCGATGCGCTCGCGCGCTACGCGACCGCTGGAACCGCACCCGACGCTGCACGCCTCGCGATCGTCGAGGATTGCCGCACCGGTCGCTGCTGAAAGCGGCCGGCCCGGAACAGAAAAACGCCGGCTACTTCCGTCGCCGGCGCGCTCCACGACGTGCCCCGGCACGACGCGTGCGCCCGGCGCCCTCGCGATGCGCCGAGCCATCGGCCACACGCGTGGCCCCCTCGCCGTCGTCCTCGCTGGCCGTCTTGGTCAGATAGTGGAGTAGCGTCCGCACGCCAAAGCCCGTGCCCCCGCGCGGATAGTATGGCAGCGCCTTCTCGGTAAACGCCGGCCCGGCAATGTCGAGGTGGACCCACGGTGTTTCCGCGACAAAGTGCTCGAGAAAGAGTGCCGCCGTGATGCTGCCGGCGAATCCGCCGCCGATGTTCTTGATGTCCGCCACCGGACTCCGGATATCGTCTCGATAATCGGCGACCAGCGGAAGCTCCCAGAGCGGCTCACCCGCGGCCCGCCCCGCGGCGGCGATACGCTCGACGAGGGGACGATCGTTCCCGAACAATCCCGCCACCTGATGCCCCAGGGCAACCATGCACGCGCCGGTGAGCGTCGCCAGGTCGATGATGGCATCCGGCTTGCGATCGACGGCGAGGATGAGCGCATCGGCGAGAATGAGGCGACCTTCGGCGTCGGTGTTCAGGACCTCCACCGTTTTTCCGTTCCGATAGGTGATGACATCCCCGGGCTTCTGCGCAGTGCTACTCGGGAGATTCTCGGTCGCGGGGACGAAGGCACTCACCTCGATCGGGAGCTGCAGCTTCGCGAGGACCTGCATGGTCGCAAGCACGGTCGCTCCGCCCGCCATGTCGATCTTCATCGTCTCCATCGACTTTGCCGGCTTGAGCGAGAGGCCACCCGAATCGAACGTGACACCCTTTCCGACCAGTGCCACGTGCCGACGCGCACCGGCCCCCTTGTAGTGAAGCCGGATCAAACGCGGCTCCTCACGACTTCCGCATGAGACCGCCAGCAGGCCAGCAAGCTTCTCTTTCTTGATGCGCGCGAGATCCCAGACCTCGACGGCGAGGCCCGAGCGCGTGCCGAGCTTCTTCGCGAATGCCTTCGCGAGATCTCCGAGATACGTCGGCGTCTTCACCGCCGCGGGCTCGTTCACGAGGTCGCGCACCAGCGCCACGGCCTCGACGATCGCATCGACGCGCTTCCACAGTGCGCGCAACTCGCGATCGGCTGGCGGATCGGGTGCGAGGATCGTCAGACGCTCGATGGCCGGCGGGGCTTCGCCGTCGGACTTGTACTTGGCGAATCGGTAGCCCGCGAGGTGGAAGCCCTCGGCAAGCGCCATCAGATGCGCTTCGTCGGTCGCCCGGGCATCCGCGAGGATCGCCACCTGCCGCGCACCCGCCGTCTCCGCGACGGTGCGGCCTCGCGCCGCCGCACGGCGCCAGGCATCGGCATCGAGCGCACCCGCAGCGCCGAGGCCCACGAGACAGAGTACACGCCGACTACGGCCGGCGACCGGAATCGTCGTCACCTGTCCTTCGCGTCCGCGAAAACGCGTCGCCGTCACTTCCCTGCGAAGTGCCGCGCCGCCTGCGGCCCGTCCGAGCGCACGCACCGTCGCTCCGTTCTCTTCGCCGGCCGCGAGAGGAACGATCACGAACTCCCCTGTCGCCTGCCGTGCGTCGCCCCGCCGGACCCGAGTCTCCATCGGCCGGGTTGTAGAGAGTTTGACCGCCCTACTCAACAGTTGCGGGCCTGCCACGCGCCGGATAGGCGTGACGCATGCCGCGCCCGCCGCTGCTCGCTACCTTCGCCGTGCTACTCGCGCTTGTGGGAGGCTGCACGCGAAGTGAGGCGCCGACCGGCTTTCGCGTCGCCCTGCTGAGCCCGGGACCGATCAGCGACGCAGGCTGGAACGCCGCCGCCTACGATGGCCTGCTCGCCATCGCTGCCGAACTCGATGCCGGCACGAGTCAGGTCGAGACGCGCACGCCGCCAGAGTTCGAAGAGGCCTTTCGCGACTACGCGCGTCGGGGCTTCGCCCTGGTCATCGGACATGGGTTCGAGTTTCAGGACGCGGCCGCTGCCGTAGCCCCCGACTTCCCCACCACCGTCTTTCTGACGACCTCGGGCAACACGGTCCGCCCGAACGTCGCCCCGATCGTCTTTCGACTCGAAGAAGCGACCTTCGTTCTCGGAGACCTGGCCGCACGCATGGCGCCTGACGGCAAGGTATGCGCGGTTGGCGGCATGGAGATTCCGTCGGTACGAAGCACCTTCCTGGCCTTCGAGGCGGGTGCACAGCACGGACGACCCGACTATCCGGTCACGATCTCGTACATCGGCAGCTGGGACGACATCGGCGGTGCCCGGACCGCGACGTTGGCCCTGATCGACAACGGCTGCCGTTTCGTCCTCCACAACGCCGACGCCGCAGGTCCCGGAGTCTTCCAGGCCGCAGCGCAGCGTGACGTGTACGCCTTCGGCAGCAATCGCGCGCAGCACGAGGTCAATCCACGGGCGGTGCTCGCCAGCGCCGTGATCGATATTCCGCGTGCGTTCGTCGACGTCGCCACCCAAGTCAAAGAGGGCACCTTCCGCAGCCGCATCATCGAGCGAACCATGGCGGATGGCTCGATCTCGGTCGTCTACAACCCACTGCTGGCACACGTAATCCCGGACGAGATCCGCGCCGCCGTCGACGCCACCGAGCGGGCCGTCCGGACGCGCGTCATCACTGTCCCCACTGCGGAGTTTTGAGCCGCCTCGCCCTGCAGGCAGTCACCAAGCGCTTCGGCACGGTCACGGCCGTCGCGCCGCTCACGCTCGACTTTCCGGCGGGCTCGATTCACGCCCTGCTTGGCGAGAATGGTGCGGGCAAGTCGACGCTGGTCCGCATGATCGCGGGGGTGACCCCTCCAAGTGCCGGAAGCATACACCTCGATGGACGACGCCTGGAGCCCGGCGATCCGCGTAGCGCGCGCGCGGCCGGCGTCGGCGTCGTTCATCAACACTGCGCGCTGGTCGGCGCGCTCTCAGTGGCCGAGAACCTGCTCCTCGGACGCGCCGAAGACACCCGCCATCTCGTGCGCCCGGCCGCGCTCATCCGTGAAGCCGAGGCCCTCGCCGCTACGCATGGACTCGACATCGGGAATCCCCGGGCCCCGTGCCACACGCTGCCAGTCGGTACGCTCGCCCGCATCGAGACGCTGCGCGCGCTCGCAGACGCCCCCCGGGTGCTCTTGCTCGACGAACCGACCGCGGTCCTCGCCCCGGCAGAAGTGTCGGAGCTGTTCACGACCCTGCGCCGACTTCGAGACGGCGGCATGTTGATACTCTTCGTGACGCACAAGCTCGATGAAGCGTTGCGGCTGTGCGACGCGGTGACGGTGCTGCGGGGAGGACACCTCGTGGCTGCGCACCCGGTCGCCGACGTGTCGGCATCGCGGCTCGCCGCGATCATGGTGGGCGGTGACACCGCGAGTCCGCCCGCACGCGACTCGGAGGCAGTCGGGCGGCCCATGCCATCGCGCGCAGTCGAGGCACCCGGAGGTGCCGTCCGTACGGAGCGTCCCACCACGCCGATCAGCCCCATGCTGACGGTGCGCGGTCTCGGGACCCGACCAGCGCTCGGTCGCGCGACGCTCGCGAGCATCGATTTCCAGATGGACGCGGGCGAGATCCGTGGCGTAGCTGGCGTCGACGGCAATGGACAAGACGAGCTCGCCAAGGCACTGGCCGGCATCGGCCAACGGACGGGTACGGTCGTGATCGCGGGCGAGCCGCTCGCATCTGGTCGCGTGCAGGATGCGCAGGCGGCCGGTGTCCTGATGATTCCGTCCGACCGCCAGCGGGATGGATTGGCGCTCGAGCTGACGGTCGCGGAGAACGTGCTACTCGCCGCACCGATGCTCGCACGCTTCGCGCCGCGCGGAATCATCGACGATGCGAACCTGCGCGTGTTCGCGAAGGACCTGGTTCGTGAGTATCGAGTGACGGCGACCGCCATCGATCAACCCGTCAGCGCCCTGTCCGGTGGGAACCAGCAGCGGATCGTCATCGGACGCACGCTTGCGCTTCGCCCGCGCCTCCTCATCGCCGTCAATCCGACGCGCGGTCTCGATATCGCCGCGACCGACCAGGTCCATGCGACCCTGCGTCGCGTCGCCGCGGACGGAACGGCCGTCCTGCTGATTTCGACCGATCTCGACGAGATCCTGACGTTGGCGAGTGCGGTACACGTCCTCTTCGGCGGTCACCTCTCGGCTCCGGTCGTACGGCCGAAGCGAGAGACGCTCGGACGCCTCATGGCGGGAATCGACGCGTGAACTCGACCCCGAACGGTCTTCGGCTGCTCGCGGTCGCCGCGGCTTTCGGCGTGAGCATCCTGGTATTGATCGCGGCCGGAAGCGATCCGATCGCGGCCCTCGGCGCACTCCTCGGCGGCGCCGTTGGGGATCGCTACGCCGTCGCAGACACGATGCTCAAGACGTGCCCACTCCTCTTCACCGGTCTGGCCGTCGCCATCGCGTTTCGCGCCGGTGTCTGGAACATCGGTGCCGAAGGACAACTGCTCGTCGGCGCGCTCGCCGCGACCGCGATCGGGAGCGCCGCCAGCGCGCTCCCACCACCGCTGCCCGTCATCTGCGCGCTCGGGGCAGGCGTACTCGCTGGCGCCGCGTGGGGCGGACTCGCGGCGCTCCTGCGCGTCACGCGAAACGTCAGCGAGGTCATCGGAACGATCATGCTGAACTTCATCGCCCTCCGACTCGTCGGGTGGGCGGTGCATGGGCCACTGATGGAACAGGCTGCCCGCTATCCGCAGAGTGATCTGCTACCAGCCGCCGCGCTACTCCCGACACTCGTCGGGCGAGTGCACGCGGGCACGCTCCTGGCCGTACTCGCCGCGATCGCGATCTGGATCGTGCTCTTTCGAACGACCGTAGGTTTCCGCTGGCGTGCGGTTGGCGCCAACCCGCGCGCCGCCGCCGTGCAGGGCTTCGAGCCCAACCGCGCCCTCGTGAGCGTGATGCTCACCAGTGGCGCGCTGGCCGGAGCCGCGGGAGCCATCGAGGTCCTGGGCGTCACGGGACGACTCTACGGACAATTCTCCGCGGGCCACGGCTACACCGCCATCGCCGTTGCCCTCCTGGCACGGCTTCATCCCGGCGGCGTCGTCATGGCGGCGACCCTGTTCGGCGCGTTGGCGGCGGGCGCCGGTGCGATGCAGCGTGTCGCCGGAGTCTCGGCCGTCTTCGTCTCGGTGGTGCAGGCTGTCACGATCTTCACCGTTCTCGCTCTCGAAGCCGTGCGATCCGGACACACGGCGCGGCGCGGCACGGCAACCGATGCGCGGGAGGAACACGCGTGATCGAGCCGACGTTCCTCCTCCTGGCTTCGGCGCTGGCGCTCGCCGCGCCGCTCCTGTTCGCGGCTCTCGGCGAGCTCGTGCACGAGCGTGCCGGAGTGGTCAACATCGGAATCGAGGGACTGATGTTGATCGGTGCGCTGGCAGGCATGGTCGGCTGCCATCTCACCCAGAGTCCGCTCCTCGGCTTGGGCGCGGCATGCTTCGCAAGCGCGCTGGCCGGCGGGCTGTTCGGTGTCTGGGTCGTGTGGCTCGACGCCAGCCAGATCGTTGCCGGCGCCGCCCTGAACATTCTGGCCGTGGGCGTGACCGGAGTCGCGTATCGCGCCATCTTCGGTGTCACCGGAGCCGCGCTGGCAGTCCCAACGTTCGAGCCTGTAACCCTCGGCCCCGAGGCGGCCAACCTCGCGCTCCTGGCTCCGCTTCGACAGAACGTGCTGGTCTACGTCGCACTCGCTCTCGTACCCGTGGTCTGGCTCGTGCTCTTTCGCACGCGCCTCGGACTCCGGCTTCGCGCCGTCGGCGAGGCCCCCGACGCGGCTGCGAGCATTGGCATACCCGTCGCGCGCATGCGCTGGGGTGCGATCGTCATCGGCTCGACGCTGGCCGGCATCGGTGGCGCGTACTTGTCCCTGGCCTACTCGAACACGTTCGCCGAAGGCATGTCTTCGGGACGCGGCTTCATCGCACTGGCGATTGTCGTCTTCGGACGCTGGCACCCCGTCGGCGTTCTCGCTGGCGCCCTCTTGTTCGGCGGCGCGACGGCGTTGCAGTTCGATCTGCAGGCACGCGACATCGCCGTCTCGTACCATCTGATGCTGATGCTGCCGTACGTGCTGACCTTGATCGTCCTCGTCGTAGCGGGCGGCGGCAGCGGCGCTCCGGCCGCGCTCGGGCAGCCACGCGGAACACGCGACGACAGCGGATAGGTCGCCCAACGAGCCGCTGGCCCGGTGACTTCACCGGGGCCAGCGGCTGCATCGAGCGAACACGGCGTCCTCGCGGTCCGACGACCTGCGACAGCTCTCGTTCCGCGCGCGGCGAGAACGCTCTAGGGGCAACCGGTGCCCTCGGCGACGTCGACGCAATCTCTCCCCGTCGGGGTATTGCCTTCAAACGTCACCCCGTTCAGTGCGACGATCTCACCCCGGTTGGAGATCCCGCCACCATCCACGGCCGCAACGTTGCCACTGATCTCACTATCGTACACGGCCAGGATCCCTGGACCACCGAGCTTGTCGTTGTATATCGCACCGCCGCGACCACCGGCACGGTTCCCGCGGAGCCGTACGGTGTCGAGCACCAGCGACGAGGCAGCGGCGTTGACGATCGCTCCACCGTCGGACGGCGTGACATTCCGTTCGAACGTCGAGCTGCTCACCGTCAACAGGTCGGCGTAGTTCCGCAAAGCACCGCCCTTCGCCGTGTGACAGTCCTGCCCGTCGCAACGGCTCTCGTTCTGCACGAAGCTGCTGTGGCGGATGATCGACGTCTCGTCGCCATCGACTTGCACAGGTCTGAGAACGTCACAGCTCGACCCTTTGCACGCCACACGAGTCTGCTGAAAGAGCGCGTCCTCGATCAGCAGGGTGTACCCTGCATAGACGTTCACCCCCGTCTCGACATTGCAGCCATCCCCCAAACATCGCAGATCGTTCTTCAGCATCGTAACGGCGTCGAGCAGCAGATCTCCGGCAGCGTGGAAATCGAAGGCGTCGTCCGCATCGCAATGCCTCCCGGTGCAGGTCGCGACGTTGCGCTCGAAGTTGATGTTGCGGAGACGCAGGTCGCCGGAATGCAGGACGCCCATCCAGACCACTTCATCGACATCGCAATATACTCCGCGGCACTCGTTCCGATTCTTGATGAACGCCGAATCACTGACGATGATCGTGCCCGCCCTGGCACCGAGCGCGCCGTCGACATCACAGGAGTCTCCCACGCATCTCTGGACGTTACGGCTGAAGTCGAAATCGGCGAGCGTCACCGTCCCCGACACGTCGGGCGCGCTGAAGTAGAAGAGGTGCTTCGCATCGCACTCGTCGCCCCGGCACTCGACGGTGTTCTTGGTCGCGGCGCTGTGGCGTACGTAGAGCGTCCGGTCCGACTGGATCACCATCCCGTTGTCGACTTCACACGACTCGCCGGTGCATCGAGACACGTTCCGACTGATCTCGCTCCTCAGAATGTCGGTAACCTGCTTGCTGTAGAGATCCAGGAAACGGTCGTTCGTGCACCTCTCTCCGCGACAGTACGACGAGTTGCGCGTGATCGTCGAGTCCTGCAGGTACAGGCGGCCGCGATGCGCGCGGAGCACCGGATCGACCACGCAACTCTGTGCGTTACACGAGGCCCGATTCTTGCGAAGCTGGGTATTGCGCAACAGGAGCGACCCGGTATCGAAGCCGACAGCCGGGCCAGTACTGATCACGCTGCCGCCCGCAAAGCAGGCGAAGTCTGAGCAATGTGCACTATTCTTCTCGATGACCGAGTCGTCGACGCGGATCGAAGCCCCCCCGACGACCCGAATGACGGCGCTGTGATGCTGGAAGCCGCACGCCGCGCCAACGCAACTGGTCGCGTTCTTTGCGATCAGACAATCCTCGAACTTGATGTGCCCCTGACTGACCGCCTCGACCGCGCTCGCCCCGGCGAAGCAGCCCGTTCCGATGCAGCCGATGTCTCCGCCCCGCATTCCCAGACCACGAAAGGTGACGTCCAACATATCGGACGCGCCAGGCGCGATGTGGAACAAGCGATCGCCATCGCCGGGCGCCCGACGACTGCCGATCGCACTCTCGACGACCGTCTTGCGTCTTCCCGCGCCCTGAATGACGACAGACTCACTCACGTCGAGATCGCCCTCGTCGTTCAAGTCCTCACGCGCGCCACCACGGGTGAGCTTGTATTTGCCCTTCGGTATCTGGATGACGTCGATCGTAGGAAGGGCGTCGCCGGCCGCACACTCTCCCGGGGACGCACCAGACGGAAGCTGAGAGTTCGCCGCTCCGACGGCTTCGCGGAGTGAGCAGAACCCATCGTCAGCGACGGTATCCTTCTTCGTCGTCACGGTGATGGTGGCGGCCTGGGTCGCATGGGGCATCCCGGCGATGCACAGGAGCAGCAACGGCGCCGCTATCATCAACGCAATACGACTCTTCGAGGTCGATACCAGGTTGGATGTCTTGGCTGTGTGTTTCATGGTCTCTTCCTTTTCTTCGGGTTTCGAGGTCGAGCGCTGGTAGGTGAGGGCACGCGCGAGAAACGAGCCCAGCTCCTGGAGCGTCTCGAAGGTTTCCGCTGCTCCGGAAGCGATGTGCTCGATGCGCCCCCGGACTCCGTGGGTAGGGTCCGAATCGGCTCGGACCTGGACGACGAATGCTCGGTCGGTTGGTAACGCCATGGTGCCTCCCTCTCAGCCCGCTCGTTGGCGGTGGTTGGTTCTGCTGGAAAGGCGTTCCCACGACCGGAACGGGGGCGTTCACGGTGGTGGAACGATGGGCAGGGGGGAGAAAGCGCCCGAAAGATGGGCGCTTTCCAGCCGGGACTCGACGAAGGGAGACTGGCAAACCCGGCAGCCGGTAACCGCCCAGTGCGGTTGCTGCTACAAAGAACCGAAGCCCCAGTGGAACCGAAGACGGACAATACGGCGCAGCAGGTCATCGGACGCCGCGTCGAACTCGATCGGCTCGGGCAGGCCCTGGCGGCCTCGTTGGCCGGGGACCGGCGCGTCGTCTTCGTGAGCGGGGAGCCCGGCATCGGCAAGACGACCCTCGTCGACGCGCTCGCTGCCGAAGCGCAGGCCGCGGGCGTGACCGTCGCCCATGGACAGTGCTTCGAGCACTTCGGCCCCGGCGAGCCCTATCTCCCGGTGCTGGACGCACTCGCAACTCGATGTCATGGCGAGAACGGCGCACGCACCGTCGAGGTCTTGCAGCGCAACGCGCCGAGTTGGCTCGCACAACTTCCGGGCCTGCTCGACGAAGCACAGCGCGAGCGGCTCGAGCGGATGACGAGCGGCGCGACGCCAGCCCGAATGCTCCGCGAGATCGTCGCGGCGCTCGATATCCTGGCGGCACCTGACGGGCTCCTCTTGATCCTGGAAGATCTGCACTGGGCCGATCTGTCGACTGTCGAACTCCTCGCGTATCTCGCGAGTCAGCGGCGCGGCGCACGACTGCTCATCGTGGGCACGTTTCGCCCTGCGGATCTCATCCTGCACGACCACGCCCTGAAGCGCGTCAAACAAGCGCTCCTGGCACGACGTCACACCGAGGAAATCACCCTCGAGCTCTTCGATCTCCCGAAGGTACGCGCGCTGGTCGCGCATGCCGCCCCAGGGCTGGAGAAGAACTCCGAACTGATCGAGCTCATCTGTCATCGCACGGAAGGCAATCCTCTCTTCGTCGGCGAGGTGGTCGTCGGCCTACGCGACCAGAACCTGATTGCCTTCGAGAAGTCCGGGTGGCACTTCACGGGCTCGATCGACACCGCCCGCACCATGATTCCATTGGGCCTGCGGGAGCTCATCGATCAGCACGTCTCGGTACTGCCACCAACGCAACGTCGCATTCTCGAGGCAGCGAGTGTCGCCGGCGCGGAGATCACCGGAACCGCGGTGGCCGCCGCGGCCAATGAAGACGCCGCCACGGTCGAAACGATCCTCGAGGACCTCGCTCGGGAGGGAAGATTCCTCACTGCATGCGGTCTCCACTCGTGGCCGGATGCCAGCGTCTCAGGAAGCTATCGGTTTCTGCATGCCTTGTATCAAGAGTCTCTGTACGAGGGGGTCGGCCCCGCACGACGCGCCGAGTGCCATCGCCGAGTCGGTGAGCGGGAAGCGGCGGCGTGGGGTGCCCGTGCCCCGGAGCACGCGGCGCAGCTCGCACTGCACTTCGAACGTGGGCTCGACCTGGAGCGAGCCGCGTCGTTCCACGGAATGGCCGGTGAGACAGCGCTTCGGAGACACGCCTACGTCGAGGCGCGGAACGATTTCGCCCGCGGACTCGCACTCCTCGAACGCTCGAATCGCTCCGACGCGTGTGCCGAGATCGAGTTGGGTCTGCGTATGGGCATTGCCGTCCCCATCCGCGTCCTCGAAGGCTACGCCACCGGAGGTGCTCTCGAAACGCACGAACGTGCGGTCGCACTGGCGGATCGAATCGGAGACACCCGGCGCGGCTTCCTCGCACGCTACGGCTTGTGCGAGGGCAGTCTCATGGCAGGCAAACTCGACAAGGGACGCGATCTCGCCGCCGATCTTCTCGTGGAGGCCGAGAAACTCCAGGAACCCTCACTCGAAATGCAGGCGCGCTATGTTCTGGGCGAAGCCTGCGTCTTCACCGGCGAGATCGAGCAGGGACGCGACCATCTCGAACGCAGCGCCGAACTCTACGATCCCGATGCGCATCGCGATCTGGCACTGATCTCTGGCCAGGATCCCGGCATGGCAAGTCGCGCCGATCTCGGGCCCGCCCTATGGATGCTCGGTCTCCCCGACGCAGCCGCCGAACGGAGCCGGGAGGCCATTGAGATCGCTCGTGCACTCTCGCGCCCGTTCGATCTCTGCTACGCGCTCGTCTTCTCCGCGGTCGTCCACCACATGCGTGGCGAGCCGGACGAGGTACGCGAGCGCGCCTCTGAAGTCGTCAAGATCGCGGGCGCCGAGAAGATTCCTCACTGGCTCGCGCTGGGGCAACTCTTCGAGAGTTGGCTGGAGATCGGCGGCGGGAACCCCACCCAGGCCGCGGCGCGGGCATCTGAAGCGATCTCGGCGTTGATCGAAACAGGAAACGAAGTCTGCGGCACGTACTTCGTTGGGATCTTGATCCAGGCCTTCGAGGCGTCTGGAGAGCATACGCAGGCGATGGCCGTTCTCGACGAGGCGTTTGTGGCGGTAGCCAACACCTCCGAACGCTTCGCTGAAGCCGAGCTGTATCGGCTCCGGGGAAGGGCGCATCTCGCTCGAGCGGAGCCGGACAGCCAGGCTCTGGCCGAGACGGACTTCATCCGCGCCCTGACGCTCGCGCGTGAACAGCACGCGCTGTCGTGGGAGCTTCGTGCGGCGGATTCGCTTGCGCGACTCCAGGACGCACGTGGAGAGCGTGAGGCCGCGCTCGAAGTCCTGCAGGCGGCGCATCGGCAGTTCACCGAGGGATTTCACACCGCCGACCTTCGCAGCGCAGAATCGCTCATCCGCGCGTTGGGAGGAGAGGTCTCGCGCTCCGCAGCCGCGACCGGACCCGCACCGACTGCTGTGCCATCCCGGTCGGAGGTGGGGCGCTCCGGGAACACCGGCCACCTGTTCCGCCGGGAGGGCGAGTACTGGACGATCTCTTTCGAGGGAGTCACGTGCCGCCTGCGTGACGTTCGTGGCCTGCACTTCCTGGCACAACTCCTGGATCGACCCGGGCAGGAAGTCCACGCCCTCGAGATCGCGGGAGGGAGTACGGAGGCACTCAGCACCGCAGGTGACCACGTCATCGCGGACGCTGCCCGTGGCGGCACCATCCCCGGGCCCTCCGACGCCGGGGAGGTCCTGGACCCCGAAGCGCGCGCGTCCTATCGCCGTCGTCTCGACGAGCTTCGCACCGACCTCGCCGAGGCGCGCGAGTTCAACGACCTCGGCCGCATCGAACACGCCGAGACCGAGATCGAGTTCCTGACCCGCGAGCTGTCGCAGGCCGTCGGCCTCGGGGGCCGCACTCGCCGCGCCGCCTCCACCGCCGAACGCGCCCGGGTGAACGTCACCCGAGGTATCCGGACCGCGATCGCGAAACTCCGCGAGAACCACCCCCGTCTCGGCGAGCACCTCTCGGAATCCGTACGCACGGGAACCTTCTGCTGCTACGCACCCGCGGAGCCCGGACACACACGCTGGAGCCTCTGAGCCACGACCCACGGCTCGAGGACTGCACGCTGGAGCTTCGGTTAGCTACTCGCGACGAGTTGCGAATGCCACGGACTCCACGAGCTCACCCGACGCCGCCGCGAGAGTTCAGTCCGCCAGATCGCGGCTCAGAGCCGTGCGCTGCTCATCGGTAAGCTTGGTCTCCGCCGTCAGACCCGACAGGTCGACACCGATGGCGACCGGCGACTGCGTCCCGACACCGAACTTCAGATACTGGACGGACGAGAGACGATCGTCCCCGCGCTGATGGGGATCGTGACGTGGCCGCACCTGTGATCCGTCATCGAGCCGGAGATAGAGGTGGTCGGGAAGCTCCAACCACTGCCGGAGCTTCACGTCGCGCTCGTCCGGATCCTCGATCTCGATGAAGAGGGTGCAGCCGAGTTCACCCTCGGCGCCAAGCAGGTCGTTGTACGTCTCGAGCTCGTGCGCGATGTCACGCTCCCGCACGATGCGTTCGGTGCGCATCATCTCCTGCACCTGGTAGCGGACGGTCGTCGGATTCTCGAAGAGAAACGTCAGGTACTCTCCGACGTGGATCCGGCGGGTACGCTTCACCTCGAGCACCTGTGCGCGATAGGCATCGCGTTCGTCCTCGTAGGTGACGTAGTCGACGATCTCGCTCCGCTCGACGCGCCTCACTCCTTCTCCTCGTCGGATGCCACCCGGGTTGGGAAGCCGTCCTCACGATAGGCACGAGCGAGAATCGACATCGGGTGCATCGGCTTCACGCCAGCGTGCTGCTCGAACTGCACGGCCGCAAGCGGGCAATCCGTGGACCAACACGCCGCCTCGGCCTCGCGCATGCCGTCGAAGGCGCGCGTGCCGATACGTGCCGACGGCTCGAATCCCTCGACGGTCATCGCGTAGGTCCCGTCGTGGCCGCAGCACTCCATGACCGTCGCCGGCTTCACTCCGGGGATCTTTCGGAGCAGATCGCGCCCCTTGAACCCGACGGCCTGCGCTCGCAGGTGGCATGGCGCGTGGTACGCCACCGCCGACCCGGGAGTGCTCTTGAAGTCGGTGCAGAAGCGCGGCTCGTTCCGGATCGACCACAGGAATTCGCTCGGGTCCATGACGGCCGCCGCCAGCCGCTCGGCCGCTGCGCGATCGGCCGGATCGACGAGGGCAGGGTGCTCCCGGCGCATCATCATCGAACACGTCGGGTTGATGGCGAGCACCTTGGCACCGGCTTCCACGAACGGAAGCAGGATGTCGAGATTCCGCCGCGCCTGCCGACGAAGCGCCGAAAGATCGCCCCGCTCCCACGCCGGCATGCCACAACACTGCAACCCCTCGACGCAACGCACGCCGACCTCGTTCTTCTCGAGCACGCTGACCGTATCGCGCCCAATCTCCGGCTCGTTGTTCTGCACGTAGCAGGTCTGGAAGAGTACCGCCTCGGCGCCGGGCTCACGCGCGAGGCGTCCGGTCGTGCGTGCCCACTTCTCGAAGGTCGAGCGCGCGAACGGCGGCAGCAGTTTCTTCCGATGGATGCCGAGCACCTTCTCCATGACCCAACGTACGGGTCCGAGTCGGTTGCCGAGATCCGCCGCTCCGAGGCTCGCGCGCGCCGCCTTGCCGGCGAGATCGGGATTCGCCAGCACGCGGTCACGCAGACGTGGCGTTTCGGTCGCGCCGCGCTGGGCACGCGCACGATGCATCAGGGCGGGGAAGTCGAGCTGAAACTCGTGCTGGTCGCGCCGGGTGTAGGGGCACTGCACCTCGCAGAGCTTGCACTGGAAGCACTGATCGACGACCGTCCGCGTCTCTGCGGCGGTAACCTTCCGCACGTCGCCGTCATGACGGTCGTCGATGAAGGAGAACAAGCTCGGAAAGGAGTCGCAGAACTTGAAACACAGCCGACAGCCGTGACAGATCTCGAACGTGCGCTCGATCTCTTGATGGAGAGCGCCAGCATCCCAGTAGCGGGGGTCGGAGGGGTCGTAGGACAATCCCTCCGAGGGACGATAGGCGATCGGCCCGTCGTCGTGCGTGGACATTGCGTCGCGGACACACTGACGGCGCTCCCGCGACGTCAGTCGCCGCGGGAACGCACGCCAAGCATCTAACTGATCGACTCGAGCAGTTTCCCGAAGCGACCGGCGTGAGACTTCTCGGCCTTGGCCAGGGTCTCGAACCAATCCGCGATTTCGGTGAAGCCCTCGTCGCGCGCCGCCTTCGCCATACCCGGGTACATGTCGGTGTACTCGTGCGTCTCGCCGGCGACGGCCGACTTGAGATTCTTCTCGGTATCCCCGATCGGCAGATCCGTTGCCGGATCGGCGACCTTCTTCAGATAGTCGAGATGGCCGTGGGCGTGTCCGGTCTCGCCATCGGCGGTGTCCCGAAAGTTCCCAGCGACTTCCGGATACCCTTCGACGTCGGCAACCTTGGCGAAATAGAGATAGCGGCGATTCGCCATCGACTCGCCAGCGAATGCATCTTTGAGATTCTGGTGGGTCTTCGACCCCTTGAGCTCTGCCATGACCTCGGTCCTCCTTGGATGACCAGCGACCCGGATGGGTCGAGGTTTCGCTGGCACTATGCTGCTTTCTTCGGGCAGGTCAAGGACGGTTGGACAGCTGGCCCGCACGGCGAGCGTGGACGTTCCGGTGCCTCGCGCTAGCTCGCACCCTGGAGTACACGAGAAGCAGTTCGAGCACGCCCGACACGGACCAGGAGGCCGAAATGCCAGGAGAGATCGCTGCTGCCGCCGAGATCCTCGGAAACGCCACGCGCCTGGTCGTCCTCACGGGCGCGGGGGTGAGCACCGAGTCGGGCATCCCCGACTTCCGGAGCCCCGGCGGCATCTGGTCGAAGTACGATCCGCGCGAGTTCACGTTCGACCGCTTTTGCGCCAGCGCGGAGGTCCGGGCCGGCTACTGGGACATGGGCGCGAGCCTCTACCCGATGCTGCGCGATGCCGAGCCGAACGCCGCCCACCGAACCCTGGCCGCGCTGGAGCGCAAAGGCGGACTGCAGCGCATCGTCACGCAGAACATCGACGGCTTGCATCAGAAGGCCGGCAGTTCGGCGGAACGCGTGATCGAGATTCACGGGACGGCGCTCGAGGTCGCGTGTTTGAGCTGTGGCTGGCGTATCGATCGCGACAGCATCCAGCAGCGGTTCGCCGACGGCGACCGCGATCCACACTGCGACTGCGGCGGACTCCTCAAACCCGCAACCATCTCGTTCGGGCAGGCGATGCCCGAACGTGAGACAGCGATGGCGTTCGGAGACGCCGAAGCCGCCGATGCCTTTCTCGTCGTCGGCAGCTCGCTGGTCGTCTACCCGGCCGCGAGTCTTCCGGGGGTCGCCGTCGAGCACGGGGCACCGCTGGTGATCGTGAACCGCGAAGAGACCCCTTACGACACCCACGCCGATGTCGTCCTTCAGGGCACCGCCGGCGAGCTCCTCGCAGAGATCGCCGACACGCTGGATCTGCCGATCACCGACGCCTGAACTGCTTCCCCGCCGGCATCAAAAGAACAGCCGCTTCGCCAGGAACCATACGAGCGCACCGCCGACCGCGTAGGCGAGAATCCCCTCGACCAGACCGAGACCCGCGGTCATGAAGAACAACCCGAGCACGAGGACCGTCGAGACGATCGCGACGACTTGCTCGATGCGTTCCTCGCGGGTGCGCGCCTCCTGCACATGCATTGCCACCTCGGCCCCACAGTCGGGACAACGACCGCCGGGTTTCCGGATCAGCCGGACGCCGCACGACGGACAGTCGATATGAGTGGAGAGAGGCATCGGTTAGAAGACGACCGGCGGCTCGCCAAACGCGCCGGCGATGCGCGAGACCAGGCCGTACAATCGGGCGGCGACGCCTTGCGGTCGTACGGCGACGCCTTGCGGTCGTGCGCGCCCTGGGACCGGCGGTGGCGCCTGCCCACGTTGAACGAACTCCATGAAGAAGGGCATGACCGCAAGCAGCCGCTCACCGCGAAGCGCAGGCGCCAGCGGCTCGACGACACGATCGAGCACGGCACGCGGACCAGCTGTCGCAGCCACCGCCCCGCGCAGACCGAGAATGCGCTGCCAGAGCGCCGCGGACGCTGCGCGGCGCTGGATCGCGATACGTGCATCGGGAGAAAGCTCGAGGCGGCCCCGGAGCGCAGTAAGCGTCTCCTCCAGCCCGCCGATGCGATCGATCAACCCGTGCGCGAGCGCCTGCTGCCCGCTCCAGACCCGGCCCTCCGCCGCAGCGGCTACCGCCTCGGTGCTGAGTCCGCGCCCCGACGCGACCTTGCCAACGAAGTCGGCGTAGAACGCGTCGGCCTCTGAGCCGAGCCGGCGCATCTCGTGCTCATCGAGACGGACGTAGTCGGAGTTCCGACCAGCGTTCCCGCGAGCGACGATTTCTTTGGTCAGGCCCAGGTGATCGTAGAGCCCCCGCAACACGGGCTTCATCGACAAGACACCGATCGACCCGGTGAGCGTCCCGCCCTCCGCGGTCACGTCGTCAGCCGCGGCGGCCATATAGTAACCGCCCGAAGCGGCGACGTCGGCCATGGAGACGACAACGGGCTTCAACCGCCGTGCCTGCACGATCTCGCGCCACATGAGGTCGGACGCGAGCCCGGAACCCCCCGGGCTGTCGATACGAAGCACGATCGCCGCCAGCCGGGGATCCTCGGCCATGCTCGCAAGCTCGCGCCGGAAATCGCGCCAGGTCGCGTTGCGACCACTTCCCATCGGTGCCCCGCTGTCGAACGTGATCGCGCCGCGCACGGGCAGGAGTCCGACCACGGTAGCGTCGAGCGCGAGCCGACGCATGACGTGCGCGCGCCGACGCCGATAGGTGGGCATGTCGATGAACGCGGGATCGCCAAAGCGTTCTTCCAACGCCGCATGCACCTCGTCGGGATAGGCGAGCGCATCGACCAGACCGCGACGCTCGGCCTCCGCCGCGAGAAACGGTCCCTCCTCGAACGCGGTGCGCACAGCAGTCTCGTCGAGACGCCGATCGCGCGCGATGTCCGTCACCAGCTGCCCATACAGATCGTCGAGCAAGTCGTTGGCCGCCGTCCGATGCTCGTCCGACATGTCCGTCCGTGTCAGCGGCTCGCCGGCCGATTTGAAACGCCCACTGTGCACCAGCTGCGCCTCGACCCCGAGCCGATCGAGAGCGCCCTTGAGAAAGAGCACCTCGCTCGCAAGACCCACTGCCTCGAACCGCCCGGCCGGAGCGAGAAACACCCGATCGGCAGCGCTCGCAAGGTAGTACTCGTGCATCCCCGCCTCGGCGAGGTAGGCCCAGACGCGCTTCCCCGCCGCGCGAAGTTCCAGAAGCGCACGACGCACGGTCTGAATCCGCCCCCACCCCGCGCCGAGCGTCCGCACGTCGAGGAGCACCAGCCCGAGCGCATCATCCTCGCGCGCGCTCCGGAGCAGACTCAGCAGCGTCAGCAGATCCACGTGCCGACGGCCACCCGTCAGACCCGACCAGGGCCGATCCGGTGGCACGTCATCCAGTCCCCCAGCCAACGTAACCCGAAGGACGTTGTACGGACGCCCAGGCCGCGCCCACTGCCGCACCGAACTGAGCCCGACCCGCGCCAACGCCGCGCCACGCCGAAACCGACCACGCACAGGAGAACTCACCCGTGCAACATCTCCCAAGCGCCCACCATCGTCCACCGCTGGCGCACCAGGACCCCGCCTTGCCCGAGACCACACGACCCCGACCGCCCAATCGCGCGGGCCGACGCCTCTGAACTAGCTCAGCTGGACGGCCCGCGGCTCGGTCGAGGGCCTAAGCGCGACGAGCCCATCGCGGACGTAATCCGGGTCGAGCTCCAGACTGTCGCACACGTTCTCGAAGGAAAAGCACCACAGTCGATCAGTACCGTTGATCCACGCCTCCGCATCGACAAAGAGCTGCTTCATGCGTGGATCGGCCGCGGTTGCGTGCTTCCGATAGCAGTGCACCGCGTCTTCCAGCACCGCCATCATCAATCGACGCTCACCGTCGAGGCGGCTTCGCCTCTTCAGCGCACCGAAGAACTGATGCGGCAGCACCGTATCGGGCTGCAACGGCCCGACGTACCTCTCCTCGAAACCCTGACTCGTTGCCGTACTGGTTTGTTCCGTCATCGTGCACCCCCCACCTGCGGTGTCGGCGTGCAGACCGGACCATGTTGCCTAGTGCGTCCGGCTACCCCGCCACCACATCGTCCGCCACCCGCGGCAGTGAACCGTGCCGCGTCCGGACATCAGCCAGCGTCGTGCTGGCAAACAGATCCATTACCCGATTCTGCGCCTCCTGCCACACGGACAACATGGCGCAGCGCGGATACAACGTGCATATGTTGTCGCTCCGCTCCCCACTCTCCCCCACACAGACATTCAGCGACACAGGACCCTCGATCGCCTCGATCACGTCCTTGAATGTGACCGTCCCAGCGCTCCTGGCCAGTGTGTACCCTCCTTGGGCACCCCGTGTCGAGTGGACGAGCCCATGGTGGATGAGGTCCTGGATGATTTTTTCCAGGAATTTCTTGGGAATACCCTCGTCCGACGCGATTTGGCCGACCGAGCAGGGCTGCCCGCCCTCCTGAAAGCTCAGGTAGATCATCGCGCGGAGCGCGTAGTCGACTTTGCGACTCACTTGCATTGCGGGCATGGGAGGGCTCCCTTCTCTCGATCCGTCTCGGTCTTTCTCATCTTTCTCGATCCTGGCTCAATCCTGGCGGTCCCGGTACTCCTCGAGCCAGGCCATCTGGATCGCCTCCAGCTTGGCCTCGTTCGAGGCTTTCGGATCGTCGTCGAACTCCTCGAGCTCGGTCACGTACCGATGGAGATCCGTGAATCGGACCGTCAGTGGATCGAGACCCTCGTGCGCATCGGCCAAGCCGATCGCCAGGTCTTCGAGGTCGTTCCACGTGAACTTCATTCAACACGTCCCGTGCATCCCGAGCGTCCCGCTTCGCCGCTATACCACATCACTGGCCGATTTCCGCTCCAAAGAGCCCTTGATCGCGTCGGACATGATCCGCTGTGCCAGGGGCGTCGAGAGCTCGTTCAAACGGTCGATCTGCTCGCGAATCTCATTGTAGTCGGTGCCGGTGAGGAGATCCCGCAGCACCGCCATGCTGCCGCGAATCTGCTCAGCCTCGCCCTCCCCGAGGCGCTCGGCAGCGTCGCGGAGTGTGCGTTCCGTATGCCGAAGCATCCCCTCCGCCTCGGTCCGTGCCTCGGCAAGCAGGCGGGCGGTGACATCCTCCTCGGCGAAGTCGATCGACTCCTCGAGCATCCGCTCGACCTCTTCGTCGGTCAGTCCGTAGGAAGGCTTGACGTCGACCGAGCGCTCCTGCCCGGTGCGCACATCACGGGCCGTGACGTTCAGGATGCCGTTCGCATCGATCATGAAGGTCACCTCGACGCGAGGAAACCCTGCCGTCGCCGGCTCGATCGGAATCGAGAAACGCGCCAGGCTGCGGCAGTCGGCGGCCAACTCACGCTCGCCCTGCAACACGTGCACGTCCACCGCGGTCTGTTTGTCGACCGCCGTCGTAAACGTGTCGACCACACCAGTCGGAATGGTCGTATTACGCTCGATCAAGCGGGTCGTGACACCGCCCATCGTCTCGATCCCGAGCGACAACGGCACCACGTCGAGCAGCAACATGTCCTTCTTTCGCCCGCTCAGGATTCCCGCCTGAATACCGGCACCCAACGCGACCACCTGATCGGGGTCGAGTTCACAATGGGGCGCCCGCTCGAACAGGGCTTCGACACGGGTCCGTACCAGCGGAATGCGCGTACTGCCGCCAACGAGCACGATCTCGTCGATATCGGACGGCGTCATGCCCGCGTCTTTCAATGCCTGACGGCACGGCCCGAGCGTACGCTCGATGACGGGCGCGATCACAGCGTCGAACTCGGATCGGCTCAGGACCCGCGCGTACCGGCCGCCGTCGGCGAGGGTCACTTCCATTTCGGTCTCGTCGGCGGACGAGAGGCGGCACTTCGCATCTTCGGCCGCGCGGCGCACCAGCGCTTGTACTTCCCGCGTGGACGCAAGCTCCGTGGGCAGACCGGCCCCGGCAAGAAACCATTCACTCAGACTGGCATCGATGTCGTCGCCGCCGAGCCTGGTATCGCCGTTGGTCGCCTTCACTTCGAAAATGCCGCGTTCCAGCTTCAGGATGGAGATATCAAACGTGCCACCACCGAAATCGTACACCGCCACCGAGCCCTCGGTCATGCTGTCGAGCCCGTAGGCCAACGCGGCCGCCGTCGGCTCGTTCACGAGACGAAGCACCTTCAGACCTGCCAACCGCCCAGCATCTTTCGTCGCCTGACGCTGGCTGTCGTTGAAGTAGGCGGGAACGGTAATGACCGCTCGGGTCACGGGATCGCCGAGTGCCTCGTCGGCCCGGCGCTTCAGCTCGCGCAAAATGAGGGCGGAAACCTCCGGCGGGGAAATCGCGCGATCGCCAACCTGGAAGCGTAGGACCGCGCCAGCCTGATCGCCACCCGCGAACGCGTACTGTCCACGATCGGAGTCGGTGAGATGCTCCTCGCCGAGTCCCATGAAACGCTTGACCGACTGGATCGTCGTCGTGTCGGGATTACCTACCAGCGCGCGCGCCTCGTCCCCGACGATGTTGGAGCCATCCGGGCGGAAAGCTACGACCGATGGAACGCTCGCGCGGCCGGTCGCCCGGTCGGCGATCACCCGTGGCCCCTCGTCATCGAGGTAGGCAATGAGACTATTGGTCGTACCGAGATCTATGCCGACTATTCGTTCCACGTGGCTCCTACGCTGCTCTTCACGCTGCCTCGAGTTCCTTGTCGACATCGCGGACGAGCGTCTTGAGATAGTGCAACTCGGAGAGGATGGCCTTCGTCTCCGCCAGATCGTTCGGTTGGCCCGTGCCCCCGGCAGCGTTCCGGTCGGTCGTCGCAAAGTTGTCGTGCAGTCGGCGAGTGACGTCGTCCATACGACACCCAAGCTCCCCGCGCACAGCCTCGACCTCGCTCCGGACACCGTTCGCCGCGCCCCCATCGCGCACGGCGCGGAGGTCTTCCAGCTTCTCCTGCACCTCGAACACCGTCGCGGCGAGCTCCGGAGGAACACGCTCGTTGTCGCGCCCAAGCGACTCACCGTGTAGCGACAACCAATACAGACCACGCTGCACGGGATCTTTGATCGTACGATAGGCGCGGGTCACCAGCGCGGTCGCACGCAAGCCGGCGGTCTGCTCCGCGGGCGAGCGATCGTGCAGAAGATCGGGATGCAACTGGCGCGAGAGCGCATAGTAGCGCTGCTGCAAATCCTCGAGATCGATGACCAGACTACGCGGCAGGGCGAAAGTAGTGAAGTAGTCCACCTCGCGTGTCAGCGGCTGGACGACACCGCACCCGCCACACACCATCTGCTTCGCGGCCGACATACCACAGCCCGAACAAATCGTCGTGTCCGTGGAGCCTTCGGAAACCGTCATCGTGTATCTCGCTTCGCATACCGCCGACTCGAACAGGGCCGGGTCAGACGGTAAACGACGCCCCGCAGCCGCACGCCCGCTTGACGTTCGGGTTGCGCAGCTTGAATCCCGACTCCATGAGCCCCTCTTCCCAGTGCAGCTCGGTACCGTTCAGGTAGAGGAAGCTCTTGCGATCGACGATGACCTTGGCGCCTTCGTTCTCGAAGATCTTGTCGCCGTCACGCTGCATGTCCAGATCGATCTTGTACGACAACCCCGAACAGCCACCACCTACGACCTTGAGGCGCAGGCCATGGTCGGGCTTGTTCTCCGACTCCAGGAGGCCGTGAATCTTCTGGGCCGCGTTGTCACTGACTTGAATGCCTGCCACGACGATTCCTCAGCCGACCTGCTTGTCCTGGTCTTCGTCCTCGAGGCCCTTGCGCTTGCGCCAATCGGAAACCGCGGCCTTGATGGCGTCTTCCGCGAGGACGGAGCAATGAATCTTCACCGGGGGGAGGTTCAGGTCTTCGACGATCTGCGTGTTCTTGATCGCGTAGGCCTCCTCGACCTTCCGACCCTTGACCAACTCGGTGACGTAGCTCGAACTGGCGATCGCACTGCCGCATCCGAAGGTCTTGAAGCGCGCATCTTCGATGACACCCGCGTCGGTAATCTTCAGCTGCAGCTTCATGACGTCGCCGCACTCGGGCGCGCCGACGATACCCGTGCCCACATCCTGCTCGTCCTTGCCGAAGCTACCGACGTTCCGTGGGTTCTCGTAGTGATCGATTACCTTGTCGCTGTATGCCATGTCCCCAGTCCTTCCCTCGAAGATTTCAATAGTGGACGCTCAGTCCCGCGCCATTCGCAGACGCTCAGTCCCGCGCCCAGTTGTACGACTTCAGATCGATGCCTTCCTTTGCCATCTCGTAGAGCGGTGACATTTCGCGCAGGCGCGTGACTTCGGACACGACGCGCTCGGCGACGCGATCAACCTCTTCCTCGGTGTTGAAGCGGCCGAGGCCGAAGCGAATCGAGGTATGGGCCAGCTCATCACCCACACCGAGTGCCTTCAGTACGTAGGAGGGCTCCAGCGTTGCCGACGTGCAGGCGGAGCCCGACGAGACCGCAATGTCCTTCAACCCCATCAACAGCGACTCACCCTCGACGAACTCGAAACTGATGTTGAGATTGCCGGGGAGACGCTCGGTTGGGTGTCCGTTGAGATACGTGTCCCCGAGCTCGTCCATGAGAGCCTTCCGCAGGCGCTCGCGCAACCGGAGCAGACGCGCGTTCTCTTCTTGCATCTCTTCGCCCGCGAGTTCACAGGCGCGCCCGAGTCCGACAATGCCCGGCACGTTGAGCGTGCCCGAGCGCATGCCACGCTCCTGGCCCCCGCCCTCCATCATCGGCGACAGGCGAACCCGCGGATTCCGCGCTCGGACGTACAAGCCTCCGATACCCTTCGGGCCGTACATCTTGTGACCACTGAACGACATGAGATCGATACCCATCGCCTCGACGTCCACGGGAACCTTGCCGACCCCCTGGGTGGCGTCGCTGTGGAACAGCACGCCCTTCTCTTTGGCGATCTTGCCGATCTCGTGCACCGGCTGGATGACGCCGATTTCGTTGTTGGCATGCATGATCGAGATCAGGATGGTCTTGTCCGTGATCGCAGCCCGCAGCTGATCGAGATCGATGAGACCCTGATTGTCGACCGGGAGATAGGTGACCTCCGCGAGGCCCTTCCGCTCGAGCGACTTGCAGACATCGAGGATGGCCTTGTGCTCGGTGGTCGCCGTGATGATGTGGTTGCCCTTCTCGCGGTAGAACTCGACGACGCTCTTCAGTGCGATGTTGTCGGACTCCGTGGCCCCGCTCGTGAAGATGATCTCTTTCGGCTTGGCGTTGATGAGTTTGGCGATCCGCTCGCGTGCCTGGTCTACCCCCGCCTCGGCTTCCCAGCCGAACGCGTGATTGCGGCTGCCGGAGTTGCCGTACTTCTCGGTGAAGTAGGGCAGCATCTCGTCGAGAACGCGCTGGTCCATCGGCGTGGTGGCATGATTGTCCATGTAGATACGGTTGCTCATCGAGCTATTGCCATTTTGTGCCATCCTTGCGGCGCCCTTCTTCCTTGTTCGGTCTGTTGCATCCGCCCTGGGACCACTCGTCCCAATTCAGACCCATTGACTCTTGTATAACGCGAGCGACTACCTGCGTCAATCAGTCAGAGTGAAGGAAGGAATCAAATTATCCTGTAATTTCAGCCGGTTCAGGCAAGCAATGTATTCAGACCTGAAGGGTCTTATATGGAGGCCCCTGGCCTGTCAAACTGGTGGTGTCGGCGTCTCTGGCGAACGCTCCAGGACCTCGCGTAGCAGCAGCCCTGTGTGGGACTCAGGAATGGTCGCCACCGCCTCTGGGGTGCCCTCCGCGACGACCTGGCCACCGCCATCGCCCCCCTCCGGCCCGAGGTCGATCACCCGGTCGGCGGTCTTGATGACCTCGAGATTGTGCTCGATGACCAGGATCGTATTGCCCTGATCGGCCAGCCGTTCGAGCACGCTCAACAGGCGTCGCACGTCCTCGAAATGTAGCCCCGTCGTAGGCTCGTCGAGCACATAGAGGGTTTTTCCGGTCGCCCGCCGCGCCAACTCCCGAGCGAGCTTGACCCGCTGCGCTTCGCCACCCGCCAGGGTCGTCGCCGCCTGGCCGAGCCTGAGATACCCGAGCCCGACGTCGTGGAGGGCGGTGAGCCGCGTCCGGATGGCCGGAAAGCTGCTGAAGAACTCGAGCGACTCGGCCACCGTCAGGTCGAGAACCGCCGCAATGCTCTTCCCGCGATACTCCGCTTCGAGTGTCTCGCGTGCATAGCGTGTGCCCCGGCACACTTCGCAGGTCACGAAGACGTCCGGAAGAAAGTGCATCTCGATCCGCAACACTCCGTCGCCTTTGCACGCCTCGCAGCGACCGCCACGGACATTGAACGAGAAGCGCCCGGCGTCGTATCCACGCGCGCGCGACTCCGGAAGCTGAGCGAACACCTCACGGATGTAGCCGAACAGCCCGGTATACGTAGCGGGATTCGAGCGCGGGGTTCGTCCGATCGGCGCTTGATCGATGTCGATGATCTTGTCGAGGAGCTGCCAGCCGGTGATCTCGTCATGCACGCCAACGGCCTCCCGGCCTCCCCCGAGCCGCTCCCGGAGAGCCTTGGTGATCGTATCCATGACCAGCGAACTCTTGCCCGACCCCGACACACCGGTGACGCAGGTGATGGTCCCAAGCGGAATCTCGACCGTGACGTTCTTGAGATTGTGTTCTCGCGCGCCACGAACGACGAGGCTGAATCCGGGGCCCACGCGCCGCTTGCTCGGCACGGGGATGACAGCCTTCCCGGTGAGATACTGCCCGGTGAGCGAGGCCGGGTTCGCCATCACCTCGGCCGGCGTACCCGCCGCAATGATGTGGCCGCCGTGGACCCCCGCACCCGGACCCATGTCGATCAGATGATCTGCGGCGAGCATCGTCTCGCGGTCGTGCTCGACCACCAGCACGGTATTTCCAAGGTCACGGAGGCTCTGCAGCGTGGCCAGGAGACGGGCGTTGTCTCGCGGATGCAGCCCAATCGAAGGCTCGTCGAGGATATAGAGGACGCCGCTCAGACGCGCGCCGATCTGCGTTGCGAGCCGGATGCGCTGGCTCTCACCTCCCGACAACGTCGCGGCGCTGCGATCGAGGGTCAGATACCCGAGGCCAACCTCGGTGAGAAAACCCAGACGATCGCGAATCTCTTTCAGGATCGGACGCGCGATCGCCGACTCCTGCTCGCCAAGCGTCAGGCTGGAGATGAAGTGCGTGGCGGCCTGCACCGAAAATCGGCCAACCTCGGGAATGGTCAGGTCGCCGACTCGCACCGCCAGGCTCTCTCGCCGGAGACGCGCGCCGTTGCAGTCGCCGCAGGGTCGCGCGCTCATGAACCGCTCCAACTCCTCGCGCAGCCAATGCGAATCCGACGTCCGGTAGCGATGATCAAAAAAGGCCACGAGGCCTTCCCAAACGCGCGAGAGGGTATCCTGACGCTCCCCGCGTGTGATCTCGATGTCGATGGCGATGCCCTTCGTCCCGTGCAGGACGACCTTCCTGGCCGCAGCCGGGAGCTCTTCGAACGGAACGTCGAGCGAGAAGTGATAGTGCCGCGAGAGCGCCGCGAACATCGTGCGTAGCTGGCCCGCCGTTTTCCGATCGAGGGCAGCGACCGCCCCCTGGGCGAGACTCTTCCTGCTGTCGATGACGAGGCGGTCGGGATCGAAATAGCGCTTCACGCCCAGGCCATTGCATCCGGGGCATGCGCCATACGGGCTGTTGAACGAGAAGAGGCGGGGGCTGAGTTCAGGAAGCGACACCCCGCAGCGCACGCACGCGAACCGACGACTGAAGAGCATAGACTCCGCGACCACATCGCCCTCGCCCAGTCGCTCGACGCCGACGATGTCTCCACCGTGCGTGAACGCGACCTCGAGCGAGTCGGCGAGCCGCTTCTCGAGACCGGCGCGCATGACGAGGCGATCGACCAGGACCTCGATCGTGTGCGCCGCCCGGGGCGCAAGCTCGATATCATCCTGGAGTTCGCGCAGGACGCCATCGATCCGGACGCGCACGAAGCCAGCGCGCCGCAATTCGTCGAGCTCCCGGCGATGCTCGCCCTTCCGACCACGCACGACCGGAGCGTAGAGATGCAGCCGTGTCTTCTCGGGAAAGGCCATCACCCGATCGACGATCTGCTGCACCGTCTGCGACGCGATGGCCTGACCACACTCGGGGCAATGCGCACGTCCCGCACGCGCGAAGAGCAGCCGGAGATAGTCGTAGATCTCGGTCACGGTTGCGACCGTCGAACGTGGATTCTTGGCGGCGGTCTTCTGCTCGATGGCGATCGCCGGAGAGAGTCCGTCGATGGAGTCGACGTCCGGTTTCTCCATCTGCTCGAGGAACTGCCGCGCGTAGGCCGACAGCGACTCGACATAACGTCGCTGCCCCTCGGCATAGAGCGTATCGAAGGCCAGTGACGACTTGCCAGAGCCCGAGAGCCCGGTCACCACGACCAACCGCCCCCGCGGAATGGAAACAGTGACGTCCTTGAGGTTGTGCTCGCGCGCGCCGCGGACGACGATGTACTCAGGCATGCCCGCCCGCGTTCACGACACTCGCACGCAGGCCGTCGCTAGACGCCAGCCTCGCGCTGGATCTCCGCCAGGGTGCGCTCGACGATCCCACGATACTCGGCGAGTTTGGCAGGCGTGGTCGCCTCGAAGCGCATGACCAACACGGGCTGAGTGTTGGAAGCGCGGATCAGCCCCCATCCTTCGGGGAAACGCACGCGCACGCCGTCGACATCGATGATGTCATAGCCCTCGGCGCGAAACCGCTCTTTGGCCTTCTCCGCGATAGAGAATTTGACGTCGTCGGGACACTCGACACGGATCTCCGGCGTGTTCACCGCCGTCGGCAAGTCGGCCAGCAGCTCCGACAACGGGCGCCCGGCCTTGGCAACCACCTCGAGCATCCGACACGCAGCATAAATCCCATCGTCGAATCCGAAGTAGCGGTCGGCGAAGAAGATATGACCGCTCATCTCGCCCCCGAGCGCGGCATCGGTCTCACGCATCTTCGCCTTCAAAAGGGAGTGACCCGCCTTCCACATGATCGCGCGACCGCCATGCGCCTCGATATCGTCGAAGAGTCGCTGCGAGCACTTGACCTCGGATACAACGGTGGCGCTCGGCTTGTCTTTCAGAATGTCGCGCGCGAACAGAATCAACATCTCGTCGCCCCAGAGAATGCGACCGGTCTCGTCGACAATCCCAACGCGATCAGCGTCACCATCGAACGCAACGCCGACGTCGGCGCCCCCCTCACGGACGGCAGCGATCAGGTCAGCGACGTTCTCCTCGACGGTCGGATCCGGGTGATGATTCGGAAACCGCCCGTCGGGCTCGGAAAAGAGCTCCGTCATCTCGCACCCAAGCGCCTTGACGACTCCGGGCGCCACCGGGCCCGCGGCACCGTTACCGCTATCGACGACGACCTTGAGCGGACGCGACAACGTGCCGAACTGCTCATCGAGGTGCTTCTGATATGCGGGGATGATCTCGTAACTCTCTTCGCTCCCGCGTTCCGCTTCCTGGAGCGTCCCGGCCTCGATGAGCTTTCGGAGCTCCTGGATCTGGGCACCGTGGATCGTCGTCTTGCCGACGCAGATCTTGAATCCGTTGTGCTCGGGTGGATTGTGACTGCCGGTGACCTGGATGCCGCCATCGAGGTCGAGGTGGAAGAGGGAGAAGTAGGTGAGCGGCGTCGGACACATGCCGATATCGACCACGTTCAGGCCGCCTGCCCGCAGCCCGTCCTTCAACGCCTCGGCGTACTTGTCGGAGGTGAGCCGGCAATCGCGCCCCACCGAGATCCTCTTGCCGCCCTCCGCACCGAAGAGCGTCGCATACGCGAGGCCCAGCGTGCGCGCGAAGCTCTCGTCGTAGTCGCGGTCGGCCACCCCTCGGATGTCGTACTCGCGAAAGATCGCTGAATTCATTGTGGCTGCCTCCCTCGTTTACCCGCGCCGTGCCGTGCCATCCGGGCCGCATACGCGATCGCCTCGACCATGCTGGTCTCCTGCGCCACGCCTCGTCCCGCAATGTCGTACGCCGTTCCATGATCGGGCGACGTCCGCACGATCGGCAATCCCATAGTCACGTTCACCGCGTCGTGGAAGTGCAGCAGCTTCAACGGAATCAACCCCTGGTCGTGGTATATCGCGATCACCGCATCAAACTCACCCTCGACCGCTCTCACGAAGAGCGTATCCGGCGGGTAGGGACCGCTCACCGATATACCAGTCTGTCGTGCCTCGGTAACCGCCGGCGCGATGACCGTCCGTTCCTCAGTGCCGAACAACCCTCCTTCGCCGGCGTGGGGATTCAGGCCAGCGACCGCGAGACGCGGATGATCCATGTGATGATATCGGCGCAGGTGCTGATCGGCAACGGCGATTGTGCGTCTCACCTGTACCCCCCGAATTGCCCGCGGAACGGCGCGATAGGGAAGATGCATCGTCACGAGAATGACCCGGAGCCGGCGACCGGCCAGCATCATACGCACGTCGCGCGCGCCGGTGAGATCCCGGAGGAGCTCAGTATGCCCGGTGATCGGAAAGCCCCCGCGGGTGACCCATTCCTTGCTGATCGGCCCGGTCACGATGCCGTCGATCCTTCCGGCGACAGCAAGCCGCGCAGCGGTCTCGATCCACCGATACGATGCGCGACCCCCCTCCCGCGTCGGCTTTCCCGGACGCCGGGCGCGCGCGGGCAGCGGCCGCGAGGCCAGCACCGGCAACTCACCCGCCACGCGCGACGCACGCGCGAGCGCGGGAAGCTGATCTTCTGTCACGGGCACGAGCGTCGTACGCACCCGCAGTCGCTTCGCCGTCGCCCGCAGCGCAGCGAGATCCCCGATCACCACCACGCGTGCACGCGCCACCTTTGGCCGAACGACAGCCTTGAGGATGACCTCCGCGCCGACGCCCGCTGGATCTCCGAGCGTGATGCCGAGAAGGGTCACAGAAGAATCTCGATGTGGTGCCTCTCCCGGAGATCTTTCGTCAGCCAGCGGTCGTACCGCTCTTCCATCGCCTTGCGATAGAGTTCCTCACGAATATCGTCCTGCACATCCTCGAGCGCGGTGTACGATTCGGCCAGATGCTCTTCGACCTTCAGGATGTGGTAGCCGGTGTCGGTCTCGATCACGTCGCTCACTTCACCAGTGTCAAGTGTGAACGCGGCCTCGTCGAAGGCACTCTGCATCTCACCGCGATCCATCACGCCAAGATCACCACCGTCCTCCGCACCGGGCCCCTGGGAATGCTGCTTCGCGAGCTTCGCGAAATTCGCACCTCCCGCCGCCTCGGCGTGGATCTCGTCGATCTTCTCGCGAAAGACCTCGCGCTGGATGCTCGACGCGTCGGGCGGCACGACCAGCGAGATGAGGCGCACGTGCACCCGAGGTGACAGCGCGTAGTCGGGAAGATGCGCCTCGTAGTAGCGCTCGACCTCCTCGGGCGTGACGTTCACCCGCGCACGGATCTCTTTGTTGACGAGATTCGCCCGCTCGATGTCGGTGCGCACCTGCTCGATGTAAGCCTCGTAGTCGAACCCGCGTGCCTCGACGGCGTTGCGCAGCTGATCCTCGGTGAGTTGATTCCGGGAGCGGATCGATTCCAGGTAATCCTCGACCTGCTCGTCCGATGCCGTGAGCCCCTGCTCTTCGACCTGCTTCTCGAAGATCTTGTCCATCAGGAGCTGGTCGAGGAGCGCCGAGTCGTCGAGTGCGCCCGCTGACTCGTTCGCAGGGTTCGCATCGTAACGCGCACGGAAGGTCTCGAACTCGATCATCGTGACCGGCTCGCCATCGAGCGTCGCGATGACGCGATTGACCAACACGCCCCGCGGGGCCGCGATGAGGGCGTCGGGTCCGAACGCGCTCCCATCCGCGGCAGCGCCCGCCGCCATCGACACATCTCCGTCCGCCTCGTCGGCGTCAGACGGCTCGTTCTTCGACGCCCACAACGCGCACGATGTCATGCTTGCGAGCGCAAGCATCGCTCCCAAGCGCGCCGCCACGGTCCACTGTCTTGCCGTCATTGCAACCTCCCACAAAACGCCTGAAGCTCGGCGATCTTACCATCGGTGTCGCGTGCCTCCGGACGATAGCCGACCCGAGAATCCGGGAAAAGCCGCACGCGTTCGTTCTCTTTTTTGGTGAGTCGCAGCACGGTCTGGGGCTCGACCGGTGTCTCCGGGTGCAGCTCGAACAGCACGTACTCGCCGCGCTGCCGCAATGAGGTCACGAGGAGATCCTTCAACGTGCGTCGAAGGCTCATGATCCGCAGCAGGCTGTCAACCAACGCCGGAATCGGACCGAAGCGATCCTGCAGCTCGAGCGCGATGTCGTCGAGATCGGCGATCCGCTTGATGCCAGCGAGCCGCTTGTAGAGGACCAGACGTTGATTGACGTCTGGCACGTAGGTCTCGGGCACGTAGGCCTCGATCCCGAGCTGGATCTCGGGCTCGACATCGGCCGTCACGGTCTCCCCGCGGACCTCGCGCACGGCGTCCTCCATCATATGCGTGTAGAGCTCGAAGCCGACGGCCGTGATCTGCCCCGACTGCTGCTTCCCGAGCAGGTTGCCCGCCCCACGGATCTCGAGGTCATGCGCCGCCAATCGGAACCCGCCCCCGAGCTCGTCGAGCTCCTGCAGCGCCGCGAGCCGCTTGTGCGCATCGCCTCCGATCAAGTGCTCGCCCGGAATCAAGAGGTAGGCATATGCCCGGAGGTTCGACCGGCCAACACGTCCACGCAGCTGGTAGAGCTGCGCCAGGCCGAACGTGTCAGCGCGATTGATGATGATCGTGTTGGCACGCGGAATGTCGAGACCGGACTCGATGATCGTCGAGCAGACGAGCACGTTGGCGCGATGATGCATGAAGTCGTCCATGACGCGCTCGAGGCCCCGCTCCCCCATCTGCCCATGGCCGACCAGCACCTTCGCCTCAGGCACGAGGCTCGCGAGGTGCGCCGCCTGGCGATCGATGGACTCGACGCGGTTGTGGACGAAGAAGACCTGCCCACCACGTCGAATCTCGCGCAGAATCGCCTCGCGGACCACATCGTCGTCGGCACGTGTGACATACGTCCGGATCGCGAGCCTATCGACCGGCGGGCTTTCGATGACCGAAAGATCCCGCATGCCGGTCAGCGCCATCTGGAGCGTCCGCGGAATGGGCGTCGCGGTGAGCGTAAGTACGTCGACGATCGCGCGGAGCGCCTTGATGCGCTCCTTGTCGCGCACACCGAAGCGGTGCTCCTCGTCGATGACGAGGAGCCCGAGATCGCGAAACTGCACGTCGCCTTGCAACAACCGATGGGTCCCGACGACGACGTCGATGGTACCGACCGCCAGTCCTTCGATGATCTGGAGATTCTCCGCGCGGGAACGAAACCGTGACAACATCTCGATGCGCAGGGGGTATCCCGCGAAGCGCTCCCGGAAGGAGTCATAGTGTTGCTGTGCCAGTACCGTCGTCGGGACCAGCAGCGCGGTCTGGCGTCCGCTCATCGTCACGACGAACGCCGCACGCATGGCGACTTCGGTCTTGCCGAAGCCGACGTCGCCGCACACGAGCCGATCCATCGGTCGCGCGCGACCGAGATCGTCGAGGACCTCGCTGATGGCGCGCTCCTGATCCGGGGTCTCGTCGAACGGAAACCGCGCTGCGAACTCCTGGTAGAGGGTGTCCGACGTGTGATCGTAGGTCTTGCCCTCCAGCACCTGACGCCGGGCAGCAACATCGACCAGCTCACGAGCCATCGCGAGGAGCGCCTCGCGGGTCTTGCTCTTGACGCGCGCCCAGGTGGTGCCGCCGAGCTTGTCCAACGAGGGTTTCGCCCCGTCGCTCCCGCCGACGTACTTTTGCACGAGGTTGATGCGATCGACGGGTAGATACAGTCGGTCGCCCCCGAGGTACTCGAGGTGGAGAAAGTCCCCGGCGGCATCGGCGACCGTCATGTGTCGAAGACCACGATAGAGGCCGATGCCGTGATCGACGTGCACGACATAATCGTCGGTCTTGAGTTCGGCGAGACTCGAGAGCACGTCCGCCGCGCTGACCCTGCGGGTGCGCCGCCGCTGGCGGCGCTCGCCGAACAGCTCCTCCTCGCTCAGGAACACGACCGGCTCGCCCGGAAGACGGAAGCCCTGGGAGAGCGCGCCATCGACGATCACCGGCTCGGTTCCGCGCATGGCGAGAATCTCGGGCAGGGGCGCGGTCGCAATCGTCGGCGCCAGGTCGTGCCCTTCGAGCAACTGTTGCAGCTTGGCTCCTTGATTCGCTCCCGGAACGACCAGAACCGAGCGCCGTCCTTCCGACGCCCATTCACGAATCCGGTCGGCGATCGGCTTCATCGTCGGCGATGGCTGATCGGGCTGCACACCCGTGATGTCGGCAAGGGTGTAGCAGGTCACATGGACACGCCCCGACACGCCGGCGAGGCCGACGAGTGCGTCGAGCTCGACGGTTGGTAACGGGCTCAGGGACTCGCGGATCTGGTGCGGATCGAGAAACCACTGCTCGACAGGCGTAAAGAATCGCGGCGCCTGCTCGGCTTCGCCGGCACGAACGCCGACGGCCTCCCACCCGGTCTCCCACATCCCCTCGATGCGCCCGGGGTCATCGACCCACAACCGGACCCCGGAGGGAAGAAAATCGAAAAGAGTGGCCAGTCCTGCTGGATGCAGATACGGCGCCGTGAACTCCACTCCGGGGAAGAACAGTCCGTTCTCGATTGCATCGGTCATCGCATGGCGCTCGAGCCGCGGCATACCGATCTCGATGGCGCGCGTCTCCACCGCCCGTCGCCCCGCCGATCCGCCGAGGTGCGCGAGCGAGACCTCGCGTGCCGGCAACACGACCAACTCCTCGCGACTGGCATGCGAGCGCTGCGTGTCGGGATCGAACATCCGGATGCTCTCGATGCAATCACCGTTCAGTTCGATCCGAAGCGGCGTCGCCTCCAACAGCGGGAAGATGTCGATCAGCGCACCGCGCACGCTGAACTCGCCGCGATCTTCCACCGCCGGAAGCCGTTGGTACCCCCACGCCACCAGATGAGCCGTCAGCTCCTCGACATCGATCTCGTCGCCTTCGACGAGATATCGAAGGGCACCCTTGAAGGCGTCCCGCGGCAACACCCGCTGCATGAGCGCGTCGGGGGTCGTAACGACGATGGGGTCGCGACCCTCCAGAAGATAGAAGAGCGTCGCCATCCGATCCGCGACGACCGGCGCCGAGGGTGATACCGGCTCGAAAGCCGGCACGTCCCAGGCGGGAAAGAGATGTACGCGCCGCTCGAGTACCGGAGTGCGGTGATCCTCGCCAAGAAAAAAGCCAATGTCACCGGCGAGTGCCTCGGCCGCGTCGCCGTCCGCGGTGAGAATCAGGAGCGGCGCCGGAGTCGCACGCGACGCTTCGGCGATGAGCTGCGCACGCCCACCAGCTCGCAGCCCTTCGACGCGCAATCGTTCGCCCGCACCGACCGCGCCAACCCGACGGATGGCATCACGGAGCGAACTCCCGCCCTCGGCGGCTCTTGGCTGTATCCCCGGCTGCATGCACGAATACCCACCAAGGCCGGTCAGACCGGCCCGGTGGGCCCGGGCGGGACACTACCAACGCCCCCAGAACCCCGCAACGCGCCGGAGCAGTCGCGCGCGCGGCCGAACCGAAATCAGTAGCCGGCGGCGGCCGTCTTCAGTATCCCGCGCGGTCGGTTTCAGTAGCCGGCGCGGTCGGTTTCAGTAGCCGGCGGAGGCCGTCTCGGGAACCAGGCTCGTAACCGTCCCGTCGCTCGGCGGCCGCGTGGCGGCTTCCGACGCAACCACGCGAGCGGCCGCACTCGCGTTCACCGCGGCTTCGGGCTCGGCCGCAACCACGACGGCGCCCTCGCTGGCGACGCGCACGCTTTGCCGCTGCAGCCCCAGCACGGTTCCGAGCGGAATGCTGCGTGTCGCGCGGCTCTGTATCCAGCTCGGCACCCGGCCTGCGGGCTCGACCGTAACCCGATACTCGACACTCGTCCGACGCCCGGCGAGCGCCTCGAGGCGATAGAAGCCTTCCAGCGCCGAAACCCGCACCACACCGCTCACCAGGGGCGCTTTGTCCGGCGCGCTCCGGAAGCGCACGAAGACGAGCCGTCGGGGCTCCACGACGTCGATCTCATTCCGCAGAATCACGTCACGATCCGCCAGCGGCCAGGGGACGTTCGTCCGATGGTAGCTGTAGCTGACCGTCTCGCTCTCCTGAGCCAGCACACGCGCGCCGATGCAGTCCTCGAGCCATTCGGGATGCCGATCCGCCTCCTGAATGACCCGGAGTACGGTTGGGAGATCGGCCTCGACGAGACCAATGGCGCGGAAGGTCGGCACGAGTTGTTGCGGTGCGCTTCGTTCCGCGACGACCACGCCATCGGAGCGCGCCGTCTCCTGCCAATCGGTGGGCTCAGCTGGCGCCGCAACCAGGGTGAGCACGAGTCCGGTACCGAGCGTGGCACCCCACAGCGCCCGCGCGCCGCCGACTGCCGAATCCGCCTGGGTACGCCCGAGCATCACGCACTTCAGGGTAGGGGAGCGGGTGCCCCCAGCATAGCCCGAATCGCTTGCGCAACCTCGCGCACGTACACCTCCTCGCGCTCCTGCTGGCCCCGGGCGTAGCACTCCTTCAGGGCCGTCTCGACCAACCCGAACAGCAACTCGGCCACTACATGTGGGTCGAGCTTTCGCACGAGACCCCGCTCCATCCAACTCTCCAGGAAGCGAGTCAAAGTGTTGACGATCTCGCCACGGTTGGCGCGCCGCGCCCGCCCAGGGCTCGTCGGTTCGTCGCTGAGCAGAAATACGCCGAACGACGGATCGCTGTCTCGCACGTACGCGAAGGCGCGCCTGATGGTCCAGTCGGGATCGGGCAGTGACTCTTCGGGCCGAACGCCCGCAAACATCGCGTTGGCGAAACCGCGTCCGTAGCGCTCGGCGACCTCGAACAGCAGGTGTTCCTTCGAGCCGAAGTGATGGAACACCGTGCCCTCCGAAACGTCCGCAGCGGCAGCGATGGCGCCGGTGCTCACCTGCCGGAATCCATGCTCCCCAAACAGGCGTGCGGCCGCATCGAGAATCCGGACGCGTCGCCCCTCGGGATCCTTCCGCCAGGAGATGCGCCGCCGCGCGCGTGCGGGGCGCGATCGCGACGCGACCGCCACTGCCGACGCCCGGCGCGTCATGCGGTCGACCGCTTCGACGGTGCGGCGCGCTTGATACGCCGGCGGCGCCATCGTCGAAACGCGAAGCGCAGACGCGCGAGCGAACCACTCGCTGATTCCGTCGGAAACAACCGCGGAAACTGCAGGAAAAGGCGACGGTCCCCCGTGACTTTGAGGCGACCCGTCAACATCGCCCACGGCGCACTCGTCGTCCCCTGGTGGATACCAAGGAACAAGGTCCCCGGACATCGGATCATGAGATCGGCATTCGCCGTCGTTCCCGGTCGTACGGCACACCGCTGGTTCTCGATCCGCATCACCCACTGCCCGCCGCCAGGACCCGTGAAATCGAACTGGGTCGTAAAGTCGAGCCCGCCCGCTTCGTAACTCCGGAAGTACTGGGGCATGTTCCGCATCATCGGATCGAGGTCCTGGGTGCGAATACGCTGCAAACTGACGAGGCGCACCGTCCGTGACGCCGGCTGCGCAGGATCGGGTGGAGTGCGCCACTCACCAGGGGGAATGTCGTATCGTTCGCGGGCGCTGGGGGTGTCGATGACGAACTGCTCTTCCTCGTGCGCGCGCGTGTACGTGAGCGGCTTCAACGTCTCGTCGAGGTAGCGCCGACGCGTACCGCGATCGGCATGAAACGTCTCGTGAATCTCGGCGGGGCAGGTGGCCACACAATTGAAACACCGATACTCCACCTTGAACGCCAACGACTGCCACAGCGCCGCGATCTCGACATCGCTCCAGCGTTTGTCGAACTTCCGGGGCTTGGCCTCACCGAGATCGCGCACCAGGTCGAGGAAACCCGGAATCGAGTCTCGATAGGTGTGATTGTAGCATGCGAAGAAGTCGAAATCGCCGTCAGCCTTGATCGCTTCGGTCGGGCACGATGCAACGCAGAGGTTACACTCGAGACACGGATTCCAATCGACAGGCGTGTCGAACTCCTCGAACTCCAGGTTCGTGACAACGGTATCAATCAGACAGTAGGCACCGAACTTCTTGTGCAGGAAGTTGCGACTGAGTCCGATCACGCCGAGGCCCGCGGCGTGCGCAACCAACTTGTGGCTGAGCGGCCAGATCTTGTCGGCCCAGCGGCGACTGACTTCTTGCGGCCAACCCACCGTCGTGGTGAGCCCTTCGCCGCCGAGTGTATTGATGTACTTCACCGTGCGCCGACCGATCTCGAAGAGCCGCTCCTCGCACGTATAGAGCTCGTGATTCGCCGTCGGCAGGTAGCGCGATTGCATTGCCGGCTTGTTCTCCTCGGCGATCAACACGACCAACGAGCGCGCGTGCGGATAGACGTAGCGCACCTCCTCGACCTCGTGGGCAATCGCTGGATCATCGAGCGAGATCACGCCGACGTCGTCGCACTCCGTCGCGGTGCGAACGCCGCGCTTGAACGCCTCGAGCCCGATCGGCGACCGCACGCCACGCGCGGGCAGCGACTCCGTCTCGAGCGACCGGAACGGCCATCGATAGGCCGTACGTGGCGGCACCGCATCCGTGGCGACGGCACGACCGCGCCGTTTTCCCGGCTGAGGAAAGGGAAACGCCCAGTCCGTATGTGCCTGGCGGGGCGGTTTTTGCGGGCTTTCCGGCCTATATTGAGTCATACTCAATTTGTAGACCCGGTCCCTGCGTGAAGCAATAGCCGGCCTCGCGACAGCGGATGCGGACGCGTGTCAGCCGGCCATCAGATCGATCGCCGCCGTGACCGTGGGAATGCCCGGACGACCGCCACGTGCCGTGCACTTGAGCGCCGCGCTAGCGTTCGCAAAGCGCAGGACGCGCTCGAGCGGCCAATCCCGGAGCAGACCGTAGATGAAACCCGCGTGAAAGACGTCCCCCGCTCCGGTCGAATCGACGCACTGAATCGCGTAGGCGGGAAGCACGTGCAGGGCGCCTTCCATCAACGCCATACAACCCTCGGCGCCGCGTGTAATCACAACCAGCGCCGCGCCAGTCTCGGCGGCAAGCCGACGGAGCGCCAGTTCCGGTGCTGCAGCGCCGGTCCGCGCCAGTGCAAACTCGAGCGACACGATGACGGCGTCGGTCACGGCGAGCAACGCATCGACCGCGCCGACCTCCATATCAACATCGACCACCACGGGAATTCCAGCGGCGCGTGCCCAGGTGGCCGCACGCGTCGCGGCCGCGACATCATAGCCGTCGAGATGCAGCACACGTCCCGAGGTCACGACGGCGCGTTCGATCTCGTCGGGATCGAGCGTGAGCGCGGTGTCACGGTTCATCATGATCGTCCGCTCTCCCGTTGCCTGATCGATGAGGATGATGGCGAGTTGATTGGGGACGTTCTGACGCACGTAGGCGTACCTGACGTCGATCCCCTCCTGAACGAGCGAGGCGCGCGAAAAGTCCCCCGCCTGGTCACCGCCAAACGTTCCGACGTACGCCGTTCTGCAGCCCCAACGCTGGAGCGCCACGAGCGCGGTCGCCACCTGCCCGCCTGGCTGGCAGTCGTAGTCGACCAGTGCAGTCTTGCTGTTGAACGCTGGATACGCGGGAACGGTGCAGAGATGGTCGACCGCGTTGACCCCGACGCCCACGACGTCGAACGGCGAGGCTGACGGGAGGGGAATGCCGATCGTGGGCACCAGTGAGCCCTCAGACTCTCGGAGCCCCAGTTCGAAGCACCGGAACGACGACGCTTGGCTCCTCTGACGCATTCGTGTGCACCAGGATCGCTCCTGGCGACCGCGCCCCCTCGCGCGCTCCCACCCTCCAGAGGCGAACCCGAAATTCCGCGCCGGCTACGATCGTCTGCAGGTCCCCATCGATACCGGACGGGTAGTCGATGCGAGTGATCTCGACGGGCGTATCGCTCACGTTCTTCAGAAAGAGTTGGGGAAGATTCTCGGCAACAGCGCTCGGTGTCCGCACCTCGGCTGGAAAAGCCGCGAGGGCACCGAATCCCACCCCGGAAACCACGATCGGGGCCGCCCCGGCACCGCGCGCGAGCAGGGCACGCGACACGCCTGGCTGTTCGGGTGCAAAGCGCACCCGATACGTTCGGGAACCGTCGCGCCCGACCGTACCGAGCGAAAGTGCAAAGGCATCCGTACGGCTTTCCAATCGCGCCCGCGGCGAAGCATCCGGAACGACGATCTCGCGGGTGACCGCGCGCCCGACCTGGACGTAGCCAAACGAAACTGCCGCGGGGCGTGCCGCAGGATCACCCCTGGGCACACGGACGTCCAGCACACGGGTCGGGTGCTCAGGATCGTTCGAATGCAACCGCAACTGGCGCACCCCGCCTGCACCCGCAACGGCGCGACAGCCAGCAGTGATCGTCGCCTGCTCGTTCGAAGCGACGATCTCGGACCCGACGATTGCCGCGTGACACCCGCAGTCGCTAACCACAGCGCGCAAGTGCAGAGGACCCTGACCGCTGTTTCGAATTCGAAAGCGCGCCCCCACCACTGCGGCACCAGCGACGTCGGCGCCGTTGGAGGGACCCGGATCATACTCGGCGGGGAAGATCTCCAACCGTGGCGGCCCACCCTTCGACTCACAGGCCGTCGCCAGCACAGGCACGACGAGAGAAAGCAGAACGAGGCGTTGGCGACCGGTCACGCCGGACGGCGGGTCTTCTGTGGACGCCGCGTGCGCAGTGAGCGTCCCCGCGACGTGGTAATCACCTTGACTGCGGCGCGTAGCGCCAGCAGGTAGCTATCGACCCCGAAGCCGGAGATCGAGCCAACGGCGACGTCGGCGATCAGGGATCTGTGTCGGAATTCCTCGCGCCGCGCCAGGTTGGAGAGATGCACTTCCACGACCGGAAGGCCGACGGCCAGCAGCGCATCGCGGAGCGCGACACTCGTATGCGTGTACGCAGCCGGGTTGATGACGATCGCGTGCACTGGCCCCGCAGCTCCCACCGAGCCCTGGATGCGCTCGACGAGCTCACCCTCATGATTCGACTGAAAGACCTCGAGATCGACGCCGAGCTCCGCCGCGAGCGTCGCCAACTGCTCGTTGACCTGGTCGAGCGTGACGGCTCCGTAGACCTCGGGTTCACGCACGCCGAGCATGTTCAGGTTCGGCCCGTGCAACACCAGCACCGTCTTGCCGCGCGACCGGGTATCCTGGACACCTCGCGAACTCATGATCGATCCGTCTTAGGGCCGCGCCGCGCGTGGGTCAAGATACGGCAGCGAAGGAGGGCAGGGGGGCCGCAGCCAGGCTGCGGCCCCCCTAGTTGCGCTAGGGCGCGTTCGGGTCCGGCGGATCCGTGGCGCAGTTCGACACGTCGAACTCGCACTCGTCGCTGCAGGTCAGGATGCCACCGAAGAAGCCGAGGTCGACGCAGTCGAAATCCCCGAGCCCGTCGGTCAGGTCACACTGCTCCCCGCCACGACGCACGCCGTTCCCACACGTGAACTCGAAAGTCACCGAGACCGTCACTGCATCCGCAGCGAAATCCTCGACGATGAAGGAATCGGTGCCACTGAAGTTGTCGCCGAGGACCGTGTAGACGACCGACTGTCCGGAATCCTTGCACACGTTCGCCGGGGAAGCCGAGCCATCGTTGCAATCCTCATCCGTGTCGCACCGCGACCCGCCGCAATTGGAGCCCGCACAGCTCGCGAGGCAGCGCTTGATTGCTCCGACGCACACGTCCGCCGGCAACGGTAGTCCGTCGATGTTGCAATCCCCGTCGGTCTGGCACGGACTGCCGATGCAGAGCCCACCGCCGTTCTCGGTACATCCCGGAACGCAGTGCTGACTGAGGGTCGCCACCCCGGCACCACTCGCCTCGTTCTTGAGGATATACGGAGGCGTTCCGCCGATCAGATTGAAGAACACCACCGATCCGATCGTCGGCTCGACCAGCGTGACCTCCGACGGAATGACGGAGAGCACATCGGAGTCGATGAACCCAACATCGGTCAGCGTCACCGAGAATCCAGCCGCCAGAAAGAAGGCCGGCGGCGCCTGCGCGAAGATCGTCCCCGTCCCGAGGAAGTCACCGGTCGCGGTCGGCGTACTGCCGGCCACGGCGATGATGTCGGCGTTCCCGTTGGCATCGGTGGTCGCAAAACCGATCGAGTCGATGGGTCCGTCCTCGGTGAAGAAGTTGCTTCCGATGAAACGGATGTCATCGATGTCGGCTGTGAACTGAATCGTCACTCCCGCAATCGGGCCACCCGTGGCATCCGACAGGGTCGCGACGACACCCAACCGGTCCGACTTGTTGGCATCGACTTCGTTGGGATTGACGTTCACGACCAAGCTTCCGAGGTTGCTGCCGTTGCTCAGGAAGAACTGATCAGCGGGGTTGCCCTTCTGACCGCCACCGCCCCCGGTCCCGCCGCACGCAGCGGCAACAGCGCCCAGCACGACCATGGCCGCGGCCGTGGCTCCCCATCGGTACAATCGTTGTGGTTGTCTCGCACTCATCATCCGCCTCCCCACTAGAAGACACCTACGCTGTAGGTGAACTCGTTCGAGCCAAAGAAGTCTCCGCTATCGCTGATCGCCTCGACGCGCATCACGACGTTCATGTCGAACGGACGTGCCGGGAGAAGGCCGGGATTCTGGTTCAAGAACGCAATGACGTCGGGCGAGAGGAAGATCGTCTGCGCGTAGCTCACGTTCCCACCGGGGTCGTTCTCCGACGTCGATGGGGGCGTGAGATTGATCGACATGGGCACGAAGTCGGTGACCACCGGATTGAACAAGGCACCCGGAATCCAGATCTCGACCTGCACGCCCTGGACGTTCAGGTCCTGAAAGGCGAGATCGTTCCGGACACCGATGAAACCGCCGTCCAGATCACCGTCGCCGTTCCGATCGTCCGGAACGAAGAGCGTGGTTGCGAGCACGATCGCACGGCCAGTGTCGCCGACCGCTTCATCGACGCTCGGGAACGTATCCGACGCGGGGGCGAACTGCTCGACCGACTCCTGAAAAACCCCGAGCGCTCGAAACGACACGCCCTGATCGTTCGATCCACCACCGCCACCACAACCCACCAGCGCAACACACGCCATCACCACCAGAACTCGTCTCATACCTCGTCCTCCCGTCCGTCCATCATCCATTCGCCCTCGAACCGCGGCGCGCTGCGCCGGGTTTCGGTGGGCGCCGCCCCGCGAATGCTGCTCGCAGAACTCCTCCACCCGTTGCTCACGACCGCCGTAGGCGGCGCGCAACCGAGTCTCCGTCCGTCATCAACCCCGTACGTGCTGCACGATCTCCTCGGCGCTCAGCCGCTGAAAGCTATGACTCCCAATGCCGTTGGTACACACGAAGTTTATGGTGCCCCCACGCGCTTTCTTGTCGGTGCCCATCGCCTGGGCGAGTGCAGTGTCGGTCAGCGCCGCTGGAATCGCGGTCGGCAATCCGTAGCGCGCAATCAGATCGTGGGTGCGGATACTCGCCTCCTCGGAGCAGAGTCCGAGCCGCTGTGACACGCGGGCGGCCGCAACCATACCGATGGCAACCGCCTCGCCATGCAGCAGCGTCGTGTAACCGGTCAGATTCTCGACGGCGTGGCCAAGGGTGTGGCCGAAATTCAGCACGGCACGGAGGCCGCCTTCTCGCTCGTCCTGCGCCACGACCTCCGCCTTCAGTCGACACGACGTACGCACGATCTCGATGAGCACCTCTCGATCGAGGCGCTCGACGGCCGCGTGCTCGCGTTCCAACAACTCGAACAGCGTCGGGTCGAGGATGACACCGTACTTGATGACCTCGGCAAGCCCTGCCTTGTACTCACGCGCCGGCAAGCTGCGCAGACACTCGACATCGGCGAGCACGAAACACGGTTGCGCAAAGGCGCCGATCAGATTCTTGCCAGCGCTGTGATTGATGCCGGTCTTGCCGCCGACACTCGAATCGACTTGCGCGACCAATGTCGTGGGTACCTGCACGCAAGTAATGCCTCGCAGATACGTTGCGGCCGCGAATCCGCTGAGATCGCCGAGCACCCCACCGCCGAGCGCGACGACGGCCCCGCCTCGATCGACACCGGCAGCAATGAGTTCATCGTAGATACGCGCGAGCTGCGTGATGTTCTTCTGTTCCTCACCGTCAGGGATGCGAATGACGGCCGGATCGAACCCGGCGGATCGAAGCGACGTCAACGCAGCTTCGAGATAGAGTCCGGCCACGGTCGCCGTCGTCACGACCGCCACCCGCGTTCCGCACCCGGTCGCGGCCAGGTGACCACCCAGCGCGTGCAGGCACGAGGCGCCGACATAGATCGAGTAGGCGCGGTCGCCGAGATCGACCTCAACGACGTCCGGAGTCGCCCCTGCCGGACGCGAAGATGCGTGCTTGTCGGCGAGAGCGCAAATCTCATCGACGATGTCGTCCGCGCGACGACCCGAAGTATCGACGGTCGCATCGGCCGCCGCCGCATAGATGGGGCCACGTTCTGCCTGCAGGCGCGTGATCGCCGCACCGGGATCACTGCCCAGAAGTGGCCGGTCGGTCGCTTCGCCGATGCGACCGAGAATCGTTTCTCGATCCGCCGTGAGATGAACCATCAGGCTTCCTGCGTCACGGAGCGCACGCGTGTTCACGGGATTGACGACGGCACCGCCACCAACGGCGATCACCGCTCCCGCGTGCGTCACGACGTCGCGGACGACGTCGGTCTCCATGGCCCGAAACGTCACTTCACCATCCTCCGCGAATATCGCCGACACGTTCTTGCCAGCGCGCTCCTCGATCAGTCGATCGGTATCGAAAAAGTCGCGCCCGAGCCGACGCGCCAGGCGACGCCCCACTTCGCTCTTGCCGGTCCCCATGAACCCCATGAGCACGATCGCGCGCATGGGTCAGACCGTTTGAATCTGTTCGAGGTAGCCCTTGTAGTTGCGCTCGATCTCGACCAACGAGTCGCCGCCGAACTTCTCCAGAAAGGCATCCGCCAACACGAACGCGACAATCGCTTCGACGATCACGGCCGCCGCCGGAATCGCACATACGTCGGAGCGCTCGATCGCACCCTTCGCCTCCGCCTTGGTCTTGAGATCGACCGAGTGCAACGGCTTCATGAGCGTCGAGAGCGGCTTGAGCGCCACGCGCACCACGAGCGGGGCACCCGAGGTCATGCCGCCCTCGGTCCCTCCCGCGTTGTTGGTCTTGCGAGTGAACGCTTGCGTCCCCTCGTCGAAATAGATCTCGTCGTGCACCTGCGACCCCGGTCGTCGGGCGGTCTCGAAACCAAGCCCGATCTCGACACCCTTCACGGCCTGCAAGCCCAGCAGCGCCTGTCCAAGTCGCCCGTCGAGCTTCCGATCCCAATGGACGTGACTGCCGATTCCCGGCGGAAGTCCGGTCGCGACGACCTCCACGACTCCTCCGAGCGTATCGCCCCGACTCTTGCACTCGTCGATGTAGGCGATGATCTTCTCTTCCGCCGCTGGGTCCGCCATCCGCGTCTCGGAGCGTTCGGATGCCTCGAAAATCGTGTCCACGCTCTTCCCCGAATGATCGGCAACGATCCCACCGATCTCGGAGACCCATCCCCGCACTTGGATGTCGAACGGCGCAAGCAGCGCTTTGGCCAGCGCACCCACCGCCACACGCGCCGCGGTCTCCCGTGCGCTCGCACGCTCGAGAATGTTCCGCACGTCGTCGTGATGGTACTTCAGCGCGCCCGCGAGATCCGCGTGTCCGGGGCGCGGCCGCGTTACGGCCAGCGCCGGATCCCGGTCTTCCGGAAAGGCGGACATCTTCTTTTCCCAGTTTTTCCAATCGCGATTCGCCACCACGAACGTGATCGGCGACCCCAGCGTTTCGCCAAAGCGAATCCCGGAGCGGATCTCGATCGTGTCCTGTTCGATCTTCATGCGACCGCCCCGACCGTAGCCGAGCATGCGGCGCCGCATGTCCTCGTTGGCTGTGGCCAGGTCCAAGGCGAACCCAGCCGGACAGCCCTCTATGACCGCAGTTAAGCATGGGCCGTGGGATTCACCGGCGGTGAGAAAACGCAGCATTCGTGATTACTCCGGAATCTTCCGGCGCCGGAGATTGGCAACGTGACGCCGGTGGTTTCAGGGATTTTCACGATTCTGCCACAGGCTTTCTGCGGACGGCAAACTCGCCACATTTTCCGCTCCGCGAGCTTGGACCGCTCGCGGCGTAATGAACACCAGGAGCTCCTGCCGCTGGTCGATATCCAGCTTGTTCTTGAAGGCCCAACCGACCACGGGAATCTGGCTCAAGAACGGCAAACCCCGCTCGTTGGTGTCGAGAATGTTCCGAAACACCCCTCCCAGGACGAACGTTTCACCGTCCTTGATCAACACGTGGGACTCGGCCTCACGACTCACCTCGTTCGGAATCCCATCGGGCGAGGGCGCGCGTGACTGCGTCGGATCCTGCAGCGTGCTCGACTTGGCGTAGACGTCGAGGAAGATGTAGCCATCCGACGAAACCTGGGGCGTCACGTCGAGGGTGATGCCCGTACGAATCTGCTCGGTCGCGTTCTGCGAGGAGCCCGCCGCGCCTCCTGCACCCGTGCTGATGACGGTCCCCGTGCTCGGAAGCTTGACGCGCAGGATCTCGAGACTTTCGATCTTTGCCGCCACGTTGTTGAGAGTCACGACGCGGGGACGGGAAATGATCTTGCCTTTGCCCTGTCGCTCGAGGGCGGTGAGGCGCGCGTTCAGTGTGTGCGCGCCGTCGAGCGATCCGAGGAGCAGGTCGTACGCCGCACCCGCGCCCGGCGCGACACTCGCCGCCGGAAAATCCGCGATGAACGGTACCGCCGTGGCGGGTGAATTCTCGCCACCGGCCAGGATCCCGCCAGCGCCGACGGTCCCCGGGAAGTTGTTGCCGCTCGAGTTTCCGATCGCGGGACCAGAATTGTACGTGTAGCCCCACTGCACGCCGAGATCCCGGGCAAACGTCTCGGTTGCCTCGACGATGTTGGCCTCGATGAGCACCTGCGGGGTCTGCGTGTCGAACTCGGTGATGAGCTCCTCGGCGCTGGCAACGCCGCGAGCGATGTCGCGTACGACGATCGTGTTCGTGCGCTCGTCCCAAGTGGCCGTACCGCGCTCGGTGAGAACCTCCTGGATCTTCTTGACCAGTTCCTCATCCGCCTTGGCGTAGTTCACACGAATGTAACGCACGCGGAGTGGCTCGGCCTGCTTCTGAGCCTCGTCGGCCGCGCGCTGGGCGTCGCGCTCCTCTTTCAGCCGCCCGACGGTGGAGATGCGCACGATGTTGCCATCGCGCACCATGTCGAGCCCCTGCGCTTTCAGAATCGAGTCGAGGGCCTGATCCCAAGGCACGTTCACGAGGCGAATCGTCAACCGACCGTCGACGTCCTCCGTCGTGATGATGTTGAGGTCGCTCACATCCGCGAGGATGCGAAGCACGTTCTGGATATCGGCGTCCTTGAAATCGAGCGAGATGCGCTGGCCGGTGAAGTTGTCACCGGACCCCGCCTGCATCGGCAGCGCGTAGGTCGGTTCCGCCGCCGCGGCGACGGTCTCCGGCTCGGCCCACGGCTCGGCCGTCTCCGGTTCGGCGAGCAAAGCCTCGTCCGGCTCTGCGGTCGCAGTTTCGAGCGCCTCTTTCTTCATCCGAGCCTCGATGGCGTCGGCAAGGGCCTCGTCCGAAATCTCGTACACGTGATCAATGGGAGAAAGGGCGTCTGCCTCGCCACCGATCTCTCGAATGTCCGCGACCGCAATCTCCGGCTGCGCATCCTCCGCATCGGCAAGCACGATGGTGTCGTCGATCGACTCTTCGTCGGTCACCACGGGATTGTCAGCGTCCGGCTCGGCAACGACGTCGCCCAGCTCGGCGAACTCTGTTGCGGTGGCTTCGTCGATCTGGGTCGGCTCCCGATCTGGAGCGGCGACCTCGTCGAACGGTACGGGCTCGGGCTCAACGGCCGCCTGTTCGAACCCGTCGGATGTCGCGCTCTCGGCGGGCTGCGCAGCTATCTCCTGGATCTCGTCACGCTCCGCACCCTCGGTCGCGCCGTCGATGTCGATCGCGACTTCGGCTGGCGGCTCTACCGCCACAGTCTGGGTCGGACGCAGCGTGGCTGGCAGGACGCCCGGAGCGAGAAAGACCGTCTCGTTCGCGCGCGTCTCGCCTTCGGCGGCTACCGTAACTACGACCGAACGGCCGCTCTGCTCGACGCTGTAGTTACCCGGAAGCGCACCGGCCAGGTCGGCGACCACTCGCAACTTGCTGGGATGCTCCCCGATCCGGACCCGGTCGACCCCGCCAGCTCCGATCTCGTACTTGGCCAACGAACTGGTCCCGGACATCGGCCCTGCGAGATCGACGACGACGCGGCTCGGCCCATCGAGCGGGAAGTGCACGAGCTCGTCCGGCGACCGGGAAAAATGAATCGTGATCGCCTGCTCGCCCTCGTTGGTGCTGAGTCCGATCTCGTGCACCCGGAGCGTCGACTCGAGCGGACTATCGTCGATGCTGGGCACCTCCGTCTGGAGCACCTCGGTCTGAGGCGCTGGAGCATCGACCGCGCTGGCCGCGTAGGCGGCAAGCGCCGGATCGACACCGTCAGTAGCCGGCGCGTCAGAAACAACGAACTTCTCAGGCGTCGGGTCACCTGCCGGCCTGGCATGTGACGTCCCATCCAGGGTCGCCGTGCATCCAATGAAGCTCAAGAGCAGAAACACCGCCGCGATGACCACACCTCCACCCAACTCCTGCCCCAATCTCTTCATGGCGCTTCGTCCTCCTGAGGTAGCTCCATCACGATTTCCCGCGGCTCATCTTCGCCGTAGAAATTCGTGAACGTCTCCTCGATCAGTACTCGGGCGGGCTCGATGTCACGCACGAACCCCCCACTCGACCCGATGAGCGTCCCATGGGTCACGATGTAGCCAAGGCCAGCCGAGTCCTCGACCATCGCCCGGCTGTTGGAACCACCCCACACGACACCGACCAGCTTCAACTGACCGACCTCGTACCGCTCGAGCGGCGTGCGCGGCATGTCTTCGTTCTCGGCCGCAATGGTCGGCGGCTCGAACGGATCCCGATGGACCGCGGGATCGTATCGTTTCGTTGCGCGCGAACGACTGTTCTCCGGCTTGTTCGCGGTGGCGACCGCAACGCGCTCCGGCGCCTTCGCCGGGGAAGCGGTATCGTCCGCTGCTGTCGCTGCGCCGGCATCGGAGTTCGCGGCCACCCCAACCCGATCGTTCATGTTCGCGGCGCGCGCCGAAGCGTCGTTCGCAACCCCTCGCGCACGAGCGATGGCGCTTGCGGGTCCGCTCTCGGCAACGGCCGGTGCTCCCGAAGTCAGGAATACGATCAGGCCAGCCGCCAAGCCGAACCCCGTAGCTTTCGTGAGACTGCACATCATCTCGATCCTCCCGCCGTCACTTGCCGCCCTTCTTCCGCGCCTCTTCCTGCGCCTTGATGCGTTCGCGCTCCTCCTCGTCGAGGAAGCGGAAGGTCACGGCCGAGCACGACGTGTCGATCACCATCGCACCGGACTCCTCGCGTGGGGTCCGAATGGAGATGTCCCCAACGTTGACGATGCGATCGAGCTGGCTGACACGGTCGAAGAAGGTCGCCACCTGGTGGTAGTCGCCCCGCACCAGGATCTCGACCGGCACCTCGGCGTAGAACTCATGATAGCGCTCTGCCTTCTGGCGGAAGAGCATGATCTCGAGCCCGGACTCGCGCACCGCCGACGAGACGCTGCTCAACAGATCCGGAATCTCCTTGCGATCCGGAAGACGCACCTCCGCCCGACGGACCTCGGCGGTCAACTCGCGTACCGCGTCACGCGTCGCCGACAGGTTGGCGATCAGCTTGCTCTTCTCGTCCCGTTGGGCGCGGAGATCCTCGACGGTCCCTTGCAGGTCCACGAGCTCGGTACGCCGCTCAGAGTAGACCGCGTACCAGTACCCACCGAGCACCACGACCACGGCCGCCACCCCAACAACCAGACGCTGGCGTCCGTCGAGCTCGAAGAATCGATCGACGAGTTGTTGAATCCTGTCGCTCACGCCCTGCCTCCTCGCCGGCGCCCGCCGTCGGACGGCGGCTTCGGAAACTCGACCGCCTCCTCGTCGTCACCTTCGGGCGACCCGCCGTGATAGGCGAGGCGGGCCCGCACGACGAAACGCTTCAACATCAATCCGTCCTCTTCGGCCTGCGTCGTCTCGACGAGATCGACGTTGTCGAAGTACGGAGAACGACCGAGGTTCCGCATGAACGTCGCGATCGTCTGGTTGTCGAGCGCCAACCCCGTAATCGTGGCAGCACCGGCGTTCTCGGTGAACTCGACGAGCCAGACCTTGGTCGGTGCCGAGTCGCTCAGATCAGCCAGCACGTGCACGGGGCCAACCCTCTTCTTCTCCAGCACGCCGATCGTCTCCAACTTATCGTCCAGCTCGGCGCGCTGCCGCTCCAACTCGCTCAGCTCGGACGCTTTGCTGTCGAGCTCCTTGAGCTCGCCGCGCAGCACCTGGTGCTCGGCACGGACCGGTGCGATCCTGAGACGACTTCCTGTTTCAGCCGCGCCGATCAGCACGAGGACCAGCACGGCCCCGAGCGCGATGAGGCGGGTCTCCTGGCGTCGTCCCGCCTCGAGCGCGACCTCACGAACGGGAAGTAGATTGATGTGGATCACGTCTTGTCCCCCGATCGCCGCGCCGCGAGCCCGATGGTCACGGCGAGCGACGAAGCATTCTCACGTACGAAGTCCTGGTTGGCGCTTCGGGCCAGATGCACCCGGCTCAACGGATCAGCGAGCTCGACCGGGGTCTCGAGCCGCTCGCTGAGCGACTGCGCGAGCCCCTGAATCTGCGATGTCCCACCGCTCAGGTACACGGCGGCCAGCGGCTCTTCGGCATCGGACCGCCAGTAGAAACTGAGGGCACGATGAATCTCCTCAACCAACAGATTCACCGCCGGCGTGAGTGCGGCGTCGATCTGATCGCGTTCGAAGGAACCGACCGAGCCGCCCGTCTTCAGGAGCTCGGCCTCTTCGGACGACAGGTCCAGATTCCGCATGAGCACGTCGGTAAACTCGGCACCGCCGACCGGAATGTCGCCGGTGAACGACGAGCGACCGCCGCGCAGGATGTTCATCGAGCAGTACCGGGCACCGACGTTGACCAGGCCGACGACCTGCCCTTCGTCCGTCTCGTAGTTCAGGTCGAACATGTTCTCGAGCGCGAAGTAGTCGACGTCGACGATCTTCGGGGAGAGGCCGGCCTGCCGAAGCACGGACGTGTAGCTGTTCAGAATGTCTTTCTTGACCGCGACGAGTAGCACCTCGATCTCATCCCGGTCGGTGTAGTCGATGACCTGATAGTCGAGGGTCACATTGTCGAGATTCTCAGGAATGGCGCTTCCCGCTTCGAGCATCACCTGATTGTCCAGGTCCGACTCGTCGCCTCCGGGAAGCATGATCTTCTTGATCATGACCGCTGGCCCGGGCACCGCCGTGACGACTTCGGTCGAGCGGGCACCGGTCTGGCTCAGGAGATCCCGGATGACCGCGGCCACCTCGTCGGGCTCCTGGATGAGATTGTTCTGCACTGCCGTCGGCGACAGCGGGGCGATGCCGGCTGCCAGGATACGTACCTGGTTCGGCGTGCCGTCGGCCTCGACGAGCTTCACGCAGCTCGAGCCGATATCGACCGCGAGCACCGAACTCTGGCGCCCTGGAAGAAAATCCGTGAGCGAGCGGCGAAACAAACCGCTCAGCGAATCGCGAAGTCCACCGCTCATATCGTCACCGACCTTCCCGAGCCGGCAGCTGTCGCTCCGGTCGCTCCCCCGCGCACGGGGCGTGTGGCAGATGGTAGCCGCAGGTCGCATGGCACATGACGATCTGCGCCCTGCTGTCGAGGGGCGCCGGAGGCGCCACGCTGTCGACGAACTTCTCTCACTTCACACACACCCCTCACCCAACGTCTCCTCAACCCGCTCGTCCTCAACCCAACTCACGTCCGCCCATCGCCCTCCTCGAAAGCGAAAGGGCCCGCTCGAGTGCTCCAGATCAGACCGCCTCCCGCACGGAAGGGAGGGGCCATCGTCTCGTAAGCAATCCGGATGCCTTCCGCTAAGCTCCATGAAACGCTCGGCTCGCGGACGCCGAAACCCGCACAGAACGGTCCTGGGGGACACAAATCTGTACGGGGTGTCACCGATGTGTCGGTTCAGCGCAGCAGATCGACCGTCACGACCCCGAGCTTGCGATCGTCCTCGATCTCGGCCTCGACCGGCATTCCTGCATGCAATTCGTGGAAGGCCACCTGACGCCCACCCTTGTCCTTACAAACGGTCTGATCCGTCACGACGTAGGTCTGAGTGTCGATCTGCAGACTCGCACTGTTCACCACCGTCACGACACCCTCGATGATCTCCCCAGCCCCAACGGCCGAGGTCAGCACCACGACGGACAGCAGGGACGCACCAATGATCGTTGTCGAACGCATGGTCGCTCTCCTCAATTGCACGGGACCTCCGTCGAGCACTCGCGCCACGACAGCGGAGTGACGTTGTTCGGCAGCCCCGGAAGGTCGACATCGTCGACGTCACCACTCGAGGCGACGAAGCCGGTGGAGCCTTCCTTCTGAATCGTGACCGTAACCTCGGTCGGAATGCTCTTGCCGATCAGGTCGAACCGATCGAACGGATCGACGATCGGCGGCGGTAGCGGCCCCTCCGGACCATCGGGATCCTCGACGGCCGAGTCAGGAATGCCGCCGGTCTCGTAGTTGAGCTCATAGATTCGCGCGTCACCGCCAGCGTTGCATACGCCAACCAGGGGCGTGAAGGTCGTGAAGAAGACGCTGAAGAAGGCGCTCGGTGATGCGAGGACCTTCTCACCGGGACGAGAGTTCAGCACGACGTACCAGCCGTGTTTCAGCTTGAGCGCTTCTTTGAGTGCGGTCTCCTCCTCCGACCCGTTCTGCTGCACATCGTCCGTGACGTCGATGAGATCGCTCTCGGTGAGATTCGAGACACCGCTATCGCGGAGCTGATAGATGCGATCCTCCACGTTCGTGCCGAGCGGGTCGGAGCGGTCCCCGGTCCCGAAGAACACCGAGAGGAAGCCGACATCACGAACGACGTCCGGTGGATAGAAGATCTTGTACAGCGTCGATCCTGGATTCGAAGGGGCCGAGAACAGCTTGGTAATGTTGAGTCCGCCATCGATGCGCCACATCTGCCCACCGAGATCGCCGACGTAGGCACGATCGAGCATTCCATCACCGGTGAGATCGAGCACGGCGACATTGCTCGGCACCGCGTAGTCCATGCCACTCGGCTGCAGCAAGGCCTTCAGCTGGCCCGTCAGGACGTCGAGTACCACCACCCCGCGACCCATCCCGGAGCCGTTCGGGCTCGTGTGCGCCGGATCGTCGTAGTACTCATCGTAGCCGGCACCGACGATCATGCCCTCGTAGACACCCGCACCTCCTGCAATCTTCGCGAACGCGGGCTCAGACCATGTCTGACCGAGCTCGGGAATATCGGCGTTGGTCGCCTTCCACAGAAACGCAGGTGCGGTCTTCGAGGTAACGTCCAGGGCGTAGTAGCCACGCCCGCCACGACCGAGACCGAACACCACGATCTTCTGCGAGCCGATCGTACGCACCTTCGGCGACGAATCGACAAAGAACGGATGTGCACTGCTGTTCCCGGGAATCAGGTCCCGGAGCGTCCCCAAGCCGACGTCGGGAACGAACGCCCAAAGCTCCTCGCCCGTCTCGTCGTCGAAGGCATGCAACATTCCATCGTTGGCTCCGATCAGGATCAGCGAGTCACCCGGACCGTAGCGAACAACCTGCGGCACGGAGTGAATGATGTCGCCGAGCGTCCAGTCACGGTTCTCCGTGAAGATGCCGTCCTCGTCGTCGTCGAAGACGTCGATACCGTGGAGGTAGTCGATGATTTCGTCGCGCTCGAGCACACTCCCGGCGTTCAACATGGCCATCGTGAGCGCCGCGTTACCCGAATCGAAGGCATTCCCCGCGGCGGTCAGATCGCCGCCGGTCAGATTCGTGTAGATGTTCCTGGGCGTGGCACGATTGGCGAGAATCTCGCCGACGCCACCCTTGGTCACGTTCGGGCCGGAAGCCGCGCCGTCCCAGAATGATTTCGCGCCGTCGAGGATGTTGCCCTCTGCGTTGGTCGCAGCAGCCCCGGTGGCATCGAGAAGCTGGCCCGAGTCGGACACGCGATACTTCTTCAAATTTCCTGGCCAGCGGAGACTACCGTCGCGCGGACGGAACAGGGCGATATAGAGACGATCACCGCTCAGCGTACGCGTCGTCTGACTGACGGGGACGACCGGGGCAACAAACGACTCGGTCTCGCCCACGATCGACTTCAGCGCCTTCCGAAACGCGTCGGCAAGCTCGTCCGCCGTACTCGCGGTCGCATAGTCGCCACCACCGTTCGACGCCGCCCGGCTCAGGAGCGAGTTGTTGACCGTGTAGCCGATCGTGTACGTGATGAGTGCCTGCTGATCATCAAGATCGGGCCTGAGATCCTCCTCGAGAGTCTTCTTCGAGATGTCGTCGAGGTAGTCCGACCCACCGTTCACGTACTCGCACGGCTCGAGATCGGAGCTGAACTGCGGATGACCGCAGAAGGTCGTTTCAATGCACCCGGCCGGCGGGTTGGCATGCGCGCTGTCGGGATCGAGCCCGTCCCCATCATAGTCGGCGGGAGTGCCGAGCCAGTCCTCGATGTAGTCGAAATCCCCGGCGACGTCCGCGGTGGTATCGTTTCCCTCGCCCTGCGGACGGCCATCGGTCATGAGCAGCACAAAGTTTCGCTGGCATTCGTACTGCACGGGATCGGCGGCACTGAAGTAGCCGTCGTGCTTGTAGTAGCGCGCGGCCGCAATGAGCCGATTGGCAAGCGGGGTCCCGCTATTGGCGGTGAGCCCGTCGACGATCGTCCGCAACGACCCATGGGACGTGCCGATGGGTGCTTTCAGAATCGTCCGATCCTCGTGATAGGTCGTGGCGTCCGTACCGCATGCGAGCGTGACATCACCGTTCAGCGTCATGAGTCCGAAACGCACATCGTCATTGGCCGGGTCGCCGACGATGCCGTCGACCACGCTCTTCGCGATGTCGAGCTTCGACTCGCTGCCCGAACTCTCGTAGTTCAGCCGATTGCCGACCTTGACGTAGGACGGGGCGCGATCGTCGTTGCCGTCGTTGTCGACATCGAGGAAACCGCACGGATCGGTATGCACCAACCAGCTCGTCCGCGTACGCCGGCACGAACAGTCGGAGCGGAACCGCCGACAGCGGGAATAAACCGTCACCGGGTCGTAGGTACCCGCGTAGATGAGGGCCGGATCATACGGCAGATTCGCGTTCATGCTGCCCGAGTTGTCGAATATAATGAGCACATTGGGCTCGACCGACGTGCCCGCGATGAACACGTCCAGATCACTTCCAGCCCGCGCTGGCACCGTACCGAACGCCAGGACGAAGACCATCGCGGCCGCAGCCGCCCCCGCACGCTTCATTCGCATGTCATTCCGCCTGTCTTTCCGCATGTCACTCTCAGAGGGCGGGGCCGAGACGCACCGCCTCCATCTCCAGACTGCTCGACGCATTCACCGGCCCGTTGCCGGTGGAATCGACGTCGAAGTGAAACGCTTTGAATTTGATGGCGCTCACTTTGATCGCTGGTGGCGGGGGTCCCTCGAACAAAAAGCACACATCGACATCACCGGAGATACCCATGCCCGCCGCGTCGACATGCGTCTGTCGCGGTAGGGCCGGAGAGCAGGTAAACGCCGGGTCGATGAAATTGTCGGCGTCGCCGAGCGCATAGTTCAAACCAGCGTCGGCGGCGGCAAAAGCGGTCGCACTGAACTTGGAGGTACCCGACAGCACCGATTCGATACGGGAGCTGCCGGCAACGAGCGACCCGAGAACGAGCAGGACGGCCAGCACACCCAGGACGGATAGCAACGCGACCCCGTGGTCGTTCGCTCGGAACATGGATTTTCTCACGTGGGTGTCCTCACGATCCCCAAGTTGCGAATTCGTATTTCGGTATCGAGCTCGGCCTCCGGCTTCAGGCCGTCGTGCTCGACCGACTCGACGTGCATGTCGACAGTCGCGGCGCGCAACAGGTCGAGCGCGCCGACGGGATCCACGAGCTCCGTCCCGTCGAGCAGCACGTACTGCATCGCCATCGCGTCCATCTGATCAGCGATGATCTCGTTCAATACGAGCTGGGTGCCGCGCCGAAGGATGTTGTCCGCGCCGAGCACGTAGCGCACTTCGTTGATCTGCCGCACCCGCGATCCGAGATCGTAGGTGTTGTCGAGCGGGCCGCCGCTGAGAGAAATCACACCGGTGCCGGAATCGTACGCGCTGATGGTCCGCACCTCGGCGACCGCCAGGATGGCTGATTCGATCGCGATCCGCTGACCGACTTCAAAGGGCGGGTAGGGTGCCGCGCCCGCGTCGAGGGCAACCGTCGAAGTCCCGGCTCCGGCGCTCCCACGGCTCTCGATGTTGTCGAAGTTCCCACGCAGGCGGACCTCGTACCCGGAGCCCACCGCAGGAACCTGAATCGGCGCCAGCACGTCGGCCGGAACTTCGCTCATCCCATACCCCACCATGCGGAGTTCCCGACGAAAGACGGAGAGGGCATTCCGGACGTTCTGCTGCATGTCGGCGGTTCCAGTCTGAAAGATGGTCGCCCGACCTTGACTGCGCATGCCGCTGGCCAGGATCGTGAGGACGATCGCGGACACCGTGACGGCGACCAACAACTCCAAAAGGGTGAATCCGCGCTGTTCGAGCCGTGGGGTTCTCATGGCGCGATCACCGTCACCAGCGCGACCTGATGGGGCCCGAACTGGTCACTCCAGTCGACCGTCACCTGGACGCGCTTCGAGGTCCCAGCGGGTGCTGCCGTCACGCCAACCGTGCGAGTGTACGTAGTCCCGTTGACGGTGACTGGCTCCGCCGATGCGGTCACGACCGCGGCGTACGGAATCCGTCGGAGGATCTCGATCTGCTCGGTCGCCGTAATGGTCGCGACGCCGATACTGCGGCCGACGGTCGTCGCCCGAAGAGCCGTGGCGTGGGTTGCGGCAAGGCCGAGAAAGCCGACCGCCGCGATGGACGCGGCGACCACCAGCTCGACCAGGGTGAACCCGGCTTCGTTGTGCGTGGGCAACCTCATGCCTCAGCTCCAGTCGGACCCGTCAAAGCGCCAGATACGAACGCGGCCGGCAGCGGTCACCGTCACCGCATGCTCGGACACGTCGCCCCCCCCCATCATCGCCTGCACATAGACACCCGCGGGATTCGTGACCGTGCCCGTCGATTGAAAGATCATCGCACCGGCGGGAACCGCCGTCGGCCCGGCACCACCGTAGGGATCGTTCAGCGCCGAGGTCGCAAAGGTAACCTGCGGGAACTCCGCGGCGACATCGACCGTCTTCACGGTCACGACGCCCCCGAGCCCATCCGCGCGATCGATCCGATACTTGGTGCCCGTGTCGGGAACATAGAAATACTGGCGACCGTCCTTCACCGCAGAGAGCCGGGCCTGATTGATGTCCCCCGCGATCAGCAGAGCTGCACCGCGCGTCCGAAACGCCGGGATCTGTGCCCGGAAGTTGCTCGCGGCGATCACGCTGACGACACCGATGAGACTCGCCGCCGTCAGTACCTCGACGAGGGTGAAGCCTGCCTGGGGGATCGAGCGTCTTTGCCACCGCATGGTTCAGAGTCCTCCGCCGTCCAGGCAGCAAGACGCGTTCCCGGCAATCGGGCCACACTTCTTCAACGAGGACCGACGCCCCTCACGAAACGCACAGGGGAGTGCCCGTGCGAACGCTCATCGCTCCCGCAACACCGCGTCACGGAAGCAACGCCCCCAAAAGCCTTCCCTCCCGCCATGCCAAGAGTCACGGATTCTCCCCCGCGACCCGCCCTTCACGCGCGCGACACCCGCCAAACCCGAGCCGCCCGCTCCGGCTCCAACCAGCGGGAGCCTCCGCGACCCGCGCTTCCCGCGCGCGACACCCGCCAGACCCGAGCCGCCCGCTCCGGCCCTGGACAGCGGGAGCCCCGCGAACCGCGCTTCGCGGAGCGACGCCCATCGGAGCACGGCCGCTCCGCGGCCGCGCGCACGGGGGCATACCGAATTGACATTCCCTCGATCCCCACGCGATAACCCCCGGGTGTCGCTTCTCGCCACAAGTGACACTGCCAACGCCACGGCCGTGTACGCCGCAGTCGCCGTGATGCCGGCCGTGCCTGGTCGCGATCTCCTGACCTACCGTGTCCCTGCGGAAGCCCGGGCTGCCGTCCGTCCAGGCATGCGGGTGCTGGTCCCCATCGGCTCCCGCCGCGCCACAGGAATCGTCGTCACATTGGCCGAAACGGCGCCCACCGACGTCGAACGTGTCCGTGACGTCGAAACCATACTCGACACCGAGCCCATTCTCACATCCGAGGTGTTCGCGCTTTGCCGTTGGGCTGCGCGGTACTACGTGACGACGCTCGGCGAAGTCCTCTCGACGGCTGTGCCCGGGGGACTGCGCGCGGCAAGCCGTCGACTCGTCTGCCCCATCGAGGGAATCGATCCCGGCGCGGCAAGGAAACCCCTCGAGGAAGCGATTCTGACCACGCTGCTCGCGCGCGGGCCCCTCACGGAAGAGCAACTGTCACGTGCCGTCGGTGCCAGCGGCGTCGCGAGCGCCGTGCGCGCGCTCGGACGACAGGCGCTCGTCACCATCGAACAGGTCGTGCGTCCACCGGCGGCGCGCACCCGATTCGCGCACCTGTTCACGCTGGCGCGCGATCTCGCCAACGACGAGGAGGCGCCCCTCGCCCGGCGCGCCCCCTCACAACACGCGCTCTACACCAAGCTCCGGGAGGCTGGCGGCACGCTCGCGGCGTCTGACCTCACGGCGTCGGAACGCACGACCGCCGCCGCGCTCGTACGTCGCGGCCTGGCAACGAGGCGAAGCGAGGAATCATATCGCAACGCCCGTCCAACACCGGAGCCCCCCGCAGCTCCACACGAACTCACCGAGGCACAGGCGACCGCGGTCGCGACCGTCACGGCGTCGACCGGTTTCGGGGGCTTCTTGCTGTATGGTGTGACGGGGAGCGGCAAGACGGAGGTCTATCTCCGCCTCGCCGCGAACACCGTGGCCGCTGGCCGCTCCGTGCTTCTGCTCGTCCCAGAGATCGCCCTCACGCATCAGCTGGTTCTGCGCGTGCAGGAGCGATTCGGCGCCCGCGCCGCGCTCCTCCACAGCGGTCTTGCTCCGGGCGAGCGCTGGGACGAATGGCGGCGGGTACTTCGCGGCGAGGCGCGCGTCGTCGTGGGCACCCGCTCGGCCGTGTTTGCCCCGCTCGATGACCTTGGCCTCGTCATCGTCGACGAGGAGCACGACGCCGCCTACAAGCAAGATGAGGGACTACGGTACCAGGGACGCGATCTCGCCATCGTACGTGCCAAGCTGGCCGACGCGCCAGTCGTCCTCGGGTCGGCGACCCCGTCGGCGGAGACCTACCAGCAAGCGCGCCATGGAAAGTTCTCGTTGTTGACGCTGCCCGATCGCGTCGCGGGACGCAGCATGCCGACGATCGAGATCGTCGATCGTCGGGGCGAGCCGCGCCTCCCGACAGCAGAAGCTGGGGATCGCCTTTTCTCGCAACCGTTGCTCGAGGCAATGACCACCGCGCTCGAACGCGGCGAGCAGACGCTGCTCTTTCTGAACCGGCGCGGATTCGCGCAGGTGCTCCAATGCCTCGCCTGCGGGGAACCCGCCGGCTGCCCCTCCTGCGCCGTAACCTTGACCCTGCACAAGCGACAACGCGCCTTGCTGTGCCATCACTGCGGTCATACCCGTGCGGCAGATCTGCGTTGCACGAGCTGCGGTCAGGGTGAGCTGCAAGCGCTCGGCGACGGCACGGAACGGGTGGAGAGCGAGGTCGCACGCCTGTTCCCCGCGGCAAGGGTCGGACGACTCGACCGCGATACGATCGGATCGAAGGGAGCACACCGCCGTGTGCTCGACGCGTGGCGGCGCGGCGAGCTGGACATCCTGATCGGAACCCAGATGATCGCCAAGGGACACGACGTCCCGGGCGTCACCGTGGTCGGCGTCCTCCATGCGGACGTCGCACTGAACCTTCCAGATTTCCGCGCCGGCGAGCGCGCCTTTCAACTCCTAACGCAGGTCGCAGGGCGCGCCGGGCGCGGGGATTCTCCGGGACGCGTGATCGTACAGACCTACCGCCCGCAGCATCACAGCCTGGTCACCGCAGCCGCCTACGACTACGATGGCTTCATCGAACGCGAGCTCGGTCTGCGCGACGAGGTGGGCTATCCTCCGTTTCAGCGCCTCGCTGTCCTCCGCCTCGAGGGTGTCAACGCGCGCACGACCGAGGACGCCGCTGCCGACCTCGCCGGCCGCGCACGCGCCGTGGCAAAAGCCCACGGTGGTGACGTACCCCCGTGCGTTCGCGGGCCGGCGCCGGCGCCGCTCGAGCGCCTTCGCGGTCGCTATCGGTGGCAGGTTTTCGTCAGCGCACCGACGGCGGCGCCGTTGAACGCCGCCATTCGTCATCTGCTTTCGTGGTGGCACACGCCCCCCGGACGACGCGAGGTCCGACTCGTCGTTGATGTGGATCCCGTCAGCATGTTATGAAAAAGCCGTGATTCGTCGCATTCTTACCTACCCGGACCCCATCCTGAAGCAGCAGGCGAGCGAGGTCCCGAATATCGATGGCGCCCTCGTCGGCGCCATCGACGACATGGTCGAGACCATGTACGACGCGCCCGGTATCGGTCTGGCCGCACCGCAGATCGGACTGTCGCACCGGGTCATCGTCCTCGACGTCGATCAGGAAGACAAAGGCAAGCATCTGCTGAAGATCATCAATCCGGTCATCGCCGAATCCGCAGGTGACATCCTGTGGGAAGAGGGCTGCCTCTCGGTGATCGACTACACTGCGGAAGTACGGCGCGCCGCGCAGGTTCTCGTCCGTGGGTGGACGCCCGAAGGCAAGGAGATCGGAATCGAGGCCGATGATCTGCTCGCCGTCGCCCTGCAGCACGAAATCGACCACCTCGACGGCACGCTCTTTCTCGACCGACTGAGTCGATTGAAACGCGACCTGTACAAGCGACGTCTGAAGAAGCTCGAGCGCGAGGGCCGCGAACCCCCACCGCGCCGGGTGATGATCTGACGACGCTTCTGCCGGTGACGTTCTGACAGCGCTTACGCGGGTGACGTTCTGACAGCGCTTACGCGGGTGACGTTCTGACGACGCTTCTGCGGTGGCCGGGCGAGCAACCGCTGCGTTGCGTGTTCATGGGCACGCCAGCGTTCGCCGTGCCAAGCCTGGAAGCACTGGCAAGCGCGGCGACGGTCGTAGGCGTCGTCTCGCAACCGAACAAACCGAGGGGACGTGGCCTCACCGCTGCGGCCACGCCCATCGCCCGCGCTGCCGCGGCACTCGACCTTCCTCTGATCCAACCGCCAACGCTCCGAGGCTCCGAGGCGCAGGACGCCATCGCGCAATGGAAGCCAGATCTTCTCGTGGTGGCTGCGTACGGGAAGCTCCTGCCGGACGCTCTCCTGGCGCTCCCGACGCTCGCACCGATCAACGTGCACGCGTCGCTGCTCCCGCGCCACCGCGGCGCCGCACCGATTCAGGCTGCGATCGTAGCCGGGGATTCCGACACGGGGGTCACGATCATGCGGATCACCGCGGAGCTCGATGCGGGTGACATGTTGCTGCGACGCTCGGTGGCGATCGCCGACGATGACACTGGCGCCACGCTGACCGCCCGCCTGGCTGCCCTCGGAGGCACGGCACTCACCGAGGCGATCGTGACACTCCGTCGCGATGGGCTCGAGCCGGCGCCGCAGGATCCGGCGATCGCGACCTATGCGCCGCGCCTCGAGCGCGAACACGGGCGCATCGATTGGACCGAGGCCGCCGACACAATCGCCCGTAAGGTCCGTGCGTTCACACCCTGGCCCTCCACGTTCACGGCCCTCGGGAAACGAACGGTCAAGGTCGTGCACGCGCGGGCGGACCTTGGAGCGAACCCGGAGGACGCTCCGGGAACGATCGTCGGTATCGACGAGACCGCGGTCCGCGTCGCAACCGGGACCGGCACACTCGCCCTGACGACGCTACAGCTGGAAGGCAAGAAGGCGCTGCCGGCACCGGTGTTCGCGCGCGGCGCCCGCCTCGCGGCCGGCACACGATTCGATGGTTGAAGACAGTCCCGGAGCTCGTCATATCGCGGTCGAGACGCTCCTACGGGTCGAGCGTGATCAGGCGTGGGCCGATGCAGCGCTGAGCGGAGCGCTCGATGCGGTCGCGCTGGACCCGCGCGACCGCGCGCTCGCGACGCGTCTCGTGTATGGAACCCTCGCCTGGCAGGGACTCCTCGACTGGCACCTCGGCACGCTGGCAAACCGGAAGGTCCCGACGCTCGACCTGGCTCTGCGCGTGATCCTCCGGATGGGGCTGTACCAGATCCTCCTTCTCGAGCGCATCCCACCCCATGCCGCGGTCGATACGAGCGTCGAGCTCGCCAAGCGATACGTCCGCCCCGCGGCGGGTATGGTGAACGCCGTGCTGCGCCGGGCGTTGCGCGAGCGCGACGCGCTCGCGCTACCCGACCCCGCCGATGCCGTGCGCCATCTGTCCGTGACGACGTCGCATCCCGAATGGCTCGTGCGGGAGTGGCAGCGCCACTTCTCTCCGACGGATCTCGGCGCGCTGCTCGCCGCGAACAACCAGGCGGCAGCAACGGTCCTGCGTGCCCGGCCCTCCCGCCGGGACCACTTGCTCGCGGAACTCGCCGGTGCCGGCGTCACGGCGCAGCCTGGTCGCTTCGCCCCCGACGCCGTGCGGATCGACGATCTCGGCCAGCATGCGCTACCGGCGATCGCCCCGGAGTACGGCACGCTTCAATCAGAGGCGTCGCAGCTCGTGGCGATGCTCCTGGGGTCCGAGCCTGGTCTGCGCGTGCTGGACGCGTGCGCCGCTCCGGGCGGAAAAGCGACCTATCTTGCCGATCTCGCCGGGGACCGCGGGCTCGTGATCGCGGTCGAGCGCCACCCGCTACGTGCCGCCGCCGTCCGACAGAGGGCTCATCGACTCGGGCTTCGATCCCTTGTCTCGATCGCGGCCGACGCTCGCACGTGCGCGGAGTTCCTTCAGGGCACCACCTTCGATCGCATTCTCGTCGATGCACCCTGCACCGGGCTCGGCACCCTGCGCGCGCACCCCGAGGCACGCTGGACCCGGAAGGCCGGTGACCCGGCCCGTCTGGCAGAACTCCAGAGGGCCATTCTCGACGGTGTCATTCCTCTGCTCGGATCGGGGGGCGCCCTGGTGTACGCGACTTGTACGCTCACCGAGGCTGAAAACGAACAGGTCGTACGACGTACCCTGGCGAAGCATCCCGAACTCGAACGCGAGGACGCGACCGCCTTCCTGCCAGCGAGCGCCCACGGCCTCGTGGATGCCAGCGGCGCGCTCCGGACGCTGCCACACCGGGACGACCTCGATGGATTCTTCGCGGTTCGCCTCCGGCGCCGAGCATAAAGCGAAGCTGCGGGCGCGAGAGCGCGGCATGGGTCGGACCCGACCGCCTTGCGACGGCCGAGGGCGAGACGTTATACCGGGGCGGTGCCGGCCTCCTCCTCGACGACGACGTATCGGATCGCGCCCTCGATCCTCGCCGCAGACTTCGGTCGTCTAGCCGCCGAGGTCGAGTGCGCAGAGGCTGCGGGCGCCGATCTGATGCACGTTGACGTCATGGACGGCCACTTCGTGCCCAACATCTCGATCGGGCCGGCGATCGTCGCCGCCGTGCGCAAGGCGACGACCCTCCCGCTCGACGTCCACCTGATGATCAGCGACCCCCTCACGTACGTCCCTGCGTTCGTCGATGCCGGCGCCACCTCCATCTCGGTGCACCAGGAAACCTGCAGCGACCTCGCAGCTGCCCTCGAGAAAGTGCACTCGGCCGGAGTCGAAGCCGCCGTCGTCGTAAATCCCGATACACCGGTCGCCTCGGTCGCACATGTCATGGACCAGATCGAGATGCTGCTGATCATGAGCGTGCATCCAGGCTTCGGGGGGCAAAAATTCATCGTGGGAGCACTCGACAAGATTCGCGAGGCCGCCGCCCTGCGCGCGGAGCACGGCGCCACCTTCGCGATCGAGGTCGATGGCGGCATCGACGCGACCAACGCCGCCCGAGCCGCTTCGGCCGGTGCCGACGTCTTTGTGGCCGGAACGGCCATTTTTGGGAAACCCGACTACGCGCAGGTGATCACGTCCATGCGCCAGGCAATCTCCGACGCGGTTGCCCCCACCTGAGCCCCGCTTTGCAATCCAAATCCGACGTGTTACGACCATTCGCCTTCCGGCCCTCGGGGTGTAGCTCAGACTGGCAGAGCACTGCGTTCGGGACGCAGGGGTCGCTGGTTCAAATCCAGTCACCCCGACTCTCTTCGGTCGGGGCGCGTTGCGCGGGTTTCGCGGTCGTCCTGGCCGCCCTACTCGCGTGCGCGCGCGTCGGCGCCGCCCAGACAGAACCTCGGACCGCCCAGACAGAACCTCGGACCGCCCAGACAGAACCTCGGACCACGGCCGAGGCAGAACCTCGGACGATGCGTCGGGGAAGCGACGACGTCACGATCGTCGGGGAGCAGGACGGATGGACGGAGATCGTTCTCCGGAACGGCAAGCGCGCACTCGTACCCTCGAGCGAGGTTCCGAAGAGCGCCGCGGATCGTCCCAAGCCACGGACGGCACCGAAACCCGCGCCGCCACCTTCCGCGAGGGAACCGAGCACGGACCCGACGCCCGGCGCGCCGACGGCCACGCCCACGGCGACACCTCCCGAAGCCATCACCGAGCTACGAGCCGAGGTCACGCGCCTCCGCAGTGTGGTCGACGAGCTGGTCGCGTTGAAACCCTCCGCCGCCGAGGTCGCAACGCCGCCTGCTGAGCCGTCCTCACGTTCCTGGCTCGCGAGCGAGTCGCTGACCATGCTCGGGCTGGCGCTCGTCATTGGTGTTCTTCTCGGCGCTGCGGTGCAACGTCAGCGCACGCGGCGATCAAGTTCGTTGAGATTCTAGGGATGCTCCACCCCGCGCTCCTCTTGGGACTTGCCTACCTGTGCGGCTCCATTCCGACCGGCGTCTTGCTGAGCGCGCGCCGTGGCGTCGATCCGCGCGACATCGGTAGCGGCAACATCGGCGCGACCAACGTGGCTCGCACGGTAGGCGCTCCCCTCGGCGTACTCACATTGTTCGGGGATGCATTGAAGGGATGGCTACCGGTACTCCTCGCCACGCGACTGGACTTCGATGCACCTCTCGTCGCCGGCGCAGGGCTTGCGGCCTTTGCCGGACATCTTTTTCCCTGCTTCCTCCGATTTCGTGGAGGAAAGGGCGTTGCAACAGCGCTCGGGGTGCTGCTCGGCCTCGCACCGAGCGCCATGGCGATCGTCGTTCCGTTGTTCGCGCTGATCGTGGTCGGAACGCGCTATGTGTCATTGGCGTCGTTGATGATGGCGATGGTCACTGCGCCACTCGTCTTCGTGCTCGACTATCCACGATCGACGATCGCGGCTGCGACCATCATGGGACTGCTCATCGTCGTCCGACACCGCGACAACATTCAGCGCATCCGCTTCGGAACAGAGTCCCGCGTGGGGTCGAAACGACCACCCGCCGATGACTCTGGAATTGCCTAAAGCTTAGGCACGCTGCTGACGAATTGGGCAGCGTAGCGGGCACCAGCACGCGCGTCCGCGGAACGATGCGATCTTTTTCGATCAAGAGTCGTTTCGTTGCGGCATCGCCCTTGCTTTCATCCTTCAGCTCATAATACAGCCCCTCCCTGCTCTTTCGTTTCTCTAATTCTCACCATTGGGGGCTCGCATGAGAATGACGTGGCAAAGCTCGATGAATCCACTTCGCACGGCTGGCTGGCTCGCGGTTGCCGGAGTGCTCGTGTTTGGAGACAACGCGTGGGCCGAGGATGCGGCGTCCACGCTCGACAGCGGCGACACCGCTTGGATACTCGTCTCGAGTGCGGTCGTCTTGTTGATGACGCCAGCCCTCGCGCTCTTTTACGCAGGAATGGCACGCAGCAAGAACGTGCTCGGCACGATGATGCACAGCTTCTTCTTGATGGGGCTGATCAGCGTGCAATGGGCAGTCATTGGATACACGATGGCGTTCGGCTCCGACATCGGCAGCTTCGTCGGCGGACTCGACTTTGCGTTCCTGGCCGGCGTCGGCGGCGAACCGAATCCGGATCTGTCCGAAACGATTCCGCATTCGGCCTTCATGGCGTTTCAGATGATGTTCGCGATCATCACGACCGCCCTCATCAGTGGAGGGTTCGCCGAGCGCATGCGTTTCAGCGCCTTCGTGATCTTCAGCTTTCTCTGGGCAACGCTCGTGTACGCTCCCGTGTGCCACTGGGTATGGGGAGGTGGCTGGATCGGGAACATGGGTGCGCTCGATTTTGCTGGCGGCACGGTCGTCCACATCAATTCTGGTGTCGCCGCACTCGCCTGCGCCATCGTGATCGGTCCGCGTCTCGGCTATCCAAAGGAACCGATGGTACCGCACAACCTCACGCTCACCGTGCTCGGCGCCGGGTTGCTCTGGTTCGGGTGGTTCGGCTTCAATGCCGGCAGCGCACTGGCCTCGGATGGCGCCGCCGCGAACGCGTTCGTCGCGACGCATCTCGCGGCAGCGACTGCAACGTTGACGTGGTGCCTCGCCGAGTATGTCGCGCGCGGCAAAGCCAGTGTCCTCGGAGCAGCCTCGGGTGCCGTTGCCGGCCTGGTGGCGATCACGCCGGGCGCAGGCTTCGTCGGACCGATGTCGGCGATCGTGATCGGTGCCGTCGTCGGGCCGCTGTGCTACTACGCGGTCGGCCTCAAGCAATCGCTGGGCTACGACGATTCGCTCGATGCTTTCGGCGTCCACGGGGTCGGAGGGACCTGGGGTGCCCTGGCTACCGGGATCTTCGCGAGCGCCGCCGTCGGTGGCACGGACGGCCTCCTGTACGGGAATCCGGGCCAGATGTGGCCCCAGATCGTCAGCATCGTGGCCACGGCCTCCTACTCGTTCGCCATGACTTTCGTCCTTCTCAAGATCGTCGATGCCGTGGTGGGCCTACGGGTGGCCGACCAGGACGAAATCACCGGACTCGATCTGTCGCAGCACGGCGAGGTCGGCTACAACCTTTAGCCCGCTCGAGAGCGGCTACATTCGGGTCGCCCCGCTTTACAAGGCGCGGCGAATGCGTTTTAGGGGCGACCTGCGGAGGCACCAATGAAGAAAGTCGACGCGATCATCAAGCCATTCAAACTGGACGAGGTGAAGGAGAGCCTATCCGCGATCGGCATCCAGGGGATCACCGTGACCGAGGTCAAAGGCTTTGGTCGGCAGAAGGGGCACACGGAACTCTACCGCGGCGCAGAGTACGTCGTGGACTTTCTGCCGAAGGTGAAGCTCGAGATCATCGTCAAGGACGATCTGGTTGCCAGCGTGGTTGCTGCCATCGAGAAGTCGGCCAAGACCGGCCGCATCGGCGATGGCAAAATTTTCGTGCAATCGATCGACGAGGTCGTGCGCATTCGTACCAGCGAGCGCGGCGACCAGGCTATCTGACCCGCGAACAGTGTCATGGCGTGCGGGGCCCCGGCTCCGCACGCCCGCCATCCGGAACCATCCGCGCATTCCACAAGGAGGGAAACAGCATATGAGTACCGCCAAGGACGTCATCAAGCTCGCAAAGGAGCAGAAGACGGTCGCAGTGGATTTCAAGTTCCTGGACTTCCTGGGGACTTGGCAACATTTCACGACACCGATGAGCGAGCTCGAAGAAGATGTCTTCGAGTCGGGCCTGGGCTTCGACGGATCGTCGATTCGCGGCTGGCAGCCGATCAACGCGTCGGACATGCTGGTGATCCCGGATCCCTCGACTGCCGTCATGGATCCGTTCACCGCCTACCCCACGTTGTCGCTGATCTGCGACATCGCCGATCCGATCACCAAGGAAGACTACTCGCGCGATCCGCGCGCGGTCGCCCGCAAGGCCGAAGGCTACCTCAAGTCGACGGGCATCGGCGACACGGTCTACTTCGGACCGGAACCCGAGTTCTTCATCTTCGACGATGTCCGCTTCGATCAGAACGAACACGAAGCGTTCTACCACGTCGACTCGACCGAGGGACGCTGGAATACCGGACGGGACGAGGCGCCGAACCTGGCGTACAAGCCTCGCTACAAAGAGGGCTACTTCCCTGTCGCGCCGACCGACTCGATGATGGACATCCGTCAGGAGATGGTCGTCGCCATGGAGAAGGTCGGCCTGCATGTCGAGAAGCAGCACCACGAGGTCGCGACGGCCGGCCAGGCAGAGATCGATCTCCGCTTCCTGTCCCTGGTCAACATGGGCGACGCCCTCATGTGGTACAAGTACTGCGTCAAGAACGTCGCGCGGCGCCACGGGAAGACGGCGACCTTCATGCCGAAGCCCATCTTCGGTGACAACGGCTCGGGCATGCACGTCCATCAGTCGATCTGGAAGGGCGACAAGCCGCTGTTCGCTGGCGACGGCTACGGCGGTTTCAGCGAGCTGGGCATGCACTACATCGGCGGTATTCTGAAGCATGCGCGCGCGATCTGCGCCTTCTCGAATCCGACGGCCAACAGCTATCGTCGTTTGGTCCCGGGGTTCGAGGCGCCGGTCAATCTGGCGTACTCGTCACGGAATCGCTCGGCGGCGTGCCGTATCCCGATGTATTCGCCCTCACCGAAGGCCAAGAGGGTCGAGGTCCGGTTTCCGGATGCTTCGTGCAACGGCTACCTCGCGTTTGCGGCCATGTTGATGGCAGGACTCGACGGCATCGAGAAGCGTATCGATCCGGGCGATCCTCTCGACAAGGACATCTACGCGCTCACACCGGAAGAGCTCGCAGACGTCCCCTCGGTGCCGGGCTCACTCCCCGACGCACTCGAGGCGCTCGAGAAGGATCACGAGTTCCTCCTCAAGGGTGATGTCTTCACCGAAGACGTCGTCGAGACGTGGATCGAGTACAAGCGCACGAATGAGGTCGACCCGCTCCGGCTCCGACCCCATCCGTACGAGTTCTCACTGTACTACGACGTATAAGCACGCAGCACGCGCACGATGATCAGGGGCAGGTCCCACGCGGGGCCTGCCCCTTTTTCATTCCGGAGAGTCCGGGCCAGTAGCCGCACCGGGTTCGGTGCTGGCGGGCTCGCTCCGAAGCGAGTCGATGCACAACAGGATCACGCCAACCGTAATCGCCGAGTCGGCGACATTGAACGTCGGCCAGTGATACGCGCCCACGTACACGTCGAGAAAGTCGATGACCTCGCCCAGGCGGAATCGGTCGATCATGTTGCCGACCGCACCACCGAGAACCCCTCCGCAGGCCGCGACGATTCCCGAACGGTTCGCCGGCACCTGGCCCAGGAACCAGATGAGTAAGCCGACAGCCAACCCCGAGGTGACGAGGAAGAACGGCACCCGCAGTGAGGCAGACAACTTGCCGGCGAGAATGCCGAATGCCGCGCCGGTGTTGCGAACGTAGGTCAGGGAGAAGAAGTCCTCGATGATCGGGATCGACTCGTGCAGCGTCATACGCTCGAGCACGAGCGCCTTCGTCCATTGATCGAGCACGATGACGGTTGCGGCGACGCCGAGGGTCACCAGCCACTTCGCCCTCACGATGTCGTCGGCACGGCGCCCGTCACCGCAAGCACTCCGGTACACCGGCCGCAAAGATCGGGGAACGCGGGGTCGGCTCCGCCATCCGTCCGATAGATCCAGCACCGCGGGCACTTCGCCCCGACAGCGCGCTGCGCCGTGACCGCAATCCCGGGGGGCAGGACTGGAGCCTCGAGGCTGTCGGCCGCAACGAGATCCACCCGCGACACGATGAGCAGATCTGCGAGCTGCGCCGCGCGCGCCGCGAGCGTCGGCGCCAGCTCCGCGCTCGGCGCCAGCACGACATGCGCCTCGAGTGAGTGCTTGATCTCCCCACTCTGCCGGAGCCCTTCCAGTGTTTTGGTGACCGCAGTCCGCACCTCGATCAGCTGTTCCCACTCCTTGGCGAGGTCGGGAAGGCGCCGTGCCGGATCGACGCCCGGGAAATCCGCCGCATGTACGCTCGCGGGGCGAGCCGGATCGGCAGGCATGTGTCGCCAGATCTCCTCGGCGGTAAAGGAGAGGATCGGCGCCATCAGGCGGACCATCCCATCGAGAAGCGCGTACAGCGCCGTCTGACCAGACCGGCGCTCCTTCGAGCTCGCGGCCTCGCAATACAGCCGGTCTTTGGCAATGTCGAGGTACAGCGAGGACAGATCGACACTGCAGAAGTTGTTCAGTGCATGGTAGACGACGTGGAATTCGAAGTCGTCGTACGCACCCTGACAACGCTCGATGAGCTGCTGCAGGCGATCGAGTGCAAAGCGATCAATCTCGAGGAGCTCGGCATCCGGCACCCGATCCCGGGTCGGGTCGAAATCCGCGAGGTTACCGAGCAGGAAACGCGCCGTATTGCGGATCCGTCGATAGGCGTCGGCCGCCTGGGTGATGATCTCGGGCGAGATGCGAACGTCGTTCCGGTAGTCCTCAGCCGCCACCCAGAGACGCAGGATATCGGCACCATGCTTCTTGACGACTTCCTGTGGCGCGATCACGTTGCCCACCGACTTCGACATCTTGCGCCCGTCATCGGCGAGAATGAATCCGTGCGTGAGCACCGTGCCAAACGGCGCGGCACCGCGTGTCGCCACCGACGTGAGCAACGCGCTCTGGAACCACCCGCGGTGCTGATCGCTCCCCTCGACGTAGAGGTCGGCCCGTCCACCGAGGTCGGCACGCTCTTCGACCACGGCGGAGAAGCTCACGCCGGAATCGAACCAGACATCGAGGATGTCTTCTTCCTTCGTGAGGGTCGTGCCGCCGCAGCTCCGGCAGGCGTAGCCCGCAGGCACGAGGTCGTCCACCGCACGCGCGAACCACGCGTCGGCCGTCTCTTCGGCAAAGATGTCCGCGACGTGGCGCAAGAGCTCGGCGCTGGTCTGTACCTCGTCACAGCTCTCGCAACGGACAGCCACGATCGGAACGCCCCATGCGCGTTGCCGCGAGATGCACCAATCGGGACGCGTATCGACCATGCCGCGAATACGTTCCCGTCCCCAGCGCGGCACCCAGGTGGCCTGGTCGATGGCCTCCAACGCCCGCGCACGCAGATCGGTCTTCTCCATCGAGACGAACCACTGCTCGGTCGCGCGGAAGATCACAGGATTCCGACAGCGCCAGCAATGCGGATACGAATGATTCATCGACTCCGCACCGAGCAGTCGGCTCTGGTCGCGCAGGTGCTCGATGATACGTGGGTTGGCCTCGAAGACCGCGAGCCCGCCGAAATCCGGAAGCTCGGCGACGAAGCGTCCCCGGTCGTCGACCGGGTTGTAGATATCGAGGCCGTAGCGCAGCCCCACCTCGTAGTCGTCCTGGCCATGGCCGGGAGCGGTGTGCACGATTCCCGTGCCGACTTCGAGCGTCACGTGCTCTCCGAGAATGACAGGCGATTCGCGGTCGATCCAGGGGTGCCGGGTGCGTACACCTTCGAGATCCCGGCCGTTCACGGTCCCGAGCACGGTGGGGGTGTCCCCAACGAAGGCGGCCAAGCGCGGCAACATGTCACGTGCGACGAGGAGCGCCTGCCCGTCCGCACCCTCGACCAAGGCGTACTCGAAGTCGGGATGCACCGCGATCGCGAGGTTCGCCGGCAGCGTCCACGGAGTCGTCGTCCAGATGACCGCCGCGACAGCGCGGCCACCCGCTTCAGGAATCGCCGCGGGGTAGGGCTCGACCAACGGGAAGGCGACGTAGATCGAGTCCGTGCTGGCGTCTTTGTATTCGACCTCCGCTTCAGCGAGAGCAGTTTGGCACGACGCGCACCAGTGCACCGGCTTCTTGCCACGATAGAGATCGCCGTTGGCAACGAATGTCGCCAGTTCGCGAAGCTCCCGTGCCGAGTACGCGCCGCGCATGGTCAGATAGGGATTCGTCCAATCACCGAAGACGCCCAATCGCTCGAAGTCCTTCCGCTGGACGTCGACGAACCGCGTTGCATACTCACGACACAGACGGCGCACCTCGACCTTGCCGAGCGCCGCCTTCTTCGCACGACCGAGCTTCTTCTCGACCTCGAGCTCGATCGGCAGCCCGTGGCAGTCCCACCCGGGCACATAGGGCGCCAGGTATCCCCGCATCGTCTTGTACTTGATGATGATGTCTTTGATGATCTTGTTCAGCGCATGGCCGATGTGGATGTTTCCGTTGGCATAGGGCGGGCCGTCGTGGAGCAGATAGCGCGGACTCGTCGCCCGCGCCTCGAGGACACGCTCGTAGACCCGCTCTTCGGCCCATCTCGCCAGAATCTCCGGCTCGCGCACGGGCAGGTTCCCCCGCATCGGAAAACCCGTGCTCGGCAGATTCAGCGTGGCCTTGAAGTTCGGTGCCCCGTCCTTGCTCATCGGCACCCCACGGCGCGCTGGTTCGGCGTTCTCATGCGTTCCAGAAAGGAGATGATCCGAGATGGCCCGAGATAGTCCGAGATCGTCTGGAGGATCAACGACCGTTCAGGCGCGGCCGCTGCGGCGGGCGATCGAAGCCCTCGAAGCCGAACTTCCAGAACTTCTGCACGCCCATACGCGCGCAGCACATGTCGCTATCGAGGTCATTGTTGAAAGTGCGCTGCTTGCCATCCTCGAACAACACCCGTACCAGACAGGTACCGCCCGGAACGACCGACGTCATGACCTCGACCACGGCCCCCATCCCCCACCCATCGTAGGTGATGTGCTGGACGCGATCGCCCAGACGAAGGAAAAGCCGCTTCTCGGAGTCCAACATGAATTCACCGCAACGGTTGTTCACGCTAGCGGATCGAACTGCCTATTTCCAGATCCCTCGAGCCATACTTGACAGGCTCCCGACACGCCCCCAAACTTCAGGAACCTTCGGGTTGGGTCGAATCACGTGACACGCGATACCAAGATGCTGCTCACCGTCGTCGCCGGCGCCGCACTCGCGGGCTGGGTCGTGGTGCGCCTCAGCTCGCCCACACCCGAACCCCCCGAACCGCGGGTCGCTGCCGGGAACCCACCTGCCGTCCAGCACGCCCTCGTCGAGGAGCCCGAGCCAGAGCGCATCGCGCCGAGTCGTCCCGAAGAACCCGTCGAGGGGGACGAGGCCGACCACGAAGCGATCGTCCGCGACCTCGGTGTCCTGGTCAGGGCGGTCCGAAAGGACAAGCACGCGCCGGAAGTGGCATTTCCGGACAGTATAAAGATTCTGGAGTTCCCGAGGATGATTCACTACGTCCGGGCGGTCGAGTTCTGGCAGTCGGCGTTTCCGGACACGGAAGGAGATCGCTAGATGATCCAACGTTGGCGAGGCCCGATCATCGCCGTAACCACGACGCTTCTCATCGTCCTGGTCGGCGCCGATCTTTCGCTGTCGCGCGCCCGCCGCCCCAACGGGCGCCGCGAGCTGCATCGGCAGGAAACGCAGGTCAAACGGGCTCGTCGAGCCACGAGTCGGATCCTCAAGGACCGCCGCGCATCGGAGGCCATCAAACAGCAGGCGCGGGAACTCGACGAGATCCTCTCGGAGCGCCAGCGTATGATCAAAGGGCTCGAGGACCTGCACCGCGACTTCGTGGCACAGCACAAGTCCGACATCGACCAGCTCGGGGTTCTGCGCCGTCAGGCCGTGGAAATCGACACTCGTTTGCGAGAAGACCGAAAACAGGTACTGGCCGCACACAAGGGAGAAGTCGCAGCGCTGGTCGCCGGCGCCGACCGCGCCGAGCAGCTGATCAACGCACTGACCACGGCGTACAGCACCCACAAACGCGAGCGACGGGGATCCAGGCGCCAACAGCCCTAGAGAATCGCCGCAGCGATCCGTCCACGAGCGGGCTCGACCACTAGAACGAGTCGGCTCCGTCGGGAGCAACCCTGATCCGAGCCCCCTCAACCAACACCGGAACGACGCGCTTGCCCCCCGTGAGCTTCAACAGCTCGGGAATGGCGTCCGGCCGCGCCGACACATCGACCTCCACGAACGACACTCCCTGCCGCTGCAGATCCGTTCGCGCGGCTGCGCAATGCGGGCCATCGGCACACACGTACAACGTCACTGGCACGCCTCGTCGCTAACACGGAATGCCCTCCGAGCGCGAGCTGATCGACCTGATCGACGACGACGACCGCGTCGTGGGACGCACCGATCGACGCGACATGCGTGCGCGGAACCTGCTGCACCGTGCTGTCTACATCCTCGTCGCGAACACCCGCCATCAGCTCTTCGTCCACCAACGCACGGCCACCAAAGACATCTATCCCTCGCATTGGGATGTGACCGTCGGCGGAGTCGTCGATAGCGGCGAGAGCTATGACGAAGCGGCAAGCCGCGAGTTGTGCGAAGAACTCGGCATTACTGAGGCCACCCTGCGTCCGCTCGGCCCGCTGCACTACGCCGACACCGCGACGCAACTACGCGGCGCGGTGTTCCTCGCGCTCCACGACGGACCGATCACCCTCCAGAAGGAAGAGATCACCCGCGGGGCGTTCGTCTCGGTCACCGCCGCGGAACGCATCCTCGCCGAGGAGCGTTGTTGTCCAGACGGCGCCCTCGCCTTTCGCACATATCGTCACGCCCTCGCGCCGGATTAGGGGCGACCCAAGCGTAATCTCCGGGCGCGCAGCGCTCGGCCGAGCGACCAGCGAGCCGGGGGATGAGGCCTCCACGCGGCTCTGCCGCGTGGAGAAGGGGGAGGGAATCCCCCTTGTGGAATTGTGGAATTGTCTCACGACGACGCGATGACCAGGCGCTGTCCTTCGCGAATCGTCGTGCCGCGGAGGCTGTTGGCCACCATCAGTGCCCGCACGGAGACGCGATGTCGCCGTGCAATCGTCCAAAGCGAATCACCACGCCGGACGCGATACTCCAGGTACGGCTTCAGCTCCAGCTCCGGAAAATACTCCTTCGCATGCACGGCGACGTGCACGGCGGCAAGGAACTCAGCGTAGAAGTTCTTGGAGGCGAACCCGAACGCCTCGCTCTGATATCCGCGCACCAGATCGTCGAGATTGTCGCCCCCGCGGGCCCGGGCCCGCTGCACGCCGGGCACGCCGTGGTTGTATGCCGTCACTGCCAGGGGCCAGTTCCCGAGCACCGCGTGCGCATGCCTGAGATGACGTGCCGCCGCCTCGGTCGAGCGCACGGGGTCGTAGCGCTCGTCGCGCCCACCACGGACCGTCAGATACTCCCGCGCTGTGGGTCGGGTCAGCTGCCAGAGCCCGACCGCACCGGAGTGCGAAACGGCATTCGGATTGAAGGACGATTCCACGTGCGGCAGGTACGCGAGTTCCAATGGCAGGCCTGCGTTACGGAGGATCGGTCGGATCTTCGGGAGGTAGAGGGCCGCACGCGCCAGACCGACGGCGAAGCTCTCGCGAAGCCCGCGCTGTGCCCGGATGTGTCCGACCGAACGTGCGATGCTGCGCGGCCCGAGCCCGCGCGCCGTGAACAGCCCGACGATATGCTGCCGCTCCGGGGAGAGCGGATGGACACCTGGCCGCATCCCGGCCATAGCCACGGCGGTCAACGCGCGGTCGTAGCGAGCGCGCGCTGGTTCGACGCCGCCCCGACGCCGTCCCAGCGGGACGACATCGTAGGTAATCCCCGGGTGCTCACGGTGATGCAGCACCACATGGGTATCGGAGACCTCGGTAAACACCCGCACCCAGAAGCGTACGCGCTCGGCCATGGCCTCGGAAACAGGGAACACGGGTCCGAAGCTGAGTGCCGGCTCCATCGCCGCTGCGACGCGCGTGGGGCCGAGCAGACACACCACGAGCACCAGCAGCCGGGGGAGCACGATGACGATCGTCGTACGCATGAAGCCGGGGGGCTCTCCATGCCGGTTTGGCGGCGATCATCAGGCCACAGGACCCGGGGCCAGGGCAACCGGCCGCTTACGCACCGCGTCACCAGCTTGCGATGGGGTTTCCGACCCTATAAGTATCACTGCGAACGAGCTGCCACTCATCAGAGAGGCTTATCGGGCAATGCAACTCGAAACCATGCAGGTGTTCTGTGATCTCGTCGAGAGCGGAAGCTTCTCGGCCGCGGCCTCACAGAACTTCATCACGCAGTCCGCCGTCAGCCAGCAGGTACGCGCACTCGAGGCGCGTTTCGAACAGCCGCTGATCGAGCGCACGCGCGGACATGTCCGTCCGACCGAGGCGGGTCAGCTCCTCTACGAGGCCAGCAAGGACATTACCGGTCGGTATCGCGAGCTGACCGAGCGCATGCAGAGCGTCGGGAGTGTCGTCAGCGGCAGCGTCCGGCTCGCCACCGTCCACAGTGTCGGACTCTACGAACTCTCGGAGCCGCTCAAGCGTTTCGTGAAGGCGTACCCCCAGGTCAAGGTGCATCTCGAGTACGGGCGCTCGAGCCGCGTATTCGACGCCGTCCTGAGTGGCCGCATCGATCTCGGCATCGTTGCGTATCCGACGCGCCGTCCGCAGGTCGCGACCATTCCCTTCCGCGAGGATCGCTTGGTCCTCATTTGCGCGCCCGATCACGCCTTCGCACGCCGGCGCTCGGTCCGCCTCCAGGAGCTCGATGGTCAGGCTTTCGTTGGCTACGAGCGGGATCTGCCGACCCGGCGGGCGACCGACCGCGTCCTGCGCGGGAAGAACGTCGCCATTCGCTACACCATGGAGCTCGACAACATCGAAACCATCAAGCGCGTCGTCGAGGTCGGTATCGGACTCGCGTTGGTCCCCGAGCCGTGCGTGAAGCAAGAGGTGAAGAACAGCACGTTGTGCGCGATCCATATCAGCGACGAGCGACTCCTCCGGCCGCTCGCCATCGTGCACCGCCAGGGCCGGCGCTTCGCCCCCGCCGTCGAATGCTTCGTCGCCGAGCTGAAATCCGAGGTCGAGCCCCAACTCCCGTCGACCGCAAAACGCCGCGGGAAGCGGGCGGCCAAGGAGCCGACGACGATTACACCTTGAGTTGCGGCAGCACTTTCTCGCCGAACAATTCGATCGTCTCCCGCGGCGCGAAGTCGCCAAACATCATCGTGAACAGGCGCACGCCCGCCTCCACCTTGGCCTGCAGCCCCTCGACGACCTGTGCCGGCGTACCACGGACGGCCACGGCGTCGACGTCGGCGAATCCGCCGAGTAGCTCCTTTGCCATCTTCCAGCGCTGCTCGAAATCCGCCTGATCCTTACCGAGCACGACCAGCACCTGCTCGGAGACGGTGATCTCGGAAAGATCGCGGCCGACCTCTTTGCAGTGCGATCCGAGAATGGCCAGCTTGTGCGCAAGCTCGGCAGCAGCGTTCATAGGACAGTTCCATCGATTGGCGTGTTTCGCCACGACGCGCAGCAGGAGACGCTCTCCCGCTCCACCGATCGTAATCGGAGGAAACGGCTGCTGGATGGGCTTCGGATAGTTCGCCGCCTCATCGAGCGCGTAGTACTTCCCCTGAAACGTCGAGCGGCTTTCGGTGAACAGCCGACGCATGACCTCGAGGCCTTCGTCCAGCTGCTCGATCCGTACCTTCGTCGAGGGAAAATTGTAGCCATACCCCCGGTACTCTTCGTCCATCCATCCAGCGCCGACACCAAGTTCGAGACGGCCGCCGGAGATCTGATCCAGACTTGCTGCCATCTTCGCGACCAACGCCGGATTGCGATAGGAGTTGCAGAGCACGAGCGAGCCCAGCCGTAGACGCGTCGTGTGCATCGCCAGCGCCGATAGCGCGGTCCAGATCTCGAGGTGCGGCATGTCGGGCAGCCCTCGTGCCCACATGTGATCGACCAGCCAGATGGAGTGGAACCCGCTCTGCTCGCACGCCGTGGCGCGCTCGAGGAGCCCAGGCATGTCGGTCCCCACCTGAGGAAAGAACAAGCCGCACGCTACCGCATCTCCGCTCATGGGGACCTCCTCCGGGACCGCCCCGGTCGCGGTGACGCATTAGAGCACACCCGGGTGGGCCGGCCAAAGCGACCTGTGACAGCCAGACGGGCGCGTGGTAAGGAGGCCCCCGAAAACCTCTAGGAGAACCTCATGTCGCCGACGAAGAAGAAACGGGTTGCCATTGTGGGCGCCACGGGTATCGCTGGCCAGCAATTCGTGGTCGCCCTCCGCGACCACCCCTGGTACGAAATTGGAGCGATCGCCGCCTCGGCGCGGAGCGCGGGCAAGCGATACGGCGACGCCCTCCGCGATGCCTCGGGCGCTCTGCGCTGGTGGTGCGCCGAACCTCCCCCGCCCGCCCTGCTGGACATGACGGTCCAGGAGGGTGCACGGCTCGACCTCGACGGCATCGACATCGTCTTCTCGGCAATCGAGAGCGAGCCCGCCAAAGAACTCGAACCGCTCTGGGCTACCGATCGCCCGGTCGTCAGTACAGCATCGGCATTCCGCTACGAGGACGACGTCCCACTCCTCATCCCCGGCGTGAACCTGCCGCACGCGCCGCTCATCCACGCTCAACGCGCGCGGCGGGGGTGGCGTGGGTTCGTGGTGCCGATTCCGAACTGCACCACGACCGGTCTCGCCATCGCCTTGAAACCACTACACGATCGATTCGGGATCGACCGCGTCTCCATGACCTCGATGCAGGGCATCTCCGGTGCCGGGCGCTCGCCCGGCGTTCTTGGCCTCGACATGCTCGACAACGTCGTGCCGTACATACCCGGAGAAGAAGAGAAGGTCGCCCGCGAAACCGCCAAGATCCTTGGCGTACTCGGAGCGGACGGCATTGCGCCCGCGCCCTGTGTCGTGTCGGCAACCTGCACTCGCGCCGCGGTGCTCGAGGGCCACACAGAAACCGTGTCGGTCTCCCTCGAACGACCCTGCTCACCGGCCGACGCCGCCGTTGCCATGCGCGAGTATCAAGCGGGCATCGATGATCTGCCTTCGGCGCCGCAACAGTTCATCACGGTGCACGACGATCCGTTCCGACCGCAACCGCGTCTCGATCGTGACGCCGATGGCGGCATGACGACTTCCGTCGGCCGTCTGCGACCGGATCCCCTGTGGACGAATGGTCTCCGTTTCGTGCTGGTATCGCACAACACGAAGTTCGGAGCTGCCAAGGGAGCGGTGCTGGTGGCCGAGGCGCTGCAGAGAGATGAGATCCTGTAAGGCGTGATGCAGCGGGCGGACCTTCCGGCGAAGCCGCTTGGATTCTGGGCCCTCGCCGGTCCCGGTGCCGTCCTCGTCGGACTCTCCATCGGGGCGGGCGAGCTCGTCATCTGGCCGCGTATGACCGCGAGCTTCGGTGCGTCGATGACCTGGGCCGCGCTACTCGGCGTCGCCCTCCAGTTCGGGATCAATTGCGAGATCGGGCGCTACACGCTGGCAACCGGTGAGAGTGTCTACGCTGGATACGCGCGACTGTCGCGCGGCTGGGCACCGATCTTCATTCTCTTGAACGTCGCCGGCTGGCTCCTCCCCGGGTGGGCGCGGACGTGCGGCGGCGCCCTGAAAGCCCTCCTGGTCGGGCCGGACGGATGGGGCGCGCCATGGGTCTGGACGGCGATCACCTTCCTCGGGGTTGCCGCGGTGCTCTTCGGCCCTCGGGTCGCCTACAAGGCCGTCGAGCGCACCACCACCACCCTCGTCGTCCTCATGACCCTCGGTCTGATCGCCATCGCCGTGTTGATCGGGGATGCGGGCACCTGGGGAACTCTGCTGGATGGCGCCACCAACGCGCCGTACCGCGATCCCGAGATGCCCCCGTATGAGTTCTTCTCGGCCATCGTCTTCGCGGGCGCCGGTGGGACGGCGAATCTCTTCTTCTGTCTCTACATCCGAGACAAGGGGTGGGGCATGGCCGCGGCACGCGCACCCGGCGCGTGCGTACCCGACGACACTCCGGAGAACCGCGCGCGCTGGGGCGCGTGGCGCCGCCACCTGGTGCTGGATCAAGCGCTCTTCTTCTGGGGGCTCAACACGTTCACGATCATCCTCTTCATCTACGCCGCGCTCGCCGTGCTGCACTCCGCCGGCGTGGTCCCGAATCAAGAAACGCTGGTATGGGATGAAGCGACCCTCCTCGGGTCCCTCGCGGGTGACTTTGGTCGCTACCTATTCCTTGCCATCGGGGTCGCGTGCCTTTTCACAACGCAGCTGACGCTAGTCGACGGCGTGGCGCGGAGCCTCGCCGATCTGGTGCACGTGAACTACGCACGCGCGCGCAAGCACGACGTCGATTGGTGGTACCTGCGCATCGCCATCGGGTGGATCGTCCTCGGCGTAGTCCTTACCTATCTGTACGAAAGCCTCCCCCCGATCATGTTCCTGTTGAGCGCCGGGTTCTTCGGGGGGATTGCGATGGCCATCTACACGCCGCTCACCCTGGTCATGAATCGCCGCCTCCTACCGCCGTTCTGTCGACCGGGACGGTTGGCGACGGCGATCATGATTGCGACTAGCCTGTTCTACGGGACGTTCGCGGTCTGGGCGGTCTCGCGGCTCGGAACCATCCTCTTTTGAAGGCGTCGCATGCCCCCCGAACGGGGCAGCGCGGACATGCCGGTCGTCGAGCGGTACAGATCGTGGCCCCAAGATCCATGATCGCCTGGTTGAAGTCATAGCTGCGCCCGCGGGGCACGACGTGCTCGGCTACGGCCCACAACCGCGCCTCGCGTCCGCGACGCCGACCGGCGCCAAAGACCCGCTGAAACACGCGCGCCGCGTTGGTATCGAGGATCGCCGTATGCGCGTCGTACGCGAACGACGCGACCGCGGCGGCAGTATAGCGGCCGATCCCGGGAAGCTTCGCGAGATCCGCGGGCGCGGATGGGAAGCGCCCACCATGCTGGCGCGTAATCATCCGAGCGGTCCGGTGGAGATTCCGGGCGCGGCGATAGTATCCGAGCCCGTCCCACGCATCGCGCACGGCAGATGCAGACGCGGAAGCGAGATCGGCCGCCGTGGGATAGCGCGCCAAGAACCGCGGATAGAACTCGAGCACCCGGCGAACTTGCGTTTGCTGCAACATGATCTCGGAGACGAGGATCTCGTAGGGATCATGGGTGTGCCGCCAGGGGAGATCACGCCCGTGCCGGCCGTACCATGACACCAACCGGCGGCGAAACGCACGGACCCGCTCGGGGTCGAGACGCGGGGGTCGTCGACCTCGACGCGCTGCATCGTGGAAATTCTTGCTTTTCGTGCTTCTCACCTGGAAAGCGCCTCGGTTACAATGATCTCCGCAGAAGGAACCTCATGCGATTTCGTATTCGCCAACGTCTCGTTCAGCTCATCACGCGGCTTCTCACGACGCCGCTGAAGCGATACCAGCGTCCGGCGCGAAACGATCTGACGAATCTCCGCCGCTTTATCAAGAAGGGCGACGTACTGCTGGTCGAGGGCGATCAGCGCGTCAGCGAAGTCATCAAGTACCTGACGCAGAGCTCCTGGTCACATGCAGCGATCTATGTGGGCGACGAGCTCTGGCGGCGATACCCCGAGGACCGGCCGGCGCTCCTGGAACAATTCGGCGATGATGCGCAGCATCTGATCGTCGAGGCCCTCGTCGAAGAGGGGGTCGTCGCGTCCCCGCTCTCGAAGTACATCGAGTTCAATATCAGGGTCTGTCGACCCGCGGATCTCCGACGCGAGGATGCGCAGATCGTCATCACCGAGATCATCTCGCAAATCGGGTTCCGCTACGACATCAAGAACTTGATCGACCTCGCGCGCTACTTCCTCCCCGTGAGCCTCGTACCGCGCCGGTTCCGGCGCTCTGCCCTGGCCTTCGGCAGCGGAATTCCAACGCAGGTCATCTGCTCGAGCATGATCGCGCGCGCCTTCGCCAAGGTACGGTACCCGGTCCTGCCCGTGGTCACCGACACTGACGAACCGGAGCCGCAGCGCCTCCGTGACTGGCTCTCACGACGCCCCCCGCGGACTGGGGCGGTGTTCAAACGCCGCCCGGCGACGTTGATCAGCCCGCGCGACTTCGACATCTCGCCGTTCTTCGACATTCTGAAATTCAACGTGATCGAGGACGTGCGGTTCGACTACCGGAAAATTCGCTGGGCCGAAGACCAGGCGAGCTGACAAGTACGCACGCGCAGTCGAGACGTTGGTGCGTTGTAACGTTCTCGTAACATTGGCGTCATCGAACGTTCGCACCGTCGTTACCCTCCCCTAACCCGACCCGGGTTAGGTAACTGGCCAATCGTTGACGAAGTTCTGAGAATCGGTCAGGAGGCAAGCATGAAGACTGCGGTATGGACACTCACGCTGGGAATACTCACGGCGCTGCTCGTGACACCGGCGTGGGCGGGCGGTCAGAGCGTCGATGAGCGGCTGCGCCATCTCGAGCGAAGCCTCGAAGAGCAACAACGGCAACTCGAGAAGCAAATGGAGGAAATCAAGGCCCAACGAGAAGAGATTCTTGAATCCCGCGATCCGCGTGATGTTCGAGTGGTCGCGGATCGTCGATACGGACAACTCGTCCGAAACGCGTCGCGCCGCCAATGGCATGGACATCGTCCAGGGTCGGGTTCAGTTCGTGTACTGATAGCGCGCGAGCCCGTCACCCCATGCACGGGCGCCAGCTCACACGAACTCGACCGCGCCGGCAACCTCTACTCGTGGGCGACAGTTTCGGGGCGCAGAGAGGTCAGCTGCTCGACCAGATTGGTCACGCTGGCGTCCATCGTTTCCATCAACGGGCCGGGATACAGGCCGACGAAGAGCACTGCGATCGCCAGGGGAACCAGGGTGATGAGCTCCCGGCGGTTCACATCGGGTAGCCGCAGGATCGCGGGATTCGTCGGTTGGCCCAACGCAACGCGCTGCAACATCCACAACATGTATGCAGCAGCCAAGACGATTCCCATCATGGCGAGGAGCACCATCACGAAACTTTGATGTGACGTCCCGATCAGGACCAAAAACTCTCCAATGAAATTGGCGGTGCCGGGTAATCCGAATCCGGCCACGGAAAAGAGGCAGAGCAAAGCTACGAATCGAGGCATGGGTTTCTGCAGGCCGCCATAGTCGCCAATGGAACGGCTATGCGTGCGATCGTACAACTGCCCGACCGCGAGAAACAAAGCGCCTGTCGTGATGCCATGATTGAACATCTGGAGCACGGCGCCCTGGATGCCCTGGTTGTTGAAGACGAAGATCCCGAGCGTCACGAAGCCCATGTGCGACACGGACGAATACGCAACCAACTTCTTCAGATCGGACTGCGCGAGCGCCATATAGCCGCCGTACACGATGGCCAGAACCGACATCCACAGAATAAACGGGGCAAACGCCACGCATGCGTCTGGGAGAACGGGCAGGCAGAAGCGCAAGAATCCGTAGCCTCCCATCTTCAAGAGCACCCCGGCAAGGAGGACGCTGCCGGCGGTTGGCGCTTCGGAGTGGGCATCGGGCAGCCAGGTATGAAAAGGAACCATCGGCAGCTTGATGGCGAAGGCGAGGAAGAACATTGCGAATATCCAGAGCTGCACATCGGATGAATGAGTCTGCGTCGCCAATGTGACGATGTCGAACGTCCGTCCGCCTTCGAGATGCAGGCCGAGAATCGCAACAAGGAGCAGCAGGCTACCGGTGAGACTGTACAAGACGAATTTGAGGCCAGCGGCGACGCGGCCCGGTCCGCCCCACAGCAAGATCATGAAGTACATGGGAATCATCGTGATTTCCCACATCATGAAGAAGAGAAAGAGATCGAGCGCGGTAAAGACGACGATCATGGCGCCCTCCACCAACAGGATCAGCATCATGAACGCACGGACTCTGCTGGTGATGGCGGTCCAGGACGACAGAACGCACAAGGGGCAGAGCAGCGTCGTGAGCAGCACCATGAGAACGCTGATCCCATCCACGCCGACGGCAAACTGAATGTTGAAGGTCGGCATCCATTGTACACGCTCGACGAACTGCATACCCGCGCGCTGCACATCGAACTGAAACCAGAGGATGAGGGAGAGCCCGAACGTCATGAGCGTGGCAATGAGCGCCGTACGACGAATCCACTGCTCATCCCGCACCAACGCCATGGCGGCAATCCCAAGAAACGGGACGGCGATGATGCAACTGAGCAAGTGGGCGGCGACAAACGACGTCATGATGGTCTCCTCACATCCACCTCCAAAGAAGCCCCGACCGCATTCACTGCACGAGCCAATAGAAGAGTCCGATCGCCGCCACGAGCGACACGATCAAGATCAAGAGATGGTGCTGGAGCTCCCGTGGCTCGCCCCGCTCCAACGCGTGCCCTGCACCGTCGACCGTGTACGCCAATCGGTCGACGTTGTCACCGATTCCTCGCGTATCGAAGAACTCCCACAGCCATCCCGAGAGGGTGACGGTTCTCCCCCCCGCCCCCACCACGCCTCGATCGAGGCGTAGATCCACCACCCGCAAGAGCCAGCGGGCGAGGCTGACGGTTCCGCCGGCCGCCCCCACGATACCCCGATCGAGGCGTCGATCCACGATCCGCGAGAGCCAATGCGCCAATCGCAGCGTAGGTCGAACGATACAGGCCTCGTAGATCTCGTCGAAGTAGAGCTTGTTGAGCAGGTGCACGTACCAGCTCTTCATCCACTGTGACTGCGCGAGGACCGACGGCCGGCGTGTGACATGCGTCAAGTAGGCGCACCCGCAGCCGCCGATGGCAACCGCGAGTGGGAGCAGGATGGCGCCGGAGAGTGTTACTGCCGGGACGGCCTCCCCGAGCGGGAGTTGTCGGCCGACCGCGGGCGTCAGGAAACGCGCGAACCAGGCCCAGAACGTCACCAACCCCGCTCCGAGCATCGTGGCGGCAGCGAGAATCGGGAGAAAGTAGGGGCCCGACACGAGCGAAGGCCGCGCACCGAACGGGCCACTCTCAATCGCCGACAACGCACCTCGCACGAGATACATCGCCGTCAGAAAGACCGTCACCAGCCCGATCACCCAGAACGCTACTCTCGCGGGAACGAACCCCTGAGAGAACCAGAGAGACTCGTACGGTCCCGAGAAGATCACCAACGGCGGAACGCACGCCAGAAGCAAGGTTCCCGCGAGCACGGGCGCCACCGACGGGGACCCTGGCCTGGGCTCCGCATCGCCATGCTCGTGCGCCTGGACGGATTCCAGGGCGTTACCGGTTGATAAGAACAGGAACGCCTTCAGGAACCCATGGGCCAACAAGTGGAAGCTCGCGGCAACGAAGGCCCCGACGCCGCAGGTCATGATCATGAACCCGAGCTGGCTGATCGTGGAGTAGGCGAGGGTCTTCTTGATGTCGCTCTGGGTCAACGCGACCAGCGCCCCGAAGAGGGCGGTCGTGGCACCCATGACCGCGATCACCGTCATCGCCACGGGCGAGACGATCAGGAGCGGGCTCAAACGAACCAGGAGAAACGGACCCGCGTTCACCATGGTCGCGGCATGAATCAGCGCCGACACCGGGGTCGGTGCCTCCATCGCAAAGGGGAGCCACACGTGGAAGGGCACTTGCGCCGACTTTCCGAGCACGCCCATGAACATGCAGAGGGAAATGAGCGTCACCGCCTCGATGGGCCAGTCGCCGCCAGCCCAGCCAAGGAGGTTGATCGTCTGTCCAGCCATACTGCCGGCCCGCGCGAGCACCTCGGGAATATCGAGCGTTCCAAAGGTCGCAAACGTCAGAATGACGGCAAACCCCAGCCCCACGTCCGCGACGGCGTTCACCAGGAATGCCTTGGTGGCAGCCTTGCCCGCCGCCGCTCTCTGCGCGCTGTGCGCGATCAGGAGATAGGAGCAGAGCCCCATGATCTCCCAGAAGATGTAGGTCACGAGCAGATTGCTGCTCATGACCACCATGATCATCGCGAACGTGAACAACGAGGTCACGGCGAAGAAGCGGCTGTGCCGGGCGTCGCCGATCATGTAGCCCGAGGAGTACACGTGCACGACGCCACTCACCCCGGTGACCAGCAACAGGAGCAGGACGGTGAGCTGGTCGACGAAGAACCCGAGATCGACGACGAACGTCCCGGTATCTATGAAGCGATAGAGCGGAACCGTGATGGGTCCGTTGCTCAGGACTTCGATGAACGCGCCGACCGAGAGGACAAAGGACGCCCCGATCGCCGGGATCGCGATGCGATGGCCCTGGCCCTCGAATCGCCGATCGCTCAGAGCGAGGATGAGACAGGCCGCCAACGGCAGCAGCGGGATCAGTACGTACGCAGACATAGATTTAGTGGGGCCCTTCCAGCTCGATGCTACATACCATCAGGCAATGCCAACTCGAGTAGCACTCGGACAATGGGGTCGCTCAACACCCCCAGAAGAATGATGGCGGCCGATACGCCAGCGACACTGATCCTGAGGGACGGTGGTGTGACGTGCGACGGTGCGGTCTCCGGTTGCGCAGTGAAGAGCCGTTCGAAGAGCCTGATGAAGTAGCCCAACGTCAAGAGGGTCGACAGGATCACGGCACCGACCGCGAAGTAGTTCCCGGCCTCGATCGCACCCAGGATGATGTTCCACTTCCCGAAGAATCCTCCCGTCGGCGGTATCCCGACCATCGACATCGCGACGAGGATGAGGGCTCCCGTCAGCCACGCCGGGCCGCGGAACTCGCCCAGCTCGTCGAGGGTGCGAACCCCGGACTGATGAATCGCGGCACCCGCCAGGAAAAAGAGCGCGGCCTGCATGACCGCGTCGTTGATCAGGTAGAACACCCCCCCGGCAAGAGCCGTCGGGTTTCCGAGGCTCACCGCCATGAGGACGAGGCCCATGTGCGAGATACCTCCGTACGCGAACATCCGCTTGATCTCACGCTGCGTGAGCGCGAGCAGCGCGCCGGCGACGGCGGTAATGGCCCCAAGCTCATCGAGAAATGTGACGACGGGAATGTGCTCGATGCTCGCATTGGGCCCGATCACCCAGAACATGATGCGGACCCAGACGATCATTGCGACTTTGGTGACCGACGCCGCAAGAAAGGGCGATACGGCGTCCGGCGCATAGGTATAGGCGTCCGGCAACCACCCATGCATGGGCATGATGGCCATCTTGATCGCCAGCCCGAGGAAGATGAACGTGAGCCCTCCGACAATGGCTGGGGACGTCAACAGCTCGGGCACGCGTCCGCCCAGATCGGCCATGCTCAGCGTCCCCGTCGCGGCGTACAGGTAGCCGATTCCCAACAGGTAGAGCGAGGCGCCCAGCGATCCCAGGATGAGATAACGGAAGGCCGAGACGAGCGCGCGTCCGCCCGAGACGCCGACCAGGGCGTATCCCGCCAACGCCGCCACCTCCAGGAATACGAAGACGTTGAACAGGTCCGCCGCGAACACCACGCCGGCGAGTGCCGAGCTCTGCAACAAAATCAACGTGTAGAACGGCACGACCCGCCCGCCGAGGGTGCGCGGGGCGGTTCCCCCGGCAAAGACCAGCGACGTCAACGTCAAGAGACTGAGTGTAAGGACGATAATGGCTGCCAGCTCGTCGTTCAGCCACTCGATCCCAATCGGGGCCGCCCAACCGCCAAAGGCGTACCGGCTCGCTCCGTACGTCAGCACGGCGCCGAGATTCAGCCCGGCGACCAGACTCATCGCAGCGACGGCCCCGAGGGCCAGCGGATGGCACCACTGCCGGTGCCGCACTCCCACCAGCGGCAACGAGACCGCCACCGAGAATGGAATCATGAACAGGAGCGCTGGCAGGTGACGGATCATTCCAACCTCTTCCCGACTTCATCCTCGTCCAAGCTGCCGTATTGGCGGTAGATCGCCGCCGCCAACGCCAGGGACACGCCCAACGTGGCGACCTGCACGACGATCGCCGTCAAGGTCAACACGTGCGGCAAGGGATTTGCGTAAAGGGCAACGTCGACGGGATTGGCGCCCGGCAACAGAATGGGAACGGTCGCGCCCGTCTTGGCGCTGACCGCGACGAGAAAGAAGATCACGCTCGTCTGGAGGATGTACAGGCCAATCACCTTCTTGATCAGGTTGTGGTGCGTCACCATGATGTAGAAGCCGGAGAGGAACAGGATGACGAAGGCGACGACGTTGGGACGCAGCAGCCATGCACCGACGAGCTCAAGCATGCGAGTCTCCGTTGCTGGCCGACAGGCTGAAGACGATCGAAACGCCGGTGACGGCGACGTCGAGGGCCACCCCGATCTGCGTAAGCACGATACCCAGATAGCGGCGCGCCGCGACGTCGAGGCCAGGGATCTCGAGCGCGGCGTAGTTCAAGACTTCCCCGCCGCCGATCATGCAGAGTCCACCGACGAATACGAAGAGCAGAAGGCCGACCCCATCGCCATGCAGCGCGCGGTGCGCAAGCCGACTCTGCGACGCGTCCGTGCCGAAGATGAGCAGAGACAAGAGCATGCTCGTCGCGAGAATCACGCCACCCACGAACCCTCCACCAGGCCCCTGCTGGCCCGAGAACAGAACATAGAGGCCGAAGAGCTGCGTCACCGGAATCAAGCCACGACCCAGTATCGAGACGATGAGGCTATCGTGCCTCTGAATCATCCCTGGTCCCTCCGCAGCAACAGGGCGCACGCCACGCCCGCGGTAAAGATGACGGCGGTCTCGATGAGAGTGTCGAACGAGCGATAGTCCATCAGCACGGACGTGACGACGTTCGGGGTCAGCGTGTCCTGCAGACTGTTCGCCAGGTATGTGGGCGACACGTGCGTGCTCGCGGGCGAGGCTGGATCGCCGAACTCGGGCAGGTCGTTGGCGCCATACATGAGGAGAAGGCCGAGGAGAGGCAGTCCGACGATCGCCGCCCACGGCGTTGGCGGACGCCGCAGCCGTGTATCCTTCGGATTGGTCCCGAAAAGCGTGAGGAGAAACAACACGGTCGCCAACCCCGCTCCCACCACAGCCTCGACGAACGCGACATCCACGGCGCCGAGCCACGCCCACACCAACGCGAGGAAGAAACTATAGGAGCCGAGAATGAACACCGAGGAGACGAGATCCTTGACGAGCATCGCGCTTGCCGCCGTCAGGATCAGGAGGACGAGCAGAGGGATCTCGAACGCAAACGTCATGGCCGCTCCTTTACCCACGGGGTCAGGCCCGATCGCAGCGCCGCACGAATGGTGGCATGGGCGATGACGGGATTGAGCGCAACGATCAGAACGAGAACCGTCAGGATCTTGAGCGCATAGACGCCCATGCCTTCGTAGATGGCCAATCCCGCGAGGATCAGCGCCGCGCCCAGGGAGTCGGCAAGGGAAAGAGCATGGGAGCGCGCGAAGACGTCTGGCAAGCGCAGCATGCCGACGGCCGCAACGACCAGGAACAGCAGCCCCATGAGGATCAGGATGATGGCAATGAACGACATCTACACCGACCCTCGCTGCTCGAGATACTTGGCGATCGCGAGTGCCCCGACCAAGTTCAGCAAGGCGTAGCCCGTCGCGATGTCCACGAACATATCGACACGGTCGTAAACGACCCCGATCACGATCAACAACAGGATCGATTTCGTGGAGATCCCGTTCAGGCCGAGCACACGATCGAAGACCGTCGGTCCTTGGTCCACCCGATAGAGATAGACCAGGATGAGGGCGGCCAGCATGAGCAACACGAACAGGAAGAATGACGTCATGGCGTCCCCCCTCGGCGCGGGAACACGCGGTCCGCGCCTGCCTCGAGGCTGCGGAGGACCCCATCGTCGGCCGACGCGTCATCGATGGCGTGGATGACGAGCTCGTCGGCGTTGATCTCCGCCGTGATCGTGCCCGGCGTCAACGTGATGGAGTTCGCGAAGAGTACGATCGCGGCCTCGTCGCGAAGCGTCGTCCGATAGTGGATGAGCCTCGGCGCGATCGGGAGCGCAGGATGAAGGACGACCGCGGCGAGATGGAATCCGCTCTGAAAGATGCGAAGGAACAGCCAGGGCAGATACAACAGTAGTCTCCACCACGAGAGGTTCTGAAGAACGGAGGGTCGCTCGTTGGAATTCAGCCACGCCACCGCGAAGGACACGACGAGCCCCAGACCGAGGCGAGAGAACGTGGCCTCCCCCGTCAACAGGATCCAGATCGCGAACAAGCCCAGCGTCGTAGGAATCATGGTCATCATCGTCGTCAGTTGCCGGCCGCTGCGGTCATCGCCATGCGCTCCCACGTCCCATCCGGATTGTACCGATGAAAGTCGAAACTGTGCGGATCCAGCGCGACGAGGTTCACCCATTGGTTGTGAAAGAGCTGCTGGAGGAGCTCGTGCTTCCGAACGATGGATTCCACGAGCTGCGGAACGGCTTCGATGATCGTCAGCAGACGCATCGGCTCATGATGATGGATCGCTCCGTTGTTGACCGTCTGGAGCGGAAGACCAGTCTGGAGATCACTTTGGCGCCCGAGCATGAGTCCAACGCCGGACACCACATTGTGCAGGACCTTGTTGCCACTCCCATACGCCCACGGATCCACGCCGGAGAAGTAGTGCTCCATGCTGATCCACTCGCCGACGATCAGAGGCGCTGTCATGATCTTCTCCAGGATCGCGCCCTCGGGATCAGCTTCGGGATCGTAAGAATGCAGGAAGACCCGCCCTTCCAGATCGAGCCCCTTCGACAGCGCTCTTCGTCCAACGAGGAAGGCGGCGTTGCTCGCCAGTCCCCACTCGGGGCGGGGATTGGCCCAGTCGACACTTCGCATCTCGACGTGGGCGTAGGCTTTCGCGGAAGAGATGTCGCGAGGCGCTTTCGGGATACGATGGCACCGTTCGAGGGCCTGGTGGGCACCCGCCTGCTCGAGGTCACGGCGCAATTCGCGGAGTTCCTCCGACCACCTCGCCGGGACATCTTCTACGTCGTAGAGCGTAACCCGATCCGTGTTCGTATTGTGCTTGCCGGCCAGAAACCAGGTATCTTCCGGAACGGCCAATCCCCTCTCCTTCAGGAGCCGACGCACTTCCGGGCTGTTCCCCATCGCCGCGAAGATCCTGGCGTTGGGATCCCCTGGCCGGCCTCCACACGCGCCACAGTCCAGGGCAGCGCCGTACGGATTGTTGTCCGAGAGACTTCCGTGACCGCACAAGACGACGAACCGGCCGAAATTTCTCGTGAGGCCCATGGTTCGAAGTCCGTTCTCGACGAAGGTGGCCTGTTCGACGAGTGTGAAGCCCCGAGCCAGCGCTTGTGGCGTCGCGCTCCCGTCCGCGGGGGAGGGAATCGAGTCGATCGGGATCTCCGTGGGAACAGGATGCGCGAACCACCGGGTCACGGTCGCGACGATGGCCTGGTACGGTCGTCGAAGCAGGGTCTTCCCGACGAGACCCAGGCCAAACAGGAAGCCCAACACATCGATCAAGATGAACGACGCGATCGGGTGCTGTTTCAGATCGTGAAAGAGATGGTCTCCGATCCGCTGCCATCTCGTCCCGGAGGCGTACCGCTGTAGGGCGCCGTCCTGCCCGGCTCGCGGGGTCTCTGCGACCGCGTGGGCGGGCTTGAGCAAGACAGGACACAAGGCCACCGACTCTGCCGTATCGAAAACCCGATGGCTGATCGGAACCCCGAAGAAGCCAGCGAAGCCCAACGTCTCGTACCCCCCCTGCGCCTCGAGATGGCGACGGTACGACTCCGACCTCACGTCGATGCAGAACACGGCTTGAGCTCGAGGCCGTCCCTTCGCTTCGGGGACCTGCCCGCGATGCGCGAGAAGCTTGCCGACGACGTCGTCGCGATACACGCCCTCATAGGCCTCGAGCCACACGGGGCCATGCCGCTCGGGTGGAAATCCGTCGAGCCAACCAAGGAGCGTGTGGACGTCGTCTCGTGACAGACCGCGCACTTCCTCCGGAGACAACTCGAGAAATTGCGCCAGATGAAAGAGCCTCCAGCCATCGCGACCCACCGCAACAGCATTGGGATCGTCGCCAGGAGACGCATGGCCAACCAGCGCGGCGTACTCGTCTCGACGGTCGTGCCAATAGCCCACGATCGCCGGCACGGTTCCCTCGATTCCCCACTGCCTCCGCGCCTCCAGCTGGACCAACTCGACCTCGTAGAACAGGCGGACTGCGAGATACTGCACCGCATCGATGGGATGCCGTTGCTGCGCGGGATAGTCGGGGTTGTCTCCCATCCAGCGAATGAGGCCGGTCCAGCCTGGCAATTGCGCCAGCATCCGCGACAGATAGTCTTGCCGCCGCTCGCTGGGCACGCGAAGACGCTGCAAGCTCCACACGATGGCCTCTTCGGGCTCCTCGGGAAGAGCGTCGACTTTCTCGACGAAATTTCGAACCCCGAGAAAGCGCTCCGACCGATCGTAGCGCGCCAGGTCTCGCCACGCCGCGTAGAATCCCGCGCTGCGCGAGGGCATGCCCCAACCCGCGAGCCCCTCGTCGACAAAGGCAGCAATCCACTTGACCAGCTGCTCGTTGATCCGATCGACGACCGACACATCCGCCAACTGCTCCAACCAATCGCTGAGCGTCCTCTGGGCGGGCAAGTCGATGTCCGTTGATGCGTGGCGCGCCCCCGATGTGTCACAGCAGTCGGACGCGCTCTTCAGGTGGCTGCTCGAAAGGGGATCGGAAAGCCCGAGGACGGCCAGTACGCCGTTCCACAGCTCCGTCACGTACGTGCGCTCGGGGTGGCTTGAATCGTTGTGGGCTTCGCGTCCGATCTGCTGGATGATCCGGCGCCGCGACTCCGATGGGAGGTCGTGTCGACAGCGATCGATCGCACCCTCGCTGTCGAACTGCCAGGGCAACGCCGCCGGCTCGACCAGGTAGAACTCGAACAAGAGCTGGAGTCGCATTACTTCCGAGGCGCAGATCTCTCGCGACCCCACCTGAATGCTCGGCGGTCCTGGAACGTGCGCGCCTACGCGTTCGAAGGCTCTGCGGACCGCCTCGTCCGTGATGCGACCTTCGCAGTAGAGGGCGCGATACTCCTCGTTGGGAAGGTAACCGTTTCCCCCAAGCAGGCGTTTCCCGCATCGAACGGCCTCGTCGAACGGCAGGTGTTCAAGCCCGTGGATGGGATTGTGGTGTACGAACGCCTTCATGGGCCAGAACTGGGCCACGGGCTCACCAGCTTCGGCGATCTCGTCGCGGAGGCGTGCCCGGTCTTCTGCGGACAGCGCGTTCGATTCGGCGTTCACGAGCGCGCGGCCTTCTTTCGCGTTGCCTGTGGGTGGTCCGAGAGCTTCGTGTGCTCGTCCAGCCCGGTGAGCACCAAGATCGATTTCTTCTCCACAAACTCCTTTTGCAACTGCTCGAGTCCAACGACGACGGTGTGATCAACGAGCGACGTCCTCGACAAATCGACGATGACTTTGGGCTCTCCTTTGAAGGGCTCGATCGTTCGCTTCAGCGCGATCCATGTACTGAATACGGCCGACTGCTCCACGATCACCGTCGCACTCTCCGCATTCTGCTCTATGCTGACCTCGGACTTGAATAGCGACCCGAAGGGCGCGCCGTTGACGACGTGGATGATGGCTTCGACGACGATCCCAATGCCGATGCCCACCAGCAGATCAGTCGCGAGGATAGCGATGATCGTCGAGACAAAGACGATCAATTGCTCCCGCCCGGTCCTGTACGTGTGGATGAACTCGGCCGGTGCGGCCAGTCGAAAGCCCGTAAACACCAACATCGCTCCCAACGCGGCGAGCGGAATCTGGTTGATCAGCGTCGGTACGAGGGCGACGAAGACGAGGAGGAACCACCCGTGAAACATGTTGGCGAAGCGCGTCCTCGCTCCATTGTCGATATTGGCTCTGCTCCGCACGATCTCCGAGATCATCGGAAGCCCGCCGACGAACGCGGCCAAGGTGTTCCCAGCCCCGACGGCAAGCAGGTCGCGATCGAGGTTCGTCTTTCGTTTCCATGGGTCTATCTGGTCGATGGCCTTGGCGCTGAGGAGGGACTCGACGCTTCCGATCAACGCGAACAGCACCACGTATTTCCATCCTGTCGCGGTCACCAAACCCGAGAAGTCCGGAAAGGTGAGGGCGCTGAACATGTTCTCGGGCACGGCGACGAGAAAGTTCGGTCCGAGCGGGTATGAGTGCGCGTTGAAGGTGTAGGTGCGCTCGTCGCCGAGGTTGAAATACATCCCCAGCGGAACCGCGATCGAAAGCACGATCACTGGCGCGGGAACCGCGGCGAGCCTCGTGTTCTTGAGGAGCGGGTAGCCGAACATGATGATGAGGCTGATGATTCCGATGAACCCCACCACGGGATTCATTTCCATGAAGAAATGCGGAAGCTCGGCGAGCAGCTCCAGCGGCTCTCCTTCGGCGCTCAAGCCCATCATGATCGGCAGTTGCTTCAGGATGATGATGAAGCCAATGGCGGCCAGCAGCCCATGGATCACCGCAGCAGGAAAGAACTCGCCAAGGACCCCAACGCGGAACCACCCAAAGAGGATCTGAATGACGCCCGAGGCCACGCCCACCCCCAAGGCCAGCCGGTACGCCTGCAGATCGGCCGCAGGGTCCTGTCCTCCCGTAAATCCGAACTCCGTCACACAGCCGATGGCGATGACGATGAGGCCCGCCGCCGGGCCCTTGATGGTGAGCTCGGAGTCGCTGAGGAACGTTGCCAGCACGCCACCAATGATCGCGGTGAAGATACCCGCGATGGCCGGATACCCACAGGCAAGAGAGATCGCGAGACACAACGGAAGCGCAATGAGGAACACCATGAACCCCGACAACAGGTCCGACTTCCAGTATCTCTGCAGCCCTTCGAAGTTCCCTTTGGGTGGTGCTGATGTTTCTGCAGTCATAACCCTCCCTCAAGCCGCCGATGGCTCAGCGTGGACCAACGCGCCCGTTCGTCGGCGCGTGATGAACGCGGACGCGGCGAACATCGCGCGCCCGACCTTCGTCACCTGGCGCTACGCTATGGGAGGTCGGAAGACCTGACGAAGCCGGCCGGCGCGGGGCACGGCATCCGAGGCCCCGGGGCGGGACGTGGAAACACTGGGTCGTCCAGCCTGAATGCGGCGAGAGGAGCGAGCCTCTTCATCCTTCTCGTTGCGGTCGTCCTCTCGCTCAGTCTCGGTGTCCACGGCTCGGGCGTCATCGACCACCGGCACTGTGTCGCCGACGTACACGGCGCCTCCGAGTGTCAGGATCACGATCGCGGCGGCAAGGAGAGCACGTATCAGCGGGGGCATCGGCAGACGTCCATGTGTTTATCGGGGCGATGCTTTGGAACCTTCGCGTGCCCGGCGGAGGCCGAGGCGTCCTGCTTCGCTCGGCTCAAGCAGCATCTCCAGCAGACTTCCGACCGTCCGATTGACTTCGAGCGGGTGCCGCAAGGGAACCGAGAAATCGAGTTCGTAGTGGTTTCGCCGCCCGTCGCGCCGGCGTGTGATGACGCCCGCATTCCCCAGCTCGGTCATAATCCGGTGAACAGCGCGCTCTGTAACACCGACCTGGGTAGCTACATCGCGCTGGCGCGCGTCCGGGTTGCGCGCCAGGCAGACGAGAACATGCGCGTGATTGCTGAGAAAGGTCCACGATCTGTGCTGGTCGTCGGAGTCGAGACGTTTCGTCGATACCATGTCTTGGCCAGCTCGATGCGTCAGTCAGTGCTCAAGAATACACGAAATTCTTGTCATGGCTACAGAGTCATGTAACAGAGTTCGGCACTCCGGCAACCCCCCTCGAGATCACCCGCCAGGTCCCCGGCTCCGGCGCTACGGCGCCCCGGCACCCCGCGAACTCTGGACGCAAAAAGGGGCCCGGCGCACCCACGCCGAGCCCCTTTTTTCACCTACCTCGCCCGCTACGGGGCGCGGTCGGTCCGACTAGAATACGTACGACAGCTCAGCCGCGACCGTGTGCTGATCGGTCTGGAAGCTGCCGCTGCCCCGCGTCTCCTTCTCGAACACGTCGTTCGGCGACCAGTCGTAGCGGTACTCCGTCCG
>Ga0315338_1000187_pt1 | contig 233805 bp, 199 predicted proteins | sample ASW8metaG_FD_204518 | JGI IMG/M metagenome (GOLD analysis project Ga0315338, IMG submission 204518) | Ammonia-oxidizing marine archaeal communities from Monterey Bay, California, United States - ASW #8 | ecosystem: Environmental > Aquatic > Marine > Coastal | place: USA: California | collected...
GTTGGTGAGGTAACGGCTCACCAAGCCAAAGACGGGTAGCGGGTGTGAGAGCATGACCCGCCGCATCGGGACTGAGACACTGCCCGGACTCCTACGGGAGGCTGCAGTAACGAATATTCCGCAATGCGCGAAAGCGTGACGGAGCAATGCCGCGTGTGGGATGAATCTCTTCGGAGTGTAAACCACTGTCAGAGTTTAGGAACTCAATGACCAGACTCAAAGGAAGGGCCGGCTAACTTCGTGCCAGCAGCCGCGGTAATACGAAGGGCCCGAGCGTTAATCGGAATCACTGGGCTTAAAGCGTGCGTAGGCGGACTTGAAGGCACCTTGTGAAATCCCTCGGCTCAACCGAGGAACTGCAGGGTGAACCATGAGTCTCGAGACAGGTAGAGGTTGTCGGAACGATAGGTGGAGTGGTGAAATGCGTTGATATCTATCGGAACGCCAATGGAGAAGTCAGGCAACTGGGCCTGTTCTGACGCTGAGGCACGAAAGCGTGGGGAGCGAACGGGATTAGATACCCCGGTAGTCCACGCCGTAAACGATGCGTACTAGGTTGGGGAAGCTCTGACGCTGTTCCCGGCTGAAGCAAAAGTATTAAGTACGCCGCCTGGGGAGTACGGTCGCAAGGCTAAAACTCAAAGGAATTGACGGGGGCTCACACAAGCGGTGGAGCATGTGGCTTAATTCGAAGCAACGCGAAGAACCTTATCCTGGGCTTGACATGTACGAATTAGCCCGTCGAAAGACGGGTGACGCCTTCGGGTGGAACGTACACAGGTGCTGCATGGCTGTCGTCAGCTCGTGCTGTGAAGTGTCGGGTTAAGTCCCTTAACGAGCGCAACCCCTGTCGTTAGTTGCTAGCAGGTAATGCTGAGGACTCTAACGAGACTGCCGGTGTTAAACCGGACGAAGGTGGGGATGACGTCAAGTCCGCATGGCCTTTATGCCCAGGGCTGCACACGTGCTACAATGGCAGGTACAGAACGATGCAATACCGCGAGGTGGAGCAAATCGCGAAAACCTGCCCCAGTTCGGATTGGAGGCTGCAATTCGCCTCCATGAAGTTGGAATCGCTAGTAATCGCGGATCAGCATGCCGCGGTGAATACGTTCCTGAGCCTTGTACACACCGCCCGTCAAGTCATGGAAGCTGGTAGCGCCTGAAGTCGCCACGATTCAGTGGTGCCCACGGCGAGACTGGTGACTGGGACTAAGTCGTAACAAGGTAGCCGTAGGGGAACCTGCGGCTGGATCACCTCCTTTCTAAGGGATTTCCTTAGACCCGGATGGTGAAGTGATCGCTGGCCAATTTTGGTCAGCACAACCCACTTCATTGCAGGGAGACCTGCACCGGGTAGTCAGGACAACCTCGTCCATGTACCGAGGGCTTCGGCCCAACGTGATGGACATCTGTGCCGCGAGGCGCAGAGAAGCGCATATCGACTGTCTACTTGTCTTGGAACAAGGCCGAGCGGGCCGATTCGTTCGGCCCGCTTGTCGTTTTGGTCAGCAGGCCAACTGCTGCGGCCGCTACGGGGGCCGCAGTAGCAAGTCCCTTTGCTGTTTGGTGTATCTCTGGGCTGCTGAGGCCCCTTCAAACAGTCAATACGGCCCCCTATCCCCGCTTTGGAGGTTGGAGAACCGCTTCTGCGGGGTACTATGAGGCGGCGCGTAATTGGGTGGGCTGGAGACGTACATGGGTTCGATGGCATCGGGTGCAGTCTGGAGCGGGGCCGCTGTGGCGATCACGTGGGCTTCCCTCGCGCACGCCCAGGTCCGCGTGGCGAGCTGGAACCTGGCCGAACTCCGGGGTGAGCCGGATGCCATCGAATTCGTCATCGACGCCGTGGGCCTGGACGACCGGGGGGGGTTCGCCGCGCCGGTCGCCATCATGTTGCTTCAGGAAGTCGACTTCGTTACCTATGACGCCGTGTCTGCCATGCTCGGTCCGGAGTGGTCGTCTGCCACGTACACCAACAGCAATGAGGACCCCTACGGCGGCGCTCAGGCGTGCTTCTATCACGCCGCGACCGTGACCGAGGTGCCATCCGGACACGCGGATCTCTACACCGGGGCCGGCCGGCGGGCGGATCGATGGCAGTTCACGCTGAACGGCTACGACGATCCGGTCGTCGATCTCTATGTCTACTCCGCCCATCTCAAGGCGGGGAACAGTTCGTCGTCGGAGGCCGAGCGTGAGACCGGGGCGATTCGAATCACGGATGACATCGCCGAACTTCCTGTCGGGAGTCGGTACATCGTCGTTGGCGACATGAACTTCTATGGCAACGACGAACTCGGCTATTTGGCCTTCCTCGCAGGAGGGCTCGACGATCCACTCGGGAGCGGGGATTGGGGGGGCGGCTCCAATGCCATCAAGCACTCACAGTCTCCGAGAACCATTCAGGCCGGCGGTCTTGCCAGTGGGGGTTTGGACGATCGCTTCGACTTCCAACTCAGTTCGCCACTTCTGGACGGTACCGGCGGACTCTCCATCATCGATGGAACGTATCGCGCAGTTGGAAACGACGGGAATCATTACAACGTCGCGATCAATGATGGCAACAACACCTACTGGCCGGGCGACCCTGCGGCATCAAATGCGCTCGCCGATGCCCTGCACAATGCTTCCGATCATCTGCCGGTGGTGGTGGACTACCGTGTGCCGCCCATACTGGACGCCTCCTTTGATGTGTGCGATCTCGGCACGGTGATCGAGGGCTGGCAACTCGATTGCTCGATCGATATCGCCAATGCGGCATCTCCGGTGGTGCCGGAGGGAGCCGCCTCGCTGCAATGGACCATGAGCGGAACCGGTGTACTCGAGGGCAACTCCGACAGTGGTTCGCTCGACGCAGGTGAAACACAGATGTTGGCGGTCTCCGTAGATACGACCATTTCCGGCGTGGTCGATGATCAGTTGCTGTTGGAGGCCTCCGATGATCTGACGCAGCACGCTCCTGCAGCCATGTCACTCACCGGACATGTCCTGCGGCACGCCAACCCGTCCTTCGTCAGTGATGCAGACAACGACTTCTACGTCTACTTCATCGATGTGGAACCGGACAGCGGAGATGTGGGGCTCGGCGTGCAGTTCTGGAACTACCTCTGGGACAGCGATCAGTCCCGCATGGACATCGACAATATCACCGCGCCGGATCCGCCGGTGACTTTCCTTGGTGGCAGTTGGAACAATGTCGGGCCGTTCCCGGTGTCGATGCCCTTCAGCATTGACACCACCGGACTGAGTCCCGGCGCCATCGTTCGTTCAGTGACGATCTCCGTCAGCGATGAAGATCTGCCCGGCGAAGCTTCGTCTTCGTTGCATCTCACGTTCAATATCACCGTCCTTGATCCCGAGCCGGACTGCGTGGGTGATGTGACCGGTGACGGCGTTACCGATGTCAGCGATCTGCTTGCATTTCTCGAAGGCTTCGGTGGAAGTGATCCCGCGCTCGATCTCGTCCCGGACGGCATCATCGACATCAACGACATGCTGGTGCTGCTGGGCGATTTTGGCTGTGGCGTGTGATCGGCGACGGCTCTGGTGACTCGTTGGTGAGCCTGAACTCGTACTGTGTGGCACCACCACAAGGTGGTATCAGACACGCACTGCCGTGTCCGCCGGGATCCATCCATCGACGCCATTTGGAAACTCGACATGTAGCCACACGGGGCGGGACTCGAGGATACGAAACTCGACGCCGCGATTGATCGGCTCGTCAAAGGCCGGCAGGTAGGACTCGGCGTCGCCTTTCCGAACCATGACATCGTCATGAGTCAGTACGCCGATTGATGCGTCAGGTCCTAGAATCTGGATGCCGACACTGATCCCAAAGACCAGCGACACGGCCAGCCCGGCGCCAGCAAGCCATCGCCATACGGCCACATCTCCAAATCGGCGCGCCAGGAGCACCGCCCAGAGCAGGCACCAGCCAGCTGCGAAGAGCCCGAGCCGTGTCCATAGTGACCACGAACCATGCCACGCTGTCAACTGCGCGGCGATGGTTTGGGTGGAGTCATCGCCAAATTGTGGGGACACCAGTGAGCGGGCGTGGGCGAGGTTGCCTGCCAGTCTCGCATCAGCCGGCATGAAGTGTTCGCTTCTCAGATAGGCGGCAATACCGCGGCCAAGATCGCCGGCCTGCACCCATGCGTTGCCAAGGTCGTAGAGCAGCGGGCCATTGACCACACCATCGTCGATCAGCAACGTCCAGCGATCGGCCGCCCGCAGGAATGCTTCCCGGGCAGACTCGGGGTCCGTATCTAGCAAGGAGGCACCTTTGTCAAAGGCCTCGTGCCCCTCTTGAAGGATGGCGGACTGCTGCTGCGCCGAGTGGGTACTTGCTGCTGCCACCGCGGAGATCATGCAGGCTGCGGCGGCAGCCAGAAGCATGATGCGCAACGAATCAAGTCGAGTCATCACACCGATCCTTCCAGTTGTTTGGCCAGCTCGCGGGCGGCGTCAGCGTCGGCCCGCTGGTCGCCGCCTGTGTAGATGCTGCGTTCAAGATGCTCAAGTTGGGTTGCCAAGGCTCGTGCCAGTTCGGGCTGATCGCTCCGCTGGACGGCAGCGACCGCTTCGTCGCTGGTCAGACCCCCCGCGGGCAGTCCGAGCCGATCGGCGACAAAGCCGCGGAGGGCCGTGGCGATCGCTTCGGCAGATCCACCCGCTGCATCTAGGCGGGCTGAGAGCACACGGCTGGCTTGTCGTGATCGACCGCGGCGGGGATCCAATCGGTCGGCCTTGCGGCGTTGCATGCTGCCGACCACGAGGCCCCACGCAATGGGCGGCGCCAGCAGCGCGAGCGTCAGCCACCACAGCCCCGGGTGGCTGGCATGATCAAGGAGTATTGAGGGATCGGTGTAATTGGCGAGCAAACCACCTCGTACTTCGGTGACCTCATCGAGGGGAGCGAGCGGGGTGAGCGGCCTGTTACCTGACAACGCAGTCGCGTCCACGCGTTTGGCCGAGGAGACGGTCAACGCAACAGGTTGGCTGAGGCTGGTCTCCCAAGTGCCGGTGGATGGAGCGAAATAGGCGAATGGGATCGGTGGGATCTCCGTGGCAGCCGTGGAGGTCGGCCGAATGGTCTGGGTGAACGTCTTGGTGTTTCCCGAAACGACTCCCCCGGGCCGATCATTAGGAACGCGAAAGTGTTGTGTGAGCGTGATGTCCTGATCGAGTTTGGGGGCCTGTAGAAGGTCGAGATCGCCGGGTTGCGGACGGAGATCGGTCATCCGCATCGTCAACGTGATGGGCTCGCCCACGCCCACGTCGGTCGGCGTCGCGGTGACACTGAAGGAGAAGTCGCCGACAGCGCCGGCCCACGTCGCCGGACGCCCTGCGGCAGGCGGCGGATCGACCACGGTGCTCGATGGCGCCGGACGTGCTGTGATCGGTCGAGCGTCACTGACGACCAGCGAAGGGATTGGGTCGAAGAAGTCCGTTCGGCCGCGGCCGATGCGAACTGGATAGTCCATTCGAATCATGATGTTGGAGAGATCCAGATCGCCGGCATGCATCAGGTGCAGGTCGGCACGGACATCGAATGCATACCAGCGTTCGCTCGTGCCGTTATCGGCAGTGACATCCACCAGACTCACCGGGGGGAAGCGACGCTCTGATTGCAGCGTCGCGATGCGGTCTCGAAATGGTCCCCAGTGGCAGGCATCAAACTGGATCTGGCGCCACATGTCCGACGCCGACAGCACGCGATCTCGCAATTGACTGTCGGCGAAAGGCTTGATCATGATCTGCAGGGTGGCGGGGATGGTGTCGCCAAGCCAGGCTTTCGATGGAACGCCGCGTATTTCAGCTCGGAGCAGACTGGCGTCATCCGACGACAAGAACGTCAGTGAAACTGGCTCGGTGTTGTAGGTCTTTCCGTCGGCGTGCAGGGCCAAGGCTGGCATGACAACCTGGCCAGGTGTGCGCCCATCGATGAGATAGCGGTAGGTGAGCGTAGTCTGCTCGGTTCGATGCCCGTTCAGGATCTGGACGGCGGAGCGTTGGCTGGGTGGACCGGTTGCGGTAATGCGAAGTTCTGGGACGTCGGGCATGTCCGGTGGATCATGCTGCTGCACATTCTCGAACACCAGGCTCAGGACGATGGGGCTCCCGACCCAGGTCTCGGTCGTGGACAGGCCGTGCTTGACCGTGCCACCGGCCACGCCATACGAGAGCCATCCGATCATCAGACAGGCCATGGCAATCAAGAGGCCACTTGGCTGCAAGCGATGTGTGGGTTGGTCCCGCATGCTGAGTGTCACTACCAATCTCTCCCTGTCACCGCGATGCCAGTCTCAGCCTGCTTCTGGAGATCAAGGCGCCGCTGCCGCTCGCGATCGCGGATGGCCTGCAACATACGCTGGGCTTCCTGCTTGGTCATCTCACCAGGTTTCCGTGGCGTTCCAGAGGGGCTGGCTTGCTGCTGTTCGGCTTGCTGCTGCGGGCCGTCAGGTTGTTGCTGCTGCGCCTCTGGCGGCTGTTGATCCTGCTCGCCGGGCTGCTGCTGCTCCTGCGGCTGCTGTTCACCAGGTTCTTGCTGATCCTGTTCGCCGGATTGCTGCTGGTCCTGCGGCTGCTGCTCACTAGGTTGTTGCTGATCCTGTTCGCCGGACTGCTGCTGGTCCTGCTGCTGCTCACCAGATTCTTGTTGGTCCTGCTCGCCGGACTGCTGCTGATCTTGCTGTTGTTGCTCGCCATCGGCCTGCTGCTCGTCCGGCTGTTGTTGTTGCTCCTTCTGATCCTGCTCCTGCGATTGCTGTTGCTGTTGTTGTTCCAGCACCTCCTGAAGACGCCGCCACGTCAATTCGCCATTGGCACGGGCGTCTTGGTCGTTTGGATTGTGCGAGAGCGCTGCGCGGTAATGCTCCATGGCCTTCGTGAGCATCGATGCAGCATTCTTGAGATGGTCGCCGGTGGCCTGCTGATCTGGCGCCGATCCGAGTTGAAAGGTTGTGTTTCCGAGGTTGTAGGCAGCGGCGGCGGCCAACGCGGCGTCTTCAGTGTTCATGGCCTCTTCGAACGCCTTCGCCGCCTGCTGCAAGTCTCCGGCGCGGTATGCGGCCACGGCTTGGTCGTAGGCCAGCACGGCGCTGGCCCCGTCGCGGCCAGCTCGGGCGCGGGCGAGGGCGGCGGCGGCATCGGCCCAGGCCTCTCGCGTTACGGCTTCCTCAGCGATGCGGATCTCTTGGCGCGGTGTGCGGTCCACTGGCGCATCAGCCGGTGCCGCGGCGATCAGCGTGAGTGTGAGCAGCAGGAGGAGACGCTTCATGCCGCGGCGCTCCGAGTTGGGACTGCCGCGCCGGTTCGCGGCGTTGAGCGAGCGGCCTGCTCACGGCGGCCTCGCAGTCCGAGCAGGCACTCGATGGCAAGAAGCAGCAGGGCGGCGCCAATGCACCAGCGGTAGCGGGGGATGGCCCGCTCGACGCGAGCAGATTCGACCCGCTTTCCGGTGGCTGGCGCGATGATGCGGTTGTAGATGTCGGCCAGATCGAGATTGCCGGTGCCCGCGGGAATGAACTGGCCATCTGCGGCAGCAGCGACCTCCTGCAGAATGGTCGGTTTCATCTTGGACCAGACTTCCTGCCCCTCGTGGACAAGAAAGAGCCGCGTTCCATCTACCTCGATCGGGATGCGGCCACCCTCGGCGGCGTCTCCAAGTCCGACCGTCCAGACTGAAATGCCTTCTTCTGCCGCGGCTGCTGCGGCCTCGGCGGGGTAGGACCCCATGTCATCACCGTCGCTCAGCACAATGATCGCCTTGAAACCGTCTTCGCCAACGGTGAGGGCTTCTGCTGCCAAACGAATGGCGTCCCCGATCATGGATCCGCCGCGGCGGCCCGTGCGGGGCATGACTTCATCCATGGCGAGTTTCATGGCATGCAGATCACGCGTGAGCGGCACCTTGAGCGTCGGGGTTCCCCCATAGACCACCAGGCCGAAGCGGTCGCCCACAGCCTGACCAAGCACATCGTCAATCGACTGTGTGGCTCTGGTCAGGCGGTTTGGTTTCAGATCTTCAGCCAACATCGAGCGGGACGTGTCGAGCACGAATACGACATCGATGTTCCGCTGCGCAACCTGCTCGTATCGGACGCCAAGACGAGGGTCGAGCAGCCCGATGACCAGCAGCAAGAGAGCACCAACCAGCAACGCAGCCCGAGTACCTCGGCGAGTCGGCCCGATCGCGCGTTCGAATCGGCCAATGAGATTCACACTGGCCAAACGACTCATGTCCGCCCGGCGGCGGGCCGTGGCCAGTACCAGCACCGCAGTGGCGGCGGCAACGGTCCAGAGCCAGAACAATGCGTCGGGTTGATTGAACTGAAGGTCCACAAATGACTCCGTCAGGGGATGGATCGATAGCGCGTGGCTGCGAGCAGTATCTCAAGGAGCAGCACCAGCATGGGAAGGATCAGCAGGGGGGGCAGTTGAAGCCCGGCGAGATTGACAGATGTGACTGCCAGATCGGTGTAGTGATAGAAGTGCTCCTCGGCGACCTCCGTTTTCTCAAGCGCGTCGATTTCGGCGTAGATCGCTGCCAACGATTGGGTATCTCGGGCTCGGAAGAACTTCCCGCCAGTGGCCTGCGCGATCGCCTGAAGGGTTTCCTCGTCAAGGTCCGCGACGACCTGTTGAATATGCGTGCGACCGAGCCGGTCAATGATCGGCATTGGCACGAGGCCTTCGACGCCGACGCCAATCGTGTAGACCTTGATGCCCAGCGCGCCAGCCATTTCGGCCGCAGTGATCGGATTGAGTTCGCTCGCCGTGTCGGCCCCATCGGTCAACAGAATGACGATGCGGCTGCGAATGTCATCGGTATTCAGATCGGTGCGATCCTCAAGGTCATGGAGCCGGCTTGCTGCCAGTGCGAGGGCGTCGCCGAGGGCAGTTTGGGCGCCCTCGGCATCAGTGGCGGGCCGCACCTGCGAAAGTGCCTCTGTCAGCGTGCGATAGTCGAGCGTCAAGGGGCAGATGCTGTCGGCAAAGGTGCCGAACGTGATGAGCCCGATCAGATCGTGCGTACGACCGGGCAGTTCCGCTTCACCCAGCACAAAGTCAGCAGCGACGGACTTGACGACTTCCAGACGGTCAGCTCGTCGGCCGTTGAGTTGCAGGTCAAGCGCCCGCATGGATCCACTGCGGTCGATCACCAATTCGATGGCCACGCCTTCGACGGACTTGCTTGTGTGCTCATCGCCCTTGATGGGGCCGACCATGAGGATGACCAGCATGACGATGGCCAGCGTGCGAAGACCTGGCAGAATCCAACGTGTTCGCGCGGCCCATCCGTGCGGGACGGTTCTCGCAGCCGCGGTGGTCGACCACGGAACGGCCGGCCGTCCAACGCGGCGAACAAATCGCCACCATGCCAAGGGAACCAATGGAATCAGCAGGAGCAGCCACCAGAGCATGTCGGGAGCGAGCGTCAGCATGTGGCCACCTCGGTGCCGCGGGGCACCTCCGCCTTGGCCGTCTCAAAGGCTGCCTCGACCTCGTCGATGAATTGGTCCGCCTGAGCGATGGCCGTTTCGCCCTGATCAATCGTGGGCTCGTGCATGGCGAACTTCACCAAGTCTGCCGTGCGAAGGAATGAGTGGAGGCCGGCGCGCTGCGTATCGGTCAAGCGGCGGTCCTGTTCGGCATCACTGAGAAACTCGGCGGTCGTTTTGCGGGGTGCCCGGAGGCCAAATCGTCCTTCAATATATTGACGGACGATGTCGCTCAGCGACGTGTAGAACACGTCGACGTTGCCAGCTCGCAGATCTTTGCGCTCACACAGGACGCTCAGCGCGGCGCGGGCGATTTCCGCCGCGGTTGGCGGCGGGCCTTCGGAGGGGTCCCGCAGCGCTCTCCAGAGGCCGCCCACGATGACGACCAGCACACCGCCTCCGATCGCCAGCAGCCATGGCCACCACGGATCGCCGGGAATGTCGATCCATCCGCGGATGTCATGCAGTTCGGCCTGCGATGGGTCGAGCGCCGATGTCACGGTAATCGTGAGTGGTTCCGTTTCGATGTGTCCAGCAGTGTCGGTCTCACCGCGGGTGTCGTGGAATGCAATGACGACTGCAGGGAATGCATGCTCGCCTGGGTCAAAAGAATCCAGGATCAACGACTGTGACCAGCTTCGACCACCGTTCTTGAGCGGGACGTCGGTCGTGTCGCTGGACTCCAGCACCTGGAAGCTCTCAATGGTCTGGTCACTCGGAATTTCCAGGAGCGGTGTCGTGAGCGTGACTCCAGCATCGGTCGTGACAGCAATGTGAACCTGCAGCCGCTCGCCCGCGAGTGCCTGAGCGGGCGTAATGGCGACCGAGGCCTGAACCGGGCCGCGGCGCACTTCGGTCTGCACGCCAACTTGGGATGGGGCACGTTCGCAGGCAAGCGGGCTTAGTGCGACGACTGCGATGAGGAAGATCAATCTTCGCATCAGTGTTCCAGCCTCGCACCGCGACGACGAAAGAAGGCGGACAGCGTTTCGACGAATGATTCACCCGTCTGCAGCGGAAGCCGGTCGATGCGGTGGCGTTGCATCCATCCAATTCGACGGTCGGCGTCGGCCCGGGCCTGCGCCGTCCATGCTTCGCGGACGGCCCGCGAAGAAGAGTCCAGCAGCACCAATTCGCCCGACTCGGCGTCCCGCATTTCGAGCAGGCCGACCTCAGGGAGTTCAAACTCGCGTCGATCGGCGACGTCGATGGCGACCAAGTCGTGCTTTCGGCGGACCACGCGTATCGCCTGCTCCCACCCATCATCCTGAAAGTCGCTGACCAGGAATGCCGTGCAGCGACGGCGTTGGACGTGTCGGAAGTACTCCAGCGCGGCGGCGATGTCGGTTCCATTTCCGACCGGTTCGTGGGCCAGCAATTCACGAATCACCCGCAGCACGTGCTGCGGTCCCTTCCGGGGTGGGACAAATTTCTCGATCCTGTCGGTAAACGCGAGCAGACCCACCTTGTCGTTGTTTCGGATTGCCGCGAAGGCCAGCGTGGCGCACAACTCGGTGATGAGCTCACGCTTGGTCTGCTCGTTGGTGCCGAAGCCCTGTGAGCCGCTCATGTCGACAATGAGCATGACAGTCAGTTCCCGCTCCTCGCGAAACTGCTTGATGTACGGATCGCCCGCCCGTGCGGTGACATTCCAATCGATGGCGCGGACGTCGTCGCCGGGCTGATAGGGTCGGACTTCTTCGAACTCGATGCCACGGCCCTTGAAGGCAGAGTGGTACTGACCAGCGAGCAGTTCGCTGGCCAGCCGAGAAGTGATAATCTCGATCCGCCTGATCTTCTTGAGCAGTTCGGTGGGGATCATGGTGGTGAATCCGTTGGGTGTCTGCTCAGGGAACCGGCACGTGATCGAGTACGGCTTGAATCACGTCTTCTGATGTCTTTTCTTCGGCCTCGGCCTCATAGGTCGTCGCCACCCGGTGGCGGAGGACGTCCATTGCGAGGTTCTTGACGTCCTGCGGCACAACGTATCCGCGGCCGTCTAGAAAGGCCTCGGCCTTGGCGGCGAGCGAAAGGGCAAGCGTGGCGCGGGGTGAGGCTCCGAACTCGACCAAAGCGCCGAGTTCAGGGGAGATGAGTTTGGGCTCTCGGGTTGCGTACACAATGTCGACGATGTATTTGGCCACCTTGTTATCGAGGTAGATCGAGTCGACCACGCGCCGCGCTGCGAGAATGTCGCCAGGCGTCATGACCGCAGAGACGGTCGGCGGCGTGGCCGTCGTGGCCATGCGATTGAGGATCTCGATTTCTTCTTCGCGGGTGGGGTAGGTGACGATGACCTTGAGCAGAAAGCGATCCACCTGCGCCTCGGGAAGTGGGTACGTCCCTTCCTGCTCAATCGGGTTCTGCGTCGCCAACACCAGAAACGGGTCGGGCAGCGTGTGTGTTTCTTTACCGATCGTTACCTGCCGCTCCTGCATGGCCTCGAGCAGGGCGCTCTGAACCTTCGCGGGGGCTCGATTGATCTCATCGGCCAAGACGATATTGGTGAAAATCGGACCCTTGTTGACAATGAAGTCGCCGTCCTGTGGGCGGTAGATCAAGGTGCCCATGACGTCGGCGGGCAGCATGTCCGGTGTGAATTGGATGCGTTGAAAAGCCGTATCGATGCCCTTGGCAAGACTTGAGACTGCGAGCGTCTTGGCGAGCCCAGGCACGCCTTCGATCAGAAGGTGGCCGTTGGCGAGCATTGAGACAAGCATTCGATTGAGCAGAACATCCTGCCCAACGACCACTTCGTGCATTTCTCGGATCAGACGGCGAAATGGCTCGCTCGCCTCCTTCACCTGTTGAGCGACGGCGTCAACGCTCGTCTGGGTGCTGTTCATGGCGTTCTCCGTGACCGAAAGGCCGGCTTGCGCGATCGACATCGAGGACCTCCAGGAGCGGGGGAAGCGGATGCGTACGACCGTGTGCGCATTCCGTCCGCAGCGTGACGTGGGTACGGACGACCCTGGAGTGGGGTTCGACGGGATTCTAGACGGTGCTCGGAGGGTTTTGGGGTCTGGTCCGTTATCGCGGGCTGCGCGGCCACGGCCGGCCGGCCGGATCTTGGCCCCAGAACCCGGCGTAGTGCTCATAGACCTTGGGATGGGCCTTCTGAAATGGAATCGGGGCGTCGAAGAAGCACTCTGTGGTGACGGCAAAGAACTCGGCGACGTTGGTCACGCCGTAGGGCCGAATCACGTCGCGGCCACCCCTGGCGTACTCCTGCCGCACGGCGGCGAAGGTCTGCGACATCGTGGCGTTCCAGGAGGCGGAGTCGTCACGTCCTTTGAGCATGGGCGTGCCATTGGTCGACCCGGTCATCATGTCGGCAGCGTGGGCGAGTTCGTGAAACACCACATTCAGCCCTCGGCCCGGGGAATGGGCCGACTGCAGGGAGTCCTTCCACGAGAGTACGACCGGCCCGTTGTACCACGCCTCACCGAGATTGGTCGATCCTGAGTGCACTAGCCCATCCGAGCCCACTCGCTCCTGAGTCTGCACGTACGCGGCGGGATAGAGCAGGAGCGTCCGTACATTGTGGAAGTAGTCGGTTGAGTCGAGATGCAGCAGCATGATGGCAGCTTGCGCGGCGATCACGACTTGCATCCGATCGTCCACCGTGAAGCCGCCGCACCCTTCCCAGTACTTCTCATCAATGAAAATCATGATGATCTCTCGCAGCCGCGTTTGTTCGTCATCATCGAGCAACTGGGTGTACGGCACGTCGGCGTTGAGGACGTCCTGCCACGTATCCGGGAAGGGCGACTCCAGTAACTTGCGGCGATGATGTTGACGGAGCAGGGACATCGCGGCTCAGCTGCGCTCCACCAGGCGATCGATCAAGTGCGATGATTCGGCCAATGCCTGCTCGGCGAAGTCGCCGAAGTAGTCTGACACTTCACGGAAGACCGTCCGGAAGGCCGCTGCGTCCCCAGCCTGCACGAGCGAATCAAACTCGGCCGCTGCCTCGCAGAAGGCAGCCGCCACCTCCTGAGTATTCGGGTTGGACATCTGAATGGCGCTGTACAGATTCGGAGACTGAGCAAAGTGCCGCGCGGTCATCAGGAGTTCGAGGTGGTAGATCGGACTGGTGAACAGCAGTGTTTCCTCGATTGACACATTCAGGTGCTCCATCGTGCGGCCGACGACCTCAGTCGAGAAGTGGGTCAACACCTGTACAACGGCCATGACGCGATCGTGATCCTCGGGTGTCGTCTCCAGCAGTGTGAGTCCGGCGGCGCCCAGCGTGGACGTCAGCCACGTGAGCCAGTCAGTCCCATCATTCAGTCGAGCCGGTGTGATGGCGATGCGCTGTCCCTGCAAGCTGTGCACGACCGGTCCGAACAGGGGATGTGTTCCAATGACGCTGGCGACACTCGATTCGAGCATGGCCGCAACGGGGTGCCGCTTGGTGCTGGTGACATCGGTAAAGAGGGCCTGCTCGCGAAGGTGTGGGCCTGCCCGCCGGATGACTTCGTCTGTCTCGCGGATGTCCACCGAGACGAGCACCACATCGGCCATCCCGGCGGCCTGCTCGATGGTGAGCGTCGTGTCCCGGTCAACTGCGAGCACTTCGTTATGCAGATCCCGCATCAGACGGCTCACCATTTCGCCCATTCCACCAGCCGCCCCGATGACGGCCACCGTCTTGGGGGTGAGGTCCTGCGGCACGGCGGCGTGAAGCTGGGCCTGCCGGTTTCGGCTCGCCCACAACACGAGTCTGAAGAGGCTCTCGGTCACATCCGGATTGAGTCCGCTCCGCTCGGCGACGGCCCGGCGATCTTCCAGCAGGTCGGCCTCTCGTCCCTCGTCTCGGATGGGCACCTTGGTCTGCTGTTTGACCGCCGCCACTTCGCCCACAACCCGGTGCCGCTCGGCAAGCAACTCCATGAATTGGTGATCGATGTGGTCGATGCGGTCCCGCAGGACCTGCAGGGATGGAGGGATCTCATGGCCGGGTCGGGGAGAAGTGCTCATTGGGAAAATTCAGGATACGCCGAGAGGCCCTCAGTCTGTATGATTCGGGAGCGTTCAGATCTCGTCAGAACTCACTCGATGGATCTTTCCGGGAGAAGGACCCGCCACTATGGACACGACGGTTACCGCGCCGCCCACGAGCAGCGCGTTCACGCAAGAGTACTTGGATGTCGCCATGCGGCGAGACCCGGACCAGCCGGAGTTTCATCAGGCGGTTCAGGAAGTGGTGATGTCGCTTGAGCCGGTCCTCGACCGGCACCCGGAGTATCGGAAACTTCGCATCGTCGATCGTTTGATCGAGCCGGAGCGGGTGATTCAGTTCCGCGTTCCCTGGACCAGCGACGGTGGCCAAGTCCATGTCAATCGGGGGTTTCGAGTCGGATTCAGTTCTGCCATCGGCCCCTACAAGGGCGGCTTGCGTTTCCATCCGAGCGTCAACCTGAGCATCCTCAAGTTTCTTGCCTTTGAGCAGATCTTCAAGAACAGCCTGACCGGCCAGCCCATCGGCGGCGGCAAAGGCGGTTCGGATTTCGATCCCCGTGGCCGCAGCAGCAGCGAGGTCATGCGTTTCTGTCAGTCGTTCATGACCGAGTTGTTCCGGCATGTTGGCCACAACACCGACGTGCCAGCCGGCGACATTGGCGTGGGTGGCCGCGAAATCGGCTACCTCTTCGGTCAGTACAAGCGAATCACCAATACCTTCACCGGCGTGTTGACTGGCCGAGGCCCGGGTTGGGGTGGCAGTCTGTTGCGGCCCGAAGCAACCGGCTTTGGAGCGGTCTACTTTGCCGCCGAAATGGCCGGCACGCGGGACGACTCGCTTGATGGGACCCGCTGCCTCGTGTCGGGTTCCGGCAACGTCGCCCAGTACGCCTGCCGCAAGCTCATTGAACTCGGCGCCAAGCCGATCACATTGAGTGACTCCTCCGGCTGGATTCACGATCCGGAGGGCATCGACGAAGAGAAACTGCAGTACGTGATGGAATTGAAGAACGATCGTCGAGGCCGCATCGCCGAATACACCGAGCGGTTTACTTCGGCGACTTGGGCGCCCTCGGACGCCGAATCCACCCACAACCCGATGTGGCAGCTCGAAGCCGACGCGGCGTTCCCGTCGGCCACGCAGAACGAGATCAATGCGATCGACGCGACCAACCTCGTTGCGGGCGGCGTTCGCCTCGTCAGCGAGGGTGCCAACATGCCTACTACGCCGGAAGCCCAGGACATCTTGGTCGACGGCGGTGTATTGCTCGGTCCGGCCAAGGCCGCCAATGCTGGTGGTGTTGCGGTCTCTGCCTTGGAGATGGCGCAGGCCAGCCAGCGGTTGCGGTGGACCTGCGACGAAGTCGATTGCCACCTGAAGCGGATCATGCACGACATCCATGCCGTGTGTCTTGATGCTGCCAGCGAGTATGGCTTCGGCAACGACTACCGCCACGGCGCCAATATTGCCGGCTTCAAGAAAGTCGCCGACGCGATGGTGGATCAGGGGCTGGTGTAGTGGGGCTAGGTGCCGCCCAGGGACCAGTCCTCATCACCAGATCTTCTGCTCATCTTCGCTCACGACGAATCGGCGAGGCCTCTTTGCCTTGCGTTCACCCTATCCATAGGGTAGGCTCACCCTGTTGATGGAAGGCTCATCCGGCCTTTGTGGACGGACGACAAGCCCATTCCAACACTTGAATTGAGGGAGTTCTGATGGTGGGTGGTAGCCATTCCGCATCCGAAGCGCCTTGGTCGTACGGTGATCGTGCGCGGGTGCCGAGCAAGCCCGAGTGGGGGGTCGGGACGGTCACACGCGCCGCCCGATCACAGGTCGACGGCGTCGCATGCTGGAGCGTGACCCTTCGGTTTCCCAATGCCGGCATCAAGACGCTCAATACGGCGCGGGCCCTGTTGGAACGCGTCGAAGAGACGACCGACGAAGGCGCTGGTGAGGCTGCCATCATCATTGCGGCAGCAGACCGCGCCGCCGGCGATGACATGTTCGGACCGATGGCCAAGCGGCGACTCGAAGCGGTCATGACCGAACTTCCTGAGTCGTGCCGCGATCCGTTTCGATCACTCGCCGCCCGGGTTGAACTGACACTGGACCTGTACCGATTCGCCTCGACTGGCCGGCTGCTGGTCGACTGGGCGGTCGCCCAAACCGGTTTGGACGATCCACTCTCCCGGTTCAACCGGCAGGAGTTGGAGACGCACTTTGGCCGCTGGGCGATGGAACGCGATCGGCACCTTGCCAAACTGGTCCATGAGGCACGGCAGAAGGGCACTCCGGTGGACCGCGTCATGGCCAAGGGGCCCCCGGAAGCCCGCACCGCCGCAGCCAAGACGAGGTTTTAGGGTTCAGAGGCCCGCCCTGAGGGCCTATGCGAGCGAGTTGTGGTGCAGCAGCGATCCCGAATTGGTTCCTGACCCCCGCAATCCGCACAAACGCACCTGAAACGCCACAGCACGCGCAGGAATGTGGTTTGCGGGCTGGTCAGCAGCCCGCGTTGTGGCAAGATGAGGCGGTTGGTGCGTTGGCACCGGCCACACATGGAAGAGATGGAGCGAAGACATGGACGAGAGCGCGTTTCAAAAACACTTTTCGGTTCTGATGGACCGGATCAGCACCCTCCCGCAGAGAGAGCGGGCGATGCTGGTCGGACTTTCGGATGTGGCGGAGGCTGACGAGCAGGAGATCTCCAAGTGCATCAACGCGCTGGACCAGTCCATCGACTACATCAGGTTGTGCCTGAATTACCTCGTATTCGATCTCGAAGCCACGCGACGCGAGAACACCTGCCTCCGCAATCTGCTGACCGAAGCCGATCAGGAGCAGGAGCCTCCGCACGAAGACCGAGAGTCCTTCTGGGATGACTCGGCTGACTGAGACCCATTCCTCACGTGTCGGCCACTGAACGGTTGAATGACTCAACGCTCATGCCGCCGACAAACTCCTGTAGCAACGGCTCCCACGCGGGGCCGTTGTTCGTTGCGGGGCGGTACTGTGCCCACCATGTGCGGCCGATACCTCCTGAGCAGCCCACCCGACATCGTGTCCGAGTTGTTCGGTGTCAATGCGGGTGAGTTGACGCCACGCTCGCCGACCCACGCTGCTGGGACCACAAACGTGGGGGTGCCGAGGATCGATCGGGGGGCGCGAAGCGAGCATTCGGCGGGGACGGCTGGTCTCGGTAGACTTGACGCCCGATGAGCATCACCAGTGCGGCAGCGCGGGATCTGATGCGGGAATGGGTGCAAAGCCCAGCCCTCCGCCAGCACATGGAATGTGTGGCCGCCTGCATGGCCGGGTACGCCCAGCGGGTGGAACCAAGCGAGGTGGACCGGTGGGTGGTGTGCGGACTGCTGCATGACTTTGATTACGAGCGGCATCCGACGCAGGACTCGCATCCGTTTGTGGGTACGACGCACCTGCGTGAGCGGGGCGATGTGGATGACGAGATCATCGAGGCGATCCTCGGGCATGCGACCTACAGCGGCGTGCCACGGGAGTCGGCCATGGCCAAGCACTTGTTTGCGGTAGACGAATTAGCTGGCTTCATCGTGGCCGTGTGCAAGGTCCGCCCTGGCGGCATCGACGGACTGACCCCCAAGAGCGTCCGCAAGAAACTCAAGACCGCCAAGTTCGCCGCGGCCGTCAGCCGCGATGACATCGCCCTCGGATGTGCCGAGCTCGGCTGTGAGCAGTCAGAACTTATTCAGGGTTGCATCGATGCCATGGCGTCGCGGGCGGACGTGCTGGGGGTGTAGGGCCAGTCTGACGCCCCCCTCAATCTCCGCTGCATGGCACAGAAAACGGCTTTCTGGGGCATGACATCGGATATCGACCAAGCTGGGCCAACGTTTACGGCATCTTGCAGCGCCGCGGGGAGGTCGTGCATCTCAAGGCGGAGGTCGTGTCGCCGGCGGGGAAGTTCGGGGTCGAAAAAGGGAAGTCGATGGGACGCGTTCATTCGTGGCGGTAGCGGACCGCGGTTTCACCGCGAGCCCTACAAGACAAAGACAATGAAGAACACCACCAACACCGCGACGGTGATAAGGAGCATCATGCGTTTGTGGAACTCGGTGGCAGCGGGGGGGCGTCTCAGAACGCGCCCGCCGATCTGGTTTCCGCAGTTGGGGCAGAACTCGGCTTCGTCAAAGACTTCGCCGCCGCAGTCGGGGCACCAGCCGGACTGGTTGGTGTCGTCGCCGAATCGGTCGATGTCCTCTGGAGACGGATCCTCGTCTCTCATTGCCGCTCCAGTCGAACCACGGAGGGGACGGGGCGCTGCTGTGTCAGCGTGAAGGTGCCGGACGGACTGGAAATGGCATTGTTCTGAATCGTGACGGGAAAGTCAGCGCCTTGCAGGAATCGCGTCCATCCCCACATCGCCCAACTGTCAAAGGCCGTCGCGCCGCTTCCGGGGGCGAAGGACCACGCCAGCGGAATCCTCCGTTGCAGTCCGGGCATGGTGCCGAAATACTCCCAGCTTCGGGTGGCATCCTGCGTGCCGATGGACTGCTGCTGAAGTTTGTCAGGGTCGAACGGTGTCCAACCACACTGGGGCAGGTAGACCTCGGCCCAGATGCCGAACTCGTCTTGGCGGCCCGATGTGCCAGAGCCGATGCCGATGACCGGACGGGCGGGAATCCCGGCGGCGCGCAGCATGGCAACGCAAATGCACACAAGGTCCGCCGGTGAACCGGTCCCGGAGGTAGCCGCCGCCTTGGCGCCGACCACTGCGAAGCCTCGCAGTTGGCCTTGCTGGCTGAACGACATACGGGTCTCGCCAACCTTGAATTTGGTGCACGCGTCTTGAACGATGAGTTTGGCGGCTTGGACGGGCGGCACGCTGCGGACCTGCCCTTTGGTCAGCGCTTCGACGGTCTTGGTAATGACCGCCGCGGTTGACTCAATGAGCGGGCTGGGATTCAGCAGCGGGGCGACCTCCACCGGCCATCGATCCGGCCAGCCCAGTCGCATGGCGGCGTCGGTGTCGAGCCGGCTCGACCAGGTGTTGACATTGGCCTGCACTTCAACGGTCAGTGGCCAACTGGTGACTTCCGGCACCGGCACCTTCAGCGTGCTGCCGCCCAAGGCGGTGGGGGGGCCGACATCCTTGGCGCCGTCCTGAACAACGCGGTCCCGGCCGGCGCTGAGCGTGACGGTGAAATCCTCAGGATCCATCACGCTCCACGGACCATTGACGATCAGGGGCAGTGTCCAGTCCTGATCGGTGGCTCTCACTGGTGGGTAGTTGATGGTGACCGTCATCTTGAAACGGTGCCGCACCATGTCGGTGCGTTGCAGTGGCCCTTCGGAAAGGATGACCGGCGCGGCCGCTTGTGGCGGCTGGGGGGGTACGGTGCCGGCCGACCTGTGCGTGGCGGCAGTCAACATGATGGCGAGCAGCATGGTCATGAGAGGGGGCTCTTGAATCCAATGTCCAGGAAGAGGGCGCCAAAGGTTCGCAAGAACTCGGCTAGGGCGAGATTGATGATGATGATGGCGAGGAAGGCCGACACGAACGACTCGGTCGTGGCCCGTCCAACGCCCGCGGCGCCGGGCTTGCAATGGAAGCCCTTGTAGCACGAGATCAGGCCGATGCTCAAACCGAAGAAGGTGGCCTTGATCAGTCCGGTCGTGGGTTCCCAGTAACTCAGAAACCACGCTGTGTTGTCCCAATACTCGCGGCCGGAGACGCCGTTCCACGTGACGGTGAACCACGCTCCACCGATCACGCCGAGCAGATCTGAGAAGACGGTCAAGATTGGCGTCATTACCGTACACACGATGACCCGCGGCACGACCAGCACATCGATCGGGTCGGCGCCCATCGATCGAACTGCATCCAGTTGTTCGGTTACTCGCATCGTGCCAAGTTCAGCGGTGAGGGCGCCGCCCACCCGGCCCGCCACCATGACTGCTGCGAGCACCGGGCCAATCTGTTTGACCACCGAGACGTTGATGATCATGCCGAGTTTGTTTTCAAGGCCGTAGGCGGCGAACTGCTCAAAACTCTCCAAGGCCAGCAGCATGCCGATGAACCCGCCGGTAATTGCGACCACGGGGATACTCAGCACGCCGACCTGCATGATCAGCGGCGCCAGAATGCGCCATCGGAGCCACCGACTGGGACGAAGGACGGTCCCAGCAAGCGTATGCAATGCAAACTGGGTGAATCGGCCAGCTCCCTCGAGAGGAAGCAGGACACGACGCCCAACATACGCGGCAAGATCCAGTCCGTTGGTTGCCACGATTATCAGCCCTCGGCAGCGGCGGACATCACTTCATGGGCTCGTCGAAGGCATCCTGCGAAGTCGTGTTGACTTCGACGACGGTTTCGGAGCGAGGTGCGGGAACGAGGAAGATCTCGACGCGTCGATTCTCCGCCGTGCCGCCCTTGACATTGGCGACGAGCGGATGGAACTGACCGTCTCCGGCGACGCGGACCTGCTGGGCTGAGACGCCCGCATGGACCAGCGCGTTGCGAACCGCAATCGCGCGGTGTACCGACAAGTGCAGGTTGGACGGGTGGGACTGCCGAGAGTGTGCGACCGGGATATCATCGGTGTGGCCGACGACGAGCACCTCAAGTGGCACCGCGGTGGGCGATGAGATGATCTTGGCAATGGCGTCAAGCGGCGCGTCGCTGCCAGCACGGAGTTGATCGGATCCGCTGGCGAAGGTCATGTCACTTGAGAAGCGGAGCATGCCGCTCTCGGGGTCGAAGGTCACTTGATCTGGATTGGAGGCGGCGATGGCAGCGAGCGCTGCTTCCATGTCCTCGGGAAGGTCACCGAGCTCAAGCGCCGTGAGATGGCGAGCGAGGGTGTCGTTCCGCTCGGCAAGCGAGTCCCACTTGGTGCTGAGCCCGTCGTAGTCGCCTTGCAGGCGATTGATCTCTTGCGTGGATTGGGCGAGTTCCTGCTCACGCCGCACAAGCGTCTGCTCGATTTCGGCTCGGCTTCGCTCGGCATCGCTGAGTTGCTGGACCAGCGAGCGATTGACGTTCTGCAGAGCCTCGTATTTGCGGTTTGTTTCGTTCGGGACACAGCCAACGGTTCCGAGCATGGAAGCGGTCAGCAGGCCGAGAGTCAGGCGACGAATCATGGACATCCCTCCAAAGGCGTTGTCGTGCTAGGCTCGGTAGTCATCCAGCGGAACGGGGGAGTGGCGGCATGACGGTCATGCCGCTTCATCGGCCAGTGCCCACCGAGGCGAAGCCAGTGTATCGATCGATGGGGCAGCAGGTTGGAGCATCCTGACGACATGAGTGGAACCTGTGGAGAACTTGTCCACAAGCGTCGCATGATCCGCGCTGGCGGTCTGATCGATGCCGTCGGCAGGGCTGCGGCGCCGGGGATGCTGCTGCTCGAAGGTGGCCACGTCCGCGCGGCAGGTGCGCCGGAGGCAATCGGGCCCGTGGCAGATGTTCCGGTCGAGGATTGGAGCGGATTTCTGCTCATGCCCGGGCTGGTCAATGCCCATGCCCACTTGGACCTGAGCGGCGAGGGTGTCTGGCCGTCTGCCGGCAATGATTTCCGGGGATGGGTTGGGCGAGTCCGCCGGCTGCGGGCGGCCACGACCCCCGAATCGAGATTCAAGGCCGTGGAAACCGGCATCCAGCTGGCCCTGGCAGGCGGCACGACGTGCATAGGCGACATTGCTGGACATCCACCCAACGCCGCGCTGGAGGCGGTTCGGGCCAGTTCCCTTCGGGGTGTGAGCTTTCTGGAGGTCTTTGGAATCGGTGATGGCCAGGGCCCAGCTCTTGTTCAGATGCAGGGCGCGCTCGAGTCCCACTCATTGGACGGCGGGGGCGTTCGTGTGGGCCTCTCACCTCATTCCCCGTATTCCTGCGGGCCGCGTGTGTTCGAGGCTGCGGCCAAGTTGGGCGTGCCGCTGAGTACGCATTTGGCCGAAACTCGGGCAGAACTTGAACTCCTGGCCGAGGGCACCGGACCGCTTCGAGCGATGTTGGAGTCGGACATCGGTGTCTGGGATCAGTCTGTGGACGTCTGCGGCACGCACCCGATCGAAGCCCTGCTCGGCTCGTTGGATCGGGGCCGAATGCTCTGTGCTCATGTGAACTGGATCGAACCGCAGCACGTGGAGATGCTCGCCGGCACCGCTGCCCGCGTCGTGTACTGCCCAAGAGCAAGCGCCGCGTTTGGGCACGGCCCGCCTGCGCTTCCACATCATCCCTGGCAATCACTGCACGAGGCGGGGCTCACCGTGTGCCTTGGCACCGACTCATTGTTGTGCCTCGACACGCCGAATCGATTGAGCGTGCTGGATGACATGCGGTTGCTGTACCAGCGTGATGGCGTTGCTGCCGAACTGCTGCTGGCGATGGCGACCACCCACGGGGCGGCAGCGCTCGATCTTGACCCGGCGGTGGCGACCCTCGGCCCCGAGGCTGCGGGCATCATCGCCTGCCCGGCCTCGGGCGCGAACGTCAACGCGATGCTGGAGGATGTACTGCAGCGACGTGAGGGCCCAACATGGGTGTTCTCGGCCTAGCGGGGGTCAGGCACATCCCGGGGTCCACGGCGGGCATCAACGCTTGGGCCTGACTCCGCGGGGCGGTCCCTGGCCCCTTTCAGGCCCAAAACGGCAAAGTTGTCACGGCGATTCGGGGCAAGGCCCGATATCATCGGGGTTCACCTGCGACCTGCGGAACCCCATCAGACCATGAGCGACGCTTCCAATCACGACCAGATGCGGACCCTGCTTCGAGCGGCCGGACCCTATCCGTTGGAGGCCTATCAGTTCGTGCAGGAGGGGCTCTCGTTCACATCTGAGCAGGTGCACCTTGACCCAGATGCCTTTGGCGAATTGGACCGGCATGTGACTGGCCAACAACTTTGCATGGGCCTTCGCGAGTACGCCATTCAGCGGTACGGACTGCTGGCGCGAACCGTACTTGAGTGCTGGCGTGTGCAGCGGACCGAGGACTTCGGCCGCATGGTCTTTGCCATGATCGATGCGGGTCTGCTCAAGCAGCAGCCCGACGACTCGCTCGAAGACTTCACCAGTGTGTACGACTTCCGGGAAGCATTCAATCCACGTGACATCGAAGAAGCCATCGGGGCTACCACCTAGGGGTGACCCGGGCGTGAGAAAGGGCGGATTCGCATGAGCGATGGCGACCCGGAGCGACCGATCAGCGAGTTGCATCTGTGGGAAATCCGGGGCATTCGGGATGTCTTGATTGCCCTGCTCGTGGCGAGCTTGTTCTGGCTGGGGTACGCGATGCGGGATGTCACCATCCCCCTGCTCGTGGCCCTGCTTCTGGCGTATCTCTTCGAGCCGGTCATCGCCTGGATGGCGCGCACGGGGTGGGTTCCCTTTGGGCGTATTGGTGCGGTGTCGGTGCTTCTAACGACCATTACGCTGGTCCTGATCGTCGCGATGGGATTGTTCGTGCCTCGCGTGATTTCGCAGGCAGCCGACCTGGTCGGCGATGTGCGAAGCGGTCTGGTTCGAGGGCGACTGGTGCGATTCGTCGATGAGTACGTCCCAAAGGAGTACCGATCCGATGCGCAGGCCCTGGTGTCCGAACTTCCCGCTGGCGACAAGATGGATCCGACATCATTGAGTCAGTCTGCGAGCGACCAAGCAGTCAAATCGACGGCAGGGACGCAAGCGGCCTCGGCGGATACCGCCACCAGCGAGCAATCTGCGAGCCGCGTGGGCATGGCGACCAGTGCCGTTCGGGCGGCCGGGGACTCGAGCTTCGACATACTGGGCTTCGCAAGCTCGACTGGAAAAATGGCGTGGGCCGTCGTGGCTGAAGCGATTGCGATCGGAATGCTTCTGTTTCTGATTCCGTTCTACTTTTTCTTCTTCAGTGTTTCCTGGCCCCGGGTGGTCGGGTTCTGCAAAGACCTCATGCCCGAGCGGAGCCGCAGCACCGTCGGTCCGCTGCTTCGCCGGATGGACAACGCAGTGGCAGGCTTCGTGCGAGGCCGCATCGTGATCGCGGTCATCATGGCGGTGCTGTACGCCATCGGCTGGATGTTCGTCGGCGTGCCGTATGCCATTCTGCTTTCGATTGTTGTGGGCGCGTTCAGCCTCGTGCCCTTCCTCGGGCTGGTCGGCATTCCGGTCGCCGTTGGGATGTTGGCCTTGTCCGAATTGGATCTGCCCGCGGCCGAGCAGATGACGTGGTGGGGCATCCTGCTGTGGCCAACGCTGGTATTTGCGATTGTCAATGCCCTCGACGGATGGGTGCTTACACCGATCATCGCGGGGAAGGCCACTAATCTCGATCCAATCACCATTCTGGTGGCGGTTCTGGCAGGTGGCTCGGTGCTCGGCGCGTACGGCATGTTGCTGGCGATTCCGGTCGCGGCCTGCATCAAGATTCTGCTGTTGGACTTGGTGCTTCCGAAACTCAAGGAACTCGGCGCCCGCCCCCGCGCGAACGAGACCTGAGTTCAGCGCCGCTTCTTGCGCCGCTTGAACCCCGCCTTGGCAGACGTGGTCTTCGTGGACCCTCGCCCACTCAGCATGCCCATGTCCGGCATGCCTCCCTCCGTCATGGCCTTGGCTGCCTTCATGCCCCCGCCCATGCCGGCCATCTGCCCTGACATCTTCTTGATCATCTCAAACTGCTTGAGCAGTTTGTTGACGTCGGGGCCGCTTGAGCCGGAGCCTTTGGCCACCCGCCGTACCCGCGACTTGTTCATTACCGAGACGTCCTGCCGCTCGGCCGCGGTCATCGACCCGGCCATGCACTCGATGCGGTCGAATTGCCCGTCGTCCAGATCGACCCCCTTGAGCATCTTGCCGACTCCCGGAAGCATGCCGAGCAGTTGCTTCATGCTGCCCATGCGGCGAATCGAGCGGAGTTGCTTGAGAAAGTCGTCCATGGTGAATTGGCCCTTGGCCATCTTCTCGGCCAAGGCCTCAGCTTCGCGCTCGTCGACCTCATCGCGGGCCTTCTCGACCAATGAGACGACATCACCCATGCCGAGGATGCGGCCGGCCATGCGCTCGGGGTGAAAGGCCTCAAGATCGTCCATCCGCTCGCCGGTGCCGATGAATCGAATTGGCGCGCCGGTCACATGCTTGACCGACAAGGCCGCGCCGCCGCGAGTATCGCTGTCGAGTTTGGTAAGAATGACTCCGTCAATCGGAAGGTGCTCATTGAAGGTGGCGGCCGACTGCACGGCGTCTTGTCCGGCCATGGCATCAACGACGAGCAGCACGTGGTGGGGCTGCACGGCGAACTGCACCGACTGCAACTCCTTCATCAGTGGCTCGTCGATGTGCAGTCGGCCGGCGGTGTCGACGAGCAGCACGTCGTACCGCTCGCTCCGCGCGACCCGCACGGCTCGCTGACACACTTCAACGGCGACGCCGACTGCTTCCCCGTAGGCGGCGCATTTGTCCGGCTCCCCGTGGAATCCGATCCTGGCCTGCCCCTTGGCTTCCACGGCCACCTGCTCGACGCCGATGCGAAGCTGCTCGACAGCGGCCGGACGTTGCAGGTCGGCTGCGACCACCAGGACGCTGCGTCCGTTTTTGCGAAGCCATGCTGCGAGTTTGCCGCAGGTCGTGGTCTTGCCGGTGCCTTGCAGGCCGCACACCATGATGACGGTGGGGCCCGGGTCGGCGGCCACAAGGTGCTCGTCAACCGGCCCCATCAATTCGACCAGCGAGCGGTGCACGATCTCAACCATCTGCTCGCCGGGTCGGATGCTCTGCAGCACCGATTCGCCAAGCGCCTCTGACTGCACTTGTTTGCAGAATGCGTCAACGACCTCAAGGCTCACATCGGCATCGATCAGGGCGGTTCGCACCTCCGACATCGTGTCGCGGACATTTGCTTCGCTGATGCGGCCTTGGCCCGAGAGTCGGCGGATGGCGCCGGTCAGGCGATCGGAAAGATTCTCAAGCATGGATCGCGCAAGGTACCTCGCCGCCGCCGATCAGTCGAGCCACTCGAGCAGTCGATCTGCATTCCAGGCGTTGATGCACTGCTCGGCCGTCAGTCGCCCCCGGCGTCCGGTGAGCACGCCATACCGCATGAAGTCGAAATGTTCGGCGGCATGGGCGTCGGTATTGATGGAAATGAGGGCGCCTGCGTCCAGCGCGATGCGAACGTGGCGATCCCGCAGATCAAGCCGCTTCGGATTGGCGTTGATCTCCATCGCCGTGCCATGCGCCGCGGCCGCCTCCGCAACCGCCCGCATGTCCGGTTCAAGGCCGGGTCGCCGCCCGATCATCCGTCCGGTCGGATGCCCGAGGATGTGGATGTGGGGGTGCGATACCGCGGCAATGAGCCGCGCTGTCGCATCTTCCGGTGGCTGGCGAAGCGCGGCATGGGGCGAAACGACGACCAGATCAAGCATCGCCAGTATCTCATCGTCGTAGTCAAGACTCCCGTCGGTATGGATGTCTACTTCCGAGCCGGCGAGCAATCGAATCCCGGGCGTCGCCGCATCGACCTGACGGATCGCATCCACATGCTCGATCAATCGCTCGACGCTCAACCCATTGGCCTGCACGCTCGACCGCGAGTGGTCCGTGATGGCCAGTGTGTGGTAGCCACGCTGCTTCGCCTCAGCGGCCATGGCGGCGATGGAGAGGTGCCCGTCGCTGGCCGTGGTGTGGGCGTGCAGATCGCTGCGGATGTCCTCGATGGTGAGCAGCACGGGCGGCGCCGCGTCGATCGCATCGCGCTCTTCACGAACTTCCGGCGGATGGAAGGGCAGGTCCAAGGCCGCGTACAGGTCCGGCTCGGTGGCGGCGACGATTGGCGCAATGCCGCGCTGCTGCGGCGGTGTCTGCTCGCCATCGTCTGGGAACAATCCATACTCATTGAGCCTGAGCGAGCGCTCCTGGGCGAGGTGACGCAGCTTCACATTGTGTTCTTTGGACCCGGTGAAGTACAAGCGGGCGGCGCCGACGGCCTCCGAGTCGACAATTCGAAGATCAACTTGAATGCCTTGCTGCAGCCGGACCGATGCCTTGGTATCGCCGGAGGCAAGTACTTTCGCCACACCGTCGGCTTCTGTGAACGCTTTGAGCAGCGGCGCTGGGTCATCGCAGGTCGCCAGCAGATCAACATCGCCGATCGTCTCGCAGCCCCGTCGCAGCGAGCCGGCATACTCGCAGCTTCGCACCCCCGGAAGTGTGCCGAGTTCCGCAATGAGCCGCTCGGCCAGCGGCAGGGCGACGCCGATGGAGGTTCGCTGGGCAGCCTGCTCGGCGAACTCGAGTGAGTCCTTGATATTAGCGATGGTCTTCCCGCCCATCCGCGACAGGGCCGCGAGCGTACCGTCTTCGATGCCGCGGGCGAGCCCAGCGCGATCGATGATGTCGGTTTCCTTCCAGAGTCGCCCAACGGTCTTTGGACCGAGCCCGGAAATGTCCAGCAGCCCGACCAGCCCTGGTGGGATTTCGCTGCGGAGCGTCTCCAGATCATCGATGGTGCCCGTGTCGCACCACTGACGGATTTTTTCGGCGCTGCGCTTGCCAATTCCATCGAGGGCTTCGAGCCCGCCCGGCTCGCCTGCGATGGCGCGGAGATCGCCCTCGAAGTCCTGCAGAATGCGCGCCACCTTCCTAGTGGCGCTCACGCGGAAGGCATTGGCCCCGCTGATCTCCATCAAGGCGGCGATCGTCTCGAACTCCTTGGCCACAAGGCGTTGATCGCTCATCCCACGTCTCCAAGCCCCAGCCACTGGCCGTGGGCCTTGAGCAGCCGGGTGCGAAGCAGGGCGTTCGCTGGCGCAGTCAGGAGGGGATCTTGCTCGATCCATGCCTCGGCGTCGCGGCGGGCCAGCGCCAGCAGTTCCATGTCCCGCGGCAGGGCAGCGATGCGGAAGGGAGGCATGCCCGACTGCCGCGCGCCAAACAATTCGCCGGGGCCGCGGATGGCCAGATCTCGCTCGGCAATTTGAAATCCGTCTGTAGTCTCGACCATGGCTGCGATGCGTTGTCGCCCCTCGTCGGTGGCCGGCTCGGCAATCAGCACGCAGCGTCCGGCTCGCTCGCCTCGGCCGACGCGGCCGCGGAGCTGATGCAGTTGGGCCAGACCGAATCGGTCGGCGTCTTCGATGACCATGACGGTCGCTTCGGGCACGTCGACACCGACTTCGATCACGGTGGTGGCGACGAGGACATCGATGTCTCCGCGTCGAAATCGCTCCATCACATCATCCCGCGCGTGCTGATCGAGCCGGCCGTGCATGGCTTCAACCCTGCAGGCATGCAGTGGCCCATCGGCAAGCATCGCTCGGTGCGAGTGCAGGTCGGTCAATCCGGCCTCAGACTCGTCGATGACCGGCACGACCACGAAGGCTCGCACGCCGTCCCGCACACGGGCCGCGATGTCCTCATAGACACCGCTGGCTCCGGCCCGATCGATCGCGACGGTGTGGACCGGGACGCGCCCCGGCGGCATCTCGTCAATGATCGACACATCGAGATCGCCAAAGATCGTTAGCGAGAGCGTCCGAGGAATCGGTGTGGCTGTCATCACCAACTGGTGCGGACTGCGCGAGGGATCCGCCGCTTTGTCTCGCAGCGACGCGCGTTGGCGTACGCCGAATCGATGCTGCTCGTCGGTTACCGCTACGGCCAGGTCGCGGAACACCACGTCTTCGGTCAGCACGGCGTGGGTGCCGATGACGATGTCGATGTCACCGTCGGCAATGGCCTTCACGAGATCCCGTCGGCCAGCAGCGCCGAGCGATCCGGTGAGCAGGCCCATCCGCAATGGGGCGTTCTGAAGAAACTCCCTCAGCGTTCGCTCATGCTGCTCTGCGAGCAGTTCAGTGGGGACGATCAAGGCGGCCTGCTGTCCATGGGCGACGGCTTGCAGCATGGCGGCGAGCGCGACGATGGTCTTGCCGCTGCCAACGTCGCCTTGCAGCAGGCGGTTCATCGGAATGGACTGGATCAGGTCGTCGACGATCTCACCCATCACACGCTGCTGCGCGGCGGTGGGCGTAAAGGGAATGCGGGCCGCGATGCGTTGTGACACGTCCGCGGTCAGGGGAAGCGGCACCGCGTGCAAGTGCGTCCGGCGATGAAATCGTTTCATCATCACGCCGAGTTGGAGCATGAGGAGTTCGTCGAGAATCAGCCGCCGCCGCGCCGAGTCGATCTGCTCTTCGAGTTGCGGCCGGTGCAGGTGCAAGTAGGCCGTTGAGAGGGTGGGCAGGCCGTGGCTTGTACGGTAGTCCTCGGGCAAGTGATCATCGAGCAGGGAGGTCGCCCGGTCGAGGGTGGCGTTGATGACCGCGGCGATACGTTCTGAAGGCAGCTCTTCGGAGGCCGGGTAGACCGGTGTCAATTCGGCTTCGGAGGTTTCAACTACTGGCGCGATGAGGGTGGCGTCGTCCTCAATGCGCCGCCACTGAGGATTGGCAATCTGCACCCGCGACTTGTACACCCGCGGTCGGCCGGTCGCCCGCACCTTCATGCCGGGATGCAGTTTGCGCTGGATCCATGGTTGATTGAAGAACACCAGATCGATTTCGCCCGAGTCATCCTCGATGACCGCTTCCACCTTGGCCGCTCGACCGAAGCCACGCTCAACTGAGATGATTTCGCCGTGGACCTCCATCTCGTCGCTCGTGTCGTGTTCGGCGGCCGCAGCCACTCCTGCGATGGGTTGCCACGGGCGGGACCGTCGATACCGGTTGGGCATGTGCAGCAGCAGATCCGCGACGCACCGCAGCCCGAGTCGATTCATAGCGGCGACGGTATTGGGTTCGGCCCCAGTGAGGTCGGCGATCGAGGTCGTGAGTGTCAGCGTGTCGGTGGTCATGCAGAGTCCAAGTATCTCCGATTCACAGCGGCCGTGCGATTCGTGGTACACAGGGGCCATGAGCCAATTGCCACTGGACTGGTCGCCGCGAACGCCGCCGCTGAGTGTCACCGAATTGGGTGCTCGGATAGGCGCCGCGCTTGCCGATGGTCTGCCCGACCCGGTTCGGGTGGCCGGCGAAATAGGCTCCTTCAGCGAGCGGAACGGACACTGGTATTTCAATCTGAAGGATGAAACGGCGCTGGTGCAGTGCGTGTGCTGGGCGTCCGATGCCCGGCGGGTCCGCCACCAGCCTGCCGCAGGCGACGGCGTGGAAGTATCGGGCAGCGTCGTGCACTGGCCTCCCCAGGGGCGAACGCAACTGCGTGTGCGGGCCATTGAATTGGCCGGTGAGGGCGATCAGCAGGCGGCCTTTCGCAAACTGTGCGGCGAACTTCGCGCGCTCGGCTGGTTTGATGATGCTGCCAAGAAGCCGCTGCCCCGGTATCCCCGTCGCATCGCCGTATTGACAAGCGCCGCGGGCGCGGCCCTTCATGACGTGCGGGCCACCGCAGCGGTGCGATGGCCTGCCTGCGAATTGGTGCTGGTGGATGTGCCGGTGCAGGGCGACGCCGCCGCTGCGCGGATTGCCGCAGCGATCACCCAGACAGATGCGACCGCCGCGGCCGCCGGCATCGAGGGCATCATCCTGACCCGAGGCGGTGGCGCTGCCGAGGACCTGCGCGCCTTCAATGAGCGATCCATCGCGGCGGCGATTCATGCGGCCAGCACACCGATCATTGCGGCAATCGGCCACGAATCGGACACGAGCATTGCCGAGTTGGTGGCCGACTGCCGGGCCTCGACGCCGACACAGGCCGCCATGATGGTGCTGCCAGATCGCGTCGACGAAAAGCAGCGGCTGGACCTGCTGGTCGAGTCGCTCATGATGTGGGTCGGCCGGCTGGTTCGCGGACGGTCCGAGGTCCTCGGCCGCGAGGACCGCGCGGCCATCACCGGGATGCGGCGCCGGACCGACTTGGCGCGGCAGCGGCTGCTGCGGGCGGAGACGGCGCTGCTGGCGCGTCGGCCCCATCGCCTGCTGGCGGCGAAGCGCCGCGTGGTTGATGGCTTGGCCGCCAGAGTCCATGAAGCGATCGGGGCTCGTGCAGTACAGGGCGATCGGGTGATCGGGCTCCTGCAGACAGCCGGTGCGATGCGGCGGGCATTTGGTCGGGCCGAGGCTCGGCTCACGGAGCTGCGGGGCGTCCTGGAGGCGGTTGGGCCCAAGGCGGTCCTGGCCCGCGGCTATTCGGTGACGACCGACGCCGACGGAAGGGTGATTCGGGATCCCCGTGATGTGACGATTGGGGATGAGGTCGTGTCACGATTGGCCGAGGGAGCCATCCGTTCGACCGTGAAGGGCTCCTAGGGGTCCGGTACCGACCCGGGGTCGTGCTGGACCCTTTCTGCGCGCTGCCGGACTGCCATCTGCGAGTTCGCAAGGGGGTCAGGTATCGACGCGGTACTTGACCCCGTACCCTGCCACCATGCCCGAGCCCCCAGCCGACCCTGCCGAGCTCCGCTTCGAAGAAGCCATCGCCGAACTCGAGTCGATCATCGAGCAGATTGATGCTGGGACGATTGGCCTCGAGGAAGCCATGGTGGCGCACCGCCGAGGGCGGGCGTTGGTGACGCGGTGTCGCTCGGTCCTGGACGCCGTCGAGCAGGAACTCGATGCCACCGAGGATGGTGCCGCGGCGGATGCGTCCTGACCCGTGCTTGCCCTTCAGGATTGCTTGCTGATGTTCATGACACATGGCCCATGGATTGCCTTCGTGTTTGTGCTGGGCGCCTGCGTCGGGAGTTTCATCAACGTGGTCAATTGGCGATTGCCGCTGGGCATGTCGCTGTCGCAACCGCCCAGTCGTTGTCCGGTGTGCGGAGGTCGGCTGCGGTTCTTCCGCGAGAACCTGCCGATACTGGGTTGGATCATTCTGCGAGGAAAGTGCAGGTACTGCCGCGCGCCGATCAGTCCGGTGTACCCAATTGTCGAGTTGGCTGTCGCGCTGGCCTTCGTTGGGTTGTACGTCTGCCTCTTCATGAGTACGCCATCCGAATCATGGTGGTGGGAGGTCGGCGGCCGATGGTGGACCACGCAGCAATTCGCGCTGGGTTGGCCCGCCTACATCGCGGTGGCCTTCCTGTTCACTGGTCTCTTTGCCATGACTGTCATCGATGCGCGGACCTTCATGATTCCTCTGGCGATTCCAGTCTTCGTTACCTGCGCGGCGGTCGTGTTGTGGCTCCTTCAAGCCCTGATTGCTAGGCACAGCGGACCCAGTGGCCTGAACTGGCCGATCCCGGCGACCGGGTGGGGTGCCAGTGGCGCGGCCCTTGGCGGCGTGGTGGGTCTGGGCGTGTCAATGGTGCTGCAGGCATTGGGCGTGCTGCGACCAAGCTTTCTTGACTATTCGGAGTACGTCCCAGAGGGCGAGGTGCTCGCCGAGTACCCCCATGCGCGGCGTGAAATGGGCGTGGAGTTCCTCTTTCTGGTGCCAATTCTGAGTGCCGCCGTGGTGGGCTGGCTGGTGTTTCGGGGCATCGAAGGCGTTCCGCCGCGGTGGCTTCAGGCGGCCGGCGGTTCGCTGCTTGGCTACATGGTGGGCGGCGGCATCGTGTGGGCCGTGCGGATGCTGGGGACGCTCGCCTTTGGCCGGGAGGCCATGGGCTTGGGCGATGTGCATCTGCTGGCGGCCGTCGGCGCGGTCTTTGGCTGGTTTTTGCCGATCGTGATCTTCTTCGTCGCCCCGTTTCTGGGCTTGGCGTGGACGGCCGCGGCGACGCTGGGCAACCGGCTCCGCGGCGGGATCAAACGTGAATTGCCCTATGGGCCTCATCTGGCAGTGGCCACGCTGCTGGTGTTTCTCGGCCGCCCGGTCCTGATCGACGGGTGGCGTATCCTGCTGCCGACGGTCGAGATGCCTGTGGGCGGGCTGGCCGAAACTGTGGACAACTCGGACCATTGGACAGGAACCCTCAAACCGGTTTCAATGCCCTCGGACGTTCGATGGACAACTGGAACTGAAGGAATGACAGAACGTTGAATCGCTGCGGAAAAGGAGACCCGACCATGCGACTGACCATGCCAACCCTGCTTGCCTTTGCGGCTGCCACCCTGACCTCGGTGGGCTGCGACAACGAGGCGGAACAGAACCGCCTGACACTCTTGGAGCAGGAGAACACTGAGCTTCGAACACAGCTCGACGATCGGGGCCAGGCCCTCGACGCGGCGAACACCGAATTGATGCAGGCCAACAACAATCTTCGGCAGCAGGCCGACGATTTCGCGACGCAGGCTGCGACGTGGCAGGAGCAGCAGGCGGGCAGTTTCGACAACATCGAAGGTGTGACGGCCACTTATGGACCCAATGACGTCACGATTGCGGTCGAGGGCGATGTGCTCTTCGACTCGGGTCGCATCTCTTTGAAGAATGCTGCGAAGAGTTCGCTCAACCGCGTGATCGATGTGATTCGCGCTCAGTACCCCGGCAGTTCGATCATTGTGGCGGGCCATACCGACACCGATCCGATTCGCAAGAGCGGGCACAAGAGCAATTACCACCTCGGATTTGAGCGTGGCTGGGCCGTTCGGAATTACCTCAAGAGCAAGGGCATCGATGGAGGTGACATTGCTGTGATGAGCTACGGACCAGATCGTCCGATGTCCTCGTCCAAGCAAAGCCGCCGCGTTGAGATTGTGGTCGCTCAATAGGGTTCCGCACCATGCGTTAATTCACGCCGCGTAGCTTCGCTGTGGGGGAGTTGTGCGTCGATGGGGGCCGCTCGCCCACCTGATCGCCGGTTCGCCTCATCTCGCGGCGAAGCCGCGTGGGGTACCTTTGTCGCATGAGCATCCCCATGACACGCAAGGGAACGCCCCTCCTCGCGCTCGGGGCCATCGGGGTGGTGTTTGGCGACATCGGGACCAGTCCGCTGTATGCGTTGCGGGCCACCCTGGCACTCTCCGGTGGCGTACAAACCGCCGAGAGTCATGTCATGGGGGCACTGTCGCTCATCGTCTGGGCGTTGATCATCATTATTGGCATCAAGTACATCGCCTTGGTGATGAAGGCGGACAACGGGGGTGAGGGCGGCCTGCTGGCCTTGCTCGCCTTGGCGTCCCCTGCAGAGGGGACGACGCCGCGGTTCGGGGGGCGCATTCTGTTCTGGGGGGCCATGCTGGGTGGGGCGCTGCTCTATGGCGACGGGATCATCACGCCCGCCATCAGCGTGCTCAGCGCCATGGGAGGCTTGGTGCCAGATGGGGTCAAGGCGCAACCACACTGGATTCTGGTCGCATCGGCAGTCATCGTGCTGGGCGTCTTCATGATCCAGCGGTTCGGAAGCGGAACGATTGGATGGCTCTTCGGACCGTTGATGCTCCTCTGGTTCATTGTGATTGGCGTGCTCGGCCTGTTGCAGATCATCAAGACGCCCGAGATTCTCGCGGCCTTTTCGCCGACCTACGCGGTGTCCATGGTGGCGGCTTCGCCCATGACCGCCTTCCTGATGCTGGGGGGAATTGTGTTGTGTGTGACTGGGGGCGAGGCGTTGTACGCCGACATGGGACACTTTGGCCGCCGGGCGATCACGCTGGCGTGGTGGATCGTCGTGTGCCCCAGCCTGCTGCTGGCCTACTTCGGGCAGGGCGCCGCCGTGCTCATCTCGGCCCAGGCAGCCGCAAATCCATTCTTTGCGCTGGCGCCGGAGGGTATGCGGGTGGCCTTGGTCGTCATCGCGACCTTGGCAGCCATCATCGCTTCGCAGGCCATCATCAGCGGCGTCTTCTCCATGACACGACAGTTGATGCAGCGGGGGCTGCTGCCACCGGTGCGGGTCATTCACACCTCAAATGTCGAAGGCCAGATCTACCTGCCAGGTATCAATCTGTTGATGGCCATTGCGTGCATTCTCATCGTGTTGTTGTTTGGTTCGGCTGAGGCTCTTGCGTCGGCCTATGGGCTGGCGGTGACCGGTGTCATGGTCCTCACGACGATCCTGTTCACCGTGGTGGCCCGAGGGCAATGGAGGTGGTCGTGGTGGTACCTCGCCCCGCTGATCATCGTGCTGCTCTCCATCGAACTCACGTTGCTGGGATCCAACATTCTGAAGATCCCAACCGGAGGCTGGGTGCCGTTGGCGGTGGCGGCGATCATCTTGGGAATCGTGAGGCTTTGGCAGCAAGGCTTGCACCTGATCGCTCGCGGCAGATTGGAGGACGGACTGCCGCTGGAGCGATTCATTGAGTCGCTGGGCGAGGACAACATGGCGCGATGCCCGGGAACCGGCGTCTTCTTTGCCCGCGAACAGGGCATGACGCCGGTCACGGTGCGAAAGTTGCAGCGGCACATGTCGGTTCTTCCGGAGACAATCGTCATTGTGCATCTGCATGCCTCGGGGGTGCCGCGGGTTTCGCATCAGCATCGGCTGCGGCTGGAGTCGCATGACCATGGCGTGTGGACGGCCGTTGTCCGGTTTGGCTATCTCCAGAAGGCGAATCTGCAAGCCGCCTTGCGAGATGCCGTCGAGCGGGGTGTTCCTGCGGACCCGAAGACCACTACCTTCTGGGTGCGTCGAGATCAGGTGGCGCTCGCTACAGATCATCGCAGCATGGCTCGCTGGCGAGTGATGATCTTCGCGTACCTGCTCCGCAACGCCACGGTGCTGCCCGACCTGCTCGACCTGCCCTCACGCCGCACCGTCGAAATCGGTATGCGTTCGCCGCTGTAACCCAGGTCTCTGACCGGCGATTCAGGGTGGGCTAGGGGCTCAGGAGCGGCCCGACGCCTTCTTCGCGGATTTGCTCGACCATGAGTTTCATTGACTCGGAGAGGCGGCCGAGTTGCTTGGCGGTTTCGTCGAGGTTGTTGTAGAGATCGGCGTTGGTGAGCAGTTGGCCGGCGGTGCCTTCGCCTTCTCGGAGTTGCGTCATGATGGTGCTGGCTTGATGCAAGGCATCGGAAAGGGCCCGGCCTGCGCCAGCCACGTCGTCTGAAACTGTGGCTGCGTGTCGGTCGAGATTCGAGATCAGCACGTCGAAGGACTCGATGGCGGTGACTGCCCGATCGACGGCGGCCAGCGCCATGTGGATCAATTCGCCTGCGTCCTTCCGCAGTGCCGGATCTTCCAGCCACGATGCAGCGGCCGCGAGCACGTCATCGGCCCGCTGCACCACGCCCGGAAGGGTGGCGGGGTTGCCCGGCGTGGCGGGTCCGAGCAGTTTGGTGAGGCTCTGGCCGACCGGAGACCACGACTCGCCGAGCTCGTTGATGGCGATCAGCGTTGGCCCCACACGCTCATCGATGGCCGTGGACAGATCCCGCAGGGTGGACGAGCTGATCGGCCCGGTGAGTTCGGCGCTGCCGTCGACGGCGAGCATCTTGCCTGTTCGCGGGGAGGGCGACTCAAGGTAGACGTTGGCGGCGCCGGTCAGAAGTGAGGCCGTTGTGAGCACTGCGACTCCTTTGGGAATGTGAATACCCTCGTCGATCCGCACCGTGATGCGAACCGGCCACTGGCCGTCAGGGTCGAGCGCGACTGACGCGACGCTGCCGACTGGGACGCCGTCGAGCGACACCCGGCTGCTGTCGGTCACGCCCGCCGTTGCCGGGGCCAGCAGCGAGAGCCGCCACGACCGTGTCGTGTCAATCTCGCCGAACAGACCGAGCAGGACGATCAGTGAGACGACCGCCAGGATGGCGCACAGCCCAATCAGGGCATCGCGGTTCCGATTATTCATGCCGCGACCTCCGATTCGATGGCGCGCAACTCTTCGGCCGTGGCGTGGCCGTCGAGGAAACTGCGAACGACGGGGTCGTCGCTCTTGGTGAAGACTTCGGGGTGGCCGGCCAAGTGGATGCGCCCGTTTCGCAGCAGCAGCATCAGGTCAGCCACCTTGAATGCCAAGGGGATGTCGTGGGTAACGACCACGCTGGTCGGTTGCAGTTCCTGCTGCAGCATCTGAATGAGTTTCGCCACCACATCACTGCGAATGGGATCCAGACCGGTCGTCGGTTCGTCGTAGAGCAGGCACTCGGGCCGTAGTACGATCGCGCGGGCCAGCGCGACGCGTTTACGCTGCCCGCCAGACAATTCGGCGGGCAAGCGATCGATCAGGCCATCGATGCCCAGCAGCGCCAGCGTATCTCGGACCCGAATCAGCCGCGCAGCGGTATCCCTGTCGGTGTGCTCGCGGAGGGGGAAGGCCACGTTCTCCAGTACCGTCATTGAGTCAAAGAGAGCGCCTTGCTGAAACAGGAAGCCCACCCGTTTGCGAACCCCGAACAGGTCCCGCTCGCTCATCTTGTCCACCCGATCGCCGGCAAACAACACGGCCCCGTGCTCCGGACGGAGCAGCCCGATCATGAGTTTGAGCATCACGCTCTTTCCGGCACCGCTTGGACCGAGGATGACCGTGGTCCGCCCGGCTGGCACGCTGAGATCCACGGAATTGAGCACCGGCGGGCCACCAAATGATTTGCTCACCGCCTCGAAGGCGATGAGTGGCTCGGCGGCAGATTGATCGGAAGAGCTTCCCATGCCGAGGCACCGTATCATCCGCAGACCGTGACCACCCGGCTACCAAGGTGTGAATTACTGGCTCAAGACTGCTTCCAAGTGGTCTGGCCGTGGGGTTGGAAGGTGGAGCGCGTCCGTGGGCTTCGCTGATCGCGACTACATGCGAGGGGGTGGCGGGGCGCAGCGGATGCCCCCGATGGGCGGTGGTGGCACGGGTATGGGCGGCGAGAAACCCTGGATTCGCACCGTCAACGGCTGGCTGATCCTGCTGTGCGTCGCAGTCTTCGTGATGGACGGCTTTCTTGCCCAGTTCAGTGGTCCGATCGAAACCGGTCGGTACTGGGTGGAGCAGCAGGACGGCGCCTGGGCCGAGGTCATCGGAACGCCGTTCTACGCCGGCGGGGACCGGCCCGAATCAACGCAACTTGGTGGGCAGGCGGAGAGTCTGAAGGCCATCGTGCGCCAGCAGGATGGATCCCAACACACCGAGGTCATCGCCGGGCTGCCGGTTTACAGCAGCAGTGGAGATCGGATCGCACTGGCCGAAGGCCGGAACGCCCGCCCGCTCGAACGCGCGATGCACTTTTCAACGAAGAAGGTCATCGGTGGAGCCGAGTTGTGGCGGCTGATTGGATTCCAGTTTCTGCACGCGGACCTTTTTCACCTTCTGTTCAACATGATCGCTCTGTACTTCTTCGGTCCGTTGATCGAGCGGGTGCTCGGTGGCAAGCGGTATCTTGCTTTCTACCTGCTGTGCGGTGTCGCGGGCGGCTTGATGTATCTCATCCTCAATCTGGCGGGGTACGTGTGGGTGGGGTCGCTGGGCCTGCCTGCCCTGCCCGGCCTGCTCTTCAATGCCACCGGTACGCCCTTGATCGGGGCGTCGGCGGGCGTGTTCGGGGTGTTGGTCGGCGGCGCCTTCCTGGCGCCCAACGTCATGGTGCTGGTATTTTTCATCATTCCGATGCGGCTGGCCACGATGGCATGGGTGCTGATCATCATTTCGGTGCTGTCCATCTTCATCGGAACCGACAACGCTGGAGGCGAAGCAGCGCACCTCGGCGGCGCGATCGCGGGCTTCGGGTTCATCCGCCATCCAGAGCGGCTGCACCGGTTCTTCGATTGGCTTGGCCGCTTCGATCCGACTTCTCGGCACTTCAGATCCAAGTCGGCACTCGTCGCGGGCACGCCAAGAACCGATGAGATCGATCGCATTCTGGCCAAGATTTCTCGCGACGGACTGCGCAGCCTGACCGCCCGAGAGAAGAAACTGCTGCAAGAGGCGTCTCGGCGTGACGGCGACCGGTGGACGTGAGCGGGCCACTGCACTTTGAGATCTCACAGACGTCCCCATCCTGCCAAGCCAGAGTGGGCCGGGTCACGGTGCCGCACGGTTCTTTCGACACGCCCGCCTTCATGCCCGTTGGCACCCGCGGCAGTGTGAAGGGTCTGCTTCCCGATCAGGTGGCCGCGACGGGTTCGCAGATCCTGCTCAACAATGCCTACCACTTGATGCTTCGGCCGGGGCACGAACTGATCGCCTCGCTGGGCGGCGTGCATGCCTTCATGCAGTGGGACGGGCCGATCCTGACCGACTCTGGTGGCTATCAGGCTTGGTCGCTGGCCGACATGTCGCTGCTTGGAGAGGACGGCATCGTCTTCAAATCGATCATCGATGGCTCGAGGGTGGAGCTCACTCCCGAGCGGTCCATGGAAGTGCAGAACAGCCTTGGGGCCGACATCATCATGGCCTTCGATGACTGCCCACCATCGGTTGATGCCTCCAGTCGCGTCCGCGATCAGCGGCCGGAACTGGCCGCAGCCCATGACGGCCAGATCGGCGAAGACCATCATCAGCGACTGGTCGGGGCCATCGATCGCACCGCCCGGTGGCTGGAGCGGTGCGTGGCGTCCCACGCCCGCCGGGACGAGCAGGCCCTGTTCGGCATCGTCCAAGGGGGCCCCAGCGAGCCGCTCCGCCGCCGATCGGCCGAGCAGGTCACGGCCTTCGATCTGCCCGGATACGCCATTGGCGGTGTTGCGGTGGGAGAATCGACCGAGGTGCTGCATGCCACCGTCCGCATGACCGCCCCGATGTTGCCGGTCGACCGGCCGCGGTACCTGATGGGCGTGGGGTATGAGCGGGATCTGGTGGCCGCTGTGCGGGCTGGCGTGGACATGTTTGATTGTGTTCTGCCGACCCGAAACGGCCGCAGCGGGGGCATCTTCACGACCACCGGCCGCCTGCAGATCCGCAACGCCCGATTTCGGGAGGACCAGTCGGTACTTGAGCTTGGTTGCGACTGCCAAGCCTGCGGGGGTGGCTTCAGTCGAGCCTATCTGCGGCACCTGTTCGTCTCGGGTGAGATGCTCGGCCCGATCCTGCTGAGCTTGCACAACATCCGGCACTTCCAACGCCTCATGGTGGACATCAGGCGGGCCATCAGGGATGATGCGTGGTCTTCGCTGGCTCGGGCCTGGCCCGTGCTGGGTATTCCCGTGGCGGATGCGATCGGACCGGTCGATTCGCCGGATCTCACAGGCCTGTAAAGCACCAACTCGGAGCGCTGACCCCTATGGCATTGGATGGATACAACGTGTGCTTGATGTTGCTCGGCCAGTCGGGCACACCCACCGCCTCGCCGGCGAGCCAGATCTTGTCGGGGAGTGGGACGGACTCCGCGCAACCGGCCACGGTGGCAGCAGACGGCACGGTGCAGGAACCAGCCGCGCAGCCGGCCGGCCCGTTCGGTGACAACTTCTTCATGATCCTCATCTTCGTCATGGTGGTCGTGGTGGGCTTCTCGATGCTCAGCGGCCGCAAGCAGAAGAAGCAGAAGGCCGCCATGATTGCTGCCATCAGCAAGAACGACACGGTGCAAACCATCGGTGGCATCATTGGCCGCGTGATCGAACTCAAGCCCGACTCGGCCCTGCTCGAAGTCGATCGCAACTCCAATAGCCGCATTACGGTCTCACGGGCGGCGCTTCAACAAGTCGTTCAATCGGCCACGACCGACTCGGTCGACTCGACCGAGACTTCAACGGACGACTGAATCAGGGCTCTGGCCCCTACGCGAGTACACCGCACCCATGCAGAACGCATTCTGGAAAATTGTCATCATCTTGGCCATCCTTGGCGGCTGCCTGTGGGCAGTCATTCCGCCGAAGGAACGCATCCGGCTTGGTCGTGATCTCAGCGGCGGCGTCAGCCTGGTGTACTCGGTACGCATGCCCGAGGGGGCCGATCGCGCGGCGTTGATTGACCAGACGATTCGTGTGCTGTCCGAACGGGTCAATCCGCAGGGCGTACTCGACATCGCCATGACACCTCTTGGCAGCAATCGCATCGAGGTCGTGATGCCGCTGCCCAACGAGGAGGTCAAACGCCTTGGAGAGGCCTACCGCGATCGGCTCGATGCCTTCGTTGCAGCGAGCGAGATCAAGCGGTCGGCATTGGAACGCGCGCTGGCTAATGGCTCGGCCGTTGAGAAGTTCGGTGGCGGCACCCTGCGGGGGCAACTGGTTTCTGACCTGCAGGTGGCCCACGACACGGTGTTGGCCTTGCAAACAAATCTGGCGGCGGCCCACGCAACGGGCGATACGGCCGCAGTCAATGCGGCGCGGCAGGCGATTGCCGACGCCGAGGTGGCCTCCGAAGGACTCGAAGAAGAACTCCTGGGACTGAGCCTGGATCGCAGCCGCTTGATGCGAGTCATGGAATTGCCGAATTCCCACGAAGTGATCCGAGGCGAGGACGGCGACATTCTGGTCGGAGCGGACGGCCGCGCGGTGGTGGCCCCATCGCCTCGAGAAGTGGCCCTGGAACAACTGGCCAGTGAGTATCCGTCGGCGGCCCAAGGGCTCGATGAGGTCGTGGAGACCTGGAAGCAGTATCAAGCCCGGCGGACCGGGTTGGACGACCCCAAAGACCTGATGCGGCTGCTGCAGGGCGCCGGCGTGCTGGATTTCCACATCGCCGCCTCGGGCGGAACTGCCCAAGGTGTTGATATCGATCGAATGCGGGCGCAACTCGCCGAGGTGGGTCCGGACAACACGGACTCGATCGTGACGCGGTGGTATCCCATTCACGACTTGCAGCAGTGGATCGACTCGCCGGAAGCCCTTCAGGCCCTGGAGGCGGACCCGGTCAGTTACTTCCGGACCAACTACAACCTAGTCTCCGCTGAGCGGGACAGCCAGTACTACGTCCTGCTATATACCCAACCGGGCAAGGCCATGACGCACCGGACCGACGCCACGTGGTCGATCGAGGGCACAGGCCGGACGATCGATCAACTCGGCCGGCCAGCCATTAGTTTCCGGCTCGATCCCTCGGGCGGCGCGTTGATGAGCCGCATGAGTCAGCCGCACGTGGGTGAGCCCATGGCGATCGTGCTCGATGGCAAGGTCTACTCGGCGCCGAACCTCAATGAGACCATCTCGGGCAGCGGTGTCATCAGTGGATCGTTCTCCCCGGAGGAACTCGGATACCTGCAGCGGGTGCTGGCCGCGGGCTCGTTGGAGGCCAGGCTGTCGCCTGAACCGATTGCAGTGAGCGTGCTGGGTCCCTCGCTTGGCGCCGACAACCTGACACGCGGCATCGAAGCCTTCCTTTGGGCCGTGCTGGTCGTCGGCCTCTTCATGTTTGTCTGGTATTTCTTGGCCGGCTGCATTGCCGATGCGGCGCTTGTCTTCAATGGCGTCATCATCTTTGGCGTCATGGCGATGATGCAGGGCACCTTTACGCTACCCGGCCTCGCCGGCGTTGTATTGACGATGGGCATGGCCGTTGACGCCAATGTGCTGATCTACGAGCGTATTCGCGAAGAGATGAATGCCGGGGCCCGCGACCTGCGGGAGGCTGTCCGCACCGCTTATCGCCAGGTCTCGCCGACGATCTTCGACGCCAATATCACCAACCTCATCGTGTGCGCCGTGCTGCTGCTGATGGAGCCAACCACCGAGGTCAAAGGTTTTGCCCTGACGCTGAGTATCGGCATCATTGCAACGCTGTTCACGACCCTGTTCGTGACGCGGTTCTTCTTCGATGTATACCTGCACTGGATGGGCGGCAAGCGGCTGCCGGTGCTCCCACAGGTCGTGCCGACCATAGCTCGCCTCCTGCACCCGAATCTTGACTGGGTTGGCATGCGAAAGTTCTTATGGACCCTGAGTGCGCTGGCGATTGCCGGGGCGATCGCCCTGTTCTACAGCCGCGGTGTCGACATGTTTGACACCGAGTTCCGCGGTGGCGTGGCAGTCACGATGACGACCGGCATGGACGGGGACACTCGGATCCATCTGCCAAGCGGCGGTGGCAATTCGGTCACGGCCCGCGTGCATGCGATCGGCACGCGTGCGAGAACGGGCGAATCACTGCAGGACAGAGTGTTGCGTGAAATGGCCAGAGCCAAGGTGCTCACCGTGGGCGACACGACACGCTCGGACGGCGGCCGAACACTGGGCAACTCCTTCTTGGTCAAGGTCGCGTCTCCCACAGGACTTGACAGCGAAGAAGGCATCCAGCCCATCGTCGAGGCAGCGTTGCTGGAGGAGTTCGGACATGAGCTGGACATTTCACCGGCCCGGAGTTTCGTCGGACGTGGCGGTGGCGATTGGGCGACTCGAACTGCACAGATCGACGCAGGTACGGCCGGCGAAGTGCTCGGCTTGACGGCCACGGTCGCCGATGTGTCGGACTATCGCGGGGGCATTCTGGTGCTCGGCGAGGAGATCGACCCGCCCATGACGCTGCAGGAGGTCGAGCAGCGGATTGATCAGATTCGACAAGACCCGGACTTCCGTGACGCGGTCGGACGCGACGTCTTGGTGGCAGGCTTGGAGCCGGCGGAGGATGACACATGGTCCGCTGTGGCGGTCGCCGTATTGGATCCAGAACTGAATTATCTCCGCCACGAGGCGGGGCTGGTCGACGAGCGACTCGCCCAACGGGAATGGGAACTCTTCGAAGCGGCGCTCAGTCGGCAAAGCAGTTTCGAGCAGGTCAGTAGTTTCGCACCGGCCGTGGCCGCGACGCGAACGGCAAACGCCATTGGCGCGGTCATTCTCTCACTTGCGGGCATCCTGTTCTACATCTGGGTGCGGTTCGGCTCACTGCGGTATTCCATTGCCGCCATCGCCGCGTTGTGTCATGACGTCATCATCGTGGTGGGCTTCTTGGCCCTCAGCGGCGCTGTTGCGGGGCAGGCATGGGCCTCTGGCGGCCTGCTCATCGAAGAGTTCCAGATCGACACAGGCATCGTGGCGGCGCTTCTCACGGTGATTGGCTACTCGCTCAATGACACCATCGTCATCCTGGACCGTATCCGCGAGAACCGCGGCAAGCGGCCTGTGCCGAGCCGCGAGTGCGTCAACAAGTCGATCAACCAGACCTTCAGCCGAACCTTCCTGACATCGATCACCACGCTGATTGCGGTCCTGATCATCTACATTTTCGGCGGTGAGGGTCTGCGTGGATTTGCGTTCGCTCTGGTCATTGGCGTCATTGTTGGTACCTACTCCTCGGTGGCAATCGCCTCGCCGCTGGTCTTCCGACGCCGCGATCGTCCCACCCCTGAGCCGGTCGGTGATGCGGAAACGCAGGGGCTGCTCGCGGCCGACTGAGTGGTCAGCGAGTTCTCACGTTGGTGAGCGTGAGCGGCCGATGTCTCTCAGTGGCGCCCTGTCATGTGCAGGCGTTGTGCGGAGGTTACTGATGTCGATTGGCGGGAAACTGATTCTTCTGGGTGCTTCGGTGGCGGTGGTGGTATTGATTGTGGTCTACGGCGGAGGGCCTGCGCCGGTATCCGCTGGCGATGGCGTGGTCGAGCCAGCTGCGGTGGCCTTTGCCGGGTCTTCTTCGACGAGTGCCGCAGCTCAGGCCAAGTCGACGAGCAGCTCGTACCGGGCACGGAGCACGTCCACTCAGCCGGCCACCTCAAGCACCCGCGTCGTGTCGACTTCGCCGTTGCCGAGCACGAAGGTCAACAACGAGCTTTCTCCCAAGGCGGAGACCATTATCATGGGGCAGTCGCCATCAGCTGATCTTGTGAGCAGAATCACTTCGGGCTTGGCCCGCGCCCGGGCTATTGCGTCGACTTCGCTCGTGACGGCACCATCGCGGCCCAGAGTGTCTTCCCCGCCCAAACCGCCCGCGGAGGTTACCGTTGCTGCAGGCGACACGCTCACCGCCATTGCAGCCCGGATGCTCGGCGACGGAGACGATTGGTATCGCATCAAGGCAGCCAATCCGGGCATCGACCCCGATCGGCTCATGGTCGGGCAAGTCCTCAAACTTCCAGCCAGGAATGGCGCGACACCCACGCCTCAACCGAAGCCCGTCGCCACCCGCAGCCACCGCGTTGGCGAGGGTGACACGTTGACGTCGATCGCATCGGACTACTACGGCGACTCGCAGCGATGGGGCGATATCTTCGAGGCCAACCGCGCCGCCCTCGGCGGCAATCCAAATCGGCTGCGGGTTGATGTGGTGCTTGTGATTCCATAGCGGGATCAGTCCACCCGGGGAAGTGTGCGCACGTGTTGAGACGCGTCATTGGCCGTGGGCGGTTCCCGCCTCACGATTAGTACGCATTCGCTCGACACTCAAACTGCCGATGACGGCACTGGAGATGAGTGGGGCGATGGGGGCGTCACGCAGGACGAACTGAAGAGCTGCGTGGGCATCGAGGTGGCCGCTGCCGAGCACCTTCTTGAGCAGCACGCCGACGCCTGCTTCGGCTGCCTCGGTGATGACAGCCTCGTGAGAGCGGTCGTCCACGGTGTATTCGCACATGAGGACATCGGCCCATGCCAGCGCGGCGCGGGCGCCTGCTGGCGTCTTGCCCGAGAATCCGATCGTCCGGGTCATGCCTTGTTGCCGAAGGTCCTCCAGCGTTTCAATCAGGTCGGTGTCGTCTTGGATCGTACGATCGTTCCCATCTGAGTGCACCAGCACGATGTCGACATGGTCGGTGCGAAGTCTGCGGAGGCTCTCCGCGAGGCTGGCCCGGGCGGCAGCGCCGCTGAAGTCGTGGTGGCACTGCCCATTGTCAAAGGTCTCGCCTACCTTGGTACACAGCACCACCTCGCCTCGCCGGCCGGCGAGCGCCATCCCAAGCCGTGCTTCGGCCAGTCCGTAGGCTGGGGCCGTATCGATGAGGGTGATGCCCAGATCGATCATCCCATGCACGATGGCAACAGCCTCTGCTTCGCCCGGAAGGTCAAACGCCTCGGGGAACTTCACGGACGTGTTGCGACCGATTTTCACCGTGCCCCAACCCAGATGTGAAACGCTCAGGCTCGTGTGTCCGAGTGGACGCTGGTCCATTGCTTCACCTCCCTCCAAGGCGGGGTCGCCACATCGGGCCGCTCCAAGGAGTCTGGGACGGGCATCAATTGGTTGGAGGCGTCTACGCGGCTGGCAAGATCATCAGCGAGAATGGGGGCCAAGGCCATTTTGGTGGGCCAGGCGGTGAGCACAGCGCCCTCTTCCAGCACGCCGGGTGTGTCGGGACGCCCTCCGTCGCTGGTCGCGTGTTCGGCGCGCGGCGCCTCATAGGTGGCCCACTCGACTTCATTGAGATTCATGCCGGGCAGGGCCGTGGCGAGGGCGGCTGCGGCCCGCTCGATCGTGTCGGCAGGGCTGGCTGTGGCGCCCCACTCGGCGACGGCGCCGCCGACTTGCCAAACAGCCGCGTCGTGCTCATCCCGCACCGTCGTGATTGTGAGCCATGGCTTCGTTCCGCGGATGCAGTGCCCATTCAGTCGCGGCAGGTCACCGCGGGCCAGCACCATCCGCAGCGGACGCGTCTGCATGCGACCGGGGCTGAGTCCAGCGATGTGGCGGAGTTGGTCATTGCCGCCGCCAGCGCAGAGCAGGAGATGTCTGCATCCAATGTTGATCTCGTTGCTGGGCGTTTGAATGTGGAGGTGTGCGCCCGGCTCGGTGTGCTCAATGGAGACCACCTCGCCCAGCATCACTCGATCTGAATGCATGGCACCCAGCACGCTCACCAGACTGCTGGGTTCCAAGACCGGCTCGCGCACGTGCAGCACACGTCCGGGAACGTCCGCAAGAGCAGCGGGGATCTCCTCCTTGGGCCACGGCTTTGGGCCACTTCGAATGGCCAGCGCCGCGCCGAGTAGTCCGACCATGGAGGCCGCTGATCCGGTGGACCAGATGGCGCAGGCATCTGCGCGCATTTCCACCGCCGAGAGATTGGGTTCTTCGTGGCCTCCAAGCATGGCGTTCCATCGATCGGGCATGGCACTGACCGCCTTGGCAGCAGCGCCGGCGGATCCGCCCAACGCGTACTTGAGGCCGCCGTGAATGATCCCCTGGCTCCACATGGTCTGGCCGCAGCCAAGGGCGTTCCGCTCAACCAGCCAGGCGCGGCACCCGCGTCGATGCAGGGCATCGAGGGTCAACAGGCCCGCCACGCCGCCACCCAACACAATCGCATCGAGTTGGAAGAGCCTGGTAGCCATGTGCGATGCATAGTCCGTCCACAGGCCAGTCGCGTCAAGCGGGGTGGGTGGTGCCTGACTGATAGAATGGTGGTTTCTGCAGAGCGGAGGAGAGACTCCATGAGGCATACGGCGGTACTGATCCCGGGTGACGGCATCGGTCCCGAGGTTTGCGAGGCTGCACGGTTCGTGCTGCGGGAGGCCGGGGCAGCTATCGAGTGGGTGGTTCGGCAGGCTGGTGTGGTGGCGGTCGCGGAGGGCGCCGCTGAGACCTTGCCGGCGGACACGGTTGACGCCGTACAGCAGCATCGGGTCGCGCTCAAAGGGCCTTGCACAACACCGATTGGAGAAGGATTTTCGTCGGTCAACGTGGCGATGCGCAAGCGACTGAGTCTCTTTGGGGCGGTGCGGCCTGTTCGGAGCCTCGAAGGCGTGACGACCCGGTTCAGCGATCCGGGGGTCGACATTGTGATTGTGCGTGAAAACACCGAGGGCCTCTACGCTGGAATCGAAAACGTCGTGACCCCTGGTGTGGTGACGAGCCTCAAGGTCGTGACCGAGGACGCCAGTCGCCGCATTGCCAGATTTGCCCTTGACTATGCGGTCAGTCGCGGCCGCCACAAAGTGACGGTGCTGCACAAAGCGAACATCATGAAGCTCGGTGACGGCCTCTTCATTCAGTGTTGTCGCGAAGAGGCGGCGGGCTACGAAGGTCGGATTGAGTACGAGGAGGCCATCATCGATGCGGGCAGCATGCGCATCGTGCAGCGACCGGAAGACTTCGATGTGCTGCTCTGCGAGAATCTCTACGGAGATGTCATGAGCGATCTGTGCGCAGGTCTCGTAGGGGGGCTCGGCGTGACGCCGGGCGCCAACTTTGGCGGCGACCACTGCGCGGTGTTTGAGGCGGTTCATGGGTCGGCCCCGGATATCGCCGGGCAAGGCGTTGCCAACCCGCTGGCGCTGATCATGAGCGGCGTGATGCTGCTGCGGCACCTGGCATCCTCGACGGGAGACGATGCGTGCGCCGTGGTCGCCGATCGCATTCGCGATGCCTACAACGCAGCGCTGATCCGTGGTGAGAAGACCCGCGATCTGGGCGGCGAACTCGGGACGAGGGGCTTTGCCGAAGCGGTCGTCAGGCAACTGGAAGTGGGGGTCTGAGATGAGCACGAGCGATTGGGATCTGCCTGGCAGCGAGGGATTGTCAATCCATGGCACCACCCACGCGCCCGCGGGTGAACCGCGGGCGGTGATCATCATCGTCCATGGTTTCAAGGGATACAAGGACTACGGTCTCTTACCGTGGCTGGCCACCCGCCTCTGCGAATCCGGGCACATCGTGCATCGCGTCAACTTGTCGCATTCTGGGATGAGCCACGGTCACGGCGACTTCAATGACGCGGTGTTCGTTCGAGATACGTGGAGCCGCGGCGTCGAGGACATCGGCATGCTGCTGCAGGCCATCGACCGTGGTGTGCTGGCAGGACAGGACAACGGGGCGGTGCTTCTTGGGCACAGTCGAGGAGGTGCAACGTGCCTTCTCGCCGCGGGACGGCATGGAGACGAAGAAGCCTACGGGCGCGTCGTCGGCGCGGTGTCGCTGAGCAGTCCTGCCTGCCTCGGACGAATGCCCGATGAGAGCGCCGAACTGCTGATGACCAAGGGCTCGCTGCCGACGCCCTCATCGCGGACCGGCCAGACGCTGCATATCGGAGCAGGGTGGTTGCAGGAGCAACTGGATGACCCCGCAGGGCATGATCTGCTTGCGCAGGTGGCGAACGTGAGAATTCCGGTTGGTCTGCTGCACGGTGGAGGCGACCCCACCGTCCCAGCCAAGGATGCCGTCACCATCGCGCAGGCCAATCCGCCGCGTGTCCGCGTGCACATCGTGGACGAGGGCGACCATGTCTTCAATACGCCGAATCCCTTTGATCCCCATGGCGATCCATCCCCCCAATTGGCGGAGGCGGCGGGAGTGATAGGCGAGTGGATTGACGGGTGGGTGCAATAGGGAGAGGTGTCGGTCAGGGCGCAATTGTTGGAATCGTCACCGATGTCGTCTCGACAATCGGAAGCGTTTCCCCTGGCGCATCGTCGACTTCCGCGCGCTCCGTGGCCGCCTTGCTGAGGCGGCCGTCCTCTCCAACCTCATCTACTCGGACTGTGACGCGCTTGGAGACGCCGCGTTCTTGCTGTGTGACGCCGTAGAGCCGATCGCAGGTCAGCATGGTCTGCTTGTTGTGCGTGATGATGATGAAGTGGCTGTGATCAAGGAATTGATCGATCGTGGCGCAGAATCTTCCGACGTTGGTGTCGTCAAGGGCGGCATCGACTTCGTCGAGAATGCAGAAGGGGGCGGGGCGTGATTTGAAGATGGCCAGCAACAAGGCGACGGCGGCCATGGTCTTCTCTCCGCCGGAGAGTTGACTGATGACCCGCGGCTCCTTGCCTGGAGGCTTGGCCTTGATCTCGACGCCTGATTCAAGCATGTCGACGGTGCCGTCTTCGTCTGGAACGAGGAAGATGTCGGCGCTGCCGCCACCGAAGAGTTGCCGAAAGAGCCCCTGCGGGCCAGCAAAGTGGTCACGGACCGCAGCGAATGTCTCTTCAAAGCGTGTCCGGCTTGCGACCTCCAACTCGGCAATGAGCGATTCGAGTTGCGTGCGAGCCGCGTCTATGTCGGCCACCTGCGTGATCAGACCTTCGTTGCGCGTTTCGAGGTGTTGTTCTTCGTCGATGGCATCGAGATTGACGTTGCCCAATTCCTTGATGGCGGCCCGGAGTTCCTGTACTTCGGTCTGTGCTGCGCCTCGATCCATGAGCGATCCGGGCTCGCCGGGGCGTTCCTTCCACTGCGGAAACTCCACGGAGAGGTCGATGCCGAGTTCCTCCATCGTGCGTTCCTCAAGGGATTCCCGTTTGATTTCCGCTTCTCGCCTGCTCAGTTCGAGCGCGTTGTGGTCGCGATCGAGAATGCCGGTCTGCGTGCGGGCGGCCCTGACTTCCTCGGTAGCGCTCGCGGTGGCCTGCTGTGCCGCTTCAACCAACGCCTCGGAGGCGTCCATTCGCTCGCGGGCTGCCGCGGCTGCGGCACGGCTTGCGGTGAGTTGCGTGGTCGCCGTCTCAATGGCGGCTTCGTGCTGGTCGAGTTGGGCAGTGCGACGGCCGATGTGCTCGGTCAGTGTCTGGCGGCGGGCCGCTTGCTCTTCGGCCGCGGTCTCGACATGGCGACGCTCCCGCTGGGCGGCCTGATGCTGCTCGGCCAGGCGGCTGGACTCAATGCGTACCGCTGCGAGCGCCTCCTGCGACTCCTGCTGCGCCGCGCGGGCCGCGTCGGCTTCGGTCTCACGCTGATCGATCTCAGACTCTGCTCGCTCCAGGTCGCCGGCCAGCGTCTGCATTGCTCGGACAAAGGCGTCCTGTTGCGAGGTCAAGTCGCCCCGCTTGATCAGCAGATCGCGGCGTTCGTCTTCGATTTCGGTGCGTTGATGGTGCAGGCGATTCAGATCGTTCGCGATGCCCTGCAAACCGTACTCAAGATCGACGACTTGATTACTGGCCTGTTGCAGCGCGTCGGCGGCATCACGCCGTCGGCGATCAGCAGCGGTGCTGGCGTGTTTGAGCCCTTCCAGATCACGCTCCAGTCCAGCAACGCGCGTGTCGTACTCGCAGACCGTTGACTCTAGGTCTTCCATCTCCATTCGACGTGAGATCCATCCGGCCGCAGCAGGGCGGCCGATTCGGATGCGTCCGTCCGGCTCGATGACTTCGCCGGTGCGGGCCACCAATCGCCAGTTCCGCATCGAGCCACGGGCCAGCAGCAGGGCTTGTTCGAAGGTGCGCACGACGGCCGTTCGCCCAAGTAGTCGCTCGGCAATGCATTTGGCTTCCTGGCGGGTGGTAATGAGGTCCATCGCGTGCCGGACATCGTCCAGGCCCGGCGGCAGCGGGGTGCGCCAATCTGTGTCGTCGTCTCGCTGGCCGACGGCGACCACCAGTCCGAGTTCCTGAGATTGGCACCACGCTGCCAGTTGACAGGCCGAAGCCTGGTCGGCGGTCATGATGACTTCGACGTCGCGGCCGAGCACGGTTTCGATCAACGAGGCCCACTCGCGGTCCGTGTGGATGGCGTCGCCCAGCACGCCGAGGACGTGCTCAGGATGCTCGTCGAGCGCTCGTTTGACATCATCGCCGAGTCCTTCGTGTGCATGCTGCATCTCGTCGAGCAGATGGAGCCTGGAGCCTGCCGCAGCGCGGTCATGCCGCACATCTGCCAGAGCGTCTGCAATGACCTCGTGCCGCTGGCCCAGATCAACGGCGTCGTCATCGTGCCGGCGGAGGTCGTGTTCGGCCGAGTCGATCTTGGAGCGGACGGTCTCGAGCGATGCGGTGTGCGACTGCTGTCGGGCCGTGGCCTTCTCGATGTCTGCAGCAACGGCGGCAACCCGAGGTTCGCTCCGCTCAATCTGCTCGTCGGCGGCCCGGAGCCGCTCGTCGGTGGCGCTGCGATTGGACTGGGCGGTCGCGTGCTGTTCGGCGACGGTGTCTCTGGCCACTCTCGCTTCTCGCAGACTGTTGGCGGTCGATTCGACGTTGCGGCCAGCCTCGGAGACGCCCTCGGTGAGCGAGCCGATAGTGGCTTCCGCAGCGGCAAGTTGGATACCGACACCCTCGGCTTCGTCGGCATACCGTTGCACCTCGTCGGCGAGTTCGGCGATGCGTGTTTCGATGGTCCGCAGTTCCTCGCGGTCTGACTCGATCTGGTCACTGGCCTCGCCGCGTTGCCGCGTGGTGAAGTCGATCTGCTGCTGGGCGCGGTCCGCCGCAGAAGTCTGCTCGGCACAGTGCTTGGACAACTCGTGCCGTTGCTGTTCGGCTTCGTGCCGCTGAATGTCGGACTCTTGCTGGGCCGCCTCCAATTCGAGCACGCTGGCTTCCAGCGCCGTGCGTTGGCTTGCCAGATCGGAGAGCCTGCTGGTCAGTCCGATCAGCCGATCTTGCAACTCATCAAACTGATCGAAAACGAGTTCGCGCCGAAGGCTGCGGTAGCGAGTGTCGAGTTCCTTGAACGTGCGGGCCTTCTTGGCTTGTCCTCGGACCATTCGAAGGCGGCGTTCGGTGCCTTCCAATTGCTCGCGGATGCGAACGAGGTTGACTTCGGTGCGTTCGAGCTTTCGCTGCGATTCGACGCGGCGGAGTTTGAACTTGGCCACACCGGCCGCTTCTTCCAGAATGGTGCGCCGCTCAATCGGGCTCGCTTGCAGCATGGACGCGACGCGTCCTTGTTCAATGATGCAGTAGGCGGCGTTTCCGATGCCGGTATCGAGAAAGAGATCCTTGACATCTTTGAGCCGCACCTTCCGCTCGTTGATCAGGTATTCGCTACGGCCATCGCGGTACAGTCGCCGGCCGACCTGGACCTGATCGGTGTTCATGGCCAGACCGCGGCGTCCCCGCTCAGTGGTTGCCTTGGAATCGATGATCGGGTTGTCAAAGGTCAGGGTGACCGACGCCATGCCTAGCGGCTTGCGGCCGGCGGAGCCGGCGAAGATGACGTCGAGCATGGCCCCACCGCGGAGGCTCTTGGCCGATCGTTCGCCCAGAACCCACTTGACGGCATCGACGACGTTGGACTTCCCGCACCCGTTGGGCCCGACGATGCCAACCTTGGGCTCATCAAAGCGGAACGCCACGGTGTCGGCGAAGGACTTGAAACCAGAGACGGTGACGTTGCTCAGACGCATCGCGTGAATGGACCTCCATGTCCATTGGCCGTCCGTCCTGGACGGCGTGTTGAGGGTGATCTGCTGGCGAGCACCCGTCGCCAGCAGGCCCCACTATATGTCGTCTCGATGGCGAATAGAACGCCAAGAAGTGGGTTAATTGGCGATGATCGCGGGCATTGGATCACTCTGGCCGCGGCTGGTAGTCCACCATGGTCGCGGAACGCCGAAGTTCGGCCATGACGCGGTCCTGCTGGGCCTTGAAGTCGGCCGCGACGTACTCGCGTCGCCAGAGGGCATGCAGGACACCCACCACCTCGCTGTAGGTGAGATCCAGGCCCGGCGAGGGGTCTTCAATGGTCGGATCGTGGGCCAGCAGCAGGACGAGCTCGTACAGGGCGGGCTTGACCCGATTGATTTCGGCTTGGCCTAGCGGCGTGCCGCGGTAGAAGACCTCGATGCGGTCTTCGTCCTCGGCCTCTCGCATGATGAGGCTGTTCTCCCACAGGCCCATCGTCAGTGGTCGCAGAATCTCGACCACGTCACCGAACAGCACAATCCTCGGTCGCTGCATCTGGGTGACGTACACCGCGGGATAGGCCGAGGGCACTTCGTGCAACTCAAACTTGGATGGGATTGCAATTCGCCGCACCACCGGTGAGCCGAGCTGCTCAAGCGCCTCATAGGCTCTCAGCCGGACCTCGATGTCTTCGTCGCTGAGCAGATTTCGGAGTACCTCCTCGGTACGAGGATCTGTGGGCAACTTGGCCAGCAGGGTGGTCGCTTCGAGTCGCTCCGGCAGGGTCCCATCGCTGGCCATCTGCCGCAGCGACTCCGCAGCGATCGGATCTGCCAACTCAGCGCCCGCTCGGAGGGCGGCCAGCCGCGGCAGGGCCTCTGGATAGTCGTACATCTTTCGCACCATGGGCAGGGCCTGCGGACCGAGGGCGACCCATCGCCAATAGGCGTGGGGCGCATCGGAGGGGTCCCGCTGCAAGGCTCGCCGGGTTGTGTTGGCAATGCGGTCGGCATCGACCTGCCGCAGGCTGGCGTGCTGGACGATGTGTACGAACGAATCAGGAGCATCTCGCATGGACGGCGGAACGGTCAGTTCCAGGACCGCGTCGCTGATACCTCTGGCGGTCGGGCTCGCTTGACCACGCTCCAGCGGAAAGCGGCGATTGATGGCGTCCTGGATGGTCCGTACCCGGGTGTGGCTCGGATTGATCAGTCGGAGCTTCAGCGGCATGTCCTCGAGGATCTGGCCGCCATTGAGAATGCGGCCGTTGAGCGTGTTGATGTCGCCAGCGGCGACGTCAGCGCTTTCGATGAATGGATTGAGAAAGATTGGCCCGGCGGCCTGCCCGAGCCGCTTGGCCTGACGACTGCCCGTCAGCAGCGGTCCCGGACTGAGATCGGTGGTGTAGAGGCGGCCCCCTTCGAGGCTGGTTGTTCCAGTCCTCGGGTCGGCGTAGACCCGAACATCGAAGGTGGTGCCGGGCATGATCTCGGGAAGTCTTCCGTTGGCACTTGGCGGTGTTCGGGTACGACCGACGGCGCCCGGCGGCACAATGCCTTCGACAATGACAATGGCGGTCGTGGGCGAGTCAAGCATGGCCTCAGGTGTGAGGTCGCCGAAGCCAATTCGTTCGCTTCCAATGCCTTGTCGGGCCATGATTTGCATCATGTGGGCGCGGACATCGGGCGGCACGTCACGGGAGCCGGTGCTGTCAAGGCCGACCACCAATCCGTATCCACGAATCTTGACTGGCCGGTGCGTGGGACTGCTGCTGTCATCCCAGCCGAGCATGACCGTCTCGGCCCCGACCGTGCCGCGGAGGATGCCGCTGACCTGCACGCCCTCGAGTTCCTTGATGGACGAGGAGGCCTTCGGCCGAGGGCGGGCCCGCTCGACCTGACTACAGCCAGCCAGCACGACACCGCCGAGCACGAGGACCATCACGTTGGCTGATTGGGCGCACCACATGGGGAATGTGGGAGTCTACCCGGTCCCCGAGATCCTGATCCTGCGTTGCGGGTGGCCGCTCAGGCGGCCTGCGGGCGGATGCGGGCCTCATAGTCCTGCTGCCACCGAACCGCTTCCAGCCGCTGCGGGAATCGAGCCAGGATGACCGGAACAGGGGTTCGCGTGCACACAGCCCAAGTGTTGCCGATTTGAAGAAGCATCGTGGCCTTGTCACTGCTGAGGGCGGGGCTGTCTTGGGAATGCATGTGGGAACTCCTGCAGTATCGATCCGTGGGGGAAGCGTCGGCCGCATTGACCGGCGGGAAGAGGCAGATCCTCTAGGCTCACCTATTGGGCAAAGAGCTGTTCTGTGTGAGGCCTTTCGGCAAATCGGCGGCGGATGCCAGCTTTGCTGGCCGCAACAGCTGCATTTCAGGCGGTTATCGGGTCTGCGGCATGTTGGGGGAGACCACTCAGCTGCCGGAGTCGCGGCCCGAGAGCCGCGCCGCAACCTCAGCGAGCCACCGGTCATCCGGCATGGCCCACGGCCGGAACTTCTCGATCGTGCCCACGTCGTCGATGTGCAGCAGAGCCCGATTGGTCCCAAGGTCCGCAGCCGCGGTCGTGTCGATCAACTGGCCCGAGTCGTTGGCGCTCATTTGGAAGAGCACTTTGAGATCGCACTCCCGCTGGTTCGCCCGGCTCAGGCAGCGATTGAGGTTGTTCAGCCCGTCAAACCACAGCACCGAGTGCATGCCAACGATGGGGCCCTCCCGGAGAATCTCGGCGAATTGCGCGTCGGGCTTGGAGGTGGCTTCCTCGGCGGAGTACGAGAAGTCGTCTTCGGCTGCTCGCATTGCATTGAGGCGATGCGGATGGAGGCCGAGGATGAGGATCGTCGCGTGGCCGGCGTGTTCGTCGGCGCGGGACGCCAGAATGTCGCTCAGCCGCTGCATCTCGATCTCAATATTCTTGCTCGTGACTCGCGTGATCTGGTGTGGAAGGGCTGCGCCAAACTGGGTCAGTCGGCCAGCGAACAGTGCATCGGTCGGCGTCCCATCGAAGACCCAGACCATGAGCCCGGGCCGATCGGGCGCTGTCGTCGGCGGCAGCATCGCTGCGGCCTGCAGGAGGCAACCGGTGAGCAGGGCATTGCCCGATTCCGGGTGTTGGCCCACCAGCAGCGTGTTGCATCCGGTCCGAGCACGCAGCGACAACGTGGTCTGCGACTTGATGGCGATTGGGTCGCCCAGCGCGAGGTCCAACGGGCTCGGCGCGGGCCAGGCTGTGGCGGCCAGCAGGTCCTCGACACCGCCATCGGTGTGGAGCAGCGAGGGGATATTGCCTTTGAAGACGAACTGGTCGCGTGTGGCATTGGGGAAGCGGGCCGTGTCTAGCGCAGTGACCGCGTCAAGCGCGGCGTCCCGCTCGGTGTCATCGAGCCATACCACTTGGAAGGGCGAGTTGCCTTCGATCTTCCCGCCCGCGTCGTTGTAGATGGCTTCGCCCGGTCGCCGCAGCAAGCGAGCGGCCGGGTTCTCGTCGCTGAGGATGAGATATGAGTCGGCCTCGGCGCACTGGAGGGCAATACGAACGCCCATCTGCCCGAGCGAGCTCCTCGCCAGCGAGAAGGCGCCGTCGAGTGTCTGAGAGCCCATCAGGACGTGGACGCCGAAGGCTCGGCCTTGTCTGACCAGCCGGTCCAGCAGCAAGCCCGACTCCTGGGCGAGCGCGTCGTCATCAACGAAGAACTCTTGGAATTCATCCACGATCAGCAGGACGCGAGGCATCGGCACGTCGCTGTGCGATCGCCACCCGGCGACATCCTGGACCCCGGCATCCCGGAAGAGGTCGCCGCGCCGGCGGAGTTCTTCGTCGAGCCGTCGCAGGACGCTCAGGCCGAATTCGCGGTCGCTCTCGATGGCCACCACGCGGGCGTGGGGTAATGCATGTATGGCATAGGTTTGAAACTCCACGCCCTTCTTGAAGTCGATGAGATGGAATTCCAGTTCTTCGGGCGAATACCACAGGGCCATATTGGTAATGAGCACATGCAGCAGCGTCGACTTGCCCGAGCCGGTGCGTCCCGCCACCAGCGCGTGCTGGGTCGTTCCACGTCCAAGTCTGATTTCCTGGAATCGGTTGGCGCCGCTTTGCCCCAGCGTGACGCGGAGCTCATCGGTGGATGATCGCGTCCAGCGTTCTTCTGCAGTCGGGGCAATGAGTGCAAACGGCACTTCGACCCGGTGGGCGCCGGAGGCCACTTCGCCGACTCGCTGCACGATGGCGGTCAGGGTGGTGTCGGCTGGCGGCTGGTCAGGAATGAATTCAAAGTCGCCGAGGGCTGGTTCGGTGATCTGCCATTGATCGCTGTCTCTGGTCAGGCGGACGCGAGCAGCGCCCCAATCCAGATCCTGTAACGGAGGAGGCATTTTCTTGGAGGAGTCGGCCAGGAGGCACGCGAAAACACCACACCGTGGACCGCTGGTGAGAACGCTCGCGAGGCGCTTGGCGGCATTCTCGGTGATGCCTTCTGGGAAGTCTGCGAGCACCAGCAAGTGGTACGGCTCGGCGATTTCACCGGCGGCCCTGTTGTAGGCTTCGAGTGACTCGTACTCGTTGCGAAGATAGGCTTGGATGACTGTTTCCATGTGCTCGGTGATGTCATCTAGCTTGCGTTCGATGTGCCTTGGCTCGGTCCAGACACGATCGAGAATCGACGTATCGTCGCTGTCGGCCATGTGCATGAAGCCCGCAAAACTCTGGCCGAGACCGATCGGATCGTAGAGCGTAAGCCGTACCTGACTTGGCGGAATCGTTGTCAATACGCGAGCAACGAGCGCCTGCATGATGGCAAGGCCTTCACCACGTGACTGCTCGTTTGCTTCAATGAGCAGCGATCCGCGACCTTGAAAGTCGACGGACGCGGGGAACTCGAGTTGCTCAGGTCCAGTCCAGACCAACCTCGGGTCCACTGGCAGTCCGGAGGGCAGGCTGGTGACATTGCAACGAACACGTCCAATTCCGATGTCGCCCACAAACGTAGTGGGTAGCTGCTGAGACTTCCAGTCGGTGTCCCATGAGGGCCAGTTGGGGGCCAGCCGCGATTGCAGCGTAGAGATGCGTTTCAGGTCGTCTTGGATGTGTGCCTGCGTTTCATCCCACTGGCTGATCGCATCGGACCATGCTGCCTCGTGGCGGCTGGTCGCCGTCTTGATCGTGGCTTTCGTCGTCTCGTCGAGCGCCATATGTTCGGCCTCAGCCTGGGTGCTCGAGTCGGCATTGGCTGCATCTTTGGCCGATGTGGCGTCCTCCTCGGCGGAAGCACGCTTTGACTTGGCGGTGTCGATTGCGTTCTGGAGCGTGGACTCCAACTTCTCAAGTCTTCGCAGCGCTCTTGGCGCAGCGAGTTCAATCCGCTGGGCCAACTCTTCTCTGGTCATTTGGTGTTTGTGATCTCTTGCGTATCGTGATGTTGACTCGATGCTCTGGTGATGAGAAGTGGCATCGTGGTACCGCTGGGCGGCCAGTGTCAGGGCCTCGACCGCAAGGTCTTCACCAGCCAGAATCAACTGGCGGCGGCTGCGTCGGACCCGGAGCCGCATCGCAATGAGGACAAGCACTCCGACGAGAACCCCACCGGCGATGCCCGGCACCGGGCGTTCGGTCAAGAAGCCAATGCCAACCCCAGCACCCAATGGGACGATCAGCCCTGCCGCCTGAGACACACAGTGCCACAGGCGTTGTCGTCCGCTTGCACGAACCCTGCTGAGACATTTGTCCGCTTGATTCAGGCGCGCATTGACATCCTGGGCCGAAGCCTGCGTCTGCGAGTGACTGTCTTCGGACTCGGTTGGTGGCTCCTGGACTGGCATGCCGAGCGTCTTGCGCCAACCGGCGGACTTCTCGAACACATCGGTGCATCGCCAACGGGCTTCTTCCAGTTGCTTGGTGATGCGTTCGAGGCGCTGCTCTGCGTCGTCGATATGGGTTTCATACTCCGACTCAGTATCCCATCGGGCGTCCTTTGCCGCCTTGGCCGCCTTTGTGCGAATGGTCTCGCGTTCATCGAGAATGAGCGCACGCTGCTCATCAGCCTGCTCGGTGAAGAGGTCGAACTGGGCTTGCCACTTGGTCAAGGCTTGCTTCATGGCCGCTTCGTACTGCTGCTCAGTGGCGGCCACACGCTGCGCGAGTTGCTGGTCAATTGCCGCAGCTTCGCGGTCGCGATATGCTTTGGCGTCCTCAAGTGCTTCCGCCAATTCCCGATCCGACTGCTGGCATGCTCGAACAGTGCCGCCAATGAGCGAGACGGTCCGGATGAGCGTGTCTTGGACGAGTGTGATGAGGCGATCATCAGACATCATGAGAAGGTGAACCTTTGGGGTGGGGGCGGGGGGTACAGGGGGATAGTAGCCCGGATGCTGCACAGTTCTCGTGCCCGTCGTATCTGGACTCAGGCGTCAGGGTCTTCTCCGCACTCCCGGTGAACTCGGGCGAGGATTTCGTCCATGGCTTCTATTGCGTTCTCAGCGCTGCGAAGTGAGTGCTCAAGTGGTTGGAGCAATCGTTCGCCCAATCTTCGGTGCTGCGCATCGGTCCAGTTACGGCCGGCGATTTCCCACGACGTGCGGAGCCCCACTATTGCTTCTCTGAGTCTGGCCCGTTCCGAGATGAGGCTGGTGCGGGCCACTGTCATGATGGATCCTCTTCTGGTTGCTCGCGGTCCGCCAATTCCACGGTTCCAGTGCCCATGCGCCGATGATCGCTCGGCGTGCCATCGTCCTCAAGGATGGCGCTGGCGTCGGGCATCGGCGGCGCGACCTCAAGATAGCCATCAAGGTGGGCTGTCAAGTCCTTGAGCCATCGACTTGCTCGGGGAATGTCCAATTCCGCCGCATTGGCCAGTGGACTGATGCCGCCTCGGAACAGTGTGAGTTGTCGCTCCAATTCACGAGTCCAGTACTTGATCGCGCGTGTCTTCTTGTCCGCATGCTCCACCGCGGCGGTGGCGCGTCGAATGGATCGTTGTTGGTCGATGAAACTACGTGGATCCGCGTCAGGTTTGGCGATCATTGCCCGTTGGAGGTCGCTCTTGGCGGTGGCGATCGCTTGTTCTCTCTTGCGTTTCTGCCGTCTCCAGTACTCAGTCTGTGGTCCTTGGATCCACATCAAGACGCGAGCACATTGACTGAGGCACTCATCCAGCGTACGGCGAATGTCTTCGCTGGCTTGGATGCACTTGCCTCGCAGTTCAGAGATCGCCTCGATGGCACCGACGTTGGCTTGGTCACGCATGGGCTATCGTTGGTTGAGGTAGTCCTCAGCCCGTTGTGCTTTCTTCTTGAGGAATGGGACATGCTCGTGGACGACTTCGCGGAATCGGCCGAGCGATCGCATGGAATGCTCGAAGTCTTCCGAAAACTTGCGGTGTTCCTGGTCCTTCCAGGTCTGGCCGAGGCTGCGATGACGCGCCATGAGGGCGTTCATCTGCTCCTCCATGACATTGGTGAACCGTTGGAGATCGCTGGCGAACTTGCGGACCTCTGCTGGATCAATGATTGCTTTGGCCATCGTGATGCCTTCCTTTCGATCTGCGCACCAACTCTACAGACTACGGATCAGGTTCCGGGGCGGTTCCGGGGGCATTGCCGCCGAACAGTCGGTCCCAGTGGCCTTCAATGCCCCCTTCGACGGTGCCGCGAATGGCCACATGCCGCGCAGCGGTGATGCTGAGTGTTCCTGTGATGACAGCCTCTGGGGCGAGATCGAGCGTTTTTCCGAGGAAATGCACGGTGCCCGCATAGTGTCCATACAGGGTGGCGTTGCCTCCGAGGATGGCGATGTCCACCGTGGCGCCATGCAGCGTGATGTCACCGGCAAAGACGAGTGTCTGGGTGGTGAGCGGCATGTCCTGTTCAATGGTCTTGCCCTCGAGCGTGGACCAGCCATCGCCTTGAAACTGTGCTTGGTAGTCCGTGACTACGGCGTTGAGTCGTATGGTTGAGACGACGACGAGCACCATGCCAATCACGAGGATGGCGATCAAGGCGATGCAACCAATCGGCATCCGCTTTTTGGGTGGCTTGGTGTCAGATGTGGTCACAGTATTCACAGCGCGACGGCTCCTCGGCTCCGTCTCAGCCGCTGATTGGCAGCGTACAACACTAGGGCGACGGCGGCGGGGAGCAGCCATGGCCAGATTGCCGCGAGCGGCGGCAGCGGCGGGGCGGCGGTCATGGACCAGTCCACCACGGCGCTCGCGTCGCCCCGCCGCACAGTCGTTTGCACAGTCCAGTCGCCCTTGGCGGGCACGACGAATTTGGCGGCATACAGCAGCCTGTTGTCGGCCTGCGATCTGGTGGCGTGGAGTGAGAGCCGAAGTCCATTGGCGTCGCTGCGGAGGTCCAGCGTGACGGCGGCATCGAGGATGGCCTCGCCCGATTCGGCGTCTTGTACGAGTACGGCGATGTCGGCGAGCCCCTCGCGGATGGGGGTTGGGTCGGTCATCACCGTGATCCGCCAAGGCGCGGCCAATTCGCTGAGTCGCACGAGCCCGCTGTCGCCTCCTGCGGTGGCGGCGATCATCAGGATGAACAACAGGCACCTCATGGCAGAATCGTTCCGCGCATCTGCATCGGCTGCAGCACGATCCACACGCCGAGTATGAAGAGCAGGAATGCCGGGATGCTCAGTACTGCGGTCATCATCGCAGTGGCCCCCCGCGCGGTGGCATGGGCCAGCCGGTGGGCCGCGACGACTGCAAGGACCAAGCCAACATCGAGCAGCAGCAGTTCAAGTGGCAGCAGCCACGCCGGAACATTCAGACAGCAGGCGAGGATCCAGGCCGGCTGACCGAAGTCGCCGCCGATGTCCCGCGCCACTCGCTGCGTGACCGGAATGATGGTGCCCATGCTGGTAAAGAAGTGAAACAACATATGGACGACCCACATGGCAAACCCGATCGGCACGAGCGTGAAGGCCAGCCGGCACGCTGCTTCACGCAGCCCCGTCGTGGCGCCGCCGATGCGAGCCGCGCCCCAAGCGACCGCAGGAAGCAGCAGCAGCGGGGTCGCGACCGTGACGGCCAGCAGCACGATCGAGGCGGAGACCAGGGTGGTGGAGGCGCCGATGGCCGCAGCCATACGGTCTTCGAGTTCCAGCACAGGGCCGACCATGCCAAGGGCGTTGGCGAAGGCGCCGAAGGTCAGCAGCGTGGCGAGCGCAGCGATGTCGGCGCGGCCGCCGAGTCGACCCAGCGCTCCGCGCCATCCGCCGTAGACGACATCCTCAGTCAGCGGTCTGGTCAGGACGCCGACGTTGTCATGGGGGCAGGCGCGGACGCAGTCCATGCACCATGTGCAGTCGAGATTGCCGTGTTTGGTGGGCAAGTACAAGTCCAGTTCGCAGCCGCGGCCGCCAGGGCCGCCTTGAATGCAGTCGTGTGTGTCGCAGTCGGAACACACGGCCTGATCGATCGCGGCCACCTCCCGCGGCGAGGCCATGGACTCGATGAAGTGGAATTGCCCGATCGGGCAGACCCACCTGCAGAAGGCGGCGCCTCGAAAGAAAGAATCGACGACAAAGGCCGCCGCGAAGTACCCAAGCACGACCCATGCGGTCCACCACGGTGAGTCCCAGAGGCTGAAGACCTCATAGGCCCAGAGGTACACCAGCAGCAGGCCGGCGGCGATCCACTTTGACCGGAGTCCCTGAGGCCAGCGGCGTGTCGGGTTGAAGAGTCGCTTACCCAGTTCTCGTGGAAGCATGAATGGGCACGTCCAGCAGAAGGCGTTGCCGGCCACGAGCAGCGCGATGACGACGAATCCCCGCCAGTGTGTCCACGGCAGAATGCCAGCGAGGTTCATCGGGCTCATGCGAGGGCCAAGCAAGCCATCAAGCACGACGACGGCGGCCCCCGTGAGCATGATCCATTGCATGCAGCGTCGGAACGTCAGGGACTTCAGCGCCCCGCCGATGATCGGAGTGCGAAGCAGGTCGTGCCCGCGGCGGGCGCTTGAATCGGCGCGGGAAGTCGAGCCTCCAAGGAGGGGCAGTGAGAAATCTCTGGGTGGTTCACCCACGCCAACTGGCACGACAGCGAGGCGTGGTTGCAGCAGTCGTCTGATGATCAATGCGACCGGAAGCAGGAAGGCGGCCGAGCCGACCACCCACATGATCGCGCCTGCTGTTGCTTGATCAACCAGCGTGCTGGTGCCGAGAAGGTCCGGGCTTGCAGCGTAGGCGGCGTAGATAGGGGTGCCGATGAAGACGAAGATGGCCGAGAAGACCGTGTTCTGAAGATCGGCTACGAGCAGGTAGGGCAGCAACATCCACCGCGGCCAGATCGGCATGCTGGGCCAGGGTTGAATGACCGGCCACCAGAACAACAGGGCCGTGCACAGGAACACGGCGTGTTCGAATTCGTGCCAGAAGGAATTCCGCAGCGCCAGTTCATAGAGAACTGGAAGGTGCCAGACCCAGGTGGCGACGATGAAGGCGCTCAGGCCGACGAGCGGGTGTGTCACCATGTGGAAGCCGCGGCGGACGGCGGGCGAGGCGAGGAAGGGGCCGAACCAGTCTCGTCGGATGGTGCCGGGGAGGCCACGGAGCATCGGGATGCCTGGGTAGGCCAGCAGAATCAGCGGTGGCCCGATCATCATGAGCAGCACGTGCTGGGTCATGTGGACTTCGAGCAGGAGGCCGCCGAGCGCGTCGAGTGGTGAGGCGATGGCGATCCAGCAGATGCTGATGCCCGCGATGAATGACACGAGTCGCCACCCACTGAATCGAGCAGGCTGCGCCCGCCGCAGTCCGCGCCACCCTCGCCAGTAGATCACGATGGACACAATTGCCAGCGTCAGTGGCCACGGGTCGATGGTCCACGATGACAGAATAGCGCTGGTGAGATCGGACATACGTGATCAGCGTACGGGGTCAGGTACCGCCCTGGGGATGTGCCGCAGCGGGTTGGCGCTCGTCGCTCCTCTCCCGGGGGGTATCTGACCCCCTCTTTCTCACGAGTCCGGGAAGAACGGCGGACTTGGATCCTGCGTGGGACGCGGTTTCATCGAGTAGCCGGCGCCCGGCTCGTGTTCCCACTCGTTGGTGAGGGTGAGCAGGAACGCGGTCAACGCGGTGGTTTCTTCGGGCGAGAGGTTCCTGCCGAAGGCTGGCATGTTGCCGCCGCCTTGGATGACTTGACGGATGAGCTGGTCGCCGTTGAGTCGGCTCGCCACATCATCGAGGGCCGGGCCACGCTCTCCACCACGACCGTCGAGCATGTGGCAGTTGCGGCACTGTTTGTTCTGCACCACGATGGCGCCCTGGAGCTGCAGCGGGGTGCGGCCCTTGACGTACTCGGGCGGTGTCGGGATGCCGCTCCATGCATCCATGACAGGTGACCAGGGCGATTGATATCCCAGCAGAGTGAGGGTTGAGAGGCTCAGTAGCAGCGTCACAACGAACACCACCGAGATCGGCCGACGTCGCCAATGCTTTTCGCCGCCTCCCGAGAGGAAGGGCAGCAGAATGAGTGTGGCGCCAGCGAGTACCGGGAAGCCGAGAATAAGGAAGGTCTCCATGTAGGGCGGGAGAAGCGCCAGCACCGCGAAGATTGACTGGAAGTAGAAGTCCGGCCGCGGCGCGGTTTCGATGAAGGTCGGGTTTGGTTCGCCCGATGGGCCGCTTGGGCCGAACATCATCGCGCAGAACAACATCAGTCCGAGCGTCAGACCCGTTGCGATCATGTCGCGGCCGGCGGCATTGGGAAAGAAGGGCATGCCGCGTTTCTTCACCAGTTCGTGGTACTTCTCTTCGTAGGTGTTCTTGTCCACCAAGACACCGGGTGTCGGCGACTCGTTGATGCCCTTCTTGATTACCAGCAGCAAGTGGATGCCGATCAGGCCGAACAGCGAGGCGGGCAGCACGAAGACGTGCAGCGTGAAGAAGCGACTCAGCGCTTCGCCGCCGATGATGGCGCCGCCCAGCACGAAGTGCACCAACCCGGGTCCGATCCACGGCACGCGGCCAGCCATCGACATGCCGACCGACAGGCCCCAATACGAGTCCTGGTCCCAGCGAAGGACCTGTCCCGTAAATGCCATGCCCAGTGTGCAGACGAAGAGCAGCACTCCACAGATCCAAGTGAGTTCGCGTGGGTATTTGTATGCCCCGAACAAGAACACTTGAATCATGTGAATGGTCATGAACCCGACCATCAGATGCGATCCCCAGACGTGCATCGCGCGGAGGAACCAGCCCATTTCGGCTTGGAAGGTGATGTAGTTCAGCGATGCAAACGCCTCGTCCCCCGACGGCACGTACATCAGGGACAGGGAGATGCCCGTAACGATCTGGCACATGAACAGCACCAGCGTCATTGAGCCAAAGACGTACCACCATTTGGCGCTTCGAGGCACCGGGTGGGTGATACTCGGGCCCATTGTCTCAGCGAGGTGCAGACGCGATTCAAACCAGTTGAGAATTGGATTCTTCATGCGGATTGTTGCAGCGTCGGAAGGCGGCCGGCTTTGATCTGCAGCTGGCCATCCTTGATTCGTGTCTGGTATTTGTAGAGGCCGCGTGGGGGCGGTCCGGCAGCGTGTGAGCCATCGGCGTAGTACACGCCGCCGTGGCAGGGGCACATGAACAGTCTCGACTCGGGGAACCACCGCACCGGGCATCCCAGATGCGTGCAGTTGATGGCAAACACGACGAACTCACCGGAGTCCATGTGCCGGACATAGCAGGGAGTGTCGGCGAGGTAGCCGTCCCATGGGGTGCGGAATGGGTTGATGTACGTGGCGAGCCGTGTCTGGCCCTTGGGATATCTGGTGGGGTCACCCAGATCCGTCCACTTCTGCCAGCCGCCCGATTTCCAAGGACTGATGATGTACCCAACCACGGGTACTGCGATCAGCAGGCCAACGATCACATTGAGGGCGGCGCCGAGCCAGAACAGGAAGCCACGTCTCGAGGGCTCGGGCCCCGAGGGGTCGCCCATCATGGCCGGGTCTGGCGCTGTCTTGTATTCGAATTGCTCGCCCATATGAAGTGCGCTCGTCAGAAGCCAGGTGAAGTGTTGCCGCCCGTTGGATAGGGCTGGCCCGGGAATTCGACCCGGTGTGAAGTGATCCAGGCCATGAGGTCCTCGATCTGTGTCGTGCTCAGGGGTGCAAGGCCTTCACGCTGTGGAACCAGCGTGCCATTGAGGTTGCCTTGCCAGTCGGGCATGCCGACATCGGGGCGGCCGCAGACGATTGTGGCGCGAATCATCTGGTCGCTCGCCAATGCGAGGAATGAACTGTCGATCGGGCTGCCGGCCATGGCGCCCACTCCATTCTTGCCGTGGCACGGGGCGCACCACGTGTTGAAGGTTGTCAGGCCCTTGGCCGGATCGCCAGCGGTGTCCTTGAAGTTGATGATCGCCGGAGACTGCGCCGCGTACGGTGGCGGTGTTCCCATCCAGTTGGCTCGCATGCCAGAGATGATCTCTTGAATCTGCTCGTTGGTCAGTCGACCGCCGTTGCTCACGGAGTGAGCGGGCATGAGCGTACCGTCGATTCCATTCGAGACTGTCGCGATCAGCCAGTCGTCTGTGACAAGCGACTGATAGAGCGGGTCGTTCAGTGGTCTGGCAGGGCCCCAAATACCATCCGCTCCATGGCAGCCTTGGCAATTGCTGCCCCACAGATCGGCGAATCCGTGCATGGCCTCGGCATTGCCACGTTCGATCTGCGGCGCAGTCGGCTTCCCTGGCATCCAGTCGCAGCCGTTGGCGGCAAGCCCGAGTCCGATGAGGGCAAGCGTCGACCGCATCATTTCTTGCCCCCCATCTCGCGGACGCCCGGAGTATCCATGCCCAGACGCTCGAGGTAATGCCAATTCTGCATGGTCGGAATCTTCTCGGAGCGAAGGATCCACCAGCCTGCGACGAGTCCGAAGACAACCTGCGAGCCGACGAACCAGATCCATTCGATGTGTTGGTTCAGTGCGGGATTCACGATCGAGATCGAAGCCCATGTGAGTCCCGACCAGATGAGTGGAACAACAATCGCCGAGAACAGCAATTGGTATCGGGGGATCAATGGCAGCACGACGCCATACAGGACGCCGACAGCCAGTGACATCAATACCTGAATCACAACCCCCGCAATCAACCCTCCGGTGTGGAATGCGTACAACGCTTCCATGCTCATGTCGGCATAGCCGGTGAGCATGGTGCCGGCAAGCAGATTGACGGTGTACCACAGGCTCCCGTGGGCAATCAGGCCCCACAGCGATGCAAAGACCGCCATGCAGACGCCGGCGATCAGGCCGCCCTTGATGCCGGCAGAGTATGGGTGGATCTCCGCCGGAATGCGGGCCCGATGCTCGGTGTCCGACATCAGGTGGGCCACATTGGCGGTTCTCGGCACGATCAGATCGGGGCCCTTGCTGGCAATTGGAGAAAGGATCTCTCTTGATTCGGGGTTGCTCTGCAAGAACCACTTGACGATGCCGGTCATCATGATGACGACGCCAGCGGCGGCAATGACCCAATTCGTAACCAGCCCAGCGGCCATCAGCGTCAGGCCGAATGCGGCCACCATGGGGGACGCGGTTGGCTGTGGCAATTCAATGCCTTCGGAGGTATGTGGGTCAGTTGTGTTCATGTCGCTCATTTGACGGGCCAATTCCCGAAGATGTAGACCACAAAGAAGACGACGATCCAAATGCCGTCGACGAAGTGCCAGTACCAACTCACCAGATCAACCTTTTCGACTGTGCGGGGGTGGAGCCTGCCAATGATGGCGAGGATCAGGATCATGGTGAGCACCAGCAGCCCCATCGTGACGTGGAATGCATGGAAGCCGACCAGCGTGTAGAAGCAACTGCCGAACAGGTTGGTGCCCATCCAGACGCCGTCAACGACGATGAGTCCATACCACTCCATGCCGGTTCCAACGAGGAACTCGGCGCCGCACACGACGGTGAGCGCCCACCAGAAGATGAATGCCCCCATTCGGCCCTTTCGCATCGCCTTGACCGCCAACACGATCCAGACGCTGCTGATCAGCAGAAAGACACTGTTGAAGAGCACCTTGAAGGGAGCGATCGAGACTTCAAGCACGTCTTGGGCATACGGGGGGTTGATGTCCCGCCCGATATAGAACAGATAGGCGGAGATCAGCGTGCCGAAGAAGGCGATCTCGGAGGTGATCATGAGCAGGATGCCAATCTTGCCGTTCATGATCCCGTCCTGCGGCAAGGCCGGAGGCGGCGTCAGCGCGCCCGCATTGGTCGGAGCAGTCGTCATCGTGATGTGCTCCGAGTCATTCGTACTTCCAATCGGGGTCTTCGGGATGTTTCAGATCCCACAGGGGCCTGCGGCTGTGGACAACCGGCTCTTCGGCAAAGTTGTAGTCAGGGGGTGGTGAGGTTGTGGACCACTCCAGCGTCCAGGCATCCCATGGGTCGTCGCCAGCGCGTCGTCCCTTGAAACAGGAGTGCAGCAGGTTCATGGCAAACAGCGAGAACGCGACCAGTTGGAAGGCGACGCCAATCGATGAGAGCAGGTTCCACAATTCCCAACCTCGGTCTTCGTGGTAGGTGTAGATGCGGCGTGGCATCCCGAGCATGCCGGAGACGTGCATCGGACCGAACGTGAGGTTGAAGCCGATGATGAGTATCCAGAACTGCCATTTGCCAAGCGTCTCGTTCATCATGCGGCCGGTGACTTTGGGGAACCAGAAGTAGATCGCGGCCATGATGGCAAACAGCAGGCCACCGAACAGCACGTAGTGGAAGTGGCCGACGACAAAGTACGAGTCGCTGACGGCCCAATCGAATGGCACGGTGGCCAGCCAGATGCCAGAAAGACCTGCAAGCAGGAACTGGCACAAGAATCCGGTGCTGAAGAGCATCGGTGTGTCGAAGCGGATCTTTCCACCGATCATGGTGGCCACCCAATTGAACATCTTGATGCCGGTCGGGACGCCGACCAGCATGGTTGAGCCCATGAAAATGGCGTTGATCATCGGGCTCATGCCAACGGCAAACATATGGTGCGCCCAGACCCCCACGCTGATAAACCCGATGGCGACGCTCGCCGCCACCATGAGCGGGTAGCCGAAGATCACCTTGCGGCTGAAGACCGGGATGATCTCGCTGACGAAGGCAAACGCCGGAAGGATCAAGATGTACACCTCCGGGTGCCCGAAGAACCAGAACAGATTCTGCCAGAGTATGGCGGACCCGCCCGCCTGCGTGTCAAAGAAGTGGGCGCCGAGCAATCGGTCGAAGATCAACATGATCTGCGCTGCGGCCAGTGGCGGCAGGGCCACGACCACGAGCAGGCAATCGACCAGCATCATCCACACCAGAAGCGGCATCTTCATCAGCGTCATGCCGCGGCAGCGCATACCCAGAATGGTGGCGATGAGGTTGATGGCCGTCAGTGTGCTGCCGATGCTCGCGACAAAAATGCCCAGGATCCAGTAGTCGGTGCTGTGCCCCCGCGAGAAGGTTCGTTCGGTCAGCGGCGCATAGGCGAACCACCCGACATCGGGGGCTGACCCCATGCCGTATAAGCCTTGGCCGCCGAAGTACGAGAAGTACAGCAGGATGGATCCAAAGAGGAAGAGCCAGAAGCCGAAGGCGTTCAGGCGAGGGAAGGCGAGGTCCCGCGCTCCGATCATGAGCGGAATGAGGAAGTTCGCCGTACCGAACAGAATTGGCATGCCCACGAAGAAGACCATCGTCGTGCCGTGCATGGTGAAGAGTCGGTTGAATTCGTCTGGTGTGAGCACGGTTTGCCCGGGCCAGGCAAGTTGCCACCGCATCATCGTCGCTTCGAGGCCGGCGATGATGAGGTAGACGATGCCGCAGGTGACGTACATGACGCCGAGGCGTTTGTGGTCGGTGGTGGCCACCCACTGGTGCAACTTGGACAGGAATGGCACCGGGCCGGTGAGCGCGGGCGGGCCTGCAGGTTGTTGCAGCGTGCTCACTTGAGGGTCTCCAGATAGGCGCATACGAGATCGACTTCGTCGCGTGTGAGTTTCATGGACGGCATGTCGCATCCGGGTTTGATGTTCTGCGGATCCCAGACCCATTCCCGAAGCATGTCAGGAGTATTACGGACCACGCCCGAGCCGATGGTGGTCCGGCTCATGATGTGGGTCAGGTCCGGGGCAAACGTCCCGTTAGCGACGGTGCCCCGCACGGTGTGGCAGTTGATGCACGCTGTACTGAGGAAGATGTCGTGCCCAGCCTTTACGGCGTCGCTTTCGACCGCGTCCCGTTGCTGATTGGCGACCCAGGCTTCAAAGTCTGCTCGTGGCTCGACGATGACTGTGATGAGCATGTTGGCGTGCTGATTTCCGCAGTACTCGGCGCACTGGCCGACGAATGTCCCGGTCCGATTGGATTGCAGCCAGAGGTAATTCGTGTGATTGGGGATGACGTCCATCTTTCCGCCGAGCTGTGGGACCCAGAAGGAGTGGTTCACATCGGCCGAGTGGAGCGTCAGGAAGAGATCGGCTGGCTTGCCATCGTCAATGGGAACGTGCAGCTCGCCCGCCGTTACGACACCGAGATCGCCATAGTCGAATTCCCACCACCACCGATGGCCGGTCACCGTGACCTCAAGCGCCCCATCCGGCGGCGTGCTTCGTTGGAGGTCGAAGATGCCGCGCGCCGAGACCATGAACAGCAGGAACACAATCAGCAGCGGAATGACCGTCCACGCCAGTTCGATGGGGTTCGATCCGTACACTTGAGCGGGTTCACGGTCGTTTCCCTTGGTCTGACGGCATCTGATGGCGGCGTAGGCGATCAGGGCAAACATCACGATGGCGATGGCGCCACAGATCACGACGAGCAGCCACGTGATACTCAGAATCGTTTCGGCCGGAGCGCCCGCCGGATTGAACATCGAGGGCTGCATGGCGCCGGTGGGTTCGCAGACCGGAGCGGCGGTGGCCAGAACACCCGCAGACCAGTTGACGCACCCAAACTGGACCATCGATTCCTGCTCCCTTCGCCCAAGCGGCGACTCACGCTCCGTCGCATGGGAGCCTAACACGCTCGTGGCAAGCTGTGCAAGTGTGGGGTCACGCTGGGCCAATTGGTTCCTTATGCAGAATTGTGATGGCGGTGTTCCGAGTCTGCCACGGGCCGAAATGGAGCAGCGCGCCGGAGTGTTGCGAATTCCGGCACGCTGCGTCAGCCTATAGGTGTGCGAATCAGCAGGGCCCGAATGTGCCAAGTAGCACGAAGAGGTCGGCCACATCGACGCGGGCGTCATTGTTGATGTCGTGGACGCCGGCATTCCCCCAGTTGGCGAGCAGCCCGAGCAGGTCCTGTACATTCACATCGCGGTTGGCGTCGAAGTCGCCATCGCATGACGCCTGCGTGACGGCGGTGCGGTACCGGGCGGTGTCCATACGCATGAGCGAAAGCACGTCCGCGTTGTTGGCGGAGTTGGTGCCGCTGGGGGCGCCGTCCCAATCGACGTCTGGGTTGGAGAATCGAGGGGCCCGCGTGTAGGTGTTGAAGTTGTCGTTGTAGGCCATGACGCTGCGCCATACGCCGAAGTCGCCGGTGAAACGGTGTCCGAATGGGGCGGGGAAGCGGGCGGTTCCCTGACAACTTCCGGCATCTCCCTGATTGTGGCAACAGCCGAGGTTATGCCCGATTTCATGGGCCAGGGTATGCGAGTTGTCGGCGCACGAGTCAGCGACCACGCAGAATGCCAAGGTGGCATTGAAGGTACGCTGGGCGTCGGCTTGGTTGCCGCTGGCATTCTGATTCTGGAGACGCCAACCGATACCGCAGGCGTTGGAGGCTTCGCCGACAACTAAGGCCACCAGGTCGGCGCCGAGGGCATCACGGCGAGCGTGGATGCCGTCCATCTGGCCGTCATCGGGCTCTGTTACGGCGTGCAGGTGCGTGCTGAACCCGACTCCCTGCTCGTTGTAGTTCACATGCTCGGTGCCAACCAGCCGCAGGCGGGTTGGAACCAGACTGCCGGCGAGGATGTCGTTGGTGCCATTGACCCAGAACCGAATGGACGCTTCCATGTCGGTGGTCGAGCCGGCATTGTCTCTAGCCAAACTGGTGTAGGCGACCAGAATGTCGAGGACCTCGCCGTTGTCACTGCTGCCGCCCGTGTCGCCGTCCATGACGGGCATGTCCACCGCCTGATGGTCATGACCTTCGTGCTCGTTGGCCTGACCACCATCGTCGGCGGCGAAGATTTCGTTGCAGCCTTCGGAGGCGGCCAGCGGCATCGGGGTCCATACGGCCCGGCCGGTCTTGATGCTGCCGCGGATGATCCAGTCGCCTTGGGTGCGGGACTTCAACACGCCATGAAAGCGTCCGTCATGCTGCTGAAGGGAGAGTTCGCCGTCCATGCCATCCAGAACGCCGCTGCGTTCGAATCCGCCGACCTTTAGGTCCAGCGCGATGGGCTTGGCCAGCTGCATCGATCGGGCCCGGCGGCCTGGAATGGTGATGGATTGAATGCCTTGCCAGCCGTCAATGCCGTGGATCGGGGCGTGGAGGGTCGTTGGAGCGGCGGTCAGTGCCAGAATGGTCGTTGTTAGAATCATTGGGCCATACTCCCTTGCAAGTTGTGCGGCCGCCCCAAGTAGGCCCGGTGACCCCATTCGTGTATCCCAATTCGCATTTTCGTTTGGTTCAATGAAATCATGACCGACAACGCCCCTGTGAGGGGCGTTTCCGGGGGCCGTCTGGTCTTGGGGACCGTTCGGAGCGGTTCAGCTGGCCTTAATGGCCTCGTGTATCGGCCGGCGACCGACCGAGTAGTAGGCAAACCCCAACTCATGCATGGGCTCGTCATGCCACACATTGCGGCCGTCAAAGAGGACCTGATCTGAGAGTTTGGCCTTCATCTGCTCGAAGTCTGGCGTGCGGAACTCATCCCACTCGGTACAGAGCACAAGCGCATCGCAGCCGGAGAGGCAGTCGTACATGTCGTCGATGTACTCGATGTCCAGCCCGTACTGCGGGAAGGTCTTGCGGGCGATCGGGTCGAAGGCCTGCACACTGGCGCCGCGGGCGAGCAGGGCCTCGATGATGGTCTGCGCTGGCGCTTCGCGTACATCGTCGGTGCGGGGTTTGAAGGCGAGCCCCCAAACGGCAAAGGTCTTCCCGCTGAGATCCTCGCCAAAGTGCGACAGGATCCGGGCGAGGAACCAGTGCCGCTGCTGTTGATTGACTTCGTGGACGGCCTCATTGAGAAGGCAGGGGATGCCTGAGTCCTGCCCCATTTCGATGACCGCCAGCGTGTCCTTGGGGAAGCACGAGCCGCCGTATCCAAGCCCGGGAAAGAGAAACTTGTCACCGATCCGTGTGTCGGCGCACATGCCCTCGCGGACCCGGGCAATATCGGCTCCGTAGTGCTCGGCCAGCCGGGCGATTTCGTTGATGAAGGAGATCTTGCAGGCAAGCATGGCGTTGCTCGCGTACTTGACCATCTCCGACGACTCGATGTCCATGAACATGAGTGGATTCGAGTTGCTGACGTAGGGCTCGTACAACTTAGTGAGCAACTCGCGACCGCGCTGGTGTTCCACGCCGCACACCACGCGATCCGGATGCTGGAAGTCCTGAATGGCGTCGCCTTCCTTGAGGAACTCCGGGTTGTCCGCGACCGAGAATGGTTTGCTCGTGACTTCGGCAATGGCGGCGCGGACCTTTGCCGTCGTGCCCACCGGCACGGTGGACTTCACGACGATGACGGGATGCTCGACCGTACAGACGCCGGACTCGATTGCCTCACCGATATCACGAGCGACGGCCATGACGGCCGATAGGTCGCTGCGGCCGTCGTCGCCGGTGGGTGTGCCTACGCAGATGAAGATCAGTTCGCCATCGGTGTAGCCCTCGGCCTTGTCGCCGGTGAAGTGCAGCCGGCCAGCCTTGATATTGAGGGTCATCAATTCCGAGAGCCCCGGCTCGAAGATCGGGCACTCGCCTCGCAGCATCATGGCGACCCGGTCCAAATTGATATCCAGACAGGTAATCTGATTGCCGGTATTGGCGAAGCAGGTGCCTGTGACAAGGCCGACGTATCCGCTGCCGACGATGGTGAGATGCATGGGGAGATCCTCTCAATCTGGGGAATCTGAGCAGTTTAGCGGAGGTGGTCAGGGACCGCTCCGGGACCAACTATCAGCGGCAACTCTTTGGTGAGATGTCCCCGGGGCGGTCTCTGGCCCCCTTTGCAATCTGCCGCTCGAGGTCAAGAATCTCGCGCTTCAGTCGAAGGTTCGGCGATGCGTCTCGAACCGTCCCGGCATACCCGCCCATGCCAGAGACCGCGACGACGCGGTGGCACGGCGTGAGCAGCGATATGGGATTGTTGCGCATGGCACTCCCCGCGGCTCGGGCGGCCTTGGCGTTGCCTGCCTCGGTGGCCAGTTCGGTGTAGGTACTCGTGTGTCCGATCGGAATGGCGCGGCAGGCGATCCAGCAGGCGCGCCGAAATGGGCTTGCGCGGGGTACCGGGATGGGCGGCGGTCCAGCCCGCTCACGCAGGCAGGCCTGCACCCATGCCGAGACCTCCGGGAGCAGACGACGATCCTCAATGCCGCGCGGGCGATCCGAGTGCAGCGCTTCGAATTCGGCTGTGACCCAGTCGTCGGTATCGACCGCCAGGGTGATGGCCCCCACGGGCGTCTCGAGGGCTCGCCAGTACGCACTCATGTCAGTGTGGAAGCGGGAAGGCCGCGCACATGCTCTTGACCTCGCCGCGGACGGCGGTGGTCACGGCGTCATCGCCCTGCGACGCGATGACCCGATCGAGCATGGCGGCAATCTCCCGCATGTGTGACTGGCCCAAGCCGCGGGTCGTCAACGCGGCGGTTCCGAGTCGAAGCCCGCTGGTCACCATCGGCGGTCGTGGGTCGTTAGGGATTCCGTTCTTGTTGGTGACGATTCCGGCCTGCTCCAGCCATGCCTCTGCGTCGGCGCCGGTGAGTTCGGCGCTGCGAGGCTGGAGATCCACCAGCAGCAGATGGTTGTCGGTGCCCCCCGTGCAAAGCCTATATCCGTGCTCGACAAGTGCTGCGGCCAAGGCCTTGGCATTGGCGATAATCTGCGCCGCGTAGTCTTTGAAGGCGGGCTGCAGGGCTTCGCCGAAGGCCACGGCCTTGGCGGCGAGGATGTGCATGAGCGGACCGCCTTGCGAGCCAGGGAAGACCTTCCGATCGACCTTCTTGGCGATGTCCATGTCGTCGCTGAGGATGAGGCCGCCGCGTGGCCCGCGGAGCGTCTTGTGTGTTGTCGTGGTGACTACGTGTGCATGCGGGAAGGGCGAGGGGTGAACGCCGCCAGCAACTAGGCCCGCGATGTGGGCGATGTCAGCCATCAGGATCGCGCCGACCTCGTCGGCAATGCCGCGAAACTTTGCAAAGTCGATGGTGCGGGGATAGGCGGAGTAGCCGCAGATGATCATCTTTGGCTGCGTCTCGCGGGCGCGGGTGGCGATGTGGTCGTAGTCGAGCCGTTCCGAGTCGGCATCGAGCACATAGTCGTGAATCTCATAGAAGGTGCCGGAGAAATTCGGTTTGAGGCCATGGCTCAAATGGCCGCCCGACTTGATCGGCAGGGAGAGGATGCGATCGCCCGGGTCGCACATCGCCATGAAGGCGGCCACATTGGCATTGGCGCCGCTGTGGGGCTGCACATTGGCAAAGCCACAGCCGAAGAGTTCCTTCGCCCGCTCGCGGGCCAGGTCTTCAACGACGTCGTGATGCTCGCACCCACCGTAGTACCGCTTGCCGGGGTAGCCCTCAGCGTACTTATTGGTCATCCACGTCCCCATGGCGTGCATGACGGCGGGGCTGACGTGATTTTCCGAGGCGATGAGTTCGAGCGTCTCGGCCTGTCGCGCCGCCTCGCCCCGCAGCACTGCAGCGACTGCGGGATCGGCTTGATCCATCATGTCCAGAAGGTCCAGCGACACATCATCAAGCGGCGGTACATGGGTGGTTGTCATAGTGGGAATTGTACTGTGGGTCCGCGACCCCGCCCAGCGTCGTCGAAGCAGGAGCGTCGCCCCCGGTCTGCGCGGCCGCTTCTGGGAAGCCGGTGCGGGGGTTCTCGCCGACTCCCGGCGCTCAATTTCCGTATTCTTCGCCGCATCAATATCGTGCTGCTCAACCCGGAGATTCCCAACAACACTGGCACCATTGGTCGGACCGCGGCTGCGACCGGCGCGGTGCTGCATGTGGTCCATCCCATTGCATTTGATATGTCGGAGAAGGCCCGCCGGCGGGCTGGGTTGGACTATTGGGATCAGGTGGAGTGCCGCGAGCACGAGAATTGGGAGGCCTTTCTAGCCGCCGAGCAGCCGCCCCGGCTGTGGGCCTTCACCGCGAAGGCCACGCGGCCGGTCTGGGAGGCCGATCTTCGCCGCGGTGACTACCTGCTTTTCGGGTGTGAGAGCGATGGCCTGCCAGTGGCCGTCCGTGAATGGGCCGCCCAGCGGTGGGGCCCGGAGTGCCTGCTCAGTCTGCCTGTTCGTCCACCAGCCCGAAGCCTGAATCTGGCGTGCGCGGTCACGGCCGTGGTCTATGAGGCGGTCCGGCAGTCGGCGGGCCGATCCTGAGCCGAATCCGCGGGGCCCGCCTCGCTATAGTGGTCCGCTTCGGGTGCGCCGGTCTGGCAGCGCGCCCACTTGGAGAGCAAGAGACATGGCGACGTACACCACATCGCAAATCCGCAACATCGCCCTCGTCGGCACAGCCGCGGCCGGCAAGACCACGCTTGGGGAGGCCATGTTGGCCGCCGCTGGTGTCATAGGCAGGGCCGGCACGGTCGAAGCCGGCAATACCGTGAGCGACTGGGACGAGTTGGAGCATCAATTCGGCCACAGCATCGACTCGGCGATGTTGACGCTGGATCATGCGGGCAGTCACTTCAACCTGATCGACACGCCCGGTCGCGGCGACTTCATCGGACGAGCGATGAGCTCACTGCCAGCGGTCGAGACGATGGTGCTGGTGCTGGATCCGGGTGCGGGCATTGATCCGGTGGCTCGCCGAATGATGAAGATTGCGAAGGAACGCAATCTGCCGCGGGCCATCGTCATCAACAAGATTGACGCTGGCGGAGACATCGCTGGCTTTCTGGCAAGCATCAAGGAAGCCTTTGGCAGCGAGTGCTGCCCGATCAATCTTCCGTCGGATGGCGGCTCCAAGGTCATTCGCTGCTTCCAAGAGACCGAAGGCGAATCGGACTTTGGCAGCGTGGAGGAATTCCACACGCAGCTCGTCGATCAGATCGTCGAGGTTGATGAGGAACTCATGGAGAAGTACCTGGAGGATGGCGACGTGTCGCCCGAGGAATTGCTACAGCCATTCCGACTGGCAATGCGAGAGGGGCACCTCGTGCCGGTGTGCTTCACCGCTGCCCGCGAGAACATCGGCGTGAGCGAGTTGATGGATCAGATCACGCGACTCTTCCCCAATCCGACCGAAGGCAATCCGCGGCCTCTTCAGCGTGTGACCTCCGATGGGCGTGAGGACGTCGCGGTGGCGGCGGAGGAATCGGGATCTCCGATTGGGCACTGCTTCAAAGTTGCGTCCGATCCATTTGTGGGGAAGTTGTGCTTCTTCCGAGTCCATCAGGGGTCATTCGACAACGCGACCAACCCGAAGGTCTGCGATGGTCGCAAGGGCGTCCGTCTGGCACATCTCTACCACTACTGCGGCAAGAATCACGAGGAAGTGCATTCGGCTGTGCCCGGAGACATTGTCGCCGTGTCCAAGATCGATGAAATCAGCTATGACGACGTTCTGCATCTGGACAACAGCGGCTGGATTGCCATGGACTCGATCAACCTTCCCAAGCCGATGTTCGGCTTGGCCATCGAAGCATCGGCGAAGGGCGCCGAGGCGAAACTCGGTGACGCGCTGTCCAAGATGGTGTCGGAAGATCCTACCTTCGTGATTGAGCGGAATGGGACGACCAAGGAGTTGGTGGTGCGAGGCATCGGCGAACTGCACCTTCGTGCAAAGTTGCAACTGCTCAAGGATCGCTATGGCGTCGAAGTCAACACGAGGCCGCCGAAGGTGGCCTACAAGGAAACGATTACTGGGAAGGCCGAAGGCCATCACCGCCACAAGAAGCAGACTGGTGGATCCGGTCAGTTTGGCGAAGTGTTCTTGCGTATCGAGCCCGTCGAGGAAACGTCTGAGGGTCTGGTGAATGGGCTTGAGTTCGTGGACGACACCTTTGGTGGTTCCGTCCCCAAGCAGTATCTGCCAGCGATTGAGAAGGGCGTCCGCCGCGTTATGTCGGAAGGTGCCATTGCTGGATACCCCATGCAGAACATCAAGGTGGCGGTCTATGACGGGAAGCACCATCCGGTTGACTCCAAGGAGATTGCCTTCATGACTGCCGGTCGCCGCGCCTTCGTCGAAGCCGTGCAGAAGGCGACCCCGGTCTTGCTTGAACCGTTCGTGAAGCTTGAGATCACGATTCCAACCAGTTATATCGGCGACATTTCCTCAGACCTCTCGGGGCGGAGAGGGCGGATCCAGGGCACCGATATGTTGCCTGGGGATCAGGCGATCGTGTCCGCCGAGGCGCCGCTGTCGGAGGTGATGAGTTATGCCAATCAGCTCAAGTCCATGACTGGCGGTTCAGGCAGTTATGTCATGGAATACTCCCACGACGAGAACACACCGCCCAATGTGCAGGCCGCGGTGGTGGCGGCCTTCAAGCCCCACGCCGACGACGAATAAGGCAGTTGAGCGCGGCGTAGGGTCAGGGACCGTCTACTTTCGACTTTCGAAGCGCCCCGCGCTGTTCGCGGCGTGCCGTGAACCAGTATTCTGTCGCCCATGCTCATCAGACGATGTGATACTGCAGAAGCTGGCGAAATCACCGCCGAAGGCGCTTCTGGTATTGCGATGCAAATGCTCGTGGGGAGAGCCGATGGTTCGCCGACCTTCGCGATGCGGCACTTCATCGTGGCTCCTGGCGGGCATACGCCGCGACACGAACATCCATGGGAGCACCAGGTGTATATCGTCGAGGGTCGCCTGAAGACCGAGGTCCACGGCGAAACCCGTGAACTCTCCGGCGGCGACGTGGTACTCATTCCCGGCGGACTCACGCATCAATTCGTCAATGAATCGGATGAGCCCGCCCGCTTTCTTTGCTTGGTTCCGCTTGAATCGGAGTGTGGACGTGATGTCCCGGGGAGTTGATGCGTGAGTGACTCCACCAGACGCCCTCGATGGTCAGCGACCTGGAGCATCCTGCTCCTAGCCATGGCCTTCGTCATGCTTGTGGTCGGACTGCTCTTCACCGGTGAGCAGTGGGGTGTCGCCATGGTCTTTGCCGGAGCCGGCGCTGCAGCGATGTGCCTGATTGGCCTTCTGCTGAGCCTGCCCGCGATCGCCTTTGTCGGCGCGTTGATCTGTGTGTGCGGCGGCATGGTGGCGGCGGCCCTGGCGCAGCCCGATGCGGCGTGGGCGTCCTCTGCGCTCACGGCGGGGCTGCTTGGCCTTGTCGGGCTCGGCTTATTGGGGGCTTGGCGGATGCTGGCCGGTACGGCGGGCGCCACCGGACGACAGCCCGGGCTGACGGCCGTGCTTGAGGAGATTCGCGACACGGGCATGCTCAGCGACACGGCTAAGCGCATTCTCTTTCGCGACCGCGAAATGGAATTGTTGCGGCAGACCATTGAAGCAGATATTGAGCAGGGCGACTTCAACGCTGGATTGGTGTTGTGCCACGACTTGGAGCGGCTCTTTGGCTACACCGAAGAGGCCGAGCACCTGCGGCAGCGGGTCCTGCTGGCGCGGAACAGCCAATTGGCTGCCAAGATTCATCAGGAAGTTGCCACGGTCGCCGGGTTGCTCGCGCAGGGCAAACTTGATGAGGCCGAGGCGGCTGCGGAACGGCTGCAGCGAATGTATCCCGATTCGCCGGCGCTTCACGGTCTTCAGGCCCGGCTGCGTGGCTCGCGTCACCAGTGGAAGCGAGACCTCAAGATTGACTTTCTGACCGCCGCGGACCGTGGCGACACCGAAGGGGCGATGGTCATTCTTCGGCAACTCGATCGCCAACTGGGGCCCGATGAGGCCGCCGACGTCCACGTGGCGGCAGAGGGAATCATCGGGCAGCATCGGGAAGCACTGACGGCGCGTTTCAAAATGGCTGTGAGCGATCATCGCTGGGCCGAGGCTGCGACCGCTGGTGAGCAGATCATCGAAGACTTCCCGAATGACAGGATGGCGGCGGAGGTGCGTGACATGCTGGATCGATTGCGTGAGCGATCCGAATCTCCAGAGTCGGAGGGCGTGGCATGAATCGGGTGTGCACACTGATGGTGGCTCTTGCTGGCGTGGTGATGGCGGGGGGATGCATCATGGAAGACATGGACGACATCAGCCGGATGTTTGACGTGCCAACACCGGGGGAGGCGGCTCGCTGGGCGCTGGATCAGCATGACCCCGATCGAAGGCGCGAGGGGTTGGTGTTGCTGTCGAACTCCACCTTTGGTGGGGCCGAGGTGTACCTGACCCTGTACCGGGATTATGTCGAGAACGACCCTGATCCACTGGTCAAGTCCGCGGCGATCGCCGCGCTTGCCCGACACGGTTCGCCGCGGGATGCCCTGCTCATCGCGCCGTGGACGGACCCCGCGGTGAGCAAGAGCGTGACGATCCGGTGGGCGGCGGTCAAGGGCCTGCAGCGACTGCACAATCCGGACGTCGTGTCGGTGCTGGTCGGTGTGGCGATAAACCAGCAGGAACAGAGTGAAGTCCGAGGCGCTGCGTGCATCGCGATGGGGCAATACGCGCAGGATCGCGTGGTGCAGGCCTTGATCATCTCACTGGACGCGCGGGAGTTGTCCGTCAATGCGGACGCGGCGGAGTCGCTGTCCATCTTGACCGGGCAGTCCTTCGGCATGGACCACGCGGCTTGGCAGAACTGGTACGTTGGGGCTCAGCAGAACGGGAAACCCTTTGCAGGCGGCGGCACCTACCTTTATCCCACCTACACGCGCGACTCGAGTTGGTGGGAGTCAGTCGCCTTCTGGCTTGACGAGCACTACGAACCATCGCTGCGGCCGATTGGCATGAAGGACTCGTCAGAGCGTCGGACCTGGGAGGACTTCGAGTCCGGCCAGTCGCCTGGTGGGCTGGGGCCCACCGACGATGGCTGAATCCGCAGGCTCGCCCGCACGGCCCGATGGCCGCATCCAGTCAGGTGCCCTCATGGGGCGATCGTTGCTGGCCGGTATTCTGATCGTCGGCCTGCCGGTGCTGATGCAGCAGATTCTGGGCGCGACGGTGGGGCTGTTTGACAAGATGCTTGCTGGCGGGCTGGACGAGGCCATCGTGCTTCCCGCCATGGATGGACTGGGCGTTGGTTCCTACGTCGGGTGGTTTATTGGCATCTCCATGAGCGGTCTGGGCATCGGCGGGCAGGCGATCGTCGCCCGTGCGATCGGTCGAGGCGATGTCGCAGAAGCGGAGCAGGCCCTTGGGCAGGCCATGGTGATGAGTGTGGCGTGGGGCGCGCTGGTCGGGGTTGTGTTCTGGTGGCTGGCTGCTCCGCTGGCCACCGTGTGCGGCGTGACTGGAGCGGCCGCTGTGTACTTGGTGGAATACGTCCATGTGCTTGCCTACTCGATGCCGTTCTGCGGACTGATGATGGTGGGCGCGATGTGCCTGACCGGGGCCGGCGAAACACTTCGTCCGGCCGTCATTGCAATCATTGTCAATCTGGTGAATGTGGGTTTCAGTTGGCTACTTTCGGGTGCCGAACTGCGACTGCCCGGCGTCGTGATTCCCGACCTCTTTGGCTTCGACCTTGATGTAGCCGGCATTGCCGCCGGAACGGCGATCGGCTATGGGGTCGGTGGGTTGTTGACGGTGGGCTTGTTGCTTCGAGGTGTGCGGGACTTGCGGCTGCGGTTCTCTCTTCTGAATCCAGTCCACTCCATGATTGCTCGCGTTATGCGAGTGGGCATTCCCAACTTCCTCGAAGGCATCTCGATGTGGAGCGCCAATCTCGGTGTGCTGATGATGATTGGCATCGTGGCCGGTCGCGAGGCGAGACTGGCCGTGACCGCGGCGAGTGGCGAGGGTGCGCTTGCCGGTCCAATGGCAGGTGAGGGACTTGTTGGGGCGCACATCATCGCAGTGCAGTGGGAGTCCTTCAGCTTTCTGCCGGGATTCGCCATTGGCACGGCCGCCGCTGCGCTCGCCGGGCAATTCCTTGGCGCGGGCAATGTGGCCATGGCTCGTCGGGCGGTCTTCGTGTGTACAGCTGTCGCCATCGTATTGATGGGCTCGCTCGGCGTGGTGTACATGTTCTTTGGGCAGCCTTTGACCGAATTGATCAGCACGCAGTCCAAGCACCTTGGTCTGGTGCCGGAGTTGCTGTTCATCTGCGGCATCACGCAGGTGTTTTTTGCGGTGTCCATGGTGGTGCGGCAGGCCCTTCGCGGCGTGGGCGACACGGTGTGGACATTCACGATCACTACGGTCAGTTGCTACGGCATTCGCTTGCCAGCCGCTTGGATCTTCGGCATCGTCATGGATCTCGGGCTGGTCGGCATCTGGATCGCGCTCTGCGGCGAACTTGCTGTGCGAGCCTGTCTCTTCCTAGCACGCTTCCTGCACGGCGGCTGGGCGGCGAAACGCGTGTAGTAGGCCGCCTCGCATTCGCTGCACCAGGGCTTGCGATCCGGCGACCGCCTATTCCCGCGGCGGTGCCGTCTTCTCAGCCGTCTCCCGACTTCCGACTTCCGCCGCCCGCGCCGCCGCATTGATCCGATCGATCTTGTTCTTGTCCGGCGAGAGAATCAGGCTCATTCTTCTGCCTGCCATGCGTGGGGGCATGTCGACTTTGGAGACATCGGCCAGTTGCTCAACGACCTCCTTCATGCGGACGTTGCCACGTTCCTTGTGCAACATCTCGCGGCCCCTGAAGTTCTGAACGATCTGCACCTTGTGCCCGTCCATGAGGAATTTGCGGGCTTGGTCCATTCGGATGGCGATGTCGTGTGGGTCAATCTTCATCGATCGGCCGAGTCGCACTTCCTTCATTTCCAACGCCTTGGACTTGGCGCGGTTTGACTTTTCCTTCTTCGATTGCTCGTATCGGTACTTGCCGAAGTCGAGAATTCTGCACACCGGCGGGTCCGCTTCGGGGGACACCTCAACCAGATCGAGCCCTGCGTCGAATGCCATCTGCACGGCATCGTGGATGTCGACCACACCCACCATATTTTCATTGTGGTCGATCAGCCGAACCGGGGACTTGCGGATCTGATCGTTGATCCGCGGGAGTTTGCGAATGTTTTCCTGTTGTCCAAAGTAACGTCGTCGGCGGGCGATAAGCGAGCTCCTGGGTCAGCGCACGATGGCGACACCGTTCCCGGTTCGGGGGGCGTCTATTGATTCGAGAGATCGGAGGAGCAGACAGCGACTCATGCGCACAAGTCGTCGTCGTGTCGGCTGAAATGACCGGTCATAGGGGCTCTCTCCTACAGTGGACAATCCACCGTGAATCCGCAGGATATCGGGGCGGCAGTTTGGAAGCAAGCAAAAGGGGTCAGGTGAACCGTCGATCAGGAGATGAGGACAGATCCTCAGGGGGCATCTGGCCCACTTGGAACAGCCGATCGGCAAGGCCACCATGGGATCGCGTGGTCACCTCGTCGTTCAACGCCTCGACGAAGTCTTCCAAAGCCGCGGCCCCAAGGTCTTTTTCGATGCCGCGAGCCCGCACGCTGACCGTTCCGGCCTCGGCGTCGCGGGGGCCGACAATCAGCAGATAGGGAATCCGCTGCTCGGCAGCGATTCTGATCCGTGCCTGGAGGCGTTCGTTGCTGTCATCGAGTGTGACTCGCCGACCGGACGCACGAAGCGCCGCATGAACGGACTCGGCATATTCGGATGACTTCTCACTCACCGGAAGCACCCGCACCTGCTCAGGGGCGAGCCAGGCGGGGAAGGCGCCTGCGAAGTGCTCGATGAGGAAGCCGATGAATCGTTCCATCGATCCAAAGGGGGCCCGATGCACCATGACTGGTCGGTGCGCGGCGTTGTCCGAGCCGACATAACTCAGGTCGAATCGCTCGGGCAGGTTGTAGTCCACTTGGACGGTGCCGAGTTGCCAACTGCGGCCAATGGCGTCCTTGACGATGAAGTCGATCTTGGGTCCATAGAAGGCCGCCTCGCCGGGTTCGGCCTTCCACTCGGTACCCAGGCCGTCTGCCGCGGCCGTACATGCGGCTTCGGCGCGGTCCCAGTTGGCTGCCTCGCCGACGTACTTGGTCGAGTCCGAATCGCGCAGGCCGACGCGAATGTCAAAGGATTCGATGCCGAGGGTCTGAAAGATGATCTGCACCAGTTCAAGACAGCCGCTGATCTCGTCCTGCAACTGCGATTCGGTGCAGAAGAGGTGGGCGTCGTCCTGCGTGAAGCCGCGGACCCGAAGCATGCCACCGAGTTCGCCAGACTGCTCATACCGGTACACAGTTCCGAATTCGGCGAGTCGCACGGGAAGATCGCGATAACTGCGCGGTTCACTGTCGAAGATCCTGATGTGCATCGGGCAGTTCATCGGCTTGAGCAGGTACCCGTCCACGTCGCCCGCGCGAAGCTTGTTGGACAGGTCGCCGCAGGTGCAGCCTTCTTCAACGAGCACGCTCATGGCGTCAGGATCGACGATGGGCGGGTATTGGCTGTCCTGATAGTAAGGGAAGTGCCCCGACGTACGAAAGAGATCGAGCTTGCCGATGTGTGGCGTGAAGACCTGTTGGTAGCCCTGCCGAGTGAGTTGCGTGGAGATGAAGTCTTGAAGTTCCTGCCGAACGATGGCGCCCGCGGGGGTCCAGAGCACGAGTCCCTGCCCGACCATTTCATCAATCTTGAACAGTCCAAGCTTTCTGCCGATGACGCGGTGATCGCGCTTGCGTGCCTCCTCGAGTTGCTCAAGATGCGCAGCGAGTCGCTTCTTGTCGGGGAAGGCCGTTCCGTAGAGCCGGGTCAAGTGATCGGAATTCGCATCGCCGTGCCAGTAACTGGCCGCGACCGACATGATCTTCGCAGCGCCGATGCGTCCGGTCGACGGCACATGTGGCCCACCGCAGAGGTCGTCCCAGTGCTCGCCGGGCGTTCCTGTGGCATACCACGACAGTGTGTCGGCGCCACCGTCGATCGCTCGTTGGGCGTTGTCAATCTTGTACTTGCTTCCTTCGCCGTGCAGTCGCTCCAGGCCGGACGACAGGTCGTGATCACACCGTGTGAACGGTCGGTCCGCCTTGATGATTTCATTCATGTGAGATTCGAGTCTCTCGAATTCGTCTGAACTGATCGACTGCCCCTCGGGCAGGGCGATGTCGTAGTAGAAGCCGTTTTCGACCGGGGGACCGTAGACCAGCATGGCGTTCGGGTACATGGTCTGCACCGCTTCGGCCATGACATGAGCGGCGCTGTGGCGTATGAGCCAGAGCGCGTCGTCACCGCACGGATCCTTGCCGCGGGGAGGTGTGATGAGCGCCACTTCGGCGTCCGATTCGATGAAGTGGTCCATGCCGACGAGCACACCATCGACCCGCGCGCCGAGCGCCGCCTTGGCTAGGCCCGGCCCGATGTCCGATGCGAGATCCAATGGCGTCATTGGAGCGTCAAAGCTGCGTTGTGATCCGTCTGGAAGTGTGATGGTTGGCATGGCGGTCTTTGTCAGTCCCGATTCATTGCTTTGAAGTGAAGAGGTCCTGTTGGCCCGGATCATCCTTGGGCTGTTCCTGCATATCTGAGATTTCATCGGCGAGATCATCAAGTGATGTGAATTCGCGGTACTCGCTGGCATACCGGATGAACGAAATGGCGTCGACATCGCGGAGCAGGGTGGCGACCCGGCGGCCGATTTCAACGCTCGGCACTTCGCGGTCGAACTCCTTGCGGACGATACGTTCGACCTGCTCGGCAATGGATTCCTTGGCTTCTTCCGGCACCGGACGCTTTCCGCACGCCGCAAGGATGCCACGCAGGATGTTTTTCCGGTCAAATGGAACGCGTGAGCCATCCTTCTTCACGACAACAAGCCGACCCGTTGCCTCGAATCGCTCGTAGGTCGTGAACCGTCGCCCGCAACGTTGGCACTCCCGGCGTCTGCGGACAGCATGGCCACCATCGGCACCGCGGCTGTCGATGACCTTGTCTTCATCGTGATTGCAGTGTGGGCAGATCATCGGATCGGGAGGCATGGTACCGGGCGGTGTGCGGTGTGCAGGCGTGACGGCACATCAACGCGCTCGCTGGAATCGCTGGGCTTCTGCTTCCCGTTCGAGACCAGTCCAAGCGTGGACTGGGAGACCTCCTGGCGTTGCTCATGGACTGCATTCGCCTTGAAAGGGGTGCATGATCAGACGCGACTCATGCTGGCCGATGCTGTGGCAGGTTCTCCCCAACGGGTACTCAGTTGTGATGCCTCCACCAAGAGGCGTGTCGTCGTGTCGGAGCGAGCCATGAGCCGAGATCGGAAAGCGGGCTTGTCGCTGAGTCGCGAGGGCGCTACTTGACCAATGCCTCGCGGCAGCTTTCGCTTGCGTAGAGGATCCGCAGGCAGCCCTGGCACTGCACGACTTCGTCGGGCCGGCCGGTGACCCGGTTGACGATGTCGAAGGGCAGGTGCACATGGCAGGTGTCGCAGGCATACTCGCGGCGACGCTTGTCGATGAGTTCGATGCTCGCCATGGCTTCGCCTTCAAAGTCGTCGGCAAGGTCGTCGAACAGTTGTTGGGTGTCGCTGGGAATGGCGGAGGCCTTTTCGCCACGATCTGTTTCCAAGGCTTCCAGGGAATCCTTGATCTCGGCTTTGCGGGAGTTGAGTTCCTCTTCGGCCGACTCCACGACCTTTTTCCGTTCCGTGGTCTGTGACTCGAGTGTGGTCAGCTCTTCTTCGAGGGTTTCCACGGCTGCCATTTCGGAGAGCGTCTGCTCATCGAACTCCTTGCGTTTGTCCTTGAGGCTGTTGACCTCATTGAGGACGGCGTGGTACTGCCGCGTGTTGGACGCGGCATGGAGTTCGTCCCGCAGTTTCTCGGTCCGCTCATCAACTGCGGCCGCTTCAGTTTCGAGGTTTCCGGCGTGGGCTTGACGCTGCCGCTTGTGCGTCTCAAGTTCCTCTCGCCGCTCCTGCAACGTGCTCAGTTGCCGCTGCTGCACGCGAAGGTAGGTTTCGGCCGAATCCACTCGGCTGCGGAGGCCTCGCAACTGACGTTCAACACGGTAGAGGGTGAGCAGATCTTCAATGAGCGTCATAGAGCACTCCGGGGCGTCATGGGGTCGATCCAAGAGTGTAACAGGAAGCCTTGGCATACCAAGTCAATTCAAGCCTCCAAGCATGAGCCATGCGATCGGCGCGACGAGCAGCGGTGAATCCAATACATCCATCACGCCGCCCATGCCCGGAAGGATCGTGGAACTATCCTTGACCCCGGCGTCCCGTTTGAGCAGGCTCATGCAGAGGTCGCCGGCCTGTCCAAAGATGGCCAGCAGCAGGCCGAGGAGCAGCGCCATGCCAGTCGACAACTCGGTGTACCCCTCGGCGGCAAGCAACCAGTTGGCGAGTAGCGCGACGGCCATTGCCACAATGATTCCACCAATGAATCCCTCAACGGTCTTGCCAGGGCTGAGCCATGGAATGAGTTTGTGGCGCCCGATGCTCATGCCTGTGAAGTAGGCGCCGATGTCGCATGATTTGGTCGTGACCACGACGGCCAGAATCCACCATGCCGACACGTCCTGCCGCAGCAGCAGATAAAAGCCGAGAAATCCGCCGATGTACACGATGGTGGCAGTTGAAACCGCGGCGTCGGCAAGGACACCGTCGGCGCGCTGGTCACGGGTATGGAAAATCAGCGATCCGAACCACGCTGCAGCGATGACACACAGCGGCCATCCGATGGCGCCATGTTCGGCGGCAGCTGCTTGGCTCCAGATCGTCAGCAGGAGCGCCCACGAGCCCACGATCACCAAGCCGATTGCGGGGCGGCGGCCCGAGGCGAATGCAATGGTGCCCAATTCTGCAGCCGCAAAGACCGACGCCAACAGGCACAGCGACAGGATGACCAGCCCGTGTGGAAGGTGCCCAGACCCAAGGGCGACCGCGCCCACCCACTCGTCCAACCACAGCAGTCCGAGCATCGCGATGATGAGCACCGGGCCGGTGATCAGCCGCTGGTTCAGCACGGCGCGTCCTCGACGTCGTCGGCGCGCCATGCCTCGAGACCGCCGGCGACGGAGCGGACGCACTCAAACCCTCGCTCCGCGAGATACCGGGCGACGATATGTGAGCGGCGGCCACTTCGGCAATAGACCGCGACGACCCGGTGTTTCCACGGTTCCAGTTCGCTTTCGCGCAGGCTCAACTCCTGGACCGGCAGCAATACGGCCCCGTGCAGATGATCAACGCGGTATTCGGCCTCGGTCCGGCAGTCAAGCAGCAGCATGTCTTCGAACTGACGGCGGAGCCCGGGTACATCCTGTGGCAGGATTTCCCAGCAGTCGCATGGCTCGGCCTCGGTTGGAGTGGGATCAGTGGTCATTCCCGAGCGATGGTACATCCGCTGAGGGCGGCGAGCAGGCCAACCGTCAAGCAGGAGGGCGATCAGTCCAGATGTGGGGGGCCGCATCCGACGCCCTGAACGGCATGGATGATTGCATCGGATGAGAAGCCCTTGCGGGCCAGCCGCGCAGCGAGGCGGCGAGTGACTGTGTCTGGCGGAAGGGTGGCTAGGCTCGCCATGGCGGTCTTGGCTGCCTCGAGGGCGTCGGCGCATTCGTCCCGCGACCCGAGTTGCTCGGCGACAATGTGATCGACCAGCGTCGCAGCAAACCCGCGCCGTTGGAGTTTGGCGGCGAGCCCACGCGATCCGATGGGTCCGCCGCGCAGCGTCTCGGCGGCAATTCTGGTTGCCGTTGCCGTGTCATCGAGTATGCCCTCGGCGATGAGTTCATCAAGTACGATTTCCAGCTGTGACGCGTTTGCAGCGTGCGGTGAGAGCCTCTCACGCAGCCGCTGGCGACTGGCCGCGGCCCGAGAGAGCGAGCGGATGGCACGCAGGCGAAGCGCGGCGTGCTGCGCACATCGATCCAGCGTGGCCACCATGGACGCATCGATTGGCAGACCGACCCGCAAGCCCATGCGATCGACATCTCCGTGGCGAATCCGAGCAATGATCGTACGGTTCGATGTGATCCGTCTCATGTCCGGCTCTTTCGGATCGGCCGTGATCGCAGTAATCGTGGTTGGGCTAGCCATTGCGGTCCCAACTCGCGCGGAGTTCGGCCAACTCGGCGGCAGCCTTCTCGTCGCCCTGATTCGTGGCGATGTCCAATCCAGCCTCGATCGCCTCGTTGGCCTCCTTGAACTGATTGAGGTGGGCCAGACTGCGAGCACGATGGAAGTGGGCGTAGGGCTGGTCAGGTTCAACCGACAGCGACTGTTCCAAGTGGGCGGCCGCCGCCTGATGCGATCCCCTGCGAGCGTACTCCATGCCCATGGCGTACAAACAGAAGGCGTCGGTGGGGTCCGTAGCAAGAAGTCGGTGAAGTTGTTCGATGCGATCGGTCATGAGCACCGCGGTCTTTCGTATTCTGATGGGCATGCTGGAGACACACGCCCGTCGGCTTGCCCCCATCCTACTCGTGCTTGGCCTGCTGGCTGGCGCGGGCTGCGAAACTTCGTGGAGTCCAGCCATGTCGGTGCGGCCCCATACGCGATCCATCTCGGTGGACCATCACACAGACGGCACGTATCGCCGAATGGAGGTGACGGACAACGCGTGGTATCAGTTGACTGGGGCCGACTTGGTGGTACTCGACATGTCCGGGCGCGTGATCTCGCGGCTGCAATTGGCGCCCCCGGGAACCTCGGCGCCCGCGAAGGATTTGATCACCGTTGGCGATCAGTTGGTGATCTTGCTCGGCGACACCGAAGTCATTGTGCTGGATCGAACCGAACCATGGAGACCTGTCATCGTCGAACGCATCGAGGCCGCCTCGATTGGCCTTTGGCCGACGGCCGTTGGCCGGCGTGGAGACGATGTTCTGGTGCTCGGACAGGGCGCTGCCCGAACGCTCGCCGGCGGCATTGTCGCCCGCTCGGACGGCACCGAAATCACCAGCGTGGTGGAGCACGGAGAACGACTGCTGCATGTTGCCGGACGGCGTATTCATCGGCGGGCGGGCGATCAATACCTCGGGACCGCCTCGCTGCTGCAAGCGGCGCTGCCCGACCCACGGTTACCCGAGGCTGCTCTGCTCTTCGCGCGGAACGAGCGGTCCGGGGCCTTAGTGGGCTTTCTCGGAGCGGACTGCCGGGAATTGGATGCCTCGAAAATGACCGTCGCTGTACGCGGAAACGTGAGCCGTATGCGGCAGCGGGGCGGTCGAGTCCTGGCCGTGTCAGACGAGGGACTTGCCGTCTTGGGACTGACCGACGCGGGACTTCAGACCGAGTGGTTCTGGCACATCACCGGCATGGAGGATGCCGACTGGATCAGTGACCATCGACTGGCAGTTGCGGGCACCTTTGGCGCTGGCATTGTGACGATTGGCGCGGCCGATCCAGTGGACACCGCGGTCATGTGGCATGCGGTGCCAGCAGGATTGACCGCGGCCGCGTCGGATGGGGAGGGGTTGCGGGCCGAGTCGCCGCATGGTCACTGGGTCTATGAGATCGGCCAGCAAGCTTCCACCGCATCGCCGCCACAATCGCCGCTGGCCAAGCCCGCACAGTCCGCCGCGGTGCTTGGATGGTCCGTTCAAATCGACGATGCGGGGATGGCGCATCTCAAGATGCCAGCGGGCGATCAAACGCTTACGGCGCCCCGCGGTGGTCGGTTCTCGTGCATCGCTGCCACCGAAGATTCCTTCTGGCTTGGGCACGATCATGGCATTGTAATCTTGAGCTTGCAGCCAGCGACGAGCGGGCGTGGGGCCATCGAGTCACGCCGGCTCAGCATACTGATCGACGGCCCGGTCATTTGCATTGAGCCGTTGGTCCTTGGTCGCGGCGTGGCCTTCGCCTCTCGGCATGGCGGCTTCGGGGTGGTGCGCGAGGAGTATTGAGTGGTTCGCGGCTTTGCGGCGAACCGGGCGTCGAGGTCATCAGTCGGCGCAGTTGCAGCGTTCGGGATTGCCGTACCCCTTGCAGACCGAGTGCTCGCCGCACGTGCAGTTCCGGGCCTTGCAGGCGTAGCGTCCGTGGAAAACGAGCAGGTGGCTGAGCATGGTCCAGCGGGTCTTGGGAAAGAGTGCCATGAGATCTCGTTCGATCTTGGCGACATTCCCTTCGTGATCGCTCAGTCCAAGCCGCCACGCCAGTCGCATTACATGGGTGTCGACCACGACACCTTCGTTGACGCCGAATGCATTCCCGAGCACGACGTTGGCGGTCTTCCGCGCCACCCCTCGCAGGGTCAGCAGTTCGTCCATGGTCGCGGGTACTTCACCGCCGTACTCGTGCACCACCCGCCGCATTGACTCCACCACGGCCTTTGACTTGTTGCGAAAGAGACCGATGGTGGCGATGTAGGGTTGGATGTCTTCGGGCTCCGCCGCCGCATAGTCGGCGGGTGTCTTGAAGGCCTCGAACAGCGCGGGTGTCGCGGCATTGACGGCGACGTCCGTACTCTGGGCGGACAGAATCGTGGCAATGAGCAGTTCGTGCGGCGCGGTGGCAGTCAATTCGCACGTGGCGTCCGGCCACGCCTTCTCCATCGCCCGGTACACCCGCATGGCTCTGGCGCGATCTCGGGGCGAAACCTTCGGCAGTGTCCTGGCCGCCTTGCTCATGGTTGATCCATCACTGGCGTGCCATCGACCCAGGTCGTGCCGTCCTCCCAGACTTCCTGCTTCCAGATCGGCACACGCGCCTTCACGGTATCGATGAGCCACCGGCAGGCGTCAAAACCAGCTCCGCGATGGTCGGAGATCACTTCGATGCAGACACTCGCTTCGCCGATGCCAACGTCTCCTGTGGCATGCTGCACGCGGACGGCCGACAAGTCCCATCGCTCTGCGGCCTCCTCGGCAAGTTCCCGAAGCAGCGTGGCCGTCAAATCCACATGGACCTGATAGTGCAGGCGCTGCAGGCCACCATGGGTCGGATGCGATTCACGCCGCGTCCGCCCGAGGAAGACCACCTCGGCGCCGCCCGGCGGGGGGGGGCAGAACCCACGCGGATGCACCGGGGACGTCTGGACTGCACTATCGATCAGCGGAGCCATTCACGCACCGTACCGCACGACGGACGGTCCTTGGGATCCATCGGTACACTCAGCACATGCCCGAATTGGTGCATGGTGTGGACCTCGTCGAAATTCGGCGTATTGAGTCGATGCTGGACTCGCACGGCGATCACTTCATCGACCGCGTTTTCACATCCGCCGAGCGGCAGTACGCTGAGCATGGAGGCGCCGGGCGGGTCGAACGATACGCCGCCCGCTTCGCCGCCAAGGAAGCGGTCTTCAAGGCACTGGGATGTGGATGGGCCGGCGGCACCGCGTGGGTCGACGTGGGCGTGACGCACCGGGCCGGCGGGGCGCCCGATTTGACACTCACGGGGCATATTGCGACCTTGGCTCAGGAACAGGGCATCCGGCACTGGGCACTGAGCCTCTCGCACAGCGGCGGGATTGCGATGGCCAGCGTCGTGGGAACTTTGAACGAGGGAGATTGACCATGTCGCAACGTGGATCCCGACCATCGCTGTACGAAGTCGCGAGGGCCCGGCTTGATCGCGTCGGTCAGGGTGTTGATCCGTCGCCGGAGCAGGACGGCGATGCAGCGCCGCAACGATTCACGCCCGGAAGCAGTCTTCGCCTGCCAATGGGATTCGTGGTTGTTGGTCTGGTTGTGGTGGTCGGACTGATCGCGTTGTCGTGGTGGCTTGGGAAGGGGGCCGGAGAGACCGAGGCCAAGATTGACGCCCATAGGCAAGGCCTTACGAGGGTTCTTCAGGATCCACTCGACTCGCCGACCACGACAGGGCAGGGCCAGCCCGCCACACCGTCTTCTGAAGCGGCGGAGACGCCCAGTACCATCGCGGCCGAATCCACTCCAGCAGTCGTTGAACCACGATTGGATGGCGATCCCCGCGTTCGCGGATTCCACTATTTTGTGTTGGCCGAGACTCGCCCGGGGGGTGCAGAGGAGATTGCGGCTTTCTGCCGCTCGCATGGACTTGATGTTGCAGTCGTTTCAGGTCACAATACGCGGCTCGCACAGGTCATTGCCCTGCCAGGGCTTGCCTCACCTCGCTCATCGGATCCGGTCTATCAGGCCTTGGACGCCCGAATTGAGGAGGTGGGTCGCAAGTGGAAACAATCGGGCAGGCGGACCAGTTTCTCGGATCGGTATTTGCAAACAAAGGGCGACTGAACAATGAGCCTCCATCGCAGCCTCAAGACGAAGCCAGCCGGCCTCAATCAGCACCGCAACGTCCTGAAGCGGGGCGAGCGGGTTGCGAAACTTTCCGAGACCGGCGCCTTCGATCTGGAGAGCGACTCGCCTCTCGGTTTGGTTAAAGTGGCAAATCGTGCCGTCGTGACCAAGAAGCCCAAGAAGGCCGAAGAAGACACCGTCGAGGGCGGCGAGGGAACCGCTGGCGAGGGAACCGCCGGCGAGTCGACCGAGGGCGAAGCCGCCGCCGCTGCGGGATGATTCGCGTTCTGCGATTGGCCAGTTCGTGATCGATCCGGACAAGCTCATCTGCAACCGCGCGTGCTGCGTGGATGTGTCGGGCATTCGCCGCGCCTTTCATCTGGGCGCCACCCTTGAGAACCCAATCAATCTGTCGATCGGTCAGCCGGACTTTCCGGTGCCCGAGCCGCTGATGAAAGCCACCATCAAGGCGATCGAAGATGGACACAATGGCTACACACTCACCACGGGCGACCAGTCGCTGCTCGCCGCGGTGGCGGCCCACCTCCGCCGAGACGTTGATTGGACGATCGGCGACGGGCAGAGCGATCTGATGATCACCAGCGGAACCAGTGGAGCCCTGATGTTGGCGTTTCTGGTGTTGTGTGATGCGGGGAGCGAGGCCATTGTGCCCGACCCGCACTTTGTCATTTATCCGACGCTTGGGCCGATGACCGGTCCGAAGATCGTGTTGTGCGACACCTACGACGATTTCCGAATGACTGCTGAGCGTGTTGAGCCGTTGATCACGGACGCGACGCGGGTCGTGCTGCTCAATACACCGGCGAACCCCACCGGGGTGGTGCTGAGCGACTCGGACCTCAGCGATCTGGTCGACCTGTGCATCAGTCGCGGCATCATGTTGCTATCGGATGAGATCTATGACTTGTTCACCTTCAGTGACGGGCGCGGCACGACGGGCCCATGTCCGAGTCCTGCCCGGTACACGAAGGACATGTTGCTCATCCGTGGATTCGGGAAGACCTACGGATGCACCGGATGGCGACTGGGATACGCCGCGGGCCCGCCATGGCTCATCGAACAGATGGCAAAGTTCCAGCAGTATTCGTTTGTGTGCGCACCGTCGATGGCGCAGGCGGGCATGGTTGGCGCCTTCGATGTGGACATGAGCGAGGTGGTCGATCGGTTTGAGCGGCGCCGCGACCTGGTTCGACAGACGTTTGACGGGGTCGCCACCATCAGCGACTGTCGAGGCGCTTTCTATGCCTTTATTGAAGTGCCGCCGTCCATGGGTATGAGCGGCACGGAGTTCTGCGACGTGGCCGCTGAGCACAACGTCGTACTCATTCCAGGTGGCGTGTTTAGTGAGCGGGATACCCATGTAAGGCTGAGCTTCGCCTGTCCGGATGAACAACTGGCCGAGGGGCTTGAGATCGTGCGGGGGTTGATGGGGGAGTGAGTGTTGGGGCCGTCGCGGCGGAGTCCGCCGTCGGCTATGCCATATGCGCTCGTACTCGGTTGATGGCCGAAAAACCCCCGACCCGACCAGAGGCCGGGACGGGGGGGAGGGGAGAAAGATTGAGGTAATTACCGGGGGAACCGTCCCATTGGGTCGACCGTTTTGGAATCATGAGATGAACTTTCTCGGCCTCGAGTGGCCGAGCGTGGCCAGTTCAGGGCGTATGTCCATGGCTGGCAATGGGATAGGGCGCCGGCTCCATGGTGGTGGTGATGGCGGTCAGCCACGCGTCCATGGCAGCCTCCGGGTGGCACGCCAATTGGGCCCGCCGCTGCCCTTCCTGAGCGAGGCGGTGCCGCGCCGGGGGCTCAACGATCATGTTGAGCATCGCAGTCTGCCAGCGGGCGGCATCCCCATCTTCGACAAGGATTGCGGTGGCATCTTGTTCCAACAGTTCCTCGCATGAAGTCGAGGCGGCGATGAGCACGGCGCCGCCGCACATGGCGATGGGAATGAGTGTGCGTGCCGGGCCGGTCGGGTCGGCGGCCACCACGATGGTCGCTTCGGCCACCAGCCTGCCCATGGTCCCGACACGATCTAGCACGCTGACATGCTCAAGCAGCCCTCGCTGCTTGGCCATCTTCCAAAGCGTGTGCGAGGCGCCGCCACGCAGTTCCAGAAACACTTCCAAATCCGATCTCGCCCCGAGCACCGCCGTCAACGCATCGAGCAGCGGCTCGGCGCGGGCCGTGGACTTGCCTGGGTCGAGTACCACCATCGCTGGTCTCCGATCAGGAAGCCGGGTGGCGGCGCGAACCCGCAGCGGTGGTCGCGCCGTGATTACCGTGCCGACCTTGAGCACCGACCGGAGAGCGTGCCCCAGAGACTCTGTTCGGGCGATCCAGGCATCGACCTGCGGCAGCCGTCTGGCGGCGTCCACCTGGTCGCGACGCCAAACGTCTCCAATGAGTGGCACTTCGAGCAGGGGCGCCAGTTCCCGGGCAAGTGCCGCAGCACCATCGCCGCTCCAGAACACCAGATCAACAGGTCGTCTTGACAATTGATCCGCCAATTCGCGGGCCACTCTGTGCCGGCTCCACCATCGTTGCGGCATCGGCGCGCTGAGGCACGGAACCTCCTCCAGCAGGGGCGTGAGTGCTCGACCTTCGGCCGGTTCTGCCAGCAGGTAGGTCAACTCAATGTTCGCGTTCTGGAGTCCACTGCTGATGGCGCTCAAGGCGATTTCGTCATCCTCGCGGCGAGCGGGGTCGATGGCGATCACCACGTGGCTCATGTTCGCTCCCGCCATGGTGGATCGCCCGGACTGTCGCCGCTGAGGAGGGCAGCCACCATGTTTGCTGGCGGGCGCACCGGGCGGCGGCTCGCCAAGTCGACATGAACCCAGAGCGTCGAGGCCGTACACACTGTCTGTGGGCCCGAGTCGTTGACACGCCACACGATGGTGTCGCGCCAAGACTTGACCCGGCGTACGTCCCGCACCCAGGTCGCCACCAAGAGCGTTTCGCCAGCATGCGCCTCATGGCGGTAGTCGATTTCATGGCGGGCCACGAACCACATGGCCCCCGCCCCGAGCAGATCCTCGCCCGACCAGCCCAGACTGGCGAGGTGCCGCTGGCCAACCTGATCGAGCCACCGCACGTACTCGACGTTGGACACATGATCGACCGCATTGCTCGACGTGTCCGCGCCGGGCACGATCGTGCCGTACCACGTCGCCGCGGTTGGAATGCCCGCCGGGGACACCGGGACGCCTTGGCGGGCTTCGATGGTGGTCTCGCTCACGAACCCTCCAATGCCATCGTGGCTGGGTCGATGGCACGAAGCCACTGCCAGGAGTACAGGCCGGTGTGATGTCCATCGCTGAACGAGATGCGAATGGCGTAGGAGCCCATCCGGTCGATCGAGATGGCCTCCAGCGTGTCTGGTGTTGCCGTGGACGTTGGCAGGACAGCCAACGGATTGTGCGCGAGTGTCTCGCGCTGCTGCCGGGCTTCGGCCGAGGGCGACCATCGACGCAAGTGCCCGACCGGATAGTGTGAGGTTTCGCCGCCCGACCACGTGACCGTCAAGCCCGCGGCTCGATCAAGATGTAGGTGGCTGGGGGCGTCCATGGCACGAGGGTACCGCTCAGAGCCGCGGGTATCATGGCTGGCGCGTTGAATCCGGCTCGGAGATCGGTGTGAGGATGAGCGAGACACAGATCAAGATGGATATGGCTGCAGTACTCGCCGACTCCATGGACAGGGCCGGGTGCAATGCCTGCGTCGGTCTCGATCCGGTCCTTTCGACATTGCCGGACGCCATCGACCGGTCCGATCCGATCGCTGCACTCCGCCGATTCTCCCTCGAGGTTCTTGAGGCGGTCGCGCCGCATATCGCGTGCATCAAGGTGCAGTCTGCCTGCTATGAGCGGTACGGGGCAAGTGGCGTTGCGATCATTGACGAAGTGTTGGCCGGGGCCGAGCGATTGGCGCTTCCGGTCATTCTGGACGCCAAGCGTGGGGACATCGGCATCAGCGCATCTCACTACGCGGCGGGCGTCTTCACGCGGGAGGCCGCCCCGGACTGGCTGACCGTCAATGCCTACCTTGGCACTGAAACGCTCGAACCTTACCTTGAGCACGGCGGCATTTTCGTGCTCGTGCGGACCTCCAATCCAGGATCGGCCCAGATTCAGGGTTTGCGGCTTGACGATGGACGGACTGTGGCGGAGGCCATGGCAGATCGCCTCGCCGAGTTGGCGGGGCCAAGACGAAACGCCCAGGGGTGGAGTGATGTTGGCGCGGTGGTCGGCGCCACGCATCCGGCCGAGGCCGCGTCGCTGCGAGACCGCATGCCCGGCGTCATCCTTCTGGTGCCTGGAATCGGCGCTCAGGGGGGGCAGGTGTCTGACTGCGGGCCGCTGTGTGGCGGCGATGGGCATGGGGCCGTGTTGACCGCGAGCCGTTCCGTGATCTACGCCCAAGGTGACTCCGGCGAGTCGTGGCAGCAGGCAGTCGCCGCCGCCGCAGCAAGGCTGGCCGACGAGACCGGACGAGTGGCGGGGCTGCGTTGATGCCGAGCAAGCCAACATGGCTGGGTTGGAAGGAAGTCATTGTGGTGACGCTGTTCGTGCTGGTGCTGCTGCTTCCGCTCATCTTCGAGGGCGAGGCGGGCGTTGGCAGCAACGCCGAGCGCCAACTGGTCATCGTGACGCCGCACAACGAGCAGATTCGCTTGGAGTTCGAGCAGGCCTTCGAGCAGTGGCATCACCGGACCTATGGTGAGCCGGTCGATGTGGTGTGGAGCGTGCCGGGCGGAACCAGCGAGATTCGCCGCATGCTGCTGGCGCAGTGGTCGGCCGCGTTGGAGCAGGGCTATCAGCCCGGTGGCGATGCCGATATCGTCTTTGGGGGCGGTTCATATGAGCATGGCAAACTCAAAGTGGGCGCGACCAAACGCCTGCGCGGCCAATCTGGCGATCAAATCCGGGCTTGGCTGCGCCGGCTTGGAGTTGTTGATGCGGAGGCTGCCATGGTCGATGGGCTCGCCGACGCCGGAGTCGTTCATGCCGATCTCGCAGCCAATGACGACGGCACCTGGACCATCACCGCCACGGCCAGCATCAGCGCTGTTCCTGCCATGGACCTTGACGCGTTGCCCGAACTGTATGGCCGCCGGTCGGTCGCCGGCACCGACCTGTGGGATCCCGACCATCACTGGTTCGGCACGGCCCTCTCGAGTTTTGGCCTTGTTGCCAACAGCGATGAACTGGCGGTGCGTGGACTGGACATGCCCGACTCCTGGACGGACTTGGCGGACCCGAGGTTGGACTCGGCCGTTTCGATGGTGAATCCGGCGCAGTCGGGTTCGGTCACGACTGCATTCGAGACCATTCTGAAGCGGCTGGGCTGGACACCCGGTTGGCGCATCCTTCGGCGGGCTGCGGCCAATGCCCGCACCTTTTCGGCGTCTTCGCTGCGAGGTCCGACCGACGTGGCCGCCGGAGACGCGGCCATGGGGGTATGCATCGACTTCTTTGGCCGCTACCAGCAGCAGGCGCTCGCCGACCACGGCGCGGCTGGCCGACTGATCTATGTTGACCCACCCGGCGAGACAACGCTGGACCCCGACCCGATCTCCATGCTGGCCAACCCTGCAGATCCAGAACTTGCGGCTCGGTTCATCGAGTTCACACTGTCCGAAGAGGGCCAGGCCTTGTGGCAATTTGCCCCCGCCCAGCGAGGTCCGGGCGAGTTGGGGCCGCGGCAGTTTGCACTGCGCCGGCTGCCCGTGCGCGACTCCATGTACCGCCATCACCTCCACAACTTCATCGATCAGGTCGATCCATTCGCCAATGCAGCGGTGCCCGAGCACCAGGACCGGGCGATGCGGGCCTTCATCGCGCCGCTCATGCAGTCCATGGCCATGGACGAGCGATCGAAACTGCGGGCGGCGTGGCGGGCGATCGTCTCGCATCCGGGCTATCCGGGGGACTTCGTCGGCATTGTGTCAGCCGACGACGTCGATGATCCACGCTTGGCCGCCATGCTCCTGGACTTTGATGCCATGCCCGAGATTGTCGATCCGGACGGAATTCGGTGGTCGCTTGACACGCCCGAAGGCCGGGACGCGGTCAAGCGGGGTTGGCTGCGGGGCGGATGGTCGGGCAGCGGGCTCTGGGACGAGCGATCCGAATCCGCCGCCGCGTTTCGACGACATGCTGGCAGATTCTTTCGCGAACGCTTCGATGCGGTGCTGGATGGAAGCCAGACTCCGTGAACGTCGCGCTGCTCTCCATCGGCGACGAGTTGCTTGGGGGTCGCATCACCGATACGAACGCGGAATTTCTCTCGCGGGAAGTGACGGCCTTGGGGGCATCGGTTGTCGAGCGGGCCGTCGTCCCGGATGAGCGGACCGCCATCGGCGGCGCGATCGGTCGGCTCGCCGGAGTCGCCGATGTCCTGGTGTGTACCGGTGGGCTGGGTCCGACGACCGATGATCTGAGCCGATGGGCAGCAGCAGACCTGCTTGATACGGGCGAGGTCATTGATGACGAGGAAGTGGCTGCAGCGGTCCGCACCTGGTGCGATGGGGTGGGAGTGCCGATGACGGAGGTGCGCGCCGTGGTGGCCAAGCGGCCCCCGTCTGCAGCGTTTGTGTCCAACGATCAGGGGACGGCGCCCGGACTGCACTTTCGGCTCGGCAGCTGTGATGTGTGGATGCTCCCAGGGCCTCCGGTTGAGATGGGATCGATGTTTCGCAGGCATGTCGCGGAAGTAATTGGGCAAGAAGCGAGTGCCGCCCGACCGATCGAAGTCCGCGCCGCTGGATTGACCGAAGTGCAGGCGTCGGATTTGCTCGGGGATCGACTGGACCGGACGCTGCGCCCCCAACTGGGCATCCGCGTGGGCGGCGGCTTGGTCCGAGTGACCGCCCAGGATCCAGATGGGCTGTGTACACAGTCGCAGGTGAACGCCTCGGCCGAAGCGGCGCGGAAGGCGCTGCGGCACTGGTCGCTGCCGGCGGATTGTGAGGCGTTGGCCGAGGCCGTTGGGGTGGCGGTGCAGGGCAGGGGCTGGACATGCGTCACAGCGGAGTCTTGTACCGGTGGCGGCATCGCCGCCGCGTTGACAGCCGTACCAGGGTCAAGCGCGTGGTTCCTCGGTGGATTCGTGACGTACGCAAACGACATGAAAGTCCAGCAGCTCGGCGTCTGCCAAACGCTGCTGAGTCCAAGCGGTCCCGGCGCGGTGAGCGCCGAAGTCGTTGAGGCCATGGCGGCGAAGGCGCGGTTATTGAGCGGGGCCGATGTCGCCGTGTCGGTCAGTGGCATTGCCGGGCCAGATGGTGGTTCACCAGACAAACCCGTCGGCACGGTGTGGGTGGGGCTGAGCGACAGCGGTGGGACCGAGTCCAGATGCCTCCGGGTGCCGGGTGATCGATCGAAGGTTCGCAGCGGCACGGTTGATGCGGCGATGCAGTGGATGCGCTGGCGCGCCAGCGGAGTCGTTGAGCGCCTTCCATGGGAGCGTGCTCAATGAGCGAACTGGTACACATTGGGCTTGGCTCGAATCTTGGAGACCGGGTGGGAGCCATTCTGGAAGCACTCGAGCGGCTGGACGCCTGCGATGGCGTGCAGGTGGGACGCGTCAGCACCTTGATCGAGAGTGAGCCGATGGACGTCGTTGATCAGCCCTGTTTCGTCAACGCTGTGGCGGCGCTTCGAACGAGCCGCGAGCCCGAGGAGGTGCTCGGCATGCTCCTGGCCGTCGAGGAAGCGATGGGGCGGCAGCGTACCGGCTCGGTACCGCGCGGCCCGCGTCCCATTGATCTGGATTTGCTGCTGTGGGGTGAGCGGGTCATCGACACAGCGACGCTCTGCGTGCCGCACCCGCGAATGCATGAGCGGGCCTTCGTGTTGGTTCCGATGGTCGAAATCGCCGAAGACCACAGGCACCCCACGCTGGGAACTACAATGGCGGCCCTCTTGGAGCAGGACACGGCGCGGCGCGGCCCGCTGCAGCAGCGATGTCGGGTGCTGATGCGAACATCGCTGCAGGATGATGGTGGCCTGCGTGGGCCGCGGATGGAGGAAAGCACGTGACGAGCGTAGGTTGGATCATGGTGGTGACTGCGGCGGCGTTGGCATCATGTGATCGCCCCACCGATGCGCCGGCAAGCCCAGTCCCCAATCAGGCCGATGACGACGAGCCGAACGCCGAGGCGACCACGCTCTTGAATCAGGTGCAGGAAGCGTGCCGGATCGCTGCTGGACTGGACAGCACCGCAGCGACGGAATTGGTCCTCGGCCCAAACCGACTGGAACGAGAAGATCGATTGAGCATCGGCCCGGGGGACACGTTTCGTTGGGAGGCCCCCGGCGTCGCCATGGAGGCTCAGAATGGCCGGCTTCTGGCTGAGATGGAGGCGGCGCGGGATCGTGTCGTCGATGTGTCCACGGCAGGAAGCGTGCTCGGCTCGGTCGAGCAGGCGCTTGGCGAAGCCGCCGAGCCGCCGGCGATGCTGCTGATGCGGTGCGGGGCGCCCCATGCGCGGTGGCTGGATGCAATGAGCGGCGGGCTGCTCGGCGGGCCGGTGGCGGTGGGTCTACGGGCAGGCGACGATGGCAGCCTCGTTGTCGATCTGCGAGGTCAACGGGGCGAGGGTGTACTGGTCGTCGACCCGGACACCCTGATGGTGGCACGGATCGAGGCCAGCATGAAGAACCAACTCACAGACCGCGCCGATGTCTCCCGCATCGTCGTCGTCTTCGACACACAGGTGCTCGCCGAGGCGGCGAGCCTGCCTCCGCAGATTGTGGTTGGTGACAGAACGGTGGTCGCGACGGTTGATGCCTTGATGCGAGAGGTGGATCTCCGGCGACGTCTGGATGTGAGCGACTTGGCCCCCGACTTCACGCTGCCATCGACTGCGGGCGGCACCGTGACACGCTCGTCGTTGCATGGGTCCGTGGTGGTGCTTGACTTCTGGGCGCGGTGGTGCGGACCCTGCCGGGCAGGGCTTCCCGACATTCAGCGGCTCTATGAGGCGACCGGGCGGAATACACGGGACATTCTGGTGTACGGCGTCAATGTTCAGGACGGCGGCAAATTGAAGTCCGTGGCGGACTTCTGGTCAAGCCAGCCATTTTCATTCCCAACGCTGGTCAGCGACTCATCAGAGATCAATCGGCAGTGGGGACTCGATGGGATTCCGGTCACGGTGGTCATCGGGCCCGATGGAACGGTGCTGGAGCGTGTCGATGGATGGACCGAGGGCGAGTGGAAGCGTCTGGCCGAGGTCGCCGAGCGAGCGATTCAGCAGCCTTGATCGAGAATTGCTGAGACGATCGCTCGCCGCAGGTCCCACGTGTTCCGCTCCTTGCCGGTGTTGATCAACACGCTGAACGCAAGTCGTCTGCCATCCTGGCACTCGACATAGCCGCTGATCGAGTACACCCGCTTGATGTAGCCAGTCTTGGCCCGCAGCGTCGCGTCGCGGACCGCCACGCCTTTCAGCCGCTTGGCAAGTGTTCCCTCGTGCTGCAATGCCAACGACTCGATGAAGAGGTTCTGGTCAGGATCACTCGGATCGAAGGTGCACAGCCAGGCCGTCATGGTCCGCGCCGAAATACTGTTCAGCCGGCTCATGCCCGAGCCGTCCGCCGCCCGCAGACCGTCAGCTGACCCGACGCGCTGCTCCACCATGGCGGTCACAATGCGGTTGCCGTCGGCTCTCGTGCCAGGGCGGCCGGTCACGGCGTGGGCGAGCCGCTTCAGCAGGGCTTCTGCGAACATGTTCTCGCTCTGGTGATTGCATCGTTCCAGTACTGTTTCAATCGTGCTGGTAATTGGCGGCGCCACGTCGATGCCTGCTGGCGGTGGGTCGGTGGCATCGGCGAGCCGCACTGCACCAACCGCCACGCCAGTGAGCCGAAGTCGCGCGGCCAGCAGCAGCCCGAATTGCAGGGGTGGATTGTCGATTGTGACCTCCACCGGAATCGAGGTCGCCACCGGAACGGTGCCACGCAGCACGATGACATTGGACCCCTCGGCTCGCTGCGGGTCGATGACCAACGTGTCCTTGGCGCGACCGCGGGTGAGTTTGTTCTTCAATTCGATGCCGGGATAGGGCGGCCGCATGTCCGAGACATCGACGGCCTTGCCTGCTGGCGCTGGTCTGAGTTTGACGGTGTTGTGGTTGAAGTTGATGCCACCCACCGCCGCGCAGTAGGCGTTGCGAAGTTGACCCTTTGGCCACTCCTGGGGATACCAATCTCGGTCAAAGACGCGATCGTCGACAATCAGTGTTCGGACCTGCCGCATGCCCGAGGCGGCCACGGACTGCGCCCAGAGGTCCACCAGGGTGGTGGCGGTCAACCGGGTGCCATCCGGCAGGGCCATCTTTCGCAGCAGTGGATCGTCTCCGAGGGCCGGATCGCCGTCTCCAATCACGATCAGATCGTCGCCAGTCCGCACCAGCTGCGTCTGAAATGTGAAGTCCGCGCCGAGCACCATCGCCGCAACGCCCGTAGTGAGTAGTTTTTGATTACTTGCCGGGGTGCGAGGCGTGGAGGCGGCGACTGCCGCGATGAGGCGATTCGAGCCACACTCCCGGACGGCGACGGAGACCTCTCGGCTGGTGAATCCAGCCTTGGCGATCGCCCGATCGATGTCCTGCTGGAGCCCACCGACAGCGGCCGCTGCGAGCAGCAGCGGGAGCATCATGGCGGACTGTGTGGCGTATCGAAACGGTCGCACAGGGCGCAATGGTACCCGGCGGCCCGGTACGATTCGGTCATGTCACCAGAATCGGATCTCAAACGCATCGATACGTTGCGAACACTGCTCACGCAGGCCAACGCCGCCTACTACGAGCACAGCGATCCGACGATGCCCGATCGTGAATACGACATCCTGCTCGTGGAACTTGAGCGGCTCGAGGCGGCGCATCCAGAGGCGTGGAGTGACCAGTCGCCGACACGGGTGATCGGTGGGAAGCCTATCGAGTCCTTCGAGGCGGTCTCGCACACCGTCCCGATGCAGTCGATCGACAATACCTACACGATTGACGAAGTCCGGGCGTGGCACACTCGGGCCACTGGCGCCGGCGAGCCGCCACTGCTCAGTTGCGACCCCAAGATCGATGGGGTGGCGGTGTCCCTGCGGTATGAGCAGGGCCGCCTAGTTCGGGCCGTAACCCGCGGCGATGGTGTGCGCGGCGACAACGTCACGCCGCAGGTCAAACGCATTCGAGTGGTGCCCGTGTACTTGAGCGGCGATCCGCCGGCGGTGCTTGAGGTACGGGGCGAGTTGTTCATGCCCAATGCCGTCTTTGAGCAGGTCAACGCGGAACGAGAAGCAAGCGACGAGCCGCTGTTCGCCAATGCTCGCAACTTGACAGCGGGCACGCTCAAGTCGCTCGACACAGACGTCATTGCAAAGCGGCAGTTGTCATTTCTGGCCCACGGTCGAGGCGAGGTGCAGGGTCTGGAGGCTGCGGGCTATGCGGCCTTTCAACAGGAGATCGGTGCGTTGGGCATTCCAACCAGTACTCATCTGCAATCGACCCGCGCGCTGGACGAGCTCATTCAATGGATCGAAGACTTTGGCCAGCACCGTGACACGCTGGGCTACGGCGTCGATGGCATGGTGGTGCGGGTGGACGACTTTGAAATGCAGGCGAGCCTTGGTGTCACCAGTAAGTCGCCGCGGTGGTGCATCGCCTTCAAGTATCCCGCAGAGCAGAGACAGACGGTGCTGGAGCGGGTCGACTGGCAGGTCGGTCGCAATGGCACGCTGACCCCGCGGGCTACGATGTTGCCGATTGAACTGGCGGGATCCACAGTCAGCCATGCCACCCTGCACAACATCGAAGAGATTCGCCGCAAGGACATTCGCATCGGCGACCGCGTCTGGATCGAGAAGGCCGGTGAGATCATTCCCCAAGTCGTATCGGTTCTCACCGAGGCCCGCAGTGGTGACGAGCAGTTGATCGAGCCCCCGGCCGTCTGTCCGGCCTGCGGTGGGCCCGTTGGGCCAGAGGGGCCGCGGGTGTTCTGCTTGAATCCAGAGTGTCCGGCGCAGCGACGCGAGCGAATCGCCTGGTTTGCTGGACGAGGCCAGATGGACATCGACGGCCTTGGCGAGAAGGTGGTGGACCAACTGGTGGACGCCGAACTGGTCTCGCACATCGCCGACTTGTATGCGATTCGCGTGGAGGATCTGACTCCGCTGGAACGATTCGCCGAGCAGTCTGCCGAGAATCTGGTCGCCGCCATCGATGGCAGTCGCAGCCGCGGGCTCAGCCGTGTGCTGGCTGCCATTGGCATACGGCAGGTTGGACGTTCTGCTGCTCGCACGCTTGGCGCGCACTTTGAGGACTTGAGCGCCCTGCAAGCGGCGGGCCTTGCCGAACTGGCCGAACTGCCCGACTTTGGCGAGATCACGGCCGGGCTGCTGCACGGCTTCCTGCACTCGGAGGTCGGCATGGATCTCTTCCAGCGGCTGGTCGCCGCCGGCGTGGACATGCGGAGCGACCTGTATCAGGACCGCGGATCGCAGGAGTCGTTCTGGTCGAGCAAGCGGGTCGTGTTGACCGGGACGCTCGAGCGTTTTCCTCGCCGCGTTCTGACCGAGCGACTTGAGGGGCTGGGCGCGACGGTCAGCGGCACGGTCAGCGCCAAGACCGATCTGTTGATCACCGGCGAGAAAGCGGGCTCAAAGTTGGAGAAGGCCCGTGGTTTGGGCATCGAGGTATGGGACGAAGCCCGTCTGGCCGCCGAACTGGACGAGTCCTGAACGTCGCCACACCTAGAACGCTACTCTGGTGCCCATGGGTCAGGTCGCGCTCGGTCTTCGAAGTCTGGTATTGCGGATCGTGGTGTTTGTCATCATGGCGGCGCTGCTTGCCTGGGCGCTCGGCGGCACGCTCTGGCCGCGGTCTGTGTCGGCCATTCAACGTCCCGTCATCAACGCCGGTGGCGTGCAGTGGGGGTGGTTGGTCACGGTCGATCCGGCCTCGTTGGAGGTGTCCTACGAATTGTCCAAACGCCGAGACGGCCGCTGGGAGCCAGTTCAAGGTGGTGGTCCCTTCCCTGCCGTGATGCCGCTGGTTGCGGACACCGGTGGCAGTCAAACCGGTGTGTTGTTTCACGTGTCCGTACGGGGTCAAGGCGATCAACCCAGAGTATTGGCCATTGGCCTCAATGGTGTAATGGAATCGACTAGCCCCGCCGATGCGGTATTGGTTGCCGACTGATCTGTCGGCTGGCCGATCGAGACGATCCCTCCCAACACCAAGGCCACCAATACGCCGGTCAGCGCAATGCGATACCAGCCGAACGCGACCAGCCCGTGCCGCGTGAGGTACGACATCAACCACGTGATGGTGCAAAGCGTCGCAGCGGCTGCGACCGCCATGCCAATCAACACGGGCGTCCAGCCGAGCACTGCAAACATGTCGGGTTGGTCTGACATCGAGTTCTTCAGCAGTTTCCAGACCGTGGCGCCGCCGATGGTGGGCAGCGCCAGCAGAAATGAAAACCGCGCAGCGGCGGCGGGTCGCATGCCCACCAGCATGCCGCCCAGCAGCGTCACCATCAGTCGGCTTGTTCCGGGCCACATGGCCACGCACTGCAGCAATCCGATTTGCATCGCAGCGATCGCGGTGAGTTGATGGCCCTCCAGTTCGGAACTTCGGGATCTGCGAAGTCTGCGATCGCTCATGATCATCACAACACCACCAACACCAAGGGCCAGCAGCACCGGGCCGGTGTGCATCAGCCTTGACTCAATCCAGTCATCGAGCAGGGGCCCGAGCACGGCAGCGGGAAGGAAGGCAATGAGTACATTTCGGGTGAGCAGCAGCCCTTGGCGATCCTGGCCGGCGAGACCGCGGAGCATCCGGCCGATCGAGTGCCGGAAGCACCACAACACCGCGAGGATGGCGCCGCCTTGAATGACAATGAGCAGGGTGTCCATGGCCTCCCGGAGTTGCTCGGGCGAGTCGAGGCCAAGCAGTGACGCTGTAACCACCAAGTGCCCGGTGGAACTCACCGGCAAGGCCTCGGTGATGCCTTCCACGAGCCCGAGCACGATCGCGTCGAAGATTCCAAGTGGGGTGTGCACTGGCGTGGGGGCTCCGACAGAGGTGGGCGTATGATGGCATCGGTCGATGCAGACCCCACGCGCCATCTTCGATGACCGGAATCTGTCGGCTGTTGTTCTGGTTGGTGCTCGGGCGTCGGGCAAGACCACGGTTGGCCGGCTGCTGGCCACCGCGTACCAGGTGGGCTTCATCGACTTGGACGAGCGGGCGCTGGCTCTCAGCGGTGAGCCCAGTGTGCGGACCGTGTTTGAGCGTCAGGGTGAGCCGGCGTGGCGAACCGCCGAAGCCGCCGCGTTGACCGCAGCGATTGAAGAATCGCCGGTCGTCATCGCAACCGGCGGGGGGGTTGCCTGCATCGATCCGCCACGGCGTGTGTTGCGAATGGCCGCCGATGCGGGCATCGTCGAGATCATCTGGCTCCGCTGTGACGGCCAGACCCTCACCGAACGCCTCGCCAGCGACCCTGGTGATCGGCCTTCCCTCACCGGAGCGGACCCCGTCGAAGAAGCGATCGAGGTCGCGGCCTGCAGGGCCAAGAGCTACGAATCAATCGCGACCCACATCATCGATGCCACCGGATCGCCGAACGCAACAGCCGCCACGATCCAGCAGGCGCTTCAATCGGCGTCATAAGACCACAGCACTCCAAAGTATAGCGCGCACCGTAGAACACCCCTCACTTCCGAGTTTCGACTTTCAACTCCCCCGCGGCAACGCCGCGGCCCCTCACATCTCCGGCGTGACCCGTCGTCCCAGCGATCGCTTGCGATTGATGAGTTTGCGACCGGCCTTCGTCTTCATGCGGGCACGAAATCCGAACATGCGGGCCCGCTTGACCTTGCTGACGCGGCGGGGATAGTGCATTGCCATGACTGGATCCTTGCTCGATGGAGCGACTGCAGGCCGTTGGCCACCCCCGCGCCGGAACCCGCGTTCGCTGGCTGCGGGGTGGAATCGAGCAGTCTAGCAGAACAAATTAGATCTTCCACCCTTCGCGATCAGGTGGTACATTGAAGCCGTCGCGGGCGGGCGGGACGGCCTCCGGAGTGGGCCACCCCGTCCTCGCGTGATGAATGGGCGGGAGAACCGGTTTTTCGCCCACTACAGGCCGCTGAAGCGAAGCCCTGGGGTCGCCTCGTGGCGAGTCATCGACCCTGACGGGTCTGCGAGGAGTCCTCCTACGGATGGATGACGCAACGCTGAGCCGAGCCGAAGATCTGCTCGAATACGACTTTCAGGATCGAGAGATTCTGAATCGTGCCTTGACGCACTCATCGATTGCCCAGTCGCGGCACGAGAGCAATGAGCGGTTGGAGTTTCTCGGCGACTCGGTCCTGGGGTTGGTGGTGTGCGAATACCTGCACCGCACCTATCCGAGCCTGCTGGAGGGGGACATGACCAAGGTGAAGTCTGCGGTGGTCAGCCGACGCATGTGCGCCGAGGAGTCGAGGCGGCTTGGGCTGGACACCTTGCTGGTCCTTGGCAAGGGCATGGCCTCCGCCCGCGAAATCCCCGCCTCGGTGGCCGCCGCCGTATGGGAGTCGATCATTGGGGCGCTCTATGTGGATGGGGGCATGGAGGTGGCCGCGGATTTCATCCTCTCGGCTCTTGAGCCGCGCATCGAGCAGGCCGTGCAGTCGGGGCATCACCATAATTTCAAGAGCGTGCTGCAGCAGATCGCCCAGCGGATGTTTGCCGAGATGCCGACCTACGCTGTACTCGACGAGAAAGGCCCTGATCACGCCAAGTGCTTCGAAGTCGGCGTGACCATCGGCGGTCGAACCTTTGGCGCTCGCTGGGGTCCCAACAAGAAACTCGCCGAACAAGACGCTGCCCTGGCCGCCCTCGAAGAACTTGACGTCGCGATCGTCAGTGACAATGGTGATGTTGAGGTTGACTTCTGAAGCAGCGTCGCCGCGGGGCCGCTGCCCTCATCGGCTGCTCAACTGCTCGCCTGAACTCCCGCGCTGCGGCAACACGGTTCCCGCATCCTCCACCACAACCCGCCCAATATTCTCCTTCGTACTGCCAACGGCGACGACGGTTCTGCCGCTGCCATTCTGAAAGGCGGCTGCGCCGCCGGGGCCGTCCGATGTGATCCCGGCCAGCACCACTGGTGTGCCGTCGGCATTCATCAAGTTGAGCGCGCCGCCGCGGGCGGTGGCCGCCAGCGCTGCCGTGGTGCGGCCATCGCGGGTCATCAGGGCAAATTCGGGCGTTCCATCTGCTGCGGCATCCGCGACCGCGGTGCCGCTTGGTCCGTGGACGGAGAGGCGGCCGCGGTGTGGGCCCGCGCCATGGAGCACCGCCACCGGTTGTCCGGTGGCATCGGAGACTGCCAGCAGGCCGAGGCCCGATTGAGTCGTGCTGAGTGTTGCCATGCGGGTGCCGCCCGGGGCGAGCACGTCGACTGCGGCGGCCAAGCCATCCACGCCGCCGGTCACTCGAATCTGGCCGCCCTCGCCGCTTCCGAGCACCATGCGGCCCGCGCCGTGAGAAGCAAAGAGCGAGATGGCGTGATCACTGGTCCGGATGATGGCCGCGTCCGGATCGCTCGCCAACGTGACCGATTCGGTGTCACCGCCGGCGAGCGTGAAGGTGGCCCGAACGCCCGAGAGATCCAAGGACGTGTCGGCCCCGGCGCGAAGGGTGGCGCGGCCTTCCGGGGCTGCGAGTCGCAGCATGGTTTCGCCATCAGCCGCCGCCGCCTGCAGAATGGGTTGCCCGCTCTGTTGAAGGTCCAAGCCCCCCTCCGCCAGAAGCCGCATCGTTGTGGAACCAGAGACCAACTCGCCGGCGCCATTGGCGACGTGCAGTCTCAGGCCGCTGGCGTCGCCGCGGAGCATGAGTGCCTCGCCGGAGAGCGTGAGCCGCTGTGAACCTGTGCCGTCGATGATCGCTAGCGGTGCGCTGGCGCCAGGCCCCAGCACGACACTTGACTCGTCCGCATCGGACTCGAGCGTTATCGAGCCTCCGTGCTCGCTCGCGGCCATGGTGGCAGCTCGCTGGCCGGTGTCGTTCCAGGCCGCCACGGATCCACCCGTCGGTGTCGCCCACGCGCCGGCCACATTGACGCCCGTTGCATTCCAGACCGCCAGATCGCCACCATGTTCATTGGACGCCAGTCGCATCAGGTTAGCTCCAGACGCCGACCAGAGGTCCAGCCGCCCGCCTTCCGCATCGGTCCCGGCGGCGAGCATGACGTGACCGTCGGCGTCGAGAATCTCAAGTCGATGGGTGCGAATGGCATCGATGCGAGTGATGTCCGTAGCGGCGAGCAGGGCAAGCACCCCGATACAGCCGATTGTTCCGCCCAGCCCGTACCGATAGCGCCGCTCGCGGCGCGCCGATGCGGCGAGTTGGATTTCGAGTCGGTCCAGCCGAGCCTCAACTGAGTCGCGTGTCTTCGAGTGATGCATGGATCATCTCCTATCCCCCGGAAAAGGGGTGGTCAACGATGGATCGGGTCGTGGGCCGCTCGAGCCGGGACGGTGGCCCAGGCGGCGGCATACAGTTCGGAGGGAAAGGCCAGATACCCGGGGTAGTCGGTTCGCGCGGCGTGAACACAGGCGCGGTCGACCGTGACCATGCCAATCGGGTCCTCGGTTTCCAATACCACGGTGCCGTCGGGGGCCACGGCAATGCTCGGCCCGCCGATCGGTACGCCGTCTTCCGGGGCAGGGCGGTTCACCGAGAGCACCCAACACCCGCTGGTGAGCGCGTTGGCCTGAAAGATGGGCCGCCACTTGACGTAGGTGGCGGTCTCGGTGGACCGCGGCACCAGAATCACTTCGGCGCCCTGGGCCCCGAGAATGTGGCTTCCAAAGGGTCGGTTGTTGTCCGAGCAGATTTGGACGCCCAGATGCATGCCGAAGGCCTCGATTGGCCGTGGGATGGTGTCGTCCGCCTGATAGTGGTCCGCTTCCCAGAAGCCCGGTTCGTCCGGGATGTGGATCTTTCGGTACGCGTGTCGGAACGAGCCGTCGCTGTCAAACAGCAGCGCCGTATTGAATCGTCGTCCAGTCTCGTCCCGCACGATGGCCCCGCCAAGCAGCCCGATCCCCACGTCGCCGGCAATTTGCGACTGCAGGCGATGCAGCGGCCCGTCCGGGGCTTCTGCATCTTCGTCGCGGGCGGTCTTGGTGGCTGGCACCCAAGGCAGCATCGCCAGTTCTGGCAGCACGGCGAGTGCAGCCCCGCCGGCCTTGGCCTCGCCCAGTCGCTCACGGAGTCGATCAGCTCCATCGTCGCTGTAAAAGACGTCTCGGATCAGGGCGATGGTGAGTGAGTCGCTCATGGGAAGCAGTGTACGGCCCGGAACCTTCCACCATTGTCGGTCCGCTGCCCCGTTGGTCGAGAGGACTCCGGGAAGATCAGATGGGATCACGCGAACATCTCGAACTCAAGCAATCCGCGGGGCTGGGGGCTCCTTGAGCGTGATGACGCCGGGCTGCTCCGGGTCGCGGTCGGTCCGGCGTCACTGCAACCCTCCGATCGAGATCGACTGCGGGTGCTGCGTGGCATCGCCGTTGCGGGAAGCCGGTAGTGGTCGGATTCACCCCGTATGCCGCTCCGCAGGTAGTCTGCACGGATGGCAGGCCTCACATTGACGCTTTCTCGCCGGATCCCCGCCACCCAGCAGGCCGTCTGGGAAGTCATCAGCGATATTGCTGGTTGCGCCGACCGAATCTCCGGCATCGTGGAGGTGGAGGTGCTCACGGATGAGCCGGTTGGCGTCGGTATGCGCTGGAAAGAGACACGGATGCTGCTTGGCCGCAAGACCACCGAAGAAATGAGCATGACTGCATTCGAGCCGCCGCGGCGATACGTCGTCGAGGCCGACGCCTGCGGCGCCCATTTCGTCAGCGAGCTGCGGTGCGAACCCGACGGTGAAGACGCCACGATGTTGACGATGACCATGGAGACGACGCCGACGAACTTCTTCTCGCGGCTCATGAAGCCCATCGCCAAGTTGACGATGAACTCGAGTCGTAAGATGATCGAGCGAGATCTTGATGACATCTTCAAGGCCTGCGTGCCGGCCGAAGAGACGCCGTCGCCATCCAAGCCAGACGAAGAATGAGCGGTCGGGGCGCGATATTCGACCTCGATGGAACGCTCATCGACAGTTATGCGCCGCACTTCAAGGCGTGGATCAGTGTGTCCGCCGAAATCGGGCACGACTTGACCGAGCCACAGTTTCAGGGTCAATTCGGCCGCAAGAATGAGCCCATCCTGAAGGAACTTCACGAACTTGCGGGAAAGCCTGAGCCCAGTGTCGATCGCATCGACACGCTGGCTGACATCAAGGAAACGCGGTACCGGGCCCTGATCGGCGAACGCTTCCCAGAGATGCCTGGCGCGGCGGCGCTGATTGGACAACTTCAGCAGGCAGGATGGAAGGTGGCCATTGGGTCTTCGGCGCCGCGGTCAAACATCGACTTCTGCATCGAACGTTTTGGGCACCTTGGCGTGCAGTTTGACGCGGTGGCCTGCGGCGACGATGTCATACACGGCAAGCCGGCGCCCGATGTGTTCTTGTTGGCCGCCTCGAGGCTGGGCGTTGCGGCCAAGGCGTGCATCGTCCTCGAAGACGCGGTGGCTGGCATCGAGGCAGCCCACCGCGCTGGGATGGGCAGTGTTGGCGTGTGCTCGCGAGGCCGCACACTCGAAGAACTGTCCTGCGCCGATCTGGTCATTGAGCGTTTGAGCGAACTCAATCCGAGCATTCTTGCCAGTGTGGGGACCGCAGCGGCATGAGCGAACTCGATCTGGACCTGGCAACCACGTGGTTCCTCGCAGCCCGCACGATGGCGTGTGGTGGGGACGAGCCGTCCGTGGCCGAAGAGGCGGCGGCGGGGCTGTTCGCCCGAGCCATTCTGGGCCTCGACGAAGCGTCCTGCATCGCAGCCAAGACCAAGGATCACATGCAGGCATTGACACTCATTGACTGCATGTCCATGGCCGGGCATCTGCCACGCGGCACTGCCGATCAGGTCATGACCGGCGTGATGATGATTGCCTATGCCGCCGCGAGCATGCAGCCGCTGCAAGTGCGATGGGCATCGATGCTCGCATCGGCGATGGAGATGACCGAAGACCGATTTCAGCGGTGCTGCGTCAACGCACGAGTCGTGGCGTCCATGCTTCCCCATGAGCAGGAGGTCGTTGGTGGATGAGTACGCGGGCAACTTCGACTTCCTCTTGAAGTATGACGACCGCGTAGCGCACTTGGCGCAACAGGCCGAGATGTACGTGCACAGCGACCCCGACTCGGCCCTCTTTAAGTTGCGGCTGATGGTGGAGACCATGGCTCGCACACTCATCGAGATGCAGATGCCCCAACTGGTTGACTCGGACCTCAGTGTCATGCTCCGCTCGCTCCAACGAAGCGGCCTGCTCACCCGCAAGGAAGCCGACGACATGCACGCCATCCGCCGCGACGGCAATGCTGCCGTGCACGGATACGACAGCACGACGCCAACCGCCATGCGAAGACTGCGAGATGCTTGGCGGCTCTCGCGGTGGTACGCCCGAATCGTCAAGCGAGGCGCGAAGGTGCAGGCCAAGGACTTCAAGCCACCGCTGCCGCCGGCTGAGGACGCGTCCCAGCGCGCAGCGAGACTGCGAGCTGAAGCGCTGGAAGAAGCGGTCGAAGTCCGGCGCAGCAAGACGCGGCAATCCCTGCTGCTGTTCGGCGATCAGGATGACATCACCGCCATGCGATGGCGGCTGCGGGGTGAACTGCGGGCACTCGAAGGGGTGGCAGCGGCGGCGGGTGAGCCCATCGTTGATGCCGATTTCGTAGCCCTGGTAATGGCGATGGACCTCGAGCAGATCCTGGAGCACCCGGCGTGGGGCCGCTCAAGCCAAGACGCCAAGGCCCACGTCGAAACCCAGTTTGAGGCCTTCAAGACGGCCCACAGTCAGGCCGAGCAGGCCTATCTCCAGGAGCGGGCCACGTTGGCTCGTCAGGCCCGCCAGCGCGGCTGAGCCGAACGCGGGGGCTGTTTTTTCGGATTATCTGTCCTGAAATGCCTGCCACAGGCCGATGGGCAGACAGGCGGTCCCAAGGTGCATTGCTTCTACTTGCCTTGGCCGCGGTTTGCGGCCACACTGAGGCCGTTGGGGGCACTGGTTCTTGGTGGCCCAAGACATGGAGACTTCGCACAATGGCAATGGTGATGGCATGCGGATTGGCGGTCGGATTGACCGCTGGGGTCGGACTGGCCTCGGTCGGATTCGACGAAGTGGCGAAGCTCATCCCGACTACCACGGCAACGGGGGGCCGCTTTGGCACCTCGGTCGATATCGCCGGGGATGTCATGATTGTTGGCGCGCCCTATCAGGAAGTGGACGGCACGTACCCCATTGGCCCCGGGTATGCGCAGGTCGGCGTGTTCAGCGATTGGGACGGAAGTATTGCCGAGACCATAGAGCTCTCGGCCTCCGATGGCCAGACGGGGGATTATTTTGGCTGGCGTGTCGCGATCGGCAACATTACGGGCGCGACCGAAGAGGGTGGCGTCGCCTACGTCTCATCGTTTAACAGGGCCGACGGTGAAGTGCCGTCCGCAGGGGCGGTTTACCTCTTTACGAGCGGCGAAGGCGACGCGATTACCGAGACTGCAATCCTGACCGCCTCGGGCGAAGCCGCCGGGAGAGGATTCGGAACCAGCCTCTCATTCGATGGTTCCAGCCTCGCAGTCGGTGCGATCTACGACAGTGCCCACGGTGTGCTCAACGGCGCTGCCTACGTGTTGACATTGGGCTTGGATGGCCAGCCGACACACGAGGAACGCATCGAGTGCGATGACCCGACAGACCAGCAATACTTCGGATGGGACATTTCCATCGATGGCGATCGACTCGCGGTCTCGGCGGCGGTCGATTCGATTGACCAGTATCTGGGCGGGGCCGTGTACATCTTTGACCGTCAGTCGGATGAATCATGGACGCAGACGGCGGTTGTGACACCTGCAGGGCTGAGCAGTTCGGATTGGTTCGGGACCTCCGTCGTGGTACATGAAGACCTGCTCATTGTCGGCGCGATCAACTACGACGAGGGTGAAGGCGATGACCTGGTGCAAAACGTCGGCATGGTGTACGTCTTCGAATGGGACGGCATGGCCTATCAAGAGGTTCAGCAGATTCCTTCACCGCTCGTCGAGCCGGGTATCTTTTGGGGCACATCGCTGGACTTTGATGGGAACAACCTGCTGATCGGGTGCAACTACTGGCGCAACGACGGCACGTTTGGCACCGGTGCTGCGGCGGCCTATGAGTATGGTCCCGATGATCTATTCATCGGCGGGCGTGTATTCATCGGGAGCGACGTGAGTGGATTGGGCCACTTTGGTTCAGCTGTGGCGTTTGACGGTGAGCGAGTTGTCATTGGCGCGATCGAAACTTCTGACGGCACCGGCGGTGCTGTTTATGTCTTCACCCCTGGCTGCAGTGGCGACACCAACTACAACGGCCAGATCGACTCCGAGGATGTGCTCGACCTCGTTACGAGTTGGGGTGACACAGGTATCACGAAGCAGGATGTGCAGCAGGACTTCGAAGTCGGCATCCATGACCTGCTAACGGTCCTCCAGTACTACGGCTCCTGCGAGTAGCCAGCCAGCGGGGGCAGTTGGCGAGCGTTGTGGAGCAGGAAGGCAACGGGCGGTGCCCGTCCCCGCGTCCCCTCCCCAACGACGCCCTCGCCGCCAACACGCGCGGCAGGACTCGAACCTGCAACCCTCGGCTTCGAAGGCCGATGCTCTATCCAATTGAGCTACGCGCGCTGGGAAGCGGGGATTCTAGCGGGGGGCGCGGAGAAAATGCCGGTATGATCGCGCCTGAGCCCGTGTCTCAATACTCTCTGGAACGAGGGGTCATTGTCAGGCAGGTTAGGTCAGCTGGAGGTTCGAGCGATGAATGCAGTACACATGATGGCGGTCTTGGTGGTCGGTGCTGGAAGCAGCGTGGCATTGGGTGGGCTGAGTTGCCTGATCTCCGATGACTTCGCCGATGGCACCGGGGCCGGTATCTGGACGTACTCCAACAACGGTGGGGCGGTATCGGCCAGTGAGTCGGGCGGTCACATTTCGTTCAGCAGCAGCGGGACCAGTGGCTTCACAGAAGATGGGGCGTTTGGGTGGTCGACCGGATGGGCGATGGACATGAGTCAGGATTGGGCGATCTCGGCGGACTGGTATTTCAATCCACCATCGCCCAGTGAGGATGGCGACATTGGACTCTCCATGGCGGTCATGCTCGCGGGCGACCCCGAGACGGTGTATTACGGATATGGCGTATCGACGACGATTGGCGTGTACAACTGGGGCGACGGCGATCTTGGTCCGTATGAGGCCTTTGTGCTCTGGGAGGACAATGACTGGCAGGTGCTGGACGAAGACATCCCGGCTTCGAACTCGGGCACCATTTATGTGTGGTACGACGCAGCCACCGACAAACTGTACATGGGCGATGTGCTGTATGGCGGCGACCCTTGGGTGCGCAGTTTGTTCCTGGCCGGCTATCCGTCGGCCACCGTGGCCACGGTGGGGTTCGCAGCGCACTCTGCAGGACCAGCGCCGTCCTTTGGAAGCAGCGCGATGTACGGCGACAACTGGTGCGTGATCAGCGGCGCCGTCCTCGGGACATCGGTCGGGGCCTGCTGCATCGACGACTCCTGCGTGCAGACCATCGAGCAATCCTGCGATGGTGAGTGGCAGGGTGCTGAAAGCGACTGCGATACCTGCACAGCGTCGTGCTACGGGGATGTCTCCGGCGATGGCACGGTGAACGATACGGATGTGCTGGATTTGATTGCCCAGTGGGGCGACACCGGCGGTGATTGCGACATCGACGGGAGCGGTACGGTCGAGGTGCACGATCTGCTGGGCCTTCTTCAGCATTGGGGGGCTTGTTAGCACGCAGAGGTGCTACGATTGCGGTCTTGAGAGGAGTCCTGTGCCATGCAGCACCGCCGGCCGATACGCGGGTTGATCGTCACGCTGGCCATGCTGGCGTGCGGCGGCGCGGCATCAGGGCAGGGCTGCTACGTCTGGGAGCCGTTCGGTGATGGTCTGCTGGCCCCAACATGGTTCAGCGGAGGAACGCCCGGCACGATCATTTCGGTCGGCGAGAATTCCGGTCAGCTGCAGTTCTGGGGATTGGCGAACAGCACGAATAATGACTACAAGGCCTATGCGTGGTCCAGTGGCTGGGAAGTGGACATGGGCCACGACTGGGCCATCCAGGCCGACTGGTATGTGCAGCCGTCCTATCCCAACTACGGAGGCGTGGTCGATTATGCCGAGGTGGGCCTTGTCTTCGGCCTCATGCTCGAGGGCGATACGGCCACCGCCGATATCGACCGCGGGTTGACCATCACCGCCTTGCGTGGACGGGACTACTACAACCAGCCGTACGACATCCAGACGATCGACTATTGGATCGATGGTGGCGCTCCAGTCACACAGGTCTTGTGGTACCGCACATGGTCTGCCGCCACGATGTATGTCTGGTACGACGCCGCCTATGGCGTGATCTATTTCGACCAGTATCCGCCTTTCGTGGGTTCTTCGCCGATGTATGCCACTGGTGTGACGGGGCTCTCCTCGGAATTGACGGCGACCATCGGCTTCGGCGGGTACTCGGTCGGCTACGGGGCGCCCGCCTTCGCCAACTCGAATGTGGCGGTCGACAATGTTTGCATGCTGTACGGCACGCTGGCCGGCGCCCGCGTCGGTGCCTGTGTGGTCTCTGGCGGGTGCTTTGACACCATCGCCGAGTCGTGCGAAGGTTCCTTTGCGGTCGGCACGCGTTGTGAGGACATCTGCACCTGCCAGTGGGATCCCGACTGCAGCGGGGCGGTCGGTCTTGGGGACATCACCCTGATGTTCGGTTCCTGGGGCGATTGCGCCGGATGCTCGACCGATCTGGACGAGTCGGGCGTGGTTGACGTGCATGATCTGCTTCTGGTGCTGGAGCACTGGGACGGCTGCTGAGCGGGGTGAAAACATACATCGCAGTGGCGGTTGCTACCCTGCCCGTCCTGACAGGAGGACAGCCATGGGTTGCATGGACGGCACAACGGGTCTTGTGGTCGGAATCGCAAACGATCGGTCATACGCATGGTTCATCGCCGAGTCGATCATTCGCGAGGGCGGCACCTGCTTGTTCACACATCTTCCGGGGGAGAAGATGGAACGACGGGCCCGCAAGGCCATCGAGTCGCTGGGCGTTGAGGATCCTTGGTTGCGGCCGATGGACGCCTCGTCCGACGCGTCGATGGACGAAGCCTTCGCCGCCATCGCTGAAGCGCCCGGTACGCTCGACTTTTTGGTGCACTCCATCGCCTTTGCCGACAAGGACTGGTTGAAGGAAGGCAAGTTCACCGCAACGCCGCGTGAGGTCTTCACACAGGCCATGGACATCTCTGCGTGGACGTACATGGCCATGGCCAATCGAGCGGTGCCCCTCATGCGTGAGGGTGGCAGTATGCTCGCGATGTCGTACTACGGCGCTGAAAAAGCAGTGCCCGGCTACAACGTCATGGGCGTCGCCAAGGCCGCGCTCGAAGCCACGACCCGCTACCTCGCTATGGAACTTGGCGACAAGAACATCCGCGCCAACACGATCTCAGGCGGTCCGCTGCGGACCATGTCATCCATGGCCGTCGGCGGATTCTCGTCGATTCTCGATTGGGTCGAGCAGAAGGCGCCTCTGAAGCGCAACGTCACGGGCCGCGACGTCGGTGATTCCGCGGTGTGGCTGCTCTCGAACATGTCCTCCGGCGTGACCGGTCAGACGATCTACGTTGACTGCGGCTACTCCGCGATGGGGCTTTGACGGTGTAGCGGCGCGAACTTCCACGGCCGTTCGCATGCCACATCCGCTGCTGGCACGAGCGCTTCCCGGACCGCCTCGACCACATCCTGGAGTCCTTCGCCCAATCCTGCGGCGCACACCACGTCAGCGCCGTGGATCGGGCCCAGATCCGATCGCAGTCCCATCCGAAGGTCTGGGCGTCGCGGCACCGTCGGCCACGCCGACTCAGCGTCCGCGGCGGCGATCAACAGGTCCGCATCACGAAGAATCGTCTGGGTGGCGGCAATCGCAGCCGTCTCGACCGGATCATCGGACGTCCGCAGCCCGGGGGCATCAAACCAGTGGACGATGAGGCCGCCGAGGTTCAGCATCGCCCCGACTGCATCGCGCGTTGTTCCTGGCCTGTCAGACACGACTGCGCGGTGCCGGCCCGCGAGCGCATTGAGCAGCGTGCTCTTGCCGATATTGGGCTTGCCTGCGAGCACCACCCGTGGCGGCTCCAGCAGACGCCGAAGCCGCTTCGAACGTTGCTCGTCGGCATCGGTCCACTCGGTATCTGCTTTCCATCGCCCCGGCTGCGACAGCAGTAGCGCGATCGCCAGCGGCGTGCTTGCCTTGGGCAAGACCTCCAGCATGGCCAGCTCGACCGGATCGGTAACGCCGGGCCAGTCGCCCTCGCCGCCGCGGCGCAGTTTCGCCCCGACGTTGGCCAGCCGCTGCTCGAAGAGGCGAACAACCTGCGGTCCACCGTGCGGCATGCAGTGCAAGCAATCGGCATCAATCCGGGCAAGCAGTACCTCATCCACGCCCGGAAGTCGACCGAGTGTGATGTGACCAACGCCCGGAAGCGGAAGATCTAGCGCCGCGCACAGTCTTTCGAGTTTCCCACGCAACTCGATGATCGCCACCGCCCCCGGCGATTCAGCAGTGAGCAGCCGGGCACCGATGCCGCTCAATCGCCGGCCTCGTCGCTGCTCGTCGCCGTCATCGCGTGCCGGGCCGCCACGGCGATGCCCAGCAGTGTCAAGTCAGGCACGATGCGGTCGATCAGTTCGTCACCACGGAAGATCGTCTCGGCGTCGCCGCCTGTGGCGACGATGGTGGGATACGCTCCGTAGTGATCGGCATAGTGCTCGGCCAGAATCCGAACGAGCCCCTGAATGCCAAAGTGCACGCCCTTGAGCATGGCCTGCGCCGTGCTGCGGCCGAACGCGTCGGCCTCGGGGGCGGCAAACTCCAAGTCAGGCAGGGCCTCGGTGTGTTCATTGAGCGCCCGAAGCTGCATTTGCCCGCCTGGCGCAATTGCGCCGCCATGGAAGGTGCCATCACCATCCACAAAGTCCACTGTCACGGCGGTGCCGGCGTCGACGACGATGCAGGCCTGCTGGAGCACATCAAATGCTGCCGTTGCATTGAGCAACCGATCCACTCCGGTAATGGTTTCCGGCGCCAGGTCGCACGGAATCGGCACCGGAAGGTCCGTCCCAACCCGGTAGACCTCCTCGGACAATTGGTCCGTGACCGCCGAGGCGAGCTGGTCGGCAAACCCGTCATTGACCGATGCAATCACGATGGGTCGCGGGCTGGCCTCCGAAAGTGACGCACGCTGGCTGAGGACGGTCTGCGTGACCGCCCCAAGGTCGCCATTGCTCAGCGACACCGGATCAGAAATACTCGTGTCAGAGACAGTCGCCACGCGTGTGCGGCTGTTTCCGACGTCTATGGCGATGAGTTGGAGTTCGGACATGGCGGGCATTGTAGTCCCAGGGGGCCAGGTACCGAGGTGGCACCTGGCCCCGGTATCCTCCACACATGACCGCCGCAGAATCTGCCACGCTGATCGATGGACGCGCCTTGGCCGCAACGTCCAAGGAATCGCTCGCCGTTCGCATTGCCGAGTTGCATGCGTCCGGCCGCTCGGTTCGTCTCGATGTGATTCTGGCTGGCGGGAACCCGGCTGGAGCGGTCTATGCCCGCAATCAGGCGCAGACCTGCGAGGAACTCGGCATTGCATACCGTATGCACGATGTGGCCGCCGACGTTGACGAAGAGACGGTGGCGAGCACCGTGCGGTCGCTCAACGACAATCCCGAAGTCACCGCCATCATGGTGCATCTGCCCCTTCCGGATGGTGTTGACACCCATGCTGTTCAAGCAACCATCGCCGTCGAAAAAGACGTCGAGGGCGTCAATCCCGCGAACATCGGCGGCGTGCTGTACGGCCGCCGCGCACTTGCCCCCTGTACGGCGCTCGCCGCCATGAAGTTGATCGAGTCCACCGGCATCGCGCTGGCCGGCGCGGAAGTCGTGTGCGTCGGCGCCAGTGCCATCGTCGGACGACCGGTCGCGGCGCTGCTGATGGAAGCCGAAGCCACCGTCGTCTCGACGAATATCCATACCCACAATCTCGCCGAGCACACCCGGCGCGGCGATGTCGTCATTTCCGCCGCGGGCGTCCCGGGCCTGCTCACCGGCGACATGATCAAGCCCGGGGCCATCGTCATCGACGTCGGCATCAACCGCATTACCGACCCCGATACTGGCAAAGCACGGACCGTCGGCGACGTCGACGTCGATTCTGTGCTGCCCGTTGCCAGTTTCCTGAGCCCGGTGCCTGGTGGAGTCGGTCCCATGACCGTGGCCATGTTGCTGCGGAACACTGTGGCAACAGCCGATGAAGTGCCTGCGTAGCAGGCCCTCTCAAAGAAGCAGACGGTCTGGTGTCTGCGAGTGTCCGCCCTGATCGCAGTGGCGAATTTTGACCTCTTTCGCGCCGGTGCCTTTGAATCGCCGGAGCCATCAACAGGCTATGCCCGCCCAGCGGTCGTATTGGCATCGATTTGGACGTTCCATTGAGGTGCCGTCTTCGGGCCCAAGCCCGGATCAGGATCGCCAAGGGCGTGCGGCCCCAGGGACTGGCCAGCGAGCCATTTTTTCTTCACACACATCCAGCGACCGCTCATAGATGGCGTGCCGGAGACTGTATCGGCCATTCAAGGAGCCTACCGGATGATGACATGCCCCAAGAATCGACTGATGACTGCAGCGTTGATGCTCGGAATCGCCTGTGTGCCCGCGTTGGGCGAATGGCCCGGAGACCCGCCGTGGCAGCCCGGTGAGTTCGTCGAGTGGAACCCTGAGGATTGGGGGTTCTTGTTGCCCGCGACGTTGGAAGTACCCAGTGCGTATGCCACCATCCAAGAAGCCGTTGATGCAGCCGAAGACGGCGACACGGTGCTGATTGCGGCCGGGACCTACTACGAAAACGTGACGGTGTCCGGCAAAGCCATCTCAATCGAAGGTGACGGTTTGGTTGAGTTGTGGCCCGATGACGATGCAGCCATCATCGCTGTCGACACGACGCCCGAGGACGAATGGGTGAGCGTGGAAGGGTTGACCTTTCACTCCATCCATTCGGTCACCTTGCCCGAGGAGTTGGGCGGCAGCACGATTGAGTGGTATGGGTCTGAGACCCGCGGGGTGACCGCCGGCTTGGCAGCCGTTCAGATTTCAAATTGCGTCTTTGACGGCATGGGCATCGCGTCCGCAGAAGACGACGACGAAAATGGCGCCGCAGTGGCCGCTGGGTGGGCGTGGCTTCGGCTGGAGCACTGCAGCTTTGATGATTGCCGGGCAAGCGGTGGCGGGGCGCTGTACGCGGGGCTGGCGAGCATCGAGATGTCGTTTTGCACCTTCGAAAACTGCCAGAGTGACTCCGGTGGCGGCGCGGCCTTGATCGAATATGCCTCCGGTGACATCGCAGCCTGCACCTTCAGTTCCAACTCAGCGTGGTCCGAAGGCGGGGCGATGTACCTGAACCAGGCGTCTCCAACGATTGACCGGTGCCACTTTGATTCAAATGAGGCCGCGTGGGGCGGCGCGGTGTACAGCATCGGAAGCGAATCCACGGCCTGTGATCCAGACGTCACTGATTGTCACTTCACCGCCGATGCCGCTGGTGAACTTGGAGATCTCTGGTTTGCCAGCACGAACAGCGACCCGTGGTTTGAAGGCTGTGTTGGATGCGGCGGCACGGACCTCATCCAAGGCTTCATGGTCGTGGCCGCACTCAACAGCATGACAGAGTCATGCACGGTGTGCCCGGGTGACCTCAATGGCGACGGCAGCATCGACGTGGCCGACCTGCTTGACATCCTGTCGCACTGGGGCACTGCCGACCCCATTGCCGACGTGAATCTCAGCGGCGATGTCGACCTCAGCGACCTGGGCTGGATCGTGATTCTCTTTGGAGATTGTGAAGTCGAGTTCGAGTGAGTCGCGCTAGAACAAACGCCGGTGCGCTTCGCGATACCGACAGAGCGTGTTGACGACGACGTCATCGGGCAATTCCGGGCCCGGCGGCGTCTTGTCCCACAGACCGCTGCTCACGAGGCCTTCTAGATAGTTGCGGACATACTGCTTGTCGAACGAATCCTGATCGCGACCGACCTCGTAGTCCTCCGCGGGCCAGAAGCGACTTGAGTCGGGGGTGAGTACCTCGTCGATCAGCATGATTTCGTCGGTCTCATTGCCGTCTGCGCCAATGGCGTATCCAAACTCGAACTTGGTGTCGGCCAGAATGATGCCGCGATCCACAGCGAACTCGGCAGCGCGGCGGTAGATCTCGACGGAGACATCCCGCAGCCGATTCATCACGTCGCGTCCTGCCACGCTGCACGCCGTTTCGAAGTCGATGTTCTCGTCATGGCCTGTTTCGGCCTTTGTTGCGGGCGTGAAGATCGGCTCGGGGAGTTTGGCGCAGTGCCGCAGCCCTGTCGGAAGCGCGATACCGCAGACGGTGCCGTCAGCGAGATACTCCTTCCAGCCCGAGCCCGTGATGTAGCCGCGCACCACAAACTCGATGGGAATCACCCGGGCAGCGCGGCCGAGCATCATGCGGCCTTCCAACTGGTCGTACTGCGACTCATTGAGCCCCGGCAACTCCTTTGGATCGGTCGATCGCAGGTGGTCGCCGATGAGGTTCCACCCGCGAATCATGTCGAACCACTTGGTGCTGATGGCCGTGAGTTCGCGGCCCTTGCCTGGCACGGGCGATGGCATCACCACGTCAAAGGCACTCACGCGGTCGGTGGCCACAATCAGCACTCCGGGGCTTTCGCCCGCGGTTGCAGGCACCCGATAGATGTCTCGTACCTTGCCTTGGCGTCTGTCTTGAAGGGGAAGGTCTGTGGCCCAGACCGGGGGGCTTGTGGCGGCGTTCATGGTTGGTTCTCCTCGCTGCTCGGGGAGTGTAGCACTTGCGCCGCAGCCTTCAATCGGAGGGGCATTTGACCGTACCATGCCACCGCCACGCATGCTTCGATTTGCCTCCTATGACGCCGAGGGCGCAGCGGATTCCGCCCCACTTCGCAACGTCGTTCTGTTCGACAAGGACGAGGTCGTGGTAAGCGGTCGCATCCGGCAAAAGAATGGCTTGATCGAGTGTGAACGGGAGGGCCGCGGGGCGACCGGGTTGGGCCTGCTGTACGACGTGGGCGAGCCTGGAGATCTTGGGCTGCGGACCTGCCTGCTGGAGCAGCGGAAAGAACCGTATGTGCTCGGCGTGGAACTCGCGCGGCACCGGATCGCAATGTTCGCGCACAAGGCCGAAGAGTGGATGATGATCGAGCTGGACGAGGCCCACCCCGCCATGCGCCTCTGGAATGAGGCCCGGCAACTCTTTACAACGGCCATGGTCACCAACGACCCGGTGGCGGCGGACCAAGCTGGCCGAGCCTCACTGGGGCTGGCCGTCAGCGCCTCGGAGCGGCTGGCCATGGCCCACGCTGAAATCCTCCTGAAACGCCGATTCCGAACCCGCGCCGCGCCGTCGACCTCGATTGGTGTGCGACTGGATCCACGGCGATGCGGTGAGGCACTGCGTGAATTGGCACACAAGCACTTTCGCCTGACGGCCCTGCCATTGCGATGGGATCGACTCTGTCCGACGGAGGGCGAATACCACTGGGAGGAGGCCGATGACTGGATTGCGTGGGCGGAGGATCACGGCCTGCGTGTCCTAGCTGGGCCGCTGATTGATCTTGGACGTCACGGGTTGCCGGGCTGGGTATCGTCTCAAGCCGTTACCTATCCGCAACTTCGCGACCTGTCCTATGAGCACGTCAAGGCCGTCGTGTCGCGGTATGGCGAGAGCGTGGGCATGTGGTCGATCGGCACCGGGTTCAATACGAACACCGCCATGCCGCTTCGCTCGAAGGACATGATCGATCTGGTCCGCACGCTGGCGTTGCGGATCCGGGAAGGTCATCGGGGCCGTCGCGTGATTGTCGAGATCGAACAACCATGGAGCGAGTACCTCTTCAGCAGGCCCGACGCGATTGGTCCGGCGACCTTCGTCGAGCAGATCGGGCAGTCTGGGGTGCGGCTCGACGCAATTGGCTTGCGGCTGCAAATGGGCGATGGCATCGATGGCCGGGTCATGAGAGACATCATGGAACTCAGCCGCCTGCTGGATCGGTACTTTCAACTCGATCCAAAAATTATCGTGACGGATCTTGGTGTGCCGGACCGACCGATCAGCGTGGATGGGGGTCGCTGGCGTGGGGGATGGAGTGAGGAACTACAGGGCCGCTGGGCCGTGCGGGCCGTGCCAATGCTGCTCTCCAAGCCACACATCGAATCGGTGATCTGGACCGATCTGTTTGATCACGACGAGACCGTACCGGCGCATGCAGGCCTGATTACTGAGCAGGGTGTCGTCAAGAATGTCCTGAAGCGACTCATTTCGCTTCGCAAGCAGCTCTCCAAGCCACTCGGATCGGCGTCTCCGCCGCCAACTTCGTGATTCGACTTCCGGCGCGACAGCAGCGGCGTCCGCTGCACTCTGCGGCGGCGGTCCTGATTCTGGTCGTGCTTGGAGCAAGTGAACTCCTTGCCGCTCGCCATGACCGCGTGGTGCCGCAGCAGGGGATGGGCTGCCTCGCCCGTATCGATCCCGGCTCGGCAGAACCGGAGATGTGGCGATGGGCCCCGGGCATCGGCCCAGTGCTGGCTGGGCGGCTGGCCGACGCCGCCGGTCTCATTCAGGCGCCGACCGACTTGGAGCGTGTGCCTGGTATCGGTCCGATTCTGGCAGGACGGTTCCGCGGGTGCGTGCACTGGGGGCCGCCGCTGTGACGTCGCCTTGGTACCACGCGGTTGATTCGTTCGATGGGCTGGCTACCGTCTCGGAGCGGCTCTGTGCCGGCGTGTCACACTACGCGGGTCGGGCCGGATCGTCGACCACGCTGGTCCTTGGGGCATTGGCCAGAGCGCATCCTGCGCCGCGGATGCTGGTCACGGCCCATCTGGACCAGGCCGACGAAGCCGCCGCGGAACTGCAGGCGCAGGGCCTCGATGTGCTTCGCTTTCCCGCACTTGAGACACTTCCGGGCGAGACCGGACTCCGCTCGGATCTACTGGCCGAGCGGCTGCGGGTGCTTCAGATCATTGGCGATGCCACGCCCCCTCTGATCGTGGCGCCCATCGCCGCCCTGATGCAACCCGTGCCGGCGCCCGACGAACTGGGCGACATGCTTCGGACGATTCGCCCGGGCGACCAGCTCGATCGCGACGATCTCCTGCGGTGGATGGAACTGGCCGGATGGGTCCGGGCAGCCACCGTGGAGCGGCCCGGCGAGTATGCGGTTCGAGGCGATGTCCTTGACATCTTTCCCGAACTTGGCGAGCCTGCGCGGGTCGATCTCTTTGGTGATGCGGTCGAGTCGCTCCGCGGCATTGATCTGGACACGATGGGCTCGTCCCACACGCTTGAGCGGATCGATCTCGTGGCGGGCGTTGCTGGATTCGACCCGGAAACAGCCGGCGATGGACGTGGGCCGACCATCCTGTCCGAACTGCTCGACGAGCGATGGCAGGTGGTGCTCGACGATGCTCCCGAAGTCCGCGAGCAGGCAAGGTCCTATGCCGACCGCATCGCCGGCGGCGGGTGGGTGGCCGAACTCGAGGCGGTGCAGGCCACGCTGGTCGATCGGTGCCGAGGTGTGTGCTTGATCGGGGCGGCCGAGCACGCCGATGGCGATCTGCCGGTGGCGATGCTGCCGGCCTTCCCTGATCAAGCGGCCGAGGCCATGGATGATCTGCGGCGCCGCGCCGCCGAGGGGGGCGTGGTCGTCGTGTGCCAGCAGCAGGGCGATGCCGACCGGCTGGCCGAGATGATTGGCAAGCCTCCGCCGGACCTTGACATCAGGCACGGATACCTGCACCGCGGCCTCACGTGGCATGGCGAGCCGCGGCCGATTCAGTACGTGCCGTATCACGAGATCGTGCATCGGTACCACGTTCGTCGCAAGCGGCATGGTGAGCAGGCCCGCCGCGAACTCGATGCCTTTGTTGAAATTGCTCCGGGCGACTTTGTCGTACACCGCGACCACGGCATTGCGTCCTTTCTTGGACTGCAGGTGCAGCCGCGCCGCGCCGACCAGGACGGGGCGCTCGAGGAGTTCCTAGTTCTGGAATTCGCAGCGGGCGCCCGCCTGCTGGTGCCCGCGACCAGCATCGATGATGTGCACCGCTACATCGGCGCATTCAAGGGCGCGCCAGAGCGATCGATGCTCGGCGGCAAGGCCTGGGAGAACCGAACAGGCCGGGCCCGCGAGTCGGTGCGGGATCTCGCCTCCGAACTCCTGCGCGTGCAGGCTGTGCGGCAGGAGCGGGTTGGCGTGGCGTGCCCACCGGACAGCGAGTGGCAGCATGAGTTCGAGGCGGCGTTCCCGTGGGATGAAACCCGCGATCAGCACGCTGCCTTCGCCTCGGTCTCCACCGACATGCAGCATGCCCGGCCCATGGATCGACTGGTGTGTGGCGACGTGGGATTTGGAAAGACCGAAGTCGCCATCCGCGCAGCATTTCGGGTGGCCGTGGCAGGGCGGCAGTCGGCCATCCTCGTGCCGACCACGGTGCTGGCCGAGCAGCACGAGCGGACGTTTCGCAACCGCTTTGCGGGCTATCCATTCCGCGTCGAGTCGATGAGTCGATTCAAGACGGCCGCTGAGCAGCGAGTGATCCTTTCCGAATTGGCCGCCGGCCACATCGATGTGCTGATCGGGACACATCGGCTGCTCAGTAAGGATGTGCATTTCAAGGATCTGGGACTGGTAGTCATCGATGAGGAACAACGCTTTGGCGTGGAGCACAAGCAGCGATTGCTGCAACTGCGAGCGACCGTCGATGTGCTGACCATGACGGCGACGCCCATTCCCCGCACGCTGCACATGTCGATGATGGGCCTCCGTGACATAAGCAGCCTTCAAACGGCGCCGGTCGATCGCCGCGCCGTCGTGACCGAAGTCATGCCATGGAACGAGCACCGGCTTCGATCGGCGCTGCAGCGTGAACTCGCCCGTGAGGGCCAGGTGTTCGTTGTGCACAACCGTGTGCGAGATCTGAATGACATCGCAGAAGCGGTTCACCAGCTTGTGCCGGACGCGCGCGTCGTCACCGGCCACGGACAGATGCCCCCGAAGGAACTCGAGCAGACCATGCTGGCCTTCATGCGGCATGAGGTGGATGTGCTGGTTGCGACGACCATCATCGAGTCGGGTATCGACATTCCCAATGCCAACACCATCATCATCAACGAGGCGGACCGATTCGGCTTGGCAGATCTCCATCAACTCCGCGGCCGGGTGGGCCGCTCGCGGCACCGGGCGTATTGCTACCTGTTGCTGCCGATGACCCGCACGGTGCGGCCCGAAGCGCGGCGACGCCTACAGGCGGTCGAGTCGTTTTCGATGCTGGGGGCTGGGTTTCGCATTGCGCTGCGGGATCTTGAACTGCGGGGCGCAGGCAATCTGCTCGGGCCGGAGCAGTCCGGGCACATCGCGGCGGTCGGGTACGAGATGTACTGCCGGCTACTCGAAGGCGCGGTTGAAGACATCAAGTCCGGTCGCAGTCCGTCGCAGCGGCCGGCGATTCTGGACATCGGTTGGACTGGCTACCTCCCTGAAGCCTGGATCCCAGGGGACGCCCGACGTTTGGATGCGTACCGCCGGCTGTGCCAGGCGCGGACCATTGACGCGGTGGCGCAAGTTGTTTCCGACCTGCAAAGTGCCTATGGCCCAATCCCAGGTCCGGCGGCGCGGCTGCGAATGTGCTGCGAAATCAGCGTCCAACTGATGAACGCGGGAGCGATCGCGCTGCTTCGCCGCGAGGACGATCTGGTCTTTCAAACGGTGCGTCCAGCGCCGCTGCTGGAGGTGCTTCGGTCGCTTCCGGGCAAGGTGCGGCGGGTTGGAGAGCGTTCGGCCGAGGGCACGGGCGAGGTATGGTGGCGGCCGCCAGCGGCGGTCATGAGTTTGGAGTCGGTGGCGAGCCATCTGTCCCGCGCCTTGGATTCGCCCACATGAGCCTTGTACAGACCCTCATTGTGTCCGTGCCCCCCGCAGCGGTGTTGGTGTGGGCGGCCGATCGTCTGATGCTGGCTGGCAACCATGGCGGTCGGCCGGCTCGATTGGTCATGGTGTTGGTCGTGCCGGCGCTGATGCTATTGCCGTGGATGGGCCTGTACGCCGATACCACGGCTGTGCTTGGCCGCGGGGCCGTGGCCGGATTCATGCTTGGACCGATGATCGCCGCGGTGGCCATCCCACTGCTGCTGCTGGGGTCTGGCGGATGGGAAAGCGATCAGTGGCATGTCGACGACCACGTGCCGCTGGCTTGGCCAGCGGTGGGGGTGCTGCTACTTTCGCTGGCGGCGGCGGCCCGGGTGCCCGAGTTTGTCATGCTGGTCGGGTTCGCGTGTGGCGCTGTGCTGGTGTGGATGGAGACGATTCCACGCGCGGGCGAGGCCCATGGGCTGAGAGGTGCGCAGTGGCTCGCTGTGGGGGCACTCGCAGTCGTGTTGCTGCTGATGGCGCCTCGCAGCGGCGAGACGCAGTGGGTGACGATGGCCATCGCCATGGTTGTGGCTGCGGCCATCATGATGCGAGCCACGAATCGACTGGGTCGCCGCCGAGCCGTGCTGCTGGCCGGGTGGACAGGGCTGCTCGGGCCGGTTCTTGCCTTTGCAGCCATCGGGCAGTCCGGCTTGCGGGACTCCGTACGCAATGCTACGACCGAGGGCGTCGCCTTCATCGGATACCGCGGGCTGGGCGGATTGGAATCACTGCTCTTCCCGGGACTGCTGCTGCTGGCGACCTGCGGACTGCTCGCCGGCTGGCCGCGGTGGACCCTTGTGCGAGGTCGCTGGGCGGCGGGGTTGATGGCGGCTGTTGGCATCTTCTCGGCCGCCGCGGTACTTGCCGGACTTCGCTGAGACGCGATTCAAGTCGCGGTCCAAGGCAGACCGATGCAAGCCACAGGCCGCACGGATGTGGCCGCTGATCACGCTGAGGCTGGACCGGCGAATTGGAGAGTCAAGGAAGATGACGCCCGTGCTCACTGATCGGCAACGCGAAGTCCTCCCCACGACGCGTGAGTCCACCACCCACAAATTCTCGGTCGCTGGCTTTGAGGGCTATTTGACGGTCGGCCTTTTCGATGACGGCCGCCCCGGCGAGATATTCATCAAGATGAGCAAGGAGGGCTCGACGCTCTCCGGCCTCATTCAAGGCTTCTGCCGGAGTTTCTCAATCTCGCTGCAGTACGGCCTTCCAATCGACGACGCCGTCCGTCGCTTCAAGGGCATGCGTTTCGAGCCCTCGGGCGGCACGAGCAACCCCGATATCCCGGAAGCCACCAGCATCCTCGACTACATCGCCTGCTACTTGGAACTGGTGTTCGGGTCGGGTGCCGACGCCAAGTTGCCGGCCGGACGACCTGAGGTGGCGTAGCCCAGGCCTCCGCGGCCCAACAGTGTGGGGGAGGGACATACCGGTGCTTCGGTGGCGGGTCCGCCGATTCACCGCCGGCCCGGGTGAGCGGACGTCGGGCTTACTCCTCTGTTGCAGCAGCCTCGCTCGGTTCGTCCGCAGGCGCCTCTTGGGCAATCGGCTGGGGCCGTGGCGGTCGCTTCTCGATGAGCTCGCCCTCGTCGTCAAACTCCATCTCCTCACGCTCTTCAAGTGGCTGGTCGGGTTCGACAATGACCGAAATCTCGACTCGTAGGTCGGCCTCGAACTGGATCGGGACCTCGTAGACGCCGATCCGGCGGATGGAACTGGGGAGCCGGACGGCACGGATTTCGATGCCGGGGTACCCGACCTGTTCGAGCGCATCGGCGATGTCACGCTGCGTGACCGAGCCGTAGAGACCGCCTCGATCGTTGCAGGAGCGGACGAGTGTGAGCTCGACCGCTTCCATGCGGGCGGTGAGTTCCTCTCGGTCGGCCCGCCGAGCGGCCACTTGAGCGAGGGCCTTTGTACGCTCGGCCTGCAAGGCTTCGATCCGCTCATCACTGGGCGCTTCGGCGATCTGCATGGGGAGCAGATAGTTGCGGGCATAGCCCGTGCGGACTTTCACAACGTCACCGACGATGCCGAGATTATCGACATTTTCCAGCAACAACAATTCAATGGTTCTGCGGCTCATGTGCGGTGTCCTCCATGGGAGTTGAGGAGCGCCATGCCGCGGCGCCCCAGCGTCGGTGTTGTCCACGTCCCTTCATCGGGATGTGGTGTGAATCAGAACGGAATATCGTCGTTGGCTGATCCGCCGCCTTCACTATAGCCGCCGGTACTGGCAGGCTCGGTTTGGCGTGAACCACCCTGATTGTCGCCACCCTGGCGACTGTCTACGAATGAGAACGTGTCGACCACGACGAGCAACTTGGATCGTTTGTTGCCGTCGCGATCCTGCCACTCGTTGAGCCGAAGGCGGCCCTCAATGAATACGGGACGTCCCTTATTCAGGTACTTGGCCATTGTTTCGGCGGTGCGGGCCCAGGCTTCGCAGTCTACGAAGGTGGTTTCTTCCTGCATTTCGCCGTTGCTGTTGCGGTAGCGGCGATTGACCGCCATGCCGAATTTGGCAATAGCCGTGTTGTTGGCCGTGTGCTTGAGCTGCACGTCCTGAGTCAGGTTGCCCATCAGGAATACTTTGTTGACATTTCCAGCCATTGTTCTCTGTCCTTCAGCAAGCGATCAGCAATCATTCTACCAGCGGCACGACTGGTCTGGGCACACACACTGCCCAAACGGCGCAGCGTCAGGTAGCAGGTGTTTCTTCGGGCTCCGTGACCTCGGCCACCGCCTGGGCTGGTGATGTGTCGGTCGGTGCTTCGTCTTCGGCGGGCGACTCGTCGGCTGACTCGGTGGCGTCCCGATCGGCCTTGGTGCTCACTCGTACGGAACTGGAGACCTCGTCGGACTGCTGCGCGCCGCGGAGCTTGATCTCGTCGGCGAGTTCGGCCCGGCCCTCAGCCGCCTCCATTTGCTCCTGCGAGAGATGGTCGGCCCGCGTGATCAGGAATCGGACGACCTCCTCGGACAGCAACAGGTTGCGTTCCAATCCAGACATCTTGTCGCCGGAGAGTTTGAAGTAGCCAAGGAAGAAGACACCACGCTTATTCCCCTTGATCGGGAACGCGAGTCGTCGGTCGTCCCACTTGCGGAAGGAAATGACCTCTGCGCCAACCTTCTCCAGATGGTCCAGAACGTGCTGGCTGGACTCGCCGAGGTTGGCAGTTGCCGATTGGGGAAAGAGGAACATGGCCTCATAGGCATTGATTGTGATTTCAGACATATCAGGGGGTCTCCTCCGGAGAGCTGGTCGGCTCCCGGTCGGCGTTGAACGCGTTCATGGCGGCAGTCACGCCGCGGGTCATCCAGCAGTCGGCCGCTTCGACGGCCTGTTCGATGCCCCGCTCGACGTCACCCTGTTGATCCGGCCGGAATCGACCGAGCACATAGGACGAGAGCGGGATGGTTCCAGGTCCGTCTATACCGATGCGCACACGAGCCCATCGGTCGGTTCCAAGATGTGAGGCGATGTCCTGCAGGCCGTTGTGGCCTCCGGCGCCGCCGGAATCTCGGACGCGAATGCGACCGCAAGGCAGGGCGGTGTCGTCCACGAGGACGAGCAGGTCTTCTTCGGGGGTCAGTTTGTAGAAGCGAATGGCCTCGCTGACGGCTTGTCCGCTTCGGTTGACGAACGTCGTGGGCTTGAGCAGCAGCACCTTGTCGTCCGTGAGGGACGACTCGAGGACGGCGCCCTGGAACTTGCTTCGCGCAATCTCGCCCGGCGCAATACGACGCGCGAGCCGATCGATCGCCTCGAACCCGACGTTGTGCCGGGTGCGGTCGTATTCGGTGCCGGGATTGCCGATTCCTACGACAAGTCGCATGGTGGTGCCTGCAGCGGGGGCCTCAGCCCTCGCCCTTCTCCTCTTCTTCCGCCCCAGGCTTCTCGGTGATGACCTCCGGTTCAGCCTCGTCGGTGTCGACTTCAATGGCCTCTGCATCGGTCTCCTCAACCTCTTCCTCGGCCTTGATGGCAATGTGGGCAATGTGCTTCTCGGGGTCCAGCAAGGCTTCCACGCCGGCTGGAAGGGCGAGTTCGCCGACCGTGATGGCGTCCATCATCTCAGAGATGTTGGCCGTGATCTCGGAAGGGATGTCCCGGACCTTGCACCGCACTTCGATTTCGGAGCGGATGACAACCAGCATGGCGCCCTCCTGCTTGGTGCCGGCGGCCGTACCGGTCAGATTCACCGGGACGTTGACCGTGACATATTGGTCGAGGTCCACCCGCGCAAAGTCGATGTGCACCAGATCGTCGCCGAGATGGCCGAACTGCAATTCCTTGATGAGGCAGGTATTGGTGTCATCGCCATCGACGGAGACCTCCATGACATGCACGCCAGTGCGAAGGTGGTCGATCGCCTCGATTGCATCGAGGCTGACATGCGTTGGCTCGCCGCCGCCGCCGTAAATCACGGCAGGCAGACGACCGGCGTCTCGCAGACGTTTGGCATACCGGGTGCCGGTACGCTCGCGTTTGGCGACGGTAATGGTTGGGGTTTCGTGGCCCATGGTCTCAGATCTCCAAGTACTGCAGAAAGCGGTCGGCGCCGCGTGAAAGTCAACGTTTGACGCCCGTCCCACGTTGGAACAGGGCGGAAATGGACATGTCGTGGTGAATGCGATAGATCGCCTCGCCGAGCAGCGGGGCGACGGTGAGTTCGACGAGCTTGTCGCGGAGCGGATCAAGTCGCCCGCGGTCCGGGATCGAGTCGGTGACAACAATCTGTTCAATCGGCGCGTCTTCGAGTCGGTCCATGGCCAGGCCGCAGAGCACCGGGTGTGAGGCCGCTGCGATCACGCGGGTCGCGCCCCGCTCCATGACCAGCTCGGCCGCGGCACAGATGGTGCCGGCCGTCGAGATCATGTCGTCCACCATCAGCACGGTGCGGCCATCGACGTCGCCGATGAGATTCTTGGAGGCGATGGACTCGCCAGACAGGCGACGCTTGTCGATGATGGCTAGGTCCGCCTCAAGCATCTCGGCGTAGGCGTTGGCCACCTTGACGTTGCCCACATCTGGTGACACGATGGTCAAGTCACCGAGGTCTGTGCGGATGCCTTGAAAGTACTTGCCGATGACGGACGAAGCCGAGAGGTGGTCTACCGGAATGTCAAAGAAGCCCTGGATCTGTGCGGCATGAAGATCCATGCACAGCACGCGGTCGGCGCCCGCGGCGGCGATGAGGTTGGCGACCAGCTTGGCGGTGATGGGCGTGCGGCCCGCGTCCTTGCGATCCTGTCTGGCGTATCCGAAGTAGGGAACGACCGCGGTGATTCGTTTGGCCGATGCTCGCCGGAGGCAGTCGATGTAGATGAGCAACTCCATGACGTTGGCATTGACCGGATCGCTGGTCGATTGGACGATGTAGCAGTCGCGTCCGCGGACATCCTCCTCCACTCGGACAAGCAGTTCGCCGTCTGGGAACAACTCGGTCTCGGCAACGCCCTGTGGGAGGTCAAGATGTTCGCACACCTCGCCGGCCAACTCTCGCCCGGCTCGGGCGCCGAAGATCTTTAAATGATCGCGGTCAACGGTCATGTCGCGGCCTCCGTATGCAGGCGTTGCTGAAGAATGGCATCAACCTCCGCGAGCTGCGGAGGCGTGTTGATCGAGAGAATGTCCTCGGCGGGTACGCCCGGTACCAGCTCAACCCGTTTCCCGTTCGCCTGCATGATGGCTGGCACGTCGGTCAGGTAGTACTCGCCGCTCACGTTGTCGCGGGGCAACGACTCCAAGGTATCGAGCAGATCAATCACATCGAAGACGGCGTAGGACGGGTAGACCTCATTGATGGTCCGTTCTGCATCCGATGCGTTCCGTTGCTCGATGATGGCTGCAAAGCGGTCATTGCCATCGCGAACGATGCGACCGTATCCGGTCGGGTCGTCGATGACGGCTGTGGCGAGTGTGGCAGAGGCCAGAGTGCTGCCGTGCCGGTCCATCATGGCGGCCAGTGTGCGAGCTCTGATGAGCGGGCCGTCGCCGGCGAGCACGAAGGTGTCTCCTCCGAGTTCATCCATCTCAGCGCGGCAGACTTCCACGGCGTGCCCCGTTCCGAGTTGTTCGGCCTGCTCGACAAAGACAATGTCGTTCTGCCCAGCCATCGCCTCGCGGACGAGTTCCGCCCGATAGCCGACGACGACAATCAGTGGGCTGGCGCCAGCCTCGCGGCAGGCCTCGGCCACCCAGTGCACCATGGGTTTGCCAGCGACCTCGAGCAGCACCTTGGGCAGGTCGCCACCCATGCGGGAGCCCTTGCCGGCGGCCAGAATGACTGCGGCGAGCGGTCTGTCGGACTGTGAGGGTGTGCTGCTCATGAGGATTGCCAAACTGGCCCGCCAAGACTTGAACTTGGAATGCCTGGATCAAAACCAGGTGTGTTACCGATTACACCACGGGCCAAGTATGGGGGTGGGTGGATCCGTGTCAATGGGACGCTGCGAACTCCAAACGCGAGAGATCATGGCGCGGGTCGGCGTTGAAACGCATCCGCGGCTGTTTCCTCCATGGAGCTGGAACACCGTTCAGCCGCGAACTGGTGCCCCGCGCGGCGCACCCTGCAAGCAGGCCTCACCGACGGCTCCTCACGATGGAGGACTTGGGATTGTAGCAAGAAGGGTCAGGCATCGGGGGTTTGATGTTCATCGGCACGATGGCCCGCACCGTCGTCCGCTCCCGGGAGCCCGCTACCACACACACTCCAATTCGACGGCCTCCTGCAGCCGGACCTCGTAGTCCTCTGTTGAGATCTCGCGGACTCCCAGCCGCTGCAGGTGCTGGGTGAGGTACTGCACGTCGAGCAGGCTTGCCCCGATGCTCTGCAAGTGCTCCACCAGCCACACAAGGCACACTTTGGACGCATCTCTACCGCCGATGGCCGGCCTGCTGAACATCGACTCGCCGAAGAAGGCTCCACCCAAGCGGACCCCGTACAAGCCGCCGACCAGCCGCCCCTCCAACCATGCCTCGACGCTGTGGGCCAGTCCCATGCGGTGCAGTTCGTTGCATCCTTGTGCGATTCGTGCGTCGATCCAGGTGCTCGTGCGCCCGGCGGCGGGCTCGCCGCAGGCGGCCACCACGGCATCGAAGCATGTGTCTGTCCTGATCTCAAAGCGGTCGCCTCGAATGGTCCGGGCGAGGCTTTCCGACACATGGAGCGCCTCGAATTCCAAGATCGCCCGAGGATCTGGGCAGTGCCACTCCAACGCGCCCGACTCTGGATCTGCCATCGGGAAAAATCCGCTCAGGTAGCCCTTGATCAACATCTCCACCGGGAGTTTCTCCATGGGCGGCAAGCATACTGCGGTCCACGGCGTACACTTGCCATCACTGCACTTCAGCGACGAGTTGACGCCGCCCAATGTCCACCGCCACCCGCCGAAAGGCCCCCGTCATGTATCACCGCCGCCTGTGGCTTCTGGCCGCATGCTTCGGCGTCGTGATGGGAGCGCTCGTCATTCAAGCGGTGCGGCTCACGCTTGTGCAGGGGGCGCGGCACCGGGAGGTCGCCACCGCCCGTCTCCAGGAGCATCATTGGTTGCCGACATGGCGGGGCTCGATACTTGATCGCAATGGTCGGGTCCTCGCACGCGACGAGCCGCGGTGGGAGGTCGCAGTGTCGTGGGATGCCATTACCGGGCAATGGGCCGAAGACGCCGCAGCCGCCGCGGCGCGGCGGGCGATGGGATCGGAGGTCTGGTCTCAGGCGTCTCCAGAGCACCGTTCCGCAGTCATCGCAGCGGAACGACCGCCGTGGGACCGGAAACTCGATCAGATGTGGACGGCAATCGCCGCGGCGGCCGAGTTGAGCGAGGCGGACATGGATGCCCGTCTCAACGACATTCGCGGCCGCGTGCAGCGGATGGCGGCCATCGTGTGGGAGTCTCAGCGTCGTCGACATGAGGCGCGATTCGGTCCGGGCCAGGCCCCTGACTTCGTGCCACGTCCGATTCGTGAGCAGCGGGATGCGCACGTCATCGTGCCTGACCTGCATGAGACCAGCATTGCCGAATTGGAGGAGTTCGCTGCCGAGCATGAAGAGCTGCTCGCCTTCCGGTACGCCCGCCATCGCACCCATCCATCCGATCAACAGGTCGTCGATGTCGACCTGCGCACCATGCCCGGACCAATGCGATCCAATCAGATCCGGTCCGTCACCATTGCGAGGGTGGCCGATGTGCTCCTTGGCGATGTGCGCGAGGACGTGTGGGCGGAAGATGTGGCGAGGCGACCCTTCCGCGATCCTGCTACGGGAGTGATTGACCGAGGTGGCTATCGCCAATCCGATGTCGTGGGCAGCCGTGGTATCGAGTCCGCGTGGGAGGACACACTCCGCGGTCAGGTTGGTCTGGTCATCCGTGATCGCGACCTAGGCGAGACGTCGCGAGACGAGCCCATCGGTGGTGGCGATGTTCATCTCACCATCGATGGCGGTGTGCAGGCCAGATTGGAAGCCGTGCTCGACCCAGCCATCGGATTGACCCGTGTACAGCCTTGGCACGACAACAGCCTCCTGCCTGTTGGGACAGTGCTGCCCGCGAGCGCGGTCGTCCTTGACATCGCCACGGGCGACATTCTCGCCATGGCCTCGACGCCCTCAGGACGCGCGGCCATGGCCGACCTGGACAGGGCCGACGCGGAGTCGCTGCAGCCGTGGCTGGTGCGACCCGCTCAGGTCGCCGCGCCGCCGGGCTCCATCATCAAGCCGTTGGTTCTTGCTGCAGCGGCGAGCGAGGGCGTGATTGCGCTCGACGAGCAAATTGAATGCACGGGCCATCACTTTGAGAACCAGCCGACGATTGCGCGGTGCTGGATCTATCGACCGCAGTACGGCATGGCCACGCACGGCGTGCTTGGGCCGGTCGAAGCGCTTGCCAGATCGTGCAACAGTTGGTTCTACGAGTTGGGCGATCGACTTGGACTGGGGCGGCTCAGCGATTGGATGGGCAGCATGGGCCTCGGCATGCCGCTGGACATCGGACTTACGCCGCCATGGTCCGAATCGCCACTCGAAGCCGCTGGGACACGTCCCAGCGAGCAGGACATTGAATCACTCCGCGCGCGTGGCGAGGCGACCTTTGAGTCGGTCATGATGGCGATCGGGCAGGGGCGAAGTACATGGACACCGCTGCATGCAGCAAACGCCTACGCCACCTTGGCCCGCGAAGGCCGCGCAGTGCCGCCCACTTTGATTCAAGGTCACCGCCAGCAATCCCAGCGGCAAGGGCGGGCACTTTCGCCCCATCTGGTCGAAACGGTGTTGGCAGGTCTTGAGGACGTGGTATCGCAGCCCTATGGCACCGGTAATCACCTCACACTGGCCTCCGGACGCGAGGCGATCTTCCGAGTGGCGGACGTCCGCATCGCCGCGAAGACTGGAACTGCGCAGGCGCCTCCGTGGCGGCGTGATGTGGACGGCGACGGAGAGATTGCCACTGGCGAGCGCACCACCGGCCTCGAGCATGCTTGGGTGGCCGGTCTTGTGGGTGAACAGGACGGCTCCTGGCGGTACGCCTTCGCTGTCTTGGTGGAGTACGGCGGATCAGGCGGCCGAGTCGCTGGGCCCATCGCGGACCAACTCATCCGAGCACTCCAGGACGAGGGCTACTTGGGCGGAGATCGCTTATGAGCCGGCTGCCCACATCGTTGATCAGACTCAAGGGAGGCATGCGCCCCACATCGCGGCATCGCTGGACCAGCCGCGTGCACTGGGCGACTCCGGCGTGGCTGTGTGTCGCGGCGGCGCTGCTCTTGACCTTCATCGGTCTGGTGGCGATCGGTACAACGCGACCGGACTTGGTTCCGAAACAAGCTGCGCTGCTCGTCGTGGGTCTCATTGCGGCCGGGGTGGTTGTTACGCCCTCCCATCGGGTGCTGCAGTGGATCAGTTGGCCGATGCTGATCGTGGTCGTGCTTCTGCTGATCTTTCTGCTGATGCCAGGCGTGCCGGATGCTGTGGTGCGGCCACGCAACGGCGCCAAGCGTTGGATCAATCTGATCATCACCGACTTTCAGCCGTCGGAGCTGGCCAAGGTGGCGGTCGTACTCTCGATTGCATCGTGGCTTCGGTTCCGGCAGAACCACCGCCGGCTGCGGGGGCTGATTCCGCCGCTGCTTATGGCGTTGGTGCCGATGGGGTTGGTGTTGCTCGAACCTGATCTTGGCACCGCGCTGCTCTTTCTGCCGACCGCCATCGCCATGCTGATTGCGGCGGGCGCCAGATTGCGGGACCTTCTGGTGGTCGGCCTGCTCGGGATGCTCGGAGCCGCCGCCATGGCCCCCATGCTTCGGCCGCACCAGCGTGACCGCATCTTGGCGATGTGGGCGCAGGTCCGCGGCGACACGAGTTATGTAGATGACATTGGCTACCAAGGTCAGCGTGCCATGACGCTCGTCGGGGCAGGGGGGCTGAGCGGACATGGTGGGCATGAGGCGGCCCGGCTGCTGCATTGGAATCATCTTCCCGAAGAGCACAACGACATGGTGTTCGCCGTCATCATCACGCGGTGGGGACTGTTCGGCGGCTTGGTGATCTGGGCGCTCTTCGGCGTCATGGCGGTGGGCGGTTTGCTTGTGGCGGCCCAGTGCCGCGAGGGTTTCAGCAGGCTCGTGGCGGTCGGGGCGACGGCTTTTTTATTGACACAGATGGTAGTGAACACCGGGATGACCATCGGCGTCATGCCGATTACTGGTATGACGCTACCGTTTGTCAGCGCGGGCGGCTCAAGCCTTGTCGCCGTATGGTTGCTTGTTGGGATGATTCTCAACGTCGGGCTCCGGCCGCCCGGCAGGTTGTGGAGAGAGAGCTTCGAGTTCGGACATGGGAACAGTGGCGGTGCATAGCAATCAGGACAATCCAATCATGGTGAACGAGTTGGCTCAGCAGTACGACCTGCAATTGGGTGCCGGCGAGATCAAGACGATTGGCCGCTTTCTCGACTTGCTCTTTGAAGCCAACACTCGCATGAATCTGACCCGCATCGCAGACCGCGAGCAGGCGTGGTCGCGTCATGTGCTGGACAGCCTCAGCCTGCTGCCATTTCTCGAGGCCAGCCATGCCAGCAACATGCTCGATCTGGGTGCCGGTGGTGGGTTCCCAGGCATGCCGCTGGCCATTGCGCGGCCAGCGCTTCCGGTCACCCTGCTTGAAGCAACGGGCAAGAAGGCTCGCTTTCTGGCCGAGACCGCCACGATCCTCGGCCTCGAGAATGTGACGGTGCTGAGCGAGCGGGCCGAGACGCTGGGAAGCCCAGACGGCGGTGGACGGTTTGCCTGGGACGTGGTTACGGCACGGGCGGTCGGGCCGCTGCGTGTGCTGCTCGAACTGGCCTTGCCGTTGGTAGCCGAGGGGGGGTATCTCCTAGCCATCAAAGGCGAGCGGGCTGCCGAAGAAATCGAGGCAGCCGCTGCAGCACTTGCCACGCTCAAGGCTTCGGTCGAAACGACTCATCGCACGCCGTCGGGCACCATTGTCGTGGTGCGCCGCGACGGCCCGATGCCGCGGATGTACCCGCGTCGTCCGGGAGAGCCCTCCCATGCGCCCATCGGAGGATCGCCTCGTGATCGCCGCTGAACTGGTCGACCTGCTCGGGCACGAGTCGGGCCTGAGCTCGGTGCTGCCGAGCTTTGAGGTGCGGCCCGAGCAGGAGCGACTCGCTCGCGCGGCGCGGGCTGCGTTCGAGTCAAAGAAGACGCTGCTGGCCGAAGCGGGCACAGGCGTCGGGAAGTCCTTTGCATATCTGCTTGCGGCAATGGAACGTGTGGCCAACCACGACGAAGTTGTCGTCGTCTCGACGCACACGATTGCCCTGCAAGAGCAGCTGATACACAAAGACATTCCGCTGCTGCTGCCGCTGGTCGGCGGCGGCGTTCGCCCGGTGCTGGTCAAGGGCCGCAGCAATTATCTCAGCCGGCGCCGGCTCGATCTGGCGCTGCGGCGACGATCCATGCTCGGGGGGCCGGAGCGGGCGTCACTGAAGCTCATTGAGTCGTGGGCCAGTACGACCACGGACGGCACACGTACGACCCTGCCGGTGTTGCCACGCGGCGCGGTGTGGGAGCACGCCCTGAGCGACTCGAACAATTGCCTTGGCACCAAGTGCCCGCGGCACGATGAGTGTTTCTATCAACAGGATCGAGCTCGCATGGCGCGGGGGAATCTGCTGGTGTGCAACCACGCCTTGTTCTTCTCTGATCTGGCGCTGCGGATGGGCGGCGCTTCGCTGCTGCCCGACTTCCACCATGTGGTGTTGGATGAAGCGCATGCCGTCGAAGACGTCGCGGCCGAACACTTCGGCATGCAGGTCTCAGAAGCCGGGGTGGAGCGACTGCTTGGGACGCTGCTCAGCGCCGATGAGAAGCGTGGCTGGCTCGCCGGGCAGGATGGCGATGGGGCGGTTGCTCGGTGTGTGGTCCACGTCCGGGATGCCCGCGCCGCGATGCGGACCTTCTTCGATGCATTGGTGGCCTGGCACGCCCGCTCGGGCGGGTCCGGCGGAAGAATTCGCGCGCCGCACCCGGTCGAAGATGTGCTCTCGGGGCCGCTCGAGTCGCTCGCCGAAGCGATTGGTGCGGTGCGGTCCGAGCGTCAGGATGACGAAGCGCGAGCGGAACTGGCTGCGTGGACCATTCGAGCCGCCGGAATGGCGACCGGGGTCCGCAGGCTGCTCGCTCAGGAGATCCCGGGCGGCGTGTACTACCTCGATGGGATGGATCCGGGCCCAGGCCGCGGACCGCGTCCAACGCTCAAATGCACGGTGATTGATGTGGCGCCCATTCTCGAAGCGCACCTGTTCACCGGCCGCACTGGGCTCGTGCTCACCAGCGCTACGATGGCTGCCGGACGGCAGGGATTTGGACACATTGCCGCTCGACTGGGGTGCCCGGATGCCGAGACGCTCCAAGAGGGCAGCCCATTTGACCTAGCCAGCCAGATGCGGTTGGTCATCGACTCGGCCATGCCCGAACCGAACAGCCCTCAGTACATCGACGCGCTGCTGTCGCGAGTGGTTGAACTCGTGTCCCAAACCAATGGTGATGCGTTGGTGCTGTGTACGAGCTTTCGCACCATCAATGCCTTGGTCGAGGCTGGTGAGTCGCAACTGACCGAAGCAGGCGGGCGGGTCTTCGTGCAGGGTCGCGACGGCCCAGCCGGCCGACTGGTTGAGCAATTTCGCGACACCGACGGCGGCGTTCTGATCGGCACGGCGAGTTTGTGGCAGGGCGTGGACGTTCCGGGTGCGGCGCTTCGCAACGTCATCATCACCAGGCTGCCCTTCGACCCGCCAGATCGTCCAATTGTTGAAGCCCGGTGCGAAGCGGTCAAGGCCGCTGGCGGGTCGCCCTTCATGGACGAGAGTCTGCCACGCGCCGTCCGCCGGTTTCGCCAAGGCATCGGTCGGCTCATCCGCACATCCCATGACACCGGCCTTGTCGCCATTCTCGACTCACGCGTCGTACGCAAACCGTACGGCCGCATGTTTACCGCCTCGCTGCCAGAGGGCATACGCGTCGAGGACCTTGGGGCCGCATAGAAAGGGGCCAGGTACCGCCTCGGTACCTGACCCCTGAGCCGGAGCATGGCACACTCAGGTGCCGAAGTCGCCCAGAAGGATGAGGAGGTCACTGCTGGCCACGATTCCGTCGCTGTCGAGGTCCGTGGCCGCGTGGGCGGTGCCCCACCGCATGAGCAGTGCAAGTAGGTCGGTGACATCGACGTCACCATCACCATCCAGATCGCATTGTTGCGTTGCGGCCACAGGGTCGGCGGCGAAGCAGTTGATCCAGAGTTCCTCGCCACCGATGCGGAGGTATTTGACTGTTCCGGTGAGGCTCGCTCGGCCGCAATCGTTGCCGTTTCCACCTTGATCGATGCTCACGGAGACGCCGCCGATGAGTTGGCCGTCGATATCGAGCATGTTGTCAAAGTTCCGCAGGTCGCCGTTGATCTCGAGGTTGATCGTGCCGCCGTGCTCACCGAAGCGGAACGTGACGTTCCCCATCGAATCGCCGTCGGCTCGCTCGATCCGCGAGGTGGCATTGTTGTGTCTCAGCTCGTTGCCAACGCCGCAGGCGCGGCCGCTGTCTTCGACAATGACACTTCCGTTGGTGGTGAGGGCGCCACTCTCGGACAGGAACTCTTGGACGCTGTACACATACTCGTCGGTCGTGAAGACGTCGCCATTGGCATAGGCGGTGCTAAGCTCGAGATCGTTGTAGGAATTGGCGCACACTTCCGAATCGTCTACCCAGTCCCACTCAAGGCAGTCCACGGCGTGGTCCATGCCACCAAGTAGCAGCGTGCGGATGACGCCATCGCACTTGACGCGGCCGCAGTCGCTTCCGTTGCCGCCACTTACAACAGTGAAGAGGACGCCGCCAATGACTTGGCCATCGAGGTGACTATAATTCGGAACATTGCGGGCATGGCCGTTGATCTCGACGTTGATGTTCCCGCCATATTCGCCAAACTTGAACTCCACGTTTTCGACTGGCGAAACCGCATTGAAATCGAACTCTACTGTTGCGAAGAAGGTGAGGAGTTCCTGCCCGCTGCCGCAGGCGTTATTGAAGTCTACAACCTGCACGACTCCGCTTAGGTCCAGCGAGCCATCCGTCTTGAACAAGCCAAAGACCTTGCACGGAACCCCATCGGTCACAAATTGTCTGGGAGATCCAATCGGGAAATATTGTTTATTGAGCGGCAAGTCTTCAAACGCGACGGCGCATTCATCATCGCCTTGGCCATTGCCGTCTTCGAGGAGAACATCAACAGCCAGTTCCTGCCCGCCGATCTGCAGTTCATGAATGTCCCCAAGGAGGAGCAATTCGCCCGCGTCATTTCCATTGCCACCGGATACGATCGAGATCGAGGCGCCGCCGAGCGTGGCTGGGAGGTCCAGAAAGTTCTCGACGTTGACAAAGTCGCCGTTGACCGCGAAGTTGATGTTGCCGCCAAACTCGCCGAAGAGAAATCGGACAATCGGTTGGGGGCCAATCGAACCGGCGAAGTTATAGACCGCCAGTGAGTTGTTGGTATTGAGTTCATTCCCGGACCCGTTGGCTGTCAGCGCGGTGGAGACAGATGTGAATCCGCTACTGGTGAATGCCCCGTCGTTGAACTGGAAGGGCTGAATTGTCACAGCGATGCCATCAGAGGTGAAGCTGTCACCGGAAAGGTGGATGGTGCCAGCTGTCAAGTCATCAAATGACGGAAATGCGGCCAGGGCCGTGCTGGTCACGATGAGCGTGCTGGTTGTTGCTGCGATGATTCCCTTGCAGTGGTTCATCTGAGAACTCCTTGGTATTTGTATTGAGCGTTGTGTGCTCTTTGGGTCATCTGCTGCTATTGCCTATCGCGACCGATGTGTGCCGGCGGGGAAAATGAATTCTCAATCACAACTTGGGTGCGGTCACATCACAAAAACGCCACCTGCGGGCCATGGAGGGCCTTTATGGGCAACCGTGTGCCGTCTGCCGACTCAGGCAGAGAATCGGTCGGTTCAGCGGAAGTTCCCAGGACACCGGCCTTGTCGCCATGCTCGACGCAAGGTTTCTGATGCGGGCGTGTCTGCTTTGGCATCCGCCTACCGACTCGCCCGCGTCGAGGAAGCGCGACACACCCCCGGAAGGTCCGGGGGTGTGTCGTTGGAGAGGAGCCAATCCAGTTCGCCCCACATGGGGCGGAGCTGGCGAGGGGGCGTATCAGGGGCCCATGGCCGCGAGCAGGATGAGCAGATCATTCACATCCACGGTGCCATCGCCATTGAGGTCTGCGGCTGGGTCGCTGGAGCCCCAGGCTCCCAGCAGGGCGAGCAGGTCGTCGATGTCAGCATCGCCGTCACCGTCCACATCGCCCTCAACCGGTGCCGGTAGGGCATCGGCTGCGAAGCAGTCGACCCAGAACTCCTGTCCACCGAGGCGGAGGTACTCGACGTCGCCGCTAAGGCTTACTTGGCCGCAGTCGCCGCCGGTGCCACCCCAGTCGACGCTCACCGTAACGCCGCCGATGACCATGCCGTCGATGTCGGCCATGTTGTCGAAGTTCCAGAAGTCGCCGTTGATCTCGAGGTTGAGATTGCCGCCGTACTCGCCGAACTTGAAGGAGACGTTCTCCATCCAGTCGCCGTCGGTTCGCGTGATGAGCGTGGTGGCGTTGTTGTAACCCAGTTCGTTGCCGAGGCTGCAGGCCCATCCGCCATTCCCGACCGTGACATCGCCGGCATTGGTGTCGGTTCCGTCCCACCAGGTGAAGTGCTGCACCTCGTAGTGGTAGGCGTCGGTCACGAAGGCGTCTCCGTGGACGAAGGTGTCACCGAGGGTGAGATCCTCGTAGGAGGGCTCGCAGTCATCGATCTGCACCCAGTCCCATTCGAAGCAGTCGATGAAGTGCTCTTGGCCTCCGACGCCGAACTTGTTGATCAGGCCCACGCATTCGACGCGGCCGCAGTCGTTGCCCCAGCCGCCGTCGGTAACGATGAACTGGACGCCGCCGATCATCAGGCCGTCGAGGTCACGATAATTCGCTACGTTGCGGAAATCGCCGTTGATGGCGACATTGATGTTGCCGCCGTACTCGCCGAACTCGAAGGCAAAGTTCTCGATCGGGCTCACGGCTGCGAAGTCGAACAGCACATTGGCGTTGTTGGTGAAGAGTTCCTGATCGGTGCCGCAGGCCTGATTCCAGTCCTCGACCAGTACGTGGCCGCTCGGGTTCCAGGTGCCGTCGGTCCACTGGAAGGGTTTCACTTCGCAGGGGACCAGATCGGTGACGAAAGTATCGCCCACGAAATAGTTGGCAGAGAGCGGAAGGTCTTCGAAGGCCACTTCGCACTCGTTCTCGGGGGCAATGTCGACGGCCAGTTCTTGGCCACCGATCATGAGCATCTGGACTGGGCCGAGAATGACCATTTCACCGGCATCACCGCCTGTGCCGCCCGACACGATCGTAATCGTGCAGCCGCCGAGGGCGGGGGGGAGGTCCAGGAAGTTGTCGACATTGACGAAGGCGCCATTGATGGAGACGTTGATGTTTCCGCCATACTCGCCGAATCGCAGTTCAACTTCGGTCTGGGTGCCGATCGAGCCGGCGAAGTCATAGACCGCGTTCACGTTGTCGGTGTTGAGTTCGTTGTATGAGCCATTGGCCCACAGCGCGGTGGAAACACGAGCCTCGCCACCAGACGTCCAGTTGCCGTCCCACTGCTGGAAGTCCTGAATCTTGACGAGGATGCCATCGGAGAAGAACGAGTCGCCGGGGTGGTAGATAGTTCCGGTGGCGAGATCATCGAATGAGGGGAAGGCGGCCAATGCGGCGCCACTCAGCATGAGTGTGCAGCCGGCCGCGACGATACGTGTCTTGAAGTTGTTCATGTGGTCTCTTTTATTGGGGCCGCCATGGGCCGCCGCTCCTGCTCGCTTGCAGCCCACATATATCGCTCTGTGCGGCCGGTGTGTGCTACCCAATGTCGAGAATCCCGAAAGGAATGCAAGTGCCCCCGCTGAAAGGAGATGGATCCAATCAGTCGTCAGGAAGGCCGTAAAAACCACGTCCCGTTGCTTTGAGTTGACCCTCGGCGGCCAAGACCTGCCACACCGCCGCATCGAACTCCCGCGGCGGCAGGATGGAATCAAAGTCGGCCTGTTTGCCCGAGGTCATCGGCCCGACGCCAAGCTTTGACTCGTGGTCGAGCCGCATCAACTTCATGCGGCGACGAAAGGCCTTCATCGCCTGACGCTTGATTTCGTAGGCGATCTTGGGAAGGGGCTCGTCCGAGGCGACCTCGGGTTCCGGCGGTGCCACTTCGCCTCTCAGGCGGGCGATCAGGTGGGACAGGCCGTCGAGATCGCGTCCCATGATGATTGGCATGACTTCGGCCGGGTCGGCCTTGGCCTTGACGAGAGCTTTGTGCAGTTGCCCCCACAGCGGACCCGGTTGATCGCTTGCGGCGAGTTCGGTGCCGATCTGATCAGCCTCCCGAAGGGCCGCCTCTGGTCCCGTTGGGGGGGCATGATGGCCGCCAACGTGCTTCTTGTGTGATCGTTTGCTCTTGCTCATCAGGTGGCACCCTATCCGCTTTGATCGCGGAGTTCATGGATCCAGTCTGGACGCCTGCTCGTATGATGGGAGTCCGCACAAGGGACTGTTCAGGAGTGAGCCACCCATGACTCTCAGTACTCGAATCGGCGTCTTGGTCGCACTGTGCATGGCGGGGCCGGCTGTTGCTGCCGCCTCCGGCGACCAGCACCACAGTTTGGACCACACCTGCACAATTATTCAGCCCGCGGGCCACCGCGGGGCTGTCGTGCCCAACACCTGGCCGGGTGGCATTGTGCCCTACGAGTTCGATTCCGGCGTGAGCGTGACCAATCAGACTAGGGCTCGAAACGCTATGGACATGCTTGAGGCAGTGGCGGGCGTCACGTTCATCCCTCGTACCAACGAGTCTGCTCGTCTAAATATAGGCGAGTTCGGTGGCAACTGGTCCTCGGTCGGCCGGACGGGCGGCCAGCAGAATCTCAGCATCTACAACTGGACCTCGCCGCTGATCATCTGCCACGAATTCATCCATGCCCTCGGTCGGTATCACCAACAGTCTAGGACGGACCGTGATACCTACATTCAAGTCAACTGGGAAAATATCGACGACGACTACGAGTACAACTACTACATCGCCGACTCGGACGAGTTCGGCCCCTACGACTTTGAGTCGGTGATGCATTACAGCCAGTGGGGATTCTCGATCGGTGGCCCGACCATGACCTGCCTGCCCGGCTATGAGCAGTGGCAGAATGTGATGGGTCAGCGAGACTATCTCAGCGGTGGCGACATCGCCACGCTGCAGTACATGTACGTGTCAGGCACCGCGGATGCAGCGGTGTTGTTTGTGCAGGTCAGCCCCGATCAGGTGGTGGCTGGGGCGGAGACCCATGTCCTCTCGGTGCTCAAGAACATCGGGGATCAGGCGGCCTTCGACGCCGTGGCATCGGTTTATCTGTCCGCGGACACGACACTCGAATCGAGCGATGTGTTGCTTTATCAAGAGTCCTTTGCCTATCTGCTGCCGGATGAACCGGTATACCTGAGCGAGGACGTCACGATTCCCGCAGGAACCCCAGACGGCCCGTGGTACATCGGCGTGAAACTGACCGGCTCAAGTGACAGCGATGCAACCAACAACGAATTCGTCACTTTGATCGACGTCGGCGAAGTCAATGAGTGCCCGGCAGATCTGAGCGGAGACGGTGTGGTTGACGTCAATGACATTCTGGCCATCGTCAGCGCCTTCGGTGGATGCAGCGACTGCCCCGAGGACATCGACGGCGACGGCGAGGTCGGCGTCAACGACATTCTCATTGCCATTGCTGCTTGGGGTCCGTGCTGATCCGCCTCAGTTGATCAGCACAACACGGTGTGCTCCGCAGCCCACTGCCCCGCGACGATTGCCCGCCACGGCTCACTGGTACCCACCTGCTACACTCCGCTCCAATCAGGAGCGGTTCGCCTCGTGAAGAACGCCCAAGCAGCAGCCATCAGCCTCGCGCTTGCATGGCCCATCGCCGCGAATGCCACGCAATCAACAGCCCAGCAGCCCGTCGCCCCCAAAGAGGCATCCTCTACCGATGACGAGCAAACTGGCACGCGTGCCAAGCAGCCTGTATCGCCCAAGCGGAGGCGACCGACGCATCAGGGCGACTCCGCCCCCTCCCCCCAGTTGCCTCGCTCCATCCTTCAGAACGATCCGATGTCGCCGGTCAATGAACGGCTCTTGGCACTTCGACAGGAGTGGCTCAAGCCGATCAATTTGACCTTTACGCCGGCAGGGGGCGTGACATACCAACATGCCACCAAAGTGCGGGACGGTTTTCCGCATGGGCGATCGTATGTCTGGTACGGCTGGTCGGGCGAACTGACGATCTGGAATGATGCTGAGGGTTCTGGCTCGATTGTGTACAACGCAGCGGGGAATACCGGGCTGGGCACCAGCACAGAGCCGTATATGGGCACGGCGGTGGGCAATCCGGACTACATGAACAATATCCTGGTTGCCGACCGCATTGGCCTGTACATGCTGTATTGGCACCAGTCCATGTTTGAGCACAGCGTACGGGTACGGGTTGGAAAGTTTGAAGATCAGGTCTTCTTCGACAACAACACGATTGCCTACGATCCGGTGACGGGGTTCCTTGCCGAGAACTTCGACGAGCAGATCGTCATGCCGTTTCCAGGTTATGCCTTTGGCGTCAATGCCGAATGGGATGTCACGGACCACTTGATCCTGCGTGGCGGCACGCTCAACTCTGGAAACCATGGCAACAACTGTGGCTTCGATGGTCTGGCCTTGTCCAGCCTGTTCACGACGGCCGAGGCTGATCTGACAGTTCGAGTGCCGATCCGCGGCGTGGACCGGGTCGGCCACTGGCGACTGACCGGCTGGTACAACAGCATGGACAATCCGACTGGCCCCGGCACCGTGTCTGGAGGTGGAATTTGTTTCAATATGGATCAGGAGATCAGTGACACCACATCAGTCTTCATGAGAATCGGGTGGGGCGAGAATCAGGCGACTCGATCAAACTTTGCAGTGTCCACGGGGTTCGCAGTCGACCACCCATTTGGTCTCGCCGGTCATCACACTGGAATCGCTGTTGGATACACCAAGATCACGCAGTTCGGTCGCTTCCAAGTGGGCTTGCCGCTCATTCCTGGCGAGCAATACATGGCCGAGTGGTACTGGCGGATGCAGTTGAGCCAGACCGTTGATGTTGGACCTGTCGTGCAAGTGGTGCGTGATGTCGTTGCCGGGATCGACACCAGCGTGATCTGGGGGTTCCGGTCCAGTTGGTCTTTTTGACGCAGCGTTGCCGTGGGGGAATAGGGAGGCGATGCGAGGGCAGCGGTGCAGTCATGCGTGTCGCCAGCCGTGGCAGTCGCCCCAACGGCTCAGCAAGTATCCAAGATCTTCGCTGTCCTCATCGCCGTTTCCATCAAAGTCGGCCGGGCTGAACTGGCAGCCATGCAGTGGGGGGAGATCGGTTCACCGGTCGCGTGGATCCCGGGCATGGACACCGGGGCCACCAGACTCAGCAGGTTCTCGTACTGGCTTGGGGTTGGGGAGGATGACCATGCGGGTGGTCTTTGTATCCGTCTGGACCTCAATGGGGCCCCCGGCCTCTTGTGGGGTATAGATCGTTCCGGTGTACTTCGGGGCGGCGGCTATGGCGGCTGGGCCAAGGCAAAGCAGGGCCAGAACGCCGGTGGGATTTGGCACGAATCGTCCTTGTAAGGCTCCTCAGCAGGGATTGTTGGCTGATGCAACCATATGTATGGGCGGACCGATGGGTTGGGCGAAGCCGCCGCCACGTAGCCGCGGTGGGCTTTGCATCGTCACAACCGGCAGAAACCGGCTTGGCTCCCCGCGATGGGCCACCATGCTGCGTCTCGGTAACTCGATTCCAAATGGTCACTTGGAGTCAAAAAATCTTCAGAATCAGGGTTGCAGGGCCCGCCGCCTCGTGTACATTGCCTGTGAGTACTTCGGATTCGGCTTTGAGAGAGGGCCTCCGAAGTAGGAGAAGAGCGGCTCGCGGGTCGGAAGCCTGCAAGCCACACCAAGAGGAGAAGGCACCATGCGTGCGAAGACGATTGTGGCGGCAGGAGCGATCTTGGGCTTCAGCACCATCGCAATGGGCGATGTGTTGTACAGCACGAGCTTTGAAAACACCGACGCCCTTGGCGCCAAGTACTTCGACACCGGCGATGCCGAGGTGGCGCATGACCTTGTCAACAACGCTGGCGAAGCGTGGGTCGATGTCGATGGCATGGACGCAGCCTATGCCCCGTTTGACCCCGCCAATGTCGGCCTGACCGACGGCGACTATGTCGGCGTGACGACCTACGCTCCAGGCGGAACCTACGATGGCGACCAGCACTATCAGATGTCCGATACCGACGGCATCATGACGCTGACCAGCGCAGTCTTTGATACGGCCGACTTTGTGACGGTGGCGCTCTTCATTGCCAACACCGGCTACGAAGATGCGGATTGGGTCACCGTCACCATGGGCGGCGTGGAGTTGTACAGCATCGGCGGCACAGACGATGGCGGACTCGCGATGGAAGAGGCGTCCGGCGTCTGGTTCCTCGTGTCCGGTGCGGGCGATATCGGCGGCGCTCTTGAGATTTCATTTGCCAGTAACTCCGGCTCAGAAGCTCTCTACATTGATTCGATCTTCATCGAAGGTGCGGCCATTCCTGGTCCCGCAGCGTTGGCGCTGCTGGGCCTCGCGGGCTTCGCCCGTCGTCGTCGCCGCTGATTCTCGCTCGCTCAATAGGACTTTCACAAGGCCGCAGTCTTCGGACTGCGGCCTTGTTGCATGTATGCTGCGCCACCTTCTGGGGAGCGGGGGAGGAGACTGTGAACTACTCCATCGCCGGCCACCCATCCCGCGTTCCGGAAGGCTGCACACCACGGCGAAACCCACCGAAGCCGTAGGGCGTAGGCTCCCACCGACCGAGGATCGGAGCGGCCAATCCCTCAGACGGGATGTCGTCTTCTTCGCCGAGTTGCCACAGCACGGTATTGGCGAGCAGTCGCCGCAGGTCTTCGCTGGACCAGTCCTGCGACGCGCCCATGGTGGTGGTGAAAATCCGCTGGGTGTCGCCGCCTGGCATCGTCCGCTCTCGAATCCAGGCGACCGGATGCATGGGATTGTTTCTCGCGTCGTCAACGGGCGTGTCGGTGGGGGACATGCCGGTCAGGATCGCGCCGCGGAGCAGGATGCTGGCGTCACCAGGAAGGGCATTGATGGCGTACACATCCGTGGGGCCGAAGACATCATCGACGCCTCGCAGCACGGGATGCGCCGCGTGCTCCGGCTCGATCACGCCTCGCGTCGCCTCGCGTCCGTGGCCGCCGTGGTGCGCCACCCAGGTCTCGCCGAGCACCTGCTTTCCGAATCCTCCGCCTCGGTTCCAGGACCAGTCGGCATAGGTCGACGTCGAGTCACCGGGATACGCAAAGGCATGGGTGGCCGTTCGAATGCCAGTGAGTGGCTTGCCCGATGCGACGTAGTCGGCGATGTGTTTCATGTCGGCGTCGGGAAGATGGCGGAACCGCAACTGGAGTATCAGCAAGTCCGCTTCGTCGATCAGGTGGAGCCCTGGGATGTGTGATGACTCATCCGGATCGATTTCGCCAGTCTCGGGGTTCTGGCTGAACAGCACGATGGTCTCGAATCCAAGTGAGTGGAGCATGCGGGCCAGCATGGGCAGCGCTTCTTCCGAGCGATACTCCTCGTCGCCAGCGACCAATACGATGCGGCGTCCGCGGCCTGGATCCACAGCGGCATCGCCCGTGAAGTTGAGCCACTGGGGTGGCGTCTTCGCGCATCGAAAGCCGGTGTGGCTGAGGGCGCTGTCAGGTGTGGCGGACATCTTGGCGCTCGGTCTGTAGGACTCGCACGTGGTGGTGTGACACAGGTGTGATCCGCCTTTTTGTATCCGCAGTTCGGTCGGTGAGTCGTCTGGGCGGTATCGATCGGCCGTCCACTCCCAGACATTGCCGGCCATGTCATACAGCCCGAGTGCGGTCGGGGGATACTGCTTGACGGCCGCGACGCCCGCGAATCCATCCTCAGCCGTATTGCCATGCGGAAAGGCGCCCTGCCAAATGTTGGCCATGTGTACGCCCTGCGGCGTGAGTTCGTTGCCCCACATGAAGGGCTCGCCGTCGTGGCCATAGCGGGCCGCCCGTTCCCACTGCGCCTCGGTGGGCAACTGCTTCCCGGCCCACGCCGCGTAGGCTGCGGCGTCATCCCACGATACGTGCACCACGGGCCAGTCCCCTCGCCCGGCGAGTGAACTGCTGGGACCCTCAGGGTGCCGCCAGTCGGCTCCCGGAACCATTTGCCACCACTGCCGAAAGTCCCGCAGGTCCACGGGGCCCTCGGTTGGCGTAAAGACTGCTGACGAGGGGGCCAATGTGGCAGCACTTGGCTTGGGCGTTCCGGGGGGGACCTGCTTCTTCATGAGTTCCCAATCGACGGGCCGTTCCGAGGTTGTGACATAGCCAGTCGCTCCGACAAAAGCAGCGAACGCCGTGTTGGTGACCTCGGTCTCATCAATCCAGAATCCCGGGACCTGCACCTGACGGGGCTGCCGCTCAGCTGGATCGGACCATGGCGCGTCCGAGCCCATCGTGAACACTCCGGCCGGGACCCATCGCATACCTAGCGGGCAGGGGCCGCCACCGAGGGACTGCGGCGGAGCAGCGGTGGTCGAGATCGCCAACAGGATCGGCGCGAGCATCACCGACCGGCGGCTTCCGCTTCGGCCTGCGCCGCGAGCATCTTGACTTCGTGAGACGGCGGCGCGAACCAACTTCTAATTTCGCTCTTCATGTAGTTCATCGCCATGTGGGCTGTCACGGCAGGCGGAATCATGAGCGCGTCGGGGTCCACATGGCAGTCCACGACGACCGGGCCATCGTGCGCCAGTGCTTCCTTGACGGCCGGCATCAACTCGTCATAGTCGCTGACCGAAATCCCCTTGCAGTGGCAGGCCTCGGCCAGTTTGGCGTAGTCGGGGTTTAAGAAATGCGTGCCCGCGGAGGGATTGCCGTCGTGGCTCGCCTCCTCGAATTCGATGAATTTGTAGCAGCCATTATTGAGGATGAAGCACTTGATGGGCCGCTGGTACATGGCGGCGGTCACGAGGTCCTGCAGGGACATCTGGAATCCACCGTCGCCGCCGATCATGATGACCTGTCGGTCTGGGGCCGCGAAGGAGGCGCCAATGGCCTGTGGCATACCGCCGCCGAGCGTGGCGAGGTTGGCGCTCCAGACAAATCGCTGCGGCGGCGTGATCCGCACGACGTTGTTGAACCAGATCGTGGTCGATCCTGAGTCGCCGCACACGATGACGTCGTCGTCCATTTCCTCGGCCAACGCTGCCATCATCGCGGCCGGATGCACCGGCTTGCCGGGCTTGGTCTTCTTGGCCCGGAAGGTGTAGTCGTCGATGAGTTTCACCAGCGGCTTGCGGGACTTCTTCATGAAGTGATCGTCGGTGTTGGCATCGACTCGGGAGAGGAGGCCTTCAATCGAGGGTTTGGATGATCCCAGAATGGGATGCGTCACCGGAATATGTGTGGCCAGATGCTCCGGGTCGTGGTCAATCTTCACGATCGGGATACCCGCTGGGTAGAACTGCCGCCACGCGAAGTTGCAGCCGACGATGAGCAGCAGGTCCGCCTCATGCATGGCGTGGTTGGCGGGGTGGTTGCCCATGATGCCGATGCCGCCGAGCACGTTGGGATGCTTGTTGTCGATGATGTCCTTGGACCGGGTGGTGTGCAGCAAGGGGGCATGCAGTTTCTCGGACATCGCGATCACTTCGGCCGCGGCCGATCGGGCGCCGGCGCCGTACAGAATGGCGGGCCGCTTTGCAGCGTTGATCGCCTTGGCGGCCTTGTCGAGGACTGCATCGCCTGGCACCAGATTCGCGTCGTGGCTGGTCACTGGAACCGGCATTGGGTAGTGGATGGATTCATGCAGCAACACATCCGATGGGATCGAGATGTGGGCCACACCACGCTTGGTGAGCGCCGCATTGATGGCGATATGCATCATTTCCATGAGGTTCAGCGGCGAGCGGGCTTCGGCGTTGAACAGGGCGATCTCTTCGAACAACTTGAGCTGGCTCGACTCCTGCGGCATTCCCGATCCGATGCGGTCACTGTCCACCTGTCCGGTGATCGAAAGCACCGGGATGCGATCGCTGGCCGCATCGGCCAGGCCATTCAGCAGGTTGTTGGCTCCAGGCCCCTGGCAGGCGACGACGACCCCGAGCCCGCCGGTGATCCTCGCCTCGCCGGATGCCATGAAGGCTGCGTTCTCTTCGTGTCGGCACACGACGAACTCGACTTCGTCATCGATCCGGATGCTCTCCATGAGCGTGTCGATGGTGTCACCAGGAATACCGTAGATGCGGCGGACGCCGACGGCTTTCAAGGTCGCGAGAAGCTGGTCGCTCAGGGTCGTACTCATCAGTCATCTTCCTTCTGTGTCGGCCCAAGACCTCTTCCGGAACCGTGAGAGGCAGCGTACCAACTTCAGGCCGCCGGGCCGGGGCATCAGGTCGAGTAGAATGCAGTGCTCGATTCATGTGATCGCCCAGGAGCACTCGCACACCATGCGCCCCACGCCCACCATTGTGTACACCCATACCGACGAGGCGCCCGCCTTGGCGACGTATTCGTTTCTGCCCATTGTTCGGGCGTTCGTGGGGCCAGCTGGGATCAACATCGAACTGAAGGACATTTCGCTGTGTGGTCGGATTCTTGGAAGGTTTTCCGATCGATTCCCCGAGGCAGATCGCGTTCCAGACGTCCTTGCTGAACTGGGCGAGTTGGTAAAGACACCTGATGCCAACATCATCAAACTTCCCAACATCAGCGCTTCGATTCCACAGCTCAAGGCAGCGATCGCCGAACTGCAAGCGCGCGGGTATGACCTTCCGGACTATCCAGAGGATCCCGCCAGCGAAACCCAGCGGGCCACGAAGGCTACCTATGACAGCATCAAGGGAAGCGCCGTCAATCCCGTGCTTCGGGAGGGCAATTCCGACCGGCGCGCTCCGAAAGCGGTCAAGCAGTACGCTCGGGCGCATCCACATTCCATGGGGGCGTGGTCCAGTGACAGCAAGACACGCGTGTCCACCATGGACAGTGGCGACTTCTTTCACAATGAGCAGTCGGTCACGCTGGCCGATGCGACCACTGCCCGCATAGAGCACGTTGCGGCGGACGGGGCTGCCACCGTACTGCTCGATGGTCTTGAACTACTCACAGGCGAAATTCTCGACAGTACGTTCATGAGCAAGCAGGCCTTGGTCACGTTTCTGCAGACCCAAATTGACGCCGCACGCGATGACGATGTGTTGTTCTCGCTGCACCTGAAGGCGACGATGATGAAGGTGTCCGATCCGGTCATCTTCGGCGATGCGGTACGCGTGTTCTTTGCTGCTGTCTTTGAGCGGCATGTCGAGACGATCGAGCGGCTGGGTGTGGATGTTCGTAATGGCCTTGGGGACCTGCTCCTCAAGATCGAGGAACTTCCAGAATCCGAGCGGCAGACCATTACGGGTGACATACAAGCCGTGCTCGACGCCGGCCCGTCCATTGCCATGGTCGATTCGGATCGCGGCATTACCAACCTGCATGTGCCCAGCGACATCATCATCGACGCCTCCATGCCGGCCATGATCCGAACGTCCGGTCAGATGTGGAACGCCGGCGGCCAGCAGCAGGACACCAACGCCGTTATTCCAGACAGCAGTTACGCGGGCGTGTACGAGGCAGTCATCGAGGACTGCAAGACGCATGGCGCCTTCGATCCAGCCACGATGGGCAGCGTGCCCAACGTCGGGCTCATGGCCCAGAAGGCCGAAGAGTACGGCTCGCACAACAAGACCTTCGTCATGACCGCCCCCGGAACCGTGCGGATCGTCGCCGAAGGCGGCGCCGTTCTGACGGAGCATGCGGTCGAGGAAGGGGATATCTGGCGGGCTTGTCAGACCAAGGATGCGCCCATTCAAGACTGGGTCGAACTGGCCGTCACGCGGGCCCGGGCCAGCAGCACGCCTGCGATTTTCTGGCTCGACACCGCCCGCGCCCACGACCGCCAACTCATCGAGAAGGTTGAGACGTATTTGCAGGATCACGACACCGAAGGCTTGGAGTTTCAGATCCTCTCGCCGGTCGAGGCCACGCGTTTCTCGCTCGATCGCATCCGCCGAGGCGAGGACACCATCTCGGTCACCGGCAATGTGCTCCGGGATTACCTCACGGATCTGTTCCCGATCCTCGAGGTCGGCACGAGCGCCAAGATGCTCTCCATCGTCCCGCTCATGAACGGTGGGGGACTCTTCGAAACCGGGGCCGGCGGATCGGCACCCAAGCATGTGCAGCAGTTCACGAAGGAGAATCACCTGCGATGGGATTCACTCGGTGAGTTTCTGGCACTCGCGGCGTCGCTGGAGCATTTGGCCGACCGCGGTGGCGTTCCAGTTGCCCGGTTGCTCTCATCCACACTCGATGAGGCGACCACCCAGTACCTCATGAACAACAAGTCGCCATCACGCAAGGGCGGCGAACTCGACAATCGCGGCAGTCACTTCTACCTTGCCTTGTACTGGGCCGAGGCGCTGTCGCAGCAGACCGTCAATGCCGAACTGTCCGCCCGATTTGGGCCGATTGCCGCGTCGCTCGCAGCGGCCGAGGCCCGTATCGTCGCGCAGCTCATCGCCTGTCAGGGCGATCCGCAAGACGTCGGCGGCTACTACCAGCCAGATCCGGCGTTGGCGTCGGCGGCCATGCGTCCAAGCGATTCACTGAATGAACTCATCGTCGATCTGTTGGAGGCACGGCTTGTCGATCAGGCGGCGCAGCCGGAGTGATCAATCGGTCCACCACGTTCTGAAGTTGGACCAGACCCGTGGCGAGAGGGCCATGCAAATCAGTCCGATACTCAGGGCAATGGCGATCAGGCGAACGGTCGTGTCGGCTGGCGTCCAGAAGAGGGCTGCTGCGATGCCGCCGAGCCCAACCCAGCCCATGGCCGGTCGCTTCCATGTGTTGACCCATTCAAGCATCGCCAAATCCCTGCTGCTTGTGAACTGTCACCAAGGATACCCATCGTGGCGAGAGTCCGCTCAGCAGCCCGGATTCGGGTGACAAGGCTCAGATTCGCCTCCCAGGGTCCAATTGGTTGCACCATCCCACCCGCAGCGGAGATACTGCTCGCATGAACATCCTCGCCCTGAGCGTCTGTTTCGCATGCCTTGCCACATCCACCGCGTTGGCCGCCGACCCGCTGGCCACGCTTCCGGACGCCGATGCCGACCGCCTTCGGAAGCACCTGCCGGGGGTCGTGCTCGGGCCGGCCAAGAATCTGCCGCCGCTCTCGGATGTGACTGACTGGTATCCGCTGAAGGAAGCGACCTTTCGATACGACCGCCCGGTCGACGCCGGCAAGAAAGCAACGCTGGTCCTCACCTCCGGCGCTCGCGCGCCCGGCACGCCGGTTGGCTCGCCTGGCGATGGCTGGATGGTGACCGTGTCCGATGGCGCTACGCGCTACATCAGCAATCGCACCGACAAAGGAATCCTGATTCCCAGCGAAGTGTCAATCGCCAACGGACTGCTCATTCGGCTCAATCCGCCCGAGCCAGTTGTGTTGACCGGCGTCAAGGCTGGCCAGGACGACAGCAGAGACATTTCCGTGAAGATCTACGATGTGCATGACCCCACGGTGGTGACCCATTCGGGCACTGTCACCTGTAAGTGGACCGATCTGGGTGGATGGCGTGTCAAGGTGCCGCACGGCGAGCACGACACGCGGCTCATTCGGGTGACCTATGACGGCAGCGTTGGTCCCGCCTCGGTGAACGCTCAGAAGTACTTGTTCCTGGCACCCGGCGTCGGCACCGTCGCGTTTACCGATGCTCGGGAAATCTCTGCCTTTCTCTTCTTCAGCGAAGACATCGACCACGGCGGAGTGTTGAGGGCAATTGAGAAGAAGTAACGGGGTTTGGCATCGCTGCGGTATCTGACGGTTGTGCGATCGGATCCCTGCCCGGCACCTGACGACCTACCATGTCAACCATGTTGATTTCCTCACTTATCGTCGGCGTCCTGCTTGCGGCCCCGTCTCCCCATCACAAGTACGGTCTGACCGAAGCGATGCCGCGGATCGACGGCACGATCCGGGTTGCTTCATACAACATGCTCAACTATTTTGATCAGGCAAACGATGCCTCGCTCGAGGGGGAGTACGACGACTTCGGCACCAATCCGGGGCCGACCTCCGATGCTCGCTGCCGAGCATTGGCCGATGCCATTCGGGCCATGGACGCGGACATCATCGCGCTGGAAGAAGTGGAGTCGTACGACGCCATCAAATTCTTCAATGACACCTACCTCTCAGACATGGGCTACCAGCACATCGCTTCTGAGGACGTGGGGTACTACCGCGGCTGCGAACAGAGTGTGCTGAGCCGCTTCCCCATTGCCAAGACGGCAATCTGGCCCAAGGCCGACCTGATGACGGTCAAGCGGACCGGCGGTGGATGGGATGAGATTCCAAGTGATGTGAGCGAACTGTCCTTTCAACGCAGCCCGCTCTTCGTCACGGTCCGGGCGGCCGATGGGTACGAGCTCAGCCTCTTTGTGCTGCATCACAAGGCGGGTCGTAATCGTTGGCACCGCGAGGCCGAGGCGCTCCAGATCATGGACTATGTCGCGGACTTGACCAAGTTGGATCCCGACCACAACATCATCGTCCTCGGCGACTTCAACGCCCAGCCGTGGGACCGATCCATGCAGGTTTACCGCGATGGAGGTCTGGTGGACGCAATGACGCTCCGCACGGATCTCACGCATGGGTACGCCTCGCCGCTGCGGCAGACACATACGAGTGGGCGGGTGATCGACTTCATACTGCTCAATCACGCGGCGCTTGGCGAACTGGTCACCGGAAGCGGCTTCGTCAAGGGCACCTCTGCCGAGGACTACGACTGGCGGAATGACCCCATCCCGGCTGGCTATGCCTCCGATCATTACCCCATTGCCATTGATCTAGTGCCTCAAGAAGGCGCCGGGTCCAGCGCGGCCGCGACTGCCTGGCCAGGGAGTGCCATGCACACGGCGCTTGCCGCATCACCAGCCGAACCGTCGGCGCCGACTTCCACCGCCTCCAAGCCCGCGCCGCAAAGTACGCCACCGGCGGCCGCGACTGAAGGCGCCTTCGTCGCATCGAAGCGTAGCAAGGTCTTCCACGCGGCGTCCTGCGGAAGTGTCAAGAGGATTTCCGAGCGAAACCTCGTCGGGTTTGCCAGCATCGCGGAGGCCGAAGAGTCTGGCAAGCGGCCCTGCAAAAGGTGTAACCCCGGCGGGTGAGATGGCGCGGCTTCGCCGCGAGCGCGGAATGCGTCAATCTTCGCACTGCCCCCACGTTGCAATTACCTCCAGAAGGTCATCGGTGCCAAACGGGCTGCCCCAGTTGGCGGTGACGTACAGCAGGTCATCAACATCCACGATTCCGTCGCCGGTGTGGTCCGCATCGCATTCGCAGATGTCGGGCACACCGTTGTCATTGGCGTCCGTGTGCGTCCCCTCCGCGATATCGCAGGAATCGAGGATGAGATTTCCGTCGCAGTCATCATCACCCGGCGGTGCGAAATCAAAACCGGTTGGTCCTGGGATGAGTTGTGAGAGAATGTAATACCGGCGTTTGAAGAGGCCGGTGGATTCCTCGTAGACCTGCACTGCCGTGTTCGCTTCGAAGGTCGATACATACACATCCCCGTCCGGCCCGAGGCGAATCGACCAGGGCATTCCAAGCCCCCAGTATCCGGATTCCAGGCCGCCGCGGTCCCATCTGCCGAGCGAATCACCGGTATCACGATCGAATTCGTGGATGGCGTTGTTCTTGCTGCTTGTGATCAGAATAGTGCTGCTTGGCCGCTCGACCATGCCGCGGATCCAGACGAGCCCGAAGGCGTCCGGAGAAATGAGTTCCTGCACGAACTCGCCGCCACCGGTGAACTCCAGCACCGCATCTTCATTGGTGCTGACAAGGATGTGCCCGTCGGAGAGTACGAGAATGGCGCGGGGATCGAGCAGGCCGCCTTCGCCGCTGGAAATCAGTGTGCCGAGATGCACGCGGCTCGTCACGTCGAATCGCTCCACGCTGCTGGTGCCGCGCGAGACGACAAGGAGTTCGCCGCTTGCATTGACAGCCATGCCATCTGGTCCGAGCAGCGGGCTCGTGAGGTCGCCGGCATAGTCGCCCGTGCTCCGATCGAATATCGCGACGCGATTGCCCACGAAGTCCGAGATGAGCACTTCGTCGCCGATCACCCGAAGGTCATTGGCTTCTGTGACGGAATTACCCGAGGCGGACGCAATCGGAACACCGCTGGAGGCGTGAAACGCCCGGGCCTCACCATTGGCAGTGCCTGCGATCCACAAAGCGCTTCCGCCGGCAAGTTGCAGGTGGTCCGGCGTTCCATCGGAATCACAGTCTTCACAGGCATCGAGGATGGCGTTGCGGTTGAGATCGAGGTCCATGTCCACCTGAATCTGGTTGTAGTCGCTCTGGCCGTCACCGTCGCAGTCCGACTCGCACTCGTCTGGGATGTTGTTGCCCCACAGATCCGTGCTGCTCCCTTCGGAGATGTCCATTGCGTCAGGCTGGCCGTTTCCGTTGCAGTCTGCTTGGCACTCGTCGGGCACGCCATTGGTGTCGAGATCGAGGCTGTCACCGCTGGAGATGTCGACGTCGTCGAAGACGGTGTTGCCATTGCAGTCCTCGCAGTCGTCCGGGACGCCATTGAGGTTCAAGTCACTGCTGGTTCCAGACTGGATGTCGAGGGCGTCATCCTGTCCGTTGCCATTGCAGTCGGCGACGAGACATAACGACTTGTTGACGTGCATTCGCATCGCGGCCTGTGTGATTGCGTGGAATCGCAGATCGATGTTGGCGTTGCCGCCCGTGGTCGTGTGGCAGTAGCTCATGATCGAGCCGCGATTGATATCTCCGCCGGCGCAGTTGTCGATTTCGTAATCGTGTGTGTGGTACGTGCCGCAGTTGTGCCCGAGTTCATGGGCCGCGACGTTAATGTCCCAGTTGCCGAAGGCTGGATCGGTCGCCGAGTAGAATGACCCTAGTGTGTACCCGGATACCGAGTAGGCATGGTCACCGCAGGTTGCTGATACCCAGGCGACACCGCCGTATGGAAGGTTGGTGCGGCCTGTCAAGAACTGGGCCAGATCGCGATCGATGTCATCCATGTTCTTGTTCCAGTAGTCTCTGAACGGCACGAGTGGATCGTCCTCGTTGAAGAGGTCGTCGGCCATCTCCCAGAGCCGTGACCAGACCAGTACCAATTCAATGTCGACGTCCCGCTCGTACACCATGGAGACAGCGCCGTACATGGCGACCAGATACTCCGCGGCGGCAGTCGTGTCACCCGAAAACAATTCGAGGTACTCAAAGTCGGTCTCCACGGCCAGATCGAGTCGCAGCCGATCTCGATTGACATCAAGACCTCTGGTTGCGGGTGGAGGCCCGCTATCCAGTTCGGCGCCGCACACCGGGACGCCAAGCGGCGGCCGCTCGCCGGCAGCCAATCGGTGCCACCTGAGTCCGGCGCTGCCGAGCCCGGGGCTTCCATCGCTGGGCGTTAGAGCCCAGTCGCCGCCGGGCAGGGTGGCGGTACCAATGATGCCGCTGGGGCTCATGGCCAAGAAGATGGCACTTCCGGGGGTTCCTGCGGCGGACCCGCGGAGCAGGGTGACCGAGTTAGGGTCGAACGCGAGTAGGCGGTTCGTGTCGCCGCGGCTTCCGAGCATGAAGCGAGTCCGATGATCGGTGACCGAAAAACGCTCGAGTTCGAGTCTGCAGTCGGTCTCGCCAATACGCATCGCCAGCGAGATGCCTCGCTGTGGCAGTCGATCGATCGCGGAGGCATCAAATGAGTACACGCCAGGCGCATCGATCTGCGGTACAAGCGGCGAGGCTGTGCCGATTCCGGCCGCCAAGAGATAAGAGGTGAGGGTCAGCATGTTCCCTCATTTGACCAGCAGAATGGTGGTGGGGCAAGTCGCTTTCTGTGGATTGGACGAGCGGTCAAATGGGTCGGCTCTCAGCCTCCACAAACACCCTTTGAATCCGTGGGTGGGCGCCGCGGATCTCCCGAGTGAGTGCCTCGACGGCTTGTTCGATGTCGCCCGCGGGAAGATCATCGGCAAAGTCGACACTGATGTTCAGGAGCACGTAGTCGGGCCCCATGTGCAGCGTGAGTACCTCATTGACAGCGACGACCGCTGGGAGTGCTGCGGCTCTGTTAGTGACGTCGGCGACCATCGCCGGTTCGGCGGCCTCGCCGATCAGCAGCGACTTGGTCCGCATGGCCAGCCACATGGCGGTGACGGCGAGGATGACTCCGATGCCGATTGAGGCGGCACCGTCAAAGACGGGCATCTCGAGCACTTGGCTCAAGGCGAGTCCTACGGCGGCCACGACTAGGCCGAGCAGGGCGGCCGAGTCCTCGAACAGCACGACGAACGTGATCGGGTCCTTGGAGGTCTGCACCGTCTTGGCAATGCTGCGACCATGTCTTTGTCCACGGAATTCACGCCACGCCATCCACCATGCGGCGCCCTCAAAGGCGAAGGCAATTGCCAGAACGATGTAGTTCACGATCGGGTCGGTGACGACCTCCGGTTGCAGCACGCGGTGGACGCCCTCATAGATGGACACTCCGGCACCCACCGCGAAGACCATGATGGCTACGACGAAGGACCAGAAATAGATCTCCTTGCCGTGGCCGAACGGGAATCGCGCGTTCGCAGGCTTTTTCGCGCGGCGCATCCCGTGCAGCAGCAGCACCTGATTGCCTGTGTCCACCAGCGAGTGAATCCCCTCGGCCATCATCGCGGCAGATCCGGTCACCGCCGCCGCCACAAACTTCGTCACCGCAATCAGCGCATTGCCAGTAAGCGCCGCGTAGATGACAAGTTTGGTGCCGTGGGCCATTGTAGTGCAGTGTATCGACGCCGCTCTTCACGCACGCTTCTCCTTCCTCCGGGGAGAGAAGCGGCGCTACAGCAGGATCCCCCGCACCACCTCGCCAGAAACATCCGTCAATCGAAAGTCACGGCCCTGATGCCGCCGAATCAGCTTGGTGTGGTCGATACCGAGTTGGTGCAGCAAGGTGGCGTGCAGGTCGTGCACGCTGACGGGGTTCTCGAGGATGTTGTAGGAGTAATCGTCGGTTCTCCCCCACGTGATGCCGGGTTTGATGCCGCCGCCGGCGAGCCAGACGGTGAAGCAGCGAGGATGGTGATCACGGCCGTAATTCTCGCTCGTCAGGGTTCCCTGACTGTAGACCGTTCGGCCGAATTCGCCCGCCCAGAGGACCAGTGTGTCGTCGAGCATGCCGCGCTGCTTGAGATCCTGCAGCAGGCCGGCCTGTGCTTGATCGACGGCGGCGCACTGCTGGCGGAGTTCGCCCGGCAGATTGTTGTGCTGATCCCACCCGCGCTGATACAACTGGATGAACCGAACACCACGCTCAGCAAGCCGCCTGGCCCGCAGGCAATTCGCCGCAAAACTTCCGGGAGTCTTGACTTCGGGACCATACAACGCGAGCGTCTCCTTGGACTCACCGCTGATGTCCGTGAGTTCGGGCACCGACATCTGCATGCGATAGGCCATCTCGGCCTGCGCGATCCTAGCCATAGTGGCTTCGTCGCCGCTTCGCTCGTACTCGGCCTGGTTGATGTCGGCGGCGAGATCGAGCATGCGGCGACGATCTTCTCGGCTGACTCCGTCGGGATTGCGAAGATGCAGCACGGCATCTCGGCCTGCGCGGAGCAGACAACCCTGATGCTCACTGGGCAGAAAGCCGCTGCCCCAGAAGCGGGCGCTGAGGGCCTGCGTGTTTCCAAAGCCCTGTGAGATCATGACGACGAAGGCGGGCAGATCTTCGGTCTCGGCGCCGAGGCCATAACTCATCCACGAGCCAAAACTCGGCCGCCCGGGCTGCTCCTGCCCGGTCTGAAAGAAGGTGATGCCGGGCTCATGATTGATGGCCTGTGTGTGCATCGAGTGGATGAAGCAGATGTCGCCTGCCATCGCGGCGGTATGCGGCATGAGCTCGGAGATCTGCACGCCGTCCTCTCGGTTCTTGTACCGCTTGAACGTGAAGAGGCTCGGCGCCACCGGGAATCGGTCCTGCCCGCTCGTCATGGTCGTGATGCGCTGGCCCATCCGAATGGAGTCCGGAAGGTCCTCGTCGAATCGTTTTCCCAGCCCGGGCTTGTGGTCGAAGAGATCAAGCTGGCTCGGCCCGCCCTCCATGTGCATGTAGATGATGCGTTTGGCCGTGGGCGCATGATGGGGGATCGATTGCAGGATCTCGCTGGCCCCGGGCGGCCCTGCGATGGCACTGTCGGTGAGTAGCGACGACAAGGCCGCGACGCCCAAACCGCCGGTCAGCGTCGAGGCCACGCCACCGAAGAACCGCCGCCTAGTCAGGTTGCGGAGATACTCCTCCAGTGAATCGCGGCCGGTGTGGTTGCAGTGGCTCATGCTCAGTCCTTCACAATCGCAGCGTCGCTGGAGAGTACCGCGGACGCGAGCATGGTCCAGGCGGCAAGCTCATCCTTGGCGAGCGTGTTGGGAACGGGCGACGCGCCGATTGCCAGCATCGCCTCAGCATCCTCCGGGGCCGACTGGTATCGCTGTAACCAGTGGTGGAGCGCCTCGGCCATGGTGCTGGTCAAGTCGTCTGTGGGCACATCGCCCGTGCAGAGGCGGTAGAGGCGGTGGATCCGGGCGGTCGTACCCGATTCGCCAGCGAGCACCCGTCCTGCGGTCAGCCGAGCAGCTTCGACAAATTGTGGGTCGTTCCACAGCACCAGCGTTTGCAGCGGCGTGTCGGTTGCAATGCGCCTCGCGACGCAGAACTCTCGCGTGGGGGCGTCGAAGGTGAGTAGGGAGGGCGGGGGCGCCGCTCGCTTCCAGTAGGTGTACAGGCTTCGGCGCCACAGATCATCGCCCGCGCCTTGCTCGAAGGCGTTGGTATTGGACTGCTTCATGGCGACCTCGGCCCACAGCCCATCCGGCTGGTAAGGCTTGACGCTCGGGCCGCCGAACTGCTCGATGAGCAGGCCAGAGACATGCAGCGCGTGATCGCGGATCTGCTCGGCCGAGAGCCGCTGTCGTGGGAAGCCTGCGTAGAACTCAGGATCGACGTCTGAGTCGAGGCCGTCTTGCTGATAGGTGGCGCTCAGCACAATGCGTCGTATGGTCTTCTTGAGATCCCAGTCCGCGCGAAGTTGCGACGCCATCCAATCGAGCAACAGCGGATGGCTCGGCCATGAGCCTTGTGTTCCGACGTTTTCGGTCGTTTCCGAAATGCCGCGTCCAAAGAACTGGTGCCACAGCCTGTTGGCGAGCACGCGGGCCGTGATCGGGTTCTCATCTCCCACGATCCACTTCGCAAGGTCCAGGCGTGTTGGATTCTCGACCGTGATCTCGCCGAGTATTGCCGGCACGCCGGGCTGCACCGGCTGAGACGCATCGGCCCCGTCATAGAGTCCTCGCGTCATCACGAAGGTCTCCCGCGGTTCATCGCGGTCCTTCATGACCATCGTGCTGGGGGCGTCGGTGCGGATGGCGGCGGACTGGTCCGTTCGCTGCGTGATGGTGGCGGTCAGGGCCCGATACCGCGGCGAGAACTTCAGCCGCCAGGCCACGCCGGCGCGTTCCTGGAGGGCCTCGGTCGGGACACCGGCCGGAAGGCTCATCGCGACGGCGTCTCCATACAATTGATCGTCTGGAATGAGCTCGCGGTGGTACATGCCACCATCACCGCCCGTGTTGATGAACTTGCACACCAGCGTGCTCGCTCCAGCGGGCAGATCGAAGGCGACCTGCTCTTGGTCGGGGGCCACGCCGCGATCGACGCGGGCCTCGTGCACAAGCCGGCCGTTCAAATACACCTGCAAGCCGTCGTCGCTTCCCATGGAGAGTTCCATGGGGCGAGCGGTGGGGGCGAAGAGCTCGCGTGCCACGAACTCGGCGCCGACCCCCTGGGCGAGCGTGACGTTTTCGGCCTCCAACACACCCGGGGCGTGTCGCCAACTGTCGCCGTGGTACTTCGCTTCGAAGTCAAGTGGCCCGCCGACTTCTGGCCCGAAAACGGTGTCGTATGCTTCTGGCCCATCCTTCGTTGCAAATGGTCCCACGATGTACCAGTTGGTATGGGCGGTCGGCAGGGCTGCCAGCGTGTCTTCGCTCGCGCTCCCCACGTGCATGCGAACGCGGCCCGCGTTGTGCTGGGCGTAGGGGGAGTGGAAGTGCAGTTGGACCGTGATATCGGTGCCGCCCGCGTATCCAAAGGGCTTCTCGGAGAGAAACATGGCCACGCGATCATCCCGCTGCTGGTGCGCATCGATCGCCCAGCCTCGGCCGTCGTCTTTGCGGATCGCGTTGACGACATTGAAGTCACCATTGGGCTGCTCAATGTCGGCCCAGCCCCAGTCGAACGCGATGGTTTGCCGCTGCGTGGGATCTTTGACGGACACGGCTTCGGCGTCGATCCCGGTCAGGACCATATTGCCATTGCCAGCTCTGCCCGGTCCGCCCTCCGGCATCGACTCGTGCTGAAGCACTTCGAGCAGGATGGCGCGAAGATTGGTGCGATCGGTTCGCATGGCGACGGCGTAGTCATCCGAGTCTGGGATTGGTCCGCGGGCCAGCACCGATCCATCGGGCAGCGACTCGAATGCCGCGTCGGGTGCTGCGCTTGTGATGGCGAGCGTTGGCTGTGACCAGGTCCATCCCGCCGCCGTGGCGTTGGTAAAGGCGGCGAGCTGCGTGGTCTCTTCATCGGTTGACTCGGCACGCTCCGCCGTCATCGCAGCCACTTCGGCTTCAATGGCCGCGACGCGTTCCTGCTCGGCAGGCGTGAGGATGTCGATGAAGGGCTCGTAGGAGCGCATGGCGTCCTGCGTCTGTGAGTAGACACCGGGCTCGTCGTTGTTGTTGAAGAAGGAGAGCAGGCTGTAATAGTCGTTGGCGGTGATCGGGTCGTAGCGGTGGTCGTGGCACTGGGCGCAGTTGATGGTCAGCCCCAAGAAGGTCGTTCCGACTGTGTTGGTGCGATCGACCGCGTACTCGAAAAGATATTCCTCTTCAATCGCGCCGCCTTCATCGCTGGTGATGTGGTTGCGATTGAAGCCGCTGGCGATCAACTGGTCGGTGCTCGCATCCTTGATGAGATCGCCGGCGATCTGCTCAATCATGAACCGGTCGAGCGGCATATTGGTGCGGAAGGCTTCGAGCACCCAGTCCCGCCAGGGCCAGATGGTGCGGCCATTGTCCTGATGAATGCCGCACGTATCGGCGTAGCGGGCCAGATCAAGCCAAGGTGTCGCCATGTGCTCGGCAAAGCGGCTCGCGTATGGTTCGGTTTCAAGCAGTGTGTCGACCAGTCGCGTCCACGCCTCGGGCTGCGTGTCGGCAAGAAAGGCGTCGAGTTCCGTGGGGGTCGGAGGAAGCCCGGTGAGATCAAGATAGAGCCGCCTGCATCGTGTCGCGTCGGCCGCGGGGGAAGCAGGCGCCAGCCCTTCGGATTCCAAGCGTGAGAGAATGAAGTGGTCAACCTCGGTGCGGGGCCATGCCGTGTTGACGACATCTGGCACATCGGGCTGGGCGAGCGGCGCGAACGACCAATGCGGTTCATAGTCGGCGCCCTGCTGGATCCAGCGGCGGATCAAGTCCTGCTCAGTCGCGGTTAGCGCAGGTTTGCCACTGTCGGGCGGCGGCATTTGATCGAGCGGGTCCGTTGCGGTGACGCGATGCCATAGCAGGGACTTCTCTAGGTCGCCGGGAACAATGGCGAAGCGGCCACGTTTGCGTCTGGCGGTGGCGGTCTCGAAGGAGTCGAGTTGCAATCTGGCTTGTCGCGATTCGTCGTTGGGCCCGTGGCATGGGAAGCAGCGGCTGGAGAGAATCGGTCTGATGTCGCGACCAAATCGGACGTCGTCGCCGCTGGCCGGGCCAGCGGTCAGCAGCAGCGTGAGCCCGGGCAGCGCGAGTTTCCAGATCAGCATGGTGCGACGATAGCAGCACGGATCGCCGTCTCCAAGCCTCTCATTACGAATCTCAACCGAGTGATGTGGCGGCTTCGCCAGAATCCGAGGCATCCCCGGTCGCCAGCTCATACGCGGCGACCGAGACGGTAAACATCAGTGGAATGCCGACGAAAATCACCGGCAGGACGAGCAGCACGATGCTCACAATCAATATCGCCAACATCACGATCATCAGCCCTAGGAGCGGCCAGAAGATCGGCCCTGTGGTCCGCCATGAGGCTCCGAAACTCGCAGCGACTCCGAATTGCCGCTTTGGATCGATGCAGTGAAGTGCCACAAAGGCAAATCTGGTGAAGAAAAACAGTACGAGGCCAAGACCGATCAGGCCGGCAATGATGAAGCCTGGACCAACGACAAAGGCCGATGAGGTCCAGGGTGCCGCCATGGTGGCGCCGACTGCGAGGGATAGGCCTCCAGCCAACAGGACGCCGAGGATGATGACCATGAAAATCACGTGTATCAGAAGGCCGATCCCAACCAGCGGCCAATACCGTCCAAAGCCGGCAAAGAGCGTTCCCATTCTCGGCGACTCGCCGCGATGGATTTGCAGCACCATCAACGCAAGGCCAGCCGTGAGCACATTCGTGAAGAAGATCGTGACCAGAAAATCCACCCACGTTGGATCGCCCATCTTGGTATCGATTCCAAGGGCCGCGTTGAGCACGCCCTGCACAATGGATGCGCCGATCATGACGACAATGAAGACCACGACCGCCGCGAGCACACTGCCGTAGCGTGACTTGAACGTATTGACTCCGGACCCGAATGCTGCTTTGAAACTGAATGGCATGCGTTGCCTCCCTTGTGTGTATCGAGCGAATGCTACCACGCTGGCGCAACTCAGTCAGACTGGGCATCGCGACCTTCAATCGTCAGCCGGGCCGGGTGGCCGAACCAACTGTTGACGGAGGTCTCGCCGTAGTGCTTCTTGATGATGTCGGTAACCTCGTCCATCGTGCCATCGGCAGGGATCCATCCGCCGTAGATGTCCGGGAAGTCGTGCTTGCAGTTCTCGCACTTGTTGTCGCTTTGGAAGCGGATCGGACACCAGAACGACTCCACGTTGCGAAGCATCTCCGAGCCCAGCGACCACACGCCCGTCATCCAGTCGCAGTAGAGACACCAGATCAGATCGTGCCCGACGAGGCCGTCGAACTTGTGGCGTGACACGCGGACCCAGTCGCCTTGCGTGTAGCGGGGGAACCGAACGATCCAGATCAGAAAGGGATAGATGAGGATTTCCGCCATCCGCACCGCCCAGAACATCGGCACGACGATCATGGTCACCCACAGGGCCGCATAATTCCGCGGGGCCCCGACGAGTTCATTGAGCACTTTCACGATCCGCGGACCCTTCCGGGCGGTCGGATGCGCCAGTCCATGCAGCCATGACCAAGTCAGCAGCGCCAGCACCTGCGCCGCCACGGATGCAGTCAGCCCGAGCCATCCTGCCAGGATCGGTCCCACAATCAGCGGCGCTGCGGTGAAGTACCCGACCACGAGATCCAGCCCGGGCGCGGCGCTGCACCACTCCATCACAGCGCGACCCCCGCCCCCAAGTTTCGGCATCACATGTAGGATGAGGGTTCCCAGCAGCAGAGCCGCGAGAGTGATCGATCCAATAAGCAGAAAGTCATTCATTGCCAAGATGGTACCTGCCTGCCCCGATCACTCGGTTGCAACCCCGTGGCAGTCCCCTCCCACAAGCACGGGCGGCCGGCCTCTCATCGACGTGTTCAAGAATTGCATGTTTCTCCCCACATGCCACCGGAAATCGGGCATAATCGGTCACGCAGGGATTCTTGAGGATCAGCCATGCAGAATCGCAATCGACCCAACTGTTGGTTGGCCGTCGCACCACTCGCACTCGTCGTATCGGCGGCTGGTGGCGCGGATTGGTCGGTTTCGCAGGATGGAACGGGGCACTACACCCTGATCCAGGATGCGATTGACGCAGCGGCTGGCGGCGACACCGTTACCGTCTACGCCGGCACATACACAGAGACGATCGATCCCAGCGGTTTGGCCATTACCGTGCAGGCCAATCTGGACGACTATGGAAGCGTGATCATCGACGGCGAGGGGACACGCCAGTGTGTGCAGTGCGCGAATGAAGAGTCCGACTCGACGGTGTTCACAGGGTTGGTCTTTGAGAACGGATCCGGTGTTGACGGTGGCGGGCTGTACATGGAAGGGCCCCTCGCTGGTCCAGGGGCCACTTTTACACTTTGCACTTTTCGGAACTGCACTGCGACGGATGATGGCGGTGCCGTGTACATGGACTCCGGCGCGCCGACCTTCGACACCTGTACATTTGAGAATTGTGTTGCCGCCAGTGCTGGCGGGGCGGTCGCAAGTCTGGATGCTGATGCCACCTTCATCGATTGCACGTTTTTGGAATGCAGCGCCTATGACGGCGGCGCCGCGAACATCGGTGGCGGTGCGCCCTCGTTTGAGAACTGCGAATTCAATACTAATACGGCATCGTGGAGCAGCGGGGCCTTGCGGTCACAGAGCGGATCGCCTTCATTTTCGAATTGTTCCTTTACGGGATGCATGAGCGAAGGCTTCAATGTCGGGGCCGTTCAGCTTCTGTCCGGATCCGACACCATCACGATCAGCAACTGCGTGTTCAGCGGGAATCAGGCGGGTTCGATCGGCGAGTCTTCCATCGGTGCCTTGTCCCTCAACAATGTCGTTCTGGACATGAGCGGCTGCACCTTCGATGCCAACATTGCCGATGGCGCCTCGGCTATGTCGGTCAGCGGCGAGTCCTCCATCGTATTGGTGGCCGAGTGTCAGTTTGACAATCACGAGAACGGAGCGATCAATATTCAGACGGGGGAGGTCTCGTTTTCGTCCTGTAGTTTCAGCGGAAACAGCAATGAGGGCACCGGGGGTGGGGCTGTGCGCATCAGTGGCCATCTGCTCTTCACGCCCCCGGTGGTCGATTTCTCCAGTTCCACATTCTTGGCCAACTCAGCCGCGTGGGGTGGCGCGATCTATGGGAGTACATCTTCTGCCCTGGCCAGCGCCACCATCGCTCTGGACAATTGCACGGTTGAAGATGGATCGGCGACCTCCAAGGGCGCCGGTCTGTATCTGACCGATGCAGTCAGCGCCGTCACGAACTGCGCAATCAGTGGAAACGACGTGGCAAGCGAGTCATCAACTTCAGGCGGCGGCATCTACGCCTCCGGCGGCACCCTTGACGTCTCATACACGACATTCAGCGACAACACCTGCTCAAGCAATAGCGGCCATGCCATGCGGATTGTTTCCGACTGTGCCGCTACGCTGACTAGCGTGTCATCATGCGACCACGCCAGTGACGGCGAGATCTACGGCGACTACACGGACGATGGAGGCAACGACATGGGCGGCTGGTGCTGCCCCGGCGATGTCGATGACGATGGCGAGGTGGACAGCGCGGACCTCTTCTCGCTCATCACTTCATTCGGTGTGTCCGACATGGACGCCGATGACCGGGAGGACTGCTCCCGCGACGGCGATGTCGACGTCGAAGACCTGCTTGGTCTGTTGTACCAGTGGGGAACCTGCTCAGGGGAGTGAGGTGCGTCCATAAACAGGCTTTCGACTCCTCGCGGTGCGACGTATTCGCTTTGCGCTTGGGTCGCCTCGATGAACCCTGTATAACCATGGTGGAGGAGGAGCCTGTCCATGCAACGTCGATTGAGTGTGTCAGCGACTGCGGCCATTGCGTTTGCAGGGGCCGCAATGGGCGGCGGTGGGATCTTCAATACTTCGCTGCCATATCGCATGCTGCATCGGGACATTCTGATCAACGCGGACTGCTGGCGTGTTGAGCCGAGGGTCATCGGCGCCGGCCTGGGATTTACCAGAATCATCGGCCTGCCGGGCCTGGGAATTCCGGGATGGGGTGAGTGGATCGCCCGGCTCAACGGCGGGACGTGGAATGATGTCACCGGCGACGACGTGCCGATGCGCGCGTACACCTCGGCCTCCACGCCGCTGGCCAACTGGATCGCGTACGGCTCATTCGCCGTGCAGCAGGACGGCTTCCCGATCGAGTTCTCGTGGCCGGTGCAGCCGAGCACGGTGAGCCCTGGTGACTTTCGGGTGACCCTCAGCGACGGCTCCGTCGTGACGCCCGCCGCCGCTTCGATCTTCCCGAACTTCGAGTACAACGAGCGAAGTACCGTCGTGATGTTCGGCAGGTTCGGGAACCGACTCGACCCGGACGCCGACCCCGATGCCATCTACGTCGTGAAGTTCGAGGTCGTCGCCGACGACACACCACTGACGCTCATCGGTCCCGGCGGCAAGATGGCCAGCGCGGTCGGCATGTCCTTCGGCGACGGCGTGACGCCCATGACGGCGTACCGATCAGGCAAGGGCCCGACACTGTGCGCCGCCAAGATCAGTCACATGAACATCGCGGGCGAGAGCGGCCCCATCTTTTTCCGGGGGGCGCTGCCCAATCATGGGCGGGCCATCTACGGCGCCGCGGCGCAGTATCGGCTTCGCGTTCTGACGACCGGTGGCTTCTCGCCCGACGGCGTGGCAGCCGTGTTGCCCAGCGACTTCGAGCGATTCTTCAGGCTCCGCGCCGTGACCGAGTCGGGCGAGGTTATCTGGATTACCGAGACGGACTATGTCTACACCATTGACGGGCATCACCTTCGGGTGCTCGGTCTTGCCGACTTGGGGCTGAATGCTGATGAAGACACCTGGGATCTTGCCTACTCCGAAGATCATGACAACCAGATCGACATCATCCTGCAAGGCGACGAAGCCGCCATGCACCTGATCACGCATGTGCACATCCCTGCGTCGGGCGACTACGACCCCTTCTATAACCCGGGCGGCCCCGGCAACGCGCCAACGCCCGGCGTCACCTATACGCAGCCGGGACCCGAGACCATGCAGCCGGTCCTCGACGCGCTCGATCATCCGCTGACCGTCACCTGGTTCGGCAGCCGGCGCGGTCCGCCCGCTCCGTAGCGGACGCGTTTCAACGACCCATTGGTGTTATACGGTGGCCGCTGAAGCCTCGCCTCGCATCGCAGCCTCGACGTCGATGCCAAGTTTCTCGGCGACGCGGCGACCGTAGTCCTCATCGACGCGGTAGAAGTGGCAGAGCTGTCGCATCTGGACCTCCTCGCGGGCCTGTCCCAGTACGCCGGCGATGCGGGTGGCGAGCCGATCTCGATGGGCCTCATCAAAGAGTGCATAGAGATTGGCGACCTGCGTGTAGTCATCGTGATCGACGGTGGAGTCGAATCGGTCGACAATGACCTCGCCCAGCGCCCAAGCAGGGTCCTTGTGCCGGGCATCCTCCTGCGGCGTGCCTGCGCGGCTGTTGGGCCAGTAATTAGGCTTTCCGTCGTAGTGCTCGGCGGTGGCCATATGGCCGTCTCGCTCGTAGTTCATGACCGGGCAGCGTGGCTTGTTCACGGGCAGTTCGCGGTAGTTGGCCCCGATGCGGTACAGATGCGTATCGGCATAGGACATCAGCCGAGCCTGGAGCATCTTGTCCGGACTGGCGGCGATCCCTGGAATGAGCGCGCTTGGATTGAAGGCTGCCTGTTCGACCTCAGCGAAGTAATTCTCTGGATTGCGGTTGAGTTCCAGCGTACCGACCTCGATGAGCGGATAGTCGCCATGGGGCCAGACCTTGGTGAGGTCGAAGGGATTCCACGCAAACATCTCGGCCTGCGCCTCGGTCATGATCTGCACGCACACGCGCCAACTCGGGAACTCGCCTCGCTCGATCGACTCGAAGAGATCACGCTGATGTGTTTCACGGTCTGCGCCGATCATGGTCGCCGCTTCATCGTCCATGAGGTTCTTGATGCCCTGGTTGGTCTTGAAGTGGAATTTGCACCACACCCGCTCGCCCGCATCGTTGATCAGTGAGTAGGTGTGGCTGCCGTATCCGTTGAGATTGCGATAACTGGCGGGGAGGCCGCGATCCGAGAAGAGAATGGTCACCTGGTGGAGCGACTCGGGGCAGAGCGACCAGAAGTCCCACTGCATGTCCATGTCCCGCATGTTGGTCTTCGGATCGCGCTTTTGCGTGTGGATGAAGTTTGCGAACTTGTACGGATCCCGCACGAAGAAGACCGGCGTGTTGTTCCCGACCAGATCCCAGTTGCCGTCCTCGGTGTAGTACTTCATCGCAAAGCCGCGGACATCCCGCTCGGCGTCCGCCGCGCCGCGCTCGCCGGCCACCGTTGAGAATCGCAGGAAGCACTCGGTCTGCTTCCCGACAGCGCCAAAGAGCTTCGCCTTGGTGTACTGACTGATGTCGCCGGTGACCGTGAAGGTACCGAAGGCCGCCGAACCATTGGCATGCACGACTCGCTCGGGGATGCGTTCCCGATTGAAGTGCTGCATCTGCTCAAGCAGCTGCACATCCTGCATCAGCACTGGCCCACGCGGCCCGGCCGTCAGGGCCTGCTGTTCACCAATCGGGGCTCCATCGGCGGTGGTGAGGACCGGGCACTTCTTGTCGCTCATGTCGTGTCTTCCTTGAAACTTCTCTGGGTGGGCAATTGGGAAGGATGATCGGTGGCTGGCCCTAAATAGGGCACTGAATAGGTCGCCCCATCGTACCCGTAGTTGCGGCGTCGTTGCTGATGGCGGGCTGAATCGGTCTCGCTCGGCCGGACCTCACCTCAGGATTCGCCCATGGTTCACAGCGGCTTCAGGCGATGGTGTTGCGACCGGATCCGCGGTGCCTTTGTCGTGTGAAACCTGAGCGCCGGTCCTGGTCATCCAATCCCGCAGCCGCGGCAGCATCACGCTGGTGATCTCGGGGCTCGTGGCAGCAAGGTCAGTTGTTTCGCCGATATCGGTTTCGAGGTCATAGAGTTCCAGACGCGGGCCGTCGTGGAAGAAGATGAGTTTCCACTTTCCGTGGCGGATGGAGGTGAAAGGCTCGATGCCGGGGCCGGTGGCGTTGACCTGGTGGGGTTGGTTCCAGCCGATGGTTCGCGGTGGCGGCACGGCGCCTGCGAAGATGGCTCGGAGGTCGGTGCCGTCGATCGGATGTTCCGGATCTTCCTTGGCGCCCGCCGCGGCGAGCAGGGTCGGGTACAGATCGTGGGTCACCACCGGTACGCGAGATCGACTTCCGGGGGTGGTGATGCCGGGCCAGCGGACGATCCAGGGGACGCGGGTGCCGCCCTCGTAGGCGGCAGACTTGCCACTTCGGAGTGGCGAGTTGCGGTTGGCGGGTCTGCCGGCGCGGCCGGAGACACCACCGTTGTCGCTGGTGAAGATGACGATGGTGTTGTCGGTCAGGCTGTTGGCATCGATTCGCTCAAGCAGCGTTCCCACAGCGTTGTCGACCGACTCGACCATGGTGGCGTAGGCGGCCTCGCGTTTGGGTAGGTCCTTGTACGGCGGCAGCAGCCTCTTGTTGGCCATCACCGGCGTGTGCACGGCATAGGGCGCGAAGTTCATGAAGAAAGGAACGCCGTCGGCCGCGGCGCGGTCGATTTCGGCCGCCGCGCGTTCTGCGAGTGCCTCGGTCAAGAAGACGTCCGTGCCGTGGTAGTCCTCGAGGCCCGGCACGTCCCATATGCCCGGGCCGTTCTTGCCAGTGCGGCCGGCGCGGCTGAAGTTGTGCGCGCCAAGGTATGAGGCTGGCGCGCCGCTTCCATGCCCGGCAATGTTCACATCGAACCCGAGGTTGTCAGGATCACTTCCGGGGGTGCCGTGGGCGCCGAAGTGAGCCTTGCCGGCGTGGATGGTTCGGTAGCCATGCCCCCGGAAGCGTTCGGGGAGGGTGGTGGAGGACGGCTGCAGGCCGCGCTTGTTCCAGCTCGGTGGTGTGAGGCGCGGGTGCTTACCGGAGGTGTCCTGGTCGTGGTGGAGTGTCCAAAATGTGGTGTGGTGGCGAGCGGGTGCCTGGCCGGTCAGCAGGCTGACGCGGGTCGGTGTGCAGACCGGTCCGCTTGCGTAGCCGTTGGTCAAGGCCAGTCCCTCGCGTGCGAGTTGCTCGATGTGCGGTGTCCGCCACGTAGCATTCTGCGGTGTCGCTTCGGTATGCATCGGTACGGCGATGTCCTGCCAGCCGAGGTCGTCGACGTGAATCAGCAGGATGTTGGGCGAGGCGAGCAGGCAGGTGATCAACGGAGTGAGCATGCGGGGGATGGTATCCCGGCAACGGGGCTGAGCCCCTCTTCTGGTCAGACATCGTGATATGCTGGGTGGGTTCGCATTCGGCACACATAAGGAGGTCACCATGAAGTTTGGTTCAGCAGTCCTAAGTGGTGTGATTGGCGGAGCCTGTAGCTGGCTTGCGATGTGGCTGGTGTTCGGGGTGTTCGATGTTCCATTCGCGATGGTCAACATGTACATTGGCGTCGCCATCGCGGGCTTCTTCAGCGCCTTCTTCGCCATCATGTTCTCCGATGGGTGTTGCCCGGCATCAAAGAAGAACTCGGCGGACTAAGCGGGGGAGGGGCTTCGCTCTACTCGATCTTCATGTCACGACAAACCCTCCCCATCGGCTCATCGCTCCACGAGTGGCTTCTGGGCCATGGCCTGCGAGAGTCGCCGATCCAGCGACAGCTCCGCGCCGAGATGGAGGCGCACCCCGAGGGCCAGATGCAGACGGCGCCGGAGCAGGTTCAGTTTCTCTCGTTCTTGTTGAAGACGATGGCAGCAAGCCGGGTCATCGAGGTTGGTGTGTTCACCGGGTACAGCGCCCTTGGCATGGCGATGGCCCTGCCCGCGGACGGGCTGCTGATCGCGTGCGATCTCAGCGCCGAGCACATGGCCGTGGCGCGAGAATGGTGGAGTCGCGCCGGCGTGGCCGATCGCATCGAGCCCCGAGTCGCCCCGGCCACGGAGACCCTTCGGCATCTCATCAATGAGGGCCACGCGGGGACGTTCGACCTCATGTACGTCGATGCCGACAAGACCGGCTACGACGACTACTACGAACTCGGCCTGCCATTGCTTCGCCCGGGTGGTGTGCTGGCCTTTGACAACATGTTGCGGGCTGGTCGTGTGGCGGATGCCGCGGTCCAGGACGCATCGACGGTGGCCATTCGTGAACTGGCTTGCAAACTGCGAGATGATGATCGCGTGGAGTACAGCCTGCTTCCGATCGGGGACGGCATGGGTCTGGCGATGGCCCGCAGTGGAGGCTTGGATTGAGCGTTCGCCGAGGCCCGGCCGCGATCAGCTCCAGTTCTCCGGAAGCAGCGTGGACAACGCTGATCGGTCGCTGTCGAAGAGCCTTTCCATGGCGGTACAGTACGGCTTAATGACTGACTCAGCACAGCTCGACCTCTATGGTTTCGATTCCGATTTGGACGATGAGGCAATCGCCGCTCGCGATCGCATCCGCGCCTTCGTCGACGAACACGTCCGCGGGCAGCTCGACGTATGGTGGGAGGCCGCGAGTTTCCCGGTGGAACTGGCGCGCAGTCTCGCCGCGATCCAGGTCTACGGGGCTGATATTCAAGGGCACGGCTGCGCCGGCGTGTCGCCGCGGACCTACGGCATCATGATGCGTGAGCTCGAGCGTGGCGACAGCGGTCTGCGTACGCTCGCCTCGGTGCAGGGCGCCCTGTCGATGCGGGCCATCCACGACTTCGGTGACGAGGCGCAGCAGGCAACATGGCTGCCACGCATGGCAACCGGCGAGATACTGAGCTGCTTCGGTCTGAGCGAGCCGGAGTGCGGCTCCAATCCCGGCGGCATGACCACGACGGCCCGGCGAACTGCTGACGGTTGGCACCTGCAGGGAGCCAAGATGTGGATCGGCAACGCGGACATCGCCGATGTCGCTATCGTCTGGGCCAAGACCGACGGCCTCGGCGACGATCCGGGTTCGGCCCGATCGATCCGCGGCTTTCTCGTGGAGACCGACCGCACCGGCTACGAGGCTTCGATCATCGAGGGCAAGTACTCACTTCGGATCGGCCGTACCTGCCGCCTTGCACTAGATGTTGCGCTCCCCGAGTCGGCCCTGCTGCGGGGCTCGTCGGGTCTGGGCTCGCCACTGGCCTGCCTAGACCACGCACGCTTTGGCATCGCGTGGGGCGTACTGGGCGCCGCGGAAGACTGTCTGGGCGACGTGCTGGCCTATGTCGGCGCACGGGAGGTTTTCGGCCGCCCGCTCGCGTCATTCCAACTCACCCACGACAAACTGGCCGGCATGCTCACGGCGCTGACCCAGGCGCGGGCCGTGGCAGAGCGCCTGGCATGCAATGCTGCCGCAGGCAGCATGACGCCCCAGCAGATCTCGCTGGCGAAGTGGTCGAATGTACAGATGGCGCAGGACGTCGCTCGCACCTGCCGCGACCTGCTCGGAGCCATCGGCATCACCTCGGTCCGCGTGCCCTTCCGGCACATGTGCAACCTCGAATCGGTGGCGACCTACGAGGGCACGCGGGATATCCACCGGCTGGTACTCGGACAGTGGCTTACGGGCATTTCGGCCTTCCGATGAGGCGCATTCGACCCGAGGGAACTCGTCGCAGGTGGTCGCAACGGGCGTATTGCATGCCTCTCAGGAGGAATCGATGCACTGGTGTTCGATCCTGCGGATGTCAATGAAGACGGCGTGGTTGACCTGCTGATCGTTATCGCGGAATGGGGCTCGGCCGATTCACCTGCCGACATCAACGCCGACGGCATCGTCGACGTCAATGACCTGCTGACCCTCATCAACGCGTGGTCCCTGAACCCCTAGGAGGCTACCGAATCCCGGCGCGCGCCGTGATCGAGTCTTCGACTCGAAGGCATGACCGAGCGACAGCAGCGTGGCGTCCGACCAGGCCGGCCCGATGAAGGACAGGCCGACCGGAAGCCCCTCGACGTGACCCATCGGCACCGTCAGGTGCGGATAGCCGGCGACCGCTGGCAGCGATGTCGCGGAACCGCCGAAGGCGTCTCCGTTCTCCAAGTCGATGAGCCAGGCAGGACCAGTCGTGGGCGCGATCATCGCGTCGAGTCCATGCAAAGCCAGCAGCCGATCGATGCCCTCCGGCCCTGCCAGTCGCCTGGCGGTCTGCAGGGCTTCCTTGTAGGCGGGATCGTCAAGGCCTCGGGTCGCCTGCGCCTGGACGAAGAATTCCTGCCCGAACCATCGCATCTCGCTGGACGCATTCGCCTTGTTGAAGGCGATGACGTCCGCCAGCGTGCGAGTGGTGACGGCGGGTGCCGCGTCTGCCAGGTATGCGTCGAGATTGACCTTCAACTCATACAGCAGGACGGCCAGTTCGGCGGTACCGAGTTGTTCAGCAGGCATCGCATCCCGGAGGTCGATCAGTTCGGCCCCGGCGTCGCGCAGCGATTCGAGGGCCTGCTCGAAGATCGCCAAATGCGCATCGCTGCAGTACCCGGTTTCGAACCACATGACGCCCAGTCTGGTGTCCGCCAGCGACTCGGCATCGAGCGCGGCGACATAGTCGACACGCCGGGCATCGGCCTCCGTCGTCGCGAGATCTTCCGGATCGCTTCCTGCCATGACGGTTAGGAGCGCCGCTGCGTCCGCGACCGTGCGGGTCATCGGCCCCGCCGTGTCCTGAGTGTGCGAAATCGGCACGATGTGCCGGCGGGAGAGCAGTCCGATGGTGGGTTTGAGTCCCACGAGTCCGTTCATTGCGGCGGGACAGGTCACCGAGCCGTCGGTCTCGGTTCCGATGGCCGCTGCGGCGAGGTTGGCCGAGACCGCCACGCCGCTTCCACTGCTTGAGCCGCAGGCGCTGCGGTCGAGCCCATAGGGATTCCGCGTCAGTCCGCCCACGGCGCTCCAGCCGCTGGTCGACTTGGGAGACCGGATATTGGCCCACTCGCTCAGGTTCGTCTTGCCCAGCACGATGGCGCCTGCGGCGCGAAGCCGCGCGACAATCGGCGCATCGCGGCCGGTACGGTTCGCGGCAAGGGCCAGCGACCCGGCGGTCGTGGGCAGCGGGTCCCTCGTCTCGATGTTGTCCTTCAGGAGGATGGGAATGCCGTGCAGCGGTCCTCTCGGTCCGCGTGTGGCGCGCTCGCGGTCAAGCGCTCGGGCCTGCTCGATCGCGTCTGGATTGATCGCCAGGACACTGTGTGTGGCGCCTTCGCCTGCGTCGATCGTGCGGATTCGCTCGAGATACCACTTGGTGAGTTCAACGGCGCTCTGGCGGTTCTCAGTCTGGGCGGCGGAGAGCTGCACGATGGTTGCCTCCTCGGCCGCGATGCACGGCGCTGCGAGTTGGAGGAGTGCGGCGATCGCTGCGATTGGGATGCGGGTGATGGTTGAAGATGTCATGAGATGAGATCTACTGATCCTCCTGAAGAACGGGTGCTTGCTGTGCTCACCCGAGATCTCGAAAGCCAAGGTCCCGGTACAGCGTGACCGCGGGCGCATTGGCAGCGGTCACTGCCAGGTCGAGCGTCGCATGTTCCAGGGCGAGCAATTCGTTGATCGCCCGGGCAAGCGTGGATCGGGCGAGTCCGCGTCGTTTCCAATCCGGGTGCGTCATGGTGAAGGTCACCAGCGGAAGTTCCTCGTAGAGCGTGATCAGTGTTGCGGCCACGATGCGATCATCTGCCGCGACGACCGTGGATGGTCCGAGCAGGAGTTCGCCATAGCCGCCCTCGAAGGTCCGCTGGATTTCTGCGCAGGCTTCATCAATCGTCTCGTCCCCGGCGACATCGGTCCCGCCGGAATAGGCAGCCAGCATCAGTTCTGCCAGCGAAGCCTGATCGGCCGGTGTTGGCGATCGCATCCCGGGATCGTCCTGGATCGCTCGGGGTGTCATCTCCAGCCGCATGCGTAGGCGTCGAGTGTTCATTGCCGCGTCCGAAGGCCTTGTTGCCCGCCGGTGTCAATCTTGATCGGATCCCCGCCTTCTCGATGTCCAATCAGTCAGGATTACTTTCTCCCCTTTGGAAGTTTCAAACGAGACAGTTCATAGATTCTCAATCGCTCTTCTTTCATCATCCCCTGAGTCTCATCTTGGAAACGGATTCGGTCATCTCTGGACTGAAAAACAAACACGCAAACAGAATCGCCGCTGTGATAAATCGCTTTTAACTCATCATCAATTGCATTTAGTTCTTCTGGGATTTCGGTCTTAATACAAAACACTTTGCGATTTCTTCCAGTCGTGGGGTGTGCATTCGATTTCATCCTGAGTGAGAAGCAACGTAGCAAGTCTGGTGTAGTTTTGTTGTTTGTTATATTTTGCTAACAGAGTTTACACACTCGGATATCACCAGTAGCATCCGCGGCCCGCACAAAGGAGATGCTCGATGCCACTATTCGCGATTGCCGCCGTCCTGATCTCGCTAACGACTCCCGGCGCCGTTCCCCTGGCTGAAGCTTCTCCGCAAGCCGCAGCCCCACATGCTCAGAAGATCATCGATGATCGGGTCGAGGCCGGACTCGCCCCTGCGATTGTGGTGGGCATCGTCCGCAAGGACGGCACCAAGGAGTTCTATTCCGCGGGCAGACTGCATGCGGATGGCACCAAGGAAGTGGATGCGGACACGATCTTTGAGATCGGTTCCATCAGTAAGGTGTTCACGACGCTGTTGATGGCCCAGATGGCGGAGCAGGGGGATCTCGAGTTCTCCGATCACGCGCAGAGTTTCCTGCCCGCTGGTGTCACGATGCCAACTCAGGAGGGGGTCTCCCGGCAGCCTAGAGAAACTCCGCCAACGCACATCACGCTGGAACACCTTGCGACCCATACCTCGGGACTTCCGAGAATGCCGAGCAACTTCCAGCCGAAGGACCCCAGCAATCCCTACGCGGACTACACCTTCCAGCAGATGTATGACTTCCTCTCAAGTTCCGAGTTGGAGGGAGAGGTGGGTCGGGAGGCAGTCTATTCCAACCTGGGCATTGGATTGCTCGGTCACATCCTGGGGCTTCAGGCCGGCAAGAGTTACGAGGAGTTGCTCGTTGTCCAGATCTGCAAGCCACTGGGCATGGACAGCACCACGACCAAGCCAAGGTCTCGAGATGCCGCCCGGGTGGCGGGGGCGCACATGGAAGTCGCGCCAGTTTCAGCCTGGGACTTTGCAGCCCTTGCGGGTTGCGGTGACATCAACTCCACCGCCAGAGACATGCTCATCTTTGCCGCGGCGAACCTGGGTCAGGTGAATACGCCACTGCTGAACACGATGCGACTTTGTCACGCTCCACGTGTGACCTCTACCAAGCCGCCAATGAAGATTGGACTTGGGTGGCATGTCCTAGGTGAGCCCGGGAGTGAGATCGTCTTTCATAACGGCGGCACCGGCGGATTTGCCAGCTTCATGGGTCTTCGGCCCGACACCGGCGAGGGTGTGATTGTCTTGAGCAACGCGAGTTACCGCGGCGTGGATCGTGTCGGGTTCCACCTGCTGGATGACGGCCACACGTTGGACAAGTTACTCAAGTTGGTCACGATCGATCCCCGTATTCTCTCCGACTATGTTGGAAGTTACTCGTTGAATCCCGATGTGCAATTGACGATCAAGAGCGAGAACGGTCAGTTGTTCATCATGGTGCCGGGGCAGCAGTTCTTTCCGGTGTATCCAACTGGGCGTGACGAGTTCTCGCTCAAGGTCGTGGATGCCCAGCTCACCTTCGTCCGTAGCCAGGAGGGGAAGGTTGACCGCCTCGTCCTGCACCAGGGCGGTACTGACATGGACTGCCTGAAGACGAACTAGGCATCGTCTGGAGACACCGTTGGCGCGACTTCCGGACACCCACCAAACGCCTCAGTCCGGCGTTCTTGATGCCGATGGAACAGTCGGTGTGACGGACCTCCTGGCGATGCTGGAGGCATGGGGCGACTGCTGGGCCGTGTTGCCGAGCGCTCGATCGATGCCGACCGATTGATCTGGCGAGACGAGGATCACCCTTGGCCGGCCAAAGTCAATTTTCCCTTTGTGGCGTCGTGACAGCACGGTACGATCGTGCAGGGGAGGCCGAATCACGGCTTTCTCGTCTCCTGCTCGTGGAAAGAAGGCAAGTGGTCCCATGCCGCACATCCTCTGCCACATCACACTCACGTGTCTTCTGAGTGTCTATTGCTCATCCTCCGCGATCGGCCAATGTCCCGATGGTGAAATCGAGGACTGCAACGGCAACTGCGCGCCGCCGGAGTGGGTGGGTGACGGCACCTGCGATGATGGCACGTACCTGTGGAACGGCATACCGATCTATTTCAACTGCGATGAGTTCAACTGCGACGGAGGTGATTGCTCCTGCGGTGGCGATCCAACTGGCGCCTGCTGCTTCTTCGACGAATACTGCTTTGAAGTGCCTCTCGAGATGTGCATGATGAAAGACGGAGAGTTCTACCCAGACCTGACCTGCGATGAGATCACATGCGGTACCGTCGATCCGGTCGGCGCCTGTTGCCTCCTCAGCAACTGCCTACTGATCACCGAAAGCGATTGCACCTCCTACGATGGCGAGTACCACGGCGACGGCACGGACTGCACGGACGTGACCTGCGAAAGCAAGACCGGGGGGTGCTGCTGGGGGCCCTTCTGCCTGGAGGCCACACAGGTTGAGTGTGAGTCATGGGTCGATTCGATCTGGCTGGGGGTCGGTCCGACGTGCCAGGTCGATGCATGCAGCGATCAGCCCGGCGCCTGCTGCGTAGCGGGAACCTGTCTGCTGAGTTACGAAGAGGACTGCCTGTCCATGGATGGCGTTTACCACGGAAACGGCATCCCCTGTGAGGTGATCGAGTGTCATCCGAACTACGTGACGGGGGCGTGCTGCCTCGGCGATGGTGCCTGCGAGCAGGTCAGCAACGAAGAGTGCGACGATCTTGATGGCGAATTCGTCGGCACCGACCTCGCCTGCGACGAAGTCGAGTGTTATTCATGCCCTGCCGACATCGATGGGTCCGGCGAAACCAATGTCGATGACCTCCTGATGCTCGTCAGCCACTGGGGGACCTCCGACCCGCAATCCGACATCAATCACGATGGCACGGTGGACATAGACGACCTGCTCCAACTCATGTCCGAGTGGGGACCGTGCTTGCCCGGGAAGTACACCGGAGGCGGCGATGATCTTGAGGGCATCTTCTCGCTGGTGGACCTGCCTGGACTGTCGGTGCCGCTCACCATATGGATGGAATGTCGCATCCCGATTCCCCAGCCATCCACCGACCCGGTCCCGATCGAACTCGCGGAGCTCCAGCTTACAGGCAACAGCCCGGTGTTCGGTGAACTGTCCTTGGTCTGCCCGTCTCCCGCGTCGGGCACCGTGGACCTGCAGGGCGGGATACTGCAGGCAAACGGCATCATCGATTTCACGTGCGACCTGCTGGACAGCCTGCTGCCACCGGAGCGGCCCTTTGCAGGCGCCGATTACCTCGACGGGGAGTCGCAGTCCTACGCGTTCTCCCTCACGGCGGCGGTCGAACCAGACGGCGATCAATTGCTTAGGATCGTCGATGGTTCCCTTGATCTTACGTCGGCATCGCCTCCCGGAAAACTTCCGGTCGAGTTGGCGACTGTGCACATTCCAATACAGAACATCTCCATGCGGCGTAAGCAATACACCAACATGGAGTGCCGCACGCACCGTCGCTGCAACAAGAAGATTCTGTGCATGCAGCCAGTGCTGATCAGATACACCAAGGATGGCGAAGAAGCGGTGACCGGGCTCTCGCTCGAAGACATGAAAGGCAAAGCCGATGAGATCTGGTCCAGGATCTGCATCGAATTCGAGTGGCGGCCCGCGGTCACCATTGACCTTCTCAAGTGGAACGGGAAGCTCCCCGTCCGATCCGACAACTACGTTACGAATCAGGTCAAGTCGCTGCTGGAGAAGAGGAAGGATCCAGATTGCATCGAGATCTTCTTCGTGGATCGATTTGCTCCGAGAAAAGCATGGGCTTTCGCGACCCGCCTCGGAAAGAGCACCAGCCAGATCGTGATAAACGACTCCAAGTGCGTTGCCGACGATCGCGACACGGTCCTTGCCCACGAGATCGGGCACTCTATCGGCCTCAAGCACGCCCCGAGCGGGTCAGGAAATCTCATGGAGAAAGCCGGACGGGACAACGACGACATCAAGATCCTCTGGTCACAGATCAAACGCATCCGTAATTCGCTCCTCAAGACCAAGACCCCGAAGACGGAGTGCTGTCTCGACCCGAGCTGATCGCATGGACGTCTCCGAGGTTCAGCCGTCATTGGCCACCGGGACCCACGGTTGCTCAGGGGAGATCGTGGTGGTCTAATCGAACACTTGGGGTGGAACCGTCGAAGACCATCATGAGGCACTGCCTTCTTGGAGCATTCTGGCCGGGCCTCGGCAATGCCAGTGGCGCCCGGCCTTTATATCTCCTGATCTGTTACCGTTGTGGCGTGTACGGGCTGATCAATGTCGCCGTTCGGGATCTGGTTAAAACCAACTTCGGCGACGAAGCGTGGGAATCCATCTGCCGGGAAAGCGGCGTGACTGAGAGTGCCTTCATCCGCATGGATCAGCACGACGACGCCATCACGTTCGCCTTGGTCGATGCGGCCTCGGTCGTGTTGGGAATTTCTACGAGCGAGGTGCTTCAGGCCTTTGGTGAGTACTGGACGAAATTTACCGCGGAGGAAGGTTACGGGCCGCTGCTTGATGCCGCGGGCGATTCGCTCCCTGAACTGCTTCAGAATCTGGACGAGATGCACGCCCGCATCGGGACCGCGTTCCCCAACTTTAATCCGCCGTCATTCGAGTGTCTCAATGTCACCGAAGACAGCATGGACCTGCACTATCGGTCGGTGCGGGACGGGCTCGATGATCTGGTCATCGGCCTGATACGTGGGCTTGGCACACGCTTCTCGGTCGAGGTCACCGTCGAGCAGACTGCCAGCAAGGGCGATGGCGAGGATCACTCGGTATTCCATGTCCAGTGGCACTGACTTTCATGTCGACATTGGACCGGCCGACCTAGACGGCCCTCTGCCGTTCCACCTGTTGATCAATGAGCGCCTGGAGATTCAGCACGTCGGACGCAGCATCCGCCGGCTGTACCCGAAACTGCAGCTTGGCGACTCCCTCGGTCAATGGGTCACGCTCGATCGTCCAGCGAAGTCGATCGAGCAGATCGGTGACCTCCGCGGCATTGCAGGCCGGCTCGTGCTGTTTCGCCTGTCGGGCTGCGACCTCCAATTCCGTGGCCAGTTTCTCGACCTCCACGGAGGAGCGGGCATGCTGCTCACGGCGGACCCCCAGTTGACCGATCCAGACGAACTGGCCAAGCATGACTTGCAACTAGCGGACTTTGCCATGCATGATGCCGTCACCGATTTCCTGTTCGCGATTCGCGCCCGTGACGTCACGCTGGGCGAACTCAAGGAGGCCATTGAACGCCAGCGGGTGCTCGTGCGTGAACTCGATCATCGCGTCAAGAACAACATCTCTGCTGTGCTCTCGCTCTTGGCACTCACTCGTTCGGAAGCGTCCGATGTTACGCAGTACCACGAGATCCTAGACGGACGTATCCGGGCGCTCGACGCCTCGCACACGCTGTTGTCCCGTGACCATTGGGGACCGGTGGACCTGGGGATTCTGGTTGACTCCGTACTGGCTCCATTTAGAGGACGCCACGGTCGACTGGAACTCGACGCCGCGCCACTGCGCGTCCCCGCGAGAATGGCCAGCCCGTTGGCCATGTCACTGCATGAACTCGGCATCAATGCCGCCAAGCATGGTGTCTGGTCGGGCGATTCCGGAGTCGTGTGCCTGCAGTGGCAACAGTCAGCGGACACGTTCAAACTGAGATGGTCCGAGACGGGCGGTCCGCAGCCGTCGCAGACCATGACCGAGGGCAGCGGGCTGTCGATCGTGCGAGGTTTCATCGAGCATGAACTGGGCGGGGTGCTGTCCATCGAGCCCGGGGAGTCGGGCATCACGGCGTTGATTTCGCTTCCGGGCGCACTCGATTCGTGATGGAGCGGAGGGGTTGTCCGATCGACGGCGGCTCATATCCAAGCGGCTCTGCGCGAGACCATGCCGGAAGGCGGATGAAGAGTTTCGAGGTCGCGAGTGAAAGACAGTCTCAATCCCTCTGCACATCGCAGGGGGATCACTCCATTGAGGATGCCGCAGGTCAAGCCTCGTCCGCGTGATAGGGCTGCGTTAGAATGTTTCTTACATCTCTCGCTCGCTTTCGAGGTCGTCGAGATTCTTCAGGAACTGCAGCCAAATGGTCTGCTCGGTGTCGTCGAGTTCGCGACTGCCGCCGGCCTCGTTGTAGATGACGGCGTCGAGTTTCTTGACGGTCTGCCCAACCTTCGGCCCGGCACCTCCACGGGGAGTGTCAGCAGGTGAAGTACCATATTTGGACTGAAATGAAATGGGCAGATAGGGAGCCTGCGCCGGATGGCGAAGCGGCAGGAACTGGATAAGTCGACTGCTAGTCCCAGCATCATCCTGATTGCTGCGAGCATGATGCTGGCTTGGGGGGGGATGAAGCTGTCCCTGCCGGCGCTGCCCGAACTTGAACGGGTGTTCGATGTTCCAGGCGATGCGATGCGGGCGACGATTGCCGCCTTCTTCGTCTGCTTTGCACTGGGACAACTTGCCTGGGGAATGATCAGCGATCGCATCGGTCGCCGCGGACCGCTGCTGGCCGGACTGGCATTGGCTGCGGTGGGTTCCGTGGTTGTCCTTGTCAGTGAGTCAGTCATCGTGTTCGGGATCGGACGCTGCCTTGAGGGCATTGGTCTCTCGGCCATGAGCCCAATTGGCAGAGGCATCCTGTTCGAATCGCGACCGCCCCGGCAAGCAAAGCACTCCTTGGGCTTTGTGAGCATGTGTACCGCCAGCATCCCCATGTTCGGCCAGGTCATCGGTGGGTACCTCGTTGCCTACGCATCGTGGCGATGGATCTTCGCCGCGTTCCTGGCCATGACGCTCGTCACCATGCTGGTTGTGTGGCGCACCTTGCCAGAGACACACCCACGCAGTTCGAAGTACGCCAGACCTGCGAGCGGCCGTGCCCTCGTAGGCATCCTCCGCAACAGGACGTTCTGGGCAAATGCACTCTGTTACATCACCTGTTCAGGCACGCTGCTTGGCTACTACGCAGCGATGCCGTTCTGGTACTGCGAGGATTTGTCGATCCCGGTTCAGGTCTATCCATGGCTCGCGGGCTTCACGGTCGGCGCGTATATCCTCGGGCTGGTTGTTGCCAGAAGACTGGCGGCTCGCACCGGTGGTCGAAGCTTGCTCTGGGCGGGCATGTTCATCGCGCTTCTGCCGGGACTGTGTTTGATGAGCCTCTGGACTGTTGAGTTCTCAACAACCACGACCGCCATCCTGCTCGTCGGAGCAAGCATGCTGCTGGCTTTGGGCGCAGGAATGGTGTTTCCCGGCGCCAATGCCGGAGCGATCGGACTATTCCCCGAGAGTCCTGGGCTGGCATCGGCTGCGACGGTCACCGGCGTTTTCCTGATGGCGGGCATCATGTCCTATCTCGAAGGGCACCTGCAAGCGCCGCTTCTGGGACCGATCGGGCTGACCCTTACAATTCCGTTCGTGCTGGTGATCCCGGTTGTCGTCATTCTGGCCAGAAGATCCGACCAGCACATGAGTGAGGTGTTTCACAGATGAATGCAACCCGAGCTTCCTCTGGGAAAATGATGTGGACCATCATCGTGCTGGTGCTGCTGTTGTGTTTGGTCAACTATCTGGATCGTGTTGTGATTTCCTTCGCCATCGAACCAATCCGAAAGGAGTTCGGCGTAGACAATGCCGGGTTCGGACTGGCGATGACACTGTTCGCTGCAGGTGCAATTGCTGTCAATCTCATCTCAGGGATCTTGCTTGATAGATTTGGTGTCCGCGTGGTGTGGTTGCTCGGTCTCGGCTTGTGGACCGTGGCCATGTTCATGTTGGGCATGGTTGAGTATTGGTGGCTCTTTCTAGTGTTTCGGGTCGTACTCGGACTTGGCGAGGGCGTGAATTTCCCAGCGATGAATCGGTCCATTCACGACTGGATTCCCTCGTCCCACACATCCAAGGTGACGGCTGCCTGTTTGATCGGCGTCCCCGGGGCTTTCCTGCTCGGCGGCCCGCTGTTTGGGTGGTTGATCGATGGCATCGGCTGGCGAAGCACCTTCAAACTGCTCAGCGGATGCAGTCTGGTTCTCCTGGTTGCGATCTTGATCCTGTATCGCAATCCACCACGCCCAGTTCGACGGGCAGAAACTCGCGCGTCATGGCTTCCATTGCTCAAGGATCCCTTGTTGTTGGCCACCTCATGGTCCTTCTTCGCCTTCGGCGCTATCCTGTACTTTGGCTTGACCTGGATCCCCGGCTACTTTGAGCAGACCTACAATCTGAAACTGGCCAGCATTGGTTGGTTCGTCACGCTTCCTTGGGGTCTGTCCATCATTCTGATGCAGTTCATCGCCTGGCGCTCGGATGTCCTGCACCAACGGTCGGGCAATACGCGAACGTCCCGTGTCTACTTGATCATTGTCTTCCAACTGCTCGCAGCCGCGTGCTTCGTCCCGTTGGCATTTGTTGACACATCAACGTGGGCGATCGTGTGGCTGACTGCTGGCATAGCCTTCTCAATGGCCCCGAACGGCCCCTATTACTCCATTCTCACTGACCAGTACGGTGAACGAACTGGCGCTGCCACCGGTGTGATGATTACGTTCTTCTCTGCATCAGGAATACTTCTTCCGTTTGGCATCGGTTTGCTCACCGACTCTAGCGGTAGCTTTGACAGTACATTCATTTTGATCGCTTCCATTGTCGCAAGCGGCGCTTTGGGCATGTTCATCTTTGCTCGGCCAAGCACTTCCTCATGTCAGGTCGATCCAGTCGAAGGTGAATAACAATGAGCGTGGTAGTGGGGTGGTCTTCTGCTGCCGCTCCTTGGTCGGAGATCGACGCTTTGAGGCTGTCTCAGATGCTCTCTGCATCACGGCAAGAAATCGATTCTGTTGATGGCGTGAGGTCAGTGTGCTTGCACGTTGCCAACGTGACGCTCTGCCGCTGAGTTGCACCCGCAGGGGGACTGGGTTGTCGCCAGCATGGCTAGTGCCAGTTGGCCGGCAAGAAGCGCGGGTAGCACAAGGCAGAAGTCCACCGGCAGGGGGGCCGGGCAGTACGCCGCCCGAGGCCGCGGAGCTGCTGCTGGTACTCGATGTCCGAAATGACCGCCGCAGCAAGCTATTGATTGCGGGCAACAGCTGCGTTGCCTGCCTTTGGGGAAAGTTTTACCGTGCCGCTCTATACTACGCATTGGCCCACAGCGAGAGGAGATTTTTGATGAACGCAAGCACGGCTGCGCTCCTGCTGATCGGGTATCAGAACGATTACTTCGGCGAAGATGGAATCCTCCGTGGGGTGCTGGAGAGTTTCGAGCGGACCGACGAGGTGCTCACCCGCACGGTCAGTCTCATTGACGCTGTGCAAGGGACTGAGATTAGCATCATCGCCACGCCGATTATCTTCAGTGCAGATTACTCGGAAGTCCGGCAGGCTGGCGGCATTCTCGCGGCCATCAAAGATGCAGGCGCCTTTCAGGCCGGAACCAGTGGCGCCGACACGGTGCCCGAAGTCCAGGCCTTCGGAGATCGCATTGTTGAAGTGCCCGGCAAGCGAGGGCTGAATGCCTTCCCCGGCACGAGCCTTGGCGAGATACTTCATAAGGGGGGTGTTACGGATGTGATTGTCGCCGGCGCCGTCACCTCGATCTGCATTGACTCGACCGCTCGCGCCGCCTATGAGCGGGGCATGAACGTGATCGTTCTCGAAGACTGCACCGCTGCGAGAACCGCCGCCGAGCAGGACTTTTTCTGCGAGACGATCTTCCCCACCTATGCCTCAGTGCAGAACTCCGCTGATGTGATCAATGGGCTCGTTGGGCAAGCGGCCTAACCAGATTCGATCGATGGATTTGTGGCAGACACAGTTTGTAATGGTTGGGATTCAGCAGGGGATCTTCGGCGACGCCTCCCCCCTGCGGCAGCAGATCGAATCGCCGGAATCGATCGACGCAGTGCGGTCTTGCATCACGCGATTTGCGTCAGCAGTGATGGATGAAGGTGGTGCCGCAGTTCATGTGAGCATCGATCTTGGAGACGAGGTGACTGGCCACGCAGGAAGTGGGCAGACATACCTGCAGTCCAACGGTCTGTTGGCGAGTCATTTGCCCAATGGCGAGGTCCATTCGGCGATCACATCATTGGGGACTGAACTGACCTGCCTGCGGGCGGCCCCGGGACGCAATGCTTTTCGTGGAAGTCGACTTGATGACGAACTGGCCCGGCAGCCACGGCAAACCCTTGTGCTGGCCGGGCTGCTCATCGGTGGCATTCTTGATGCGACCTGCCGTACGGCATACCAATTGGGATATGACGTGCAGGTTCTCGGTGATGCATCGCTCTCCATGGGCCACGCGGAACGAGATACATACCTCGGCGTGGTAATGCCCGAGTTCGCGACGGTGACAACCTCGGCATCGCTGATGGCAGGTGCGGCGTGAGCGACTTCGGAGCGGAAGGCCGGCGTCTGGCCGGCACGCTTCCTGCAGACATGATGCCGACCCAGACTTGGCGTCCCCTGGACAGCAACTGGATGCAGTCGCCGTCCTCATCAGGCACCGTCGAGTTGGAGGAGCGAAAACTGCCTGAAGTCCTGGTCACCGATGGGGAGGGGTATGCAAGTGATGGCGATCTGGTGATCGAGTACCTGATCGGTGCCGGTGGACTCGGGGTGGTGGATGCCGCTGTGCAGTCATGCCTGCAGCGGGAGGTGGCCGTCAAACGCGTGCGTCCTGAACGTCGCAGCGCCGGTGCCAACACGCGTCTTCGCCGTGAGGCCTACTTGATGGGCCAGTTGGAGCACCCGGCCATACCGCCCGTTCATCTGCTCGGGAGTACGCCGGATGGGAATGATCTGTTCGTCATGAAGCGGATCACCGGTGTCGAATGGGGTGCTTTGCTTGATGAGGAATTTGCAGGCTTTGATGACGGGCAACTCGATGCAGCAGCGATACGAAAGCATCTGGCGATCTTGATTCGTATTGGCGAGGCACTGGGTTTCGCCCACAGCCGCGGCATCATCCACCGTGATGTCAAACCAGAAAATGTGGTTGTCGGTGAGTATGGTGAGATGTACCTCATCGATTGGGGCATTGCAGCTCAACTATCTGGGGAGCACATCTTTGAAGCGAGAGGCTTTGCCGGCACACCGTGCTACGCGGCGCCCGAAATGCTCGCCCGGGTTCCGAAACTCGATGTGCGAAGCGATGTCTATCTGCTCGGCGCGACGCTGTATCACGTGATGACAGGACATCCGCCGCATATGGGAGATTCAATGCAGGCCGTTTTCGAGATGGCGCTGCAGTATCCGGTGCCGCTCTTGAGCGATGTGTGGCCGGCCCCGCTGAAACAGATCTGCATCCGCGCCATGGCGGCAGATCCAGATGATCGGTATTCATCGGTGCTCGCCATGCTTGAAGACATCCGATACTTCCTCGAGTACGGCGAACTCTCGGACCTGGAATCGCAGTGTGATCAAGAACTTGCTGAACTTGAGTCGCAAATCGTGGATGAACACTTCAATGCAGACGTCTATGAGACCATCGGGACGAAATGCCGGTTCGGCCTCGAGCGGCTGCAACAGGCATGGCCTGGCAATGAGCGGATTCTGAAGAAGTTGGAACGTTGCCTGTTGCTCTTGTGCCAAGCGGCAATATCCAGAAGACGCATCGCCGCGGCTCGAGTGCTGCTCCACCAATACATTGGGCTTGCTGGATGGGAAGGCAACACTGCTGCGCATCGAATGAAGGATCGGATCGATGGGCTTGCCGATCAGATGACATCGCGAAGCGATGAGTTGAGTATGAATATTCAGGTAAGACTCGTCGAGGAACTCGCGGCGCAGAAAAGGGCATATGACGAACTGCTTGCCGCGTACAGAGAACTCGATGGAGATGTGGGCGACTAGAGCCGGCTCTGCTCAATCGGCGGCTGGGGGCAGTACGGCTCCGATCTTCGCAAGCCCATTTCGGATTTGACTGGGCCCGACAGGCTTGCGGAGAACAATCGGATTGGGAAATTCATCTGGGCTGACGTCTGATGCGCGGTATCCGGTGATGAACAGAAACGGGATGTCCCTGTCGCGCAGTTCCCGTCCGATCGGGGTGGAATCCTCGTGGCCAAGGTTGAAATCGAGGATGGCACACGTGATGGGATGGCGTTCAAGAAGATCCAGTGCTTTCGCCACTGTTGGTACAGGTCCCACAACCTCGGCTCCGACCGACTCCAGATCGGCCTTCAACTGCAAGCCGACCAAAAAGGCGTCTTCGACGATCAGGATCAATGGAATTGAGTGCGGGGTGGTCATGGTTGGTTACGCAACGCTTGCCCTTGGATCTGCTTCATTGAGTGGCTCAACCAATGGTTGTCTCAGCCCGAGGTCCCATATGCTTGAATCCGTGAGGACAACAGGGTAACGCTCGCTTCGGGGGTCATTCGACGAGATGCAAGCTTTCCCCCATTTGGCCGTGAAACTCCCTTCTCGACGGTTGGCGCCACCACGAGTACGGATGCCTATGACGACTTTCTCTGCCAGGGCACGTGGCTTGGATGCATGAACGCCAATATCTGATTCTCCTACGAGGCTACGTGCAGTGGCTGGTGGGGCAGCAGTTTCGGAACCGGCGCCCTGCTCATCAACTGCGAGGAGTGATCTCGCGATTGAAGCAAGGTCATCTGTCAGGCAACCGGGACTGGCGATGCTGGTCCTGTTTGGTAGAGTGATGCTTCCCAGTGAACAATGATCTGACACAACGAGTCCAGTTGGAGAATCGTCTGAGCCGACGAACTGTTCTTCATACGGCGACGGTCGCATCCTTGACGCTGGCACTCCCTCGTATGTCGGTGGCTGCTGTTGGGGCACTGGAGAAGCCGGTACGGATCGGGGTGATCGCTGATCTGCATCATGACGTGATGCACGACGGAATAGATCGCTTGGAAGCATTTCTCAAGAGCATGTCATTGAGCAAGCCAGATGCCATTCTGCAACTGGGAGATTTTGCCTATCCACGTTCTGAGAACAGCGACATCATCAGCCTATTTAACCAGGCGCACAAACAGCCTCTGCATGTCATAGGCAATCACGATACGGATGCGGGGTTTACCAAAGACAACTGCATTGAGGCGTGGGGTATGCCTTCCCGCTACTACGCCCGGAACATCGAGGGGATCCGGTTGTTGGTCTTGGACGGGAATGACACTGGTTCACCAACGCACAAGGGTGGCTATGCGTCCTACATCGGCGAGGAACAGGTGGAGTGGTTGAAGGCGCAGCTGCAGACCTTTGACGGGCCGGTCATCGTCGCTAGCCATCAACCGCTTGCTGGGGCTTATGCCGTCGACAATTCCGAAGCGATTCAAGCAGTTCTAGGAGATGCGGCGAACAAGGTCATCTTGGCGATCAATGGTCACTCGCACATCGACGAAGTCATTCGGGTCAAGAATGTCACGTACATGCATATCAACTCCGCCTCCTATAAATGGGTTGGCGGGGATCATCGGCATGAAAGCTACTCTGAAGAGATTCACGGTGAACACCCTTGGATTTCGTATACCTGTCCCTACCGCGATTCTTTGTTTGCCACGCTCAGCGTGGACCCCGGGAATCACACGATTCGCGTCAAGGGGGCCAGGAGCAGTTGGGTAGGCAAGTCACCCGCTGAACTTGGTCTAGACATGCACCCGGAGCTGACGAACGGGGAGCAGATCTCGCCTCGGATTCGCGATCGGGAGATCATGAGAGTCCGTACATGAGCGTGTCGATAGCCCTCATCCTGAGAGCGACAACCCCGCTTGGCATAAATCTAGGCGGTTGTTATGCCGGGAGGTGGGGGAGATGAAAAAGCGAGTGAACGGATTCGGGTCGTCGACATTCACGTTGGAAACCAGCGGAGTACAGGGCTGAGTCTCAGCAGCCCTCTTTTGCCCAGATTTCGGCAGCTTCCTCGCGGGTTATCTCGCTGGCGCGGAGCGCCTTGCCGAGCTCGAGGCGAAGTTCCATGCAGTCGTCGGATATGCCACTGCGGTCGTCGCTGCTGCCGATCATCTTCCGCATCTCACCGAGGCGCTGCTGCATCTGTTCCTCGGTGATCGTGCCTTCCTCGACCATCTTCTGCATCGTGGCCTGCGCATCGGCATAGTCCTGCCGCGTGACCTGTCTTTGGCTCTTGTCTTTGCCGATCATCAGGCGCATTCGATCGAGGCGCTGCTTCATCTGCTTCTCAGTGATCTTGCCTTCCTCGACCATCTTCTGCATGTCAGTTGCGGCCTTGGCGTAGTCCTCGCGGGTGATGGTCGAATTCTTGGCCATCATCTTCTTCATGTCTTGTAGGCGGATCTGCATCTGCTCACGGGTCAGTTCGCCCGATTTGACCATCTCAGTCATCTTGGCGACCGCATTGTCGTAGTCCTTTTGAGTGATCTGTGGTTGGCTTCTGCCGATCATCTTTCGCATTCTGGCCAGTCGACCATCCATCTGCACTTTGGTGATCTCGCCGGCGTCGACCATCTTCTGCATCGCCGCTTGCGCCTCGGCGTAGTCCTTGCGAGTGATTTGTGGTTGACTCTTGCCGATCATCTGCCGCATTTCGATCAGTCGAGCATCCATTTGCGATTTGGTGATCTCGCCAGCGTCGACCATCTTCTGCATCGCCGCTTGCGCATCGGCATAGTCCTGTCGGGTGATACCTGGCTGACCTTGCGCCTCCTCATAGATGACTTTGGACCGCTCGCCCAGGATCGCGATTGCTTCACGCTCGGAGAGCTTGTCGCTTTCGAGGCCCATCGCAAGTCGCGCATACACACGCATGATTGCTGCAGCCTGCACCTTAGTCAGGTTGCCTCGCTCGACTTCGGCGTTGACTCCTTCATCCATTGATTCTCTGGAGGGAAATCCGCCCTGTGCCGGCTGACGCTGCTGCCAGTCTCGGAACCGACGGTCAGCCTGCTCCTGGGTGATGGCACCGTTGGCGACTGCGGCGTCCAGCCTCTGGTGCACTCGGGCTTCTGTGACGGTGGAGTCTGCTTCGTGTCGCTGCGAGTCAGCACTCGTCTCCTGCGCCGAGGCGGGGCTTGTGATGGCGATTGTTGTGAAGCCAACAGCAGCAGCGACGGCCATGGTTGCGCAGACTGAGAACACCTTCCAGCCTGGGGCTGGAGTATGCGGGTGGCTCGAATTGATGCGTTGAGTAATGCGGTTCATGCGTGAACCTCCTGTGGCTTGCAAGAATATGTTTGTTTGGGATTGCTGCTGGTGGGAGGGTCTATTTCAGTAGCGTAGCACAGGTCGCCCCAATACAAATTCCAAATACCACTCCGATGCCTATCCACAATCCCATGTTGCCAGTCATGGATCCAACCACTGCACCGATAATCAATCCAAAGGTCAGTCCGATCCCAACTGCTCGTTCACGTTTGCCAAATCCTCTTGTTGGCATCATTTCATTCTACGGCAAGTAATAGGCAGGAATCACGTCATGACATCGCCACCCAGACTGCCCGTCAGCACGCCCCCCATCCTTCCAGCAACATCAGCAGATCAAGTACATTGATGGCCCCGCCGCTGCCGTCGATGTCATGCAACGGTGCAACGGTTCCCCATAGGGAAAGGAGCAGGATGAGGTCTGAAGTGTCTACCGTGCCATCATTGGACAGGTCCGCCATGCACGAATCCAGCGAGATCGCCAGCGTGCCCGGGCCATTGTCTCCGCCGCCGTACCCGGAAATTCGAATGAGATATGTTTCGGGAACCACATCAAGCTGAAGCTCAGACCAGAAATCTTGGCATGATTCATCGGGGGTCGAATCGCCATTGCAAGCTTCCTGTGTGAGATTGCCACAGGATCCGGTGTAGACGACGAGCGATGTGTCGAATGATCCGTCATCGCATGTCGAGAACGTGGCGGTCCCCGATCGTTCCGCGTTCCAATGAAACCATACGTCCTGATTATTCCAGCCCCAACCATCTCCGCAGCTACTGCCTGCCGGGTTTCCTTCCCCGCTGTCCGTCGCATCGCTTGTGTCAAATGACGTCGATCCAAGCCCTGCAAGTACCGAACTGCTGCACGTGTCGCCCGAGGCTGTCCCCTCAGGAACGAATTCGATACTCAGTGTGCCCGTCCCGGTGTCTCCGGCGCTGTACCCGGAAACTCGAATGAGAAGATCAACCCCCGACGATGCCTCAGCCGTCAACTGCGAATAGTACGGTTGACAACCTTCGCCACCAGCAGGACCGTCGCCATCGCAGGCCAATTGTGTCAGCGTCCCGCAGTCGCCTGAATATACGGCGATTGATGTATCAAACGAATTGACATCGCAGGTCGAGATCGTCGCTTCGCCGGTTTCGGTGGGGGACCATCGGAACCACAAGTCTTCGCCGCCCCATCCCCACCCGGCCCCGCACCCGGAGTCAGCCGGATCGGGGTCGCCACTGTCGGTGGCACCCGTTGAACTGAAACTCGTTGCGCCCACCGCAGCCGCGATGGCCGTGCTGCAGGAGTCGCCATTGATGCCACTGCCGCCCCCACAGTCGCCACAATCGGTCCCATCGCCCTGCCACGTGCCGCTCGCTGCAGTGCAACCCAACGCCGTCAGAATCTCGCAGCCACCACCGCCATGGCAGCACGCTCCTATCGGAGCATTGCTGTCGAGGCAGCCGTGAATCGAATCGCGATAGTCAACGATCCAGGAAATTGAAATGGACGTAAATTCCGCATTACAGGACGAGAGCGAGTCATGCATGGTGTTGTTCGAGCAGTTGCAGTGCGGCGCATTCCAATTGTGTCCAAGTTCGTGGCTGCTCAGATCCACGGCGCATGCAAGTGATCCGCAGCAGTCCGACTCGACGACCCCGTATTCCTGCCCGGAGCACACAGCCCCCATATATGCCAATCCGATGGTGCTTCCCGCAAATGACTGGCCGCTGAACAAGTGCACAACGTCACGAGGCACACTTGATTGGTTGGACTCCCATTCAACTTCCACTTCGCCGAGTCGCACATCGATGTCGTCGGTTGTGTACGGGTCTGCGCTGTCCGATCTCACGACAATCGTGCCGATGGCGTGCGTGATTTGGCACTGAGTTTCGTACTGCAGATTGACACCGTTCATGACGGCGTTGATTCTGGACTCCACGGCAGCGACACTGCCATAACTCTGGTAATACTCAAAGTCCGCGTCGGCCGCGAGTTCGGCGGTATAGAGAATGCTGCCTCTCGATCGCTGGTTGTCGCCATGGTGCCCCGGAGGCGGATCGCTCACCTCGGTAGCCACACCGCACCATCCCTTCGGTCGCAGCACATCGGAGCCTCGAAACACGGCGTGGCTTCCCCACTCGGCCCCCGCCACCCGCTGATACAAGGGTTCGATCCACCACCGCTCGCCGTCGGGGGCAAGAATGAGCCCTCGCAATCCGTCGTCGTCCCGGCTGAATGCGATCAGGTACCCATCGGCATCCCGCCCCCGCCAGGTTCGAATGGGACCGGGCTCGTGCTGTCGCATCCGGCCACCACCCGTATCCTCAAGAACCTTGTAAGCGACGGATCGGTTGGCATGTTGGTGACATCTCATCTGAACTCGGCGCCCGCTCAGTGTGACCGACAGATCTGATGCTCCGTCGTCGAGGTGGCGCAGTTCCAACTGCTGGACATCACACGCATCGGCTCCGAGTAGCACCGCCGCCTCGGCGGGATCAACGACTGCGGAACAGGACATGATCAACGTCGCCAAGAACATGCGATCTCTCCTTCGCTCAGAGCACGACCAAGTTTACTTCGGCGCAAGTTATGCGGCGACACGATTTTCTGGAAATTGACCGCAAACGGTGTCCTTGCGAGTTCTGATAACCCCTCTGTACATCGCAGGGTGGTTGTTTCTTCTAGGGATGTTGTAGTGTGCGCATGTCTCATCCTCATGGGAAAACCAAATGAACGAACACAAAGAACTTCGTAACCAGGTCCGAACTCTCAAGCGAATGCTCTTTGGAGTGTTTGTGATTAACAAGTTGCGTGGTGTATTGCAGGTGGCCATCCCTTCAATCGCAGCTGTGCTTTTGGTGGGATGCGGGAAAGGTTGTGAATTGGACTATGGACAGCCCACCGCGCAGTTTTTGGCAAAAGACTTGCCGTCGAAAGCAAAAATATATGTAGGCAAAAAGATTACGGTCAAGGGAACCGTTACGAGAGTTGATATCAGCAATCCAAATTCATCTAGGGTATACCTGAAGGATGGAATAGAGTGCAATCTAGGGAGGCTTCAGGCGATGGCAACCAGTTGCAAGATTGGAGATACTGTGTTGGTAGATGGTTTTCTAAAGCGTTGTGATGATGGGGACATATTGATTGAACCCGCCTTGCTTAGAGATCCGGCTGCAAAATTTATTGCTAATTAGGCGCCCCAACAGACCAGTAAGCCCTGATCAGCGTTGTATGTCTGCATGCTGCCTTGGAGGCTGCGGTAGACGTTGACATCTGCGGCTGTGGGTTGAGACTTCACTTGAACACACAGCCGTGGAGCGTCAAGACCACAAACAACCACTACACCGATCTGAGGATCCACGATCTCAATGCTGCAGTGAACAAGGTCACTATGGCGGTGCCCCAAGATGAGCCCCAGTTGCAGGCGGCTCTGGCCACCGGAACGGACGGTGCCAACTGTCACGGATACTGTCACTATCCGGAGCACGAAACGGTGCAATCCGGTGCGAATCACCGCGAGTCAGTCAGTCCGAAACCGGCCTCCCCCAAGAACGACAAACCCCGCCGTGAAGCGGGGTTATGCGGCTCGGTGCTGGACCGTGCCGGAAAGCGGGTGAACGGATTCGAACCGTCGACATTCACGTTGGCAACGTGACGCTCTACCACTGAGCTACACCCGCGAAACTGGAAGATCAGGACGTGTATGAACTTTCGGTTGACCGTGCTGCTCGCTTGAGCATGGCTTGGTCATTCAAGGTGAGAAATTGTAACAGGGCCGGGGGGGCGTGCAAGCGGGGTGGCTTGCTTGAATTGGCGACGTTGGAGCGTCAGTGCGCAACTCGCATTCGCGTGAGCGTGGTGGCTGGGCGTGCGATTGCTTGCCTTGGGATGGAAAGACTCCCCACCGGCCCGAGACCGATGGGGAGTCCTCTCTTCCTGCGACCGGATGGGATACACCCTGTATGGGCCTTATGTCTCGCCGGATACGTCAGACAGGGATGATGAGGCTGACTTCAGCAGACGGGCCTTGCCGGGAGTGTCCGGTCGCGGGGTCGGTCGCGGAGTATCAATTGAGTTGTCGAACTGAACAAACTCCTGTGAGCATGCGCTATGGACTGGATCAGGCAAGCAGGAAATGGATGATGGAGACGGCCCCTGGGGTTGGTGGCGGCGTAAGTGTTTGGCACATGCGAAGTTGTACTGGCCCTCCAGATAGAACTTTCTTTTCCGGTGGGGTGAGTATCCTCGAGGGATGGGTGAGCGTGTGCGATTTGATACGTGGCTGCTGGGGCGTGCTCAGGACGGGGGAGTGCCGCATCTTGGGTGCGATCTTGAATGCTGCGTTTCGGCGCGGCGGGATGGGACGGTGGAGTGGCCGTGCTGCTTGGGGGTGCGGGACCGGGTCAGCGGGGCGATGCTACTTATGGAAGCGACGCCAGCGGTCGAGATGCAGGTGGCGATGTTGCACAAACTGGCCGGAGTGGAGGGGCGGGGGCGGCGAGTGGTGGATGGAGTGCTGCTCACGCACGCGCACATCGGGCACTACGCAGGGCTGGTTCAGTTTGGGAAGGAAGTTGCTTCCGTTGAGAGGCTTCCGGTGTACTGCACCACGCGAATGGCAGACTTTGTGCGGGGCCATGCGCCGTGGTCGGCGCTGGTTTCGGATGGATGTCTCGATCTTGTGGAGATAGAACTGGATGCGTCGGGCATCGGGTCGCTGTCTCCTATCGAGGGTCTGCAGATTGAGGCGATTGCGGTGCCGCACCGCGATGAGTTCAGCGACACGGTGGCGTTTCGCTTGCGTGGCCCTGCCCAAGTGCTGTTGTGGGTGCCGGACGTAGATCGGTGGAGCAAACACGCGGGGCTTCTTGAGCGGCTGCTCGCCGGCGTGGACGTGGCCTATGTGGACGGCACGTTTTTCGATGAGAGGGAGGCTCTTGGTCGCGATGTAGACGAGATTCCTCATCCACTGATGAGCGAGACGATGACGCTGCTGGCCGAGGTAGTGGCGGCGCGTCCTGGCTGCATCCGGTTCATCCACCTCAATCACACCAATCGGGCGCTGCGAGATGCTGCGTTGATAGCCGAGATCGAAGCGAAGGGCTTTCACGTGCCGACGGCGGGGGCGTGGGTTGGGCTTTGAGCGTGCTCGCCGCTACACGCTCAGCCCTGACGAGGCGCGTCGTGTTCAACCATCAAAGGCGCCAAGAAGGATCAACAGGTCGTTGATGCCCACCGTGCCGTCTTCGTTCAGGTCGCCATCGGGGTTGTTGGTGCCCCACATGGAGATAAGCAGCAGCATTCGAGATTCCGGGGATGCCGCGTGGTATGTGTGGGGTATTGTGAACATGTGAGGCTTGGTATTAGTGTCATACTGATGGGGTGCGTCGTGTCCGCTCATGGATCCGAGGTTGTATCGGACATCGCATACGAGTCTCCTGGAAGTCTCTCTGCATGGTTGGATGTGCACCGGCCGGTTGGCGGCGTGATTCCCGGAACACCCACGCTGCTGTTTGTTCACGGCGGTGGGTGGTACGGCGGCGACAAGGCCGCGGACAACTCTCTTCCGATCTTTCAGCCCGTGGCCGATGCGGGATACGGCGTCGTGTCGTGTAACTACACGTTGTCGGAGGATATTTCGCCGTCGTATCCGCAGGCGGTCCATGATGTCAAGGCTGTCGTTCGATGGATTCGCACCGACGGAGTGACGTACGGACTCTCGCCAACCATCATTGTGACGGGGCCGTCAGCGGGCGGCCATCTATCGGAACTGCTTGGAACTTCCAGCGGCGTGGAAGTTCTGGAGCCCTTGTCAGATCCGCCGGGCGGGTATCGAGTTCAGGGGAGTATTCCGTTCTGGGGCTTGGGCGACTTTGTGCAGCAGGTTCAGGACTGGGGCAATACCGGTCCGATTGCAGCCTTTCTGGGCGGTCCTTTGGGCGACGAAACCATGGCTGTCTACGTCGAGGCCTCTCCGCTGACGTGGGTGAGCGATGATGATCCACCGATGCACTTGATTCACGGCTACGCCGATCCGATTCACGACTGGAACAGTTCGCAATCGCTCCATGAGGCGAGCGAAGCGGTTGGCGTTCCATCGAGTGTTGAGTTCTTTGAAGGCGGTCACAGCTTTGGCGACTACGGCGGATTTGATGCCGCTGCAGAACGGCTGGTCGAGTTGATTCCACAACTGTTGCTGCTCGATCGAGGGCCGGACCTGGACGGTGACGGGACGATCGATGTCGTTGACCTGCTTGCGATGCTCGAATCGTGGGGCGCGTGCGCGGAGCTGCCGGTTGACTGCCCTGCGGACCTCGATGGAAATGGCCAGGTCGGAACGGACGATCTATTGGCATTACTAGGGGCGTGGCACTAGCGCCGCTCAGCCAGCCAGTTCACCGCGATACTGCACTTGCAGCGTATTGTTGAACCAGTTGAGCATGTTGATGTAGCCGACGAGGAACGTGAGCTCCACAATCTCAGGGTCTGTGAAGTGCTCATGCATCGCATCGAACTGGGCATCTGAGATTTTATTGGAGTCGGTACGGATGGAGTCCGCAAAGTGCAGCGCTGCCTGCTGATCAGGTGGCAGGTGCTCGGAGTGCGCCAGCAGTTCGGCGGGCTCTTCGCCCATACCCAGTGCGCGGGCGATGTCAATGTGACTGTGTGTGCAGAATTGACAAGAGTTGGCAATGGAAGACTGCAGAATGATCAGTTCCTTGAGCGCTCGCGGAAGTGCGCCGCCGGGGTAGATGCCGTTTCCAAGAATCTCCATTGCTTCAAGGATCGGCGGGTAGGCTGCCATAGCACGAACCATGTCGTGCGGGGTGCCACCCGACTCGAGTAGTTCGACGGTCTCAGCGAAAGACTTGTTGGCGCCGAGAAGGGTCAGGGCGTGGTGGAGTTGTTTGTCGGTCGTGTTGATGCGCATGGGTGTGATGCTAGCGGGACGGGGACAGGTGCCGCTCCGGAGGGTTGCTCCCTTACTGCTCCATGAGCTCCATGCACTCACCAAGCAGGTCGATGGCCTCCGCCTTGATATCCGTGCCGGATCGAGCGCGGGCGAATGAATTCAGGACGTCACGGACGGCCTGCTGTCGTTCGGGCGTGCAGATCTTCCATGCCAGGCAGAACCCAGCGAGGTCCTTCCCGTCGATGCCAACGTGCCCGAGGATGCTGTCTTGCGCGGTGGCGTTGGGTTTGGCCCAGGTGGCCGACCAGCAAAGTGGTGGGGCGGTGACCCCGACGGCAAGCGGGGCGGTCGCGAGTTTCCACTGCACCGCGCCGAGCGCCTTGTTCCACGTGCCGTTGGTGATCACCGGTTCGGTGGCAGACTTGAGGCTGACCGTGACCTTCCGCTTGGTCAAAAATGCTGTGGTCGCGGCCCAGCCGACCGCCAAGCGAGTGTGTTCGCCGACGGCCTTGGTGAAGGTCTTGGTGAGTTGTTTGTCGAATCCTTTGGGAAATGCGTCGTCGAAGCGTTTCTGGAAGGCCTCAAGCTGTGCTTGCCAATCGCCCGTGAGTTTCATGCCGAGTGCTCGGGCGAGGATTCGATCGTATATGTCATTGAGATCGCTGCGTTCGGCCGCCAACATCGATGCCTCATCAGCAGTAATCCAGTCTCGCTGCCATAGAAAGGCGACGGCCGCTTCCTGCAGCCTGCGCTCGAAGAACTCGCCAAGCCGACCCTGGGATGGGTCGGTTCCAAGGATGTCCTTTTCAGGCAACGCTTGCTGCGCGTATGCAATCGCCCACGCCGCTACGGCAAGATCCTTGGCGTCCGGTACAACGCGTTGCCGAAGCAGGTTCAGTACCTTCGGCAGCATCTTGTCGCCTTGCATCGAGTGCTTCAGCTGCCGCCGAATGAGCGTATCCACGGCGTCGATGCCATCCTGAAGCGCCGCAAGGTCATCGGCGATGTGGGTGTCGCCGCCGATGCACTCGAGAAAAGTGTGCGCTGTGCCGATGGGCGTGTCGATGGTTTCCCACACGCCACGACCACCGAATCCGTCGGACCATCCATCGCCGGACACGGATCCATTGAAGATGAGCATCGTCTTGGCGTCTGGGGCACCCTCTCCGGAAGTGCTTCGTTCAGGATCGCCGAACGCGGCCGTCAATTTGGAAACCTCGTGTGGTTCAATGGAACTGGAGACCGTGGTCTCCCGGTGTAGTGTTTCACCCTCCGGGGTGATCTCAATGTTGTAGTCCAATTGACATCCGGCCAGCAGTGTGGCGGTGACTGTGAGTGAGGCGGCTTTCAGGTGCATGGCTGAATCTCCACGTTGCCAGCGTAGACTACCCGTCATGAGTCTCAACGTCGGAGTGTGCAGCAGGGCGATCGAGCGGTGGTTCGCTGAAACGGGGCGGGATCTGCCGTGGCGGGCGGATCGGACGCCGTGGCGATCGCTCGTCAGTGAGTTCATGTTGCAGCAGACACAGGTGGCTCGCGTGTTGGAGCGGTTTGAACCGTTCATGAACCGATTCCCGCAGCCTGTCGCGTTGGCGGATGCCAGCGAGCAGGACGTCCTGAAGATGTGGCAAGGCCTCGGTTACTACCGGCGAGCCCGCAGCCTTCACCTCGCTGCTCAAGTAATTGTTTCGGACTTTGATGGCGTGGTTCCGCTGGATGTGAAGTCGCTGCTGACCCTTCCAGGGGTTGGGCGGTTCACCGCAGGCAGCATGTCTTCGATCGTGGGTGGGCATCGCGCGGCCATTGTTGATGGCAACGTGACCCGTGTGCTTGCGAGGCTGTATTGCGACGATGGGCTTCAGGATGATCGGGATTTCATCAAACGGACGTGGTCGCGGGCGGAGGCATTTGTGGCTGCAGCCGAGTCTCCGGCCCTGCTCAATGAGGGCCTGATGGAACTCGGGGCCCGTGTTTGTACGCCGGCAGCGGCTTCGTGCAAATTGTGCCCCGCCTCGGCCCACTGCGCCGCACGATCTCGTGGCCGCGTCGGCGAGATTCCGCCGGCGAAGCGTCGGTCGCCGCGCACGGTCGTGCACCACCACAGCGTCGTCATTCGGCGGAGCGGGCGACTGCTGCTGGAACAGCGGCCTGATCGCGGGCTGTGGGCCGGACTCTGGCAGGCGCCCGCGCTGGAGACGTCCGTTGAACTTACGCCGGAGCAAGTGGCCGATCGACTGAGCTATCCGGTGGAGGGACTCCGGCGGCTGAAGACCATTACAAGGCAATTGACACACCGCACGGTGGTGGTTCATGTTCATGCGGCCACGCTGAGGCGAGCCGCTCGTGTTCCTGCGAAGGATGGGCTTCGATGGGTTGGCATGCGCGAACTGAGTGAAGTTCCACTCAGCAATGCGGCCCGTGAGGTCTTGAAGATCTCAGGGGCTTCTCTGGCGTAGATCGCTGTTGTTGAGGTCTTGCGGGGGATTGTTGGCATGTTGGTGGGTGTCAAGCAGTGCGGCGATGTGAGGCAAAAATGGTGGCAATCGATCGTTGGGCACTTGTATCGGACCCTAAACCTGCCATCATGGAGTGTTGCGGCACCATCGTGGTTGTGAGGTAGCCGTGAGAATCATTGAGGAGTGTTCATGTTTAGGAATCGATTGACGTGTCTCGCGGCCGGTGCGATCACCGGGGCGGTCTTGGCTGGTCCTGCGGTTTCCGCATCCCACATTCAAACTCCGTTTGAGGCGTCCTTGGCGTTTCGAGCGAACCATCCCGGCGTGCGAATGATGACCCAGTCGGGTCGGATTCATAAGATCGGCGATAAGGCGATCGCGACGGGTCGTTCGGCGAAGGCTTCGGCTGTTGCTGCGAAAGCTGCTGTCTCACCGATGCTTGGCGTTGATCCGGACGCATTCATCGAGGTGGGACCGTTTCCGAACGGGCAGCACGAGTTGGGGCTGATGTATCGGCCCGACACCGATGACTACAAGTTCACAGCGTATTACTGGACCCAGACTGCTGGTGGTCTTCCCGTCTGGCGGACCAGGCTCATGGCGCTTGTTCGCAATGACTCCGGGTTCCCGACAGTTCAGATCACAAGCGACGTTCGCGACGTCAAGGGCTTTGCGTCTCCTCAGCGGGCGTTGGCGGATTCGTCCCTGGCACTCGCTGCTGCTGCGAATCTGATGAGCCGTGATGTTCAGATCACAGAGCCAGAGGTCGTGGTATTCGCAGGTGTCGAGGACATGGTCTTCGCGCCCCGCGCTGCCATGGTCTTTGAGGCCACGCTTGGCGACACGTGGAACCACGATGTCTATGAGAAACGGCTGTTGGTCGTTGACTTGGCCAACGGACAGATTCTGCATGAAGAGAATCGCATTCTTCACGGTGTCTCTGGCACCGTGCAAGGAATGAACACCCAGAGTTCGGGCGCTGACGAGTGCGATGTCGAGGTGCCAATTCCGTTGCCCTACGCGACGCTGACAGCGGGTGGCCAGACGACCAATGCGGATGCCAAGGGCTACTTCGAGCTCGACACCACCGGCAACGTCACGATCAGTTCTGGGCTGGAGGGCCTGTACTTCTACGTCAACGAGAGCAGTGGCGACGACTCCATGACTGCATCGGCAGCCGATGGTGACTATGTCGAGATGACGCACCACGAGGCCAACAACAATCAGCAGTATCGCGCCCAGATCAATGGATACGTGGAAGCGAATGAGGTCCGCGACTTCGTTCTGCGGCACAGCCCAGACTTCCCCGTGATCAACAACCAGTTCAGCTTCCCAGTCAACACGGGCGTGAGTGGTACCTGCAACGCCTTCTACGACTACAGTTCAATCAACTTCTACAACGCCGGCGGCGGATGCAACAACACGGCTTTCTCGGTCATTGTCCATCACGAATATGGCCATCATGCGGTGGCTTCGGCTGGATCAGGTCAGGACGCGTACGGGGAAGGCATGGGCGATGTGCTTGGCGTGCTTCTCACTGGCGACAACCAGCTTGCCCGCGGTTTCTATCAGGGCGACTGCGTCAACGGCATCCGCAATGCGGACAACAACCATCAGTACCCATGCTCGGGCGGGATTCACGACTGCGGCCAGTTGATTTCCGGCTGCGTCTGGGACTCCTTGGAAACGGTTGAGGCAGCATTCCCTGGTGAAGGTCTCGACATCGTCGCCAGCCTCGCGATCAACTCAATGCCCATGCACTCCGGCGGCTCGATCGATCCGACGATTACCTTCGACTGGTTGACCTTGGACGACGATGACGGCGATCTCGACAATGGGACGCCGCATTCTGTGCCGATCCTGGCGGCCTTTGCCATGCACAATATGGATGATCTTCCAGAGCCTTTGGACAACGATGATTGCACCACGGCTCGCGAAATCACCTGGGGCACATGGGATGTCAACACGGTCGGGGCACTGTCCTCGGGCGTGCCCGTGGATGAAAGCCAATGCTCCGGTACCTATATGACCGAATGCGATCCAGACGTCTGGTATCGCCTCGTCGCATGCGGTTCGGGCACCATGTCCGTGAGCACGTGTGACAACGTGACATTCGACACCGATCTGGCCGTCTACACCGGCGACTGTGGCGACTTGAGCCAAGTTGCCTGTAACGGAGATGGCAGCGGGTGCGGAGGATACTCTTCGTATCTCGATGTAAGCGTCAATGAAGGTCAGGTCTACTTTGTCCGCATTGGCGGGTGGCAGGGCGCGACCGGAACCGGTCTGCTTACCGTGGATGGCCCCGGCGATCCTTGTGATGCCGAGCCTGTTCTGACCATCAGTTACCCAGACGGTCGGCCCGACATGATCGATCCAAATGGTGGGACGAGCGTGGCGATCGACATCGCCGACGGCACTGGAAGCCCGGTTCCGGGCAGCGAGATGCTTGTGTATCGCGCCGATGGCGGCAGTTGGATGTCAATGCCGCTGGCCGACAATGGCGGAAGCTCCTATACAGGCACCTTCCCGTCCTTCCCGTGCGGCTCCAGCGTTGACTGGTATATTGAGGTGGACCCGGGCGAGGGTGAATTGATGACCAGCCCAAGCGACGCACCTTCTGGTTCGTGGAATGCGGTTGCGTACACCGACATCATTGTGGCCTTCGAGGATGACTTCCAGAGTGACCAAGGCTGGACCGTCGAGAACGGTGCCAGTACGGGCAACTGGGAGCGTGTGATTCCCGCCAATGGTGGCGCTCGATGCGACAACCCGACGGACCATGACGGCTCTGGCATGTGCTACGTGACCGGTAACGGCACTGACGAGGATGTCGATGGGGGATCGACCACGCTGACGAGCCCAATGCTCGACGCCAGCGATGGCGGCACGCTGAGCTACGCACGCTGGTACAGCAATGGCAGCAACTGCAATGGCGGCGATGCACAGAATGACATCTTTGAGGTGGAGTTCTCGGTGGATGGCGGCGGATCATGGGCCAATCTCGAAACGGTCGGCCCGTCCGGATCCGAAGTCAGCGGCGGTTGGTACGCGAAGTCATTCGATCTCGGTGACGTCGCCGGCTTTACGCCGACGGCCGAGTTCCGCGTGCGGTTTGTGTGCGGCGACCTCGGCACGGGTTCGGTAATCGAAGCCGCGGTGGACGCTGTTTCGATCTCGAAGCCGGACTGCGAGGATCCCGACTGCGTCGGCGATCTAGATGGCAGCGGCGACGTCGGTGCTGACGATCTGCTGCAAGTCATTGGAGCGTGGGGAACGCCCGATGGCGATATCAATGGCGACGGCACCACCGATGCCAATGATCTCCTCGCACTGATCGGTAATTGGGGTCCCTGCGTCTGAGTGTGACGTCCCCATCACGCTGTACTTTCACAGGACCCTCGCCACTGGTGGGGGTCCTGTTTCAATTGGACTGGTAGTTGGCAGTCGATCCACGCAGTTCGTTCGGCCTGCTAGTCACTTAGCGAAACAGGATCCTGATTCGGCCGTCTTGCCGCAGCAGCCAAGGCGATGGCCAGGGCGTCGGCGGTGTCTGGCTGGGACGGCGGTTCGGACAGGTTCAACAACGTGGCGATGGCGTGCTGGACTTGTTCTTTACTGGCGCGGCCGTGGCCGGTGACAGCTCGCTTGATCTCTGCGGGGGAGAGCTCGTCAATCTCGATGTGCTGCTGCTCGGCGGCGAGCAACATGACGCCTCGCGCGTGGCCCATTTGCATGGCGGTCTGGGCGCGGTCGCGGTGGACGAAGACCTGCTCGATGACGACCAGGTTCGGCGTGGTGTCCCGCATCAGGGTGGTGAGTTCGCCGTGCAAATAGGCCAGCCGCTCGGGCAGCGGTCGCTTCTGGGGAACACGAATCACGCCTGCCTCAACCACGGTGTTTGACTGCCCGCTTGCATCAGTATCGATACACCCGTAGCCGGTGTAACGGAGGCCGGGATCGATGCCGAGGATTCGCATGCTCAGGAGGCCGTGGTGAGTGGTTCTGGTGCCGAGTCCGACTCAATCTCGCCGTCCTGCAGCCGCACGATCCGCTGGCAGCGCTTGGCCATCTCATCATCGTGGGTCACCATCATGATTGTCCGACCTTCGTTGTGCAGTTCGTCCAGTAGTGCCATGATGGTGTCGCCGGTGGTGGTATCAAGGTTGCCGGTTGGTTCGTCGGCGAGCAGCAGCGATGGATCGCCGACCAATGCCCGGGCAATAGCCACCCGCTGCTGCTGGCCGCCGGAGAGCTGATTCGGGCGGTGGCTCAGCCGATCTGAGAGTTCCACGCGGTCGAGCACCGCCCGCGCGGTGGCATGACGCTCGGCGCGAGGGACGCCACGATAGAACAGTGGAACCTCGACATTCTCGACAACAGTCAGTTCGGGAATAAGATTGAATGATTGAAAGATGAATCCGATGCGTCTTCCCCGGATCGCACTGAGCGCGGTGTCGTCCAGTTGGGCCACGTCCTCGGACTCGAACAGGTAGGCTCCCTTGGTCGGTCGATCGAGGCAGCCGATGATGTTCATGAGCGTACTTTTGCCAGAGCCGCTCTGGCCCATGACGCTCACGTATTGCCCACGTGGGATCGTTAGGTTCAGGCCCCGAAGGGCCGCGACCAGCACACTGCCATCCGGCCGGCAGTAGGTGCGGTCAAGGTCGCAGATTTCGATGAGCGGTCGTGGCGGCTCGGCGGGTTCCATGGCGTGGATGATAGGGCAGGCGGGGTACCATGCCCGCGATGCCCACCCCGACCAAACAAGCATTCATGGAACTTGCGGCATCGTTCGACCTGGTGCCGGTGACACGGCGGGTGCTCAGCGATCATCTGACGCCGGTGTTGGCCTATCGCCGTCTGGTCTCAGGTGATCAGCGGACGGATGCCAGTTTCCTGCTTGAGTCGGTTGAGGTTGGAGGGACGGTCGGCCGGCACAGCATCGTGGCGGCTCGGCCGATTCTGGAGATCAAGGCGCGTCGCAATGAAGTGACGCTTCAAGACCACCGTGACGGGACCACCCGTGTTGAGCAGTGCGACGATCCGCTGGAGATGGTCGCGTCTCACACGGCCGGAGTCCGCATTGCGCCCGCGGCTGATCGCGTGTTCCGCGGCGGATGGGCCGGATGGCTCGCCTATGACTCGATCCGATGGTTGGAGTCAGACGCCCTCTCTGAGGATGCAGCGCCTACCGATGATCGTGCGCTGCCTGATATGCACTTTGGTCTCTATGACACCGTGGTGGTCTTTGATCATGTCGACAAGACGGTCTCGGTAACGTGCTGGGCCGATCTTCGAAACGTCGATCCAGACGACCGCTGGACCCGGACCCAGCAGCGGCTCGATGAGGTGCTTGCGGCGCTGTCTGACGATTCGATCACCTTGCCGGACGGCCGGGTAGAACTCGACGCCCCGCCCGTCAGTGGTCTTCCGGGGACGCCACGGACCAGCCGTGATGGGTTTGAGGCATCGGTCGCCCGATGCGTTGAGTACATCAAGGCAGGCGATGTCTTTCAGGTCGTTCCTTCGCAACGATTCGAGCGGGTGAGCCAGGTCGATCCATTTGATGTCTACCGCGCACTTCGGGTGGTGAACCCGAGCCCATACATGATCTATATGCAGTCGCCCGATGCGGTCATCGTGGCGTCAAGCCCTGAGATTCTCTGCCGCGTCGTGGACGGAGTTGTGACGAACCGGCCGCTGGCAGGCACCAGACCGAGAGGGTGTGACGAAGCCGAAGACGAGCGTTTCGAGCAGGACCTGATGGCGGACCAGAAGGAGCGCGCCGAGCATGCAATGTTGGTCGATCTGGCCCGCAATGATCTCGGAACCGTCTGCGCCCCCGGAAGTGTGACGATTGATCGGCTCATGGACGTTGAGCGATACAGCCACGTGATGCACATCAGTTCCACGGTGACCGGAACGCTTGCGGATGGCAAGGACTGCTGGGATGCCCTTCGGCGTTCGTTGCCGGTCGGGACGGTCAGCGGGGCTCCCAAGATTCGCGCAATGCAGATCATTGACGAACTCGAGCCGGTGCGTCGCGGGCCCTATGCCGGTGGGATCGGATGTGTGTCCTTTGGCGGCGACCTCGACATCGCCATCGCGCTCCGGACCATTGTGGTGCCTGCAGCCGTGCCTGGACCACCGTGGCGATACCACCTTCAGGCTGGGGCGGGTGTTGTGCTCGATTCGGTTCCAGCCAAGGAATATGAAGAAACGCTGAGCAAGGCTGCGGCCCTGGGCCGAGCAATTGATCTCGCCGAGGGGGCCGCGTGATGTCCGCAGTTCGCCTAGCGCGCTTCACGCCGCTTCGGCTGATTCTCGCGATTCTCGCGGTGCTGATCGCCATCGCAATCTTGTTCATCGCAGTCCTTGTGTTTCGCCCTGTCACTTTCGCCTTCGCTCTAGAGACGCGGATCGGCGCGGCCATTGGCGGAAGGGTTCAGATCGAGGACATTCAATGGGTTGACGGATCGGATCTGTCGCTGCTGGGCGTCTCGGTTTCTGTGCCGGGCATGATTGGTCCAACGGCGGAAGTGATGCACGTCGATCGAATGACGGTGCGATGGTCCGGTGGCCCGAGGGACTTTCGGGTTGATGATGTGCTCGTGCACGAGGCCGTCGTCAGGTTGATGGAGCGGGCTGCGTGGGATCTCACGCTGGCGGACCTGCGCCCGGAAGTCAGCGAGGGTCTCGATGGCGGCGTGCGTTCGGTCGGGAAGAGCGGCGAGCCATCGGGGGCGATTCCTCGGGTCATTCTGGAGTCGCTTCGAATTGAGAGCGGAGAATTGTTGGGCAGCGAGTTCGTCCTCAATGGACAGGCCCGCTTTGTCGGTGAATTGACGCCATTACTTGACGACTCAGGCGGACTGTCCTTCAAGATGCAGGAAGTGGAGGGGGGAAGTGCTTCACTCAGTGGGACGTATTTCCCGGCGACCGACCGGCTGTCTGCGACCGCGCAGGGAATCTCTCTTGGGGTCGAATCACAGCAACTGATCCCATTCTGGACGATTCGCGAGTCGGCAGCGCAGTTGCAACTGAAGGGCGAGGTCGGCGAAATTACCATCGTTCGCGCTCGCGGCGAGCCCATCCGAGCGTCCATGGATCTGGATGATGTTTCGATTCAACTTGACCCCACCGTACTTGGCATCGGCGACCACTTTTGGGAGTTATTTCTCGACGGTCGCATCCTCAAGCATGCCGATCCGATTCCGCCACGCCTCTTTGTTGAGTCTGGATTCGTGGAATTCAGCGGCGATGAGTTCAGGATTTCAGGACTGGAAGGCTACATCGCATCCAGCGAGCTTTGGGGCGAGTCTGTCAGGGTCCCATATCGGGTCGACCTGTTGCTGGCCGAACTGGCCGATGTCGCGGCGCTCGATCATGTGGAGGACATGAAGGCTGCGTTATCGCGAGTGCCATTCATGCTTGATGTGACGGCGCATGAAGTACTTTTCGAGCATGGTCGCGTGGCGGTCGTGCCGGGAGATGCAGCCCGCATTCTTGAACTGTTTCGAGTGCGGCAGTGCGGCGTCGATATGGATCTGTCATTTGATCGGAGCGTCAACGGCGGGCCGATTGATGTGAACGGTAGGCTTGATCTCAGCAGCGGGCGGGGTGCCTACGATCGATTCCCGTACCCACTGCACGATCTTGATGCCGTCATCCTGTTGGAGGATGACGAAGTCAAGGTTGCTGCCCTGACAGCGAGGGGAAGTGGCGACTCGTCGGTGATGATCACTGGCCGCGTCGAGGCTACTCGGGGCAGAGATCTGGCGGTGCGGATTCAGGCCAAGGACGTGCCGCTTGATCGGGTGCTCATCGAAGCAATGCCGCCACGCGCTGAGGCAACATTGCGCGACGTTTTCAGTTGGGAGCACGTTGACGTGCCGGCCGGCCCGGGCGTGGTACATCAGATCGTAGATCTGGATTTGCTCGTCGAGCAGGACAGTGATGAGAATCTGACCATCGGCGGCGTCATTCCCTTCGATCGCCTTCGGATGACATGGCGTGAATTCCCGCTCACCCTGCTGCTTGGAGAAGGACAGCTTCGTTGGGATGAAGACATGCACATGGAGGGGCCGGATGGAGGTCCGATCTCGGTCCGCACCGCAGAGGGCGGGGGCGTTGGGAGCATTCGCGGAGCGATCCTGATTCCACTCGGGGTGGGTCAAGGGGGTGGTTGGATCGAGTTCGATGTCGAGGACGAACGGATCGATGCCAAACTGCTTCGGGCGCTGCTGCATGTCTCCGACGGCGCGACGGAGGCGCTCTCGCGTGGCGGCCTGGAAGGCGTCCTGAGTGCGACGGGTCGTATCGAGATCGACGGGGATGACATTCAATACGACGTCGAGACGAGCGTGCGTCAAGGATCACTGGCCGTCACGCCTGCACTCGAGGACTTGGCAGGCTTGGGCCTCGCTGGGCCACTCGGTGATGCCGCACTGCTTGATCTCGAGGGACTCGTCAATGTCTCCAACGATGGACTTGTGTTGGCTCCGCTCACGGTTCGCGCGACAGGGGCGGATGTTGTACTGGAAGGAACGCCACATGACGGTGGTAACCTCAGAGTTTCGGCGACGGGGCTGCACATCGGAAGATGGTTGCTCGGCTATTTCCCAGAGTCCATTCGGGGCACCGTGTCGGACCTGTGGAGTGTGTGGGGTCCGTGGGGAAGATTTGACGTGGTCGTGCAGTTGGACGGGGAGGTCCTGACGCCCACTTCGGTCGACTTGGGTGGACTCTCCATGGAGATTGATCCTGGCCAGCATGTCAGCCTGCGTGACGGCACGGTTCGGTTTGCTGGTGGCGGCGCGTTCTTTCACGCGGCGCTGCTTCAGATCAGTACCGAGGCAATTCCGGCGACGGACATCGAACTCCGTGGGTCGCTGATGCCTGATGGGGAAGACGCCAAGTTGCTCATCGACACTGATACGTTGATGCTCTCGCTGCCGCTCTTGCGGGATGTGATCATGCTGACTGCAGGACACGATGGCGATCGAGCCTGGCGCGTGCTGCAGCCCTCGGGCGAGACCGGACTGAGCGCTCGCATGGAGACGCTCAATGGCTCATCCAGTTGGCAGGTCGATCTACAACCTCGCTCAGTGCAGGCATTGTGGGAAGGCCGGACGCTGGAGTTCAGTGATCTTGGCGGCAGTTCAATCAGCCTCCTTCCGGGTATGGCGTTGCTTGAGCGTGTCTCTGGGAATGTCGGTGAAGCCACCATTGCCTTGGCCGGCCAGGTTGAATTTGAACCATTGAGCATCGAGATTGGCGGCACGTATGCAGGCGGGCTCGGGGACGAGTTGCTGCTGGCCTTTGCCGGTCCTCAATGGGAGGCGGTGCTCGCCGAGATTCAATTGGACGATGGAGGTCATGCTCGAATTGATCCACTCAATGTGTCACTCAAGAAGTTGGGTGGCCAGTGGGATGGACTGGTTGATGGGCGTGTGTTGTTGGATGGGGCATCGCTGAGCGTCGGCGTCAAGTTGGAGGATGTTCATGCCAGTGTTGACACGGACATCACGATTGCATCGGATCATGCGAGCATCGACTTGCGGGTCGCACGAGCGTCCGCCACTGTGCATGGGGCGACACTGGCGGGAATCTCTGGAACGATCAAGAGCGATCCTACCGAGGACGCTCCAGGCCGAGTGCGGATCGGCCCGCTCGCGGGCGAACTCGGCAGTGGTAGGCTGGTTGTGGACGGCGAGGCTGGTGGTGTCGATGATTCGTGGTCTGCCAACGTTTCACTTGCCAATGCGCGACTCTCGCGGCTCTTTCCGAAATCGAGCGAGGCCGAAAATCCGCCATCGACTGGCGAAGTGGATGCGTCGCTCCACTTGCGCGGCCGCTCTGGTGGGAGTGATGCCACCGCCGGTGTTGGGACGTTTCGAGTGATGAGGGGGTACTTGCGGACGCTGCCAGCGGTCGTGGCCATTCAGCAGGTGCTGCACCTCTCCTCCCCGGTTGTGGGCGCCATTTCATTCGTTGACGTTGAGTTTCACATTCACGGGGGCGAGGCCATACTCGAGCACATCGTGCTCGCCAGTGGGGCCACCGGTGGTGGTGGCTTCAGCCTGAGAGGCGAAGGGGTTTTGGATCTCAACACGATGAGCGTGCAGGCTCGGCTCCGCCCACGCGGCGCGTGGCCGATTGTTCGAGATGTCATTGGCGCCTTGCAGGATCAGTTCTATGAGATCTCAATGGAAGGACATGTGGGTGATCCGGAGGTTGGGGTGGTGCCACTGCCAGGACTGAGCCGGGGTGAGGTGCTGGGTGGTGGTGGGGGGAATCGAGAGTAATCATCGGGAGGGCTTGCCCTGTATGACGCGAGACGCTCCGGCTGTTCAGCCGCAGGTATGATGGCGGGCTTCATGGATAGAACACCACCAAGGCCGCACGCCGTGCGAGAGGGACTTCGCCGTCAGGTTGAGTCATTTCTCGCTGACCTCGCCCCAGACGTCCCCGCAGACTACCGCCAGCACGCGGAGGACCTTATTCGTACAGCCATCCGGCTGCTCGATGACGGCAGCGATGAAGGCCAACTGAGGCTTGTCAGCCGGGCTGTTCGCGAAATCCGACACTCGTGGATTCTCTTCAACCAATACCGCGGTACTCGGAAGGTCACGATCTACGGATCGGCTCGGACGCCAGAAGATCACGCGGACTACATTGCTGCCAAGGATTTCAGCGCCTTGATGGCGCATCACGACTGGATGACGATTACCGGGGCGGGTGACGGCATCATGAAAGCCGGGCACGAGGGGCCGAGTCGGGAATCGATTTTCGGACTTCGGATCCGGCTGCCATTCGAGACTTCTGCCAACGCCGTCATTGCGGGCGATCCCAAGTTGGTGAGCTTTCGCTACTTCTTTACTCGCAAACTGATGTTCATGGCCCACGCGGATGCCGTTGCGGTCTTCCCTGGCGGATTCGGAACCATGGATGAACTGTTCGAGTGTCTCACGCTCATTCAAACCGGAAAGTCAAACGTCATCCCAGTCGTGCTGCTTGAAGGAGCGGGGCGGGACTACTGGGAAGATTGGCTGTCCTTCATCACGGAGCACTTGTGTGAGAATGGATGGATCAGCTCCGAAGACCTGTCGCTGCTGCACATCGCGAGTTCGCCCGAGGAAGCCGCTGAGTACATCCGCTTGTTCTACCGTCGCTATCACTCTGCCCGATACGTCGGCGCCACCTATGTACTGCGACTGGTGACGCCACTGAGCGAGGGCCAAGTCGCGATGCTCTCTGAGCAGTACGCCGATCTTGTGGATGGCGGAGAAATGAAACAATGCGAGGCCCTTCCCGGCGAGACCGATCATTTGGATCTCCCCCGGCTGGCCTTCGTGCATACCAAGCGAGGCTGGGGGCGTGTCCGCGAACTGATCGACCGCATCAACCTACTTCCGCTCGATGGCTCGAGTTGAAGTGGCTCACGCTTGTTCTGGCGAGTCTGGCAGGCTGCGCCACGACTGTCGTCAACGATCAGCCGCCCGTTGAGGATCCTCTTCCGACGTCCTCAGATGCGCGTCCGCCAGCACCGCTGCTTTTCCGGGTGGCGGGCGAGGGGACCGAACTGCATCCGGTGCGGGTGGATGCGACGATCGGAGAACTCCATGACGCGTTGTTGCGGTCAACCGCTCGACGCGTGACCAGCCCTGCTGCAGAGGCAGCCGGGCTTGAGATTCTCGTTCTCGACGAGGAGCATGTTGAGGGTCTGATCAGAGGCGTGCGATCGACTTCATCATTGGAGTTGGCATGGATGGGCGTGCCGGTGCGGTGGCATCGCACCGCCTCGGGGCCCGAGTGTGAGTTGCGATTGCGGTCGTGGCCCATCATCACGGAACTTGGCCCTAGGTGTGTGGTCGAATATCGACTGGTGGCGGCTGATCGGACCGATGTGCATGACGAGTTGTTGCTGGTACCGGGTGAATCTCTGGCGTTTGCGGCCGGCGTGCCGGGCTGGCCTGCGCCGATGGACTTGGTTGAACCCGGGGCTTCTCCCGCGGCCTGCGCCATGGGGTGGGAGGCCGTCTCTGAGGCGGATCCGATGGGATTGGTTCTGTTGGTCCCGAGGTTTGACGGCAGGCAGTGATCGCGCGAGAGTAAGTACCATGCGGAAATGCGGCTGAGGGATAGAACCAATGGAGATGCCGAGATCGATGATGATCTCGGTGAACTGGGCGCATCCGGCAAGCGGCGTCGCCGCCGTCTCGGGCCGGTCGGTGTCTGGCCGACCCTGCTGACTCTGGGAAATCTCGTAGCTGGGTTTGCAGCCATTCACTATGCAGCGAAGCCGGTTGAGAGTGCGCTGGCCTTCGGGCCCTGGGGCTGGACGAGCCTGACCGTTGCGGCCTCGCTGGTGCTTCTTGGAATTGTGCTGGATGCCTTTGACGGAGCGGTCGCCCGCCTCACCGACAGCGTCACTGAACTTGGAGGTCAACTCGACTCATTTGCCGACATCGTGACATTCGGAGTGGCGCCAGCCTTCATCATGCTCAACTTGCTGAGCCAGTATCTCGGTTCTGGCGAACCAATCATGACCCCAAGTGCCGGTCACGCACTCGGGAAGTTCTGCTGGGCCATTGCCGCGATCTATGTGTGCTGTGCAGCGCTGCGGCTGGCTCGCTTCAATGTCGAGACCGCAAGTGGCCGTTTTGGCGGTCATATGCACTTTCGTGGCCTGCCAACGCCAGGCGCCGCCGGGGCAGTCGTCGGCTTGGTGCTGCTTCACGAGCATCTGGAAGTGCTTCGACAGGGGGCCGAGGGCAGTATGCTTGGGCCGTTGGCCGCGGCCGTTGTGCTGTTTGTTCCAATCATTGTGCTGCTCTCCGCGATCATGATGGTCTCGAGTGTTCCGTACTCACATATCGCGAATCGATATCTTCGAGGGTCACGTTCGTTCGCCTATCTGGTCTGGGTCGCCGCCGCGTTAAGCTTGGCCATCTGGTGGTTGCAGGAGACACTGGCGATTCTCTTTGTCGTGTACGTGCTCTCTGGTCCGTGGCGACTAGTGTTTGGCCGCGGCGCAGATGAGCAGCTGCTGCAGGAGGCGGAATGATGAGCGGCATACGAACCCGCTTTGCGCCGAGTCCGAGCGGCCACCTGCATGTTGGCGGAGCCCGGTCGGCTCTGTTCTGCTGGGCCTTTGCCAAGGGGCGTGATGGTCAATTCCTGCTGCGAATTGAGGACACCGACCAGCGACGATCCAGCGAAGCGGCGAGCACCGGATTTCTTGAGGACCTTGCCTGGCTCGGTATCGATTGGGATGAGGGTCCGCAGTGGCAGGGCCGGGGTGGCGGCGAGCATGGACCGTACTACCAGTCGCAGCGCCTGGACATCTACTCGGGATGGCTCCAGAAACTGCTGGACGCGGGGCATGCATACCGCGCCTTCGAGACCGCTGATGAACTCGACGCCGCTAGGAAGCGGGCGCGAGCCGAGAAGGTTGCGTACCGATACGACCGGGCTGCCCTGCAACTCGATGCCGAAACGGTCGATCGATGGATTGTCGAAGGTCGCCCGCACGTCGTTCGATTCAAGGTTCCGGATGGTCAACCGATCGTGGTGCAGGACGCGGTGCTTGGAGAAATCCGCGTCGAGCCGGGCGAGTTGGAGGACTTTGTCATCCGTAAGGCCGATGGGTATCCCACCTACCACTTCGCCGTGGTGGTGGACGACGCCGCGATGGGGGTCAGCCACGTGATACGGGGCCAGGAGCATCTTGCCAATAGTTCCAAGCATGCGGCCTTGATCGATGCGCTGGGGTTTGACCGCCCTGTGTGGGCGCATGTCTCGCTCATCTTCAACGCGGATGGCTCCAAGATGTCCAAGCGAGACAAGGACAAGACGCTCCGGGCTGAAGTCAAATCGCGTGGATTGACCTTGCCGCCGGACGGGTGTCTGGTTGATGCGCAGGGGTGGTCAGCCTGGCTGGCCGACAAGAAGTCGCAATTGGGCACAGAGGCCGCCGAGGACCTTGCGGCGACGCTTGGTATTGAACTGCCGGAAATCAATGTGGATGACTTTCGGCGTGCTGGGTACCTGCCTGAAGTGTTGGTCAACTACCTCTCGCTACTGGGATGGTCTCCCGGAGGAGATCGAGAACAATTCGATCAGTCGTTCTTGGCGGAGCACTTTGGGCTTGATCGAATTGTCAAGAGCCCGGCCAAGTTCGACCGAGCCAAGTTGCACGCATTCAACCTCGATGCGATTCAAGCCATGGATGATGATGAGTTTGTAGTGCGACTCCAGGCATTCTGCCAAAGCCACGAGCCGGCGTTTCTGGACGCCATGAGCACCCATCAGTTCAGGCAGTTTGCATTGTCCAACAAGGCCAGAAGCAAGACGCTCCGCGAACCGATCACCTCCGGCAAGTTCTTTGTGCAGCCCGATGATGCCATTGAGTGGCCCATGGTCAAGGCGGTCCGAAAGGCTTTGTGCAGTGGTGAGCCAAATGGCTTTGATCGACTCACTGCCGTCCGGGATCTTCTCGCTAGTGCCGAGCCTTGGAGTCCGGCCAACCTGGAGGGTCTGCTCACCACGTGGGCCGAGGCCAACTGCGATGGCAATCTGGGGAAGGTCGCTCAGCCGATCCGGGTTGCAGTGAGTGGCGGGCCGATCAGCCCACCCATCTTTGACACGCTGGAGATCCTTGGCAAGGAAGCGGCACTCAATCGCATTGACCGATGTCTGGCGAATCGTTCGAACTTGACGGAGGCGGCCACCTCATGATGCCGGCGACCCTCAGCACACTGCTGGATGGCCTGATTGACTTTGCTGGTCTCTTCCCGCCAGCCGAGTTGGAGATGGAGCAGATGGTGCGGGCCTATCACGCTGCCGGGGTTGACCAGCGTGGTTGGATGCTCGGCCGGGTCATTGTTCCGGTCAGCAGATTGAAAACGTTTGAAGCCGCTGCATCATCACTGCTTCCAGACGAGGCGGACGCGGACCCGTGGTGCATCAGCGCGCTGACGCGGCCATGCGGACATGACGGGCTGGAAGAGGACCTTGCCACCATCGCAGCTTTCAATCTGGCCCACATGGAGCCATCGGCTGGCCGCGCGATGATCGATGTCATCGAATTGAAGGGCTCGGCCGCAAGTGCTGTTGACGAAGCGCTCGACATGATTCCGGATGACTTATTTCCCTTTGTCGAGATCCCAACGGATGGCGATGTGCGCGGGCTGTTTGCGGTACTCGCAGGCTCTGAGGCGGGGGCCAAGATTCGCACAGGCGGCGTGACGCCGGACTTGTATCCGTCCTGCGCTCAATTGGCAGCCTTTCTTGCCGCGGCGGCCGGAAGCGGAGTGCCGTTCAAGGCAACCGCCGGACTTCATCACCCGCTTCCGAACGATCATCCGACGATTGACGCTCGGCAGCATGGCTTCCTGACGGTGTTTCTCTCGGCCGCCTTGGCCCGGGCTCAGGAACTCGATGTGGAGATCATCGAATCGCTGCTGAAGACATGCGATCCAGATGCATTTGGGTTTCAGGACGAGTCTGCTCGCCTCGGGGACATGGAGATTTCTCGTGATGACCTTGAAGAGGCGAGGCTTGGGTTCGCCATTTCATTCGGATCCTGCAGCGTGGAGGATCCGTGGGATGATCTTGGTGCACTTGGCCTGCTCGACGCGGCGCCTACGGAGGTTGATTCATGAAGCTTGATGCGACGCACGATCCAGGGCTGCGAAGTTGGGTGGAGTCAGCGAACATTGTTGATACAGACTTCCCCATTCAGAACCTGCCGCTGGGCATCTTTGACAGCGGATCGCGCGGTGACCGAATTGGCGTGGCAATCGGTGAATGTGTGCTGGATCTCCACGCCGCAATTCAGTCGGAGGCAGTGTTGCTCAGTGGCGAAGCTGCGTGTGCGCTGAGCGCACCGACCTTGAACCAGTTCATGGGGCTGGGTCTCGCTGAGTGGAAAGGTGCCCGCATGGCCATTTCGGATATGTTGGCCGAAGGCGCGCCCCGCCAAGAGAGCTTCGTGCGACCTCAGTGTGAAACCACGATGAGATTGCCGGCGACCATTGGCGACTACACCGACTTCTACGCAGCGCGGGCACACGCGACGAATGTGGGACGTATGTTCAGGCCGGACGGTGAGCCACTCATGCCAAATTGGCTGCATCTGCCGGTTGGCTATCACGGCCGGGCCAGCAGTGTTGTTGTGAGCGGCACTGACATCATGCGTCCGTGCGGCCAACTGAAGCCCGATGAGGGGCCGCCAGCCCATGGGCCGTGCCGGCTGCTTGATTACGAACTCGAGTTCGGCGCCTTTGTCGGGCAGGGGAACCCCATGGGGACGCCAATCGGGATCGCGGACGCCATGGACCACCTGTTCGGAGTGGTCATTCTGAACGACTGGTCCGCGCGGGACATCCAGAAGTGGGAGTACCAGCCGCTCGGCCCGTTCAACGCCAAGAACTTTGCCAGTTCGATTTCTCCATGGGTCGTGACCATGGAGGCGCTGGCCCCGTACCGCAGTGCGGGCCCGGCCCGCCAGAGCGACGATCCGCCGCTCCTTGATTATCTCACGCCAGCTCCCGGAAGCGCCGACGCAATTGACGTCAAAGCCGAGGTGTTCATCATGTCTGAGGACATGCGGGCCAGTGGTGTCGAGCCCATGCGATTGAGCAGGGGCACGCTGGCAGACCTCTCGTGGTCCTTCTGTCAGATGCTTGCCCATCACACCAGTACCGGCTGTCCGATGCGTCCCGGCGATCTCCTTGGAAGCGGCACGGTCAGCGGCGCGGACAAGTCGTCCTGGGGAAGCATGCTCGAGCTTGCTTGGCGCGGTACGCAGCCAATCGATCTTCCGGATGGCACACAGCGTCGGTTCTTGCAGGATGGCGATGAACTCACCATTTCAGCCTTCTGCCAGCGCGAGGGTGCGGCCAGAGTCGGGTTCGGTTCGTGCTCCGGCATCATTCAGGCGGCCACGTCGCTCTAGAACAAAGGGCAGGTTCACTCGCTGCTGGGGTGACGTACAGGACGCCCGATCTTGGCCGCGCGCCGCGTGATTGAACTCGTGTGCTGTTTCAATTCCCGTCCATGAGGCAGTCCATCGGCGCCTCGTTGTAGAAGGGGATGTTCCAGCCCGGCCCCATTGAAGCCTGCTGCGATCTGGTGGGTGGCCATGGAGTCGTGCCGTTGCAGGAGTCGGTCCAGTTTGTGATGATTGCCAACAGGTCATTGACATCGACCAAGCCATCTTGAGTGATGTCATAGAAGCTCCCTTGGCCTTCGGCCGGGTTCTCGCCGGGAACGATCTGTACATTGCCCCAGTCTCCCAGCGCACCAAGCAAGTCATTTGTATCGACGGCGCGGTCGCGATTTCCGTCACCGAGGCAATATGGCTCGGACTCGATGAGCGTTGCGAGTGCTGTCTGCAAGGAAGTGAAGGCCGCCAGATCCATGGGATTGGTGGGGGGGATCTCAATCATCGTTGCCGATGACTCGATACCTGTGACATTTGGCGGGCTGGGCTCTGGAAGGTGATAGAACTCGAGAACGCACGCGTTCTCACGTGGGCACGAGGCGCCAAGTCGATAAATGAGTTTGTGGTGCTGCGAACGGATGGCCCATGAGTGGGTTGACTGCGGCGTGAACCCATCAGGCTCGCCGTTTGCCTCCCAATACGCGCAGCAGTCTTCGTACTGGTTATAGGTGTACCAGATCCCGCCGTTGTCACTGCACGCCGACTCGGTAGCAAGTAGATAGTCTTGGCACTGTGATCCGATGATGCAAACGCCGCCGTATCCGATCGGATAGTTTCCAACGCCGTTGTCCGCATGGTTGAGATCTCGCACTTCGGACACGGTTGGATCAACGAGCAGCGGCATGATGGAGCGGCCATCGAGCGGGCGTGTGCTCCAGTCAATTTCAGTGTCGAGATCGACGCCTGCGAGTTCGGCAATGAGTACAAACAGGTCCACTACGTTGACAAGTGCGCCGCTGTCGCGGCCGGCTTCAGAGACGTCGGGTCCGGCAATGGTCATTGGAACCCAGACACCCGTCTGATATGGCGTCGCCTTTGCCTGGGCGGGATTGAAAGGGGGCATGACTGTGTATCCGAGGCTGCCGTTGTCGCCAAGCACGATGATCCACGTATTGGTGTCCGCCGGATCGGCCAGCGAGAAAGTGCCATTGCCGTCATAGCTGCCAAGTCCCGCCTTGGCCAGCATCCGGCCCGTCTCTCGGTCCATCGCTTCGTTCATCTCGACGAAGGCGAGGCGAGCGCCGATGGCATCATCGGGAAGAGTGCAGCCGGGGATAGCCTCGTCGGTGTAGGGCAGTGTTGATGGGGCTGGCTGGAGCGGTGTGTGGGAGGCCGTAAACGTCATGGCGCAGAACCAAGGAGTGTCTTCCTGCCGCGAGGTAATCCAGTTGGCCGAGTCGTCCGCGATTTGAGTTGTTTGATAGCCCCGCGTGAACGTTTGCGTCGCTGTGTCCTGACCGTACTGCGTCGCTGTCTCTGTCCAGTGGTAGTAGGCGTTGTTGAGATCAAAGTCGATTCCATCACAGCCAGCAGCGCATGTCGGCGCGATAATCCACTGCCCGCCATCCAATTCATGAAGCAGCGGCATGCCGCCCACGCTCATGCAGTCAAACGCCTCCCATCCGGTGGCGCAATCGCCATCGCCAAAGCAGCATGCGCCTGTTCCCATGGTGGGAGCGCCACAAGAGAGCAGGCCGTTTCCTTGAGCATCGACGGCTTGACCACCGACCGTATCGTCAATGCTCGGTGGGAGATTGAGCGATCCGGTGAACCAGTCGAGCCGGCAGTCACTGGCTGGGGCGGCTGGCCCGGTCGGCCCGTTTTCACCAAGGTGGTACTTGCCAATCATGGCGGTGTCGTAACCGGCCCCTCGCAGCAGGCCTGGCAGCGTTGTCTCGACCGGATTGAGTTGGACGCCGGCCACCATGCCTGAGACACATGGCGCAATCGTTCGAGTTCGCATGGGATATCGACCGGTCATTAGGCACACGCGAGTGGGTGTGCACTCGGGCATCGCCCACGTATCGGTGAACCGAACCGATTGATCACAAATGGCCTCGAACACGGGCATCTGCGACTCGGCGTGGGTCCACCCGAAGGCCGCAGCCTGATCGACTCCAAGGTCGTCCCAGACAATCAGGAGGACATTGGGGCTTGTTTGTCCGATGCTGCAGGCAACGCTGGCCACTGCGCACAACGATGAGGCAATCGCCATGGTTCTCTCCCTCTACTCGACGCTCGGTCGTCCAACGAGCATACCGTCGGCACGACTTGAGGCAAGCACCCTTTCTGAAGCTCGACGTCTATCCGACCGGCTGACCAATCGGGATTGGTTTCCAGTCACTCCATGAGGCCGGGTAGTTGGGGTCGTCCATCTGGAGGGCGGCTGCAGTCGGCATGAGTGGGCGAAATGTGTCGATCATGACGACCAATTCGTCGGTCGAGGACTTGTCGAGGGAATCCTCAACCGTGCCGGGGTGCGGGCCATGGGGAATGCCCTGCGGATGCATGGTGATGGAACCTTCTGTGATGCCTCGCCGCGCGGTGTACTTGCTGTCGCAGTAGTACATCACTTCGTCGCTGTCCAGATTGCTGTGGTTGTAGGGGACCTTGATCGCTTCGGGGTGAAAGTCCAGCATTCGCGGACAGAATGCGCAGATCACGAAGCCTCCGCCGGCAAACACCTGATGTGTGGGCGGGGGCATGTGGTGCTTGGCGACGATCGGGCTGAAGTCATCGGCGTTGAAGCAATATGGGTAGTAGCAGCCATCCCAACCAACGATATCGAGCGGGTGGTATGGATAGGTGTAGGAGTGAACGCTGTTGCGGGATTTGATGCGAACCTCAAAGTCGCCCATGTCCTCGTGCGTCAGCGGCATCTCAGGTGTGCGGAGGTCACGCTCGCAGTAGGGCGCGTGCTCAAGGAACTGCGAGGTCTTTTCTGAAATGTATCGCTTTGGCGGAAGGATGTGCGATGCATTGCATGTCTCAGTCACGAGGAAGCGGTCGTTTGGCGCATCCTCTGCGCTCGGATCGAAGATCATGCGATAGATGATTCCCTTTGGGATGACCACGAAGTCTCTCGGGCGGAACTTCAGCGTCCCAAACATTGTGTGCAGCGTGCCGCTTCCGTGATGAATGTACAGGCACTCATCGCCCTGCCCATTCTTGTAGTGGTAGTCCATCGGCTCAGCCGGCACGCAGATGCCGATTTCACAATCGGTGTTTCCAAACAGCACGGTTCGGCCCGTCACAGGATCGCCCTTCGGAGGAGCATCGAAGCTCGTCACATGACGCATTCGCATGACATTGGACTCGAGAAAGTCAACCTTGGTCGAATACTCGCAGGCCCAGCCGGTGACTTGTGTGGGCGGATGGATGTGGTACATCGTCGACGACGGTCCAACGAAACCCTCGGTGCCGAAAACTTCGTCTGAATACAGCACGCCGTCCGGCCGGCGGAACTGGATGTGCCGTTTCGGGGGGATGCTGCCAAGTTTCATGTAATACGGCATGGGTGGTGATCCTCCGCGGCAGATTGTAGGGTGCCGGCTACGGCGGCGGGGGGGCGTCGGTGGCGGGGGTGTATGCTCCGTGCCATGCGTCATATTGCGGTTGTGACAACATCCCGCGCGGATTGGGGGCATGTGGAGCCCGTGCTCCGCAACCTGTATCAGGTGGATGGGGTTCAAATCTCGTTGCTGGTTGGCGGTGCGCACCTTGAGGCGCAGTTTGGAAGGACGATCGAGGCCGTTCGGTCGTCTGGATACGAGGTGGCGGCAGAGATCCCGTTTTTGGCCCATGACGACTCAGACCAAGGTATGGCCGAGGGCATTGGGCGGGCGACGCTGGGTTTTTCAGATCAACTCGGGCGGCTCCGCCCGGATCTGCTTCTGCTCGTAGCGGATCGGCACGAGATGCTTGCGCCTGCGTCAGCGGCCATGGCACTGCGAATTCCAATCGCTCACATCGAAGGCGGCGAGATCAGCGAAGGGGCCATTGACCAGCAGGTGCGTGATGCGTTGACCAAGATGAGCCACCTTCACTTTGTTCCCACCGAGGAATCCGCCAAGAGAGTCATTGCCATGGGGGAGGAGCCGTGGCGGGTCACAGTCACCGGTGCTCCGTCCCTGGATCACCTGGTACTCGACGAATTGCCCTGCTCGGCTTCGGTTGAGGCCGCCATCGGGCTGACGCTGGACACACCGCCGATCGTCGTGTCCTTTCATCCCACGACCATCCATCGCGACACGACCGACGAGGCTGAGATCTTCTTCGAAGCCATCGAGCAGTTCCGATGGCCGCTTGTGCTCTGCTTCCCCAACGCGGACGCCGGGTATGCCCGCATTATCGAGATGGCCAGCGCGATCGCGACTCGCCGAGCGGATGCGGTGCTGCGGATCAATCTCGACCATCTCATGTACTGGGCACTGCTCCGCGAGGCGGCATGTCTCGCTGGTAACTCCTCCAGCGGCATCATGGAGGCTGCCTCGCTGTCGCTGCCCGTCGTCAACGTGGGAGGCCGTCAACAGGGTCGGACCCGCGCCGCCAACATCATTGATGCGCCGGCAGAGCCTGACGCCATTCAGAAGGCACTTGAGCAGGCGATCGGCCCCGCCTTCCGCGACACGCTCACGGGAATGGCCAACCCCTACGGAACCGGCCATGCGGCCAGTGCCATCGTCGAAGGTCTCATGTCCACAAGCCTCGGCCCCGACCTGCTACACAAACAGTGCCAACTCCCCGATGAGATTCAATTCCCGACAGCCGACGCCCAGCGGCGAGGCCGCTCTACAGATTCCCTCGCCGTTCCTGCTCAAGTTCAAGTGACTCGAACAACGCCTTGAAGTTGCCCTTGCCGAAGGATTGGCTGCCTCGCCGACCGATGACCTCGAAGAAGAGCGTCGGGCGGTCCTGCAGGGGTTTGGTGAAGAGTTGGAGGAGGTATCCCTGGTCATCCGCGTCGATGAGGATGCCGAGATCTCTGATTCGCTCGTGATCCTCTCGGACTTCCTCGAGGCCGTGTTCTTTGAGGCACTGATCGACTCGAGACCACACTTGCTCGTAGTACTCATCCGGGATCCGCAGGAAGTCCACGCCGCGGCGTCGGAGTTCGGCGACTGACTCCACGCAGTCATTGGTCCGGAAAGCGAGGTGTTGCACGCCAGCTGTCATGTCGTGCCACTCGAGGTACTCCTGGATCTGGCTCTTCTTCTTGCCTTCGGCAGGCTCATTGATGGGGAACTTGATGAGGTTGTTGCCTGATGCCATGACCTTTGACATGAGCGCGGAGTGCTCGGTCGAAATGTCGGCATCATCGAAATGCTTGAACATCGCGAACCCAAGGACACACTCGTACCACTCGACCCAGTAGTCCATCCGGCCCTCGGTGACATTGCCGACGCAGTGATCGAGAAACATCAGCCCGCAGGGATGCTTCGCGTTGTAGTCGTTGATTGAGAGCCCTTCGATGTGCTTGAAGTTCGGCTCGAGCAGGCCGCCCTTCTTGACGCGGTCGATCGAATAGGCACCCGTGCGGCTGACAAAGGAGTGCACGGCCCGGCCATAGGTCTTGATCCCGGCTGTGGTCACGCTGCCGTCGTTATCGGAAATTGTGATGGGCTCATAGGCCGAGATTCCACCGTTGGCGACAGCCTGCTGCCAGGCGGCCTGGGCATCCTCGACCGTAAAGGCGATGTCTTTGACGCCGTCGCCATGACACCGCAGTTCTTCGGCAGCGGGATCGTCCTTGCTCAGTGGTGTCTCAAGGACAATCCTGATGTTCCCTTGCGTCAGCAGGTACCTCGCCCGATCACGGCTTCCAGTCGTGAGGTCCGCCAACTGCTCGATGGTAAATCCAAACGTGTAGGCATAGAAAAATGCCGCTTGCTTGGCATTGCCCACAAAGAATTTCACATGGTCAACATCCAACAAGGCCAGGGGATCGGTCACTGTGTCGGTGGCAGGAAGTGGTGCGGTTGTCATAGTCGCCATGATAGAGATCGCTGGCGGGTGTCGGAAGCGTTTTCTCGGCTCCCCTCTGGGGAGCGAGGAACCCACAGGCTGCATCCATTTGGAGGTTGAATCTCCAACCTTGTCAGTACTGCAGCACGCTGTGGACGTGGTGGGGCAACAACTTGGCAGCGCCGCCTAACGCCGCCAGTTCGATCAGGACCGTGATCCCAGCCAACTCGCCGCTCAGCGAATCGACCAACTGCTTGCTTGCCAGCATGGTGCCGCCGGTTGCAATGAGGTCGTCCACGAGGAGGACCCGTTGCCCCGGCTGGATGGCGTCGGAGTGGATTTCAAGGGTGTCGCTGCCATATTCGAGGTCGTAGTCGCGGGCTTGCGTTTCGGCTGGCAACTTACCGGGCTTGCGGATTGGGACGAATCCGGCATTCAGGGCCCGTGCGAGCAGCGTGCCGAATATGAAGCCGCGGGATTCAGCGCCGACCACGATGTCGATGTTGTCATTTCGGAAGGGGTTGACCATCAACTCCGCTGCGAGTGCCAGGCCCGCTCGGTCCCGCAGGAGTGGCGTGATGTCTCGAAAGACGATGCCTGGATGCGGGTAGTCAGGAATGTCGCGAACCAACGCCCGTAGTCGTTTCGGCATGTATCTCTCCTCATGCGTGCCGGGATCGTAGAATGTGAGCACCATGTCTGCCAAGAAGACCGCCGCCAAACTGGAGATTGTTGAGCCACTCGGCCAGCGGGTGCTGCTCCGGAAGGACGAAGATCGCAAACAAACCAAGTCTGGGATCCACTTACCGGACAAGATCGAGATTCCCACCATCACGGGCCGGGTTGTCGCCGTGAGCGGCCAGATTGCAGCCGACGATGATTGGCCGATCGCCCAGTATGACAAGGTGCTCTTCAATCCCAAACACGCCGTTCCGGTCGACTTTGAAGGCGACAATCGCCTCTTTGTGGTTCCTGTCGAGGACATCGTGGCGGTCTTCCGCCGCGACGGATGATGCCGATGGGGGCTTTGAGCGATCCCATCGCCGTCCTTCGGTGTGAGCCTGCGGTCGAGGCGTTCATGGAAGTGCCCGGATCCAAAAGCATCTCATGCCGAGCGTTGGTACTCGCGGCGATGGCCGAAGGCCGATCGACTTTGTCGGGTCTGCTCCGCGGTGACGACACCGATGCGATGGCCGCCGCGCTTGCCGCCGTTGGCGTGGGGATCGACTGGACGGGGGATGTGGCCATGGTGCGGGGCGGCGAGCCATTGGTCGCCCAAGGCGATCGCGTTGATCTGGGGCACGGCGGTACGCCCGCTCGCTTCATGCTTGCGGTCGCGTCGCTGGTGCGAGGCGATCTGACAATCGACGGCAGCCCACGTCTGCGGGAGCGGCCGATGCAGGACATGATCGATCTCTTGACAGCCCTTGGAGTGGCGGTCGAGGCGACCGGTACGCCTGGGCATCTACCGCTGCGAGTCGTTGGTGGGCCATGGCGCCGCGCCTCATTGGAGATTGACGCCATGGCTTCCAGTCAGTTCCTCTCGGCACTGCTGCTGGTTGCCCCTCGTGTGGCAGGCGGTCTCGATCTGCACCTGCGAACACCGGCAACAAGCGAGCCCTACCTGCAATTGACGATAGATGAATTGAAGGCATGGAACGTTGCGGTGTCTGAGCAGCGGCAGGACGATCAGCTTGCGCGGGTCACGGTGCCTCATGCAGCGGTAGCGGCCCACCATCGGATCATTCCCGCCGATGCGAGTTCGGCATTGTTCTGGGCCTCGGCCGCGGCAATCACGCCCCGCTCAAGCATCACGGTTCCTCGGCTCTCACTTGATGACGGGCAGCCGGATGCCAAGGCATTCTCTCAACTTGCTTCCATGGGTCTCCAGATATCGCACGGTCCTGAGGGTGCGCGGTTGTCCGGTCCCGATCGACTTGTGTCGGTCAAGACCATTGACTGCGCCGGCATGCCGGACGCAGCACCTGCCCTGGCCGTGGCGTGCTGCTTTGCCCAGGGGCGTACCCGACTGACAGGGCTGCAGACGCTGCGACACAAGGAGTCGGATCGAGTGGCGACCATTGCGGGAGAACTGGGTCGCGCCGGGGCTGATGTCTCCATCGAGGGCGACGATCTGTGTATTTGTCCAGTCGATCTGCCCGATGGACCGGTGACCATCCAGACTTGGGATGATCACCGCATTGCGATGGCGCTGGCGATCTTCGGTCTTCGACGAGGGGGGCTCCTCATTGCCAATCCGGCCTGCGTGGCCAAGAGTTACCCGGGATTCTGGGACCATCTGGCCCGGCTGTACGGCGACGCTCGCAGCGGGGATACTGCTTGAATCATGGCTCCCTTCTGGACACTTGCGAAGCACCTGCTGGAGCGGCGGGGCATGCTGGCACTGGCCATCACGATGGCATTTGTGTCGGCGCTGGGCCTGGGCATCGGCTTGCTCAGCCTCGGCCCGGTGCTGGAGCAGATTCTGCATCCAGAGGGCGGGCAGAGCCTGCGGCAAATGGCCGAGCACGTCAATGCGAAGAATGGGTTCTGGCACATTCCTGATGGCCTCGTCGCCGTGCTGCCGGAGAATCGGTTCAACGGCGTCCTGCTATTCATCGTTCTGATCTGGATCTTGACGCTCTTTGGTGCCCTCGCAAACTTTCTGCACCAATACATCAGCCAGACGCTGTCCACCCTGACCGTAGCCCGCATCCGGCAGCGGCTCTTTGACCATGTGCTTCAACTGCCACTGCCACGGGTCGTCCAGCAAGGTCCCAGCGAGTACATCTCGCGGATCATCCGAGACACCGCAACGCTCGAGTCCGGGTTCATTGCGCTGCTCGGCAAGTCCATCGCGCAACTCACCAAGGGCATGGCAGCCCTTGCGGTCGCGGCGATCTTTGATTGGAAGATCGTGGTGGTGGCTGTCATCGTCGGGCCCATTCTTGGGGTCATACTGCGACAACTGGCAAAGCGGGTCAGGCGTGGATCACGCGGCTCGTTGGTGGCCCAGCAGGATCTGCTGCGACTCTCCAACGAGCGTGTGCAGGGGCTTCGGGCGGTCAAGACCAGCACGGCCGAAACGACGGCTTCGGAACAATTTGATGCGGTCAATCAACGCGTCATTCACCATGAGCTCAAGATGCGTGCCGCCAAGGCAATGAGCGGACCCATCATGGAGACGCTGGCCATCGTGGTGCTCGGTGGACTGGCCTTGCTTGCTGCAAACAGCATCCTCAAGGGCTCGCTTCCATTCGAGCGATTTCTGCTCTCGGTCGGATCGCTGGCCGTGGCTGGCGCCTCCTTCCGCCCGTTGGCGGGAATCATCAACAGCATTAGCACCGCGGCGGCGCCCGCTGAACGCATTCTCGATGTGCTCGGCGAAGGCACCGAGCCGAGCGAGGGCGCGCCGCTACCGCGGCACAGTGAGTCGGTTCGATTTTCGGGCGTGAGTTATCAGTACCCCACCGCGGAAGTGCGATCGGTTGACGATGTTGATCTCGAGGTGGCGTTCGGCGAACACCTCGCCGTGGTTGGGCCGAATGGATCGGGCAAGACAACACTGTTGAGCCTGCTGCCTCGATTGCTGAGTCCGAGCGAAGGCTCGGTGAGCATCGACGGCGTCGACCTCGCCACCGTGAGGCTCGCTGATCTGCGAGGCCAGATCGGCGTGGTCACACAGGAACCGTTTCTGGTTCGTGGCACGATCGCGGAAAATATCGGACTCGGACGATCAACTGCGTCAGCGGAGGACATTGAGGCCGCGGCGGT